>Ga0255336_100017_pt1 | contig 417889 bp, 377 predicted proteins | sample MeOH1_35cm_T3_17_FD_189102 | JGI IMG/M metagenome (GOLD analysis project Ga0255336, IMG submission 189102) | Sandy soil microbial communities from University of British Columbia, Vancouver, Canada - MeOH1_35cm_T3_179 | ecosystem: Engineered > Artificial ecosystem > Sand microcosm > Unclassified...
CCTTCGGCCAGGATCAGATGCACGGCCTCGTCCCGCTGAGCCTGCGTAATGTCTTTGCGTCCCATGGTTCACCTCGTTCTGGCTGCGAATCCCTTTGGGATGTCCAGAAAAATTAGACCACTTCAGGACGCCAAGGTCTCCCCGCGAAGCGCCCAAGTGTACAAAGCGATGGCGCAGCCGAGCCCCGCGAGGCCGAAGGCGAGCCATGTGCAAGGTGCGAAAGAATGCCCGGCATGCCCAGCGCCCGCCCCCCGGTAATCCGCGAAGAACCTTTTTTATCCGGCGAAAAGGTTCGCAACACCTGGCCTCTCCGCCAAGTCAGACAACGAAAACCTTATCGTTCTTCGTCAGGCTCCACGCGCCCTGCGTCATACCTGCCTGACCACCGCTGATGCTCTGCTTTTGATACTTCCACTGTATGGCGGCATACCTCAGCGAGATCGTCTCGAACGGCAACGGGCTGTCGCCGACGCCGAGCAGAAGCTGCGAGATAAGGACATTCTTGAGTTGAATCTCAAGATACTTGACGCGCTTGCCGTCACCGGCGTCGCGGTAAAGGTCTATCTGCGCCGACTGAAACGTGGTCCCTCCTGACAGGGCCTGATACAGAAGCGGGCTGGAAGAATCCACCTCCTTGATTACGGTCATATCGCCGTGCTCGGTTCGGCCGACTGCATGCCCCCCAGAGGTGGATGTAAGCGCAGAAGTCGGTTGACGCATTTAGTGCCGCAATGAGCTGAGCTCGATCCACTGGCCGTGTTCCTTGTCGGAGGATTCGCCTTTCAGGTCGGGCCCAGACAACTTCAGATAGATGCTTTTCATTGAATTCCTTCCAGAGGTTTACGAATGTTCCAGCGCGCGATGCGAAGGCATTGCGTGGTGCGCTTTTTATAGGATTTCGCAACCGAATACGTGAGAAAAACGGACGACTTTTTTTCTCGTATGAAGGCTGTTCATTCACCGATCTTTACGGTGCGCACATCCGTATTCAAACAAGGACAGTGAACATGCATGGAAAATCGTCGTCCGAAGACATCATCGCAATCAAGGCTAAGGTAGAAGCCATTCCCGGCGCGATGCGCCGGATGGGGTGGGGAGTTGCGGGCGAGTTGATGGAGAGGTGGATTCACTCGCCAGCCTGGGTACTGCCGATCGACTGGAAGAAAGAACAACCCCTCGACCTGTCGGTCTCGCATCTGGATCAACAGATCGTGCGAATGGGCTGGGCAATGTCGAATCCGCGAGTGCGCGTCGCAATGAACAAGCTGCGCGTGAACATGATCAACGGACCCGCCAGGAAGCTTTTGCACGATCGACTTGACGAAGGAACATGGGGAGGGAGTCATCGGATTGAATTCGGCAACCAACGGAACAGCGCCCTCCAACTCGACCGGACTTGCCAATCCAACTTCGAGCCTTTGGGCGGGGACATGGACACCATGGACGATGTGTATGGGGGCCTGGGGAAAGCCACCCTAAAGGCGGCGTTGATCGGCCACGCTTCACGCGACGTTCGAACTGGAAAGATTGCCCTGCAGGTAACTCATGCAGGCTTCTACATCCGTGATACTTACGACTTCAATGATTTTCAGTATCTGGGGACGTGGACGACAAACGGAGTCCTGAGCAAGACGGCCATGCTCATGAACACCGCGCTGGACGGCATGGTGTCCCGGTGGAAAGGCGAGCCTATCGGTAACCTGTTCAATCACGACTTCGACACATATCGTCGTCTCACTGGCTTCGGTGGGGACTTTGTCCTTTACTCCGATGTTCATTGGGAGCCGATGAACCTGCTGCTTGCTCTGTCCTGATGAATCCAAAAGCGGTTCTCGGAATCATCGCTGCAGTCGTGACCAGTGGGCTGGCACTCTGTCATGTGTCGAACTGGTGGGAACGGTCCTACGCGACATTCAAATCGTCTGAGCTAAGTCCTGACGGCTGCTTTCGTATCGACACCTATGAGCCTTTCTGGATCCTGCCTTCCATATTCCATCGAAGCCCCAACACGGATCCCGCGATCCGCAATAGCCTGGGAAGATCATGGCAGCAGGCGATCTTCAAACGCGCCTACGAATTACGGACGGGCGACATCCTTGGCGAAACCATCGTCTTCGACCCTGTCGGTCCCGCCAATCGCATTTATTGGGGTGATACGGGCGCGCCCGGACGACGAGTCGTGTTTGCCAACGAGTTCCTTCTCTTCGATTCCGATCGTTGTTCCGACCAAGCGACATTGGCGAAGCTTGCGGCGTTTTACCAGAAGAGGCGGGAGGCGAATCGGCTTGTGCCGGAGGGTCCGAAGGATGAACGATAACGTGTTCAATCACGACTTCGAAACGTACAGGTGCACGACAGGCCTTGGAGGCGACTTCGTCATCCATTCCGACGTGCACTGGGAGCTCGCCAACCTCGTTTTTGATCTGACCTGATGCGTACGAAATCTGTCTCTGTCCTCGGCGTCATCGTCTTCACGGGCAGCGCAGCGCTCTATCAGGGCTCGGACTGGTGGGAGCGGGCCTGTGCGACTTACGATTCCTCGGAGATGAGTCCCGATGGATGCATTCGTATCGATACGTACGATCCTTTTTTTAGGTACTTCCATCCGTATTCCACCGAATTCCGGACGCCGATCCAACCATTCGGTATCCCCTCGGCAGGCAATGGATAACCCCACATTCAAGCGCGCCTACGAAGCCAGCACAGGGGTCACGCTAGGCGAAACCATCGTATTCGATCCTTCCCTTGCTACCGATGTCATCGCCTGGGGGCGTACCTCAACGCACGGTCGACGCATTGTCGAAGCCAACGGCGACAACGAACGCATCCGCGGAAGCCACGTGAGTCGCCGGCGAAGCGACAAAAGCGCCCAGCATCAGCAGGCAGGTCAGCACACCGGCGGCGAAGAAGGTCTGCAGCATGGCGGTTTCGAATTTCATGGTCGTTGTCCTTTGGCGATGTTTGGGGTGGGTTCGCGATTACTGTTGCATCGGGCGTGCCAACCGCTGGAATTGGTTGAAGGGCGCATTCCTTGGCGGTTTACGCCGGCCGGACGCATGGCGTTGTCGTGTCCGCGGACGATGCGCGGAGCGTCCGGACGGGTGTCCGGGCGTTGTGGCGGCCTGGTTATCGCCGATGAATCGGCTCCCACATAAAGAAAAAGCCCGGCTTAAGCCGGGCTCTCCTTTTCAAAGGGCGGCGGATCGTCCCGCCGCCCTTGTCGTACCTCATCCCATTACCAACCGATCCCAAGTTCGAGATGTTCCGGCTGGGTCTCGATCAACGTCGAGCTCTGGTCGGATACATCGTCGTACGCGAAACCGTAGGCCTTGCCGTTCACGCCGTGCAGGTGCCAGAAGCGCGAGTAGTAGTTCGCCGGCGACTGCAGGTAGAACGACGAAGCATCCTTCCACTGCGTGGTGTCTTCCATCACGTGACGGTTGAACGCCGCGCAGATCTGCGCCTCCAGCTGGCCCTCCACGCCCCAGGGGTCGCTGGAGCGAGCCAGGCTGCCCTTGCCTTCCAGCACGTCCTGCGTGGTCGGCTTCTGCACGTTGAAGGTCATGCCTTGCGGCTCGTCCGCCTCGTGCGTGTCCGCCCAGTTCGTGTGACGGAAGGTCAGCACACCGTTCACCACGCTGCCTTCGAACTGCTTGGCACCGATGGTCATCTCCAGCAGGTGGCTTTCGTAGTACGTCCACGCATCGTCGATATAGCCGTCGAAGTAATGCTCCTGCGGCTTGCCCACGTCGAACTGATCCTTGCCCGGGGCGAGGATGCGGATCGGGTCGGCCTCGATCAGCGCGAACTCGGCCGGCACCTCCTGGTTGTACTGCGCGAAGATCTGCGCGCGTGTCTGCGTGATGCCGGACGACACGTGACGGGTCTTGTTGCCGCCGAACACATCGAGCGCGAGCGGGATGGAGAACTGATCCACCTGCGTCGTGTTGATGAAGATGGCGTTGTCGTTCCAGGTGAACTCGTACCAGTCGTAGTACACGCCGATGTTCGGATCGGTGGCATTGAGCGGATTGGGACCTGCGAAGCCGATCGAATCGTCGGCGGCCTTGAGCACCTTGATGTACATCGGCTCACCGACCGAGACGAAGATGCGCCCCGAATCCAGCTTCGGCAGCAGGAGCAGCTTGGACTGCGCCAGCGTGAAGAAGTAGTTCGGATAGTTCTGGCCGTTCTTGGTCAGGTGACCCGTACCGTCGTTGTCCTCGACCTTGAGCGGAGCGATCGTTCCATCGGGCTTGACCCACGAGAACACGTTCGTCTTCGGATCGCGACCAATCACCGCGACGTACACCTTGTCGTCTGTCCACTTGCCACCGGTCGTGTTACGCAGCTGGGTACCGATGAAGCCCGGATACACCGAGTAATCGAAGCCCTGCGATGGATCGTTCGAACCCGGGTTGGTCGGCTGGGTCGGCGGCGTGGTGCCACCGTCCGTACCGTAGACCTCGAGTTCCCACAGCGAGTAACCGTACTGCGTGCTGCGCTTGATGCCGTGCATGCGGACGTACTGCGCCGAGACCGGCGTGAACGTGCGCGTTTCCACGCCACCGGTGCTCGCCGGATTCGCATCCGCCGTCTGCCAGGTTTTGTGGTCGGTCGACACCTCGATCGCGTACGACGTGGCGTGCGCGTTCTCCCAGTTGAGCACGACCTTGTTCACCAGCTTGACCGAACCGAGGTCCACTTCGATCCACTGGTCATCGGTGAATCCGGACGACCAACGCGTGCCGGCGTCGCCATCGTTGACGTTGGCCGGTTTGAAGGCCACCGGATTCTCCGAATCCGAGGCGATCACCGGACGGTTCAGGGCGAGGTTGCTGCTACCCGAGACCGGCTGTTGCGGTGCGGCCGGCTGCTGCACGGTGAGCGTCGCGGCCTGGCTCGTCACGGTGCGACCGGCCGTGTCGGTCACGACCACGTCGTAGCTGCCCGCGTCCGCCAGGGAGGCCGTGAAGCCGAGGCTGGCCTGGGTGGCACCGGCGATCGACGCGTTGTTGCGGCGCCACTGGTAACCGACCGTGCCGTTGGCCTTGACGCCCACGGTGAAGTTCACCGCCTGGCCTGCCGTGACGCTCTGCGACTGCGGCTGGCCGATAATGGTCGGAGCCGCGGCGGCGTACACCTCGAATTCGAACATCGAGACGCCGTAGTCGGTATTGCGCTTCAAGCTGTTCATGCGGACGAACCGGGCGGTCTGCACCGGGAAGGTCTGCGTGTCCACGCCGCCCTTGCCGACGACCGGACCGACGACCGTCGTCCAGGCCTTGCCGTCATTGGAGACATCGATCGTGTACTGGGCGGACGACGCATTCTCCCAGCGCATGATCACGTGGTCGAAGCTCTTCGGCGCACCGAAGTCCACGATCAGGTCGACCGGGTCCTGCTTCTGCACGGAACCCCAACGGGTGGTGAAGTCACCGTCGATCGCGGCGCCGGGATTGAGATCCGGGCGCTCCGTCGTGTACGACGACGACGCCGTGGCACCGATGGCGATATTCACGCCACCCTTGCCGTCGCCCGGCGTACCCGGACTGGGCGGATTGCCGCCCCCATTGTCGTTGCCGCCGCCATCGTTGGGCTGCGTGACCGGACCGGCCCAGGCCGGCGGATCGTTACCGGCCGTGGAGTTGTCGACCGTCAACGACACATGGTTGCTGGCGGTAGTGAGCCCCTGTGCGCTGACCACGTCGACCCGATAGACGATGCCGTTCTGCGCCGCCGTCAGGGCACGCGTCGCGTACGTGCCGTCGGCCGTGCTCGAGACGAAGGTCAGCACATCCTGGTCGTTCGCGTCCTTGGTCACGGTGTACCAGTCGTAGCTGAGCGGACCGACACCCGTCGCCGCGACCGTGAACTGCGCGGATCGACCCACGCCAGCCCGCTGGTTGGCAGGCTGCGCCGTGATGGTCGGGGCGATCACCTTCGTCCCCTTCACGCAAAGCACGTGACCCGGGTTGTTCTCGGCAACTTCGCGGCGGATGTCGCCCAACGAGCTGACCTGGAAGGCGAAGGTCGAATCGGTCGGGTCCTGTCCCTCCGTCCAGGTGTTCCACGCACCCGGGAAGGCTTCGCTCGAGTCGTTCTGCCCGCTGATCGCCAACGCTTCGTCGACCGTCGGCAGACGCATCCCGTCCTTCGCACAAGCCTGGATGGCGACCGATTGCGTGAACTGCGCCCCCTGGTCGGTGAAGCCGCGCTGCACGCGGTCCCACTGCAGGCCGCTCAGGGTATCCGTCACCAGGTTCGAACCGGTGGCGAAGGTATAGCGATCGGTGACGGCACAGCAGCCGGCGGCGTTGTACACCTCGAACTCGTACAGCGAGTAACCGTAGTCCGTGGCGCGATGCATGCCCTGCATGCGCACATAACGTCCCTTCACCGGATGATCGAAGGTGAAGTCTTCCGTGCCACCGGTGCTGGTATCGGTGTGGTAAGCGTCCTGGAAGCCGCTGTCCGGACTGTCCGAGTACTGGATCTTGTACTCGGTGGCATGGGCGTTCTCCCACTTCAGCACGACACGATTGAACGTACGCGAGGAACCGAGATCGACCGTGATGAACGCGTTGTCGTCACCGATCTTCGAGCCCCAGCGCGTGGTCTGGTCACCGTCCACGGCCTGCCAGGCCGCGGTGCCCTGCGGGTTCTCGACCGGCGAGGAGAGGGTCGCCTTTTCACGGGCCAGGTTGGCACCCGGCGGAGCCAGGGTGAGCTTGGCCGCGGCGGTCGCGACCACGCCGGTGATGTTGGTCACCGTCACGGTATACGTACCGATGTCGCTCTGCTGCACGGACGGGATGGTGAGCGTCGGCAGATCGTCGCCGACCGCCACGCCACCGACCGACCACTTGTAGTGGAACGGCGAGGTGCCGGCCACCAGCGTGGACACGTCGAACGTCGCCGGCTGGCCCGGGTTCGCACGAATATCGGCCAGCGTGCCGGTGAACACCGGCGGGCGCGGCTGATTGACTGTCAGATGAGCGGCCTGCGATGGCACGGAGCTGCCGAAGTTGCTGATGACGACGGAGTAGTCGACATTGCTGTCGGCGATGCCCAGTGTCGGCGTGTCATAGCTCGGGCCGTTCGCACCCGGAATGGGCGACGAGCCCTTCATCCACTGGTAGGCGAGCGTCGGCGAACCCGAGGCGACGACCTGGAAGTGAGCCTGCTGGCCCGCGTCCACGTTCTGTGCGGCGGGCTGGCTGGAGATCGCTACCTGGCTGAATGCGAACACCTTGAGCGCCGCGGCGCTGGACTCCTGGTCGGGGCCCTGGCCGTGCACGACCACCGTGTACAGGGTGCCGTCATCGCCACGCGTGGAAGCCGGCGTGACATAGCTGGCGCCGGTCGCGCCAGGAATCGCCACGCCGTTCTTCTTCCAGGTGAAGCTGAGCGGGGGCGTGCCGGAAGCCGTCACGGAGAAGTGACCGACATCGCCCTCGGTGATGTCCTGCTCGATCGGCTGGGCGATGATCGACGGCGGACCCGATGCGGTCGGCGGCGCCGGCACGTCGGCGATGGCGAACGTGGCGGCGCCTGCCGTGAGGCCCGGCGCCGTGGCGGTCACAGTGACCTGGCCCGGCGTGAACTTCGAGCGCAACGCGATCTTCTGTAGACCGCCCTCGAACTGCAGCTCCGACGAACCCGGCGAGTGGTAGCTGTGGACCGGCTCGGGAATGCCGCCGTTGTTGTCCGGCACCTCGCCGGCGCTGTAGTCGACGTACTGCTGCGTGCCGCCCTGGTACGTCACGATCGACGCGCCGCTGGTGACCTCGAAGTTCACCTTCTGTGCGGCGTCGGGTACGACGACGCCATTGGCATCGACCACCTTGGCCACGATGAAGGCGGCATCCGAACCGTTGGCCGTGACCTGGAAGCGAATGCCATCGGGCTTGACCACGTTCGGCACGACATCGAGTTCGATATGGTCGGCCTTGCCTGCCGTGGTCAGCGTATCGGCCACCGGCTGCCCGTCCGAACCCGTACGCACGTTGCCCAGCGCATCGATGCACTGCGCGGTCGCGTTGCCGGCCTGCCAGGTGACGTTCCAGTGGACCTGGCCCGGCAGCTTCGTGGTGGCCTGCGCCTTGTCGGAACCGACGATCCTGCCGGTGTCCTCGTCGGTGGGACCGTTCTCGGCGGCGTAGGACGCATCGTCGATGGTGTCCCATGGATTCGGGACCTGATCGCTACCCTGCGCAACACCGTTCACCAGCAGGCGAACCTTCGGGCAGTTGCTGAAGGCGTTGACCTGGATGTCGCCCGAGCGATTCCAGGTATTGGCCAGCTTGACCATGGGGCGCAGGTCGTAAGGCACCCACACGGATTCGTAGATGTAGTACAGCATGCGCGGGAAGCGGTTCGCGTCGGTCATCGAGGCGTTGTTGCCGCGCACGTTGTGACGGAAACCCTTGATCGGCTTGCCGTCCGGATGCGTCGCGATGCTGCCGTCGGGATTGCGCTGGTAAGTCCAGTGCGTGGCGTCCTCGAGGCCTTCGACCATCTCGATGACTTCGCCCGGGGTATCCGACATATACCACTGGGCCATGCCGAACGTGCCGACCTTGCGGGCCTGCGAGTACGGCACCAGGTAGTTCAGCGCGAAGGCCAGCTCGTAGTCGTACGAGTGACGCAACGTACCCGGACCCCAGTATTCCGCGCCCCAGGCGGGCTTGTTCGGGAATTCGTTCGAGTGCAGGTACGTTTCGCAACCGGCCTTCGAGCAGCTGAGGATGTCGCCGTTGGCGGCGTCCGGTGTACGGTCGGCCGCGGCGCGCGGATTGATGCTGTCCCAGGTGCGGGCCAACGCGCGCAGCTCGACGGCGAACGGCGTCGACATCACGCCGTTGTCGTGCTCCCACGCAAGGATGGACGGGTGGCTGCGATCGCGGATCACGATGTCGCGATGGACCTCGCGCTTGATCGTCCACATGTCGTTGCACTGATGATCGCCGGGCTTGCAGGGCGTGGCGAAACCGTTCTCGCCGTCGCCGCTGGGTTGCACGATGAACACGCCCAGGGCGTCCGCGGCCTCGACGAACTCGGGGCTGGACGGCGAATGGCCCGGACGCCAGAGATTGCCGCCGCCGGCGGCAAGCTGCTGCAGGTCGCGCCACTGCTGCTCCTCGGGCACGGAGGAGCCGAGCGCGGGATAGTCGTAGCGGCCCGAGCCGCCCCACATGTACTGCTTCTTGCCGTTGACGTACGGGAAGTCCTTATCCCAGGTAATGACGCGAATACCGAGCGTGCTCTGCTTCGCGTCCACCACCACGCCGTCGATACTCACCGTATGCAGCACCTTGTACAGGTACGGCTTGCCGTCGACGCTGTTGTTCGGATACCACAGGTGCGGATGGCTCACCGGCAGCGTCTCGTCGAACACCGGCGTTTCGTTGCCGGGCACGAAATTCGGCGGGAGCGTTTTCTGCTGCTGATCGGATGCGACGACGTTGCCGTCGGCGTCGACGATCTGCGTGGTCAGGGTGACCGCTTTCGGCGCGTTGGTCTCGTTGACCACATTGGTCTGCACCTTCACCGTCGCCGTGCCGTGATCGGCACTCAGGCTCTGGGTGCCGACGTACGTGCCCCAGGTATTCTGGCCTGCGTACACGTTCTCCGGGATATGCACGAAATTCGTGACGTGCAGCTTTACCGGACGAAACAGGCCGGCCTCGGCCTGGCCGAAACGGAACGAGCCGGAGAAACCGGGGTCCTCGAAGAAACCGCCGCCGCCACGACTGACCTTCACGGCCAGCACGTCGGAGCCGTCGAACTTGAGGAAGGGAGTCAGGTCGACGATATGCGGCAGGAAGCCGATGACATGGGTGGCGTTCGCATCCGCCTGACCCTGCTGGTTGAGGACGCCGGTGCCGGGAACGAAGTGACCGTTGATGTAGACGCGATCGCCGGTATGCGCCCCTTCGAACTCGACCATGACCTTCTTGCCGGCGAACGTCGCGGAGTCGCCGAGCTTGACCCGGTACCAGCTGGTTTCACCGTCCAGGCTGCCCTGGCCACCGCCGGACTCCTGATTGATGAACGTGGTGAAATCGTTGGCGGCATGCGGGATACCGACGGTCAGCCAGGCGCTGTCGTTGTAGTTCGGGATCGCACCGTCGTCGCCATTGGGCAGTGGCGCGTACACCACCGGGTCGTTCGGGTTCGGCACGGCCTGCTTGGTATACTTCCAGGGCCGTGCCCCCAGGTTGATGTCCTGGCGATCCGATGGCGCGAGGGTGACCGCCTGCGCGGTCATCGTCGCGCCAAGGAGTACGGCGGCGAGCAGGCTCGCGAGCCGCCCTCGTCCGTTCGCCCCGCGTTGCCATATCGGGTGTGTCTTCATTGGGTGTGGGTCCCCCTGTGAGAGCCGCTGAGGGACAGCGCATTCCCAACACGCACGACGGCACGAGCCGGCGATCGGAGCTGCCGGCTCTACTGCTGTCGATACGTGGTGAGTGGGACGGATTTAGCCGTCCATACGCTGTCTGCCGGCGGATCATCCGCTTGCCAGATGACACTCACAATACCTTACGCTCACCTGGCAGGGACTTTCGCCACCATACGCTCGCGTTTCGTGACGCACGTCGTGTTTGCCCGCCACGGGATAGAATCCGGCAAGCGGTTTTTTACCGTTCGTGCCGTGCCATCGAGGGTGTACCCCTTTCGAGGTACGTCGCGGCGATCAGCCCTTCTTCGACAAGGCGTCGAACTGTTGCTGCAGGTAGCTGCTCGTGCTGCCCAGCTTCGTCATCATGGTGTCCAGCGCCGTGTACTGCTTGGTGATGCGATCGACGAAGCTCTTCATCGACACCTCGAAATCCGCCGATTTCTTGACGATGTCCTTGGCGCGCGCATTGAGATTGGCCGCTCGCTGGCTGAGGATGCCGGTGGTCGATGTCCACCCGGCGATCATCTTGTCGAGCTTTACCGCGACGCCGTTCGTGCCGCTGAGCACGTCCTGGGTCTCCGCCGGCGATATCGCGAGAGCCTTGGTCAGCTTGGTCGCGTCGAACTTCAGTGTTCCGCTGAGCTGGAACGCGACGCCGAGGTCGCTCAACGATCGCGGGCCGCTGGCGGAGCCGGTCGACTGCGATCCGAGCAGGGCCGATACCTGGCTCTTGATCGACGTCACGGTGGCGTCGCCGATCAGCGCACCCACCTGCTGGTTCGTCTTATCGTATTTGGTCAGCGTCTGGTATTGCGAGATGAACTGGTTATAGGCGGTGACCAGCGAATTCAGCGCGGTGGCGACGGCGCTCGTATCGTCCTGGATGACGACGGTGCTGGTGCCCGCCTTGGTCAGGGTGAGCGTCACGCCATCGATAGCCGAGGCCACGGTATTGGTCGGGCTACTCGCCTTCGTGTTGTCGATCGTGAACTCGGCGTCCTGCGCGGTGACGGTGGCGCTGCCAGTGGCCGGATCGAAGGCCAGCTGCGTCAGCGCGGCATCGCCGCTGGCGGAGACCGTGAACGCGTTCCGCTTGCCGGTCGAGGTCGAGGTCAGCGTCAGGTGCGCACCGTCCGTACCGGTGACGATGCTGGCCGTGACACCGGGGTTGCCCGGCGCCTTGTTGATCAGATCGCGGATGTTCTCCAGCGTATTCGTCGGCGGCTTGATGTCGAGGTCAATCGACTTGTCGCCGATGGCGATCGTCAGTGTGCCCGTGCCCATGGGCTCCTTGCCGCCGGCAAAGGCGGCCGAGGTGGTCTTCTGCGCGGTGGCGAGTTTGTCGACAACGATCGTGTAGGTGTTGGAGCGGGCATCCGGCTCGGCGACGGCCGAGAGGACGCTGGCTTCGCTCACCGTCGTCTTGTGCGCCTTGAACACCGAGCCGTCGGCCAGGGACTTGATCGCATTCTGCAGATTGGTCAACGACGAGGTGAAATTGCCGACGGCGGAAATCTTCGTCTTGTTCGCCGAATCCAGGTTGCCCAGGGCCTTGTCCGTGGCCTTCCGCTTGTTGTCGGACAGGCCCTTGACGATGCCGGCGACGTCGATCGAGCTCGACCCGAGATTGATGGTGTTGGTTGCCACGCGCTTCTCTCCTTGAGAACGCCTGTCCAAGGCGTCGGGATCTTGACGGCGCCGACGCCGTCAAGCTGCTTTCCCTTATCGCAAGCAATTACGATGCCATCGTAATTTCCTGTCTTGCCGTCAGGCGGCGGTGCCGCCGACGGTCATGGCATCCACGCGCAGCGTCGGCTGTCCGACGCCGACCGGCACGCTCTGCCCGTCCTTGCCGCACACGCCCACGCCTTCGTCGAGCTTCAGGTCGTTGCCGATCATCGAGACACGGGTCAGGACTTCCGGGCCGGAACCGACCAGGGTCGCCCCCTTCACCGGGCGCGTCACCTTGCCATCCTCGATCAGGTAGGCCTCGCTCGCCGAGAAGACGAACTTGCCATTGGTGATGTCGACCTGGCCGCCGCCGAAGTTGACGGCATAGAGACCACGCTTGACCGAGCGAATGATTTCTTCGGGCTCGCGGTTGCCGGCGAGCATGTAGGTATTGGTCATGCGCGGCATTGGCAGCTGGGCGAACGACTCGCGGCGACCGTTGCCGGTCGACTTCACGCCCATCAGGCGTGCGTTGAGCTTGTCCTGCATGTAGCCCTTGAGAATGCCGTTCTCGATCAGCGTGGTGCACTCGGTCGGGGTGCCTTCGTCGTCGATACTGAGCGAGCCGCGACGACCCGGCAGCGTACCGTCGTCGACGACGGTGACACCCTCGGCGGCGACGCGCTGGCCGATCCGGCCGGCGAAGGCCGAACTGCCCTTGCGGTTGAAATCGCCTTCGAGACCATGGCCGATCGCTTCGTGCAGGAGCACGCCGGGCCAGCCGGGACCGAGCACGACCGTCATGCTGCCGGCCGGGGCATCGACGGCTTCGAGGTTGACCAGGGCCTGGCGTACGGCCTCGTCGGCGAAGCCGTGCGCGCGGCCGTTGGCGATCAGTTCGCGGTAGCCATAACGACCGCCGCCACCCGAATGCCCCTGTTCGCGACGGCCGTTCTGCTCGACCATCACCTGGATGTTCAGGCGAACGAGCGGGCGCACGTCGGCCGCCAGCGTGCCATCGGAAGCCGCGACGAGGATGGTGTCCAGTGTGGCGGCGAGACTGACGATGACCTGCTTGACGCGTGGGTCGCGCGAGCGCGCGTAGGCGTCCACTTCGCGCAACAGCGCGATCTTGTCCTCATTGGGCAGGCTTTCCACCGGATCGATCGCCGGATACAGGCCGCGACCGGTGGCGATGGCCAGCGGCTTGCCTTCACCTGCGCCGCCCTGGGCGATAGCACGCGCCGCGCGCGACGCCTCGAGCAGCTGCGGCAGGACGATCTCGTCCGAATAGGAAAACCCGGTCTTCTCGCCCGAGATGGCCCGGACACCGACGCCCTGCTCGATCGAATGCGAGCCGTCCTTCACGATGCCCTCCTCCAGTACCCAGGACTCGCTGCGCGAATGCTGGAAGTAGAGGTCGGCCGCGTCGATCGAGGGCCCCATGAGCTGGGAGAACACGCGATCCAGATCACTGGAAGCCAGGCCGCCCGGGGTGAGCAGGCGACGTTCGGCGAGGGAAATCAGGGAATCCATCAGGTCTGCCGGTAGGAAAACGGGGTAACCCCGGATCTGGGGTCGGATGGGAGCAGCTTAAACCCTTGGGCGGCACGCCCGCGATGCAAATTGCTACGATGCGTCCCACTCATGAGGAAGGACACCATGGCCAAGGGGAACAAGCGCAACTTTGCCCGCCGGGTCGCCGCGGCACCGGTCAGGCGGGCCGAGGCGGTCGTCGACGAGACTCGCGACCTGCTGCACAAGAGCGGTGAACTGTCCCCGGGCAAGGCCATGGTGAGTACGGCGATCGCGCTGTCGCTCGGCTTTCTCTGCCTTCTGGCGGTCATCGCCTTCCATTTTCCCCAATACCTGACCACGCCAGACCTGCGGCACAAATACTCCGTCGACCTCCTCCGCCAGATCCTCCTGGGCGGACTGCTCGTCGCCGGCGGCCTGGCGTTGGCGAATGTCATCCTGGGCCGCAAGCGCAACCTCAACATTGCCGCCTTTGTCATGGTGATCGCCGCCGTCGCCCTGGGAGGTTCCCGCGTACCGGTCGGCGCCTTCCCCGATCACACGCCGTATATCGGGCTGGACTGGTTCATCCTCGATCTTCTGGGTTCGACCGTCCTGTTCGTGGTGATCGAAAAATTGTTCCCGCTCTACCGTGGGCAAAGTGTCTTCCGCTTCGAGTGGCAGACCGACACGAAGCATTTCGCGGTGAATCACTTCATCGTGGGTCTCGCGCTGCTGATCGTGAACTTCTTGATCCACCATGCGTTCGGCTGGCTGGTGAGCAGCGACTTCCAGCGCACGATCGCCGGCATTCAGTTCGTACCGCAGCTTCTGCTGTGCGTCCTCGTCGCCGACATGGCGCAATACTGGACGCATCGCGCGTACCACGAGGTTCCCTTCCTCTGGCGCTTCCACGCCGTGCACCACAGCGTGAAAACCATGGACTGGCTGGCCGGCTCGCGCCAGCACATGCTGGAACTCATCTTCACCCGCGTATGCGTACTGGCCCCGCTCTACGTGCTCGGTTTCAGCGAGGCGGTGATGAATGCCTACATCATCGTCGTCGGCTTCCAGGCCGTGTTCAATCACGCCAACGTCCACCTTCCGTGGGGACCGTTGAAGTACCTGATCGTCACACCGGACTTCCACCATTGGCACCATGCGTCCGATGACGAAGCCATCGACAAGAACTACGCCGCGCATTGGGCCTTTCTGGATTACCTCTTCGGCACGGCCGTGAAATCGACGACCAAGAGGTTCCCCGAGAAATACGGTGTCGTCGGGGACTACATGCCGGATGGCTTCGTCCGGCAGCAGCTGTTCCCGTTTCGTCGGCAGAAGCCCTGATCGGCTCACGCCTCAGAGGGTGGGGGCGGTGGAGGGGTTGCCTTTATCGATCGGGGTGAAGACGGGTTTTTCCCAACTGCCGGTGACGTGGTAGCGCTTTCGGGCAGCCTGGTTGAGGCCGTGACCGAGGATCCCCTGCACGGCCAATCCGGCGGCGGCGCCGACGGGGCCGCCGGCGATGGCACCGACGATGGGCAGGCTGCTACCCAGGTGGGGCACGACCAGCACTTCCTGATCGTAGTCGTGCGCTTTCAGCCCGGCGCGACCGGTGATGGTGATCTCGGCGGCCGGGCCGCGGATCTTGAGGTTCTGCGTGCTCGCATCGCCATTGGCGAAGCGGAAGTCGCCGGTGATCGAGTCGAATCCAAAGCCCTTGCCGAGGACGTCGCCGAAGTCGAGTGCGAGACGGCGCGGTAGTTCGGTGACGGATACCAGACCGAACAGCCGGCCCACGCCGGGCTGTACTTCGAGAATGCGGCCGTTGGCGATATCCACCTTCAGCGTCCCATCCATGTTCGCCAGGGCGAGCGCGGACGGACCACCGGGCCAGACGGCGTCGAGTCTCGCCGACGTGCGCCCACCCTGGAAGATACCGACGAAGCCGAGTGCGTCGAGCATGCGCGCGACATCCTCCGAGGCGAAGTCCATGGCCAGGTGCGTGCGGCTACGCTTCTCGTCGCCGTTCCAGTCACCGCTGGCGGTGATCTGCACGTTCTTCGACTGCGCGCGGAGCTGGTCGATATGCATGCCTTCATCGGTCGGCCAGGTTTCAAGACGGGCCTCGCCGAGTTTGGCCTTGCCCAGGCGCATGTCGGTCACCTGCAGATGCAGGGGCGGCAGACTGGAAGGCGCGACCCCGGCTTCGTTGGTTTCCGGCGCCTTCTTCGCCGTCGTCGTTGCATTGCCGGCGACAGCGGCGGTCGCCGCGGTCGCCGGTGGATTCGCGGCGCCGGCTGTCGCCGCGGCCTTGTCTTCGCCCTTCGAGGTCGTCGACGCCACGGTCGCGGCGGCGCCCGCGGCGGCCTTACCCTTCTTCGCCGCGTCCGCGGCATCGTCCGCGGCAGGCCACCAGAGACGGTCCATGCGTGCGGTGATGCCACGACGACGCAATTCGTCGTTGGGCACGGTGAGTTGACCGGCCATCGCATCGCTGTCGACACGCAGCGACAGTTCCTGCGGCCCCGGCCGCGCGACGATATGCATGTTGGCGAAGTGCTGGCCGAACACTTCGCCGTCGTCGGTGACGAGGTCCAGTGCGCTCAGGCCGGGACCACTGCCGCCACTGGCGGACAGGCCGACCACGTATTGCACCCAGCCGGAGACATCGAGTTTCGACGCGTGTCCGCCGATGAGATAGCCCTGTGCCGGCATGGCACCGGGGGCGATCGCGCCCAGATTGAACGCGGCGGCGATCGGGACCTTATCGGTAGGCAGGCGCAGACGCCCGCGGACGACATCGCCCAGGGCCAGATCCAGGCGCGCACCGTCCACCGGCAGGCCAACGCGCAGGGACAAGGGCTGGGCAAGCACCGCGGGCTTCTTGACCGGCGTGGGAAGGAGAAGCTCCACGCCGCGAAGGTCCGAGTCCACCGTGAGCGCCTGCGCGGTCGCATCGCCCTGCCCTGTCTTCGACAGGACGTAACCGATGCGGAAATTACCGCGCCCCTTGGCGGTGTCGCCGAGCCACTTCAGGTTCTCGTAATCGGAGATCATCTCGCTCACGGCGAATGCGCCAGTGATCGATGCATCGATGACCTTGGCCGGATCGCCCGTCGCGGCGGCAATGGCGAGGTCGAGATTGGCCGGCTGCCCGTGGAAGGAAGTCTTCAGGTCGGTGGCCTTGAAGCCCTTCGCATCGAAGCTCATCGGCCCGGTGATCTTGTCCAGACGCAGCTTCCAATCGCTGGCGACGAGGTCGGCATCTTTCAATGTGGCCTTGCCGTCCAGCGTCACGTCGCGTGCGTTGGCCAGCGGCAGCAACATGTTGAAACCGAACTCACCCGTACCACCGAGCTTGAGCTTGTCGAGCGACTCGCGGCTGTTGCTGGCGATGGGACTGTTCTTGACGAAGTCGAGATAGCTGGCGCCGGTGCCCGCACCACTCACCCGCAGATCGAGGATGCCCTCGGCGAAATCGGGAATGGCCGCGGTTGCCGAACTGACAGCGTTGCCGAGCGAGTGACCTTCGGTCGCCTCGATGTACATGCTGTTGTCGATGAAGCTCGCCACGGCCGACAGACCCTCCGCCCGCGGCCAGCCGCTACCGTAATCCAGTACGGTGTCGTCGATGACGGCGCGACCTTCGAAACGCCCCTCCTGGTTGCGGAAGGGCCAGTCGCGAAGGTTGCCGCGGACCACGGCCGAACCGCTTTCGATATGGCCGGAGACAAGGCCGCGGTTGAGCCAGTTCTGCGCGCCGTCGGACATCGAATGGGGCCAGAACAGCTTGGCCGCAGGTACGTCGCCCGGTCCGAGCGCGACATACATATCCATGAAGGGGCCCGTGTCCGCGGCCGGAAGGACGAACTCGCCGCGCGCCTGGCCGCCGAAGCCCTCGCCCTGGAAGTCGAGCGGATCGGCACCGATATGCCAGTCGTCGCCATCCTTGTAGACAGCGATATCGCCGCCCAGCGCGGACATCGCGAACGGCTTGCGGAATACGCCCGTGAAATCGAGTGTCGTCGCCTGCCTCGGTAGGCTCAGCGCGAGCGCCTGGTCATCGCCGAACACCTCGCCATCGAGTTTCGACACGCCCGGCAGCTTGTCGATCGCATCGATACCCAGGCCGGCGAACGTCGCATGGACGAAGCGCAGGCCATCGTCGGAATTCCAATCGGCGCGCGCGTCATCGAGACGTCCGCGCGGGCGTCCATTCATGAGCCAGTGCGCCAACGCCGGCGAAACCTGCGGCGCCAATCCGGCCCACGGCAACAGGGGGCCGACCTCGATCTTGCGACCGACGACCGTCGCGCTCGTACGGTCGCCTTGCGTGTGGGTCACGACGGCGACATCGCCGCCATCCACGTCGGCCCAGTCGATGCGTTGGCCGTCGGCGGTGCGATGCATGTCGACGATACCGTGCAGGCCGGGGCTGCTGACCGTGCGTGCCGGACCCCGGACCGCGAGCCCGTCGAAATCGATGCGTGACGTCGCACGCACCACCTGCCCATCCCGCCAGTCGAGCCAGGACGCAAAACCGCCCTTGCCGCCGGCCAAGGCATAGCCATTGGCATCGAAGTCCGCCGCCAGCGCGGCGAGGTCCAGGTCGGCGCCCTTGACGTACACGCGACCGTTGGATCCATCGGCCGCGAAGCGACCCGCCGCGGTCAGCAAGCCACTGACATTTTCGCGGCGCAGGGTGCCACCCACGCGAACGGCTTGCCCCTGCAGGCTGATGCGAAGCTGGTCGGCGATCAGGCCGTAATTTCGATGCGTCGTATCGTCGGCGATGTCCAGACGCAGGTTGCTGAGCCAGAGATCGGCGGAAAGACTGCCGAACGACACCTTCTGCGTGCCACCGCCGGCACCGAAGCCGTCGATGCTCCAGTGACCGTCGGCCGCGCGATGCAGGCCCAGGCGCATGTCACGCAGGCGCAAGTTCAGCAGGTGGCGCGAGGGCAGCACGAAGGCGCCAAAATCCAGCTTCACCGCCGCCTGCGGCAGGCGTAGCGGGTCGCCGCCCTCGGTCGGCACGATGGTCACATCGCGCATGACGAACAGCGGACCGGACGGTCGCCAGAAACCTTCCAGCGAGCCGAAGCGCACCGGCTTGCCGAGCTTCGCGCTGAGCAGCGCGGCGACACGCTCGGGATAATGGGCCGCCAGCGGCAACAACAGCTGGCCCACGGCCATCGCCAGGGCGAGCGCCACCAGCACGCTCGCGACCAGACCCAGAAGGAAGAACCGCAGGCGTCGTGCGCGATGGCGCCAGCCGGGATTCACCGGCCCACGTTCCGGCCAGCGCCGGCGTCAGAGAAGCACGACATCGAACTGTTCCTGCGAGTAATGCTCTTCCGCCTGGAAGCGGATGCTCTTGGCGATGAACTCCTCGAGTTCGGCCACGGCCGCGGACTCTTCCTCGAGGATGCGACCGACGACCTTCGGGCTGGCCATGACGAGCAGCTTCTGCGCGTTGAACTGACGCACGGCACGGGTGATCTCACGAAAGATCTCGTAGATCACCGTTTCCGCCGTCTTCAGCGCACCACGGCCGCTACACGCCGGGCATGGCTCGCAAAGCTGGCGCTCGAGGCTCTCCGTGGTGCGCTTGCGGGTCATCTCGACCAGGCCCAGCGCCGACATCGGGTAGACCGTGGTCTTCGCATGGTCTTTCTGCAGGCCCTTTTCGAGCATGCGCAACACCTGCCGCTTGTGCTCGTCGTCCACCATGTCGATGAAGTCGATGATGATGATGCCGCCCAGGTTACGCAGCCGCAATTGACGGGCCGCCGCCTGCGCCGCTTCCAGGTTGGTGCGGTACACGGTTTCTTCGAGGTTGCGGCTGCCGAGATAGCCACCCGTGTTCACATCGACGGTCGTCATCGCTTCGGTCTGGTCAACGATGAGGTAACCGCCGGACTTCAGCGGAACCTCCTTGCGCAAGGCGCGCTGGATTTCGTCCTCCACGCCGTAGAGATCGAAGATCGGCCGCTCGCCCGCATAGTGTTCGATGCGGTCGGAAAGCACCGGCATGAACTTCTGCACGAATTTGACGGTTTTCTCGTAGGTTTCGCGTGAATCGACGCGTACCTTCTCGATCCCGTCGTTGAGCGAGTCGCGCAACGAACGTAACGGCAGCGAGAGTTCCTCGTAGACGCGCTCGCCCATCTTCGCTTTCTGGATGTTCTCCTGGACGACGCGCCAGACCTTGCTCAGGTAGGTCACGTCGAATGCGAGCGACTCCTCGGACTGGCCTTCCGCATTGGTGCGAACGATGTAGCCGAGCGGGTTCTCGCCGATGAGCGGGGTGATGATGTCCTTCAGGCGCTGACGCTCGGATTCCTCCTCGATGCGCACGGACACGCCCAGCGTGCGCGAGTGCGGCAGCAGGACGAGATAGCGCGACGGAATGGAGAGATGCGTGGACAGGCGCGCACCCTTGCTGCCGATCGGATCCTTGACCACCTGGACCACGATTTCCTGGCCTTCATGGACCAGTTCGCTGATCGGCGGCACGGGACCGTGGCTATTCGACTTGCCGTCGATCGGCGCATCGGTAGGCGGCAGGGGCGCACGGACGATGTCCGAGGCGTGCAGGAACGCGGCCCGCTCCAGACCGATCTCGACGAAAACCGCTTGCATGCCGGGCATGACGCGCTGCACCCGGCCCTTGTAGACGTTGCCGACGTAGCCGCGCTTCTGGGCGCGCTCGACGTGGACCTCCTGCAGCATGCCATTTTCGACAACGGCCACCCGCGTCTCACGCGGTGTGACATTGATCAGGATTTCCTCGCTCACACCAGCCCCTATCCTTAAGTCATCGCGCTTTATAGCCCGCGCGTCGACAACATGTCACTGACTCCTGATGAGCCGGGAAGTTTCGTGGAGCGGCAGGCCCATGACGCCCGAATAGCTGCCGGAAAGATGTTCGATGAAGGCCGCCGCGCGACCCTGGATGGCGTAGGCCCCGGCTTTGCCGAAGCATTCGCCGCTGGCTACATAGTCGTCGATCTGGGCCGCGTCGAGTGAAGCGAATCGCACGATGGACACGGAAAGCGCCGGCTGCTCGCCTTTCCCGTCGATCAGCCAGACCGCGGAGACCACGCGGTGTTCGCGCCCGGACAGCCGGCCGAGCATGGCCCTGGCATCGGCGGCGTCGCGGGGCTTGCCGAATACCTCGTCGCAAAGGACGACCTCGGTGTCCGCGCCGATCACCCGGGCACCGGCTTCGCCGGCGACCATGGCGTAGCCCGCGCGAGCCTTGTCCAGCGCTACCCGCGCCACGTAGGCGTCCGGCGACTCGCCAGCCGCCCGACGCTCTTCCACGTCGACATCCAGCACCCGCGGTGCTTCGCCGAGCTGGACAAGGAGTTCCCGCCGGCGTGGCGATTGCGAAGCCAGATAGAGCACGGCGTGTCCTTCAGGCGCGATGATAAGGGTGACCGGCCACCAGGGTGGTGGCGCGATAGAGCTGCTCGGCAAGCACGAGGCGCACGAGCATGTGAGGCAGGGTCAGCGGTCCCAGCGACCAGCGCTGGTCCGCGCGGGCCAGCACGTCGGGCGCATGCCCGTCGGGGCCGCCGATCAGAAAGGCGATATCGCGACCGCCCATCCGCCATTGTTCGAGCTGCTGGCCGAGATCTTCGCTGGACCATGTCTTGCCGCGCCCGTCGAGCGCGACCACGTGGATATCGCGAGGGAGCGCGGCAAGTATCGCCACGCCTTCGTCGAGCGTCGCGCGTGCGTCATCGCGACCCTTGCCGCGAATGCCGGGGCGGATCTCGATCAGCTCGAGCGGCAGCTCGTGCGAAAGACGCTTGCGGTATTCGGCGAAGCCTTCCGCCACCCAGGCCGGCATGCGTTCACCGACGGCAATGAGTCGAGCCCGCACAGCGGGCTCAGTCGTTGGCGGCTTCGAAGCCGTCGTCGCCCACGGTCCACAGGCGCTCGAGGCCGTAGAACTCGCGGATGCGCGGCATCATCACGTGGACGATGATGTCGCCCAGGTCGACCAGCACCCATTCGGCTTCGGTCTGGCCTTCGACGCCGAGCGGCATCACGCCCGCCTGTTTGGCGAACTTGATGACTTCGTCGGCAATCGACTTGACGTGACGGGCGGAGGTGCCCGACGCGATGAAAAGGATATCGGCGATGGAGGTCTTGCCACGAACGTCGATTTCGCGGACGTCCTTGGCCTTGAGGTCTTCGAGCGCGGCGACGACGCGCTGGCGCAGGAGCTCGTTGCTGACGGCGGACTTGCCCTTGGCCTTGCGGGATGCGGTCGAACTCAAGATGCGAAAACCTCGTGCGGCGGAATGCCGGCTTCGAGGGCAGTATAACCCCCGCCGCCTCGGGGCGCGTCAAATGCCTGGACAGGTATTCGAGCGGTGGACTGCGCCTTCAGCCAAGGCATCGCCGCTGAAGCGGCTCCCACAGGTCTGCCCCAGGCCTCTTGTCTGCCACAGGTTCCTTGTCTGCCACAGGTTCCTTCAACCAAGGCATCGCCGCTGAAGCGGCTCCCACAGGTCTTCCACAGGTTCCTTGTCTGCCACAGGCCCCTTGTCTGCCCTAGGTTCCCTCAGCCAAGGCATCGCCGCTGAAGCGGCTCCCACAGGTCTTCCACAGGTTCCTTGTCTGCCACAGGCCCCTTGTCTGCCCCAGGTTCCCTCAGCCAAGGCATCGCCGCTGAAGCGGCTCCCACAGGTCTGCCCCAGGCTTCTTGCCTGCCTCGGGCTTCTTGCCTGCCTCGGGCTTCTTGCCTGCCTCGGGCTTCTTGCCTGCCTCGGGCTTCTTGCCTGACTCGGGCTTCTTGTCTGGCGCGGGCTCCTTGTGGGAGCCGCTTCAGCGGCGATCAGCGTCCCAGGGCCCGATAAGGCGCCAGCAACGCCTCGTCCTCGAAACAGGCCGAAGGCAACAGGTAACGCGGCTCGTAGCCCGCCGCAAACGCCTCCCGAATCGCCGTGGCGGCGATGTCCAGCGGGGTGATGGCGATGTCCACCACCGTCCCCGCGGGGCCATGGACCCGCTCCGCACGACGGCCCGCGACAAAATCGGCCAGCTCGCCGAACGGCGCATGGCTCACGCCCGGGCGCGTCAGCACGCCTACATGGGCGAATTCGAACAGCTGCCGCCAAAGGTGCCAGGACGCCAATCCGGCAAAGGCATCCGCCCCGACCAGGAGCACCAGCGGGCGGTCGGGTCCGATATCCGCGCGCAGCGACGCCAGGGTGTCCACCGTGTAGGAGGGGCCGTCGCGATCGAGTTCCCGCGTGTCGATGGTCAGCCGGTCCTGGCCGGCCAGCGCGGCACGCAGAAGGGCCACGCGGCCGGCCGCGTCGGCCACCGGCGGCGGCCGGTGCGGCGGTGTCCGTGCGGGAACCATGCGAACCTCGGCGTCTAGAGCCTCGGCGGCCTCCCAGGCGGCACGCAGGTGGCCGTGGTGGATCGGATCGAAAGTGCCGCCGAGAATGGCGAGCGGGCGCGCCTCGCTCATCCGAACGCCACCGCGGCGCGGGGCTCGGCGATCGCGGCGATGAGCCGCTCGGCTTCGAGCCAGGGGTTACCCTGCTCGCGGCCCTTGGCCATGCGGTCGATCCGGGCGGCGCGGGCCAGGCAGGCCAGCCAATGCTCGCGGGGGGCTCGACGCAAGGCCTTCCGAAACAGTTGCTCGCGTGCCGGCCACAGGCGCTCCACCTTGGCCTGAGCGGCGAAATCGCGCGCGTTGGCCAGGCGCAGGGCAAGTTGCAGCTGGTTGACCAGCCACCCCATCAGCGCGATCAGTTCGTCGCCCTCCGAGCGCAGGCCGGCGAGGATACGCAGGGCACGGCCGCCCTCCCCGGCGAACGCGGCATCGGTGAGTTTGAAGGCATCGAACCGCGCGCTGTCGGCCACCAGGCCCTCCAGCGTCGAGGCGTCGAGCCGCTGATCGCCGGCGAGGACGACCAGCTTGTCGATTTCCTGGGCGGCGGCGAGGAGGTTGCCCTCGACACGCTCGGCCAGCATGGCCACCGCGTCCGGGCTAGCCTTTACGCCCCGCGAGGTGAGCCGGGCGCCGACCCATTGCGTCCACTCGTTCGGGCGTGGCGCATTGAACACCACCTGGATGCCACCGGCGTCGACGTTCTTCGTCCACACCGCTTCGTGCTTGGTGCTCCACTCGGTGGCGGTGATCAGCAATGTCGTGTCCGGCGGCGGATTGGCGACGAAGTCGCTGATCGCCGCACTGCCGTCCTTGCCGGCACGCCCGCCGGCCAGGCGCAGGTCGAGCAGGCGCTGGGTGGCGAACAGGGAGAGACCGGCCGACGAGCGGGCGAGGTCGTCCCAGTCGAATCGGCTGTCCGCCTCGAGGACTTCGCGCTCGCTGTAACCCAGGCGACGCGCCATGGCGCGCACGGCATCGGCCGCTTCCAGGACGAGCAATTCCTCACCGGCAAGCAGGTACACCGGCGCCATCCGGTCGCCGGCGAGGTGCTTCTGCCATTGACCGGGGCTCATCGGCACTGTCGGGTTGCCTCAGCTGCCACTGGTCGGCTGTGCGGCCGCGGCGGGATGCGCGCCGGCAGCCTGCAGACGGAACAGGATCGACTGGACCATGTCGCCGATCAGGCTGCGCTGCAATTCTTCGGTCTGGCTGGCGGTACCGATGGTATTGGTGGCGTCGTAGCTGAACTCGCGGGACATATCGACGGACTGCGAGGGGACGATCACCGTACCGTCGCCGGCCTTGGCGTTGAAGTCCACGTGATAGCGCACGGCATATTCCGTGACGCGCGCCGTGCCGCTCACCGTGAGCGAATCGGTACGGAAGGTGTTCGAGGTGACCGTCAGGTCGGCGGCGTCGAGCGCGGCGTGATCGACGATCTCCACGCCCGAATTCGACAAGGCACGGGTCAGCTGACGCTCAAGGCCGCCTCCGCTGGCTACCGTGAGGTGGACCTTCTTCATGCCGGGCGGAAGAGCCGCCGTCTGTCGCAGATGGAAGCCGCAGCCGGTGACCAGCACGACGGCGGCCAGGACCAGGGCGGTACGCAGCGAACGGGAGAGGTTCGGGCTCATGGTTATCCTGCGACGATGTTGACGATCTTGCCGGGCACGACGATCACTTTGCGCACGGTCTGGCCTTCGAGCATGCGTGCCACGGCGGGCTCCGCACGCGCCATGGCTTCGGCTTCATCCTTCGAGGCCGAGGCAGGCACCTCGATGGTAGCGCGAAGTTTGCCGTTGACCTGCACGGCGTAGGTCAGCGAGTCGCGAACCAGGGCCGCCGGATCCACCACCGGCCAACCGGCGTCCTCGACCAGGGTCTCGCCGTGGCCGAGCACCTGCCACAGCGCATGCGCGATGTGCGGGGTGAACGGGTTGATCAGCTGGACCACCGCGGTGAAGGCTTCCTGGCGCAGCGCGGCGCCCTGGGCACTGGCGTCGTCGAACTTCGCCAGGGCGTTCAACAGCTCCATCAAGGCGGCGATCGCGGTGTTGAACGACTGCCGGCGACCGATGTCGTCGGTGACCTTCTGGATGGTCTCGTGCAGCTGCCGGCGCAGGGCCTTGCGGGACGCGTCGGCGGCGGCATTCTGGTCCGCTGCCGGGGAAGCGGCTTCCGCATGCGCCGAGACGTCGCGCCAGAGGCGACGCAGGAAGCGCGCCATGCCTTCGACGCCCGCCTCGTTCCACTCCAGGGACTGGTCGGGCGGCGCGGCGAACATGGAGAACAGGCGCACGGTATCGGCGCCGTACTTGTCGACCATGGACTGCGGATCGACACCGTTGTTCTTGGACTTGGCCATCTTCTCGATGCCACCGATTTCCACCGGCTTGCCATCGCTGCGCAGCACGGCACCGACGATGCGCGCGCGCTCGTCGCGCTGCACGTCCACATCCGCGGGGTTGAACCAGGTGAGCGAGCCGTTGGCTTCCTTACGGAAATAGGTCTCGGCAATCACCATGCCCTGGCAAAGCAGATTGGTGGCCGGCTCGTCGCTGGCGACCAGGCCTTCGTCACGCATCAGCTTGTGATAGAAGCGGAAGTAAAGCAGATGCAGGATCGCGTGCTCGATACCGCCGATGTATTGGTCGACAGGTGTCCAGTAGTTGGCGCGCTCGTCCACCTGCGCATCGGCGCCGGGGCTCGTATAGCGCGCGTAATACCAACTCGACTCCATGAAGGTGTCGAAGGTGTCGGTTTCGCGCTCGGCGGGGCCGCCACAGGACGGGCACGTGGTCTTGCGCCACTCGGGGTCGGCCTTGATCGGCGACTGCACGCCGGAGAATGCGACGTCCTCGGGCAACACCACGGGCAGCTGGTCTTCCGGCACCGGCACGGCGTCGCACTTCGGGCAGTAGATCACCGGAATCGGGCAGCCCCAGTAGCGCTGGCGGCTCACGCCCCAGTCGCGGATGCGCCAGTTGACCCGGCGCTCGCCACGGCCCGCGGCGATCAGTGCCAGCGAAATGGCGTCGAACGCCGCCTTGAATTCCAGGCCATCGAACTCACCCGAATTGATCAGCGTGCCGTACTCGGTATACGCGCCGGCGGTCTGGATGTTCGATTCGAAGGTCTTGATCGTCTCGACGGCCGAGGACGACTGGTAAGCATCGGACGAGCCGCCCTCCAGCGCGTTCTGCACCGCGTCGCCGCCCTCGGTCGCGAGATCGCGACGGAGCTCGGCGACGGCGTCGACCACACCGCGGTCGACGACGACCATCTTGATCGGCAACGAATATTTCTGGGCGAATTCCCAGTCGCGCTGGTCGTGACCCGGGACGGCCATGACGGCGCCCGTGCCGTATCCCATCAGCACGAAATTGGCGACCCATACCGGCACCTTCTCGCCGGTGAGCGGATGCGTGGCATCGACACCCGTGTAGTAGCCGCGCTTCTCCTGCGTCTCGAGCTCGGCTTCGGAAACACCGCCGGTCTTGCAGCTCTCGATGAACTCGGCCAGACCCGCGTTACCCTGGGCCGCGCGCGTGGCGATGGGATGCTCGGCCGCCACGGCGACGTACGACACACCCATGAGGGTGTCCGGGCGCGTGGTGAAAACGGTCAACGGCTCGGCTTCGCCGTCCACGTCGAACTGGATTTCCAGACCCTCGGAGCGCCCCAGCCAGTTGCGCTGCATGGTCTTGACCGCGTCGGGCCAGCCCGGCAGGGTGTCCAGGCCGTCGAGAAGTTCCTGCGCGTACGCGGTGATCTTGAGAAACCACTGCGGGATCTCGCGCTTCTCCACCTCGGCGCCCGAACGCCAGCCCTTGCCGTCGATGACCTGCTCGTTGGCGAGCACGGTCTGGTCGACCGGATCCCAGTTGACGACGCTGTTCTTGCGGTACACCAGGCCTTTCTTCATCAGCCGGGTGAACATCTGCTGTTCCCACCGGTAGTACTCGGGACGGCAGGTGGTGACTTCGCGCGTCCAGTCATAGGCGAAGCCCATGCGCTTGAGCTGCTCGCGCATGTGGTCGATGTTCTTGTACGTCCACTTGGCCGGCGCCGTGTTGTTCTTGATCGCGGCGTTCTCGGCGGGCAGGCCGAAGGCGTCCCAGCCCATCGGCTGCAACACGTTCTTGCCCTGCTGCCGCTGGAAACGACTGATCACGTCGCCAATGGTGTAATTGCGGACATGGCCCATGTGCAGGGCGCCCGAGGGGTACGGCAGCATCGAGAGGCAGTAGTACTTCGGCTTGCTCGCGTCCTCGGTCACTTCAAACGCGCGGGTGGCGTTCCAGAAGTGCTGCGCGGCGGTCTCGACGGCGTCGGGGGCGTAACCGCCCTGTTCGCGCGTGCCCGGGTCTTGGGTGTCCTGCATGGTGTTGGGTACCGGTGGGAAGCTCACAATCGCGGGAGACTATCCCACGGAGGGTGGTTCAGGCAAAGCGGAACCTGGCCTTTGGAGGGCTTTGCCTGAGAGCCGATTCGTCGGCGATGAGCCTTCCAGCGTCACGGCTCCGTTGGCTTTTCACCGCTGAAGCGGCTCCTGCATGGCTTTATTGGCAGGTCGACCGGCCGGCGGCTACCGCGCGGACCGCGGCGGCCACCTGGTCGGCCACCTGACCGATCGCCCGCTGGTGGGCCTCGACGAGGCTGTCGTACGACGAACCCGCCGGCTCGCTGGCCCGCGAGGCACAGGCCGCGCCGGCCGTGTCGCCCGAACGGACCGACCAGCTGGCCTCCAGCGTCGCGTTGCCACCGACCTCGGAGTCGAAGCGGCGGACATCGAGCTGCACGCGGACGACCTTGTCGCCTTTCGCGTGCGGCAGTCCGTGCACGTCGTGCGTGCCCAGCCGGGCCGAAAGGTCGGCTACGAGTGCCCCGCGGATCTCGTCACCGAGCGGCGAGGCCCAGCGCTCGCCATCCAGCACGGAGACGCCGGTGGCGCCGTGGCGCATCACCAGGGAGGGCTGGTCCACCTGCGGCGGCACGCCCACTGCCTGGACATCGATCACGAAGGGCGCCGCGGCGGCGGCGATCGGGGTCGATGCCGGCACCAGCGTGTGGAAGTGCGTGGGCGCCGACGAGCAGGCGCCGAGAGCGGCAATCAGGCCGGCGACGCCGACGAGGCGAAGTGTCTGGATCATGGCTGTACATCCTTGCCTTGCTTCGGGGTCGACGGCGTCGAGACCGGCGGTGCCGCATCGGCGCCCCGGCCGCGCAACAGCGCCTCGGGGTGACGACCGAGGTAATCGGTGAAAGCGCGAACCGAGCGCACCGTGCGCTGCAATTCCTCGAGGGTCCTGCCAATGTTCTGCTGGAGCGGGGAATCTTCCGACAAGGCAGTGTTGGCCGTGCCGACCGTCGCGTTCACGCCCTGCAGGGTGCGTTTGGCTTCCGGCAGCAGTTCGGTATTGACCTGCTTCAGCGTGCCATTGAGTTCGTGCAGGCTGCCGTCGAGGTTCTTGCCGATCGAATCGAACGGGATCTTTTCGATCTTGTCGACGATGCTGGCGATCTGCTCCTGGAGATGATCGAAGTCGCCCGGCGTGGTCGGGATTTCGAAGGGACGGGCGTTCGGATTGAACTGGACCTTCTTCGCCTTCGGATCGAAGTCGAGCGCGATATAGAGCTGCCCGGTAAGCAGGTTTCCGTTGCGCGCCTGCGCACGCAGGCCGTGGGCCACGAGGCCGCTCATGATCTTCGGCATTTCCGAGTCGTCGACGCCGCCGGAGAGTTTCGCCAGCTTGGCGTGGGCCTCGCCCAGGCGGTCGGGATAGACCACGGCACCGACGATGACCGGGAAGGTCTGCGTGGTCGCGTCGTAGTCCAGGTTGACCGATACCACCCGACCGAACTTCACGCCGAGGAACTCCACCGGCGCGTCCACCGCGAGCCCGCGCAGCGAGTGCTCGAAGCGCATGCGGATATAGCGCGGCTTGCCGTCCGGCGGCGCCACGGCCGTGGCCTGGTCGCTGAACAGGCTGAACTCCTTCATTTCCGGCGCCGCCGTTTCATCGTGCGGCCCCGGCGGATCCTGGAAGGCTACGCCGCCGGCGATCACCGTGGCGAGCGACTGCGTATTGAGCTTGAGGCCATCGGCACCGAGCGATACATCGACGCCGCTGGCATTCCAGAAGCGCGCGTCCTGATGGACGAAGCGATCGTTCGGGCCATCGATGAACAGCTGTAGCGAAACGCCCTTGCCGTCCTTGTCGAGCTCATACGACACGATGCGACCGACCTGGATGCGCCGGTAGTACACCGGCGAGCCGATATCGAGCGAGCCCAGGTCGCTGGCGTGTAGCACGAAGCGACGGCCGGGCGCGCCATGGGTCACCGCGGGAGGCGTCTCCAAGCCGGTGAAGTCGGTCTGTTCCTCGTCCGAATCGCCGGCGTCGGCACCGATGAACGCACCGGACAACAGCGTATCGATACCGGATACGCCGCTTGCCCCGATACGCGGCCGGACCACCCAGTAACGCGTGTTCTTGGTCGCGAAAGCAGCCGCATCCTTTTCCAGGTCGATCACCACGGAAATGTGCGTGCGGTCCTTCGACAGGCGCATGGTGGTGACCTTGCCGATCACCACGTTCTTGTACTTGACCTGGGTCTTGTTGGCCTCGATGCCTTCGGCGGTGAGGAAGGTCACGGTGATTTTCGGGCCGGCCGAGGTGAAATGCGTCACCAGCAGCGAGATACCGACCAGGGCGGCAATGATCGGCACCAGCCAGATCAGCGAGAAGCCGAGCTTGGACTTGCGCACTTCCGGTTGGGGGAGCTCGTCGTCCGGCGCCGGCGTGGTTCCTTGGTTGGTGTCGCTCATTGCGATTTCCTGTTGTCCCAGATCAGACGGGGATCGAAGCTCATGGCCGAAAGCATCGTCAGTACGACGACTACGCCGAAATAGACCACGCCGGGCAAGGGCTCGACGCGGCTGAGAATTTGAAAGTGCACGAGGGCGGAAAGAATCGCCACGACGAACACGTCGAGCATGGACCAGTAGCCGATGAGCTCGACAAAGCGGTAGAGCCTCGCGCGCTGTTTCGTCACCAGGCCGCTCGATCGCTGGACCGACACCAGCAGGATGCCCATGATGATGAACTTGAGCATGGGCACCACGATGCTCGCCGTGAAGACGATGACCGCCAGACCCGGCGAACCGGCGCGCCAGAGCTCGAAGATGCCACTGAGGATGGTGTTGTCGTCTTTCGAGGAAAGGCTCTGCGTGCGCATGATCGGGAACACGTTGGCCGGGATGTAGAACATCGCCGCAGCCAGCAGAAGCGCCCAGGACCGCGAGATGCTGCCCTGCTTGCGCACGTGCAAGGCACTGTGGCAACGCGGGCAATGCGCGCGCGGATCGTCGCTATAGGCGGTAACCAGACGGCACACATGGCAGGACATCATGCCCAGCTCCCGGGCCCGTGGAGGCGTGGTCATGCTTTCGCCGTCCCCGTGATATCCCACAGGTGCCGGGCGTCGTGGCTCGAGAAAACCGTGATCAGCACGGTCAGGAAGCCATAGGCCCAGATACCGGCACCCGGGACGACATCGAAATACGTATGCGCCTTGACCACCGCCACCAGCGTACCGAGCATGAAGACCTCGATCATGCTCCAGGGCTTGACCCGCACCAGCGCCGTCATGGCCTGGGCGAACCCTGGCGCCCGCCGACCGTCGCGGGCGAACCAGAGCACCCAGCAGAAAATCAACAGCTGGCTGAGCGGGAAGAAGAACAAGGTCATTGCCGTCAGCGCGGCGACCAGCTGGGCGCCGTCCTTCCACATGGCGATCACCGCGCCCCACAGGGTGGTATCCGCCGCCATGCCGGACAGCTTCAGGGTCACGATGGGCGAGACATTGGCGATGACGAAGACGATCAGGGCGGCGACGATCAGGGCGAACTGCCCGTCCACACCGATCCACTGATGGCGCTCCAGCACGGCGCCGCAGACCGTACAGTCGGCCACCTGCCCACGCGATAGCTTCCGCCTCTGGTAAACGGAGTCGCAGTGCTCGCAAATGATCAGGTTCTGGGCGTGGTGCATGCCGTCCCGGCGGTTCGAGGCCACGATGGCCCGCCCGCCTATGATCGCAAATCCGCGTAAACGGCGCATGACGGGCGACGTAGGATCTGTCCTAAATTGGCGTCGGGGCTTGATATGCTCCGGCTCTTCCCCGATTTACGGGGCATCGAATCAGTGTCCCAGGAGTCCCCGTGAGCAGCGCCCAGACCACCAGCGAGCATATCTTCGACGCGACCACGGCCGGCTTCGAGAACGACGTCATCCAGGCCTCGCTCGAGACCCCGGTCCTCGTCGACCTGTGGGCCGAATGGTGCGGCCCCTGCAAGTCGCTCGGCCCGATCCTGGAAAAGCTTGCCGTGGAATACAACGGCGCGTTCCGCCTGGCGAAGATCGACGTGGACGCGGAACAGCAGCTGGCCGCCATGTTCGGCGTACGCAGCATTCCGACCGTGATCCTGATCAGCGGCGGCCAGGTCGTGGACGGCTTCGCCGGCGCCCTGCCCGAGGGCCAGATCCGTGAGTTCCTGACCAAGCACGGTGTCCAGCCGGGCGAGGCGGCGAACGACGAAGGCACCGAGGTCGCTACGCCCGAAACCGCCGAAGAGGCGATCAATCGCCTCCAGCAGGCGATCGCCGCCGAACCGGATCGCCCGGAGCTGAAGCTCGACCTCGCGCTCGCCCTGATGCGCGCCGGCAACGTCGCCTCGGCCCAGTCCGAACTCGACGCCCTGCCCGCCAACCTCGCCACCGACGCACGCGCCGTGCGCCTGCGCAGCCAGCTCGAGCTGGCCCGTGCCCTGGCCGGCGCGCCGTCGCTGGAAGATCTGCAGGCCCGCGTGCAGTCGAACGAAAGCGATTGGGAGGCCCGCGACCTGCTCGGCGTGCGCCTGCTGATCGAGGGCGAGGCCGCTGCCGGCCTCGACCAGTTCCTCGACATCCTCAAGCGCCAGCGCGACTGGAACGAGGGCCAGGCGAAGAAGCGACTGCTGGCGGCGTTCACGACGCTCGACGACGCTGCGCTGGTAAGCCAGTACCGCCGGAAGATGGCGTCACTGGTGTTCTGAACGACTGGAAGCATCGCCGCTGAAGCGGCTCCCACAAGAGCTCCGGCAGCATTGCCCTCGCCCCCTGCAGGAGCCGCTTCAGCGGCGAAACCCTCGCCCCCTGTGGGAGCCGCTTCAGCGGCGATGCCCTCGCCCCCTGCAGGAGCCGCTTCAGCGGCGAAGAGAGCCGCCTTACCGCCCCTTCTTACGCCGAACGTAAAGCTGCTTCCGCACCGAGGCGACCAGTTCGCCCGATGCGGTACGCACATCCGTATCGAACCAGTGCAGGCACTTCTCGCCGTTTGCGGTCGCCGCGCGCAACGCGTCGAGCACACCCTCCTCGATGCGGAACTCGGCGAACACGTCTTCCCGCCCCGGCGAGACGAAACGAATCTCCCCAGCCTGGTCCCAGACGATGTAATCGTCGCCCAGGCTCTTCAGCGTCATGATCATCCAGAACGGATCGGTCATCGAAAACAGGCTGCCGCCAAAATGCGTTCGCACGTAATTGCGGTTGTACCAGGCGAGCTTGAGCTTGACCCGGGCGAACCGATAGTCGTCGTCCATGCGCAGCACGCGGACACCGGAGAACAGGAACGGGGGCCACGCGTTGAGGATGCGGCGCAAGGTGCTTGCTTTCATGAAGAAGATGTCAGGATCGGGAACCAGCCATCCTAGTCGCGCGATGCGGGCAAACGTAGACCCCCGTTTTAAACGATGGGTGACCAATGGCAGGGGGCCACCCGGGGCCACGCGCCTACCATCGATCCCCACCCCCCGCCGCCGGAATCCGAGCCATGCGCCTTACGCTCCGCCGCGCCACCCTGCCCGCCGCCCTCGCCGTGGCGATGGCCTTCTCAGGTTCTTCCGCGCTCGCCCAGGAGCTCCCCACTCCCGTCGACCAGGCCTACCAGGGCACGCTCGGCCTGAATGTGGACCTGACCGACGCACCGAAGAACATCTACCACGTGCGCGAAACCATTCCTGTGGCCTCCGGCCCGCTCACGCTGTTCTATCCGAAGTGGATCCCCGGCGAGCACTCGCCGTCCGGCCCCATCCAGAACGTGGCCGGGCTCACCATCAGTGCGAACGGTAAGCCGCTGGCCTGGCGCCGCGATCTCAAGGAGATGTTCGCGCTGCACGTGGACGTGCCGGCCGGCGTGGACAAGCTCGAGGTGGCCTTCGAATTCCTCGCGCCACGCGAAGCCGGCGGCTTCTCGTCCAGTCCTTCCTCGACGCCGAACTTCGTCGCGCTGGAGTTCAACCAGGTAGCGTTCTACCCGGCGGGCTACTACACCAGCCGCATCATGATCCAGCCGACGGTGAAACTGCCGGCCGGGTGGAAGTTCGCCAGCGCGCTGGAAACGGATACGCCCGATAGCGCGTCGCCCAGCTTCAAGGCGGTCAGCTTCGAAAACCTCGTCGACTCGCCACTGATCGCCGGCCGCCATTTCAACCGCGTGGACCTCGCACCCGGCGACAAGACCGCCGTGCACCTGAACATCGTGGGTGACAGCGCCGCCAGCGTGAAGGCCACCGACAAGCAGATCGCCGGCCAGCGCGCGCTTATCGTGCAGGCCAACAAGCTCTTCGGTGCGCACCATTACAGCCACTACGACTTCCTGTTGATCAACTCCGATCACACCCAGCACTTCGGCCTCGAACATCATCAGTCGAGCGACGATCGCCTGTTCGCGAACTTCCTCACCGACAACGACGTCAATCTCGTCGCCGGCACGCTGCTTCCGCACGAGTACGTGCACTCGTGGAACGGCAAGTTCCGCCGCCCCGCCGATCTGTGGACGCCGACCTTCACCGAGACCATGCAGGACGACCTGCTCTGGGTTTACGAAGGCCTGACCGATTACTGGTGCGGCGTGCTCGCCGCCCGCTCCGGGATCTGGACCACCGAGCAATGGCGCGACTCGCTGGCGAGCATCTCGGCCGGCATGAGCAACCGCACCGGCCGCGCGTGGCGTTCGCTCCAGGACACCGCGGACGCGGCACCGCTCACCTACGCGGGCGCCGGTGGCTGGGCCAATTATCGACGCGGCACGGACTTCTATCCCGAAGGCCAGCTGCTCTGGCTCGACGTGGACACGAAGATCCGCGACCTCTCCGGAGGCAAGCATTCGCTCGACGATTTCGCCCGTGCTTTCTACGGCATGGACAACGGCGAGTACGGCACGAAGACCTATACCTTCGACGACGTCGTCGGCGCGCTCAACGGCGTGCAGGCGTACGACTGGGCGAGCTTCCTTCGCCAGCGACTCGATGCCACCGGCAACACGCTGCCCGAGCACGGTATCGAGAACGGCGGCTGGAAGCTCGTCTACGACGACAAGCCGGGCGGATTCGACAAGACCGCCGAGACCCTCCGCAAGTCGACCAATCTCGCCTATTCGCTAGGCGTGCAGGTATCCGAAAAGGGCGTGATCCAGGACGTGCAATGGGATGGCACCGCGGCGAAGGCCGGGCTCGTGCCGGGCCTGACGATCGTTGCCGTGAACGGCAAGGACTTCTCCAGCCAGGCCCTGAAGGACGCCGTGACGGATGCGAAGTCGACCACGACGCCGATCGAGTTCCTGGTCAAGAACATCGACGAATTCAGCACCGTCAAGGTCGACTACCACGGCGGACTGAAGTACCCGCACCTGGTACGCGGCGACGGCAAGGATCTGATCGGCGCGATCGCCACGCCGCGCAAGTAAGACCGGCGAGGCAGGCGGCGCGGCCAGGGCCGCGCCGCCTCATCGGTCAAGTGTTCTCGCGATTGGTCTCGAACAGGAACCACACGCGACGCTCGCTCTGGTCGATCCAGTTCTCGATCAGGCTGGCTGTGGCGACATCGGAGTATTCGTCGCACAGCGAATGCGTCTCACGCAGGAAACCGACGAGGCGCTGGTTGTCCTCGCGCAGTTCGGCAAGCATGTCCTGCGGCGTGACGAAATCGGCGTCGTTGTCGGACAGCCGCTGCAGGCGCGCAATGTGCCCGATCGAACGCAGCGTGGTCCCGCCGATCTTGCGCACCCGCTCGGCGAGATCGTCGGTCATGTCGAAGATCTGTTCGCCCTGCTCGTCGAGCAGCAGGTGCAGATCGCGGAATCGCGGACCGGACATGTGCCAATGGAAGTTCTTGGTCTTCAGGTAAAGCGCGAAGGTATCCGCGAGCAGTGCATTGAGTTCGGCCGAGATATCGCGGGTGGCGTCGGCACCGAGGCCGGTCGGCGTGTGCAGGTCGGCCTTGCGCTTGGCCTTGGTCGCTTCTGGGTTCTTCATTGCTGAGCTCCACGGTGGGGCCCTTGAGTATGCGCCGACGTTTGTTACGAGGATTGGAGATTCGATCCCTGGGTTGGCGAGACCTCGAGGCGGATCGGTTGCTGATATCCCCGTAGGACAATCCTCCATCGTCGATGCATGGCCCTGGGGGACGCGCTCGGATCAACGACGCCGGGCTTCAAGGCAAAAAGACAGCGAGAAGGGGAAGCTTACGAGACGTACCCGCCCTTCATGGTCTGAGGAAGGCAAGCAGAAGGCCGTAGACACCCATCAATAGGCAAGCAACCACTGTCGATATTGCCACTTGAACCCACTTCGCGCCTTGCAACACCGCGCCGCGAAAGTTCAACGCCAGAGCTACGAGTCCGTATGCATACATAAGGTAAATATTCGCAACAGACGACGAAATGAGTAGCCCCGATGAAGGATTCGCCGCGCCGGGCTCCAGGGGATGGAGGGCAAGCTTGAGAATCCTATCAACACTCACGAACCCCAGCATCGAAAGAAGCAGCACGACCTGTACAAAAGATTGTCTAAGAAGATTCACTGGGCGGACCATCCAAGAACGACGTTGCGACACAGCAGTGATGCGAAGAACACCAGGCTCAATGCAGCAACGGACGCGCTGACGATCGCGAGATATCTCGCGTTCATCTCATTGCGGTGAACGCCAACCATCGAGGTCGCAATACACACAACGCTGACGATCGGCACGGCGTATAGGGTCCACCCATGCACCGATGCATCGGAAACGATCCATCGCCCCATGCTCAACTTCCAACCCAGGAATAAGGCCAGAGAGATGCGCTCTACCAAGACGCAAAGCATCCCCAAAGCCATCATTCCGTTGATGACGATGACGCTTAGTAGCAGCCGATCCTTAGTCTTCAACTCGAACTCGCCCGTATCGTGTCAGGTCTTCAGAACCGGCCTTCCGGGCGATACGGTAACGCCACGAGTTCATGACAAACGCCTCCCTCACCATGTCCCACGCCCAGATCGCCATGTTTGTCGCACGATCCGTCACCACGCGTAGCGTGCCTTCGAAAGGGCTACCCGTCCGCTGAAGAGTAGATTGCGTAGAACTGACGCCGCGATCTGGAAGTATCACTCCCGAACCTTCAGTTCGATCACTTTCGGGTTACCGAGCAGAGCACCGTCGGCACTCTCTTCCACAGCGCGAGCCCAAGCGCGAGCAACGAGAAGGCCAGCGCGAACGCGGCCGATATCCACATGAGGTGTCGAAGCTTGTTCCGTTGAATGTTCATTACCACCAACGACGCAATCAACCCCGCGATCGACGGAGATAGATACAGCGGAACTGACGCGCTTGCCTCACATGTGCCAAACGCAAAGACGCGGCTTAACCATTCAATGCCGGTGGCAGCCAAGGCACCGCTAGCGACCATCAAGGACGCAAGAGGGAAGATGAATGAGATCGCCACGGTGAATGGTATTTTCACTTTCCGCTGCACCACGCCGCACCAAAACGGTATCTTCGAACTACCGCCTCGCTCAACAAGGCAGTCTCTTCCGAAACGGCGACCTGGCGATACTAAGAGCGTCTTCCAACATTCTGAACTTCAAGACGGTCTCCGCCATAGCGCGGCGGCATTCGGCGAGCGAAAGCTCTTCATGCGAACGCTTTGTGGGGAATACTTCTCTCTTGGAATCATTGCCTCGGTAGATCGTTCCATCGATGCCTTCAACCGTGGACTTAGGGACACGTCGACCAAAAATTCGAAAGAGCAGTTTGTGACCACGCAGCCAACCAAGCCGGTTCACCAAGTCTCCTTCAAATTCCATGTCGGCAGCAAAGGGGAAGATCAGGTCAAGTTCTGAAGCCGTTACGGCGAATACGGGATAGTCCGATTCCGGACGATCATCCATGACCTGTACATGGAAATAACGTCCACGTTTCCCAGCTTTCACGCCCTTGGCCGACCTCCTGAGCCATCGAAATCCAGGAGTATCCACGCGATCAAATTCAGTGGATCGCTTGGATGGAAAGTAGGCGCGCTTTGCGGGAAGTCCGTAGATAAGCGTCCCATGCACGCCTTCTGCGGACTGCTTGTCGATCGGACGACTCCACAAGGCTTCAAGAGCGGCATCGACCGCTCCTTGACCCATTCGATCGATAGCATCATCAACAAACTCGATATCCGCGTCATGAGGAAAAAGGACAGCGAACTGCTCGTCCTCCGCAGCGAATATCTCGTATGTCGCATTTCGTGCGCTATCAACGATCTGGACATTCTTCATAAACACCCTCATGCAGAAGCCAGATGCACTGTGATCCTGGTGAAAGCAATCCAAGCGAAGCCACTGAACAGAAGCGATACCGCACCCGTAAACCGCGTCTCCGGCGTGTCGAATCCGGATCCGACGTACCTCGTTAAGAGTGAACGCTGTCAGCGTATAGAAGCTCTTCAGTAGATCGCTTTGTTGGAAACATTGCCTTCCTTGATTCGCTGCCACGAAAAAACATGCCGTGTATACCTCGAACCGTCGTCTTTGGGACACGGCGACCAAAGATTCGATAAAGCAGCTCACTGCCCCGTGTCGGGCCTAGGCGCACCATGAGGTCGGACTCAAATTCCATGTCGGCGGCGTTCGGAAAGATTTCCTCGAACTCGGCTCGCGTCACCGCGAAAACGGGATAGTCCGTTTCGGGGCGTTCGTCGACTAATTGTACATGAAGATACTTATTGACGAGCCGGAGAGTTTCCGGCGATGGCGTGCGCAACCAGCGGTACGCTACGGAATCGACACGATCGATCTCTGTTGATTGCTTGGATAGAAAATAGCCACGCTTGACGAATTGCTCATAGATCAGCGTGCCGTGAATGCCTTCGACCGACTCTTTATGCACGACGTGGTGCCACAGCGATCCCGCCACGCTGTCTGCGACCGCGTCGCCAACACGATCGAATAGATCGCCAATGAATTCCATGTCCGCGCCGCCAGGGAAGATGATGTCAAACTGGTCATCCTCTGCTGCGCAGATGGCGTAAGTTGCGTTGTCAGCGCCGTCGATTACCTGAATATTTTTCACGTTCGAATCTTACCTTGGGGGATAGACCTTCTTTCGGCCGCCGCCAGTTGTCGCCCAAGTCATGACCAACCCGGAAACGACGTGCCACTCGTCGGATCGTAATCACGCCACCCATTCTGGAAAAGAACCGTCACGACGCTGCTTCTCGCACCCATACCAGATAAGTAGTGAGGATCAAGCCGAGAGTCAGGTATGCGGCCCCACATAAGAGCGAGGCTTTCACGAGCACGTCCCCTTTTCCGCGTTGGAGATATCCCATCCCAAGCGACAGGATCGAGCTTATGCCAGTGCAGAAGATCACCATCTGCATCGCTTGGTTTCGCGTCAAAGGTCGACCCGAGTCGCTCAGCGCAAAGGTGCCATGTACTGGTTGCGCGATGACATAGGCGGCCACACAACCGATCCATATCGCCAGAGCGGCAATGGCTAGAACGCTCGTGCAGACGGGATATATGACATAGAGGCGGTCGTCGATCTTTCTTCCTGCATACTCTGAGTGAGAATAGGCCTTTCGATCGCCTCTGTCGTCGTCAAGCTTCCGCAACATGACTAGTACGGCTGAAGGAAGGCCAATCCAAACCGCTGTCGAGATCGACATAAAGACGATCCACCGCGCCCAGTGATAACCCAGTGAGACAAGAGCGAAGGCACTGGATGACAATGCGAAGAAGGCCAAGATTGAACACATGATCTTGGTGAAGGATATTCTCATTTCCAGCACCAGTTACGCGTTTCACATTTGACTGCCGCCACCCCGGCAGAACAGCCTTCTGGACTCCCGCCTACGCCGATCATAGCTCTGGAGATTGAGAATCCGCCCTTGTTTCCGAGCAACTGCGCTCCTCCGGCGAGTCCCGCGCTTCCGATAACATTTATCCCGCTTGTTTCAACGCGCCCCGACGAAATGCCACCCGTCCCGACGCCAAGAGATGCGGCGACTTCACCCTGTACCGGCAATCCAACGATCAACCCTCCACAATTCTGCTGGTAGATGCACGCATTACCCGTGCTATCAAACGCGAGTCCCACTTCGGCACTGCCGTACCCACCTAACAGGTTCCCCCACCCACCCACACCAACGCTTACGTTAGATTCCTGTGGGGTTTTACTCCAACCACAAGCCCATCGGTTGAGCATGCACTGCGTATCGTCCAGCCCTTGCGGATCGGTCCGCACATACGGATTACTCCCAACGTACGCATACGTCGATATCCCGCCGGCCAAGCCAATCGGATCGCTCTGGATATACCGACCACTCGTCGGGTCGTAATCACGCCACCCATTCTGAAAGAGTCCCGTCACCGCGTCATAGCGCTGCCCAGGAAAGCGCATATCGAAGACGTATGTCTTACCGTCCTTGTCCGGATCCTCGTAAGGCGCGCCACTTCCGAACGCCTCCCGCCCGATGTCCCACGCCCAGATCGCCTTGTTCGTTGCACGATCAATCACCACGCGGGGCGTGCCCAGGTGATCGGTCTGGATGTCACGGATCGCGTCGCCGTCGAGGGCTGCCACTGGCAGACCATCGAGCCACACGACCTGACGGATGGCTCGGCCCGCTCCGTCGTAGTCGCCGAGCCAGTGGCCCGCTTCGTCGTGAAGGGACACGGTCGTTCCACCGGCGATGTAGCGGCCAACTTGCTGGCCGAATGGATTGTAGGCGTAGTTCATCTCGACCACGCCGTTGACCTTCGCCTGACTCATGCGTCCGGTCGAGTCGTAGACGAACTCGCGGTTGCCAATACGCGTGGTGTTACCGGCTGCATCGTATTCGCGCGAGACGTTGCTCGCTGCAAGAAGACGATGACTGTCGGTCGCGTAGATGAAGGCTCGCTCCGTAGCGCCTGACGGCGACTCGACCGATCGCCAGCTCAGCCGGTTACCCGTCGCATCGTACGTATAGGTGTGCGCGCTGCCTAGCTGGGGGTCCGTGTGGTAGAGAAACCCAGAAGCGATGACTCGGGACGCCGTGTCATAGAACGGGTATCCATCGGCGGAACCCGTATTTATGGCATCGATCTCTCCACCGATGTACGAGATATCTAGCGTCAAGCCGCCGGCTTGAGCGTCGCGAACACTGTTGACCGCACCTGCACCGTTGTATGTACGCCGCACGTCTCGCAACCCCGCCATCCACCCAACCGGCCGCCCTAGCGCGTCGTGATGGACCGTGGAAACGATGGGCATTACGCCCCCTTCACTGCTTTGAAGATCGACGGCAGTGACGTTTCCGGCGGCGTCCCGCGTATAGGTCGCTCGACGCCCATCCGGATAGACCACGGCTGAGAGACGGCCGGCCTTGGTGTAAACGTAGTTCAACTCGAGACGCACACCGCGAGTCACCTGGGTTTTCGTCACGACCCGGCCTGCGAAGTCGTAGCAGAAGCTGGTGCTGCCGTCGCGATCGGTGACGCTGCTGAGGCGCCCCACCGCGAATCGGGCGGCTGACGGACAGTTGGATGCCGGCGCGTCGTAAGCGAACGTCGTCTTCGCCCCGTCGTGATAGGTCACTGTCGCGATACGCCCACCGAGGTCGTACGACCGCTCGACGTGACGGCTATCGGCCGGCGATTCGTGGACGGGCTGGCCGTTGGCGTCGTTCTCGAACGCCGTGTCTCCGGTGTCCGGGCTGCGCTCCCAAAGGAGGTCACCCAGCCCGTTGCGCAGGTACGCCGTGGAGAGTCCTTTGGGGTCGACCACGGTCTTGATCCCATCCGCACCATCGTAAGAGAGCGTCGTAGGCGGATCATTGCCCTCTTCGTCATCTGTCATGCGGATGACACGGCCTCTGGCATCGCGGCTGTAGATCGGTGTATTGAAGGCACCCCACGCCCGCTTCAGTGCTCCATTGGCATCAACCTCGAACTCGGTTTGAGTTCCTGACCCCGATATTTTCTCGACCACGCCCCGGCTATCGTAGGTGTACTTAAGGGAAAGATCTTCTGTGCCATCGGCGCGCAGGCGCGTCTCCGTGCCGACACGCCCCTGCGGATCGCGCTCGATCCGGCGCTTGTGGCCCATGGCATCGACCTGCTCGATGAGGCGATGTGCTGAGTTGTAGCGATGGGTGACGGTGGCACCATCGGGGTCGGTGAAGGTATCGATGTCCCCGTTGGCCGTATAGCTCATACGGGTGACAAGGTCGTCGGGCGAAGCGCTTCCGTCCCCCCGGGCGCGGAGAATGACCTCCAGCGGGCGCCCCATGGCGTCGAAACGTCGATCCGTCCGCACGCCATTGGCGTCCGCGCTGGACAGGACGCGACCGGACGGGTCGTAGGCCAGCACGGTTGCGGTATGCCCCAATGGATGGGTGATCGTGTGCAGGTCGCCTTTCCGCCACGTGCAGGCGGCGGCGCAATCGGGCGCATCGGCGTCGTGGTACGCGTAGCGAATCGTATCGCCCGAACCTTCCAACGGACCATCGATGGTCAGCGGCCTTCCTGCTGGATCGTAGGTGTACCGGGTAACGCGCTCTTCCGGCCAAGGCGCGCTGCTTGTATCGCTCGCATCGGCCAGCCCACCGTCGCGACGCTCGATAAGATTGCCCTTGGCGTCGTAGGAAAACATCGACCATGCCGCCCCGTGGTCGATACGCACAGGCTTGTCGAAGACCGGATGCCATGCCGTCTTGACCGTTCTAGCGGCCGACGTGCCTTCGGCTTCGGTACGCTCGACCTCGAGTTGACGGACCGTATCGTACTGATGGCTCGTGGGTACGCCCAGGTAGTCCGTTTCGCGCGCGACGAGCGCGCCGTTCACGTAGTCGAACGTACGCGAGACATCCTCACCCCGATGATCCTCTTTACGCTGACCTAGGCGAATGACGCCGTTACTGAACGTGGGAAACCAGATCTCCTGAGTGGCTCCGGACCGGCGGATACTGATCATCCCATTGCTGGTCAGGCCAATATCGGTCCGCTCCAGATCATCGCCATGAGCGGAACCGATTGCGCGGTTGCCACCATCGTAATCGAAGGTCGCAAAGCGCTTGCCGTCGCCCCCTAGAATGCCGGTGAGCTTATGATTCGGCGTACCGCCTCTCCCAGCCTCATCATAGGCGTACTGCACGCTGCGCCCGTCGGGGTAGTCGACCTTGACAAGGTTCGCATCGAGACCCTCGAGAATGTCCCCGCTGTAGTCGTAGCGAACGCGGCCATCGGGCGTATCGAGCGTTTCCATGCGGCCAAGGCGATCGTAGCCAAGCCGCAGCTCGCGACCTTGCCGGTCACGGACTCTTACAAGTACGGTGGCCTTCAAACCGATTCCAACGGTGATCTCGTCGTAATCGAGCGTGAGGGTATTGCCGTTGGCGTCCGCGCGAGAACGCAGGCGCCCCTTGTCGTCGTAGTGTTCCACGGTGAGGTTCGGCAAGGTGTACGTCCAGCCACCGGAAGGATCCTCGCGCAGCACGCCGCGCTCTCCTTCAGCGGGCACGAAGGTGTTCCCCTTCCGAACGAAGCGGGTTTCGTTGCCGTCCTCGCGGACCAGGTGCAATGCCGTGGAATAGACCCTGCCGCTGTCGTCGTAGTAAGGACGACGGACGAAAGAGCGGTCGTAAGTGTGCCGCCAACGCGACCCCACCCGGGCCCCCGCAGGGTATCGTTCGGCGGCCCGGCCCAATTGAGAACCCAGCGGAAAGGCACCGCTGTGGTAGGTGCGACCGAACATCAGACCGGACGATGCAGGGCCGGCGTAATCGACAGCCGTCTCGATCTTGCTCATCGTCAGCGGATTGATCGGATTGCCGACGGTAGGACTGTTACCGATCGGACACTGATTTGCGCCGCTCTCCCTCGGCTCACCGAGTGACGCGCTCTTGGGGAGGGCATCGGGTGACACGCAGGCAACGGCGCCTGTGCCCGTTTCGCGGTCACGGTTCTCTAGATGGGCGCCGCGATCGGAGACGAGTAAGGAATCGGTGGGACAGGAGCGAACGAGGATGATGTGGCTGTCGATCACATGCTCACTCGTATGATTTGACGCCGTGGTTTCGATCACCGTCACATCGAGCACGGAATAAGCGCTGTTCTTTCCGTCGGCGCCGGCCACCTCGCGAGGGGCGTGCCCCTTCAGTTCGCAGCGGAGCAAGGTGGGAAAGTTCGCGCAATACGCCTGGACTGCGATGTCGACGTCGCTATCCAGGCGCCCGCTTTCGTGGTGGACATCTCCCTCGCCGCCGGGGTCGTCGAACGTGGCCGGCACCGACTGCCCGTCGAGGTAGGCGGGAAAGGGCACCGGCGGTGGCGTTTCCGCGGCATACACGGTGCCCGACAGGAGCGCGAGGTGAACCGCAACGGCAAGCGCGTTGCGACGTTTACGAGAAGTACGAATGGGCGACATGACCGACCCCGACATGTGATGGCGAGGCTGCACGGTAGAGTCGGGGTGTTCCCCAAGATATGGAAGGATTCTGAAAAATCCGACGGGATTCTGACGCGCGGGCGTGGCTCACACTTACACGCTGGCGGGGTTTACATGGGGCGGGTTCTTCGCTTAGGGACGACCTGGGGCTGGCCCTCTATCGCCGATGAATCGGCTCCCGCAACGAGCCGCACCCTGGCGTTGCGGCGGAGCCGCTCGGGCATGAGCGGCAAAGCAGCTAGGCGCTCAGGTCAGCGGCAGCCTCACCACCACGCGCAACCCCGGACCGGATTCCACATCCAGCAACTGGATGGTCGCGCCGTGCAACTCGGCGGCACGCTGCACGATCGACAGGCCCAGGCCGAAGCCTTCGCCCTGGGTGTCGAGGCCACGCTCGAAGCGGGTGAACATGGACGCACGACGCTCGGCGGGGATACCCGGACCGTCGTCGACGACTTCGATGATGGCCTGGTCACCGTCGCGACCGATGGACAGTTCGACGTGGCCGCCGGCGGGTACGTGCCTGAAGGCGTTTTCCAGCAGATTGCGCAGCAGCGCGCCGAGGGCGACGCCGTAGCCGTCGACAACCAGGTCCACCGGCAACTCGCGAATACTCAGCTCGACACCGCCATGGCCGATCAGCGGTGTGAGCTCGTCGATCACCTCCAGTGCCAGTTCGCCCAGGTCGACGCGGCTGCGAGGCCCCGAGGCCGCACCGACTTCCAGGCGCGCCAGCGCGAGCAACTGCTCGGTGCGCCGGGCCAGCGAGACCAGGCACTCGCGTGCCGCCTCGAGGGCTGCCTGGGCCTCGTGCGGCTGAGCCGAGACCATGGCGCTCTCGAGATTGATCATGGTCGAGGCCAGCGGCGTACGTAGCTCGTGGGCGACATCGGCACTGAAACGGCGCTCGCGTTCGAGCGCGCGCTCGAGGCGATTGATCTGTCCGTTGAGGGCATCCACCACCGGCTTCAATTCGGTCGGCGCGTCGTCCAGGCGAATGGGATCGCGACTGCCGGGTTCGCGGCGCGAAAGCGCACTTGCCAGGGTCTCCAGCGGCCGGAGCCCACGCCGGATCGCCCAACCCACCAGCAGCGCAAGCAGGGGAAGGCCAAGCAGGGTCGGCAGACCGTGCTCGATCCATAGCGCGCGCGTGATCTCGTGGCGGCTGTCATACCGTTCGCCGGAACGGATGGTGATGCCATCGCCTTCCATGATCAGCGTGAACACACGCCAGGTGTGGTTGCCGCTGGTCACGTCCTCGAACGCACCGTCGGCGGCGGGCATGTTCGGCAATTGAGCGAGATTCTCCGTGGCAAGGAGCAACGAGCCGTCGCGATCGAAGACCTCGAAGCCGACCTCGGATTCATAGGTGCGGCCCTGCACCATGAGCTCCTGCGGATGATTGGACACGCTCGGCACGAGCAGGCGCGCGGCCCGCTGGCTGCGTAGCTGGTCGACGCCGATCCGGCCGATGAGCACTTCCAGCGTGCGCGCCGCCTGGGCGAGACGGCCATCGGAGAGTTCGTCCACTTCGTCCAGGGTGCGCTTGGCGCTGAGTATGCCCATCGGCAGCAGCACCGCGGCGAGCACGATGACAATGAGTACCAGCAGGTGTGAGCGCAGGCTCAGCGACTTCACTGAGGCTCCCGCGGGACCATATAGCCGAAACCGCGCACGGTCTGGATCGCCCCATGACTGAGCTTTCGGCGGAGCGAGTGCACGAGTACCTCGAGCGCGCTGCTGCTCATGGCCGCTTCGGGGCCGTACAACGACGTTTCCAGTGCCTCGCGGCGGACGATGCGCCCGGCACGCTCCATCAGCGCCTGCAGCAGCGCGAACTCTCTGCGGGTCAGCTCGACCTTGTCCCCGTGCCAGGTGACCTCGCAGTTGCCCAGGTCCAGACTCAGCGCGCCAGCGTCGAGCCGGTTGACCGAATCGCCCCGGACCCGCCGGGCCAGCGAACGGATGCGGGCGGCGAGTTCGTCGAGGTGGAACGGCTTGACCAGGTAGTCGTCGGCCCCGGCGTCGAGCACGCGGATACGCGAATCGAGCGCCTCGCGAGCCGACATGACGATGACCGGCGTGGCCACGCGCGACTGCCGCGCCTCGACTAGGACATCCATCCCGTCCTTGCCCGGCAGGCCGAGATCCAGCAGGACCAGGTCGGCCTCGTGGTCGCGCATCGCCGCCAGTGCCTCGTTGCCGTCGCGGAACCAGCTGATCGTATAAGCCAGCCGCTCCAGCGCGCGGCGGATCGCGTCGCCGAGCTGGGCATCGTCTTCGACGAGGATGATATGCAAGGGGGCGGCCCAGGGAGGGAGACGCTGATAGTATCCGTGCGCCGAGCTTAGTGCCGCCTTAGCGTGCGCCCCGGCGAACACGAGAAAAAAATCACACAATGGGTGGATTCTCCCGCCGGATGGGTTCATGTCAGTCACGCTCCCCGCTCGCTTCCTGCTCGCCCTGATCGCCCTGGCCCCCGTGGCGGTCCAGGCGAAAGACACCTGGGTCACGCCCGCCGAGGCGTCGTCCTTCCGCACGACACCTACCTACGCCGAGACGCAGGCCTATCTGCGCCGCCTGGCCGACGCAGCACCCGGCATGCTCCGCGTGGAAACCTTCGGCACGACGCCCGAGTGCCGTCCGATGACGGTGGTGATCGCGGCGAAGGATGGCGACCTCACGCCGGAAAGAGCCCGCGCCGCGGGCAAGCCCATCGTGCTGCTCCAGGCCGGCATCCACCCCGGCGAAATCGAAGGCAAGGACGCCGGGCTGATGCTGCTGCGCGACGTCGCCACCGCGCATCGCCTGCCCCACCTGCTCGACCATGTCGTGCTGGTCTACATCCCGGTCTACAGCGCGGACGGCCACGAGAACTCGACCCCGTACAACCGTATCAACCAGAACGGTCCGGCGGCGATGGGTTTCCGCGGCCAGTCGCAATACCTCAACCTCAACCGCGACTACGTCAAGGCCGATGCGCCGGAGACGCGTGCCTGGTTGACCCTGTGGAAGACCTGGAAGCCCGATCTGCTGATCGACATCCATACCACCGACGGCGCGGACTACCAGTACGACCTCACCTGGTACGCCGAGGATGCCCACAAGCTGCCGCCGTCGATTGCCGCATGGCAGAAGACCGCCTATGAAGGAAACGCCATCCCCGCCTACGAGAAGCTTGGCCACCTCGCCGCGCCCTACCTGGAATTCCGCGACGGCCGCGACATCACCAAGGGTATCGAGAACTTCGGCTCCGGCCCGCGCTTCTCGACCGGCTACGCGGCCATTCGCAACCGCGCGGGGCTGCTGATCGAAACGCACATGCTCAAATCCTACGAGGTGCGCGTGCGCGCGACCTACGACGTCGTGCGCAGCGTGCTCGATCAGGTGAACAAGGATCCGGGCGCGCTTCTGCAAGCCTCGAAGGATGCCGACAACTGGGCCGCCGCCCTTTCCGCGAAACCTGACGCCACGCTGCCGGTGACATTCAAGCAGGATCCGGCGTCGACGCCGTTCCTGCTCAAGGGCTATGCGTTCACGCAGACCAAGAGCGACATCTCCGGGGATCTCTGGGTGCAATACGACCCGACGTCCAAGAAGGACTACCGGATCCAGAACTGGAACGACTTGCTACCCGACGTCGCCGCCCCGATGCCTGCCGCGTGGGCGATTCCGCCGCAGTGGGCGGATGTCATCGAGCGTCTCGATGCGCATGGCATAGCGTACACACGCACCGCCGCCGCGACACGCGTGCGCGCGGACCGCGACGAGCTGACCGAGCCGAAGTGGGCAGACAAGCCGTTCGAGAGTCACCACATGCTGAAGGACGTGCATATCGCTTCGTCGAGACAGGATGTCGATCTACCCGCCGGCACGATCATCGTCCGCGCAGATGACGCCAATGCCGTGCTCGCACTGAACCTGCTCGACGCCCGCGCGCCGGATTCGCTGCTGCGCTGGGGCTATTTCAACGCCATCTTCGAGCAGAAGGAATATGGCGAGCCGCGCGTGCTCGAGGCACTCGCGCGGAAAATGATGGCAGAGAACCCTGCGTTGAAGACCGAGTTCGAGGCGAAGCTCAAGAACGACCCGGCATTCGCCGCCAGCCCGCGCGCACGGCTCACGTTCTTTTACGAACGCAGCCCTTGGTACACCGTGCAGAAGGTCGGCGTATATCCTGTGGTTCGCCTGGATGCGGCAACCCTGTCCGCTATTCGATAAAGCGTTCTACATGTGGGAGCCGCTTCAGCGGCGAAAAACCAACGGAGCGGTGATGCTGTAAGGGCTATCGCCGCTGAAGCGGCTCCCACAGGTTATAGGCTCCCGGAGGCTATGGGCTCCCACAGGTTATGGGGTCCCAGAGGTTATGGGGTCCCACAGGTTATGGGCTCCCACAGGCAACATGCTCCTGGAGGTTATGGGCTCCTGGAGGTATCAGGCTCCCACGGGTCAGGCGATCACCTCGAAGGGTCGCATCATTTCGTTCGCTTCGTGCTCGGCGAGGTGGCAGTGCCAGGCATAACGTCCTGCATAGCCATCGAACGTGGCGACGATGCGCGTGATCATCCCTGGGAATGCCTGCACCACGTCCTTCCAACCACGCTCGTGCGCCGGCGGCTCCTGTGCCGGCCCGACGTAGCGGATGGTCTTCTTCTCCATGTACTGGTCGACGTCATAGGGGCGGCGGTCGAGGATCTGGAAACGCACCAGGTGCAGGTGGATCGGGTGGGTGTCCTCGGTGAGGTTCACCAGGCTCCACATTTCGGTGCTACCCAGCTTCACCGTTTCCGTGACGGGATCGTGCCAGCGTTTTCCGTTCAGCAGCATCAGCATCGGCGTGGCGACACAATCGCTGTATTCGTCCAACGTGAGTTCGCGAGCCTTCGATGCGCTCGCTTCGGTGACCCGCGGCACGTCGCGCAGGATATCCGGCATGCGACTGTCGTCGCGCACCGTGCCCTGCCCCACGGCGAAGCGCATCAGCGGCAGTGCGTCGTTCATCAACTCCACCGTGCCACCGCGCAAGGCGGCGAAGTCGACGACCAGGTCGGCACGCTCGCCCGGCGCAAGGAAAATGGATGTCAGCTTAGCCGGCGCGGCGAGCAAGCCCTGGTCCGAACCGATGGCATGGAACGGACGGCCATCCTTGAAGCGAAGGTGGTAGAAGCGCCCATTCGCCGCGTTAAGCACACGCAGGCGGTAACGCCTGGGTTGCACGTCGGCACGCGGCAGGATCGCACCGTTGACGAGGGTGAGGTTGCCGAACACCTCCGGCACCCAGGGTGCCGAGGCGTCGCCGGAATCGGGGTAGTACAGACGGCCATCCGTGTGCAACAGGCGGTCGGCGAGCACCAGCGGCAACTCCTGCGCGCCGGAAGGAAGACCGAGCGACAACTCGTGGTCGTCGCGCAGCAGGTAGAGTCCCATCAGGCCGGCGTACATGTTCAGCCGGTTAATACCCATCGCATGGTCGTGGTACCACAGCGTCGCCGCCTCCTGCGCGTTCGGGTAGCGATGCTGGCGCGACTTGCCGGGGACGTACCAGTCTTCCGGGAAGCCGTCGTCCTTGCGCGGCACCTTGGCCCCGTGCAGATGCACGATGGCACGCACCTCGGGCTGATCCGCCTCGGCGCCGCAGATAGCGTGATCGACGGGGAGGAAATGATGCGTCGGCAGTGCGTTCACCCAGCGCACGTCGATGGCCTGGCCAGTGCGGGCCTCTATCGTCGGGCCGGGGTAGTGCCCACCGTACGTCCACAGGTCGGTCGGCGGCAGATCGCGATGCAGCTTCTGCGCGGTCTGCGCCATGCGCACCTCGAGCGCCTTGCCGGCGACCGGGCGCAGCGTGGGAGGAATCGGCAGCGGATCGACGAAGGGTGCGAGCTTGCCCGGATCGACCAGGCCAGGCATCGGCGTCGTGTCGCCCATCGGATGCATGCAGAGGCCGTTGCCGACCTTGGCCGCCGGCGTCGCCGGCATGCCGTGCATGTCGTGTGCGAGGAGCCGCGACGGGATCCAACCCGCCACGGCCATCCACCCCGCCGTCTTCAGGAAGCGACGGCGATCAACCATGCCCACCGTTCCCGAACGGCCATTGCGGGCGCTTCGGCTGACCGGTCGACTCGTCGAGGATCAGCTTGCGATCGAACAGGCGCGGGAAGAAGAAGTCGAACATGCTGTCGATGCGACCGGCCGTGGCATCGGTCGAACCGCCGCCGATACGCTTGCCGTCGAGCCAGTTGTCTTCGATGAAGCGGGTGATCGAGCTCTGGTCGGTCACGCTGTGGTCGACCATGTTCTCACGCGCCCACGGCGACACCACCAGCAGCGGCAGGCGCGGGCCAAAGCCACAACGGCCCTGAGCCGGCGTCGTGCCATCCAGGCCCGGCAGCGTCACGCGACCCTTGCACAGGCCGGCGCCATCGAGCGCGTCGGTGGTTCCGGTCGAGGCGTTGGTATGCGGCGGTTCCTGGTGGTCGTACCAGCCATCGGAATCGTCATAGGCGATCACCACGGCCGTGTCTTTCCACTCGCCGCTCTGCTGCAGCGCGTTGATGACGTGGACGACGAAAGCCTGTTCGTCGATCGGATCGGAGTAACCGGCGTGGCCATCCTGGTAAGCCGGCGCCTTGAGGAAACTCACCGACGGCAGGTTGTCCGTATCGAGCGCGTCATAGAAGTCGTGCAGGTCGTACTGGTGGTTGGCCGCATCCGTCTTGCCGATGGCGGCGATCGACGAGGGCCGCGCGTGCGTCGGGTTGGCCGTGGACGGGTAGTACTGGAAGGGCGAATGATGCGGGCTGTAGTCGTTCGACGTGGCGTTGGTCACCTTCGACAACGTGCGGCGCTTGCAGCCGGTGCTGCCGTCGGGATTGGTCAGGGTGAGGTCGAAACCGCCCTGGAACCAACCCCAGGTGACATGGCGCTCGTTGAGCAGGTTGCCGATGTTGCGGCCGCCCATCGTTGCCTGGCTCGCCGTGGGCGAGGAGCAGACATCGCCGATCGGGTCCGGGTCGCCGATCATGGTCAGTCCGCCATGACCATCGTCGGTCTCGGCACCGGTGCCATTGAGCGTGTCGACGACGCCTGCGGTCTGGCCCGCGATCAGGTTCACCGCACCCGGCGACGAAGGGCCGAAGCCCGTGCCGTAATGGTTGTCGCTCATGGCGAAGTTCTGCGCGTAGTTCCAGAAGGCCGTGACGGTGTTGCCGTCGTAGTAGCCCATCACCTGGCCCTTGCCTTCCTCGGCCGCCTCGCCGCCCGGCAGGGTTTCACCGTGACCGGTGTATAGCGGGAACAGGTCCATCTTGCCGCCGTCGAAGGCGCGCTGTTCCGAGGTATAGCCATGGTCCTGGTCGGCCGTGGCCGCCTGGGCGCGAGCGAGGCGGAAGGGGTTGATCGCAGCGTCGCCATTGCCGGCGTTGGCCGCGTTGGGGTTTTTCGTCAGCAGCCGATGCGACAGGCCATTGACCGGTGGCGTGAACGGCCGCGGGTAGAACGACGGCTCACCCTTGCCGTTTTCGGCAAACGGGTAAGTACCGAAGTAGTGATCGAAGGACACGTTCTCCTGGAAGATCACGACCAGGTGCTTGATCGGCGTGGCAGTGCGCGGATCGCTACCGTGACCGCCGTGACCGAACCCCAGGGCGGCGGTCGACGCCTCGGCAGGGGTGGAGGCCACCTGCTGGGCGGCGACGATCGACGCGGCGGAGAGGGTGAGCACGCAGGCGATACCTGCGGCCAGTAATTTGCGCATGACGAGGGCTCCTCGATGATGTGGCGGCCGGACTGCAAGGATCCGCATCCCCTGTCATGCGGTTCGGCCAGCGTAAGAAGCACGCATGACAGGCGGGGGACAAAATCCGCAAGCCCTTACGAATTTTCTTAAACCATGACCTTCGTCACGGTCGCTCCTCCGGGCCGTTCCCAACGGCTATGCTCGGAGCCCACCGGTGCCCGGGGGCACCGCTTTCACCAGGACAGAGGGACACCCATGACCAAGCAGTACCTGAAGCCGCTCGCACTGGCGCTCGGCGTCGCGCTCGCCGGCACGGCATGCAGCCAGCACAACGATGCCGACACCGCCGCGCCGGGCGGCAACCAGCCTGCCGCCACCGGCAGCGCCGCCCCGGCGCCGGCCACGACGGCCGCCGCCGCGCCTGCCGCGCCGACCTTCAACGTCGCCGACATCGACACCACGATCGACGCCTGCGACGACTTCAACGGCTTCGTCAACGCCAAGTGGGTGGCCGCCAACCCGATTCCCCAGGACCGTACCCGTTGGGGCGCCTTCGACCAGCTCGCCGAGAACAGCCTGAACACCCAGCACGACATCGTCGATGCGATGGACAAGGGTGCGCCGAACGCCAAGGCCGGCTCGATCGAGCAGAAGATCGGCCTGCTCTATCGTTCGGGCATGAACGAGGCCGCGATCGAGAAAGCCGGCATCGAGCCGTTGAAGCCGGAACTGGCCAAGATCGACGCGCTGAAGAATGGCGACGACGTGGCCAACTTCCTCGACCAGAGCTTCGCCGACGGCGACAACTACGTGTTCGGCTTCGGCTCGGGCGCCGACTTCCAGAATGCGAAGATGCAGATCGGCTACGCCCAGCAGGACGGCCTCGGTCTGCCGACCAAGGACTACTACACCGATCCGAAGCAGGCCGAGAACCGCAAGGCTTATGTCGACTACATCGCCAAGACCCTGACGCTCGCCGGCGTGTCCGATGCCGATGCGAAGACCCAGGCCGCCGCCGTGATGAAGTTCGAAACGCAGCTGGCCGCCGCTTCGCTGGCCCCGGTCGAACTGCGCGCCCCGGAAAACCAGTATCACTTCGTCAGCGTGGCCGAAGCGGACAAGATCACCCCGCACTTCAACTGGGAAAAGTTCTTCGCCGCGCAGAACGTGACGATCGACAAGGGCTTCTCGCTGTCCCAGCCGAAGTTCTTCAAGGAATTCGACAAGATGCTGGCGTCCACGCCGGTCAGCACCTGGCAGGCCTACCTGCGCTTCCACGCGATCGACGGTGCCTCCCCGTACCTGTCCAAGACCTTCCAGGACAACAAGTTCGATTTCTACGGCAAGACCCTCGCCGGCCAGCCGGAACAGAAGCCCCGCTGGAAGCGCGTACTCGGCACGGTCAACGCGTCGATGGGCGAAGCCCTGGGCCAGCTCTATGTCGCCAAGGTGTTCAAGCCGGAAGCGAAGCAGCGCGCGAACGAACTCGTCGACAACGTGCGCAACGCCCTCAAGGCGCGCATCGAGAACCTCGACTGGATGAGCGCCGAAACCAAGGAAAAGGCGATCCAGAAGTGGAACACCTTCCTGCCGAAGATCGGCTACCCGGACAAGTGGCGTGACTGGTCGGGCCTGGAAGTGAGCGGCGACGACTACTACACGAACGTGCAGGCCGCGAGCAAGTTCAACTACCACTACGACATCGCCAAGATCGGCAAGCCGACCGACCGCCTCGACTGGGGCATGACCCCGCAGACGGTGAACGCGTACTACAACCCGACCGACAACACGATCAACTTCCCGGCCGCGATCCTGCAGCCGCCGTTCTTCGATGCCAAGGGCGACGACGCGATCAACTACGGCGGCATCGGCGCGGTGATCGGCCATGAAGCCAGCCACGGCTTCGACGACGAAGGCAGCCAGTTCGATGGCGAAGGCAATAACAAGAACTGGTGGTCCGACGCCGACAAGAAGAAGTTCGAAGAGCGCACGGGCAAGCTGGTCGCCCAGTTCAACGAATACGCACCGATCAAGGACAAGCCGGACCTGCACGTAAACGGCAAGTTGACCCTGGGTGAGAATATCGCCGACCTGGGTGGCACCGCCGTCGCTTACGACGCCCTGCAGGAAGCCTTGAAGAAGAACCCGCAGGAAGCCAACGCGAAGATCGACGGCTACACGCAGGACCAGCGCTTCTTCCTCAACTGGGCCCGTGTGTGGCGCGGCAGCGTTCGCGAGAAGCAGGCCATGCTGTACCTCAACACCGATCCGCATGCACCGGCCTCGCTGCGAGCGATCGGCGCACCGTCGAACATGGCGGCCTTCGCCACGGCGTTCCAGTGCAAGCCGGACGCGAAGATGGTTCGCTCGGGCGACAAGCTGGTGAAGATCTGGTAAATCGCTCCACCGGAAATCGCGTAAGGAGGAACGCCGCACGGAAACGTGCGGCGTTTTTCGTTAGCGCAGGTAAAACTCAGACAACTCGTAGGAATTTTCGGCCGTTCCGTCCCTCGACGCAGTTCGTTGTGAGACCCTGCCCTCGGGAAAGCGAGGGGTAAGTGATGATTGAACAAGTCCATCGGATCGATAGTGCGCCACGGACTTCGTCGGCATTTGCCGGCACAAACGGCAGGGTGTCGGCTGCCGCCAGCAGGACGCGTGCTTACCATCGGGTCGAGATGGCGATGCCAGGGCATGCCCTGGCCACCGCGCTCATCGTCGCCGAGGTCTCCGCACGAATGGTCGATTTCGACGGCCTCGTCTGGTGCGAAGGGACGGTGCTGTTCGAGTGGATCGGTTCGTTTTCGCTCAGCGCGACACCCATCCAGCAGCAACTGGAAGTAGCGCTTGCACAACGCCTTCGTGCCCATCGCGCGCGGGCATCATAAGGAACGGCCGGGGCAACGATCTGCCCCGGGTGCTATTGCGCAGCCGACGAGGCGGTCGGCGAAGCCACCAGGATACCGAAGCCTTGCACCGGCTGGCCTTTCCCTGCGGACTGCGCGAACGGCAGGTACAGCTTGTGCGTCGCCGAATCCAGTGCAAGCGTACGCGCGCTCGCGTGAGTGGTCACCGTCGGCAATGCGCCGTATGCGTCGGCGCTGCGCTGCTTGAACACACTGAGGGTTCCGTCACGGTTGGAGCTCACGACCTGGTGGGTCGACGGATCATAGACCACGGCATCGGGACCACCACCGATGGGCAACCTGGCGACCTGATGGCCGTCGTCGGCATCCGTGACGACCATCGTGTGGTTGTCGCACACGGAGAAAACGCGTCGCGACACCTCGTCGAACGCAAGGCCGGAGGGCGATTCGCAGGGTGCGAGATCCCACGTCGCGGAGACCTTGCCGGCTTTCAGGTCGACGTGTACCAGTTTGCCGACGTCCTCGAGGTTGACCCAGAGGCTGCCGCGCTTGTCCACGGCGGCAAATTCCGGTTTGCCCGGCAGGGCGATCGATGCGGTGACCTTGCCTGTTGCCGGATCGATGACGCTGATCGAGTTGCTGCCACCGTTCATCGTGATGACGCGTTTCATCGTTTCGTCATAAACGATGGCATCGGGGTTCTTCGCCGATGCCGGGAACGTCTTCTCCAACGTCAGCGTGGCGAGATCAATGACGCCGACGTCACCACTGTCGCCGTTGCTGACAAAGGCCTTGCCTAACGAGGGTGCCAGCGCCACGCCATGGGCGCGGTGCATGCCGGGTATCTCGGCCAGGAGCTTGCCGGTACCCGTGTCGACCACCATGACGCGATCGTTGCGCGCAACGAACAGGCGGTGCGTGGCCGGGTCCACGGTAGCGTAATCCCAGCCGCCCTCACCTCCCAGGGTCCAGGTGTCGGTGACGGTGTACGAGGAAGCCTGCTCGGCGACGGCTGGAACCGCGATGGCGATAAGCGAGGCGACGGGAAAAAGCGCAAGTAATTTCATGAATTCGTTACTCCCTCATGCAATCTCGCCCTGACCGTGGGCGCCGTCGGCATTCTGGAGCGTTGTCCTGCGATTTCGCTGAGTTCGCGCTGAGCGCCAGCCACATTTCGCTTACCGACCCTGAAAGGAAGGCGTCCGCCGCCGCAAGCTTGTCGACAGCAAGCAGGTGCATGCTAGCGATGTTCAATGGGCAGGACCACGCACATGGGTAAGCGCTATTCGGCAGCGACCGGCATCCACGGTTTCAGACGCCGGCTCGTTCGTCGGCTGATAAACCTGTGGAGCACGCCTGCCGTGCTCTCGGAACGACCGCTGCCCTCGTTCGGGATAACCCGGATCCTGGTCTGCCGGACCAGCCACAGCCTGGGCAACTCGTTACTGCTCACACCCCTGCTCGCCGAACTCGAACGCGTTTACCCCGGTGCCGAGGTGGACATCGTGACGCAGAGCCCGGCCGGCACGGATATGTACGGGTCGTGGCCTACGGTACGCAACGTGATGCGCCTTCCCTCGCGCTTTCCACCCCATCTTCCCTGGGTGTTACGCATCTTGCGCGACATGCGTTCGACCCACTACGACCTTGCTATCGATCCCGATCCACAGTCGAAAACCGGGCGCCTCCTGCTTCGTCTTGCGCATGCCCGGTTCAAGCTTGGCTATGTCGGAAGCGAGAAGAGCGGCGACGTCACCCACGGTGTCGGCACGGAGGGCGGCGTCCGCCACGTGGCTCAGGTGCCGGTACACCTCTTGCGCGCCGCCATGCATTGCACGCAACCGGTGCCGTTTCCCCGACCGAACATCCGCCTGACCGATATCGAACTGGCGAATGGGCGGAACAAGGTGGCCAACGTGCTTCGCCAACGATGGGGCACGACCGACGTCCGGCACGTGATCGGCATCTTCGCCAACGCGACGGGCGCCAAGCGTTTGCCGCGCGACTGGTGGTTCGCCATGCTCGATCGACTGGAGCTGCTGCTGCCGGAGCACGCGTTCATCGAGTTCACGCCCGCGGAGGGCGCCTCGATGCTCGACGACCGTTACCCCACGATGTTCTGCAGCAACCTGCGACGAATGGCGTCCTGCAACGCGACGCTCGATGGCTTCGTCAGCGTGGACAGCGGGCCCATGCATCTCGCCTGGACGTCGGGCACGCCGACGTTCGGCATCTTCACCGGTACCGACATCCAGGAGTGGGGCCCGTACGGAGAGAACGGCTACGTCATCGACAACAGCATGCATACGCCACTCAGCGTCGCGGAGACGATCGCGCGCCACTACGCCGCCGATCGCGCCGCCCCGACGGAACAAGCGATCAACGCATGAAACGCACGACGAGCGGACATCAAAGACTGTGCCTGGTCACGATGCCGTCCCGCTGCACATGGAGCTCATAACCAAGGCTCCTCCACGTTCGGACCGCCTCGACGACAACGTGCTCCGCGCCCTGTGCCAATGGCGCAGCGATGTGCTTTCGGTCGGCAGGTAGATCGTCGAATGCGATGCGGTACTCGATTTCGGGAAGCTCACCCCGCCTGAGTTCGAAGGTGACCCATCCGTCGAAACCGTGGAGAGAGAGGTCGATGCCTTTAGCCACGCGCCGTGACGTCATCGTTACACCATGCTCGTCGGCCACTGCCGTACCCGCGTTCAGTGTCATCACCGCACCGGCCACGACCACCGCCGCATAGCCCAGGCGCCGAAACGTAGGCTCCCCGATGTAGGGAAGCATGCGCTTCACGCCCACGGCCGCGATCGTTGCCGCCACGCCGACCACAAGACCGGCACGCAGTGCGTCCGTCGTAAACAGACCGAAGCCCGCGTACAGGCCGAGTTTGGTGAGATGAAGGAGGACCTCGTTGGCGGCGCGCGTTGCCACGATCGCTTGCTTGCTCAAGCCGTAGCGAAGATAAAACCGGTTGAACAGAAGACCTACCGCGCCGGTGAGGCCCGAGATGAAGCCGGCCAGGAAACCGAGCAAGGCCACCGTGGCCCTCGTTGGCGTCTTGGCAGGCGGCTCGTCGTTTCGTCGAAGCAGCAGCGGCAGGTTGCCCAGCAGGAACAGGCCCAGGACCGCCTCCAGATAGATCGGCGTCACCTGCCCCAATACCCACACACCCAGGCACGCGCCGGGAATCGAAAGCGGAACGAAGGCGCGCACGACGCGCCAGTCGATGTTCCGGACGAACAGGCTCAAACGCGCGACACTGCTCACCGTGCTTCCGATCGACAGCGCAACTGGCACGTGTGTCGCCGTGAGGCCGGCGCGAAGCACAGGCAGCAAGAGCAATCCTGCACCTCCGCCGGTGACCGTGCTGATCGCAAACGCCACGGCACTCGTAAGGAAAAGAAAAGAAAGGAACATGCCGTCGTTTCAGTGAGCGAAGGCGGCGGAGATTCGGGGCCAGGGACTTAACCGACTCTGAGCACAACGCAGGTTGCGCCATGCGCGATCACGACCTGTAACACGCGTGCAACACGGCATGAGGGGATTCGCAAAGAAAATATCTAAGGGCGACCTAAGCGCAGTTTTCTAAGATCACGCCTATGCCGAACGCCGACCTCCTCACCACGTGGTTAGTGCGACACCCCTGGACGTGGATCCTCGTCTTCGCGCTCGTCGCGGCCATGCTGCCGGCAGTACCGATCGACGAGACCCGGTATCTCACCATCGCGTGGGAGCTGCACCGCAGCGGCGATCTCATCGGCCTCACCTTGAACGGCCAGCCCTATCTCGACAAACCACCCTTGCTGTTCTGGCTGGTCGATGCGATGTGGTTCCTGCTTGGCCAATCCCTATGGGCGGCACGGATGGTCGCTGTCGCCTTCGCCGCGGGCACGATCGCGATCGTTGCGTCGATCGAACGCGTCCTCGGTGGTGACGACGGTACGCGCTCACCCGTTGCCGCGTGGATCCTCCTGCCCTTCATTCTCTTCGATACCTTCAGCGGCAGCGTCATGTTCGACGTGCCGCTGTGTTTCTTCGTCACCTGTTCGCTGCTCGCCGTCGCCTTGTGGGTTCGGGAACGACGCGTCCTCGCTGCCGTGTTGTTGTTCGCCAGCGCAGCCCTTGGCATGTTGATGAAGGGGCCGGTGGTGTTCGTGCACCTGGTTGGCCCCCTCCTGCTGATCGCATGGTGGAACTACCGTCGCCTGCCGCATCCGTGGCGCAGTGTCGCGATGATGGTCGGTGTCCTGCTCCTGGCCTGCCTGCCGCTCGCGTGGTGGGCGGCAGACGCCGCCGCGCGGATGGCGCAGGCGCCCGTACTCGACACCTTGATGCACCAGGCCTTCGGCCGCGTCAGCGAGAGCTTCGCGCATCGTCGCGCGCCTTGGTGGTATCTGATCTGGTTGCCGCTGTTCCTGCTTCCATGGTCGGCGTGGATACGCTGGCGGCCGTTCGCCCGGGGCGCACGTCGTGTGACCGCAACCACGATGGGTCGTTTCGGGCTCGCCGCGTCCCTTCCTGCGCTGGTCTTGTTCTCCCTGATCAGCGGCAAGCAACTCCATTACCTGCTGCCCCTGTTGCCAGGCCTTGCGCTGTGTCTCGCGGCGATCGTCCGCCTGGAGCCGGCAACGATCGATCACCGCAGACCGCGCATCGCCATTCCCATCGTTGCGCTGGCCTGCGCGTGGCCAGTGGCCCGGATGGTGTCGGGCCTTGGCGACACCGTTCAATTGCCGGCGGCACTCGTCGCCTTCGCCCTCCTGGGCGTCGCTATCGTCGTCACAGGCCGCGTGTTTCGCGAGCGCGACCGTCTCGCGGTTACTGCCATCGCGTCGGCCTGCATCGTCGCCGCGCTGGTGTTGCAACTCGGCGTGTTCCTGCATCTGTCACCCAATGCGGACGATCTGGCCAGCACCGTTCACGAGCTGCAACGGCGTGGCGTGCCCGTGATCGCACTGGAGGGCGAGCCTGGGATGATCGGATTCCTCACGCGCCTGCCGTCCCCCTTGCCCGTTGTCGCGCCAGCGAACGCGGCGGCGTGGGCGACGGCGCACCCGGACGGCTTCGCGCTCATACACGGCGGAAAAAACATCGTGCCGGCGGGAACCCGCGTCGCCGTCAAGCTGGCGGACGGGTGGGAAGGACTGGTGCCCGCGTCCACGGTGGGACGCGGGGCGTACTGAGGTTACGCCGGCGCGTTCGCCGCGCGACGTTTGAGCAGGTGAGTGGCGACCCGGCCTGCCGCCAGGCGCGGGCAGCCATCGTCGCAGGCGATGGCGATGTTCCCTCGACCATAAGGCGCGTAGCGTGCCGGGTCGGTCGGGCCGAAAATGCCTACCGTCGTGGCCGAGGTGGCTGCGGCCAGGTGCATCACGCCGCAATCGGCGCTGATGTACGTGCCGGCGGCTTCGATGAAGGCCGCGAGCTTGCGCGGGTCACTCGTGTAGTACGTCGGATAGCCGCCGCCCAGCCGCGACTGGCCATCGGCGGAGACCAGCTCGACGACGCATGAGTCGCCGATCAGCGAGAGCAGTTCCTTCGTGAAGTCGCTCCACCAGTCGGTGGGCAGACGCTTGGAACCGGTGGCGTTGGGAAAAATGGCGACGACCGGCAAACCGCGCTCGTTCGCATCGTGCAGGACCCGCGCCATGGCCTCACGGCCGCTATGACGCTCCGTGTCGTTCAGGCGCACGTCGAGCATCGGTATGTCCGCCTCGATAGGCGCACCGAGGGCCCAGCGCAGTGCCTGGACCGGCCTGGCCGCCAGATGCGCGGCAAACCCGTCGGCGGGCATGGCATCGGTGCGCAACTGGAAGCGTGCCTTCGCGATACCGCTGGCGATGCGTCCCGACGACGATCCGGCAGCCGCGTCGATCACCAGGTCGTAGCGACGCGAACGCAGCTTGCGCACCACGCCGATGGTCGCGAACGGCCGGCGTGCCGCACGACGATCGAGGGCGGTGCAGTCGCCGACGATATCGAAGCCGCGAAACACCGATTGCGCCGCCGGCCCCGCGGAAAGAAGATCGACTTCCGCGCCGGGAAAGCGCCGCTCGATCTCTACCAGCAAAGGCGTCAGCAGCAGCGTGTTGCCCAACCGATGGTTGGGGCGACAGACCAGGATACGCTGGATACCCGACGCCGGCAGCTCACCCGCCCCGACCAGGTTCTTCGGCGGCGAGATCAGGTGCCGCGCCAGCCAGGCGCCGGCACGGCGGCGCCAGACGGCACCGCTGCCATGCATGGGCTTGCGGGCCGGCTCACTGGGCGAGGGGGGAGAGAACGAGGCGACAGGAGACATGGACGGCTCTCGGGAAGTCTGCCGCCTACGATGCCCTAGTAACCTTATGTCTTCCTGTCCGCGGCATGACGATTCGACTTTCGCGACCGCCAGCGCTCCGCCGCCCCGATAGCGACCGGCAAGCCAAGCAATACCAGCGGGTACTGCACCAACAGGCCGCCGACGATGGCGATGGCCAGGGGCTGCTGGATACCCGAGCCGCGGCCGATCGCAAGGGCCAGCGGCAGCAGGGTAAGGATCGCGGCGAAGGTGGTCATGCTGATGGGCCGGACGCGCAGGCGCACGGCGCGACGCAGGGCCGCCACCGGCGTCGAGGTGGATCGGCGGGCCACGTACGCGGAGACCAGGAAGATCGCCATCTCGGTACCGATACCCACGACCATGGTCAGGCCCATCATGGCGGTCACGTTCAGATCCACGCCGGTCAGCCACAACGCCAGGAATACCCCGGACGCCGACAGCAGCGATCCGGTAATCACCAACCCGGCGAGCCACATGTTGCGATACAGCAACATCAACAGCAGGAACTCGGCGAGGATCGCCGCGGCAAACACCTTGCGCAGTCCGGCGAAGGCGGTTTGCTGCTGTGCATAGAGACCGCCGAGTTCGTAGCGGGTGCCGGCCGGCAACAACCCGGGTTGAGCCAGCACCGCGCGCACCTTGGTCACCGCTGCGTCGATGCCGCCCCGATCGATGCGCGCCGTCACCGGCACCATGGTCTGCAGGTTTTCCCGGGTGATCTGCGCTTGCCCGGTGACGGGCACCAGCGACGCGACACGACGCAACGGAAAGACGTGGCCGTCGGGCGCGCGCAACGGCATGTCGGCGAGATCGGCGATGCGCCAGTGCAGCGCGCCGGGCATCGAGACGCGCACCCCGACCGCTCGCGTGACCATCGGCAACTGGGTGGCGACCACCCCTTCCAGCGCATCGCTCACGGTGCGCGCGACCAGGTCCGCGCTCACGCCTTCGGCGGCTGCCGCATCGTGATCGAGACGGATATCGAGTGCGTCGCCGGCGATACGCACACCGCTCTGTACTTCCACCAGACCCTCGGTGTGAGCGAGCTTGTCTGCCACCTGCGTCGCCGTGGCGCGTAGTGCCGTCTCATCGTCGCCATAAAGCTTCACTTCGATCGGCTGCGGCACGGCCGTGAGGTCGCCGATCAGATCTTCCATCAACTGAGCGGTCTCCACCTCGACGCCGGGCACATTGCGCAGCACGCTTTCGCGAACGTCGTCCATGACCTCACGCGTCGGCAAGGCATGGTCGCGAACGAGTCGGATAAAAATATCGCCGTGGTGCGACTGGCCCAGGTCACCGCCCAGGCCGCTGCCGAGGCGCCGCGAGAAGGTTTCGACATCGCGCCGGCTACGCAGGATCGACTCGATCTGCGCGACCTGCCGTTCGCTCTCGGTGAGCGACGTCCCCGGCTCGGTGTAGTAATCCATCACGAAGCCGCTTTCGTCCGCATCGGGCATGAAGCCGGTGGGCACCTGCGACGCGGCGAAGGCACCCGCCACCACAAGCAGCAGGGCGACCGCGCCCGGAATCCAGGGCCGGCGGCTCGCGACGCGATACGCTGCGCCGTGCCAGCGCACCAGTCCGCGCGCACGACCTCGACCGGGGTCCTTCCAGCGGGATACATCCAGCCAACGCGATGCAAGGTAGGGCACGATGAAGGCCGTCATCGCCCAGGAAACCGTCAGCGCGCAGGCCATCGTGACCGACAGCGCCCGCGAGAATGCACCGGTGACGCCGTCGAGATAGGCCAGCGGCACGAACACGATGAGCGTGGCGGCACTCGAGCCGGACAGCGGTGGAATGAACTCCCGCGCCGCCTCGAACAGGCTTCGCCGGGCGCCGGCTTCGTCTCCTGCATTCGCGGCGCGTGCGGCGCGGTGAGCGATGTGCTCGACCATGACCATCACATCGTCGATCACCAGACCGACCGCTGCCGCCATCCCGCCGAGCGTCATGATATTGAAGCTCATGTTCATGGCGCCGAGCAGGAGCACCGTCACGGCGAGCGTCGCGGGCACGACGATAAGGGCGATCGCGACGATCCGTCCGTTACGCAGGAACGCCCACAGGACCAGCGCCGCCAGCAGCAGGCCGATAGCGATGGCGTCGCGTACGCTGGCCGCCGCGTCGGTCACCAGTTCGCTCTGGTCGTACCATTTGCTCAAGGTCACGCCATGCGGAAGGGCCAGCGTCGCGAGGCGCGCCCTGACTTCGGCGGCAATGGCCACGGCGTTGCCGTCGGGCTGCTCGTAAACGTTGAACAGGACCGCCGGGCGACCATCTTCCGCCACGCGGGTCCACTGCGGCTCGACCCCCATGCGCACGGTGGCGACATCGGAAACATGAATCCAGCCGGCCTCGGTGCGACGCACGACGATGGCGCCGATGTCATGCAGGTCGCGCATCGGTCGATCCACCAGGGTCAGGAACAGCTTGTTGCGATCCTGCACCCGGCCCACCGCGCGAACCACGTTGGCGCCGCCGATCGCGCCGACCAGATCGTCCAGCGCGACCCCATGGGCAGCCAACTGGCGCGGGTCGGCTTCCACCTCGATCTCCGGCGTGTCGCCGCCTTGCACGCCGACGCGCGACAACCCCGGCACGGAGGCCAGCAAGGGCGCAATACGAAACTGCGCGAGCTCGCGCAGGCGGGCGGACGACACCGTATCCGAGCGAAGCGCATACGACACGATAGGGAAGACGGTGGGATCCATGCGACGTACGTCGTACGTGACCCCGGCCGGAAGGCTGGTGACCACACGTGCGATCGCCGCGTCGACCAGCAGCGTCGACGCCACCATGTCGCGTCCCCAGCCGAAATCGACCGACACCTGGGCCGCTCCGCGCGACGTTTCCGAGCGTACGCCTTCGACACCCGGCACCGTGCGAATCGCTTCCTCCACGGGGCGTGTGACCAGCAAGGCCATCGTGTCGGCCGGACGATCGCCCGCGTCGAGATCGACGACGATACGTGGGAAGGCCACCTGCGGGAACAACCCCACGGGCAGCGACCACCCGGAGACCGTGCCGGCGATCGCCAATGCCATGGCGAGCAGGAGCAGAGTACGGGCGTGGCGGAAAAGGAAGCTTTCGCTGCTCACCGTGACCCCGCCGGACGAACCTGCATGCCTTCGTCCAGTTGGGCGGCGCCCACCGTAACCAGGGCATGCGATGCATCGATCGGGCCCTCGACGAGCGCTTCGTCGCCCCGTTGCGCGACCACCGTCACGACCACGCGATGCGCCTTACCCTGCACGATCTGCCACACGGCACGCGCGTCGTCGTCGCCGACGACGGCGTCGGCGGGTGTGCGCCAGCCCTCGCGTACGCCGACAACGATCTCCGCGCGATACGCCGCGCCCTGCACCAGGGGAGACGACGCCGCCACCCTGACCTCCACCAGACGCGACACCGGATCGACCACGCCCGCTACCGCGGTGACGCGTCCGCCAAGGGCCACGCCTCCGGATAGTGCGTGCAAGGCGACGGCGTCGCCCGCGTGCACCTTGAGCATATCCGCCGGTTCGATACCGCCGGCAAAGCCGATCCGGGCGTCTTCGGCGAAGGCCATCAACGCCGCACCTGCGGTCACCAGCGCGCCGCGCTGCGCTTCGATACCGAGCACGGTCCCGTCTTCGGGCGCACGCAAGACGTTGTCCGGTGTGTCCTGCGCGGCGAGCGCCGCTTCGGCATCGTGCAGCGCCTTGTCGGCCTGGGCCAACTGGTCGTTGGTCGCCAGCCGGTCGCCAAGCAACCGCGCGACGCGATCGCGTTGCTCCTGTGCCACGGTCACGCTCGATCGCGCCGCGACCCGTGCCGCCACGGCCGCCTTGCTCGGCGCGAATACAGCGAGGCGTTGTCCGGCGCGCACGTGTTGACCGACGACGACGTCCACGCCGGTCAGGGTTACGTCGAGCGGCAGGGTCAGCACGCGTGACCCGCCACGGCCCGCGGCACCTTGCCCGTAGGACACGATCACATCGTCGACGCTGCCACGCGCGGGCATGATCTGGCGGATCACCGCACTCGGAGTCAGGCCCGCACCGTCCGCGTCGGCCCGACCGCCACAGGCGGCGAGTCCGGCGCAGATCGTCGCAACGACCAGGGAGAGAAGAAGTCGGTTCATGGATTCATCCGTGGTGGCAGCGAGTCGGGCAGGCCCGCGCCGGTCAAGGCATCGAGAGCGATGCGCTGCTCCCTGCGATAGAGATCCCGGGTAACGTCGTTGGCAACCTGACCCAGCGTTGCCACGCTGAGATCGCCATAGGTGGACGCGTCGATATCGCCCCTGGCGAAAGCGCGGCTCGCCGCATCCAGCGGCGCGGTGTCGGTCACCTCGCGTGCGGCGACTTCGTTCACGACGATCGATGCGAGCAGTACCCGGGCGTCCGCCGCCGCCGCATCGATGCGAGCCGTGTACTCGTCGTGCAGTTGCTGTCGCGTCGCCTCGGCCATGGCGATCTTGCCTTGTTGGCGATCGAACAGCGGAAGGTCGAACGACACCGCCGGGCCGATGTTGAGCACCTTGCTACTGTCGCGCGACGCGTTCATGCCGATGGAAAGCGGCGCGAACCGACTGAGGATCGCGCCGCGCAGGCGGGCTTCCTGTGCCGCGTAGCCGAAGCGGAGTGCCGCCAGATCGGGACGATGTTCGCCCATCGATGCAATGGTCGACTCCGCCTGGGCAACGTCGAAGGGAGGCAGCGGTGGCAGAGGCGCCAAGGGCAACGGCGCATCGGGAGACAGTCGCATCATGCCGGCCAGCTCCCCACGTTGGGCACGCAGGGTATGCCGCGCGTCGTCGCAGGCGGTGCGTGCGTCGCTTGCCGCGACGAACACGGCGCTGGCCGCGCCGGACGCCTCGTCGCCCCGGGCCACGGCGGTGCGCAGCGACGCCGCGCGTGATGCCAGTCGCTCCGCCGAGGCTTCCTGCAACGCGAGCCGGCGCTCACCGTCGACAATGTCGACGACGAGTTGCCTTGCGCGCGACAGCGCGACCCAGGATTCCCACAACAGCTGTGCGTCCGTCGACGATGCCGAGGCCCGGGCCTCGTCGCGCCGCGCGCCACGCGCGACCAGCCCCTGCAGGCTCTGCGCGAAGCCGGCCGACCATGCCGGCACGTCGCCTGCGCCGGAGACCAGGAAGCCCAGGTTCGCCTGTACCGAGGGATTGGGCAGGATCGACGCGTCGAGGACCTCGGCCTGGGCGATGCCCCGCTGGTCGCGCGCGGCAGCCAGTGTGGGATTGTTGATCCACACCAGACGCAGGACGGCGGCCTCGTCGTACGGCGCATGTACGCCGTCCGCCCCCTGCAGGTCTTCGACACGAGGGGCAAGGTCGGGATGCGAGGCGAGCGGCAGCGGTCGGTACGATGCGCAACCGCCGGACACCACGACCAGAAGGCTGGCGAGGACACGGCCACAGGCCGCTTTCGCGAAGGCACGCATGAAGGGCCATCCCAAGGCAATCGATGTCCCGGAGGTTAGGTATCGGTCCTTAGCGCAAACTGTCAGGCGGGCCGTTTTTTTGCAGCGCGCGTTAAAAAGGGATGGTGACGCGAACCAACAGGCCATGGACGGACGCGGCGTCGAGCAGCTCGACGGAGGCCGCGTGGAGGCGGGCCGCCCGCTGCACGATCGACAGGCCAAGACCGAAGCCGTCGCCGAGGCTGGTCGCCTCCCGGTGAAAACGCTCGAAGACCGCCTCGCGCCGCTCGGCGGGAATGCCAGGACCGTCGTCGGACACTTCGATCACCGCCGCCGGGCCGGCGTACCTCACTTCAAGGCTGACATGACCTCGCCGCGGTGCGTGCCGCAGCGCATTTTCGACAAGGTTGCGCATGAGCGCATCGAGTGCCGGACCGTACCCGACAAGCCATACGGGCAAAATCGGCAGCTTCAGTTCCAGGCTGGCGCCGTCCGCATGATGGGTCGCTCGCAGGACATCGACGACCGCGCGTGCAACCGCGCAGAGGTCGACGCGTTCGCGCGGCATGTCGGTGGTGTCCTCGAGCCGGGCGAGGAGGAGCAACTGCTCCGTTCGGTGCGCCAGCGACTGCAGGCTGGCGTACGCCTCCGGCAGGGACACGCCGCCATCGAAGGCGCTGCCCAGGATCGCACTGTCGAGGTTGATCATGGTCGACGCCAGCGGCGTGCGCAGCTCGTGCGCCACGTCGGCACTGAAACGCCGTTCCCGTTCGAGCGCGTGACCCATCCTCTGGAACTGCCCGTTCAACGCGTCCACGATGGGCTGGATCTCCTGCGGCGCTCCGTGCAGAACTACCACTTCGCGGCAGGCGGTGGAACGATGGCGCAGCAGGTCGGCCAGGGTGACCAGCGGCGCGAGTGCGCGACGCACCGACCAGCGCAGCGCGAGCACCAGCAGGGGAATGCCTAGCAATAGCGGTACGGCATGCTCCATCCATAGCGCGCGCAGAACGTCACGACGGCTGTCGTAACGCTCGCCGGCCGTCACCGTGATGCCTTGGGCGGTATCCCTGTAGGTATAGAGGCGCCAGCGGCGCCGGTCGATGTGGACGTCGCGGAAGGCGGGGCCGCCGGCGAGCGCTACGCCAAGCGAGCGCATATTACCGGTGACAAGCAAGACCTCCCCATCCGCATCCACGACCTGGTAGCCCACTTCGACTTCGTGTGTCGGTGTCTCGCCAAGATGACCCGCGACCGGTACATCGGGCAGTGGCTGGCCCGAACCGCTGGCGAGGTGGCCCAGACCGGTCCGCGAAATCATCGTGTCGAGTCCGAATGCCGCCTGCGCCAGCCGGGCATCGCAAAGCGCGTTCACCTCCGCGAGCGTCTGCCGGGCGGCAAGCCAGCCGGTCGGAACCAGCACCGCGACGGCCAGCAGTCCGATCGACCAACGTAGCCGCGACGCGATGCTGGCCCGACTCATGTGATGTCTCGAGGCACCATGTAACCGAAACCACGAACGGTGTGGATCGCCTCGGGGCTGAGCTTGCGCCGGAGGGCGTGGACCAGGACTTCCAGCGCGTTGGGGCTGACATCCGATTCCATGCCGTACACGGATCCCTCGATCGACTCACGGCGCACGATCTTGCCCTGCCGTTCCATCAGCAGGCGCAGCAACGCGAACTCACGGCGGGTCAACTCGACCCGTTGATTCCGGTAGATCACCTCGAGCGAGCTCAGGTTGAGCGAAAGCGCGCCCGATTCGAGCTGGTTGTCCGCCAGGCCCTGGGCCCGCCTGGCCAGGGAACGGATGCGCGCGGCAAGCTCGTCGAGGTGGAAGGGCTTGGTCATGTAATCGTCCGCACCTGCGTCCAGGCCCTGGACACGCGATTCGACACTGTCGCGGGCGGTCATGACCAGGATCGGCGTCTTGACCTTGAGCCGGCGCGCTTCGGTGATTACTTCGATGCCGTCTTTCTCCGGCAGCCCGAGATCCAGGAGCACGAGATCGACGGACTGGTTGCGCAGCGCCTCGAGCCCTTCCGCACCGGTACGTAGCCAGGTGACGGTATAGGCAAGGTGCTCCAGTGCCCGCTTGATGGCTGTGCCGAGCCGGACGTCGTCCTCGACTACGATGATGTTCACGATCCACGTCCTCGATGACACGCACAGGTTGGGTGATTATCCGAGGGTCGGCCTTAGTCTTCGCTTAGCCTCGCCTTGTAAGCGTGCGGTAAGCCGGGGTCGGCAGCCTGTGATCGCCTCCCGTCGGAACCCATCATGACCCTATTCGTCGAAGGACTGCGCAGTGGCCTGGCCGGACCTTTTACCTTCACGGTACCCCAGGGACAGTGCCTCGCCATCACGGGTGCGTCGGGATCCGGCAAGACGGTTCTGCTACGCATGATCGCGGACCTCGACCCGCACGAAGGAAAGGTCGTCTTCGCCGGCACCGACCGCGCTTCCCTGCCCGCTCCGGCATGGCGACGCCTGGCCGGCCTGGTCCCCGCCCGCAGCGGCTGGTGGGCGGACACGGTCGGCGAACACTTCCCATCCGCACGCGAAGCGGAGTGGCAGGCGCTCGCCGCCGAACTGCTGGTCCCGAAGGCGCTCTTCGCGCGATCCATCGAGGATGCTTCCACTGGTGAGCGCCAGCGCCTTGCGCTGATCCGGGCGCTGCTCGCCGCCCCCCGTCTACTCCTGCTCGACGAGCCGACCGCTTCGCTGGACCCGGTGTCCACCCGAGCGGTCGAAACCGTCGTCTCGCAACGGATCGCCGCGGGCACCACGGTCATCTGGGTGACTCACGACGCGGCGCAGGCCGGTCGGGTCGGCCACATGGCGCTGCAAATGCGTAGCGGCGGCGTGCTTGCGCCATGACGCCGCTCACCCTGCACGCGGGCGATATCGCGATCGCCGCCATCCTGCTCGTAGTCGACGCTGCGCTGTCGATCGGTCTGCGTCTGCGCTTTCACCGGGCGCTGGCTATCGCGTCGGTACGCATGGTGGTCCAGCTGGTCGCCGTCGGTTACCTGCTCCGTTACGTGTTCGCGGGCCACTCGCCCTGGCTGACCGCCGCGCTCGTGCTAGCCATGTCCCTGGTCGCCGTCCGTGAAGTGGCCGTCCGCCCCGTACGTCGATTGGCGGGTGGCAACGCGGCGGTGGCCTTGCCCAATGTGCTGGGCGTGGTCCTCCTTACCGCTTGCTTCGCCCTGTTGACCGCCATAAGGCCGCACCCGTGGTACGACGCCCGCTACGCCATTCCACTGGTCGGCATCCTGCTCGGCAGCATCCTCAATGCGGCGAGCATCGCGCTGGCGGGCGTGCTCGACAACGTGCGCCAGCAACGTGATGCGATCGAAGCCCAGTTGATGCTCGGGGCAGGCTTTGGCACGGCGACGGCTCCCCTGCTCCGCCGTTCGATCCGCGCAGCCATGGTGCCGGTGATCAACCAGATGGCGGCCGCCGGCGTGATTACCCTGCCCGGCACCATGACCGGCCAGCTGCTCGCCGGCGCCGACCCGCTCGACGCGGTGAAATACCAGATCCTGCTCCTGATCCTCCTCACGGGGGCGAGTTGCCTTGCCGCTGTAGGCACCGCCTATGCCGCCGTGGCAAAGCTGCGAGACAGCCGCGATCGGCTCCGACTGGACCTGCTGCGCTAACCGGGCATCGCTGTATTGCGAATCATTCTCATTAGTCTTACGATAGTCGGCATCTCGGGCTAACCCCCGCGCCGCGCCTCCTCATCCAGGGCATCAACGAAGTCCACTCCCCGTGAGCCACCGGCCCGCGCCGGGCGGATGCGTGCGCGATTCGGCCCGAAGCCACTTTGTTCATTGCCACGCAAGGGAATCATCCATGGCCTTCATCAAGAGCCGCAAGCACGCCGCGCCTGCCGCGCGCACCGTCGGTGCGGCGGTCCTCCTGACCTTCGCCCACGCCGCCGTCGCTGCCGACACCGTCGATGCGCCGCCGCAGCAGGCCAAGACCAGCGACGTGCAGGCACTCCCCGGCATGCAGGTGGAGGCGGACCGCTCCAGCGACTTCCGCGTCGAGAAAGTCTCCTCGCCCAAGTTCACCCAGTCCCTGCTGGACACTACGCAGACGATCCAGGTGATCGGCAAGGAACTCATGAAACAGCAGGGCGCGACGACGTTGACCGAGGCACTGCGTAACAGCCCGGGTGTCGGCACCTTCTACGTAGGCGAAAACGGCGCGACCAATACGGGCGATTCGATCTACATGCGCGGCTTCGATACGTCGAGCAGCATCTTCGTCGACGGCGTGCGCGACGTCGGCACGGTCTCGCGCGACGTGTTCAATATCGAGCAGGTCGAAGTCACCAAGGGGCCGGACGGCACCGAGTACGGCCGCACGGCGCCGACCGGCGCGATCAACCTGGTGACCAAGCAGCCAGTGCTCGGCAGTGGCCAATCCGGCTCGCTACAGGGTGGCAGCGGCCAACGCCGCCGCGGCACGGCCGACATCAACCAGCAGCTCGACAGCAGCACCGCGGTACGCCTGAACGTGATGGACCAGAAGAGCGGCGTGTACGGTCGCGACAAGATCGAGAACAACCGTTGGGGCATCGCGCCGTCGCTGGCCTTCGGCCTGGGCACGCCGACGCGCGTGTATATCGACTACCTGCATATCAAGCAGAACAACGTGCCCGACGGCGGCGTGCCGACGATCGGCCTGCCCGGCTACAGCAGCCCGGATGCACGCGCCTTCCTCAACGATGCCGCGAAGGTCGATCCGAACAACTACTACGGCACCGACCAGGACCACGACCATGTCACCCAGGACATGCTCACGGTCGTCCTGGAGCACGATTTCAGCGACAAGGTGGCTTTGCACAACACGGCTCGCTGGGGACGCACCACGCAGGACTACCTGCTCACATCGTTCATGGGCGCCACGGCGAACCTGCTCACGCCGAATCCGGCCGATCCGTCGACATGGACGATCTCGCGCAACCTGCCCACGTTCAAGCACCAGTCCAATCGCATCGCCACGAACCAGACCAACGTCACGGCGACGATCGAATCGGGCGGCTTCACGCAGGACATCAGCGCCGGCATCGAACTGACCTCGGAACAGGCCCGCGCCATCGGCATGGGCCCGCTCAATGGCAGCGTCTGGCCGGCGGCGAACCTGTACCACCCCGACGGCGACGTGGGCGGCCTGACCTATGGCGAAACCGGGGCGCTGAGCAACGGCAAGACGAACACCGCAGGCGCGTACTTCTTCGACACGCTGAAGTTCGGCGAGCATTGGCAGGTGAATGCCGGCGTGCGCCTGGACCACTACAAGACCGACTTCTCCAGCCTGGTCGCCTGCGGCGCGCGTAACACGCCGGCCTGCGGCACACGACCTGCCGGCAGCATCGTGCAGGGTGTCGACACCAGCAGCAGCGACAATCTGAAGAACTACAAGATCGGCGTGCTGTACAAGCCGGCAGCCAACGGCAGCATCTACGTCAACTTCGCCCAGTCGCAGCAGCCGCCGGGTGGCAACACGCTCACCCTTTCGTCGGCCGCCAACAGCGCCGACAACCCCAACTTCGATCCGCAGAAGGCGCGCACGGCCGAGCTAGGCACGAAGTGGGATCTGCTCGATTCGCGGCTGTTGCTGACCGGCGCGCTGTACCGCACCACGGTGACCAACGATCTGGTCCAGGATCCGACCGATCAGCTGTACTACCAGGTCGGCAAGAAGCGCGTGCAGGGCGTGGAAGTCACCGCGATCGGCAAGCTGACCGACGACCTCGCGATCAGCGCCGGCTTCACTACGATGAACGCCACGGTCGCCCATGGCCCCGGCGTCACCGCCAACGGTTCGGACGACCTGGCCTATACGCCGAAGAAGGCGTTCACCTCGTGGGTGACCTACCACCTGCCGTTCAACCTGACGATCGGTGGCGGCGGCCGCTACTCGGGGGCGCTCGAGCGCGGTACCGATGGCGCCGTGGGCACGCCTGCCTACACCCGTGCCTACTGGGTGTTCGACGCCATGGCCAGCTATCCGATCAACCGCAACGTCGACCTCCAGCTCAACGTGTACAACCTCTTCGACAAGGACTACGTGTCCGCGATCAACAAGAGCGGCTATCGTTACACTCCGTCCACGCCGCGCTCGGCCATGCTGACCGCGAACGTCCGTTTCTGATTCAGCGAAGGAAACACCGCCCATGCTGCTGCATATCCCCGAAGTCCTGAGCAAGGAACAGGTCGCCGGGATGCGCGGCGCCATGGACGCCGCGGAGTGGACCGACGGTCGCCAGACCGTCGGTCCACAAGGCGCGAAGGTGAAGCGCAACCTGCAGTTACCCGATGCGTCGCCGCTGCGCCGCGAACTCGGCGACATCGTGGTGGCGGCACTCGCGCGCCATCCGCTGTACCACGCCGCCGCGCTGCCCATGCGCACGCTTTCGCCGCGCTTCAATCGCTACGAAGGCGGTGGTGAATACGGTTTCCATATCGACGGTGCCGTCATGGCCACCGGCCAAAGCGATGTGCAGGTACGCAGCGACATTTCCTGCACGCTTTTCCTCAGCGAGCCCGAGGAGTACGACGGCGGCGAGCTGATTGTCAGCGACACCTATGGCGAGCATGAAGTGAAGCTGCCCGCCGGCGATGCCATCGTCTATCCGTCTTCCAGCCTGCACAAGGTCACGCCGGTCACGCGCGGCGCACGCATCGCCTCGTTCTTCTGGGTGCAGAGCCTTGTGCGCGATGACGGCGCGCGACGGCTCTTGCTGGAGCTGGATACGGCCATTCGCACGCTCTCGGCCAGCGCCGCGGACCAGGCTTCGATCCTGCAATTGACGGGTGTCTACCACAACCTGCTGCGTCGATGGGCGGAAACCTGAGCCAAACAAAGGTAGGCAGGGGCGCCCTCGGGGGCGGATAATTGGCGCCCCCTGATGTCCTTGGCTCCCCGACGCATGTTCCAACCTGGTCAACGCTGGATCTCCACCGCCGAACCCGAGCTCGGCCTCGGCACCATTCTTCGCGTCGAAGGACGCGGCGTGCAGGTCCTCTTCGCCAAGGCGGGCGTGCTCCGCCCCTATGCCACCGACAGCGCACCGTTGATCCGCGCCGAGTTTCGCGCCGGCCAACGCGTGTCGGGCAAGGGCATCGCCTTCCTCGTCGAACGCATCGAAGAGCGCGAAGGCCTCTTCGTCTATCGCGGCGAAGGACGTGAACTGGAAGAAGGCCAGCTCGACGACGAGCAGGCCCTGTCGCAGGCCGACGACCGCCTCATCGGTGGCCGTACCGATACCAACGAGAGCTTCGACTTGCGCCTGGACGCCCTTCGCCGCCGCGCCGACGCACGCCGTTCCGCCGCCTGGGGCCTCGAATCGGCCCGCATCGGTCTGGTCCCGCACCAGCTGCGCGTCGCCGGCATCGCCGCCGCACGCCGTCCACCACGCATCCTGCTGGCCGACGAAGTCGGCCTTGGCAAGACCATCGAAGCCGGCATGATCCTCGCGCGCCAGCTGGCCGCGGGGCGCGCCGGCCGCGTGCTCGTGCTGCTGCCCGAGACCCTGGTTTACCAGTGGTTCGTCGAGCTGCTGCGCCGCTTCAACCTGTCCTTCGCCATTTTCGACGAGGAGCGCTGCGAGGCCATCGAACAGTCCAACGACGGACGCAACCCGTTCGAAGACGACCAGCTGGTGATCGCCGACTTCGCCTTCCTCGAATCCGCGCCCAAGCGCGCACGCCAGCTGGCCGAAGCCGGTTGGGACCTGATGGTGGTGGACGAAGCGCATCACCTGGAGTGGACGCCCGAAGCGGCCAGCCCGCGGTATCGCCTCGTGGAAGAGCTGGCCAACGCGACGCCGGGCGTCATCCTGCTCACCGCCACGCCCGAACAGCTGGGCCGCGCCGGGCACTTCGCGCGCCTGCGCCTGCTCGATCCCCAGCGCTATAGCGATCTTGACGCCTATCTTGCCGAATCCGCCGAATACGGCGAGCTCTCCGACGTGGCCAACGCACTGGCCGACGGCAAGCCCTTGTCGGCCGAGCACCGTGCCCTTCTCGCCACTCGCTTCAAGGGCGACCGCGAACTCGCCGGCCTGCTGATGCGCGACGATGCGCACGCCGAACTGCTTGCCGCCCTCATCGATCGCCACGGCACCGGTCGCGCGATGTTCCGCAACCGCCGTGCCGGCATCGGCGGCTTTCCGCGCCGCGTGCCGGAGATCCTCGCGATCGATCCGGAAACCCTCGACGCCGGTCGGCGCGACGCCTTGCTCGCCGAGTTCCGTGCAGACATCCAGAACGCGGCTGCCCATCTCGAGTTCGACTACAACGACGACCCACGCCTTGAAGCCCTGATCGACCTGCTCGACGCGCACCCGTCCGACAAGTTCCTGCTGATCTGCCGCAGCCAGGCCAAGGTGCTCGCGATCGAAGACGCGCTGCGCACGAAGAGCGGCGTCGGCGTCGCGCGTTTCCACGAAGGCCTCGGCATCGTGCAGCGCGACCGCAACGCGGCGTTCTTCGCCCAGCCCGATGGCGCCCGCCTTCTGCTCTGTTCCGAGATCGGTTCGGAAGGTCGTAACTTCCAGTTCGCCCACCGCCTGGTGATGTGGGACCTGCCGCTGGATCCGGACCTGCTCGAACAGCGTATCGGTCGACTCGACCGCATCGGCCAGCGCCACGACATCGTCGTGCATGTGCCGGTAGTCGAGCAGAGCGCCCAGCACGTGCTCGCCCGCTGGTATGACGAAGGCCTCGACGCCTTCCGCTCCAGCCCGGCCGATGGCCGCGAACTGCTGCGTCGTTTCGGCGACCTGCTCGCCAACCTCGCCGACGAGCACGCTCGTGAGGACGACGCGCGCGACCAGGAGCTCGACGCGCTCATCGCGGAAACACGCGGTGCCCATGAGGAACTCTCCGCCCTGATCCACGCCGGCCGCGACCATCTGCTCGAATTGGCCGCCAGCCGCGACCCGCACGCCGACGACATCGCCACCAGCTTCGCCCGCGAAGACCAGGATCCGGCACGCGATGCCTTCATCCAGCGCCTGTTCGAAACCTACGGCGTGCATACGGAAGAACTCGCCCCCGACATCGTGCTTCTCGACCCGCAGTACCTGTCGACCGATGGCCTGCCGGGCTTTGCCGACGGCCCGCTCTCGGTGACCTTCTCGCGCGATGTCGCGCTGGCCCGCGAAGACCTGCCGCTGCTACGCATGGACCACCCGATGGTCTACGCCGCGGTCGACCTGCTCGTCAGCGGTGAAACCGGCAACGCCGCCTTCCTCGTCGACGATGCGCTGCCCGTGCGTACGGCGCTGCTGCAGACGGTCTACGTGCTCGAGATCATTGCCGATCGCGCGCTCGACGCCGGCCGCTTCCTGCCGACCACCCCGCTCGTTGTCGCCGTGGATACGAAGCTGTCGGAGCGCCCGGGCTTTCGTCCGAGCGACGTCGCCCTACGCCGCGCCCCGGATCGCAATATCGAAGTGGCCCGCTTCCGCAAGTTCCTGTCCAAGCTGGTGCCGCCGATGCTCGAGCACGCTCTCGACATCGCCGAGGGCCGTGCGGAAGTGCTCAAGTACGAAGCGCTGGACGCTGCGAAGCTCGAACTCGACGCCGAGCATGCACGCCTGGTCGCCCTGCGCGCGGTGAATCCGTCGATCGCCGCGGCGGAAGTGGACGCGATCGCCAGCGAACGCGACGCCCTGCTGGCGGCGATCCCCCAGGCGCGTCTGCGCCTGGACGCCGTGCGCTTCGTGGTCAGCCCGGACTTCCTGTCCCTGCGCTGAGGCTCAGGAAAAGCGGCGTGGCGGTGGTCTTACGCCCCACGCCCACAACAGCAGCAGTCCCGCCAGAAGCCCACCCAGGTGGGCGAAATGCGCCACACCGGACAACGTGCCGGTGACGCCGAACACGAGTTCCGCCAGGCCATAGAGCGTGACGAACAGCCACGCGGGGATGCCGACCGGAATCGGGATCATCATCAGTTTCTCGCGCGGGAACAGCATCGCGAACGCGCCGAGCAGACCGAAGATCGCACCCGATGCACCAACCGTCGGGAACACACGGTCGGGCTGGAACCAATACATGATCGCCAGTTGGGCGAGCGACGCCGCGACCAGGCAGGTGAAGTAGTAGATGATGAAGCGGCGCTGGCCCATGACCCGCTCGATCAATCCACCGAACATGTACAAGGCATACATGTTCAGCAGAATGTGCATGACCGATCCATGCATGAAGCCGTAGGTGATCAGCTGCCACGGACGGAACCCGATGCCGGCCACATTGCCGTTGCCAAGATCCACCGCGATGTCGTGACCGACGGGCCACAGCGCGAACCATTTGCTCAGCGCCAGCGTGGTGTCGTCCTGCAGCAGTTGCTGAAGGATGAACACCAGGACGTTCGCGATGAGCAGGTTTCGCGTGACCGGAGGCAATTTAGTCGGCATCGTCGGGGTCCGGTCAGCTGCTTAACGGGGTGGGCTGCAGGATCTCGATCCAGTACTGGTCCGGATCGCGAATAAAGGCGATGTGGCGCATGCGGCCATCGCTCAAACGTTTCTGAAAGGCAACGCCGAGCGCCTCGAACCGTGCGCATGCCACGTTCACGTCCGGCACGCTCACGCACAGGTGCCCGAAGCCGCGCGGCTCGCTGTTGCCGTTGTGGTACGCGAATTCCGCATCCTGCTCCGTTCCGTGGTTGTGCGTCAGCTCGAGCACGCCGGGCTGCGACAGCACCCAGCGCTTACGTGCCTCGTCGTCGTCCGGGATCACGCTACGGTCGCCGACCAGGACAAGGTAGACGATGGTGAACTTCGCCTCGTCGTAAACATGCCTGTACACCGGGGTGAACCCGAGCACGCGCGTGTAGAAATCCAGCGAGACATCGAGGTCGCGCACGCGGATCATGGTGTGGTTGAACACGAAGCCGTGGGTCGCGGCATCCGGCGTGGCGGTCACGCCGGGCAGCGACGTGAGGTCGGCGAGGGACATGGGCGTATTCCTTGGGACAATGCCCAAGGGTGGCTGCCCCGGGGCGGCAATTCAAGCGCGGCGAGGAAGCCGGCTGCCGCACCGAGCGACTCAGCGCCGCCTGGGTCCGATCGATAGCAGGAACAGCACCACGGCCAACGCCACGTAGGCAGCGACGAACTGCCACACCACGGCACGGGCACCTGCCTCGAGCAGCCACGGCAGGTATACCGCACCGATCGGCTCGACCGAGTGGATGATGCCGAACGCCGTCAGCACGGCGCCGATCGCCACGATACCGGAAGCCTTGCGCACCTCCCCGTCGATCATGGCCACCACGAAGCTGGCCCACACCATCGACGTGATGATGAAACCGTTGCCGAGGATGAATATGACCGCCAGCGCCGAAATGCCCTGGCCAGCCTCCCCGTACAACGCGGCGAAGTGGACGGGATCGACGATGGACGGATCGCCCAGCTTGATCGCGAGCATCCGCGCGATCGCCGGGAAGAAACTGAAGACCACGGCGCTCGCATAGCGCAGGGGAGTGGCTTCGAAGGCCTGCGTGGTGATGCTGATCGAGATGAACACCAGGATCGGCGCAAGGACGGCCACGGGGAGCAACTCGACCAGGTTCGCCAGGTAGCCGAACACACCGCCCAGCCCGATGACCAACCCGGTGACCAGCGTATAACCCGTGCGTGCGCCCATGGCCTTGTAGGCAGGCTGGCCGATATAAGGCGTGGTCTGCGCCACGCCACCGCACATACCTGCGACCAACGTCGCGAGAGCCTCCACCAGCAGGATGTCCCGGGTGGGATAGTCGTCGCCCGCGGCACGCGCGCTTTCGGTCACGTTGATGCCACCGACGACCATCAACAGGCCGAACGGCAGGATCAACGGCAGGTACGGCACGGTGGCCGGTAAGCCGTCGATGAAGCCGAGCGTCGGTAGCGGGAAGCCGAGGCGCCATTGCCAGGCGCCGGGCGAGTGGTAGCCGGTGCCGAGTAGACCCGACGGTCCCAACCCGTAGTAAAGAACCACCCCCACAATGAAGGCACCGAGCACGCCTGGCATCCCGAACGGAAGCCGCCGCCTGGCGACCAGCGCGTAGAGCACGATGCCCAGACCCGCGAATCCCACCACGGGAACACGGAGGATCTCCACCAGTGGCAGGAAGCCCATCAACACCAGCGCGATACCGGCGATGGATCCGAGCAGGCCCGCCCGAGGCACGGTGCGCTGGACCCAGGCGCCGAAGAACGAAAGCACGAACTTCAGCCCGCCCATGACAACCAGCGAGGCCATGCCCAGATGCCAGGTCGCCTCCCCTGCCGCGAGCGGATCCATGCCACCCTGGCGGTAGCCGGCGAACGCGGGACCGAGGACGAGCAGGGCCATGCCGATCGTCGTCGGTGCGTCGATGCCGAGCGGCATCGCCGTGACGTCGTGTCGGCCGGTGCGTGCGGCCAGCCGGTGCGCCATCCACGTATAGGCAAGATTGCCGAGCAGCACGCCGAGCGCCGTACCCGGAAACATGCGCCGGAAGACGATATCGGCTGGCATACCGAAAATGCCGATGAGTGCTGTCGCCATGAAGGCGAGCAGCGAAAGGTTGTCGACGACGAGCCCGAGTACGCCGTTGAGGTCACCGCCACCGAAGCGACGACGTGCGGATGGATTCGTGGCCATCAAAACGAGACCTCCGCGGGCTGGGTGACGCGAAGGACGGACTGGTCACCGGTCTTCGCCTTCCAGGCCGTGCGAATGGCATCGACCGCCTCGCGCTGCGCGATACCGTCGGGATAGAGGAGCACGATGACCTTCGAACGCAGGCGCTCCGGCTCGGGCTGCCTGCTGCCCTGCCACTGGCCGTAGGCATCGACGACCGTCAGGCCGCTGGGGAAGCGTGGCGTCACTTCCTTGTCCAGGAAAACGCGCCACTCGGCCTCGCTGACGCCGTCGACGCGACCTGCCGCGCCCAGACCGAAATACAGTTCCGTACGCACCCACCCCGAGGTCACGGCCGGATGGGCGGCATCGCCCGCCAGCGTTGGCGACGTGGTCGGCATGTGCGCCGTACAGCCGGCGCAGGCCAGCATCACACCGAGGAACACCCCTGCCATCGCTTTCATGCACACCCCTTTGGACGTCTGTACGTCTGGACGCTCCGAGCGTACAGGGCCAGCGCGGGAACGGGAATGCCGGCGGATGGCGCCGCGGGGCTTTCGCCGTCGAAGCGGCTCCGACAAGGGCGAGGCGCATGCCAGCGAGACACGGGGTCAGGTGCTGGGCATGCCGGGCATTCTTTCGCACCTTGCGCCTCGCTCGCCTTCGGCTTCGCGGGCTCGGCTTCGCCATCGCTTTGTACACTTGGGCGTCTCGCGGGGAGACCTTGGCGCCCACCCTCGCTGCTCAAACAGGTCCTCCGCGTTCGACAAGGAAAGGCCGCTAACCGCGGCCCATGTACCTATTTGGCCTACGGCCGCTCCACTTGTGCGGAACTCGCCTCGAGGGTGGACGCCAAGGTCTCTCACGACGATACGGTCGAGTGGAAGGAGAGCCGTTGTGTGGTGCCGTCGTCGGCCCCGGCCGTGCCCGGAACTCCGGGTCGATGCGGAAGCGGTTGCTGGTACCCGGTTGCCCACCCCCTTCGTCGCGCTTGTGTCGGCGTGCCTGCCGGCGATGCCGCCGCGCGCTTTGGCTCGACCCACGCGAGCCTCACGGTTCGGGAGAGTCTTCGGTGCCCACCCTCGAGGCGAGTTCCGCACAAGTGGAGCGGCCGTAGGCCAATAAGAACATGGGCCGCGCAGCGGCCTTTCCGGTACGAAACGCGGAGGACCTGTCTGAGCAGCGAGGGTGGGCACCGAAGGCTCTGCGCCGCCACGTCCGCGCTCGCCGCGATATGCCCTCGGCGTCCCCGGAATGCCGCGATGAACCCAAAAAAAAAAGCCCGGCTTTCGCCGGGCTCCTTTCTGTAACTACCGATCTTTAACGGATTACTGCTGAACCTGCAGTTCCGTACGACGGTTACGAGCGCGGCCTTCGGCCGTGTCGTTCGTGTCGATCGGGTTGTTCTTACCATGACCGATCGGGCCTTCCAGACGGTCGGCACCGATGCCGTGAGCCGTCAGGTACTCGAACACGATCTTGGCGCGACGCTCGGACAGACCCTGGTTGTAAGCGTCCTTACCGACGCTATCCGTGTAACCGGCAACCGTGACCTTGACGGTCGGGTAACGCTGCAGCGTGTCGACAGCCTGGTCGAGGACGCCCAGCGATTCGCTGGTCGGCTCCTGCAGGGACGGACCGATGTTCGTCTCGCCCTTCTTCGGACGGTCGAACTTGAAGTTGACGCCGCGCAGGTCGATGACGACCTTCTGCGGGCAACCATCCGGACCGACGATCGTGCCAGCCGGCGTACCCGGGCACTTGTCGTCGCAATCGTTCACGCCATCGCCATCGCTGTCGAGGGTGGAGCAATCCGGAGCGGCCGGGGCTGCAGCGGCAACCGGAGCCGGAGCTGCCGGCGGCTCGCCAAAGCGCGAGACGATCGAGAAGCCGAGGAACCAGTCGCCGTAACCGTTGTTGGACGGGATGGTCTTGTCGTCCCAGTCGTAGCGGTAGCCGGCTTCGACGCGGAAGTCGGAGCTGTCGGTGATGGTCTTGGACACGCCGACGCCGAGCTCGGCAGCCGGGGACCAGCCCTTATCCGACGGGTTGTGGTGGTACGAACCCATCACACCGGCGAGCAGGTACGGACGCCAGCTGTCCCACGCACCAGCGTAGAAGCGGGCGGCAACGCCGTAGCTGTTGTTCGACCAATGGCCATTGCCATCGTTATCGCGCTTGGTGCGATCAGCGAAGATGTCGATCGACGCGTTGCTGGAAATGAACTTACCAACGCCCAGACCGTAGTAGACCTGACGCGCATTCGTGTTGCGGTCGGTGTCGTTGTAGTAACCGCCAACCGTCGGGGCGATGTACCAGCGGCCGTCATAGCCGTTACCCGCGGTGTCTGCGGATTCCTGCGCGTGAACGGCACCCACGCCGCCCAGGGCCAAGCCAATCAGCAAAAACAAGCCCTTACGTTTCATCGGTGTCTCCTCATTATTGGTATTCGCGTCCGCGCTCCACCCCAGACGGAAATCGCGCGTAGAAACTCTTATCGAATCCGGGGACTTCGGCCGTCCCTCGCTTTAAACCCCTTCAACGGGCGGCGGCAGTTTAGCAAAAATCAAACAATTGAACACGTGCTAAAAACCGCCGTTCATACTTGAGTCACGGCCATTATCAAGCCGTGAAGAGTGTCATGAACTCGTGAATGGGCATGGCGTCGAGCTTTTCCGGCAAGGAAGTGACCGCAAGAACCTTCTCGACCCGCTCCGCAGGCCACTCTGCGCGGAGGGCGGCCTCGAACTTCCTGAGCAGGACGGGGATGCCTTCGGCACGGCGATTGCGGTGGCCGATGGGGAAATCGATCGAGACCTTTTCGGTTTTCGACCCATCCTTGAAGAAAACCTGGACCGAATTGCCGATGTAGCGCTTTTCCGGGTCGAAGTAATCCTTGGTGAATTGCGGATTCTCCACGACGGTCATTTTGTCGCGGAGGGCGTCGATACGCGGATCCGCGGCGACGGCGTCGTTGTAGTCGTCTGCCGTCAGGCGACCGAAAATCAGCGGAACGGCGACCATGTACTGGATGCAGTGGTCGCGGTCGGCGTAGTTGGCCAGGGGCCCGGTCTTGTCGATGATGCGGACGCCGGCTTCCTGGGTCTCGATGACGATCTTCTCGATCTGGTCGATGCGATCGGCGACCTGGGCATGCAGCGCCATGGCGCATTCCACCGCCGTCTGGGCATGGAACTCGGCCGGGAAGCTGATCTTGAACAGCACGTTCTCCATCACGTAGCTGCCGAACGGACGCTCGAATTCGAAGGCGTTGCCCTTGAAGGCCACGTCATAAAAGCCCCAGGTCTTGGCCGTCAGGGCGGACGGGTAGCCGACCACGTTGCGGTAGACCGCGTTGATCGCGTGGGTGACGGCACGGCGGCAGGCGTCGCCCGCGGCCCAGCTCTTGCGCGGACCGGTGTTCGGAGCGTGGCGGTAGGTACGCAGCGCACCGTTGTCGATCCAGCTGTGCGAAACGGCCGTGGTGATCTGCTCCTTGCCGCCGCCGAGCATGGCGGTGGTCACCGCCGTGGAGGCCAGGCGGACGAGGATCACGTGGTCCTGGCCGACGCGGTTGAAGCTGTTCTTCAGCGCATAGCAGCCCTGGATCTCGTGGGCCTTGATGGCGTAGCCGAGGACGTCGCGGACGGTGAGCGGCTTGCCACCTTCCTTGTCCGCCTTGCGCGACAGGTAGTCGGCGACGGCGAGGATCGCGCCCAGGTTATCCGACGGATGGCCCCACTCGGCGGCCAGCCAGGTGTCGTTGAAGTCGAGGTAACGGATCTGGGTGCCGATGGCGAAGGCGGCCTGCACCGGGTCCAGTTCGTGCGAGGTGAACGGCACGCGGGCGCCCCCGGTCATGACCGCGCCCGGGACCAGGGGGCCGAGGTGCTTGACGCAATCCGGGAACTTCATCGCCAGGGCCGAGCAGGCCAGCGAGTCAAGGAGCATGTAGCGCGCGGTGTCGTACGCCTCCTTCGAGTCGATCTGGTAATCGGCCACGTAGTTGGCGATGTCCACCAGCGGCTGGTCCGGGTCGGGACGCGTGGCGGAACGGATGTCGTGTGCGCTCATGGACTTCACTCGTGGAGGGTGGGAAACCGGCGATTTTAGCCGGTCGCCCCCCGGGTATGTCTTGCCGCGGTGCATCCCAACCCCCACAATGCCGACCACTACCGCCCAAGAGGGAGTAGTTCCGCGGGGCCTGCCGGCCTCGTGCGCGACGATCGTCAGTACGGACGCCACACGCGTCCCGGGCGTCGCGGCGGCATCGCGCCGGGAACGAGACTTTTGTGGTGACGACGGGTGCGCGTGCCCGTCGCCGCCGCATTCGATCTCACAACGCGCGAAGGACCCGCTTCATGGATTTCCTCACTCCCGAATTCTTCTCCGGACTGGCAGCCATCATCCTGCTCGACCTGGTGCTCGCCGGCGACAACGCCATCGTGATCGCCCTGGCCGCGCGCAACCTGCCTCGCGAGCTGCAAAAGAAAGCGGTGTTCTGGGGCACCTTCGGCGCCGTCGCGCTACGCATCGTGCTGACCTTTGCGGTGATCTGGCTGCTCAAGCTTCCCGGGCTGATGTTGATCGGCGGCGCGCTGCTCGTTCCCATCGCCTGGAAGCTGCTCAAGCACGACGAGCACGACCCCGCCATTACGCCCGCCGCAGGCTTCTGGGCGGCGATCCGCACGATCGTCATCGCCGATGCGCTGATGGGCCTGGACAACGTCCTGGCGATCGCCGGCGCCGCCAAGGGCCACATGGGGCTGGTCGTCCTCGGCCTCGCGATCAGCGTGCCGCTGGTCGTCTGGGGCTCGACCCTCATCCTGAAACTGATCGAGCGCTTCCCCGTCGTGATCTACATCGGCGCCGCAGCCGTCGCCTGGACCGCCGCCCGCATGATCGCCCACGACCCGCTGGTCGCCTCATGGTTCGAAGCCAATCCCTGGGCCCCGTGGACCCTCGACGCCATCCTCGTCATCGGCATCTGCGCCGGCGGCTGGTGGCGTGCGCGCCTGGCGCAGCGGGGGAAGGCTCTTTCGCACCTCAGCGGCCAGTGAGTCCGACAGCCCAATCCGCAAGCCCGCAGCCCATGTGGGAGCAACTCGTCTGTGAGAGCAGCCCATCTGTGAGAGCAGCCCATCTGTGAAAGCAGCCCGTCTCTGGGAGCAGCCCCTCTCTGGGAGCAACTCGTCTGTGAGAGCAGCTCGTCTGTGAGAGCAGCTCGTATGTGAGAGCAGTTCGTCTGGGAGACCAGTTCGTCTGTGGGAGCCGATTCATCGGCGAAAAGGTACGGAGCGGAACACCGCAGGTCGAGAACCGCGAGGCCCCGGCAGCGCGAGCATGAGGCGACAACGCCGCCGGCCCAGCAGCCAACCGAATAAAAAACAGGCCGCCCGAAGGCGGCCTGCGGATTCCCCCTGGCGAGGCGAACGGCACGAGACCGTTCGCCAACCAGACGATCAGAAACGGAAGCGAATGTAGGCAGCCGGACCGTTGAGCTTCATGTCGAGGTCGAGGTTGTACTGACGCTTGTCCTGGTTGAGCTTGATCTTGGTGTACGCGTACTCCGCACCGATACCCACGTTCTGCCAGGGGAAATACTCCAGGCCCAATGCGGCGTCGTAGATGTGGCCGTTGAGCTGGCCACCGTTCTTCTTCACGCCCGAGGCGTTGAAGTACATGCGCCACTGCTCGTTGAACGAATGGCGCCAGCCGATCTGCAGGTTCGGTGCCCATGCGCTCTCGTTCGCGCTCGCGCCCGAGGCGACGCTTTCGCCGTCGATGGACGCGCTGCCGTAAACGCTGGCGTGAACCTTGTAATAGGCCGCACCCAGGCCGAGGCCGAACACGTCGTCGCCCGTACCGAACCACCACTTGTAGGCCGCGCTACCGAAGGTGAACTTCAGGTTGCCACGCGCTTCCGCGGTGGCGTCGATGGGCTGACCGAGAAAGTCGATGTTTTCCTGGAGCGTCCTCGAGTGCGAACGATTCACTTCGTAGTAGTCGAAGCTGAAACCCTGGTGTTCGCCGATCAGGAAGTCGAGACGCACGCGCGGCACGGCCTTGTGCTTCTTGAAGTCGAGATCCTTCTCGAGGTTCACATTGCCCTTGGTGTTCAGGAAGTTGGTCTTCCCGCCGATGTTGGTGTCGTTGTTGGTGTAGTAACCACCGACCCACAGGCTGATGTTGTCGAGTGCGGGCGACTGGGACTTCTTATTGCTGTCCTGCGCATGCGCAGCGGCACCGAAGACAGCGAGTGTGGCGATGGCGAGGCCCGCGGTGGCCTTGCCGAAACGATGATGACGGTTGCGCATGTGTCTGAAACTCCCTGCCAATGTCTTTGTTTTTGATCGAACCCCCAGCGAAAGATTAACGAACAGGGATGTGTGCAACGCGTGCACGGGAACTCTCGCGTGTTTGAAACGCGTTCAGGAGAGTGAACAAGTTGTCTGCGTCAGAGCGTGATCGGGACGCGCACGGTAATCGTCGTATCCGGCGTATCGCGGGTGACACCAACGCCTAGCGTTACGTTCAGGGTTTCTTTCTCGCTGTAGCGATACGAACCGCCGATCAACAACGAACCCAGCGTCGCACGGGCGGAGCCCGGCAGCGCCTTGCCGTTCTGCTGCGTGCGACCGACGAATGCCTGGTCGTATCCGATACTGATAGACGCTTTCTCGTTGAGCGAAAGACCCATGCCGATGCTGATATCGGCGATGTCGCCCGCCTTGATATTGCCGAGGAACTGCTTGCCGGCGAGCAATACGTTACGACTTACATTCTTTCGTTCGAAATTGTGCAGGTAGCTGAAGTTGCCGAAGAACACGACGGGATCGGACGGGTACAACCAGGTGACGCCTGCCTGCGCCGAATAGAAACCGGTGCCCGTGGGGCTCTGCAGTGGCAGGCCCGTGCCGGTGAAGTTCTCGACACAACGGGTGACGCAATCACTGGTGACTTCGAACGGATCGCGCCCGGTGCGTGACTTCGCGCGGAACCAGCCGACGTAATACGGCTTATCCGCACCGCCGTCGTTGAGCTGGTAGCGCAATGTCGCCTCGACATCGCCGATGCCCTTGCCGCTGGTGGTGAAGAGGTTGTCCTGTGCGGTGCCGGTGAATATCTCGCGGCTGATGGTGTCGGTATGGTTGTCGACGTACGGAACGCGGATTTCCAGTTCCATGCGATTGGTCAGGCCATAGCGGAAGGCCAGCGCACCCGTCTGGGTCGTCGTCTTCACCTGGCGCACGTCGATCAGACCGATCAGGATGGCCGGGATGACCGTATACCCGACAAGGGCTACCCGATCGCTCGACGAATAGCCGTACTGGTAGGACGGCTCGATGATCAGCTTGCCCTTGGGCGTGAGCACGCCGGGCTGGTCGAAGATCGGCGCCACCTCCGGCGGCCGATCGTCCTCCGCGGGGCGCCTGCCGACCGGCCGCGTCGCCACCACAGGCTGCGAGGGCTGCGCAGGCGCGCCCTGCTGGTCATCCTGCAGTGTCGGTGCGGATTGCGTGCCGGCCACCGCGGCGGAGCCGCCACGGGCGTCTTCCAGCGCATTCATGCCAATGGCCTTGCGCAGGTCGTTGTACTGCACCTCCTGCGACGCGAGCTCGCGCTTCATCTGCTCGAGTTCGGCGAGTTGTTCGGCCATCTTGCTGCGCATGGCATCGATACGTCGGCCCTGCGCTTCGATCTTCTCGCGCAGCGCGGGATCGACCGCCGCGCTGCTGCTCGCACTGGCCTCCTGGGCCAGGCACGCGCCAATCCACATCGGAAGCGTCGCCAGCGCGAGCGCACCCGCACAGGTTCTTGCCTGCATCACCCTGCCGTTGCGATACATGCTCAATTCCCCCGGAATTGGATCACCGCATCGTTGACGGACTCCGCCACCCGCATGTTCTGCAGCATGCGTGCCGTATTCACCGATGCGTCGATCGTGGTGGTGGCCGTAATGGCCTGGTTGTCTAGCGAGTTCTGGATGACGAGACCCGGTGTGATCGAGGCGGGCAAGTTGACCGACGCCGTTGCCGCGGTGGGCGCCTGCACCGCCGCGCTCACGGCGGGCACCGACGCCGCGGACTGCGCCGTTGCGCTGGCCTGGGCCGCATTGCCCGGCGTCAGCGCGGCGGCGTCGACACGGTTGTCGCCCACATTGATCACCGTGGTCTGCAACGCACTCTGAAGCTGCGCCGCTTGCTGGGCGGTGATGTTGGCAATGTCGGGGACCGAGATGGTGGTTCGCATCGCTTCCATGCCGTTGATCAGCACCGTGCGTTCCAGGGCGAACGACGCGCGCAGGTTGTCGCCCAGATCGTATCCGCCGCGAATCGTGTCCAACTGGGCGTCGGGTAGGGCGTGATTGACCGGGAAGTCGGCCGCTTGCGTGACGGCACAGGCACCGCTGGCGAACACGGCGGCCAAGAGGATGGGGCGGGTTTTCATATGTCCCCCGGTCCGCGCTTGGGCATGACGATCGGCCCGAGCCCGTTACGCTCGATGCCTTCGGTGATCGGTGCCGCGGGAGCAACCGCCCAGTCGCGCGGACTGTTGAAGATGGCGCGGTCTCGCTCATTGTGGATGACGAAGACGACGTGGTTGTTCCACATCGCATCGAACCGGCGCTTCGACATCGAACGGGTGCCGCGTGCAGGGTCGCCGACCAGCACACGGCCATTCTTGTAGCCCTTGATCACCACGAAATGGTGGTAGCCACGTTCGTTGATCAACACGATGGCGGGAATACCTTCGTCATCGAGCTTCTCCAGCGGCACGTCGAAGCCATCGGCGTCGAATCCGCGCGAGGCGAGGAAGCGCTTGATATCGAGAAGGGAAAAACCTTCCTTGCCGATCTTGGCGCGATCGCCATTGGTGTACATCACGTCGAACGCCGCCTGTTCGTCGATCGGATAGCCATACTGGTACGTGAGCAGCGTGGCCACCGCCGCGGATCCGCAGCTGAAGTCGTATTTTTGCCGGATGGTGTTGCGGAAGCGCGCTTCTTTCAGGCTCGTCAGGTGCATCGGGTACGAGGTACCCGGACTGGTCTGCACCTCCGCCGTCATCGCGATCGCCGGGGTGGCGGCAAGCGCGAGAAGCAGCGCGATGGCGCAGGCAGTCCTCACTGGTTCATCCTGATGTTGACGATCGTCGCGTTCTGGATGAGCACGTTGTTGCCGGAGTTCTGGATCACCGTCGGCAGGCCGGCGGAGCTCCCGAACGCGCTGCCGGAGACGATATTGCTCCCGCTGAAATTATCCTTCGCGTCGGTGTTGGTCATCGTGCCGTTGACGGTCTGGTTGTTGATGTTGTTGGTGGTGTTGGTACCGCCGCTCATGTCCTGCAACTGCTCGGACGGGGTCGCCGCGCCGAACGACGGCGGGGGCGGTTCCTGCCCAGGGGGCGTGGCGTACGCGGCCGTGCTCACGCAGGCGGCGACGATCGCGGCCAGCGCGACACGCGTACGGTGGATCCGGTGATTCGGCATGGGTGTTCTCCCGCAAGGACGTTCGTTCCTTCCGGATATCCACGGAGCGCGCGAGGCGCTCCGTGGTTCCGGTCGCTTTCGTCTGGCTTGCGTTACGGAGCCGAACCCACGCTCAGGTTGGCCTGGACGTTCACGCCCTGCTGGATCAACGACGCCGCGCCGCTGTTCTGCGCGAAGTTGCTGATGCCTGCGGCCGCGGCGCCCGCGCTACCCATGCTGTTGGACATGTCGAACGAACCTGCGTTGACGTTGTTCGTGCCGCCTGCGCCGCCGGCACCGCCGCTGGCACCATTGCCCGCGCCGCCCGTGCCATCGCCGCCGGCCGCACCCGCACCGCCTGCGCCGCCCGATGCCAGGGCTTCGCCACCCGCACCACCGGTACCGGTGCCACCGGTCGCCGTCGCGGTCGCATCGCCCGACGTACCGGCGCCGCCGGTGCTGGCGCTTGCGCCGCCCGTGCTGGCCGAAGCGCCACCCGTGGGAGCGCCGCCACCGGCACCACGCGACCTTGCGCTACCACCATCGCCCGAGGCACCGCCGCCGTTGCCGTGGGCGCCGCCACCGGACGATGCGGTCAGGGAGCCGGCGCTGCCGCTGTCGGAGGAGCCGTCGCCACCGACAGCGCCACGAGCACGTGCGTTGCCGCCATCACCGCCGGATCCGCCTTTGCCGCCAGACCCTTTGGCACCGTATCCGTCGCCGCCCGTTCCGCCTTTGCCGCCACTGGCGTTGCCCCAGTTCGAGGCGACGTTGCCGTTGCCGGAGGTAGTGACACCGCTGACCGTTCCGTTCAACACGCCATTGGCGATCGCATTGGTCGTATTGAACGAACTGGATGTGGTGTTGGTGGTTGGATTGGAATGCGTCGAGCTATCTGTGTAGGTCGAGTTGTCCGTGTATTGAATGGCTGTCGACTTACGCTGTGCGGACGGTCCTGCTCCACCTGTCTGGGTGTCGTCGGCCATGGCCGGCAAAGCGAATCCGATAGCGAGGCAGATCGCCGTGGCGATAAGTGTCTTACGCATGGGAAAGTCTCCTGTGAGCGACGCGAAACCCCTGTTTCTGCGGGAAGACCGGACGCCCTGCCAACGTTCCGGGTCATAGAAGAGAGCAAATAGCGTGCCCGCTGTCGCGCCTGCTGCGAGACCCCGGTCCCATGCGGATTTGCCGGCGTTCGCACGCTGAACGGCCGGTTCGTTTTGTAAAGCGCCTGATACACGCCGTAACGCCACTGCTCCGCAGCCCGGTTGGTGCTGTCGCCCTTGCTCCGGACCGCGGTTACGAGGATCATTCGAACGATCGTTTGAACCCGGATCCCGCCGTGTCCTATCCGCACCTCCTCGCCCCGCTCGACCTCGGTTTCACCACGCTGCGCAATCGCGTGCTCATGGGATCCATGCATACCGGCCTGGAGGACAAGGCGGCCGACTACGACAAGCTCGCCGCCTTCTTCGCGGAGCGGGCTCGTGGGGGTGTCGGCCTCATCGTCACCGGGGGCATCGCGCCGAACCTCCAGGGCTGGCTGAAGCCGATGTCCGGCACCATGTCGCGGCCCTGGCACGTCGGTCGTCATCGCAAGGTCACGCGTGCGGTGCATGCGGAAGGCGGCAAGATCTGCATGCAGATCCTCCATGCCGGACGCTACGCCTACCAGCCGTTCTCGGTAGCGCCATCGAAGATCAAGTCACCGATCACTCCCTTCACGCCACGGGCGCTGTCCGCCGGCGGCGTCGAGCGCAGCATCGATGCCTTCGTGCGCAGTGCCAGGCTGGCGCGCGAGGCAGGCTACGACGGCGTCGAGGTAATGGGCTCGGAGGGCTACCTGATCAACCAGTTCCTCACCCCGCGCACCAACAAGCGCACGGATCGCTGGGGTGGCTCGGCCGAGAACCGCATGCGCTTCCCGATCGAAATCGTCCGTCGCATGCGCGAGGCGGTGGGCAAGGACTTCATCATCATCTATCGGCTGTCCATGCTGGATCTGGTCGACGACGCACAGCCCTGGGGCGATATCGTCACGCTCGGCAAGGCGATCGAGGCGGCGGGAGCCACGATCATCAACACCGGTATCGGCTGGCACGAGGCGCGTATCCCGACCATCGTCACCAGCGTGCCGCGCGGCGCCTTCAGCTGGGTGACCCGGCGCATGAAGGGTGAAGTCGGCATCCCCCTGGTCACCACCAACCGCATCAACATGCCGGACGTGGCCGAACGCATCCTCGCCCATGGCGATGCGGACATGGTTTCCATGGCGCGTCCACTACTCGCCGATCCGGAATGGGTGAACAAGGCGAAAGCCAGCCGCCCCGCGGCGATCAACACCTGTATCGCCTGCAATCAGGCTTGCCTCGACCACGTCTTCGAGAACCGTCGTGCATCGTGCCTGGTCAATCCGCGCGCCTGCCACGAGACCGAGCTCACCATGACACCAGCGGTGACGAGCAAGCGCGTCGCCGTGGTCGGTGCGGGCCCTGCCGGCCTCGCTGCGGCGACGACCCTGGCCGAACGCGGCCACTCGGTCGTCCTGTTCGACCGTGCCAGCGAGATCGGCGGTCAGTTCAACATGGCCAAGCGCATCCCGGGCAAGGAAGAATTCAGCGAGACGCTGCGCTATTTCAGCCATCGTCTCGACGAAACGGGCGTCGAGCGCCGCCTCGGCACCGATGCCACGGTCGACTCGCTGGCCAGCGGCGGCTTCGATACGGTGATCCTCGCCACGGGCGTGCTTCCCCGCGCGCTCGATCTTCCCGGCGCCGACCATCCCAAGGTGCTCTCGTATCTCGACGTGTTGCAAGGCCACGCCGCCGTCGGCCACAAGGTCGCGATCATCGGCGCCGGTGGCATCGGCTTCGACGTGGCCGAATTCCTCAGCGAAGCGGCGCCCTCCCCCAGCACGGACATCGTGCGCTGGACCAGGGAATGGGGTGTCGACATGACCATGGCCACGCCGGGCGGACTCATGCCCGCTCAGCCGGAAAAATCCGAGCGACAGATCTGGCTGTTGCAGCGCACGTCGGGACGCCCCGGCGCCCGGCTCAACAAGACCTCCGGCTGGGTGCATCGCGCGACGCTGAAGAACAAGAAAGTGACGATGGTCGGCGGCGTGGGTTACGACCGCATCGACGACGCCGGGCTGCATGTCACCATCGACGGCCAGGCGCAAGTGCTCGATGTCGACAACGTCGTCGTCTGTGCCGGCCAGGAGCCGAACCGGACGCTGCACGATGCGCTTGTCGCGCGCGGCATGGATGTCCGGCTGGTGGGTGGGGCGGACGTCGCGGCGGAACTCGATGCCAAGCGGGCGATCGATAAGGCGACGCGCCTGGCGGCTGCTTTGTAACGCTTTGGCGGGTGCCCATCGCCGCTGAAGCGGCTCCCACAGCAAGCCGCACGATCACCCGCCGTTAGCTCCATGTGGGAGCCGATTCATCGGCGATGGGCGAGCGCCACCCGTTGCTCCATGTGGGAGCCGATTCATCGGCGATGGGCCTCCGAGCGTCACCGCTCCGTTGGCTTTTCACCGATGAATCGGCACCTACACGTCCTTCTTAGCGCTTTTCGATCGGAACGTAGGCCTGGTCTTCCGGCCCCGTATAGTTCGCGCTCGGCCGGATGATCTTGCCGTCCTGACGCTGCTCGATCACGTGTGCGCTCCAGCCCGATGTGCGCGCGATGACGAACAGCGGCGTGAACATCGCCGTCGGCACGCCCATCATGTGATACGCGGAGGCCGAGTACCAGTCGAGGTTCGGGAACATCTTCTTCAGTTCCCACATCAGCTTTTCGATCTTCTCCGACACTTCGAACAGGCGCGGATTGCCGCCGTCGATGCAGAGCTTGCGCGCGATCTCCTTGATGATCTCGTTGCGCGGATCGGACACGGTATACACCGGGTGACCGAAGCCGATGATGATCTCCTTGCGCTCGACACGTGCGCGGATATCGGCCTCGGCCTCCGCGGCATCGCGGTAGCGCGCGATGATTTCCATCGCGACCTCGTTCGCACCACCATGCTTGGGCCCACGCAGCGCACCGATCGCACCGGTGATCGCCGAGTACATGTCCGAACCGGTACCGGCGATGACGCGAGCGGTGAACGTACTGGCGTTGAACTCGTGCTCGGCATAGAGCACCAGCGAGCGATCGAGCGCATGCGAGTGCAGGTCGCTCGGCTTGCGGCCGTGCAGCAGGTGCAGGAAGTGCGCCGCGATCGATTCGTCTTCCGTCTCCGTCTCGATGCGCTTGCCGTTGTGGCTGAAGTGGTACCAGTACAGCAGCATCGAACCGAAGCTGGCCATCAGGCGGTCGGCGATATCGCGCGCACCGGTGAGGTTGTGGTCTTCCTTCTCAGGCAGCACGGTGCCCAGCACCGAGGCGCCCGTACGCATCACGTCCATCGGATGCGTCGCGGCGGGCAGCAGCTCCAGCGCGGACTTCACCGGTGCCGGCAAGCCACGCAGGCGCTTCAGCTTGGCGCGATAGGCGTTGAGCTCCATCCAGTTCGGCAGGACGCCGTGGACGAGCAGATAAGCGACCTCCTCGAAGGAGCCCTTGGCGGCGAGGTCGTGAATGTCGTAGCCACGGTAATGCAGGTCGTTGCCGCTACGGCCGACCGTGCATAGCGCGGTGTTGCCCGCCGCGACGCCGGAAAGGGCGACGGACTTCTTTGCCTTCGGCTGGGTAGTGGTGGTGGTGTCGCTCATGCGTGACTCTCCTTAACCCTTCTTGGAAAACAGAGCGTCGAGGTGACGCTCGTAGTCGTGATAGCCGATGCGGTCGTACAACTCTTCGCGCGTCTGCATCGACTCGATGACGTTGCGCTGGTGACCATCGCGGCGGATGGCGGTGTAGACGTTCTCGGCGGCCTTGTTCATGGCGCGGAACGCGGAAAGCGGGTAAAGCACGATGCCCACGCCGACGCTGCCGAGTTCTTCGGTGCTGAACAGCGGGGTCTGGCCGAACTCGGTGATGTTGGCGAGCACCGGTACGTCCAGCGCGTCGACGAAGCGCTTGTAGGTCGGCAGATCGTAGGCGGCCTCGGCGAAGATGGCGTCGGCACCGGCCTGCTGGCAGGCGATGGCACGTTCGATCGCGGCGTCCACGCCGAGCACGGCGATGGCGTCGGTACGGGCGATGAGGAAGAAGTCCGGGTCGGTCTTCGCGTCGGCGGCGGCCTTGACCCGATCGGCCATTTCTTCCGTGGTGACGATTTCCTTGCCCGGGCGGTGACCGCAGCGCTTGGCGCCGACCTGGTCCTCGATATGGCACGCCGCGGCGCCGAACTTGATCAGGCTCTTCACTGTGCGCGCGATATTGAACGCGCTGGGACCGAAACCGGTATCGATGTCGACCATCAGCGGCAGGTCGCACACATCGGTGATGCGGCGGACATCGGTGAGCACGTCGTCCAGCGTGTTGATGCCGAGATCCGGCAGGCCCAGCGACCCGGCGGCGACACCGCCGCCAGACAGGTAGATGGCACGGAAGCCCGCGCGCTTGGCCAGCAGGGCATGATTGGCATTGATCGCGCCGATCACCTGCAGCGGCTGTTCGGCCGCGAGAGCGGCGCGGAAGCGACCGCCGGCCGAGGGAAGCTGTGCCATGGAACTCTCCGCGTAAAGAATCCCATTTTAGCGCGAACCGTCCTTTGGGCCTTGCTGCGTCGCGGGAGAACAGGCCATGCCCCGGCCGGGCGCGCTGCCGCGCCGATCGCCGATGAATCGGCTCCTACGTGGCGGGTCGCCGCGCCTGACCGCACTGTGGGCCGCGTGCGATCGCCTTGCGGATCTCCTCCAGCGACGCCGGATCGTCCAGCGTCGACAGGTCGCCCGGGTCCAGCCCCTCCATCAGGGCCTGGATCGCCCGGCGCAGCAGTTTCCCGGAACGGGTCTTCGGTAGTGCGGCGACCACATAGACGCAGCCCGGACGGGCAACGCCACCCAGCAACTCGACCACCCTTCGTTCCATCGCCTGGGCCACGTCGCGCGGATCGTCGGTCACGCCCTGCTTGAGCGTGGCGAAGACCGCGGGCAACTGCCCTTTCAGCTCGTCGCCGATGCCGACCACGGCGACCTCCGCCACCGCCCCCAGCGTGGCCACCGACTCCTCGATCTCACGCGTTCCCAGCCGATGGCCGGCCACGTTGATGACATCGTCGGTTCGCCCAAGGATGAACAGGTATCCATCGGCGTCCTGCACCGCCCAGTCCAGCGAGCTATAGAGCAACTCCTTGAAGTGCCCGAAGTAGCTCCGCACGTAGCGATCGTCGTCGCGCCAGATGGTGCTCAGGCAGCCGGGCGGCAACGGTGGTTCGATCACCAGCACGCCCTTTTCGCCAGGCTCCTTTTCGTCCCCGGTCGCCTCGTCGATTACCCGCATGCGGAAGCCGAACGTCGGAAAGCCCGGCGAACCCGGCCTGACCGCCTTGAGGTCCAGTCCGGGCATCAGCGACACCGCCGGCCAGCCGGTTTCGGTCTGCCAGTAGTTGTCGACGACGATCTTGCCGGTTCCTGTCGACAACCAAGCGTAGGTCGTCTGATCGAGCGGCTCGCCCGCGCAGAAAATGTACTTCAGCGCCGAAAGGTCCGATCTCGACAACCATGCCACGTCCTGCTTCTTCAGCACGCGGATGGCCGTCGGCGAAGAGAACATGGTCCGTACCCGATACTTCTCGCACAGTCGCCACCAGATGCCCGGATCGGGCGCCGTCGGCAGACCTTCGTAGAGGATCGCGGTGCATCCACCGATGAGTGGCCCGTACACATTGTACGAATGGCCTACCGCCCAACCGACGTCCGAGGTGCACAGGATCGTCTGCCCGGGATGCAGGTCGAAAATCGTCGTCATCGAGAGCGCCAGCGCCACCGCATAACCACCGACGTCGCGTTGCACACCTTTTGGCTTGCCGGTGGTGCCGGAGGTGTATAGGAGATAGCTGGGCTCGTTGGATTCGAGCCACACCACCGGGACGTTGGCGTCGTCGTGTCGGCGCCGCAGATCGTCGTAATCGACATCGCGACCGGCGAGGCGGTCCATGGTGGGATCGAGGCCGCGATCGACGATCAGCACATGCTTCGGCGGAGCCTTCGTTTCACGCAGCGCGGCATCGATCAGCGGTTTGTACGGAATCACTTTGCCACCGCGCATGCCCGCGTCGGCGCAGATCAGCAACGCCGGCTCCGCATCGTCGATGCGCAAGGCGAGGTTGTGCGCGGCGAACCCGCCGAAAACCACCGAGTGGATCGCCCCGATGCGGGCGCAGGCAAGCATCGCGAACACCGCCTCGGCGATGTTTGGCATGTAGATGACCACACGATCGCCCCTGCCCACGCCCAGTTCGACCAGCACCGCGGCGAACGTATTCACCTCGCGATGCAGGTCGCGGTAGGAGATCTCGCGGGTCGTGTCGGTTTCGGTAGAGACCGCCACGAGAGCCAGTTGATCGCCGCGCTCGTCGAGGTGACGATCGATCGCGTTGTAGCAGAGGTTGGTCGTACCGCCGACGAACCAGCGGCGGAAGGGCGGACGCGATTCGTCGAGGATGCGCTGCGGCGGCGTCTCCCAGTGGATCAGCCTTGCCTGCTCGGCCCAGAACAGCTCCGGCTCGTCGACCGAGCGGCGCCAGAGTTCCTCGTAGCTCATCGGTTTGCCTTCAGCCGTCATGAGCCGAGCGTATGTCACTGTCGCCTCGAGCGCCCTTGCACCTTGGTCGCAGTCGGGCCGGTCACGGCCCCTTCCCCTGCCCGGGTCGCGCCACGCCGTACATTTCCCAGGCGATCTTCTTCAGCATCGCGTTGCGGTCGTCGCCCTCCATGTAGAGGTCGAAATGTGTCTTGCCCGGCAGGAAGCGGATATCGCTCTTCGCATGCAGGCCGTCGAGGGTGTCTTTGAGAAGTTTCGCAGATCCGTCGAGGTAGAACGTATCCGCCGTGCCCACGATCAGGTGGATCTTGCCGTCGAGATCCGGTTTCAGTTCCGGCCAGTGCGTGCGCAGGCGCTGGGCGATGTCGTAATGGTCGCGCCAGTAGGCCACGACGGCCGGGTCGATGACGCCCGTGTCGCGGTTGAACATCGGCTGCGGGCGGCCGTCCTTGCCACGCGGCGAGAACACCCATTCAAACGAGGCCAGCTGACCACCGTAGGCGCCAAGCACGCGTTCGAGATGGGCGAAGGTGTCGAAGCTGGCGATCACCTGGCCCTTGTCGCGGATCAGCGGAAAGGCCGTGCCATCGGCACGCTTGTAGGCATTGGCGTTAGCGGCATACAGGTCGATGCCGGTGAAGTCGTGGAAATCGCTGGGATCGGGCGAGGTGGACCACGTGCCGCCGAAGACCTTCGGGTAGCGCGTCTGCAGCCACAGGGTGGCCCAGCCGCCGGAGGAATGGCCATTGAGGAAGCGGCCGCCGACCTTGGCGTCCATCTTGTAACGACCTTCCAGCCACGGAATGTATTCCGTGGTCAGCGCCTGGCCCCAGGGCCCGTTGTTCACCGAATCGGCGAATTCATGCGTGCCCGTGGGACCGGATTCGTCGAGCAGCACCCAGATCATCGGCGGCATGGTCTTGTTGGACATCGCCGTCCAGACATAGGCGATCGTGCCGGCGAACCGGTCGAAGCCGCCGCCGAAGCCATGGGTGACGAAGACGGTCGGATAACGCGTCTTGCCGTTCGGGTCGTAACCCGGTGGCGTCACGACCCAGGCCCGGATCGACAGCGGGTGGCCGGCGAATGCGGTCAGAGCGGCGCTCTCCAGCACTTCGGCATGGGCATGTTGGCGTGCCTCGGGCAGCGCGTCGCGAACCGCCTGGGGCATGGTCGGCGGCAACTGCCACGGATCCCTGGCCGGCACGGTCCGGGTGAGCTTCAGCACGGGCAGCGCACCGCCGGCCGTGAGCTTGACCGGCGTCACCTCGCTGACCAGATCGCCACCATGGCGGCCGCTGTAGTTGTAGTCGTGGCCCACGTCGAGCACGGCCTGGACCAGGTAATCGCCGGGCGGCAGGCTGGAGAATCCCGTCGGGAAGGCCTCGCCATCCGTGTCCAGGTCGACCGACTGGCCGGGTGCGATCCAGTTGACCTCGCGCGCCGCGACCGAGACCGCCTTGGGCTGGAAGGGGTTGGTATCGACCTCCTCCACCTTGCCGTCCTTGGCCGCTTCGCGGGCGACGGCGGCCGGTGCCGCGAACAGGAGCAGACGTCCCGACGTACCTTTGTCGGTCGCCCCGTCGAGGGCGACCCGGACAATCCGGTGCGCGAGCGGCGCCTCATCGGCCTGCGCGCCGAGCGAGCCGACGGCAAGGAACGCGAGCGCCAGGACGGCGCGGGCAGGCAGGATCTTCATCGTGTGCTTTCCCCTCTCGCCGCGGAAGCGCGGCATGGCAACATGGGCGATCCTGCCATGAGACGAGTACCGAGCGGAAATGGACGCGGATTGGATCAGCCGGCATGCCCTATCGATCTGGGCCGTCTTGCTCGCCCTGGCCTTGCTGGGCGCCGATGTGGGCTGGCGCAGGGCCGTGCGCCGACGCGATAGCCTGGACCCGGACGCGCGAAGCTTGTTGCGGCCGGCCACCGCCGTCGCCGTGTTCGTCGTGGCCCTGTTGATCGCCACCGTGATCGCCGTGGAAGTCCGCGAGCAGGCGGGCCTCACCGTCTTCGATGCCGCCCTGGCCACCGACCTGCAAGCGAACATGCCCCGGCCCGTGCTGTACGTCGTGGCCCTGCTTTCCCGTACGGGCAATCCCCCCGTGCTCGGCACCGTCGCGGCGCTCGTCTTCATCGCGCTGCTGTGGCGACGGCACGCGCGGCTGGCTGGCGCCTGGATCGTCACCCTCATCGGTACCGCGCTGATCAACACCCTGCTCAAGCTGTGGTTCCAGCGCGAACGACCCTTGCACGATCACGGCTTCATCATCGAGAAGAGCTACAGCTTCCCCAGCGGCCATGCGTCGGGCTCGATGGTGTTCTACGGCATGCTTGCCTATGTGCTGCTGGTGCTCACCCCGGCACGCTTTCATCGGCCTATCGTCATCGTCGCGGTGACCATGATCAGCCTCATCGGGATCAGTCGCATCCTCCTGCAGGTGCATTATTTCAGCGACGTGATGGCCGGCTATGCCACGGGCCTCGCCTGGCTCACGCTTTGCGTCGGCAGTGCCGAGTACATCCGCCTCCGGCAGGGACGCAAGGCGACCGACTGATTTTCATGCGGCCGTGACGAGCCAGATGCTTCGATCCGTTCGATGACCAACGATCTCTCCTTCGCCATCGTGATGAATGCGGGCTCCGGCCACCAGGACGCGGCCATCGCTCGCGAGGAGATCGCCTCGATCCTCGACGCCGCCGGTCGCCCGCACCGCTTTTTCCTGTTCGACGGCGGCGGCGATATCGCCGACGTGGTGCGCGATGCCATCGCTTATGCGAAGGCGTCGGGCGGTGCCATCGTCGCGGCCGGTGGCGACGGGACGATCAACGGCGTGGCCGCCGCCGCGTGGCGAGAGCAACTGCCGATGGGCGTGCTGCCGCAGGGCACGTTCAACTTCGTCGGCCGCACCCACGGCATCCCCACCGATACGCGTGGCGCGACGGAGGCGCTGCTGCGCGCGACACTCGGCCACGCCCAGATCGGCATGGTCAACGATCGCGTCTTCCTCGTGAATGCCAGCCTTGGCCTCTATCCGCAGGTGCTCGAAGACCGCGAGGCCTGGAAGCAACGCTTCGGCCGCCATCGCATCGTCGCGCTGTGGTCGGGCCTGGCGACGATGATGCGCGGTTACCGGCCGTTGCGCATCGACGTCAGCGATGGCACGCGCTCGCGGAACCTGCGTACACCAACCCTGTTCGTCGGCAACAACGCGCTGCAACTGGAGAAGATCGGCCTGGCCGAAGCCGCCGACGTGCAGCGTAATGACGGCACCCTCGCCGGCCTCGTCCTCAAGCCGATCGGCCGCCTGACCATGCTCGGATTGATCGTTCGCGGTGCGCTGGGCAGGCTTGGCGACGCGCAGAATGCCGTCAGCTTCGCCTTCCGCGAGATCACCGTAACCCCGAAACGCCATCGCGAGAAACTCAAGGTGGCCGTCGACGGCGAGATCGTCTGGCTCGATCCGCCCATCGTGTTCCGCGCGGCGCCGCGTCCGCTTGCCTTGCTCACCGACGGGGTGCGCCAGCCCGGCGAGGATCCCGGATGAGCACCATCGCGCATATCTCGGATACGCATTTCGGCACCGAGCGGCCCGCCGTCGTGGCGGCGCTCACCGAGTTGCTGGTGTCGATACGGCCGGCGCTGGTCATCCTTTCCGGCGACGTGACCCAGCGTGCGCGACGTTCCCAGTTCGATGCCGCCCGGCGTTTCGTCGACGGCTACGACCGGCCCACGCTGGTGATTCCTGGCAACCACGACATCCCACTGGCGAATGTGTTCGCGCGCATCTTCTCGCCATTCGCAGGGTATCGGCGCGCGTTCGGCGAGAACCTCGCGCCGGAGTTCGTCAATGACGACGTGCTCGCGATCGGGGTGAATACGGCGCGGCCGCGACGTCACAAGAACGGCGAGGTGTCCGACGAACAGATCGAGCGTGTCTGCGCGCGTCTGCGCCAGGCGACCGATGCGCAGTTGCGCATCGTCGTCACACACCAGCCCGTGCATGTCATTCGCGAAAAGGATGTCGGCAACCTGCTGATCAACCACGAGCGCGCCATCGCGGCGTGGGCGGCCGCCGGTGCGGACCTCGTGCTTGGCGGTCATATCCACCTGCCCTATGTTCGCCCGCTCGATACGCCCGCACGCGCGTTGGCCAGCGAACTCTGGTCCGTCCAGGCGGGCACGGCGCTATCCACGCGCATCCGGGAAGGGATCAGCAACTCATTCAACCTCATCCGGCACGATGCGCATGGCGATCGCTCCGCCTGCCTGGTCGAACAGTGGGACTACAACGAGGCCAACGGCCGCTTCGATCCAGGCGGCAAGACTACCGTGCCGCTGAAACGGTATACGCGCTACACGTAATGCATCTTGCGGGCGACGCCGCCGTCCACGGTGAAGTTTTCGCCGGTGATGAAGCCCGCCTGCGACGATAGGAGAAACACCGCCAGCGCCGCGATGTCGGGCGGAACACCCGCCCTGCCCACGGGATGCTGCGCGTGATCGGCTGCCGAGAGCTTCGGTTTACGCCTCGCGGAGGGCTTTCTCCAGTCGTCGACGACGACCCAACCCGGGTTGATCGCGTTGACCCGTACCGGCCCCGCGCTGATCGCGAGCGCATGGGTGAACGCGACAATGCCGCCTTTGCTGGCCGCGTAGGCTTCGCTGTCGGGTTCGGACTGGTGCGCACGCGATGAGGAAATGTTGACGATCGCGCCGTTGGACTGCTTCAACGAAGCCAGCGCGTGCTTGCTGCACAGGAAGGTGCCGCCAAGGTTGGTGTCGATGCGGTGTTTCCACTCCGCCCAGTCGAGCTTCTCGATCGGGCCCGTGTGGGCGTTCGCGATGCCCGCGTTGTTGACCAGACCGTCGATGCGCCCGAAACGACGCAGGGCGTAGGCGACGAAACGTTTGACGCTCGCCTCCTTCGCCACGTCAAGCACGAGGAACGCCGCACGATCGCCAACGTCCCAGGCATCGATGCAGGCTTTGCCCGCTTCGGCATCCCGATCGCCGATGACGACGCGACCACCCGCCGCCAGCACGCCCTCGGCGATGCCCCGACCAATGCCCTGCGCCCCGCCGGTCACGAGGACCACTTTGTCGGGCCATTCGCCGATGGACGAGGAAGGCACAGGTGCGGCGTGTTTCGGCATGGGCATGGTCGGCTCCTCCATCGAAGGATTCGACTTTAAACGAAACACTCAGGCGTGCCGCGCTAATCTTGGCGACATATCCGACCCAGGAGCGACCATGCACCCGATCTCCACCGGCCTTATCGGCTATGGCACGGCAGGCGCGTTCTTCCACGCACCCTTGATCGCGGCGGCCGAAGGCCTACGTCTATCCGCCATCGGCAGTCGCCGCAGCGACGAGATCCGCCGGGACTTTCCCGAGGCCGTGGCGTATGCGGATCCTCGCGCCCTGCTCGCCGACCCTTCGATCGACCTGGTCGTCATCGCCACACCGAACGAAACGCACGCTCCCTTGGCTCGGGCGGCGCTGGAAGCCGGCAAGCATGTCGTGGTCGACAAACCATTCACGCTCAACGCCGCCGAAGCCGAGGCGCTCATCGGCCTGGCCGACCAGGTCGGGCGCAAGCTGTCGGTCTTCCAGAACCGCCGCTGGGACAACGATTTCCTGACCGTACGCCGCCTGGTCGAAGACGGCCGTCTGGGCGAGGTCGTTTACTTCGAGGCGCATTTCGACCGCTTCCGCCCGGAGATCAAGCAGGGCTGGCGCGAAACCGAGGTGCCTGGCGGCGGTCTTCTGTACGACCTGGGAGCCCACCTGATCGACCAGGCCCTCGTGCTGTTCGGCATGCCGCACGCGATCACCGCCGATGTGACCCGTCAGCGCGCCGCCGCGAAGACCGACGATTACTTCCACCTGGTTCTCGACTACGGTCACCGTCGCGCGGTGCTGCATGCCTCCGTACTGGTTCGCGATCCCGGTCCACGCTATCTCGTGCATGGCGACGGCGGCAGCTTCGTGAAATACGGCATCGACGGTCAGGAAGCCGCCCTGCGCGCGGGCCGGCGACCGGGTGGCGAGGGCTGGGGCAGCGACGACCCGCTGTCGTTCGGCCGCTTCACCGACGCCGACGGCACGGCGACGGTGATCGATACACTACCGGGCCGCTACACGTCGTTCTACGACGGCGTGGCGACGGCGATCCGCGAGAACACGACCATGCCAGTGGAAGCCCAATCGGCGCGCGATGTGATCCGTGTGATCGAAGCGGCGCAGATCAGTGCGCGGGAACACCGTCGCGTCGCCCTATGACCCCATCGCCGATAAATCGGCTCCCACATACAGCAGGCCCATGGACCCTCTGTGAGACCAGCCCCATAGGCCCTGTGTGGGTGCAGGCCCATGGACTCTGTGTGGGTGCAGGCCCATGGACTCTGTGTGGGTACAGGGCTATGGGCATCTGTGTGGGAGCAGGCCCATGGGACTCTTTGTGGGTACAGGGCTATGGGCTCTGTGTGAGATCAGGGCTATGGGCTCTGTGTGAGATCAGGGCCATGGGCTCTGTGTGGGAGCCGCTTCAGCGGCGATGCTTCTATGCATCACCCAACGCCACACCCCGCGAGCGATCGCTCACCCACCCGCTCCAGGAAGGCGCATACAGCCGCGACCCACACAGCCCGGCATACTCCATCGCCAGCAGGTTGTGGCATGCCGTCACCCCCGAGCCGCACATATGCACGACGTTCTCCGCGCCACGGCTTCCAATCAGCGCCTTGAACTCGCGATGCAACGCCTCGGGCAGGCGGAACCGCCCCTGCGCATCGAGGTTATCGGCGAACGGATGATTCCTCGCGCCAGGCACATGGCCTGCCACCGGATCCAGCGGTTCCACGTCACCGCGATAACGCGGCGTGGCGCGTGCATCGAGCAACAGGAAATGCCCGCTGGCGACACCTTCCGTCAACTCGTCGGCGCCCACGGTGCCCGCTTCGTCGAAAACCACGTGGACCGATGTCGTCTCACGCTGCACCGTGGCGCCGTCCACCGGCTGTTTCGCCTCCAGCCACGCTGCCCAGCCACCGTCGAGCACGGCCACATTGTCGATACCGGCAAGACGCGCAAGCCACCAGAACCGCGCCGCCGCCAACGCGCCGCCCGCGGCGTCGTACGCGACGACCTGCAGGTCCGGCCGCCATCCGGCATGCGACAGCCACGCGGAGAACGAAGCGGCCTCGGGCAGCGGGTGACGACCGCGGCCATTCGACGGCGTCGCCATGTCGGCGAGGTCCCGGTCAAGGTCGGCGCGTACTGCACCGACAACATGAGCGGCGGCGTAGTCGCGATCCCCCTTTCCCGCATCGGCGAGATCGAAGCGGCAGTCGACGAAGAGCACATCGTCCGCGGGAAGGTGCGCGGCGGTCGCCGCATCGATCAGCGTGCGTGAAATCAGCATGGATGACCCATCCGCTTGAGGAGGTTGTAGAGGATCGCCGCGGTGACGCCCCAGATGCGGTAACCCGCATGAAGAAACTCGACCATCTCGCGCCGATGGCCACGAAAATCCATCGTATACCGACGCAGGTTGGCCGGCTCGAGGAAAAAGGCGAAGGGCACTTCGAACACTTCCGCCACCTCGCCCGGGTCCGGCCTCAACACCGCGTCGGCGGCGATGCGCGCAACGACGGGCGTCACCGAATACCCGCTGATCGTCTCGAACGCTTCGAGAAAACCCAGTGGCGTGACCATGCCGGCATCGAGGCCGATTTCTTCCTCGCTTTCGCGCAGCGCCGTGGCCACCACGTCGACATCGTGAGGCTCGACCCGGCCACCCGGAAACGCGACTTGCCCCGCGTGCTGTTGCAGCGTATCCGTTCGTACGGTGAGCACGACGCGCTGTTCGCGGTCGTCGCGAATGCCGATGAGCACCGCGGCGGGACGACGCGGCGCCGCGCCGATCAGTTCGGCCATGTCCGCGTGGTTCCAGCCCCTCGGGCCCGGCGGTGCCTCCAAGGGAAGCACGGCGGCACGCAGCCTGGCGAGCAGGGCGTCCATCAGCCCGCCTGCCTATGCGGCAGGACTTCGTTCATGATCCTGAGCTTCTGCACGTCGTCCATCGTGGACCACCGGGCGATCTCGTCGCCGGTGCGCAGGCACCCCTCGCACAGGCCGCGCGTGTCGAGTCGACACACGCCGGTGCAGGGTGTCAGGGGAAGCGTTGACGAGGGGACGATGGCCATACCGTCGGCCATTCTAGCGCCGCAGCCCGGTTACTGCTGGATATCGACCAGTTCGATGTCGAAGACGAGGGCCTCGTTCGGGCCGATGCGCGGCAGTTCGCCGCGCTCGCCATAGGCCAGGGCCGGAGGAATCACCACCTTCCACTTGTCGCCGACGTGCATGCGCGGAATCACGTCCTGCCAACCGGCGATGACCCGGTTGACCGTGAAGGTGACCGGTTTGCCATGGGCGTAGGAACTGTCGAATTCCGTGCCGTCGATCAGCGCACCGCGGTAATTGACCACCACGGTGCTGGTCATCTGCGCCTGTGCGCCACGGCCCTTGGCGAGCACCGCGTACTGGATGCCGGAGGGCAAGGTGACCACGCCGGGCCGGCTGCGATTGCGCGCAAGGAAGTCCGCGGAGCGCTGCGCGTTCGCTGTGGCCACGCGACGGAATTCGACGACGGAATCGCGCTGCACCTTGGCGTCGAAGTTCACCAGCTGCTGCTGCATGACGTCGATCGGAACGCCGGGAGCGCGCTTGGCGTAGCCGTCCTGCAGGGCCTTCACCAGGACGGATATGTCGACATCGGGCTGCGCGCTGTTAGCGAACTGGGTACCGATCTGGTAGCCGATCGCATAGGACAACTTGGTCTTGTCGATCGCCGGCGCGCCGGAAGCCGGCGCGGTCGGGGCCGACTGTGCGAGCGCCACGCCACTGAGCAGTGACAGCGCGATGACCAGGAAACGCAAGGGTGACATCCCGTTCTCCGTGAACCCGGAACTTTGAGCGTGCGTGGAGGATAGTCCATCGGCCACGAGGCCGCCCGTCCGCCATCAGACGCCTCCAGGGGGTAAAGGTTCCCCTGCTAACATCCGCTTCCCCTCTCTTGCCAGGAATCGCCATGGCTTTCCGCAACCTGACCACCGCGGACCGCAACGCCGTCCGCACGATCACCGTCAACCGTCCCGACAAGCTCAACGCGCTCAATCAGGAAACCATCGCCGAACTCACCCTCGCCTTCCGCCAGGCTGCCCAGGACGACGCCGTCCGCGTGGTGATCCTCGCCGGTGCCGGTGAGAAGGCCTTTGTCGCCGGCGCGGACATTTCCGAAATGACGGCGTGGGCGCCGGTGAAGGCTCAGGCCGCCTCGCGCGCCGGCCAGGATCTGATGCTGACCGTGGAGCGCCTCGGCAAGCCGGTCATCGGCAAGGTGCAGGGTTACGCGCTAGGCGGTGGCATGGAACTGGCCATGGCCTGCCACATCCGCGTGGCCAGCGAGAAGGCACGCTTCGGTCAGCCGGAGATCGGCCTCGGTCTGATCCCGGGCTTCGGTGGAACGCAGCGCCTGACCCGCCTTGCCGGTCGCGGTGCGGCACTCGAACTCTGCCTGCTCGGTCAGCAGATCGACGCCGCCCGCGCGGAACGACTCGGCATCGTGGCGCGGGTGGTGCCCGCCGAGGAGCTCGACACGACGGTGGACGCCATGGCGGACCAGCTCGCCGCCGCCGCGCCCCTCGCCCTCAAGGGCATTCTGGAGGCCGTGATCGAAGGCGGCGAATGCGCCATCGACCAGGGCCTGGCCTTCGAAACCCAGGGCTTCGCCATCGCCTTCTCGACCGAGGATATGCACGAGGGTACGACGGCCTTCCTGGAACGCCGCAAGCCGACGTTCAAGGGCGCCTGACTTTCCTGTCGGTCAGCCGTGTCCGCCCGCGTACTTCTTCTCACCCGCCGTCACGCGGATATCCAGCCGGTTCTCCGGCGGCGCCAGCGGGCAGGTGGCATAGGGCGTGAACGCACACGGCGGATTCCGCGCCTGGTTGAAATCGAGGATCAGCTTGCCATCCTTGGCCAGCGCGGTATCGAGGAAGCGCGCGGCGCCGTAGGTCTCCTTGCCACTGGTACGGTCGGCAAAGACGAAAAACAGCGAGTCCGGTTCTTCCTGGATCGGGTAGAGCTCGAAGGTGTGACCATCGCGGACGAAGACGGCCTTGCCGGGCACCTTTTCCTTGTCGATGCCGCCAAGCACGTTGCCGATCTCCAGCTCGTGCGGCGGATCGAACGGTACCCAGTCGGCGACGACGCGCCATGACGGATCGATGGGGAAATAGTCGATGCCGGCGAAGTGCGCGCGCGTATCGGCGTTCGCGTCCTTCACGCGCAAGGCCTTCTTGCCTTCGCGCGCAATGACGAAAAAGTTCGCCGAGCCGAAGCGCACTTCGGTCGCCTTGCGGCCCGTGCCGCCGTCGTCGACGAGCGTCGCGCGCCGCACTTCCCGTCCGTCGACGAGGACACCGCTGCCCTCGACCAGTTCGATGGTGGCCGAGCCGGCGGCGTCGAGCGTGATCGTGCCCAGATGCGCCGGCCCGGCCTTGAGCACGATGTCGTTGTCGCCGGCACTGCCGATGCGATTGACGCCGGGCTGCAGCCACTCCAGGCCGATGAGACTGAGCCAGCCATCCGGCGCCTTCAGTGTCTGCAGGCGCTCGGCGCGAACCTTCTCGACGGAAGCGGTGTAATCGTCACTGGCGATGGCATTGCCTGCGGTCACGGCGAACACGGAAGCGAGGGCGAGCGAGCGGATCATGGCGATACCTCGTTTGGACGTCTATCCATCCAGCATAGCGCTATCAGCGACCGCGAAGGAACAGCCGGTCCAGCTCGCCGACCGATAACTGTACCCAGGTGGGCCGGCCGTGGTTGCATTGCCCCGACCGCTCGGTGGCTTCCATCTCGCGCAGCAGCGCGTTCATTTCTGGTATGCCCAGGCGGCGCCCGGCGCGCACCGAGCCGTGGCAGGCCATGGTCGAAAGCAACTCGTTTTCGAGCTCCTCGAGACGGCGCGAGCTACCGTGCTGGGCCAGTTCGGCGAGCACGTCGCGGGTCAGTTGCGCCACGTCGGCGCCTTCCAACAACGATGGAATACGCCGCACGACGACGCCGGAGGGCCCACTACGGGACAGCTCGAGGCCCCACTCCGCGAGTGCCTCGGCATGCTCTTCCGCCGCCGCGGCTTCGCGGGCGCTCACGGCGATCGAAAGAGGCACCAGCATCATCTGCGAGCGCAGGCTGGCGGTGACACGGCCGTTCTTCAGCTTCTCGTAGGTGATGCGTTCGTGGGCGGCGTGCATGTCGACCAGGACCAGACCATGCTCGTTCTCGGCCAGCACGTAGATATTCTTCAACTGGGCGATGGCATAACCCAGCGGCGGCACGTCGCTGCCGGCGTCGGACTCGTTGCCGGCCGGTGGCGACCACGCTCCCGGCGACGGACGCGGAGAGCCCGGCGATCCGAACAGCGTCGCGTAGTCGGCAAGCGGCTCGTCACGCACGCCGAGACTCAGGCGCGACTGACTGGCCGACTGCGGCCATGCAGGCATGCTCGCGGACACGGGCGAAGACGCGGCCGCGAAGGCACCGTTAACCATCCCCACAGGCAAGGCGGACTCCACCGGCGGCACCGACGTACCGGCACGTGTCTGCGCCAAGGCCTCGTGCAGCGTACGGAACAGGAAGTCGTGAATCAGGCGCTGCTCGCGAAAACGCACCTCGTTCTTTGCCGGATGCACATTCACGTCGACGCCGGTCGGATCGAGCTGCAGGAACAGCACGAACACCGGATGCCGACCGTGGAACAGCACGTCCGAGTACGCCTGGCGAACCGCGTGGGCGACGATGCGATCGCGCACCAGGCGACCGTTGACGTAAAAGTATTGCTGGTCGGCCTGCGAGCGCGAGGCGGTCGGCAAGCCGACCCAGCCCGACAGACGAAGACCGGCTGCCTCGTGTTCCACGCGCAGGGCCTGTCCGGGAAACTCGGGGCCGAGCACTTCGGCAACACGCGCGAGCGCGGCGTTTTCGTCGCGCGCCGGTTTGAGCAGGCGCACGGGTTTGCCGTTATGGGTAAGGCGGATGTCGACACCTTCGCGGGCCAGCGCCAACGACTTCAGCAGATCGTCGATGTGCGCGAACTCCGTCCGCTCCGCACGGAGGAATTTCCGCCGCGCCGGCACGTTGTAGAACAGGTCGCGCACTTCGATCGTGGTCCCCGGCGGATGCTGTGCCGGGCGGGCGTCCTGCAGGCGGCCACCGTCGACCTCGATGCGCCACGCGGCATCTTCGCCCTGGTGCCTGGAGGTCAGGGAAAAGCGTGCCACCGACGACACCGACGCAAGCGCTTCGCCACGAAAACCCATGCTGGCCACGCGCTCGAGATCGTCGAAGCTGCCGATCTTGCTCGTCGCATGCGAGGCCACGGCCAGCGCGAGTTCGTCGCGCGGAATACCGCCACCGTCGTCGCGTACGCGGATCAGCCGCGTACCGCCTTGCTCGATATCGACCTCGATACGGCGCGCACCGGCGTCGATGCTGTTCTCGACGAGCTCCTTCACCACGGAGGCGGGACGCTCGATCACTTCACCGGCCGCGATCTGGTTGATCAGCTCGGGCGGCAGGGGACGGATGCTGGGCATGGGGGTACGACCTGACGTGCTTTCAGGTCGAAAGGATAGCCCAAGGTCCCCCGGACTGCCGAACGGCGATCAACCCGACGGAATCACCATGACCGAACCGATGCGGACATTGTCGTCGTTCATCTTGTTGGCCATCTTCAGCGCGCCCACGGATACGCCGTACTGGTTGGCGATGCCGGTCAGCGTCTCGCCGCGGTTGACCCGGTGCAGGTCTCGCACGTTGTCGTCGGCGCGGCCGCTGGAGGCCTTTGCCGGAGGCGGCGGCATATCGGCCTTGGCCAGCGTCTTTCTCGGCGACGTGGCGCGGGACGCGGCCTTCACCGCATCCGAAGCGACGGCGCCGGCGTCGGCAGCCACGACGGGCGCCGCCGGTGCGGAGGCGGCCGTGCTGGCCAACGACGTGCCGTTACGACGCGCCGCCTGGGCGGCGAACCACGTGCCCGGCGGCGGCATCGACTCGAAATAGTTGCGCACACCGCCGAGGACGGCCGTGGCCAGTTCACGACGGTGTCCGTCGTCGCGCAGGCGGGTTTCTTCCGCCGGATTCGTGATGAAGGCCGTCTCGACCAGGATGGAGGGGACGTCCGGTGAGCGCAGCACGACGAAGTTGGCACGCTCCACGTAGCCACGATGGGTCGGGCCCAGGCGACCCAGGGCCTTGAGCACGTTGCCGGCGATGGATTCGCTGGCCTGCATCGCGTAACCCTGCTGAAGGTCCAGCAGGACGGCGGCGAGACTGTCGTCTTTGTCGTCCAGGGACACGCCACCGACCAGGTCGGCGCGGTTTTCCCGGTCCGCCAGCCAGCGCGATGCCTCGCTGGTCTTGCCGCGCGGCGACAAGACCCAGACGGAAGACCCCTTGGCGTCCCCATTCTTGAAGGCGTCGGCGTGAATGGAGACGAACATGTCCGCGTTGTGTTCGCGGGCGATTTCGTAGCGGCGCTTCAGCGGAATGAAGTAGTCGCCATTACGCGTCAGCACGGCCTGCATGCCGGGCTGGCGGTTGATCTGGTCGGCCAGCTCGCGGGCCACCTGGAGCGTGACGTCCTTCTCGCGCAGGCCGGTCGCACCCTTCGCACCCGGATCCTCACCGCCGTGGCCGGCGTCGATGGCGACCACCACCTTGCGGTCGCCCGTCGGCAGCATCGGCGGCCGGCCAGCGGGCACGGTCTTGCCGCGCGAACCGCGGGGGCCACGTGTCTGCACGGGGGCCTGGGCCGGCGCGTTGGCAGTGGCATCGGCCATGGCGGACGCCACGGACGGTGAATCGTTGTCGGCGGCCGGCGGCGGATTGTCGCCCGGGTCGCTCTGCCCGCCCGGATACAGATCGAGGACCAGACGGTAGCCGTAGTCGCCGGCCGGCTTGAGCAGGAAGCTCTTCGGCTTGGCCTTGGGGTCCACCGTCGCGACCATGCGCGCCGAGCCACCCTGCCTGCTTACGGTCATCGACTTGAACAGGCCCTGGCCGCCCGGCGGCGAGAAGTCGCCGGTGACCGAGCTACCGGCGATGTCCAGCACGACGCTGCCGGGCACGTCGCCCTGCGACATCTTGTAGGAGGCCGGCCCGGAAAGGTCGAAGACCACGCGGGTGTACTCGGGGCCCGCCCAGGCGCGAGCCGCTTTCACATCGGCGGCCGACGCGGAAGCGGCAGTGAGCGTCGCGACGGCGGTCACGCACGCAAGGAGGCCAAGTTTGATAGTCATTCCCCTCATACGGCCCGGATTGAACTGCAAGCGCCCGACGAATGCAAGACGTTTTCCCTTGTTAATCCATAACCTGCGAAACCTTCGTCAACGGGCGTACAGGAATGTGCCGCAAGCCACGGGCATGCCGGAGGCAAAAAGCCCTTGTTTTCAGGGCTGAACAACGAATCCGACTCAATGGGGGCCGCTATCCGTGCGACGAAGGGGGCGGTGCGAGCGCGGCGACAAGGCGCACGCCGGCCGGCGACCTGGGCTCCATCCTCACCGCCCTGCCCATCCCGTCGTGGCGAAAACTCAAGGCAAGGTCGACCGGTGGCAAGGCGCCCGCACCCCGCTCCGGCCACTCGACGAGAACGATCGACCCTGGCTCGGCGAGGCTATCCAGGCCCAGCCACTCCAGTTCGCCCGGATCGGCGATGCGATAGAGATCGAGGTGAAAGGCCCGACGCTCGTCGATGTCGTAGCCTTCGACAAGGCTGTAAGTCGGACTCTTCACCCTCTCCCCGACGCCCAGCGCCTGGAGAAATGCGCGGGCGAACGTGGTCTTGCCCGCGCCGAGGTCGCCATGGAGAAACGCGACGAGGCCCTCGGCAGGCAGGATCGCCGCCAGGCGACGCCCCAGGTCCATGGTCGCCTCCTCGTTCGCAAGGATCAGCTCGACCGTACCGACGCTCATGCGTCCACTCCGTTGACGAGGCGGCGCAGAGGCTCGAGCAGATCGCCGGCAAGCAGCCCGCGCTCACCGTTCCGCGCGGCGACATCGCCGGCGCGGGCATGCAGGCCGACACCGAGGCAAGCAGCGTCATAGGCGTCGCAGCCCTGGCCGAGCAGCGCCGCGATGATTCCGGTCAGGGTGTCGCCCATGCCGCCGCTCGCCATGCCGGGGTTACCCCAGGGGCATACGGCGACCTCGCCCGCCGGCGAGGCGATCAGGCTGCCGTTGCCCTTGAGCACGACGACCGCCTGGAAGCGCCGCGCCATCTCGCGTACGGCGGCGAAGCGGTCCGCCTGCACCGACCGCGTGTCGATGCCGAGCAGTCGCCCTGCCTCGCCGGGATGCGGCGTCAGCACGACCGTCGCCGGGAGCGAACGCTCCTCGGCGTGCAACAGGTTGAGACCGTCGGCATCGAGCACCGTCGGCAGGCCGGCGTCCAGCGCCGTGGTCCATAGCGCGTGCCCCCAGCCGGCCTGCCCGAGCCCGGGGCCCAGCGCGAGCACCGATGCCTTGTCCAGCATGGGCTGCAGGTCCTGCGGACCATGGATGCCATGTGCCATCAGCTCGGGCCGGGCGGCATTCATCGCCAGCACGTTCTCGTCGCGGGTGGCGACGCTGACCAGGCCGGCCCCCGTACGCAGCGCGGCTTCGGCGGCCATCCGCACGGCCCCACCGGTGCCGTGGTCGCCGCCGATCGCAAGCACATGACCGTTGCCGCCCTTGTTCGACTCCCGCGGCCGCGGCGGAAGATGCCTGGCGACCAGGAGCCGCGCGTCGGGCGAGCCAAGCAGTGATTCGGGCAGCCCGAGCGCATGACGTTCGATCGCGCCCGCCGCTTCGCAGTGAAAGGTGTATAGGCCGCGCTTGTGCACGATGAAGGTCGCGGTCGCCGTGGCGCGAACCGCCGCGCCAGGCGTCGCCCCGGTATCCGCCGAGAGGCCCGAAGGCATATCGAGCGCGAGTATGGGCAGCCCGGCGGCGTTCATGGCCTCGATCGCGTCGCGCGCCTCGCCTTCAGGCGCGCGATTCAGCCCCGTGCCGTAGATCGCGTCGACCAGCACATCGGCCGGAGGCAAGTTCGGCCAACCGGCGAACGGGCCCGGATGGCCGCCGGCGGCCAGGAAGGCGTCGCGCGCCTGGAGGGCATCGGCGCCCTTGGGTTCGCCCAGGGCAATCAGGTTGACGGCCAGCCCGTCCAGCAGCGCATCGCGGGCGAGCAGGTAGCCATCCGCCCCATTGTTGCCCGCACCGCAAACCACGCGCAGCTGCCGGGCGCCCGGCCAGCGACGCTGCAGCATGGCGAAGGCGGCCGCGGCCGCGCGTGTCATCAACTCGAATCCGGGGATGCCGAGCTCGGCGGTCGCGCGCTGGTCGATCGCGCGCGCCTGCGCCGAAGTGAAGAGAGCGGTGCCGGGCTTGGGTGCGGTCATCGGGGGATTATAGAAGGGGCAAGTAGAATGCACGTATGTCCGCCCCACCCTCCATCGATTACGCCGCTCTCGCCATCGACATCAAGGCATGGGCGCGCGAACTCGGCTTCGCCGATGTCGGGATCTCCGGCACCGACCTCGGCAAAGACGAGGCCTACCTCGAACGCTGGTTGGCGGACGGCCATCACGGCGAGATGGAATACATGTCCCGGCACGGCACGCGCCGCAGCCGCCCGGCCGAACTCGAGCCCGGCACGCTGCGCGTCGTTTCTGTCCGCATGGACTACATCCCGCCGGGCACCGCGAATGCGTGGGATGTGATCAACGACGGCGACAAGGCGTACGTTGCCCGCTACGCCCTTGGCCGTGATTATCACAAGGTCATGCGCAACCGGCTGCAGAAACTCGCGGCGCGCATCGGCGAGCGCATCGGCGACTTCGGGTACCGCGCCTATGTCGACTCCGCCCCGGTACTGGAAAAAGCCCTTGCACGTAACGCCGGCCTTGGCTGGATCGGCAAGCACACCGTCGTCATCAACAAGCGCGCCGGATCGTATTTCTTCCTCGGTGAGCTCTACACGGATCTCCCCTTGCCCGTCGACGAGCCGGCCACTGCCCACTGCGGCAGCTGCCGACGCTGCATCGACATCTGCCCGACCCAGGCCATCGTTGCGCCCTATCGCCTGGACGCACGCAAATGCATTTCCTACCTCACCATCGAGCTCAAGGGCAGCATCCCCGAAGAGCTACGCGCGCCCATCGGCAACCGCATTTTCGGCTGCGACGACTGCCAGTTGATCTGCCCCTGGAACAAGTTCGCCCAGGAAGCGACCGAGCCCGACTTCGCCCCTCGCCACAGTCTCGACGGCCCAAAATTGGTCGATCTGTTTGCGTGGAGCGAAGCGGAGTTTCTCTCGCGCACCGAAGGCATGGCTATCCGTCGCACAGGGTACGAAGGCTGGCTACGCAATCTGGCTGTTGGTCTGGGCAATGCGCCGACCAGCACCGAGATCCTCGCCGCACTGAAGGCACGCACGGACGATCCGTCGGAGGTCGTGCGCGAGCATGTGGCGTGGGCGCTTGCGCAGCATGCGCTACGCGTTGGGTTGTAGTGTTGGGTTGTAGTGTTGGGTGCTGCTGTTTGAGGCAGCCTTGGGCTCGCCTTTGGCCTCGCCTTCGTTCGACGCGATAGAGGCTACCCCTAGACGTTACAAGGACGATGGTGTGGGAGCCGATTCATCGGCGATGTTGTGGGAGCCGATTCATCGGCGATCCCGCGGCAGCGGGCCAGGATGCGGCAAGCACCCATCGCCGCTGAAGCGACTCCCACAGTAAAAGCGTCGGAAGGGGCTGCACCTCGACGTTACAAGGACGATGGTGTGGGAGCCGATTCATCGGCGATCCCGCGGCAGCGGGCCGGGATGCGGCAAGCACCCATCGCCGCTGAAGCGGCTCCCACAGTGAAAGCGTCGGAAGGGGCTGCACCTCGACGTCACGAGGACGATGGTGTGGGAGCCGATTCATCGGCGATCCCGCGGCAGCGGGCCAGGGTGCGGCAAGCACCCATCGCCGCTGAAGCGGCTCCCACAGTGAAAGCGTCGGAAGGGGCTGCACCTCGACGTTACAAGGACGATGGTGTGGGAGCCGATTCATCGGCGATGTTGTGGGAGCCGATTCATCGGCGATCCCGCGGCAGCGGGCCAGGGTGCGGCAAGCACCCATCGCCGCTGAAGCGGCTCCCACAGTGAAAGCGTCGGAAGGGGCTGCACCTCGACGTTACGAGGACGATGGTGTGGGAGCCGATTCATCGGCGATGTTGTGGGAGCCGATTCATCGGCGATCCCGCGGCAGCGGGCCAGGGTGCGGCAAGCACCCATCGCCGCTGAAGCGGCTCCCACAGATGACGCGGTTCCCACAGTAAAGGCGCCCCAGGTCGGAGCCCGACCCCGCCCGAACAACGCGTAAAAAACCCGGCACGAGGCCGGGCTCTTTACGCGGAACGTAACGTCATCAAACCATGCCGCCCGACTTGCGCACGATCAGCATCGCCATTTCCAGCGACTGTTCGTAGTTCAAGCGTGGATCGACCATCGAACGGTAAGCGCGGTCGAGGTCGCCCTCGACGAGGTCGCGGGCGCCGCCGAGGCACTCGGTCACATCTTCACCGGTAAGCTCCAGGTGAACACCGCCGAGGCGGGTGCCGGCCGCCGCGTGGATGTCGAACGCCTGGTCCAGTTCGCCAGCGATGTTCGCGAAGCGACGCGTCTTGTAGCCGTTCGTCGTGCTTTCCGTATTGCCGTGCATGGGATCGGCTACCCACAGCACGCGGCGCCCTTCCCGCTTCACCGCTTCGAGCAGCGGCTGCAGGTGCGTGCCGATCTTGTCGTTGCCCATGCGATGGATGAGGGTCAGGCGTCCCGGTTCCTCGTTCGGATTCAGTACGTCGATCAGACGAAGCAGATCGTCCGCCTGGACCGTCGGGCCGACCTTCACCGCGATCGGATTGCGGATGCCGCGGAAGTATTCCGTGTGCGCACCGTCAAGCGCGGCGGTGCGCATGCCGATCCAGGGGAAATGCGTCGACAGGTTGAACCAGCCATCCTGACGCGGCACCTGGCGCGTGAGCGCTTCCTCGTAGTGCAGCAGGAGGGCCTCGTGCGACGTGTAGAAGTCCACGCGCGAGTAGCTCGAGATCGACTGGCCAGCCAGCGTCTCCATGAAACGCAGCGAGTCACCGATACTGGCCACCATGCGGCGGTACTCGGCAGCCAGCGGCGAATGCTCTACCCAGGCGAGATCCCAGTATTCCGGGTGATGCAGGTCGGCGAAACCGCCATCGATCAGGGCGCGCACGAAGTTCATCGTCATCGCCGAACGCGCGTGTGCCTTGATCAGGCGATTCGGATCCGCGCGACGGGCTTCCGGGGTGAAGTCAGGACTGTTGACCAGATCGCCACGGAACGCGGGCAAGGTGACCCCGTCGCGGGTTTCGGTGTCGGCCGAGCGCGGTTTGGCGTATTGGCCGGCGAAACGACCCACACGGAGGACCGGCTTCTTGAGGCCGTGGACGAGCACGAGGCTCATCTGCAGAAGCACCTTGAGGCGATTGGAGATGATCGGGCTGTTGCAGTCCGCGAAGCTCTCGGCGCAGTCGCCACCCTGGAGCAGGAAGCGCTCGCCATCCTGGGCCTCCGCGATGCGCTGCTTGAGGGCGAGGATCTCCCAGGAGGTGACCAGCGGGGGAAGCTGACCCAGCTGCTCGAGGGCCCGATTGAGCTCGTCCGCGTCGTTATACGTCGGCTGCTGGAGGGCGGTCCTCGACCGCCACGAACCCGGCGCCCAGTCGAGGGACGAGGGTGCTACGGCTTTGAGGGAGTGCTGCATGACGGTGGTGCCTTCGTAAGTGCGCCTTGGACGGCGCGGGGAATCAACGGACGGTGCGACGAACGGCGACGAGCGCCCAGATGGTCAGCACGATGAACCAGAACAGCGTCCAGCCGGGCATGGGAATGCCGAGGATCGGCTCGATCTTCGCGCATTCACCGGAGCCGGTGAATGCCAGTTTGAGCATCTTCATGAAGGGGAACGCGTCGAACAGGTACCCCAGCCCCGGCCCACAAGCCGGAACATCGGCCGCCGGGAGCGACTGCAGCCAGAGATGGCGGCCCGCCGTGACGACACCCCAGATACCACCCAGCGCGATCAGGAAGGCGTAGACGGCGCGAACGCCTGTCTTGCGGGGCGCGTGAAGCCCGCCAATCAGGAAGAACAGTCCCATGGTGCACACGGCGATGCGCTGGAAGATGCACAACGGGCAGGGATCCAGCTGCATGACGTACTGCGCGTAGAGCGCGAACGCCATGAGGGCCACACAGACAACGAAACCGGCAAGGTAGCGACCGCGGAACGAGAGGTTCATAGAGACGATACGGGATGGGGAACGCCCACGTTAACCCTTTGTGCACGTGCTTGTCAGCAACCGCGTTAAGTTTCTTTTGTAACCATGGATCAATAGGTTGCGTAAGAAATATCCCAATGCACCGGTCGCGGCCCGAAACAAAAAAAACCCCGGCAGGTCGCCCTGCCGGGGTTTCTTCGAATCGGCCGGTGACGGCTTATTCTGCGTCGACAGCTTCGGTCTTGGCCGGGCGGTCCACCAGCTCGACATACGCCATCGGCGCGTTGTCGCCGGGGCGGAAGCCGCACTTGAGGATGCGCAGGTAGCCGCCGGGACGCGACTGGTAGCGGGGACCAAGCTCGACGAAGAGCTTGCCGACAGCCTGCTTGTCGCGCAGGCGCGAGAAAGCGAGGCGGCGGTTGGCGACGCCGTCGGTCTTGGCGAGCGTGATGAGCGGCTCGGCGACGCGACGGAGTTCCTTCGCCTTGGGAAGGGTGGTGCGGATAAGCTCGTGCTTGATCAGCGACGCAGCCATGTTCTTGAACATGGCTTCGCGGTGGCTGCTCGTGCGGTTGAGCTTGCGACCGGATTTCTGGTGGCGCATGGCGTTTACTCTCTAAGGTCTGTTGTTATGAAAAGCCGCTCGGAATGAGCTGGCTTCCCGCGGATTACCCGCTGATGCAAGGCTGTCAGAACGCCTCGCTATAAGAGCACGGCCTCTTTGGACCGCTTTGGAATTCCGGAGGAAATGCGCGAGGCATCCGCCGGATGGCGCAAGAAATCGGGGCGATCGAAAAGCGATCGCCCCGTGACTATCAGCCCAGCTGCATACCGTGGGAAAGACCCGGCGGCGGCCAGTTTTCGAGCTTCATGCCGAGTGCGAGACCACGCCCGCCCAGGACATCCTTGATTTCCGTCAGCGACTTCTTGCCCAGGTTCGGCGTCTTCAACAGCTCGACTTCGGTCTTCTGGACCAGGTCGCCGATGTAGTAGATGCTTTCGGCCTTGAGGCAGTTGGCCGAGCGGACCGTCAGTTCGAGATCGTCGATCGGACGCAGCAGCAGCGGATCGAACCCGCCCTTCTCCGCCTTGGTCGAATCGCTCTCGCGGCGCGAGAAATCGCCGAAAACCGACAGCTGATCGTTGATGATTTCAGCCGCCTTGCGGACAGCGTCTTCAGCGCCGATGGTGCCGTTCGTTTCGATATCCAGCACGAGCTTATCGAGGTTGGTGCGCTGCTCGACACGAGCGGCGTCCACTTCGTAAGCCACGCGCAGGACCGGCGCGAACGACGCGTCGAGCTGCAGACGGCCGATCGGCCGCGTCTCGTCATCCGGATGCTGGCGCGCGCTGGCCGGCTGGTAGCCGACGCCGCGACGCACCTTCAGACGCATGTTCAGTGCCACATCCTTGGTGAGGTGGCAGATCACGTGGTCCGGGTTGACGATTTCTACGGAATGGTCGACCGCGATATCGCCTGCGGTGACCACGCCCTTGCCCTTCTTGGACAGCGTCAGGGTGACTTCGTCACCGCTGTGCTGGCGGATGGCAACATCCTTGAGGTTCAGCAGGACTTCGATCACGTCCTCCTGCAGACCCTCAAGCGTGGTGTACTCGTGCAGCACGCCGTCGATTTCGACCTCGACGATGGCGCTGCCCGGGATCGAAGAGAGCAGCACGCGACGCAGCGCGTTGCCCAGGGTGTGACCAAAGCCACGCTCGAGCGGCTCGACCACCACCTTAGCGCGGTTCGCTCCAAGCTGCTCGACGCTGAGGCCACGAGGCCGCAGCACACTAGTTGACGAAACTGCCATGCAAGGCTCCGGTGAATTACTTCGAGTAAAGCTCGACGATCAGGGCTTCGTTGATGTCGGCCGGCAGATCACCGCGATCCGGCACAGCCTTGAACGTGCCTGCGAACTTCTTGCTGTCGACCTCGACCCAGGACGGACGAAGGTCCATCGTGTCGAAAACCGTCGCTGCTTCCTGGACGCGCAGCTGGCTGCGAGCCTTTTCGGTCAGCGAGACTTCGTCGCCCGGACGGACGTGGTAGGAAGGCACGTTGACCTTCTTGCCATTGACCGTCACGGCCTTGTGGGCCACGAGCTGACGAGCCTGGGCGCGGGTAACCGCGAAACCCATGCGGAACACGACGTTGTCGAGACGGCTTTCCAGGAGGCGCAGCAGGTTTTCACCCGTGTTGCCCTTCTGGGTCGAAGCCTTGGTGTAGTAGTTGCTGAACTGACGCTCGAGCACACCATAGATGCGCTTGACCTTCTGCTTTTCACGCAGCTGGACGGCGTAGTCGGACAGACGGGCGCGCTTGTTGGCGCCATGCTGACCGGGTTTGTTCTCGAGCTTGCACTTGGAATCAAGCGCGCGGGCCGGGCTCTTCAGACCGAGGTCGGCACCTTCACGACGCGCAAGTTTGCAGGTAGCTCCACGATAACGGGCCATGGGTATGCTCCTTAGACGCGACGCTTCTTGGGGGGACGGCAGCCGTTATGCGGAATCGGCGTGACGTCAATAATGTTGAGCACTTTGTAGCCCAACGCATTCAGAGAACGCACGGCCGACTCACGGCCCGGGCCGGGGCCCTTGATGCGAACTTCCACGGTCTTCACACCGTAGTCGCCAGCAGCGCGGCCAGCCTTTTCGGCTGCCACCTGAGCGGCGAACGGGGTCGACTTACGGGAGCCGCGGAAACCCGCGCCGCCTGCAGTCGCCCACGACAGGGCGTTGCCCTGACGATCGGTGATCGTGACGATGGTGTTGTTGAAAGAAGCCTGCACGTGGGCCACGGCATCCGTGACAACGCGCTTGATCTTCTTCTTGGTTTTGACCGGCTTAGCCATAATCGGTATCCGTTACTTCTTGATCGGACGACGCGGACCCTTACGGGTACGGGCGTTGGTACGCGTGCGCTGGCCGCGCACCGGCAGGCCGCGACGGTGGCGCAGGCCACGATAGCAACCGAGGTCCATCAGACGCTTGACCGCCATACCGATCTCGCGGCGAAGATCGCCCTCGACCGTGTACTTGGCGATCTCGGCGCGGATCTTCTCGACCTCACCTTCGCTAAGCGACTTGATGGGGGTGGTCGGAACCACGCCCGAGTCGACGCAAACCTTCTTCGCCCGCGAACGGCCGATTCCATAAATGCTCTGCAGGCCGACCCAGACATGCTTCTGGACCGGCAAATTGACACCCGCGATGCGCGCCATGATGTACTGTCTCCGATGCGTTTCGTGCGCGGTAAACGCGCAATTCTAACCTGAATTAACCTAAACGGGAAGTCCTGCGGCGCTGGGCGCCAAGGCCTCCCCTACTTGGGGATCTCCGCTGCGTCTCAGCTGCGACGGAGATTGGACTTCTTAAGCAGACTCTCGTACTGGTGGCTGACAAGATGGGCCTGGACCTGAGCCGTAAAGTCCATCACCACCACCACCACGATCAGCAGCGAAGTGCCGCCGAAATAGAACGGGACGTGCCAGGCGTTCTGCATGAACGTGGGCACCAGGCAGACCAGGACGATGTAAACCGCGCCAACACCGGTAAGCCGGGTCATGACGCCATCGATATAGTCCGCCGTGGCGCGACCCGGACGGATGCCCGGAATCAACGCGCCCGAACGCTTGAGGTTATCGGCAGTTTCCTGCGAGTTGAACACGATCGCCGTATAGAAGAAGGCGAACCCGATCACCAGCACCGCAAACACGATGTCGTGCACCGGCTCACCCGGGCTCAACGCCGTGGTCAGCCACTGCAGCCAACGCGACTGGTGGGCAGTGCCGAACCAGGTCGCCGCGGTCGCGGGGAAGAGCAAGAGGCTGGTCGCGAAGATCGGCGGAATGACGCCCGCCATGTTGATCTTCAGCGGCAGGTGCGAAGTCTGGCGCTGGAACTGGCGCTGACTGCCCTGCTTCGCGTAGTTCACGGTGATACGCCGTTGGGCGCGCTCCATGAACACCACGAAAGCGGTTACCGCCAGGATCAGCGCGGTCACCATGAGCAGCTTCAGAACCGACAGCTCTCCGTTGTTCGCCATGGTCAGCGTGTGCGCAATGGCACCCGGGAGACCGGCCACGATACCGGCGAAGATCAGCATCGAGATGCCGTTGCCGATACCACGCTCCGTGATCTGCTCGCCGAGCCACATCAGGAACATCGTGCCGGCGGTGAGACCGACGACGGATGCCATGACGAAGCCCGCACCGGGCATATAGACCACCGGACCGCTCGCGCCGACCTGCTTCTGCAGGGCCACCGCGATGCCGAACGCCTGGAATGCCGCCAGCCCGACCGTGCCGAAACGCGTGTACATGGTCATCTTGCGACGACCCGACTCGCCTTCCTTGCGCAGAGCCATGAGCGACGGAATGACCGAGCCCATCATCTGCACCACGATCGACGCCGAGATATACGGCACCACACCGAGAGCGAACACCGAGAAGCGGGAAAGCGAGCCACCCGAGAACATGTTGACCATGTTCAGCAGGCCGCCGCCGCCCTCGACCAGGCTGGTCATCGCCTCGGGGTTCACGCCCGGAACGGGAATGAACGAACCGAGGCGGAAGACCACCAGCGCACCAATCAAGAAAAAGATGCGCTGACGAAGTTCCGTCAGTTTGCCCAGCGAGCCGAGCGTTGTGCCCTGCGCTGCTGCCACCTGATTACTCCACGCTGCCGCCGGCGGCTTCGATAGCCGCCTTGGCGCCGGCCGTCGCAAGCACGCCCGAAAGCTTGACCGCGCGGGTGATTTCACCCTTCAGGACGATCTTGACCTTCTTCGCGCGGCTGGTCACGAGACCGGCGGCGTGAAGGGCGATCAGATCGATCGTGTCGGCCTTGATGGCAGCCAGCTGGTACAGACGCACTTCTTCGGTATCGGCCTTCTTCAGCGAACGGAAGCCGACCTTCGGCAGGCGACGCTGCAGCGGCATCTGGCCGCCTTCGAAACCGTAGCGATGCGTGCCACCGGCACGTGCATGCTGACCCTTATGGCCGCGGCCGGCAGTCTTGCCGAGACCGGAGCCGATACCGCGGGCAACGCGGGTGCGGGACTTGCGGGCGCCCTTGCCGGGACGTAGATCGTTAAGACGCATGATTCTTACTCCTCGACCCGAACCAGGTAGTAGACCTTATTGATAAGGCCACGGACCTGCGGGCTATCCTTCAGTTCGCGCACATCGTTGATCTTGCTCAGGCCCAGGGCCTTGACGCTCAGACGATGACGACCCTGCACACCGCGCAGGCCCTTGACCAGGCGGACGCGGACGGTACCGCCAGCGGCGGTTTCGGTGTTCTTAGCCATTGCCGAGGACCTCTTCGATCGTCTTGCCACGCTTGGCGGCGATGCGCTTCGGCGAGGCGACGGCCTGCAGACCCTTGATCGTCGCGCGGACGAGGTTGATCGGGTTGCGCGAGCCGACGGCCTTGGCGAGCACGTCCTTCACGCCGACCACTTCGAGGACAGCGCGCATGGCGCCGCCGGCGATGACGCCGGTACCCTGGGAAGCAGGCTGCATGTAGACGCGAGCCGCACCGTGGTTGGCCTTGATGGCGTACCACAGCGTGCCTTGGTTGAGTTCGATGGTGACCATGTTACGGCGGGCGCGCTCCATGGCCTTGGAAATGGCGACCGGCACTTCACGCGCCTTGCCATAACCAAAACCGACGCGGCCTTCGCCATCGCCGACAACCGTCAGCGCGGTGAAGCTCATCTGGCGGCCACCCTTGACGGTCTTGGCCACGCGGTTGACGGCGATAAGCTTTTCAAGCATGCCGTCCGAATTTTCGCGATCTGTCGAGGACATCTCTTTTCCTGATAGCCCGGAATGATAGTTAGCCGGGACTTCTGTTTACGGCTCGGTCGCCGCTTGGAGTTGTAGGAGCTACATCGGACGACACCGGCCCCGAAGGGCCGATGTCGCTGCCTGACGCCTCTTAGAACTTGAGGCCGGCTTCACGAGCCGCATCGGCGAGAGCCTTGATGCGACCGTGGTAACGGAAACCCGAGCGATCGAACGCGACAGCCTCGATACCAGCGGCCTTGGCACGCTCGGCAACGACGCGGCCCACCGTGGTGGCGGCTTCCATGTTCTTCTTGCTCTTGAGACCTTCGGCAACGGCGGACTGCACGGTCGAGGCGGCTGCCACGACGGTACCGTTCGGTGCGAAGACCTGGGCGTAGATGTGCTGACCGGTGCGGTGCACGCTCAGGCGGTGAACCGCGAGCTCACGGATGTGAGAGCGGGTCGACTTGGCGCGGCGCAGGCGGGAATCGTTCTTGTTCATCGTATTACTCCAGAAAGCGGATAGACCGATTAGGCCTTCTTGGCTTCCTTCAGGATGATCTTCTCGCCCGCATAGCGGACGCCCTTGCCCTTGTAGGGCTCCGGCGAACGGAACGCACGGATCTTCGCCGCCGTCTGACCGACGAGCTGCTTGTCAGCGCCCTTGATCAGGATTTCGGTCTGGGTCGGGACTTCGATGGTGATGCCTTCCGGCGCCTCGAAGACGACCGGGTGCGAGAAGCCGAGCGACAGGTTGACGGCCTTGCCGGCAAGCTGTGCGCGGTAACCCACGCCGACCAGCTCGAGCTTCTTCTCGAAACCGGCGGTGACGCCCTGGACCATGTTGGCGACCACGGCGCGAGCCGTGCCACCGAACTTGTCGTCGGCGCCTTCGGCGAGCACCACGGTGGCGACGCCATTTTCCTGCTGGAACGAAACGCCCGGCAGTTCATGGGTCGTCAGCGTGCCCTTCGGGCCCTTGACGGAGACGGTACCGTTGGCGATCGAGATCTCGACGCCCTTCGGCAGATTGATAGGCAACTTGGCTACACGTGACATACGGGACTCCTTACGCCACCTGGCCGATGACTTCGCCGCCAAGACCCTTAGCACGGGCCTGAGCGTCGGTCAGAAGACCGGCGGAAGTCGAGATGATGGAGATGCCCAGGCCGCCGAGGACCTTCGGCAGCTCGTCCTTGCCGCGGTAAACGCGGAGACCGGAACGGCTGACACGGGAGATGGTTTCGATGGCCGGCTGGCCTTCGAAGTACTTCAGCTTGATCTCGAGGACCGGCTTGCCCGCTTCGTCAGCGGAACGGGCGTCGAGGATATAACCCTCTTTCTGCAGGAGCTGCGCGAGGGCCAGCTTCATTTTCGACGACGGCATACGAACAACCGCTTTGCCAGATGCCTGGCCATTACGGATGCGCGTAAACAGATCGGCGATGGGATCAGTCATGCTCATAAGAAAACCCTTGAGAGTGCACCGATATCCGAATTACCGGAAATCTTTAAATTGTAAAGCCGACAGAAGTCGGTCTGCGTTGCGCAGACCGACGACTATAACAGCTTGCCCCGCCGATGGCGAGTTTTTTACCAGCTAGCCTTACGCAGGCCCGGCACATCGCCGCGCATGGTGGCTTCGCGCAGCTTGTTGCGACCGAGGCCAAACTTGCTGTAGACGCCACGCGGGCGGCCGGTCAGGGCGCAGCGGTTACGCTGGCGCGCCGGGCTGGCATCACGCGGGAGCTTCTGCAGCTTCGTCTGGGCTTCCATCTTCTCGTCATACGAGGCGGTGGCGCTCAGGACGATCGCCTTCAGTTCGGCACGCTTGGTGGCGAACTTCTTGACGAGCTTGGTGCGCTTGATATCGCGCTGGATCATCGAGGTCTTAGCCATGTTCTACCTGTAATCAGTTGCGGAACGGGAAGCTGAAAGCTTCCAGCAGCGCCTTGGCTTCTTCGTCGGTCTTGGCGGTCGTGGTGATGGAGATATCCATACCGCGCAGCGCGTCAACCTGATCGAAGTCGATTTCCGGGAAAATGATCTGTTCCTTGATACCGAAGTTGTAGTTACCACGGCCATCGAAAGCACGGCCCGAGACACCACGGAAGTCGCGCGTACGCGGCAGCGAGATGTTGATCAGGCGATCGAGGAATTCCCACATCTGGGCACGACGCAGCGTGACCTTGCAACCGATCGGCCAACCGTCGCGGATCTTGAACGAAGCGACCGACACGCGGGCCTTCGTCGTGATCGGCTTCTGGCCGGCGATCTTGGTCATATCGGCGACCGCGTTCTCGAGGATCTTCTTGTTACCGGCGGCTTCGCCGACGCCCATGTTGAGCGTGATCTTCGTGATGCGCGGGACTTCCATGACATTCTGGTAACCGAAGCGCTCAGTGAGCTTCGACATTACCGACTCTTTGTAAAACGTTTCAAGGCGGGTCATGACTTCGGTTCCTTACGCGTCGACCACTTCGCCAGAACGGAACACGCGCACCTTGCGCCCGTCCTCGAGCGTCTTGGTGCCAGCGCGCTCGCCCTTATTGGTGGCGGAGTTGAAGAGCTGTACGTTGGAGATATGGATCGAAGCTTCACGCTCGACGATACCGCCAGGCTGGTTGGCCTGGGGGTTCGGCTTGGTGTGACGCTTGACGAGGTTGACGTTCGAGACGACAACGCGCTCGCCGTCAACACGCAGCACGTCACCGCGCTGTCCCTTGTTTTTGCCGGTGATGACGACGACGTTATCACCCTTGCGGATACGGTTCATGGTCTGGCCTCCGCTCAGAGCACTTCGGGCGCAAGCGAGACGATCTTCATGAACTTCTCGGTGCGCAGCTCGCGGGTGACCGGCCCGAAAATACGGGTACCGATCGGCTCGAGCTTATTGTTGAGGAGGACGGCCGCGTTACCGTCGAAACGGATCACGGAGCCATCGGCGCGACGCACACCCTTGGCGGTACGAACCACCACGGCGTTGTACACCTCACCCTTCTTGACCTTACCGCGAGGAATGGCGTCCTTGATGGTCACCTTGATGACATCCCCGACGCTGGCGTAACGGCGCTTCGAGCCGCCCAGCACCTTGATGCACATCATTTCCTTCGCGCCGCTGTTATCGGCTGCGGAAAGCGAGCTCTGTACCTGAATCATGGCAGCTCTCCTTAGACTTCAGCGCGCGTGACGATTTCGACCACGCGGTGATGCTTGGTCTTCGACAGCGGACGGCATTCCGCGATGCGCACCAGGTCACCTTCGTTCGCACCGGTCTCGTCATGTGCGTGAAGCTTCGTGGAGCGACGGATGATCTTGCCGAGCAGCGGATGCTGCACCTGGCGCTCGATCAGCACGGTCACGGTCTGGTTCATTTTGTTGCTGATGACGCGACCCGTGAGGGTACGCGCCGTCTTCGTGTTATCGCTCATGTCCGCCGTCCTTACTTCTTAGCGCCGAGCACGAACTTCGTGCGGGCGATGTCACGCCGAACGCGGCGCAGCTGGTGCGGCTGGGTGAGCTGACCGGAGCCCTTCTGCATGCGCAGATTGAACTGCTCCTTGCGAAGGTCCAGCAGATCCTGCTTGAGCTCGTCCGCCGACTTCTGGTTGATATCTTTGCTGGCCATTACATCACCGCCCTGGAGACGAACTGAGTCTGCACGGACAGCTTGGCTGCCGCCAGGCGGAACGCTTCGCGTGCCGTCGTCTCGTCGACACCTTCGATTTCATAAAGCATGCGACCGGGCTGGATCGGAGCGACCCAGAACTCGACGCTACCCTTACCCGCACCCATTCGAACTTCGATGGGCTTACGGGTGATCGGCTTGTCCGGGAACACGCGGATCCAGAGCTTGCCGCCACGCTTGACGAAGCGCGTGATGCAACGACGGGCCGCTTCGATCTGACGTGCGGTCAGCTGACCGTGCGTCGTCGCCTTGAGGCCGTACTCGCCGAAGCTCACGAGGTTGGAATTGAATGCCAGGCCGTCATTACGACCCTTATGCATCTTGCGGTACTTGGTACGCTTAGGTTGCAACATGGCAACGCTCCTTACTTGGCCGTCCGCTCGCGGCGGTTTTCACCACCATCGCGGCGCGACTGCTGAGGCTGCTGTTCTTCCTTCGACTCGGCGGTAGCTGCTGCCAGATCGAAGATCTCGCCCTTATAGACCCATACCTTGACACCGATGATGCCGTACTGGGTCTTGGCTTCGGCGGTGCCGTAGTCGATGTCCGCACGCAGGGTATGCAGCGGAACGCGACCTTCACGGGCCCACTCGGAGCGAGCGATCTCGGCGCCATTCAGACGGCCGGAAACGTTGATCTTGATGCCCAGGGCACCGAGGCGCATCGCGTTGCCGACCGAGCGCTTCATGGCGCGGCGGAACATGATGCGACGCTCGAGCTGCTGAGCGATCGATTCAGCGACGAGCTGGGCGTCGAGCTCCGGCTTACGGACTTCGCTGACGTTGATGTGCGTCGGAACGCCCATCATGTCGGTGACTTCCTTACGCAGCTTCTCGATGTCCTCGCCCTTCTTGCCGATCACCACGCCCGGACGGGCGGTGTGGATCGTCACGCGGGCGGTCTTGGCCGGGCGCTCGATCTGGATCTTCGAGATACCGGCGGCGGCGAGCTTCTTGCGGAGCATCTCGCGGACCTTGAGGTCGGCTGCGAGATAGACCGCGTATTCGCCCTTATTGGCGTACCACTTCGAGTTCCAGTCCTTGGCAATGCCGAGGCGGATACCGGTGGGATGAACTTTATGACCCATCGTGTCTTACCCCAGTCAGTTGCCAACAACCACGGTGACGTGGCTGGTGCGCTTCAGGATGCGCGAACCGCGGCCTTTGGCGCGGGCGTACATACGCTTCATCGCCGGACCTTCGTCAACGAAGATGCGAACGACCTTCAGCTCGTCGACGTCGGCACCGAGATTGTTTTCGGCGTTGGCGACGGCGGAGAGCAGCACCTTGCGAACAAGGTGAGCGGCCTTCTTATTGGTAAAGGCGAGCACGTCGCTGGCTCGGCCCACGGGCATACCGCGGACCAGGTCAGCCACCAGGCGTGCCTTCTGCGCCGAGATGCGGGCGCTGCGCAGGATCGCTTTGGCTTCAGTGCTCATCACTTGCCCTTCTTGTCGCCGGCGTGGCCCTTGTACGTGCGGGTCACCGCGAACTCGCCGAGCTTGTGCCCGACCATGTTCTCGTTGATCAACACAGGCACGTGCTGGCGGCCGTTGTGGATGGCGATGGTCAGACCGACCATCTCCGGCAGGATCATCGAACGACGCGACCAGGTCTTGATCGGACGCTTGTTATTGGCGGAAACGGCGGCTTCCACCTTTTTCACGAGGTGCAGGTCGACGAACGGACCTTTTTTTAGAGAGCGCGGCATGATCGTTTCCTAATTACTTGCGACGACGCACGATGAACTGCTGGGTGCGCTTGTTGTTACGCGTCTTGTAACCCTTGGTCGGGGTACCCCACGGGCTGACCGGATGACGGCCGCCAGAGGTCTTACCTTCACCACCGCCATGCGGATGGTCGACCGGGTTCATCACCACGCCGCGAACCGTCGGACGGATACCCGCCCAGCGCTTCTTACCGGCCTTGCCGAGCTTGCGCAGGCTGTGCTCCGAGTTGCCGACTTCGCCGATGGTGGCGCGGCATTCAACCGGGACGCGACGCATTTCGCCGGAGCGAAGACGCAGCGTTGCATAACCCTGCTCACGAGCGACCAGCTGAACCGATGCACCGGCGGAACGCGCGATCTGCGCACCCTTGCCCGGCTTCATCTCGATGCAGTGGATCGTCGAACCGACCGGGATCGAACGAAGCGGCAGGCAGTTGCCCGGCTTGATCGGGGAGTCGGAGCCCGACACGAGACGGTCACCCACCGCCACGCCCTTCGGCGCGATGATGTAGCGGCGCTCGCCGTCGGCGTAGCACAGCAGCGCGATGTGCGCCGTGCGGTTCGGGTCGTACTCAAGACGCTCGACAACGGCGGCAATGCCTTCCTTGTCGCGCTTGAAGTCGATGATGCGGTATGCCTGCTTGTGACCGCCGCCGCGATGACGCGTGGTGATGCGACCGTAGTGGTTGCGGCCACCCGTCTTCGACTGCGATTCGGTCAGAGGCGCGTAAGGGGCGCCCTTGTGCAGACCTTCGGTGCGCACGCTGACAGCGTCGCGGCGTCCCGGGGAGGTCGGCTTGTGAGTGATCAGTGCCATCTCAATTCAACTCCTGGCTCAGGCCTTGGCCGACACGTCGATCGTGTGACCGTCGGCGAGGCGCACGTAGGCCTTGCGCTTGCCCTGGCGGTTGCCAGTGCGGAAGCGGAACGACTTGACCTTGCCCTTTGTGTTCACGAGGTTCACGTCCACGACTTTGACGTCGAAGAGATGTTCCACCGCTGCACGGACATCGGCCTTGGTCGCCTCAGGCGCCACGACGAAAACGTACTGGTTGTTCTCAGCAAGGCGAGCCGACTTCTCGGAGATGTGCGGCGCGCGAAGCGTATTGAGCGTGCGTTCGGTGCTCATGCGAGCCACTCCTCGACTTTCTTGACCGCGTCCACCGTCATGACGACGAAGTCGCTACCGACGAGGCTGACCGGATTCAGGGCCAGAACGTCGACGACGTGGATGTACGGAATGTTGCGGGCGGACAGGTAGAGCGCCTCGGTGGCGTCTTCCGACACCAGCAGCACACGACCCTTGACCTCGAGCTCGGCAAGCTTGGCGATCATGCCCTTGGTGCTCGGGGCATCCATCGACAGCTCGGAGACGACCTTCAGGCGGCCCTGGCGGGTCAGCTCGGCAACGATCGAACGGATCGCCACACGATAAGCCTTGCGGTTGACCTTCTGCTCGAAGCTACGCGGCTTGGCCGCAAACGTCACACCACCACCGACGAAGATCGGAGCGCGGTAATCGCCGTGGCGAGCGCCGCCGCCCTTCTGCTTCTTGAACTTCTTGGTCGTACCGGACATCTGACCGCGAGACAGCTGAGCCTTCGTACCGGCACGGCCAGCCGCCTGATAGGCGGTGACAACCTGGTGCACGAGGGCCTTCTTGTACTCGCCGCCGAACACGTCGTCCGACACGGTGAGCGCCTTGGCGCCAATAACGTTGAGTTCCATGGCGTCTCTCCTCAGCCCTTGGTCGTCGGACGAATCACGACGTCACCGCCCGGCGCGCCAGGGACTGCGCCCTTGACTGCGATCAGGTGGCGCTCGGCATCGACCTTGACAACTTCGAGACCCTGCTGGGTGCGGTTGACCGCGCCCATGTGGCCCGACATCTTCTTACCAGGAAACACGCGACCCGGCGTCTGGCGCTGGCCGATCGAGCCCGGGGCGCGATGCGACAGCGAGTTACCGTGCGTAGCATCGCCCATCTTGAAATGGTGACGCTTGATGGTGCCCTGGAAACCCTTACCCTTCGACACGCCTGCGACGTCGACCGTCTGACCGACGGCGAACACGTCGTCAGCCTTGATCTCGGTGCCGATCGCGTACTTGCCTGCGTCTTCCGCGGACACGCGGAATTCCCACAGACCGCGACCCGGCTCAACCTTGGCCTTGGCGTAATGACCCTTTGCGGGGCCCGTCAACAGCGACGCGCGCTTGGCGCCGGTCGTGACCTGCACCGCGCTGTAGCCGTCGTTTTCTTCGGTCTTCACCTGCGTCACACGATTCGGGGTCGCTTCAATCAGCGTCACCGGAATCGAGCGGCCGTCTTCGGTGAAGAGCCGGCTCATGCCGCACTTGCGGCCAACCAGTCCGATACTCATCTTCGTATCCTTTATTCCGCTCAGCCGAGCTTGATCTGCACGTCAACGCCAGCCGCGAGATCGAGCTTCATGAGCGCGTCCACGGTTTTGTCGTTGGGGTCGACGATGTCAAGAACGCGCTTGTGGGTACGGGTCTCGTACTGGTCGCGGGCATCTTTATCGACGTGCGGCGACACCAGAATGGTGTAGCGCTCAATCTTGGTCGGCAGGGGGATCGGGCCGAGGACCGTCGCGCCGGTGCGCTTGGCCGTCTCGACGATCTCGCTGGCCGAACGATCGATCAGGCGATGATCGAACGCCTTGAGCCGAATGCGAATCTTTTGGTTCGCCATAAAAACCGTGTCCTGTTATCGAAAGAACGTTCTTGTGATTCGGAATGGCTTCTCGCCACCCCGCACAACCCAATTACCTAACTACGGGTGCCGCAACGGGCCACCCTGGGACGATGAGAAACCGCCCGGAATGACCCGAAAAGTACAGGCAGGCCGAGTTACCGGTCTGCCCAGACAGAAAAGTATAGAATACACAACGAATTGGGTCAACAGAGCTTGCGCTCCGTGGCCCGTTGGCACTCTACCCGGCATCCTTGCCTGCGAACTCGAAGCACATTCCGTGCGCCTCATTTCGCGGTAAATCGGCGCCCTTGACGGGCACTCGACGTATATAACCCGACGAATATATCGGATCGCGCGGGAAAAGGGAAGCCTTTTCGAACAGGAATGCGGGAGCCGATTCATCGGCGAAGAGCCAACAAAGCGATATAGCCGAGATCCCCCAGCCATGAAGGAGCCGATTCGCCGGCGATGGCCAGGTCGCGGCGACCCCGATCGCCGGCATAGCCGGCTCCCACACGGAGCTGAATCAGTGCAGCCAAAAAAAGGCTCCTACACGGAGCAGAATCAGTGCAGCCAAAAAAGGCTCCCACACCGAGCAGAATCAGTGCGGCCAAAAAAAACGGAGGCCCGAAGGCCTCCGTTTTTCGATACCCGGGCAGGTCACCCTGCCCTGGCGGTCGACTTACTTGTTGATCTTCGCCACGACGCCGGCGCCGACGGTACGACCGCCTTCACGGATCGCGAAACGCAGGCCTTCGTCCATGGCGATCGGGAAGCCCAGCGTGACGTTGATCTTCACGTTGTCGCCCGGCATCACCATCTCGACGCCTTCCGGCAGCTTGATCGAACCGGTCACGTCCGTGGTACGGAAGTAGAACTGCGGACGATAGTTGCTGAAGAACGGCGTGTGACGGCCACCCTCGTCCTTCGACAGGATGTACACCTCACCCTCGAACTCGGTGTGCGGCGTGACCGAACCCGGCTTGGCCAGAACCTGGCCGCGCTCGACGTCTTCACGCTTCAGACCGCGGACCAGCACGCCGACGTTGTCACCGGCCTGACCCTGGTCGAGCAGCTTGCGGAACATTTCCACGCCCGTCACCGTCGTGGTCTGGGTGTCCTTCAGGCCGATCACTTCGGCCGGGTCACCCACCTTGACGATACCGCGCTCGACGCGACCGGTCAGCACCGTGCCGCGACCGGAGATCGAGAACACGTCTTCCACCGGCAGCAGGAACGGCTTGTCGATGTCACGCTCCGGCTCCGGGATCCAGCTGTCGAGCGCGTCGACCAGCTTGATGATCGCCGGCACGCCGATTTCCGACTGGTCGCCGTCGAGGGCGAGACGAGCCGAACCGTGGATGATCGGGGTGTCGTCGCCCGGGAACTCGTACTTCGACAGCAGTTCGCGGACTTCCATCTCGACCAGCTCGAGCAGCTCGGCGTCGTCGACCATGTCGGCCTTGTTCAGGAACACGACGATGTACGGCACGCCGACCTGGCGCGACAGCAGGATGTGCTCGCGCGTCTGCGGCATCGGGCCGTCAGCGGCCGAGCACACCAGGATCGCGCCGTCCATCTGCGCCGCACCGGTGATCATGTTCTTGACGTAGTCAGCATGTCCCGGGCAATCGACGTGGCCGTAGTGGCGCAGCGGCGACTCGTATTCGACGTGGGCGGTCGAAATCGTGATGCCGCGAGCCTTCTCTTCCGGCGCAGCGTCGATCGAACCGTAGTCCTTGAATTCGCCGCCGAAACGCTCGGCACCGATCTTCGTCAGTGCTGCCGTCAGCGTGGTCTTGCCGTGATCGACGTGACCGATGGTGCCGACGTTGACGTGCGGCTTCTTGCGCTCGAACTTACCCTTTGCCATGACCTAAAACCTCGAGGAGAACGTTATGATTTTTTGAAGAAGAAGCCCTTATCAGGACTTCTTCATGACCTGCTCAGCGATGTTGCTGGGCGCCGGCTCGTAATGGTCGAATTCCATCGTGAACGTGGCGCGACCCTGCGACAGCGAACGAATCGTGGTCGCATAACCGAACATCTCACCGAGCGGGATCATCGCATTGATGGTCTTGCCCGACGGCGTTTCTTCCTGACCGGTCAGCATGCCGCGACGGCGCGAGATATCGCCCATCACGTCACCGACGTAGTCTTCCGGCGTCACGACTTCGACCTTCATGATCGGCTCGAGCAGTACCGGCTTGGCCTTCGCGAAGCCCTGCTTGAACGCCATCGACGAGGCGAGCTTGAACGCCATTTCCGACGAATCGACATCATGGTACGAACCGAAGACGAGCTTGACCTTCACGTTGACGACCGGGAAGCCCGCGAGCGGACCGCTGGTGATCGTCTCACGGAGACCCTTCTCGACCGAGGGGATGAATTCCTTCGGGATCACGCCACCGGTGATGTCGTTGATGAAGAGGAAGTCGTCCTTGATCGACGGTGCGATCTTCGGATCCGCACGATCGGCATCGGTGATCGGCGACAGCTCGATCACGACGTGACCGTACTGACCCTTACCACCCGACTGCTTGGCGTGCTTGTAGTCGGACTTGACGTCGGCGGCCTGAATCGTCTCGCGGTAAGCCACCTGCGGCTTGCCGACGTTGGCTTCGACGTTGAACTCGCGGCGCATGCGGTCCACCAGGATGTCCAGGTGAAGCTCGCCCATGCCCGAGATGATCGTCTGGCCCGACTCTTCGTCCGTCTTGACGCGGAACGACGGATCTTCCGCGGCCAGACGGCCGAGGGCGATACCCATCTTTTCTTGGTCCGACTTCGTCTTCGGCTCGACCGCCATCGAGATCACCGGCTCCGGGAACGTCATGCGCTCCAGGGTGATGATGTGATCCTGAGCGCAGAGCGTGTCACCGGTCGTGACGTCCTTCAGGCCGACCGCAGCGGCGATATCGCCAGCGCGGACTTCCTTCAGCTCGTGACGCTCGTTGGCGTGCATCTGCAGCATGCGGCCGATACGCTCCTTCTTCGACTTGACCGGGTTGTACACCGGGTCGCCTGCGTTCAACGTGCCCGAATAGACACGGAAGAACGTCAGCGCGCCGACGAACGGGTCGGTCATGATCTTGAACGCGAGCGCCGAGAACGGAGCATCGTCCTTCGCTTCGCGGGTGTCCGGCTGCTCGTTCTCGTCGATACCTTCGACCGGCGGACGGTCGAGCGGCGACGGGAGCAGATTGACCACCGCGTCGAGCATGGCCTGGACGCCCTTGTTCTTGAAGGCGGTACCGCAGAAGACCGGGATGATCTCGCTGCGCAGGGTGCGCAGACGCAGACCTTCGATGATCTCCGCTTCGGTCAGCTCTTCGCCGCCGAGGTACTTGTCCATCATCTCTTCCGTAGCTTCCGCCGCGGCTTCGATCATGTGGGTACGCGATTCTTCCGCCCTGGCCTGGAGCTCAGCCGGAATTTCCTCGTACTCGAACTTCATGCCCTGGGACTCCATGTCCCATTTGATCGCCTTCATCTTGAGGAGATCGACCACGCCTTCGAAGTTGTCTTCGGCACCGATCGGCACCTGCATCGGCACCGGGTTGGCACCCAGGCGAGTCTTCAGCTGCTCGACGACCTTGTAGAAGTTCGCACCGGTGCGGTCCATCTTGTTGACGAACGCAAGGCGCGGAACCTTGTACCGGTTGGCCTGGCGCCAGACGGTCTCGGACTGCGGCTGCACACCGCCGACGGCGCAGAGCACGAACACCGCACCGTCGAGCACGCGGAGCGAACGCTCCACTTCGATGGTGAAGTCGACGTGTCCCGGGGTGTCGATGATGTTGAAGCGGTGCTCGGGCAGCGAACGATCCATGCCCTTCCAGAATGCCGTGGTGGCAGCGGAAGTGATGGTGATGCCGCGCTCCTGCTCCTGCTCCATCCAGTCCATCGTCGCCGCACCGTCGTGCACCTCGCCAATCTTATGACTGACGCCGGTGTAGAACAGGATGCGCTCCGTGGTCGTGGTCTTGCCGGCATCGATGTGAGCCATGATGCCGAAGTTGCGGTAGCGCTCGATGGGAGTGGTGCGTGCCACGGTCTTTCCTCAATCTGAAGCTGTAGTAATTACCAGCGGTAATGCGAGAAGGCCTTGTTGGCCTCTGCCATACGATGCGTTTCTTCGCGCTTCTTGACGGCGCCGCCACGGGATTCCGAGGCTTCGAGCAGTTCGGCGGCCAGCTTGCGCGGCATGGACGTCTCGCCGCGCTTGCGCGCTGCGTCGATCACCCAGCGCATGGCAAGCGCCATACGACGGCCCGGACGGACTTCGACCGGCACCTGGTACGTGGCACCGCCAACGCGACGCGACTTCACCTCGACGGCCGGGGCGATGTTGCCCAGGGCCTTCTCGACGAGCTGCACCGGCTCACCGTGCTTTTCGCCGATGTGCTGCAGGGCGCCGTACACGATGGCTTCGGCGACGGACTTCTTGCCGGACTTCATCACCATATTGATGAAGCGGGCAATCAGCTGGCTTCCGTGCTTCGGGTCCGGGAGGACCACACGGGCGGGATGGGAACCTTTACGCGACATAATTCTTGTCCTTTGCTCAGCTCTTCGGGCGCTTGGCGCCGTACTTCGAGCGCGACTTGCGACGCTTGGTCACGCCGGCGCAGTCGAGACTGCCGCGAACCGTGTGGTAACGCACACCCGGGAGATCCTTGACGCGACCGCCACGGATCAGGACCACCGAGTGCTCCTGGAGATTATGACCTTCGCCACCGATGTAGCTGATGACTTCGAAACCGTTGGTGAGGCGCACCTTGGCAACCTTACGCAGCGCCGAGTTCGGCTTCTTCGGGGTGGTCGTGTAAACGCGCGTGCAGACGCCGCGACGCTGCGGGCTGCTCTGCAGGGCCGGCGACGCGCTCTTGTACGCCTTCGGGCTGCGGGCTTTGCGAACCAACTGGTTGACTGTCGTCATGCGAAGCTATTCCTGAGAAACATAAAGGCAGACCGAATGATCGGCCCGCCAGATAAGCGTTGTTGACGTGCGCCTCCCGCTAAGCGGGGTTGGCACCCATCGTCCGTGATTCCGAACACGAGGCGCTTCCCTGCGCCTCATTTCGTATGTACAAGCAAAGCCCGGAGGGGCCTTACTCGGCGCTATCGTTGGACCCGGCGGAGGCCTCTTCGAACGTGACGACCGGGGCCGAACCCGAGAGGGTTTCGAGCTCCGAGGCCGTCAGACCGCCCTGGCTACGACGCGAAGCGTGGTATGCCAGACCCGTACCCGCAGGGATTAGCCGTCCAACAATAACATTTTCCTTGAGGCCACGCAACGTGTCGCGCGTGCCACGAACCGCCGCTTCCGTGAGGACGCGGGTGGTTTCCTGGAACGAAGCCGCCGAAATGAACGATTCGGTGGCCAGCGACGCCTTGGTGATACCCAGCAGGACCGACTCGAACCCGGCCCGACGCTCGCCCCGCTTCTCGGCGCGATCGTTTTCCTCGTTGATCCGGACGCGCTCGACCTGCTCGCCGCGGAGGTAGGTGCTGTCACCCGCCTCGGTGATCTCGACCTTGCGGAGCATCTGGCGAATGATCGCTTCGATGTGCTTGTCGTTGATCTTCACGCCCTGCAGGCGGTACACGTCCTGGATTTCCTTGACCAGGTACGAGGCCAGCGGCTCGACACCCAACAGGCGCAGGATGTCATGCGGATTCGGCTCGCCGTCGACGACGGTTTCGCCCTTCTCCACGTGCTCGCCTTCGAAGACGATGACCTGACGCCACTTGGGAATCAGCTCCTCGTGCTCGTTGCCGTCCACGTCCTTGATGATCAGGCGCTGCTTGCCCTTGGTGTCCTTGCCGAAGCTGACGATACCCGAGCGCTCCGCGAGGATCGCCGGCTCCTTCGGCTTGCGGGCTTCGAACAGGTCGGCAACGCGCGGCAGACCACCGGTGATGTCGCGGGTCTTCGAGGTTTCCTGCGGGATACGGGCGACGACGTCGCCCACGCCCACTTCGGTACCGTTCTGGATCGACACGATCGCGCCGGCCGGCAGGAAGTACTGGGCCGCGATGTCCGTACCCGGCAGCTTGAGCTCACGGCCCTTGCTGTCTTCCAGGCGAACGATCGGGCGCAGATCCTTGGCCTGCGTACCGCGACGCTTCGGATCGGTGACCACCGCCGATTCGAGGCCGGTCAGTTCATCGGTCTGCGACTGCACGGTGATGCCGTCGATGAAGTCGATGAAGCGCACCACGCCCGCCACTTCCGTGACGATCGGATGGGTATGCGGATCCCAGTTGGCCACGGTCTGGCCGGACTTGACCGGGTCGCCATCCTTCACGGCGATGGTGGCGCCGTACGGCACCTTGTAACGCTCGCGCTCGCGACCGTTCGAATCGATGACGCTGACTTCGCCCGAACGCGAGACGGCGACCAGGTGACCCTGGCTGTGCTCGACCGACTTCAGGTTGTTGAACTTCAGCGCACCGGTCGTGCGGATCGTGACGTTGTCGACTGCCGCCGCACGGGACGCCGCACCACCGATGTGGAACGTACGCATCGTCAGCTGGGTACCCGGCTCGCCGATCGACTGAGCGGCGACCACACCCACGGCCTCACCCATGTTGACCAGGTGACCGCGAGCAAGATCGCGGCCGTAGCACAGTGCGCACACGCCATGGCTGGCGCGGCAGGTGATCGGCGAACGCACCTTGATCAGCTGCACGCTGGCCTTGTCGAGCTTGTCGACCAGGTACTCGTCGAGCAGGGTGTCGCGGGTCACGATGGCCTGGTCGTCGTCGCCGGGGGCGTAGACGTCCTCGACCACGACGCGACCGAGCACGCGCTCGCGCAACGGCTCGACCACGTCACCGCCTTCGACGATCGGGGACATCATGACGCCGTCTTCCGTGCCGCAATCGTGCTCGGTGATGACGACGTCCTGCGCCACGTCGACGAGGCGACGGGTGAGGTAACCGGAGTTCGCGGTCTTCAGCGCCGTATCCGCGAGACCCTTACGGGCACCGTGGGTGGAGTTGAAGTACTGCAGCACGTTCAGGCCTTCACGGAAGTTCGCCTTGATGGGCGTCTCGATGATCGAGCCGTCCGGACGAGCCATCAGGCCACGCATGCCCGCCAGCTGGCGAATCTGGGCCGCGCTACCACGCGCACCGGAGTCCGCCATGATGTACAGCGAGTTCATGGACTTCTGGTTGACCGTGTTGCCGTCGGCGTCCTGGACCTTCTCGGTACCGATGCCGTCGATCATCGCCTTGGCGACGAGTTCGTTGGTGCGGGACCAGATGTCGACGACCTTGTTGTAGCGCTCGCCGGCGGTCACCAGACCCGACTGGTACTGCTCCTGGATCTCGACGACTTCCTTCTCGGCTTCCTCGAGGATGCCCTTCTTCTCGGCCGGGATCTTCATGTCGTCGATACCGATGGAAATACCGGCACGCGTCGCGAAACGGAAGCCGGTGTACATCAGCTTGTCGGCGAACACGACCGATTCCTTCAGACCGAGCAGACGGTAGCTCTGGTTGATCAGGCGCGAGATGTTCTTCTTGGTCAGCTCGGTATTGACCAGCGCGAACGGCAGGCCCTCCGGGATGATTTCCATCAGCAGGGCACGGCCGACCGTCGTATCGACGATGGCGGTACGCGAGGAGGTTGCACCCTCTTCGTCCTGCTCGGTGATGTGGATGCGGACCTTGACCTTGGCGTGCAGCTCCACGGCGCGGTTGTCGTACGCACGACGCACTTCCGCAACGTTGGCGAACACCATGCCGGCGCCCTTCACGTTGATCAGTTCGCGGGTCATGTAGTACAGGCCGAGCACGACGTCCTGCGACGGCACGATGATCGGCTCGCCGTTGGCCGGCGACAGGATGTTGTTCGACGACATCATGAGCGCGCGGGCTTCGAGCTGCGCCTCGATCGAGAGCGGCACGTGGACGGCCATCTGGTCACCGTCGAAGTCGGCGTTGAACGCCGTACACACGAGCGGATGCAGCTGGATCGCCTTGCCTTCGATGAGGACCGGCTCGAACGCCTGGATACCGAGGCGATGCAGGGTCGGGGCACGGTTGAGCATGACCGGATGTTCGCGGATCACGTCTTCCAGGATGTCCCACACCTGCGCTTCTTCGCGCTCGACCAGCTTCTTCGCGGCCTTGATGGTCGTGGCTTCACCACGAGCCTGGAGCTTGGCGAAGATGAAGGGCTTGAACAGCTCGAGCGCCATCTTCTTCGGCAGGCCGCACTGGTGCAGGCGCAGCGTCGGGCCGACCACGATGACCGAACGGCCCGAGTAGTCGACGCGCTTGCCGAGCAGGTTCTGGCGGAAGCGGCCCTGCTTGCCCTTGATCATGTCGGCCAGCGACTTCAGCGCGCGCTTGTTCGTGCCGGTGATGGCACGACCGCGACGGCCGTTGTCGAGCAGCGCATCGACCGATTCCTGCAGCATGCGCTTCTCGTTGCGGACGATGATGTCCGGTGCAGCGAGTTCGAGCAGGCGCTTCAGGCGGTTGTTACGGTTGATGACGCGGCGGTACAGGTCGTTGAGATCGGAGGTCGCGAAGCGACCGCCGTCCAGCGGCACGAGCGGACGGAGGTCCGGCGGCAGCACGGGAAGGACGGTCATGACCATCCATTCCGGCTTGTTGCCGGATTCGAGGAACGCCTCGATCAGCTTCACGCGCTTGGTGAGGCGCTTCAGCTTGGTCTCGGAATTGGTCGCCGTGATCTCTTCCTTGAGGCGAATGACTTCGCCCGGCAGGTCGAGGCTCTTCAGCAGCTCGTAGACGGCCTCGGCACCCATGCGGGCATCGAACTCGTCGCCGTGCTCTTCGGTCGCTTCCAGGTACTGGTCTTCGCTGAGCAGCTGGCCGCGCTCCAGCGCGGTCAGGCCTGGATCGATCACGACGAACGCTTCGAAGTACAGGATGCGCTCGATGTCACGCAGCGTCATGTCCAGCATGAGGCCGATGCGCGAAGGCAGCGACTTCAGGAACCAGATGTGCGCGGTCGGGCTGGCCAGCTCGATGTGGCCCATGCGCTCGCGACGGACCTTGGCCAGGGTGACCTCGGTGCCGCACTTTTCGCAGACCACGCCACGGTGCTTCATGCGCTTGTACTTGCCGCACAGGCACTCGTAGTCCTTGATCGGGCCAAAGATGGCCGCGCAGAACAGACCGTCACGCTCAGGCTTGAACGTGCGGTAGTTGATGGTTTCCGGCTTCTTGACTTCACCGTACGACCACGAACGGATCAGCTCCGGCGAAGCCAGAGCGATCTTGATCGCGTCGAAGTCCAGCGTCTGTCGCTGCTGGTTGAACAGATTGAGCAGGTCTTTCATGCGTAATCTCCGGTAGCCGCGACGATCACTTGATCTCTTCCAACTCGATATCGATGGCGAGCGAGCGGATTTCCTTCACGAGCACGTTGAAGGATTCCGGCATGCCTGCCGCCATTTCGTGGTTGCCGTCGACAATGTTCTTGTACATCTGGTTACGGCCCTGCACGTCATCCGACTTAACGGTGAGCATTTCCTGCAGGGTGTACGCGGCGCCATAAGCTTCCAGCGCCCAGACTTCCATTTCGCCGAAGCGCTGACCGCCGAACTGCGCCTTGCCGCCCAGCGGCTGCTGGGTAACGAGCGAGTACGGACCCGTCGAACGCGCGTGCATCTTGTCGTCGACGAGGTGGTTCAGCTTCAGCATGTGCATGTAGCCCACGGTGACCGGGCGATCGAACGCCTCACCGGTACGGCCGTCGTAGAGCATCGTCTGGCCGGATTCCGGCAGATCGGCGAGCTTCAGCATGTGCTTGATCTCGGACTCTTCGGCACCGTCGAACACCGGCGTCGCCATCGGCACACCATCGCGCAGGTTGTCGGCGAGCTGGATGATCTCGGCGTCCGTCATCGACTTGAGGTCGACGTGGCGCACCGCACCTTCCGCACCGGCATTGCCGTGGTTGTAGACCTCATCGAGGAACTCGCGCAGCTTGGCCGGCTTCTCGTTGGCTTCGATCATCCGCTCGATCTTGTGACCCAGGCCCTTGGCGGCCCAGCCCAGATGGACTTCGAGAATCTGACCGATGTTCATACGCGAAGGCACGCCCAGCGGGTTCAGCACGATGTCGACCGGGCGACCGTCGGCGGAGAACGGCATGTCCTCGACCGGAACGATCATGGAGACGACACCCTTGTTACCGTGACGGCCGGCCATCTTGTCGCCCGGCTGGATGCGGCGCTTGACGGCCAGGTAGACCTTGACCATCTTGAGCACGCCCGGCGCGAGATCGTCGCCCTGGGTGATCTTGCCCTGCTTCTCCTTGAAGCGCTTGTCGAAGGCCTCGCGGTGACGCTTGACCTGGTCGGCCGCGCGCTCGAGGAACTCCGAGACTTCCTCTTCCTTGACGTTGATCTTGAACCAGTCGTCCTTCTTCAGCGTATCGAGATACGCGTCGTCGATGACCGTGCCGCGCTTGAGGCCACCCGGGCCGCTCATCGCCGACTTGCCGACGAGCTGCGAACGCATACGGGCGTAGATCGCGCCTTCGAGGATACGGAACTGGTCGTCGAGATCCTTGCGGATGCGCTTCAGTTCGGTCTCTTCGATCTGCTTGGCACGCTTGTCCTTCTCGATACCGTCGCGGGTGAAGACCTGCACGTCGATGACATTGCCGTCCATGCCCGGGGGCACGCGCAGCGAGCTGTCCTTAACGTCGGAGGCCTTCTCGCCGAAGATGGCGCGGAGGAGCTTTTCTTCCGGGGTGAGCTGGCTTTCGCCCTTCGGCGTGACCTTGCCGACGAGGATATCGCCCGCCTTCACTTCGGCACCGATGTAGACGATACCGGACTCGTCGAGACGGGCCAGGGCCTGCTCGCCGACGTTCGGGATATCCGCGGTGATTTCCTCGGCGCCCAGCTTGGTGTCACGGGCGATGCAGGTCATTTCCTCGATGTGGATCGAGGTGTAACGATCTTCCTGGACCACGCGCTCGGAGATGAGAATCGAGTCTTCGAAGTTGTAGCCGTTCCACGGCATGAACGCGACGAGCATGTTCTGGCCGAGCGCAAGCTCACCGAGGTCGGTCGAGGAACCGTCCGCCAGGGTGTCGCCCACCGCCACCACGTCACCCACGTTCACCAGCGGACGCTGGTTGAGGTTGGTGTTCTGGTTGGAGCGGGTGTACTTGGTCAGCGTGTAGATATCGACGCCGGCGTCGTTCTCGTCCACTTCCGCTTCGTTCACGCGCACGACGATACGGGCGGCATCGACCTGGTCGATGACGCCGCCACGCTTGGCGGACACGGTAACGCCCGAGTCACGCGCCACGGCGCGCTCGATGCCCGTGCCGACGAGCGGCTTCTGGCTGCGCAGCGTCGGGACGGCCTGGCGCTGCATGTTCGCACCCATGAGGGCGCGGTTCGCATCGTCGTGCTCGAGGAAGGGCACGAGCGCCGCTGCGACCGACACGGTCTGCATCGGCGAGACGTCCATGTAGTTGATCTCGGCCGACGGACGCAGCTCCGACTCACCGCGGAAGCGGCAGGAGACGAAGTCTTCGATGAACTTGCCTTCCTTCGTCAGGGGCGAGTTCGCCTGTGCGATCACGTGGTCGCCCTCTTCGATCGCGGAGAGGTAATCGACCTTGTCGGTGACCTTGCCGCTCTCGACCTTGCGGTACGGCGTCTCGAGGAAGCCGTACGCATTGGTGCGGGCGTACACGGCCAGCGAGTTGATCAGGCCGATGTTCGGGCCTTCCGGCGTTTCGATGGTGCAGACGCGGCCGTAATGGGTCGGGTGCACGTCGCGCACTTCGAAGCCGGCGCGCTCACGGGTCAGACCGCCTGGTCCAAGCGCGGAGACGCGGCGCTTGTGCGTGACTTCGGACAGCGGGTTGTTCTGATCCATGAACTGCGAGAGCTGCGACGAACCGAAGAACTCCTTCACCGCTGCCGCGACCGGCTTGGCGTTGATCAGCTCCTGCGGGGTCAGGCCTTCGGATTCGGCCAGCGACAGGCGCTCGCGAACCGCGCGCTCGACGCGGACCAGACCGATGCGGAAGGTGTTCTCGGCCATTTCGCCGACCGAACGCACGCGACGGTTACCGAGATGGTCGATATCGTCGACCGTTCCGATACCGTTGCGGATGTCGATGAGCACGCGCAGCACGTCGAGGATGTCGGAGGTCTCGCCCTGCTCGGCAACCAGACGCTGCGATTCTTCTTCCTTGCGCTCGCTGAAGTACTTGTGGTCGTAGAGCACGCCCGGGCCAACGACGTCCTTGCGGCCGACGCGGCGGTTGAACTTCATGCGACCGACGCCCGAGAGGTCGTAGCGATCGAAGGTGAAGAACAGGTTGAAGAACAGGTTCTGCGCGGCATCCTTGGTCGGCGGCTCGCCCGGACGCATCATCCGGTAGATTTCGACCAGGGCCTCGAGCTGCGTGCGCGTGTTGTCGATGCGCAGCGTGTTCGAGATATACGCACCACGATCGAGATCGTTCACGTACAGCGTCGGAACCGTCTCGATACCGCCCTTGCGGAACTTCTCGAGGTGGTCGAGCGTGAGTTCGTCGTTCGCCGCGGCGATGATCTCGCCGGTGTCCTTGTCGACCATGTCGACGGCCACGATGCGGCCGACCGGGTAGTCGTCCGGCACTTCGAGCGTGGTGATCTTCTCGCTGGCGAGCTGACGAACGTGGCGCGCCGTGATGCGCTTGCCGGCTTCGACCAGCACCTTGCCGTCGACCACGAGGTCGAACGAGAGGGTTTCACCGCGCAGGCGCTCGGCGACGAGGTCGAGCGTGACGCCGCCCTTCTTGCCCAGGTGGAACACGTTGTGCTCGAAGAAGATCGAGAGAATCTCTTCGTTGTTGTAGCCGAGCGCGCGCAGCAGCACCGTCACCGGCAGCTTGCGGCGACGATCGATACGGGTGAACAGCGCGTCCTTCGGGTCGAACTCGAAGTCGAGCCAGGAACCACGGTAAGGAATCACGCGGGCGGAGAACAGGAGCTTGCCCGAGCTGTGCGTCTTGCCGCGGTCGTGATCGAAGAACACGCCCGGCGAACGGTGCAGCTGCGAAACGATGACGCGCTCGGTGCCGTTGATGATGAAGGTGCCGGTGTCGGTCATGAGCGGAATCTCGCCCATGTAGACCTCCTGCTCCTTGACGTACTTCACGGCCTTCTTCGACGCCGGGCTGTCCTTGTCGTAAATGACCAGGCGCACGGTGGTACGCAGGGGCGCACCGAAGGTCATGCCGCGGTTGCGGCATTCACGTTCGTCGAACGCCGGTTCGCCGAGCCTGTAGTCGACGTACTCGAGGGCGGCGTTGCCGGAGTAGCTCGAAATCGGGAACACCGACTTCAGCGCGGCGTGGAGACCTTTCTCCTCACGCTGCTTGGAGCTGACCTGCTCCTGCAGGAATTCCTTGTACGAGTCGGTCTGGATCGTCAGCAGGTTGGGCACGCCCAGTACGGGCGGACGCTTGCCGAAATCCTTACGGATGCGCTTCTTCTCGGTAAACGAGTAGGTCATGGTGGGTACCGCCTCGGTTCAGTAGCAAAAAATAAATCGAAAATCGGAGATCGAGATTCGACTGCAGGGCATCGCTGCCCTCAACTCCCGATGTCCCATTTCCGACGGACGGAGCATGGAACGTAACGCTTAACGCTTCGAACACGGCCGGGAACGGCCAAAGCCCGGGGGCTTACGCCCCCAGGCTCACTTGACGCTATGTCGAACTGATGGCGCGCAAGGCGCCGATTACTTGAGTTCGACCTTGGCGCCGGCAGCTTCCAGGTCCTTCTTGAACTTGGCAGCGTCGTCCTTCGAGGCAGCTTCCTTCACGACGCCACCGGCCTCGGTGAGGTCCTTGGCTTCCTTCAGGCCGAGGCCGGTGATGGCGCGAACGGCCTTGATCACGTCGACCTTCTTGTCGCCGGCGGAGATCAGGATCACGTCGAATTCGGTCTGCTCTTCAGCAGCGGCAGCGGCCGGACCGGCAGCAGCGGCGGCAACCGGAGCGGCGGCCGAGACGCCGAAGGTCTCTTCGATCGACTTAACCAGTTCCATGATTTCCATCAGGGACTTGGCCTTGATGGCTTCGACGATCTGTTCGGTGGTCAGGGTGGACATTGTTTCTTACCTTCTGAAATGGTTTCGGTATGGAAAGTCGACGGGATCAGGCTTCGACCGGGGCTTCTTCGGCGGCAACAACGTCGCCACCACCCTGCTGGTCGGCCACGGCCTTGACGGCGCGGGCAAACATCGTGATCGGCTCGTTGAGGACGCGAGCCAGCATGGCCAGCGCTTCCTGACGGGTCGGCAGCGAAGCAAGCACATCGACGTGGGCGGCGGGAAGCAGCTTGCCTTCCACGGACACGACCTTCGCGATCAGCTTGTCGTTGGTCTTCGCGAATTCCTTGATCACACGCCCGGCAGCACCGGGCTCTTCGAGCGAGAACGCATACAGCAGCGGACCGACCAGGGCGTCTTGGACGACCTCGAAGTCGGTACCGGCCACAGCGCGCGATGCCAGCGTGTTCTTGACAACCTTCAAGAAAACACCGGACTCACGAGCCTTCTTACGCATCGCGGTCATCTGGGAGACCGTGGTGCCTGCGTACTCGGCGGCGACCAAGGAGTGAGCCTTCGCGGCGACTTCTGCCAGCTCGGCGACTACTTCTTGCTTCTGGGACAGATTGAGAGCCATTGCACTCCTCCAATTGAACTCCGCTCACGACTCCTGCCGCTTGCGGTCCTGGGCGACATCGTCCTGACGTCGGGGACACGAGGTGTCCCGGGTGGTGGCCTTTCCAGATTCGAAACGAATACCAGAAGGGGCAGCACCATCTACGCAGGCCAGACCCATGGAGGCATCCGATTAAGCGGTCCCGCTAACGACGACGGCGTTTCCATGCCAACACGAGCTCCCTGCTCGTCGCCGTCGCGCGCTGATCGCGCCTACGGTCTTTGACGGCTGCCGCGGACTTTCGACCGTGGCTGCCCTCAAAAACGTTCCTCCGCCGGGAGACCCAGCGGAGGCCGTAAAACGAATTACTTGGTCGAGGTGTTCACGGTCGAGGTATCGACCGGCACGCCCACGCCCATGGTGCTCGACACCGAAACGCGCTGGATGTACTGACCCTTGGCTGCGGCCGGCTTGGCCTTCAGCAGATCGGCGATCAGCGTGTTCAGGTTGTCCGCCAGCTGGGCAGCTTCGAAGCTGGCCTTGCCGATGGTGGCGTGGATGATGCCGCCCTTGTCGTTGCGGAACTTGACCTGGCCGGCCTTGGCGTTCTTGACGGCCGTGGCGACGTCGGCGGTGACCGAGCCGTCCTTCGGGTTCGGCATCAGGCCACGGGGACCGAGCACCTGACCGAGCTTACCGACGACGCGCATCGCGTCCGGCGTGGCGATAACGCGGCCGTAGTTCAGATCGCCAGCGGCCATCTTCTCGGCGAGGTCGTCCATACCGACAGCGTCGGCACCGGCGGCGAGAGCGGCGTCGGCCTTCTCACCGGCAGGCACGAACACGGCGACGCGGACAGTCTTGCCGGTGCCGTGGGGCAGCAGCGAGGAGCCGCGCACGCCCTGGTCCGACTTCTTCGCGTCGATGCCCAGACGAACGGAGACGTCGACCGACTCGGCGAACTTCGCCTTGGCGTTGTCCTTGACGATCTTCAGAGCCTCATCGAGACCATAGGTCTTGCCGGGCTGGACGGCGGCCGTGGCGGCCTTCATACGCTTCGTGAGCTTTGCCATTTCTTAACCCTCCACTACCAGGCCCATGGAACGCGCGCTGCCGGCGATCGTACGCACGGCGGCTTCGAGATCGGCAGCCGTGAGATCCGGCTCCTTCTGCTTCGCGATTTCCTCGAGCTGGGCGCGGGTGACCTTGCCCACCTTGTCGGTGTTCGGCTTCGGCGAGCCCTTGGCCACGCCCGTGATCTTCTTGAGGAGGATCGAGGCCGGCGGGGTCTTCGTGATGAAGGTGAAGGTACGGTCCGAGTAGGCCGTGATCACGACCGGAATCGGGAGACCCGGCTCGAGCTTCTGCGTGGCGGCATTGAACGCCTTGCAGAACTCCATGATGTTCAGGCCGCGCTGACCGAGCGCCGGACCGACCGGCGGCGAGGGGTTAGCCTGGCCGGCCTTCACCTGCAACTTGATGTAACCAATAACTTTCTTTGCCATTTGACTTTCCTCGCGAGTGCTGGCGCCTTGCGGCTCCTCGCTGTAGACCTTCCCTGGTGGTGATGGGTGCGCTTATGCGAACCCCTGAAACACGGACACGCCGGAGCATAAAGCTCCAGCGTGGACCGGGCATTATAGGCGTCCGATTCGGGTTATGCAAACCCCGTGCCGGAAGGGTCGGGAAGACCGACCAGGAGGCCTTTAGGCCTTCTCCACCTGGCCGAATTCGAGCTCGACCGGGGTAGAACGACCGAAAATGAGCACCGCGACGCGCAGGCGGCTCTTTTCGTAATTGACTTCCTCAACGACGCCATTGAAGTCGTTGAAGGGGCCTTCGGTGACACGGACCATTTCGCCTGGCTCGAAGAGGACCTTCGGGCGGGGCTTCTCCACGCCTTCGCGGACCCGGCTGAGGATTGCCTCGGCCTCGGTGTCCTTGATCGGGTGCGGACGGTCGGCGGTGCCGCCGATGAAACCCATGACCTTCGGGGTTTCCTTGACCAGATGCCAGCACTCGTCGTCGATACGCGGCGTCTTGCCGTTGGTATCGGTTTCGATCTGCACCAGAACGTAACCGGGGAAGAACTTGCGCTCGCTGCGACGCTTCTGGCCGCCGCGCATTTCGATGACTTCCTCGGTCGGAACCAGGATCTCACCGAACTTCTCTTCCATGCCCTCGCGCACAACGCGCTCGGTCAGGGCCTTGCGAACCTGCTGTTCGAACCCCGAATAGGCGTGAACCACGTACCAGCGTTTGCTCATGCCTTACCTCAATGTCCGAGCTTAAGCAGCCAATCGAGCACGACCGTCTTCAACAACCAGTCGATCAGCCCCATTAGCAGCGAGAGAATGATGACGACCACGATGATGATACCGGTGGTCTTCAGCGTTTCGTCGCGCGACGGCCAGACGACCTTGCGCAACTCGAACTGCGACTCGGCGATAAAGCCACGCAGCTTACGGCCAGGGACCGTGAAAGCACCGATCGCCAGGGCAGCGGCGACGGCGGCGATAACGCCAACAACGCGCGCGAAAGACGGCACGTTCGGGTTATCGCTGAAATAGTAGAAACCGACGATGCCGGCGATGAGCACGATGGAAGCAAGCGCTAGCTTGCCGATGTCGGCCGGGCCCATACCCTTGGCTTGTTCTGCCTTCGTGTTCATGCGCGCTCAAGAATGGCACGCCAGGAGGGACTCGAACCCCCAACCTGCGGTTTTGGAGACCGCTGCTCTGCCAATTGAGCTACTGGCGTACAAATGAAACAGTGGGGATGCCAGCCCCGACGGGGGCTGGCATCACTCGTACTTACTTGTTGATCTTCGCCACGACGCCGGCGCCGACGGTACGACCGCCTTCACGGATCGCGAAGCGCAGGCCTTCGTCCATGGCGATCGGGAAGCCCAGCGTGACGTTGATCTTCACGTTGTCGCCCGGCATCACCATCTCGACGCCTTCCGGCAGCTTGATCGAACCGGTCACGTCCGTGGTACGGAAGTAGAACTGCGGACGATAGTTGCTGAAGAACGGCGTGTGACGGCCACCCTCGTCCTTCGACAGGATGTACACCTCACCCTCGAACTCGGTGTGCGGCGTGACCGAACCCGGCTTGGCCAGAACCTGGCCGCGCTCGACGTCTTCACGCTTCAGACCGCGGACCAGCACGCCGACGTTGTCACCGGCCTGACCCTGGTCGAGCAGCTTGCGGAACATTTCCACGCCCGTCACCGTCGTGGTCTGGGTGTCCTTCAGGCCGATCACTTCGGCCGGGTCACCCACCTTGACGATACCGCGCTCGACGCGACCGGTCAGCACCGTGCCGCGACCGGAGATCGAGAACACGTCTTCCACCGGCAGCAGGAACGGCTTGTCGATGTCACGCTCCGGCTCCGGGATCCAGCTGTCGAGCGCGTCGACCAGCTTGATGATCGCCGGCACGCCGATTTCCGACTGGTCGCCGTCGAGGGCGAGACGAGCCGAACCGTGGATGATCGGGGTGTCGTCGCCCGGGAACTCGTACTTCGACAGCAGTTCGCGGACTTCCATCTCGACCAGCTCGAGCAGCTCGGCGTCGTCGACCATGTCGGCCTTGTTCAGGAACACGACGATGTACGGCACGCCGACCTGGCGCGACAGCAGGATGTGCTCGCGCGTCTGCGGCATCGGGCCGTCAGCGGCCGAGCACACCAGGATCGCGCCGTCCATCTGCGCCGCACCGGTGATCATGTTCTTGACGTAGTCAGCATGTCCCGGGCAATCGACGTGGCCGTAGTGGCGCAGCGGCGACTCGTATTCGACGTGGGCGGTCGAAATCGTGATGCCGCGAGCCTTCTCTTCCGGCGCAGCGTCGATCGAACCGTAGTCCTTGAATTCGCCGCCGAAACGCTCGGCGCCGATCTTGGTCAGCGCAGCGGTCAGCGTGGTCTTGCCGTGATCGACGTGACCGATGGTGCCGACGTTGACGTGCGGCTTCTTACGTTCGAACTTACCCTTTGCCATGAGCGCTAAACTCCGCTGGAGCCAATGAGATAGTAAAAAAAGGAACCGCCGCGGACGACGAAGATGGTGCTCATGACTGGAATCGAACCAGCGACCTCTTCCTTACCAAGGAAGTGCTCTACCGACTGAGCTACATGAGCACGATAACGCAGCGCGCGAAGTTACAATGGAGCGGGAGACGGGAATCGAACCCGCACAATCAGCTTGGAAGGCTGAAGTTCTACCATTGAACTACTCCCGCACTGCGCGGAACTCGTCTGGTGGAGGAAGGTGGATTCGAACCACCGAAGGCGTAAGCCAGCAGATTTACAGTCTGCCCCCGTTGGCCGCTTGGGTATTCCTCCAACATAGAACGCCTATTGTCGCGAGCGCCCCGGAAACTGTCAATAACTTCTGCAGGCGAATCAGCGTGCAATGACCGGTTCCGGATGCCCGGACACCCCGTCGATACGGGCCGTCGACGGGTGGGCCGCGAAGTGTAGCGAGGTGCCCTTGTGAAGGGAAGCGTTTTTACGCCTCGCGGGTAGCGAGCACCAGCGGCTCCATCGCGCGCGACATCTCCATCAGCTTCAGGGCGTACTCCTGGAGACGAAGGTCCCTCCCCTCCACCGGTTTCCACGGCGGCACGGGCGTCGGCTTGCCGCCATCGGGCTTGTCCAGCGCCACGAAAACCATGACGCAGCTGGTCGCCAGGCGCTCCTCGCCACTGCGCAGGTCGCGGGCCAGGACGTCGACCGACAGGTGCATGCTCGAGGTCCCGGTATGGATGAGGCGGGCGCGCACGGTGACCAGGTCGCCGATCAGGATGGGGGCGAGGAACTGGATTCCGCTGACCGACGCCGTGACGCAATACGCGCCGCTCCAGCCCACGGCACAGGCGTAACCGGCCTGGTCGAGCCACTTCATCGCCATGCCGCCATGGACCTTCCCACCGAAATTCACGTCGGTCGGCTGGGCCAGGAAACGGAATTCGACCTCACGCTGCGTGCCGGGCATGCCATTACCTTGCTTTGAAAAGTCGCATTATGGCCTCTAGACCGCTTGTCCGGCCGTCCCGGCCGGCATAGATTCGGCTCTCTATACCCGTGGGGTACCCGATGGTCCTTCGCAGCGTCGCTTCCCGACTCGCCCTGGCCGTCCTGCTGGGGTCGGCGATCGTCCTGATCGTCACGGGCGGCCTGCTGCTGTCGCATACCCGTGAACAGACCCTCCGGCAGACCGAGCGCGAGGCCTCGGCCATCGCCTCCTCCGCCGCCAACCGCATCCAGGCGCGCATCGACGGAGTCGCCAAGGTCGACCAGGTCCTTGCCGGCCTGCTCAGCTCGCGCCGGGACCAGGCGCCGGCGATCATCCGCGACATCCTCGCGGCCAACCCCGAGATCGGCGATATCAGCGCCGCCTTCGTACCCCGCGACCACACCGCCTTGCGTGAAGACGACGCCCCGGTGGCGCGGCGCAAGCAGGACGGTGGCATCGTCATGGGCAGCCGTCTCAGCGACCCCGAGCCCTACTGGAGCTCGCCCTGGTTCATCCGTGGCCTGAATTGCGAGAAGGGTTGCTGGCAGCCGCCCTTCCGCTCCACCGAACGCAACGAGACCCTGGTCGGCTACTCCATGGCCATCCCGGGGAAAAACCTCCCGGTGATCGGCGTCGCCGACGCCACGATCAGTCTGGACTGGCTGCAGAAGCTGCTCGGCGGGCTGACCAAGCCGGACCATGCATCGGCCTTCGTGCTGGACACCAACGGCGAGTTCCTCGCCCATGACTGGCTCTCGTACATCGGCACACGGGCTAGCCACCCATTGCTTTCCGCGGTGGCCGAGAACCGCAATCCGGTGCGCATCACACCCGAGGAAGGCGGCCGGGTCAGCGAGCCGGTCTGGGTCTACTTCGTGCCGATCAGGGGCACGCGCTGGACCTTCGGCCTCAGCATGCCCGAACGCCAGGTGCTGGCCGACCTGCGGCGCACCTACCTGATCGACATCATGCTCGGCGTGCTCGCCCTGGCCGGCGTATCGCTGATCACCCTGATCGTGACGCGCCGCCTGATGGCACCGCTGGGGGTGCTCGCCGAGCGCGCGGAGAACGTGTCGCGTGGCGACCTCGACTTCGCGCTGCCCGTCGTTCGTCGCAACGACGAAGTCGGCCGCCTCACCCGCGCGTTCGACCAGATGCGCCACCAGCTGGCCGGACACATCGATACCGCCAAGCGCACGGCACGCGAACAGGAACGCATGGCGAGCGAACTGGAGATCGCGCGACAGATCCAGCTCGCGCTGATCCCCGAAGCGCACTGGATGGCCGACGACGGCCGGCTGGAACTGCACGCGGCACTGCGCCCGGCCAGCGCCGTGGGCGGCGATCTCTACACGTACTTCGCGCTCGGCGCGCGACACGTCTGCGTCATGGTCGGCGACGTGTCCGACAAGGGCATTCCCGCCGCCCTGTTCATGGCCCGCACGATCACACTCGCACGCACCATCGCGACCCACGCTCGATCGCCCAGCGACATCCTTGGCGCACTCAACCGCGAGCTGTGCAAGGGCAACGACACCTGCATGTTCGTCACCCTGCTCTGCGGCGTCGTCGAGACCGAGACCGGCCTGCTGGCGCTGGCCAGCGCGGGGCACGAACAACCCGTGCTGCATGCCGGTGGCAGCGCCATCCTCGTCGACGTGGAAACCGGCCCCGCGCTCGGCCTCGACCGCGAAGCACGCTACCCTGTGCGGGTACTCACGCTGCTTGGGGGCGATACGGTGCTCATGTATACCGACGGCGTCAGCGAGGCGCATGCGGCGAACCAGAAGCTCTACGGCGCCCACGCACTGCTCGACAGCGTGTCGCGCATCGAGGAAGGCGCGACACCGGAAGCCTTCGTGGATCGCGTACTGCACGATGTCGACGCCTATGTCGACGGCGCCGTCGCCTATGACGATATCGCCCTGCTCGCCCTCACATGGCACGACACCGGGGCCAAGGGAGTCCGTGTCGATGCGGCTGCGCATTCCTAACCGGCTGGAGGACGTGTTCCTCGCCCTGGACCGCGCGGAACTCGCCCTCGACCGCGCGGCCATCGATCATGCATGCCGCGCCGACGTGCGCCTCGTACTCGAGGAGCTGCTGGTGAACACCGTTCGCCACGGCTATCCGGACGGCCGCGAGGGCCAGATCGACATCCACCTCGAGATACGCCCGGACATCGTGCGCCTGGAACTACGCGACGATGCAGAGGCGTTCGATCCACTCCAGCACGTACCACCCGACCTGCCCGGCGACCTCGCCGATCGCGAGATCGGCGGCCTGGGCCTGCACCTGGCGCGCAACATCGCCAGCGAATTCGAATATGCACGCGACACACACGGCAATCGTGTCGTTATCCGCTTCGATCCATCCCTGTCCGACGAGTCCTCCCCATGACCCTGATCGTTCGCAGCGAAAGCCCCACCCCTGCACGCACCACCGTCTGGCTCGAGGGACGGCTCGACGCGGCGACCTTCGGCGATCTCGACGAGGCCCTGCGCGACATCACGCCGCTTGTCGACAATGGCGGCACGCTGGTGATCGATCTTTCCGGGCTGGAGTACATAAGCAGTGCCGGCCTGCGCAGTCTCGCGCAGTTACGCAGGCACATGCATGACCGCGACAGCCGCACGCTGCTGCTCAACCCCCAACCACAGGTGAAAAAGGTCTTCGAGATCGTGAAGGCCGTGCCCGTGGCCGAAGTGTTCGCCAGCGTGACGGAGCTGGACCAGTACCTCGATCACATGCAGCGGCAGATCACCGGCTGAGCGCCGGCGTATCGGTCAGGCGTGGCGTCAGGCGCTGTTCGTGTCGATGAGGCCGGCGCGCAGCTTTTCCAGCTGGCTCTTCAGGCCGACCACCTCATCGATCTCGCAGCCTGTCGCGCAGAACACATCCACGGGAACCTGGCCAGCCTTCTCGCGTAGCGCCCTGCCCTGGTCCGTCAAGGTGACGATGACCTGGCGTTCGTCGCGCGTGCCACGGGTGCGCTGGACCAGCCCGGCCGTCTGCAACCGCTTGAGCAGGGGCGTGAGCGTGGCGGAATCGAGGAACAGGCGCTCGCCGAGTTCCGACACCGTGATGCCGTCACCCTCCCACAGCACCAGCATGACCAGATATTGCGGATAGGTCAGATCCAGGTCCGCCAGCAACTGCCGGTAGAGCTTACCCATCGCCAGGTTGGCCGAATACAGCGCGAAGCACAGCTGCCCGTCGAGGGTACGCGGCGCTTCGATACCTGACGGGAGGGCGTTCTTGCTCATGACTCGAATGTAGGGTCGTAGATATTGGATTGCAAGCGATTGAATTGCGTTGCTGCACGGCCGCGGGGAGACTTCGTATGATGGACTCACGGCGAATCGGGAGCGACGCGTGATTCTGGGTCACCTTTGGGACTTCCTCACATCGACGTGGGTCGCGGACGTTCTCGGGGCGATCGGCGATGCCATCCGCGTCATTCCGTACACCCTGATCTTCCTCCTGGGCTTTCTGATCGTGCAGGGCCTCATGGCCTGCCACGCCTCGGTCGACATGGGCAACGGGCCCGCCGCTCGCGCACTCGTACACGGCGCCTTCCTCGATAGCCTGGGCCTTTGGTGGTCGCTGGGAGTGCCGACCGCGCTGGTCGCGTGGAAGCGGCTGGCGAAGGTTACGTCGAGGTCTCGCGACTAGCTCATCGGACAAAGCGCCGGTCCAACCCAGTCAGCGCGCATCTACGCCCTATCTTTTCCAACCATTACGGCGTCGCATGTCAGAAAGCTGCTCGAGGGAGCACAGCCAGCCGTTGAACAACGGGCATTCGGCTCTAAGCACCTCGAGTCCGATATCGATCGCCGCCAGCGAACCGTTCCAAATCTTGTCGTACCCGGCGTGCAGCGACAGACGGCGCTTGCTCGGCGCCGTCTGCGGACTGTCGTTGATACCTTTGGGGGTATCGTATTGCTCGCGGATTTGGGAGAAGGGATCGGCGAGGTCACTTCTCCCAGTCCGACAGCCAATGTCGCGGGATGCCCGTGCCGGCGGATGCCTAGACTATCTCAGACGTTAAAGCGGAAGTGCAGGACATCGCCTTCTTTGACCAGGTAATCCTTGCCTTCGAGACGCAGGCGACCGGCTTCCTTGGCACCCTGCTCACCCTTGAACTTGATGAAGTCGTCGAAGGCCACCGTCTCGGCGCGGATGAAACCGCGCTCGAAATCGGTGTGGATGACGGCGGCAGCCTGCGGCGCGGTGGAACCGGCGCGGACCTGCCAGGCGCGGACCTCCTTCTCGCCGGCGGTGAAATAGGTCTGCAGGCCGAGCAGGCGGTAGCCGGCGCGGATGACCCGGTTGAGGCCCGGCTCTTCGAAGCCGAGATCCTTGAGGAACTCGTCGCGGTCGGCGTCCTCGAGCTGGCCGAGCTCTTCCTCGATAGCCGCGCAGACCGGCACCACTTCGGCACCTTCCTGCGCCGCATGGGCACGCACGGCGTCCAGGTGCGGGTTGTTCTCGAAGCCGTCTTCGGCGACGTTGGCGATATACATCAGCGGCTTCATCGTGATCAGGAACATGTCACGGACGAGCGCTTTCTCTTCCGCATCCAGGCCGGCGGAGCGCGCCGACTTGCCCTGGTCGAGGGCGACGCGAAGTTTCTCCAGGACGGGCTTCTTCGCCGTCGCTTCCTTGTCGTTGGCCTTGGCCGCGCGCGTCGCGCGGTCCAGGGCCTTCAGCACGGCTTCGAGGTCGGCCAGCGCCAGCTCGGTGTCGATGGTTTCGATATCGGCGATCGGATCCACCTTGTTGGCCACGTGGATGACGTTGCCGTCTTCGAAGCAGCGGACCACGTGCGCGATGGCGTCGGTCTCGCGAATGTGCGCGAGGAACTTGTTACCGAGACCTTCGCCCTTCGACGCCCCGGCGACGAGGCCCGCGATGTCGACGAATTCCATCGTGGTCGGAATCACGCGCTGCGGCTTCACGATATCCGCGAGCTGGGTCAGGCGCAGGTCGGGTACGGGAACGATGCCGGTGTTCGGCTCGATGGTGCAGAAGGGGAAATTCGCCGCGGCGATGCCCGCCTTCGTCAGCGCGTTGAACAGGGTGGACTTGCCGACGTTAGGCAAGCCGACGATGCCGCATTTGATGCCCATGGCGATAGTAGTCCGGTAGAAGTGATTGGTGCGGTCAGGCGACCGTGTGCAGGCGTTTCATCGCCTCTTCGAACTTGCCATCCAGCGCCAGCGGCAGCACGTCGAACGCGCGCCCGATGCCGTGCATGATGGCGTCTTCGTCGGCCGCATTGGGGCGGCCGAGCACCCACGGGGTGACCTTGTCCTTGTGCCCCGGATGGCCGATGCCGATCCGCAGGCGATGGAACTTGCCGTGGCCGAGATGGGCCACGATGTCGCGCAATCCGTTCTGGCCGCCGTGGCCGCCATCGAACTTCATGCGAACGGTGCCGGGCGGGAGGTCGAGTTCGTCGTGGGCGACGAGACACTCTTCCGGCGCGATCTTGTAGTAGCGCAACGCCGAAGCGACGGCGATGCCAGACTTGTTCATGAATGTCGCGGGCTTGAGCAGCCAGACGGTCTCGCCACCGAGGCGCAGCTTGCAGGTTTCGCCGTGCAGCTTGCCGTCGAAGGTCCAACGCTCTCCCTGGTCCATGGCCAGGGCGTCGACACACCAGAACCCGGCATTGTGCCGGGTCCTGACGTATTCGGCCCCGGGGTTACCGAGGCCGACGATGAGACGTAGTGTCGCCATTGTTTCATCAGGCTTGTGTGGGAGCCGCTTCAGCGGCGATTGGGCGAATCGGCATCGCCGCTCCGTTGGCTTTTCGCCGATGAATCGGCTCCCACATTGGCCTAATCGCCGATTACTTCTTGTCGGCCGGCTTTTCTTCGGTCGCCGGCACTTCCGCGCCTGCAACCGGTTCCGGATCGACTTCTTCCTGGACCGAGGCCACGGTCACGACGGCGACGTCGTGTTCCTTGCCCAGGCCCAGTTCCGGGATTTCCACACCGGCCGGCAGCTTGAGGTCGGACAGGTGGACGATGTCGCCGGCGGACAGCTTGGCGAGGTCGAGTTCGATGAACTCCGGGAGGTCCTTCGGCAGGCACCAGACGGTGACTTCCGTCAGGTTGTGCGAAATGACCAGACCGGCGGTCTTGCCGGCGGGCGATTTTTCCTGATTCAGGAAGTGCACCGGAACGGCGACCTTGAGGACTTCGTTCTCGTTGACGCGCTGGAAGTCCATGTGCAGCATGAGCTGCTTGAACGGGTGCTTCTGCCAGTCCTTGATCAGGATCTTCTGCAGCTTGCCGTCGACCGTCAGGTCGATGACCGACGAGTAGAAGGACTCGAAGCGCGAGCCGAGCAGCACATCGTTATGCAGGACCTGAACGGGCTGCGGCGCCTCGTTGCCGCCATAGATGACAGCCGGTACGTAGCCAGACAGGCGGAGGCGGCGGCTCGCACCCTTCCCCTCGACCTTGCGGCTGGTAGCCGTGAGCTTGTGATTCGTTGACATGGTGTTGCCTCAGTGTTGAAAGCCGCCTTCCGGCGACTGGTAATGGGCTCCTCCGCGACCAGGGGAGCCCGAAAAACGATACGTCAGTCGATGTAGAGCGAGCTCACCGACTCGCCAAAGGCGATGCGGCGGATCGTCTCCGCGAGCAGTTCCGCCACCGACAACTGGCGAATTTTCGCACAGTCGCGGGCGTTGTCGCGCAACGGCAGCGTATTGGTGACCACCAGCTGGTCGAGCTGGGAGCCTTCGATGTTCTGGATCGCGGCACCCGACAGCACCGGGTGGACGCAGTAAGCGACGACCTTGCGGGCGCCTTTGTCCTTCAGCGCCGCCGCGGCGGCGCAGAGCGTGCCGGCGGTGTCGACGATGTCGTCCACCAGCACGCAGGTCTTGCCTTCGACGTCGCCGATGATGTTCATGACCGTGGCCACGTTCGCCTTCGGACGGCGCTTGTCGATGATCGCCAGATCCGCGTCGTCCAGACGCTTGGCGAGCGCGCGGGCGCGCACCACACCACCGACGTCGGGGCTGACCACGATCAGGTCGTCCATGCTGTGGTGGCGCCAGATGTCGGCCAGGAGCACCGGCGAGGCGTACACGTTGTCGACCGGGATATCGAAAAAGCCCTGGATCTGGTCGGCGTGCAGGTCGATCGTCAGGACGCGGTCGGCACCGGCCGTGGCGATCATCTTGGCGGCCAGCTTCGCCGTGATCGGTACACGCGCCGAGCGCGGGCGACGATCCTGGCGGGCATAGCCGAAATACGGCATCACCGCGGTCACGCTGCCGGCCGATGCGCGCTTGAGCGCGTCGATCAGCACCAGCAGGTCGAACAGGTTCTCCGCGCTGGGCGCACCCGTCGGCTGGATGACGAACACTTCCTGCTTGCGAACGTTTTCCTCGATCTCGATCTGCGCCTCGCCATCGCTGAACCGGCCGATGAGGGCCTTGCCGAGCGGAATGCCGAGACGGGCGGCGACATCGTCGGCGAGCAGACGGTGCGCGTTACCACTGAACAACATCGGGGTGGACGTATCCACGTAGGAACTCCTGGCGTGAGAGAGGGTTGGATCGGCTTTGCCACCGCGAACGGTGGCTGGGGCGGCAGGATTCGAACCTGCGCATGCGGGAATCAAAATCCCGTGCCTTAACCAGCTTGGCGACGCCCCAACAATTCGTTCCGGCAAGCCTTCCGGCCTGCCTTGGTTTTGCCGCAGCCCGCGGCCCTTCCCGTCCTTACGTCACGATGCCCGACGATTCGATCCGTTGCCGCGCGATATGCAGCGGCGAGGGATCGATACCCGCCGCCACGTGGGCCCGAAAGCCTGCGGGACAGCGCGAAGCGACCGCAAGGGCCGCCTCGTGGGTTCTCGTTTCCAAAAAGATGCAACCGCCGCTACCCGACAGCCGCGCGTGGCCGAAGCCACCCAGCCAGTCCAGTGCAGCCACCACCCGCGGGTGACGCGCGCGAACCACAGGCTCGAAGGCGTTCTCCGCGGAATCCCCGGAAACAAAGGATGAAATTGTCGCCCGCGGCGCATTTCGTGTCAATTCGACGGCACGGAAAAGCGCTGCCGTGGGCACGTTTTCCCGAGGGTCGACGACGACATACCAGCGCCGCGGCAGGCGCAGCGGCGTCAGTTGCTCGCCCACGCCCTCTGCCCAGGCCGACCGGCCCCGGACGAAAACCGGTACGTCCGCGCCGAGCCGCACGCCCAGGGCGGCCAGGGCGTCTTCGCTCAAGCCGGTGCCCCATAGGACATTCAGCCCTACCAGGACCGACGCGGCGTCGGAGCTGCCTCCGCCAAGGCCGCCGCCCATCGGAATGCGCTTGGCGACCTCGATATCCGCGCCAAGCTCGGTTCGCGTCTCAGCTGCCAGGAGACGGGCGGCGCGCACGGTCAGGTCCGTCTCTTCGGGAACCCCACTGATCGGCGTCGGGCGAGCGATGACGCCATCGCCACGGATGCGCAGGCGCACTTCGTCGCCCCAGTCGAGCAGGCGGAACACGGTCTGCAGCTCGTGGTAGCCATCCTCGCGGCGACCGACGATGCGAAGGAAGAGGTTGAGCTTGGCCGGGGCGGGCCACACGGTCCAGTCGCCTTCGTCCAACGGCGCCAGCGGGCGGCTCATGAAGACGCGCAAGTGGTCGGGAAATCCGTTCTCGCGATCGCGCTCGAGCGCCCTGGCGAACGCCGGCGCGTGCTTGTCGACGACGCTGAATCCATGTTTCGCGTAGAACGGCGCATTCCACGGCACGTCGGCCAGCGTACCGAGGTCGACACGGCGATACCCGGCCTCGCGCGCCCAACGGCAGGCATGTTCGAGCAGTGCCGCGCCGATGCCCTTCCCACCGAATTCGGGAAGCACGTCGATTTCGGCGATCCCGATCGTGTCGGCCGGGCCCTCGGTATCGAGGCAGACGAAACCGACGATGTCCTCCTCCACCGTGGCGACCCAGGCCAGCCCGCGGACGATCAGCTCGCGAACGATGTCGCCCGGAAGCGCCATCGACGAATACGAGCGCCACGCCTCGTGCCCGCGAAACAGTTCGACGGCCGCCCGCTCGATGGCACAGAGGCGCTCGGCGTCGTCCGCATGGGCGCGGGAGATCTGGAAGTTCATCATGGACCGGGGTGCATCGACAGGGGCGGAGTATAGCGGCGCCTTACCGGTCGAACGACCAGTTCTCCACCGACAGCCTGACCTTGTATGGCGCCTTTTCCGCGAAAACGCGCGTAGGCATGGCCGGCGTTCGCGTGGCGTCCCATTGCTTGTAGTCGACGGTCCAGCCGTCCTGGACCAGGCGTGAGGGCAGCCGGTCGGCACCGAAGGCGATGTCCGCCGGACCGGTGTCGGCACGCAGGCCCAGCGCCCAGCGTTTCAGTTCGGCCAGGGGAATGTTCCAGCCGACGGTGTTCGCCATCAGCGACTCCGCGTCGGCACCATGGCGCGGCCCGCCGTCGAGGCCCTCGAGGTCGGCCCCGCCAGGGCCGCCGGTCAGCCGGAACGTTCGGCCGGTGATCGGGCCGCGAACCGTGAAGTCATAGCGGTCGCCGTCCTGCCGCCAAGTGAGCGTGCCGGAATTGTTGTCCTTGCCGTCGCTGACAGACAGCTTTCCCTCGAGGGTCCAATGATCGGTATCGGCGAGGCTTCGCTCGCGCTGCTCCTGCAGGCCGAGGGTGGCGGCGTCGCCTTGCAGGCGCACAGGGGCTTTCGTGGTGGCGCAGGCGGCAAGCAGCAGCACGGGAAGGGAGGCGAAAAGCGCTTTGTGTGGGAGCCGATTCATCGGCGAAGGGCGCTTGCGGTCGAGGTGATGGTCCGCGCCGTGCGGCGCGGGGATCGCCGCTGAAGCGGCTCCCACAGGAGGGATTGCTGCTCCCACAGGGGGGATCGCCGCTCCCACAGGGGGGATCGCCGCTCCCACGGGAGGGATTGCCGCTGAGGCGAAAAGCGCTTTGTGTGGGAGCCGATTCATCGGCGAAGGGTGCTTGCGGTCGGGGTGATCGTCCGCGCCGTGCGGCGCGGACATCGCCGCTGAAGCGGCTCCCACAGGAGGGATTGCGGCTCCCACAGGAGGGATTGCGGCTCCCACAGGAGGGATCACGGCTCCCACAGGGGGGGGTGCCGCTGGGGCGGCTCTCGCAGGAATGCCTGCGGGGGGCCTCGGCAGGGCTTTCACGGGAAGGCGCATCAAGGCTTGAACTTCCGCTCGGTCCGCTCCAGGGAAGCGTTCTTCGGATCGATGCGGCGCACCTCGTTCAGCACTTTGCGGGCTTCGTCGTGCTCGCCTCGGTTCCACAGGACTTCGGCCAGGTGCACGCCGATGTCGGCGTCCTTGCGCTTGAGCCAGGCACTGCGCAGGGTACGCTCCGCCTGGTCCAGCTGGCCCTGGCGGAATTTCAGCCAGCCCCAGGAGTCGGCGACGGACGGGTCGTCCGGGCGTGCGCTACGGGCGGCTTCGATCAGGCTCTGCGCCTCGCCGAGATCGCGGTCGTTATCGGCCAGCGTGTAACCGAGGGCGTTGCTCGCCTCGATGTCGCCCGGCTTGATCTCGAGCACTTTACGAAAGTCGGCCACGGCCAGGTCGATCTTTCCGGCCTCGGCATAGGCCAGACCGCGGCCATAGAGCATGTCGGTGTCATCGGCCTTGACGCGCAGCGCCTTGCCATACGAAGCGGCAGCGGCGTCGAACTGACGGGCATCCATGTAGAGCTCGCCATCGAGGGCGAATGCCTTGAGCAACTGCTCGGGGCGATCCGCATAGGTGGTCTGCAGTTCGGCGACGATCTCGTGGGCGTCGTCGTCCTTGCCTTGCACGTGAAGCACCACGGCACTGCGCACCGAGGCGTCGTAGATGTGTGGATCGTCGTCGCCGACGGCGGCGTACCAGTCCAGCGCGTCCTCCTGTTTGCCGAGCAATTCGGCCATCTGGCCCAGGGTGAACGCATTTTCGGACTGCACATGGTCGGGCTGGTGACGGATCTCTTCGTACAGCCGGCCCACGGCCGTTTTGTCGTTGGCGCGGGCGGCCAGCGTCATCCGCATCGTGTAGGTATCGCTGTCCTGGGGGCCGCCGGCAAGGAGCTTCGAGGCGGCTTTCTCGTCGCCTCCCTGGGCCAGCACGCTGGCATACGCCAGGCGCAGGTGCGTGTTTTTCGGATCCTTGGCGACGGCCTTGGCGAAGAGCTTCTTCGCGGCCTCCTTGTCGCCGGCACGGAACTTCTGCTGGGCCGCCCACCCGTACGTGGTGCCGTCATGAAAGCGGGCTATGGCGCCGTCGCCGATGGTCTTCGCATAGTCGTGGCGTCCGAGGTTCTCGCCCAGTTCGCTCATCGCCAGCCAGGCGGTCGAATCGTTGGGCAAACGTTGCGGGGTGGCGACGCGCTCCAGCAAGACGCCTGCCTGCGCGGCGTCGCGCGCGCTCATCAGGGTTCGGCCGATCTCGCGCCAGGCATCCGGATCGCCGGTGGCAATCATGGCGTTGAGCTGGCGCTCCGCCTCCGTGGTGTCGCCACGGTCCAGGGCCACCCGCGCCCTGCCCTCGGAGAGATCGAGCGGCTTGCCGTGGAGGGCCGCCCAACGGTCGAGCGCCTTGGTGGCAGCCGCCTGGTCGTGTACCGCCAAGGCCAGTTCGGTGGCCCGCCCGGCGACCCGGGGATCGTCGCTCAATTGCGCCGCGTTGCCATAAGCCGCCGAGGCAGCCTTGAGATCGTTGGCCGCCAACGCAAAGTCACCGGCCATCAGCTGGGCCTGGACGTCGCGCTCGGGAGGCAGGGTGGCCACCTGGAGCCGATCCAGTGGCTGGACGCCGGTGCGGGTTGCCCTGGGCGCCTCGTGCGGGGCGACCGCGCACCCGGCCGCGAGGGCCGTCAAACCGACCATGGCCACAAAATGCCGCACTTGCTTGAACTTGGACCGACCGCTCAGCACACTAATCTCCGTCATAATCGATAGGGCGCTACAAGAGCCACGCACCTCGTGAGCGCACAATGCGCTCTTAGCTTAGCCGACGCCACCGAAGCCGACCCACGCCCGTCATGCCACTCATCGCCCTCGGGCTCAATCACCTCACCGCGCCGGTCAGCCTGCGCGAGCAGGTGGCATTCGATGCCGCGGTGGCGCCGCAGGCACTGGACGACCTTGTCCGCCAGCCGGGCGTGGAAGAGGCGATGATCCTCTCCACCTGCAATCGCACCGAGCTGTACTGCAGCGTGACCGAGGGTTTCGAAGGCGTACCGGGGCAGTGGCTGTCGCGTCAGCATCGATTGACCCCGCAACGCCTCGACGAGTTCCTTTACCGCCACGACGAGCAGGACGCGGTGCGCCACATGTTCCGCGTCGCCACCGGCCTGGACTCCATGGTCCTGGGCGAGCCACAGATCCTCGGCCAGGTGAAGGACGCCTACCAGCAGGCGCGTTCGGCGCAGAGCCTGCGCGCACCGATGGAGCGCCTGCTCCAGCACACATTCGCCGTCGCCAAGCGGGTCCGCACGGACACCCGCATCGGCGCTCACACCGTTTCCGTGGCATACACCGCCGTGCGCCTTGCCGAGCAGGTGTTCACCGACCTGCGCCAGGCCTGCGTGCTGCTGATCGGGGCCGGCGAGACGATCGAACTGGCTGCCCGACACCTGAGCGACAAGAAGCTGCGCCGGCTCATCGTGGCCAACCGCACCCTCGAGAACGCCCAGGAACTGGCCGGCCGTTACAGCGGATACGCCATCGCCCTGTCCGACCTGCCCCGCCACCTCGCCGAAGCCGATATCGTCATCACCTCGACGGCCTCGCGACTGCCGGTGGTGACGAAGCAGATGGTGGCCGATGCCATCAGCGCCCGCCGCCGCCGCCCCATGTTCATGGTCGACATCGCCGTACCTAGGGATATCGAGCCGGAAGTGGCCCAGCTCGACGACGTGTACCTCTACGGCATCGACGACCTCAAGCAGGTCATCGACGAGAACCGCCGTTCCCGCGAGCTGGCCGCCCGCGAGGCCGATGCGATCATCGACCTCCAGGTGGACCGCTATATGGCCTGGCGCCGCGCCTTGAGCCTGCGCAATCCTGCCGTGGACATGCGCGTCGCTGCCGAGGCCCAGCGCGACGAGGTCCTGGCTAAGGCCCAGGCAATGCTGCTCAGGGGCCGCTCCGCCGACGAAGCACTCGCCTTCCTGGCCAATACGCTGACCAACAAACTGCTCCACGCGCCCAGCGCCCGCCTGCGCGACGCCGCGCTTTCCGGCGATCTCGACCTTCTCCACGCGGCCGGCCGACTGTACGGACTGGACCCGGACGACGACGTTTCCGCATGATGTGCGGCTCCTGCCACACCGCGTGCTCCGAATGACCCCCTCGATCCGTCGCAAACTCGAAGCCCTTGCCGAACGGCACGAAGAAATCGGGCGGCTGCTCGCCCAGCCGGACGTCCTCGCCGACAGCCAACGCTTCCGCGACCTCTCGCGCGAATACGCGCAGCTCGAGCCGGTCACGCTGTCGCTGAGGGAACACGACACCGCCGAACGCGAACTGACCGAGTCGAGGGCCATGCTCGACGACCCTGAAATGCGCGAGATGGCCGCCGACGATATCGCACGGGTCGAAAGCCGCTTGCGCGATCTCGATGCCGACCTGCAGGTGTTGCTGCTGCCCAAGGATCCACGCGACGACGGCAATCTCTTCCTCGAGGTCCGTGCCGGCACCGGTGGCGACGAGGCCGCCATCTTCGCCGGCGACCTCTTCCGCATGTACGTGCGTTATGCCGAGCGTCAGCGCTGGCACGTGGAAATCCTGCATGCCAACGAAGGCGAGCACGGCGGCTACAAGGAAGTGGTCGCGCGCGTCGAAGGTCGTGGCGCCTACTCGAAACTGAAGTTCGAGTCCGGCACGCACCGCGTGCAGCGCGTCCCGGAAACGGAATCGCAGGGTCGCATCCATACCTCGGCCGCCACGGTCGCGATCCTGCCCGAGCAGGACGAGATCGATGACATCGAAATCCGCGATGGCGACCTCAAGATCGACACCTTCCGCGCCTCCGGTGCCGGTGGCCAGCACGTCAACAAGACCGATTCGGCCATCCGCATCACGCACCTGCCCACCGGCACCGTGGTCGAATGCCAGGACGAACGCAGCCAGCACAAGAACCGCGCCCGCGCGATGAGCCTGCTCAAGGCCAGGTTGCTGGACGCGGAACGGAGCAAGCAGAGCGCCGTGCAGGCCGAGTCCCGGCGCCTGCAGGTCGGCTCGGGCGATCGCAGCCAGCGCATCCGCACGTATAGCTATCCGCAGGGCCGGATCACCGATCATCGGATCAACCTCACCTTGTATCGCCTGCTGGAGACGATGCAGGGCGACCTGGACGAGCTGATCGACACGCTGACCCGCGAGCACCAGGCGGATGAGCTGCAGAACCTGATCGCGGCAACCTGAAGGGCATCGCCGCTGAAGCGGCTCCCACAAAAAGCCACGCCCCGTGTGGATGCCGATCCACCGGCGATGCCCCCTGTGGGAGCCGATTCATCGGCGACGCCCCATGTGGGAGCCGATTCATCGGCGACGCCCCATGTGGGAGCCGATTCATCGGCGACGCCCCATGTGGGAGCCGATTCATCGGCGACGCCCCATGTGGGAGCCGCTTCAGCGGCGACGCCCCATGTGGGAGCCGATTCATCGGCGATGGGTGCTCGCGCCAAACTTACATTTTCTGGCCCACAATGCCGGTCACCTCCCCGTGGAACGGAACCGAACCGATGGGCAAGAAGAAAAAGAAAACCTACGAGCATGACCTCGAGGCCCTGCAAATCGAGCTGGTCGGCCTGACGCGCTGGTTGCGGGCCACCGGCAAACGCATGCTGGTGATCCTCGAAGGACGCGACGCCGCGGGCAAGGGCGGCACCATCAAGGCGATCACGGACAAGCTCGACACCCGGGCCGCGCGCGTGGTCGCGCTGGGCAAGCCGTCGCATACCGAGGAAGGCCAGTGGTACTTCCAGCGCTATGTCACCGAACTACCCACGGCCGGCGAGCTCGTGCTGTTCGATCGCAGCTGGTACAACCGCGCCGTCGTCGAACCCGCCATGGGCTTCTGCACGGAGGATCAGTACGACAGCTTCATGAAGGCCTGCCCGGCGTTCGAGAAGCTCCTCACCGACGACGGCATCATCCTGGTCAAATACTGGCTGTCGGTCGACCAGGAACCCCAGGAGAAGCGCTTCGCCGAACGCGCGGCCGATCCGCTCAAGCGCTGGAAGCTCTCCCCCGTGGACCTCAAGGCCCGCGAGAAGTACGTCGAGATGGGCGACCTGCGTGATGCGATGATCCAGCACACGCACACCGCCGATGCACCCTGGTTCGTCGCCGACTTCAACAACCAGAAAGAAGGCCGGTTGAACCTGATCCGCCATCTGCTCGACCAGGTGCCCGACAAGTTCACGCCGGACAAGCCATTCGACCTGCCGCCGCTGAAGAACAAGCCGAAGAAAGACAAGGTCACCGCCAAGGCGGAAAAGGTGCCGAAGGTCTATTGACGCGCGGCGGTACGACGCACCGGCGCCTTGCGTTTCGGCAGGCGCCCGTTGCGCGACAGCCTCAGCCACTGGCGCAGCGCCAGCAGACCGCCGGCCGATTCGATCATCGCCGCGGGCACCCACATGATCACGCCACCGATCAGCTGACCGGTGAGCACGTTGAGGGTGAAGGCGCGCCCGCAGATCTCGAAGATCGGATAGAGGTCGGTCTTCGAAAAGGTGACGATCGCGCCGGCGACGATCTGCGGGGTCATGGTGATCGCCGGCGACAGCACGCGGATGCCCGGGGACATCCTTCCCGGCGGCTTCGGGCGGTGATCGAGGACGATCGACCAGTAGGCCAGCCCCGAGAGCACCATCGACCAGTTCATCGCGCGGTAGATCCGCCAGTCCAGCATCGCCATGGTCTGCATGTCGGGGATGAGCCAGACCAGGATCAGGGCGACGAAGAACGCGGTGACGAAAGCGGGGTTGAACAGGCACGCCGCGCACACACGCCAGGCCGCGGATCGCCCGGCGCGACGCAGGCGGACGCGTAACCACAAGGGCAGGCCCGCACGGAGCACCGTGCCCGGATACGCGGCGATCACCAGTAGCGGAGCCAGGTGATGCAACAGCACCTGCTGAATGCGGTGCATGAAGAACTCATGCTCGGCGTAGTAATCGAAATACGTGTGCAGCGCCACGTAGACGATCCCCATGCCCGTCCAGAACGCCGCCTGGCGCAGCGGAGCGACCGGCAGGCGCCGGCTGCCGGCGAGATACGCGGCGGACGTGGCAAGGAACACGACGAGGAACACCCAGGAGAACTCCCAGGGCACGATCCACTTCATGACGTCGGCACCCATCCGCTCAGACGACGCGACGGGCGCGACGCGTGCGACGCCAGCCGTAGATCAGGCCAAGCAACGCGACCAACCCCGGCACCAGCACGATATTGATGAACTTCAGGCGCAGGCCCAGCGCGTCGATCTCGGCATTGAGCTGGTGTTGCACGTCGCGCAGCTCCTTGCCGATCGCGAGCTTGCGCTGCAGGTACTGCTCCACCTCGCGGCGCTGCTCCGCCGTCGCGGTCGCCGGACCCGTCACGCCCTTGGCCGGTTGCAATTCCGCAAGGCGCCGCTGGGTCTCATAGAGTTCGTTCTCGAGTTCGCGTTTCTTGACCAGGAACTTGCGGTCGGCCGCAGCCTGCAAGGCCTTCACCCGGGTGAACGGCCGCTGCGAATTCACCCTGCCGCGGATCGACAGCAAGGCGGTCGAGCCGCCCAGGTTGTCGACGAGGTTCGCCACGAAATCCCCGTTGTTGGCGAACGGGGTGAGCTGCTGCTGACCGAGCAGGGGCTGCACGTCGATCCACAAGCGATCCGACAGCAGATCCGTGTCGGCTACCAGGACGATCTCGCCCGGACCACTGGCGACGGCGAGGTGTCCTTTCTCCGTGCGCTCGGGGAACGCCGTGCGGAAGGTATCGCGCAGGCGGGCCGCCAGCAGGTAGCGTTCGTGCGTCGGTTCGTAGTTGTCGAGCAGGCTGGTCGGATCGCCCGCCGAATCGCGTACGCGCTGGGCAGGCACGATCGCCGCTTCGTCCGAGGTCTGCACCAGCGGGATGAGGCGCGCCTTCGTATCCTGCGCGAGCTCGAAGAAACCCGCGGTCGAAAAGTTGATTCGCTGCAGGCTGGCCGTGACGACGTCGTCGTGGTTGAGCTCCTGCGCACCCAGGCCGAGCATGGCCGGGTGGCCGATGCTGTTGCCGTTGAGTTCGATGGTCAGGGCCTGCGAGCGATCGAGCACCACACGCGTCGGATCGAACACCACGCCCCAGGCCCGGAACAGGCGTGGCAGGTTCGAGTCGTGATCGTCGACCGTGCCGTGCGAGTCCACCATCGGTGCCGTATCCATCTCCGCGTCCGGATCGACGAAAACGACGAGATGCCCCCCGCGCAGCACGAACTGGTCGATCGCGTACTGCGCGTCGTCCGACAGGTGCTTCGGGTGGATGAGCAGCAGCACGCTGATCGCCGGATCGATCCGCTTGGCTCCATCCGGATCGATCGTGGTGACCTCGGCCAGCTGCTCGAGCTGGCGCATCAGCGTCCAGGCCGGCTCGCCGATCACCAGGTTGCCGTCGACCGGCAGGGAGCTCATCACACCCAGCCGTGGTTTCTTCGGCATCCCCACTTCATAGAGCAGCTTGGCGATGTCGTACTCGACAAAGGCCTCGCGGGCCGGATCGAAGAACGGAATGGCTTGCGGTACGGTATCGCCCGGGCCGCTGCTGCCGACCAGACCGAAGAAGACCCGCTCACCGTTGCTGCCGCCGCTGGCCGGCGTCAGGCCATAGCTTTCGGCGGCATCTTCGTCGTCCGAATACGGCACGGGATCGATGACACGCAGGCGGATCCGTCCATGCGCGCGGACGGCGATCTCGCGCAACATCTCGTGTACGCGCTGCTCGTAGCTACGTAGCTGGGCCAGGTCGCGCGTGGCATGGTCGGAAAAATACAGCGTGAGCGTCAGCGGCTTGTTCAGGCCATCGACGATGTCGAGCGTACCGGGCGTGAGCGTATAGATCCGGTCCGAAGTGAGATCCACGCGCGCGGTACGCAGTGACAGCGAACTGAAGGCGATCGTGACCAGGAACAGGACCAGGATGCCGAGCAAGGAGAGCCGCAGCAGGAAGGGGCGTGTCAGGTGCAGGTGTCGTGGCATGCTCATCGCGTCCTCTTCAGGTCGAGGACGACAACGCTCGCTGCCAGCCAGGCCACGATCGTGGCGAAGAAGTACACCAGGTCACGCAGATCGAGCACACCGCGGGCGATCGCGTTGGCGTGACGCGCGATGCTCAGCTGGCCGAGCGCGCCGATGACCTTCGGCGGCACCGCGTCCTGGAAAAAGTCGAGCACCTGCGGCTGTCCGGCGAGCAAGAGCAGGAAGCACACCGCCGCGGTGAGGATGAAGGCGATGATCTGGCTGCGCGTCGCCGTGGACATGCACGTGCCGATGGCGATGAAGGCCCCGGCCATCAGCCAGCTGCCGACGTAACCGGCGAGGATCACCCCGTTGTCGGGGTCCCCGAGGTAGTTCACGGTGATCCAGATCGGGAAGGTCAGGACCAGGCAGATGCCGATGAAGGCCCAGGCGGCGAGGAACTTGCCGAGCACGGCCTGCGAGATCGATACCGGCAGCGAGAACAGCAATTCCAGCGTGCCCGAGGCGCGCTCTTCCGCCCACATGGACATGGTCACCGCGGGAACCAGCACCAGGTAGAGCCAAGGGTGCATGTCGAAAAAGGGTTGCAGATCGGCCAGGCCGCGATCGTAGAAGTCGCCCGTATAGAACGTCAGCACGCCGGCCATGACCAGGAAGATCACCATGAACACATACGCCACCGGCGTGACGAAATAGCTCCATAGCTCGCGACGCATGATCGCCGTCACGCCGCTCATGCCTGCGCTCCGCGCGACTGTGTGGTGATCTGGCGGAACACCTCGTCGAGGCGTCCCTGCTCGAGCTGGATTTCCGAAACCTCGAGATTCTGCGTACGCAGCAAAGCCTGCACCTCGTCGAGGATGGGTTGGCCGTTACGGGGAAACACCGTGACGCGGCCGTCGAGGGGATCCACTTCCACCGATGCGACGTTGGGAATGCGGGCCAGCATCTCGCGAGACACGCCGCTCCCGGGCGCGCTGAACGACACCGCGCCGTGGTAGCGCGAGCGTGCTTCCAGCTCGGCCGGGGTCGCGTCGGCGAGAAGGCGACCGTTAGCAATGATGGCCACGCGATTGCACAGCGCGTGTACCTCTTCGAGCAGATGGGTGGAGATCAGGATGGTGCGTTCGCGCGCCATCGCGTCGATGAGCATGCGTACCGAGTGCTTCTGGTTCGGATCGAGGCCGTCCGTGGGTTCGTCCAGCATCAGCACCGGCGGATCGTGCAGGATCGCCTGCGCGAGGCCCACGCGCCGGCGCAGTCCCTTCGACAGGGTACCGATGGTCTGCTCGAGCACATCTTCCAGCTCGAGCCGCATCACCACTTCGTCGAACCGACGAAAGGCGATGTCCCGGTCCAGTCCACGCACGCGGACCATGAAGACCAGGAATTCCCGGATGGTCATTTCGCCGTAGCTGGGCGCACCCTCGGGCAGGTAACCCAGCGCCCGCTTGGCGGCGAGGGGTTCCTTGCGCACATCGTGTCCGCAGACCCGGGCCGTGCCTGACGTGGGCGCGAGGAACCCGGCAATCATCCGCATGGCGGTCGATTTGCCCGCCCCGTTGGGCCCGAGCAAGCCAAGCACCTGCCCCGGCTCGGCGCGCAGGGTCAGGGCATCCACCGCGGTCAGCGGCCCATAACAACGAGTGAGTCGGTCGGTCTCGATCATTGCTTCGCAGTGTAGCGAGCGGCTCGGCGGATAGCTCGCTGCCTGACGTCGGGCATCCCTCGGTAACCTGGCGATCGCCGCTGAAGCGGCTCTCACACCAAAAAAAAGATTCATCGCGGAAGTCCGGGGACGCCGAAGGCATCGGTTCACTCAGCGGCTGATGCCGCGGCGAGCGCGGACGTTACGGCGCAGAGCCTTCGGTGCCCACCCTCGCTGCTCAGACAGGTCCTCCGCGTTCGGTGCGGAAGGCCGCTGCGCGGCCGGTGTCTTATATGGCCTGCGGCCGCTCACTTGTGCGGAACTCGCCTCGAGGGTGGGCACCGAAGACTCTCCCGGACCGTGAGGTTCGCGTGGGTCGAGCCAAAGCCGCCACGGCATCGCCGGCAAGCCGACACAAGCGCGACGAAGGTGGTGGACAACCGGATACCAGCAACCGCTTCCGCATCGACCCGGAGTTCCGGGCACGGCCGGGGCCGACGACGGCACCACACAACGGCTCTCCTGCCAGCTGACCGTATCGTCGTGAGAGACCTTGGCGTCCACCCTCGAGGCGAGTTCCGCACAAGTGAGCGGCCGTAGGCCATATAGATACATAGGCCGCGCAGCGGCCTTCCGCACCGAACGCGGAGGACCTGTCTGAGCAGCGAGGGTGGGCGCCAAGGTCTCCCCGCGAAGCGCCCAAGTGTAGAGAACGATGGCGCAGCCGAGCCCGCGATGCCGAAGGCGAGCCCTAGGCGAGGTGCGAAAGAATGCCCGGCATGCCCAGCGCCCGCCCCCGGTAATCCGCGAAGAACCAAAAAAAAGCCCCGCCGTTTCCGGCGGGGCTTTCGGGTACCGCTTCGAGCTGGAATTACTTCGAGAGCGTCGGCGCGGAGGCCGCTTCGGCCGGGGCCGCGGCGGTGCCTGCAGCGGCCGGAGCCGAGGACGAACCGGCCGGAGCCGCTTCTTCCAGCGCCGGCGGCTTCATGCCGGCTTCCTGTTCCGGGGTCTGGTCCGGGAGGTTGTCGCCCTGCAGCGGCAGGTAGATCTCGAACTTCTGCTCGTCGTAACCCTCGACCGTACCGTGGTTGTTGGTCGGAGCCTTGGTCTGGATGTCGTAAGCGCGGAACACCACGTCGTCGTACTTGTAGCCGTGGGTCTGAGCGTAGGCTTCCAGCTGCTGACGCGTCTGCGGCAGACCGGCGCCGGTGCCGGCCCAATCGGCCTTGAGCGCCTTGCCGCCGAAGGCGAGCACAGCCTTGACGTTGCCATCGACGATGACGCGACCGAGCTTGTCCTTGCTGCCCGGCGTGGCGTTGTCCGCAGCAGCCGGAGCGCCAGCGGTCGATGCCTCGGCCGGATCCAGCGACGGACGCTGGGCGGCAGTGAGTTCGACGTCCTGACCATTGATCTTCAGCGTGGTGGCGTCGATCTCGGCGGCCACATCGAAGGTGTAGTTCTGGTCGCCCCAGTTCGTGGTGAACGTGATGCGCGGGCTGGTGATGTTCACACCAAGCTTCTTGGCGGCCGCCTGGATCTCGCCCATCGCCTTGTCCGACGCGGTATCGACGTCGTCGAGGGTGCGCGGCGCGGTGGTCGAAACGAACAGGATCGGCTTGGCCGGCTGGTCGACGATCGACGGAACCATCTTGCTGTAGTCGATGTTGGGAATCGACGCCATCAGGTTCTGCAGGTTGGACAGGCTGAACTGGATCAGCGCGTCCGGATCGCCATGGATGTACAGGTTCGAGAAGCGGTTGACCAGGTTGAAACCGTACGAGACATCGTAGGCCCAGTTGACCTTGACCAGCTTCTGGCTGCGACCGGTGCGCTCCAGCTTGATCGTGAACTTCTTGTCGCTACCGCGCCAGCCGTTGTCCAGGTTCCAGACAATGGTGCCTTTGCCGGCATCGGCGATCTGAGCGAAGCCCGGATCGATAGAGGCGATCTCGAGGGCGCCATCACCGACCTTCGGGTCGGAAGCCTTCCAGGAAATCTTTGCACCCGGGCCGTACGCCTTACCCGACAGCTCGAACTGCACCTTCGAATCGAAGGAGCGCAGCACGGTGTAGTCAGGGAAGCGACGGAAGTTGCTGAAAACGTCGTAAACCTGACGCAGATCCTTGCTGATCAGCATTTCGCGCTCAACATGTCCTGTTGAGGGCATAGCGACGCCGACCACGACACCGAGTACGGCGACGATGACGAGGGCGACAATAAATTCTAACAGACGCGTCATTCCACGGTTCTCCGAACGTCTTACGAACGGGCTCTACGCACAGCCATGGACGCCATACGCTCACCCCTGAAGAATCGGCCCGTGGCAGGGGTTCGCCCGCGCCGAAAGAGCCGATGGTACTTGCTCGCGGCGGGGAACGCCATTGGGTGCCCTGCCCTTTTTCGCAAGCCGGCACAAGGCGGTTTTCGGCCGCGTTGACCGGGCGGCGGCCCCCGGTCAGCGCCAGGTCAGACGATACCCAGCTCCAAAGCCTTCAGAACGGCGCGCGTGCGGTCCCGCACGCCCAGCTTGGACAGGATGTTGGAGACGTGGTTTTTCACCGTTCCCTCGGCCACACGGAGCGAATTGGCGATTTCCTTGTTGCTGTAGCCGCCCGAAAGCAGGCGCAGGATTTCGGTTTCGCGCTCGGTGAGCGGATCGGGCTGTTCCAGGCTCGAAAACTGGTTCTGGATGCGCCCCACCCCCGCCAGCAGCCGCTGGGTGACCATCGGGGCGACCAGCGAGCCGCCCGCGGCGACCGTGCGCACGGCCTCGACCAGCTGGTCGAGCGAAACGTCCTTGAGCAGGTAACCGCGCGCGCCGGCCTTGAGCCCGGCCAGCACGAGCTGGTCGTCGTCGAAGGTGGTCAGGATGATGGTCGGCGGCAGCTCGTTGCGGCCACCGAGGGTCTGGAGCACGTCCAGGCCGCTCATGTTGGGCATGCGCAGGTCGAGCAGGACCACGTCGGGGCGGATCTGCGGAATGGTCTGCACCGCCTGGGCGCCGTCCGCGCATTCGGCCACCACGCGGATATCCCCGGCGAGGTCGAGCAGAGAGCGAATGCCCTGGCGAACCAGGTTCTGATCGTCAACGAGACAGACGGAGATCATGGATGACCCTCGGAAGGAAACGGAATTGTGGCATGGGGTGGGAGGTCCGGATCGTCGCCCGGACTCCGATCCAGCGCGGGTCGCGCCGGGGTATGGGCCAGGGTGGGTTCCTCGCCCAGCGGAAGGCGCGCGGTCAGGGCGAAGCCTCCCTCCGGGCCGGTGCGGAAATCCACCGTGCCGCCGAACTCGGCCAGGCGCTCGCGCATGCCGTTGAGTCCGTTGCCCGGGCGGACGGCCCCGCTGCCATCGCCGCGGCCGTCGTCGCGAGCCTCGAGACAGAGTTCGTCGGGCCCGCTATGACGGAAGGTCAACCAGAGGTGCCGGGCATGCGCGTGGCGCACGGTATTGGTCAGGATCTCCTGCACGCAGCGCAGGAGCATCTGCGCCCGGCGCGGATCCTCCACGCCGAAGCGAGGCGGCACGCTCAACTGGACCTGCAAGCCCGGCACGCCTTCGATCAGGCTGCGCACCGCCTGGGTCAGGTCGATGGCATCGTCCTGGCGCAGTTCGCTCACGACCTCGCGTACGTCGGCCAGCAGTTGCTTGGCCGTGCGTTGCGCCTTGAGGACGTGTTCCCGGGCCGTGTCGTTGGTGAGGTGGCTGGCCACCTCGAGATTCAGGCTGAGCGCCGTGAGGTGATGACCGACCAGATCGTGCAGGTCGCGCGCGATACGCATGCGCTCGGCGATACGCGTGGATTCGGCGAGCAGGGCGCGGGTGGCTCGAAGCTCGGAATTGAGTTGTCGCAACTCCTCGCGCTCGTCCGCCTGCTGGCTCGCCACCATCGAGGCGATGAAGACCAGCGCGGAGAACCCGAAATAGAGGCAGGCCTGCATTGTCGAGGCGACCAGGGTGAACGGAATCTCAAGGAACACCGGGATCAGCAGCAGGTGCGCAAGCACCATCCAGGCGATGCCGATCGGCAAGGTGACCAGCCAGGGAACCACCGTCGCCACGATGATCAGCAACAGGGCGGCGACACCGCTCTTACTGAACACGCCGACCGCCAACGCCGTGCCGGTAAGGATCAGGAGCACCGCGATGCGTGTGAAGCCGTCCACGCGAAGGCCGAGATTTCGCGTCAGGAGCCAGTACACCAGGCCGAACACCAGGTAGCTCGCCGTCCAGCCAAGCAGGGCCATGTCGCCGATGAAGCCCGGCCCACCGCCCGCCCGCTGCATGGAGAGCGGCAGTCCCACGCACAGGAAGACGAAGTACGTGGCGTACTTCAGGAGGCGGACATTATTGAACTGAACCTTCGACATGGCCGCATCATAGGGCTTCGCGGCGCCGCCACCACCTGATAGAAGTCACGCTTGGGCCATCGGCAAGCTTCGGCTTTACAACGGTTTTACATGCGCGATGGCGCGCCACCGGGGTGGCCGACGTGCCATAATGCCGCGCATTCGGCGGCCCGGGGGTCGCCCGTTTTGAACTCATCATTCCAGAACCTCTAGCGGAGCAACGAATGGCCCTTGCCATCCGCGACGTGCGCGAGCACGACCTGGATGCCGTGCTGGCACTCAATAACGAGGCAGGCACCGGCATCCTCGCCACGGACCGCAGCCGCCTGCGCCACCTGTACGAGATCGCGCATTACTTTCGCGTCGCCGAACAGGATGGCCGCATCCTCGGTTTCCTTATCGCCATGCGTCCGGACGCCGAATACAGCAGCCCGAATTTCCGCTGGTTCCAGGCCCATTACGAAAGCTTCGTGTACATCGATCGCATCGTGATCGCGTCCGAATCGCGCGGCCATGGGCTGGGCCGCATCTTTTATTGCGATGTACAGAGTTATGCCGAGGTACGTGTGCCGCTTTTGACCTGCGAAGTTTTTCTCGAACCACGCAACGACCAGACCGTGCTGTTCCACGGCACCATGGGCTTCCAGGAAGTCGGCCAGCAGAAGATGGGCGCCACCGGCCCGAAGGTGAGCCTGCTGGCGCGCGAGCTGCCGAGCTTCCCGTTCGTGCGCGAGCGCTATATCGAACAGGACGGCCTGCCCCCCGTGGCATGGCTCAGCGAGCGGCAACGCCCGATCGACGGCCACAAGGTGAGCGCATGAACGCCCGCGCCGAACCCCTCGAAGCCGCCTGCGACCTGCGTTTCGGCCAGGTCGGTATCGCCTGCGTACGCCTTCGCCGCGTGGATGCCGCCGCCCTGGTCGAGGAACTGGAACGTCGCGTGCGCTCGGCGCCGCAGATGTTCGCCCGCGCCGCGGTCGTGCTCGATCTGTCGCACCTGCCAAAACTGCCCGACGACGGCATGGTCGACGCACTGCTCGAAGCCATTCGCAGCGCCGGCATGCTGCCCGTCGGCATCGCCTATGGCACGCCGGAAACCGAAGCGCTTGCCGAGCGAATGAACCTGCCGTTGATCGCCAAGTTCCGCGCACAGTACGAGCCGGGCCAGGCCACCGCCACGCCGGGCGGCGGTGCGTCCGTACGCAGCGAGCCGGTCGCCGCCATGACCACGATCGACCAGGACGTCGAGCCAGGCAGCGCCACCACCGCCCAGCACCACACGGGCAGCGCCGTGCGCTCCGGCCAGCAGATTTACGCGCGCGACCGCGATCTGGTCGTCACCGCCGCGGTAGCCAATGGGGCGGAAGTGATCGCCGATGGCTCGATCCACATCTACGGCAGCCTTCGCGGCCGCGCCATGGCCGGCGCGCAGGGCGACGAATCCGCACGCATCTTCTGCTCCGACTTCCGCGCCGAACTGGTCGCGATTGCCGGGCATTACCGCGTGTTCGAAGACATGCCCAAGGAATTCGAGGGCCAGGCCGTGCAATGCTGGCTCGATAATGGAAAACTCATGATCGCGCGCCTGTGACGCGCGGTCCCACGCTTATTCGCGGAGACATCTCTTGACAGAAATTATCGTCGTCACCTCCGGCAAGGGTGGAGTTGGCAAGACCACCACCAGCGCCTCCCTCGCCACCGGTCTCGCCCTGGAAGGCAAGAAAGTCGCCGTCATCGATTTCGACGTCGGCCTGCGCAACCTCGACCTGATCATGGGCTGCGAGCGGCGCGTGGTGTATGACTTCGTCAACGTCGTACACGGCGAAGCCACGCTCAAGCAGGCCCTCATCAAGGACAAGCGCCACGAGACCCTGTTCGTGCTCGCCGCGTCGCAGACGCGCGACAAGGATGCGCTCACCCAGGAAGGCGTGGAGAAGGTCCTCGACGAGCTGACCAAGGAAGGCTTCGACTACGTCGTCTGCGATTCGCCGGCCGGTATCGAGAAAGGCGCGCATCTGGCGATGTACTTCGCCGACCACGCCGTCGTCGTGGTCAACCCGGAAGTCTCCTCCGTGCGCGACTCCGACCGCATCCTCGGCCTGCTCGCCAGCAAGACGCGCCGCGCCGAAAAGGGCGAGACGCCGATCAAGCAGCACCTGCTGCTGACCCGTTACAACCCCAATCGCGTCGAAGCCGGCGAAATGCTCAGCGTGAAGGACGTCGAGGACATTCTCGGCATCAACGTCGTCGGCGTGATTCCGGAATCGGAGAACGTACTCGCGGCATCCAACGCCGGCGTACCGGTGATTCTCAACGACGATTCCAACGCCGGTCTCGCCTACAAGGATACGGTCGCCCGCATCCTCGGTCGTGAGCTTCCGCTGCGTTTCGTCGAGCCGGTCAAGAAGGGCTTCCTCAAGCGCGTCTTCGGAGGTTGAGCATGGGTATTCTCGATTTCCTGAAGCGCAAACCCGAAGCGAGCGCGGGCGTGGCCAAGGAACGCCTGCGCATCATCGTGGCCCAGGAGCGCTCGACGCGCGGCGGCCCCGACTACCTGCCGCTCCTGCGTAACGAGCTGCTCGAAGTCATCCGCAAGTACGTCAACGTCGACGTCGACGCCGTGAACGTCACGCTCGATCGCGACAGCGGCCACGAAGTCCTCGAACTCTCGGTCGCCCTGCCCGACGGCAAGCCCGCCACCTCGGCATGACCGCGCCCGATCCCGCCGACGCGGTTCTCCGCGTCGGCGCCATCGGCTTCGAGGAACCGCGCGCCCTGCTCGCCCACTACGGCCTCACGCTTGTCGAGGTCGCGAATGGCCACGCCATTCCCGGCAGCTTCTGGGGCGATACCGAAGCCGGCATCATCGGCACGACGGTCTACGCCCGCGCCGATACGCCGGTGCATTCGCTGCTCCACGAGGCCTGCCACCTCATCGTCTTACCCGCGGAGCGGCGCGCGCTGGTCCACACGGACGCCACGGATTCCATCGAGGAAGAAGACGCCACCTGTTACCTGCAGATCGTCCTCGCCGGGCAGTTGCCGTCGGTGGGCTCCGCCCGTCTGATGGAAGACATGGATCGCTGGGGTTACACCTACCGCCTCGGCTCCACCCGCGCGTGGTTCGAACAGGATGCGCCTGAAGCACAAGCGTTCCTGCGTGAACGCGGGCTTCCCACGGGCTGAAGGCCGAGCCGAGCCTACCCCGGCTCGTTGCGTTCGATCTGCGAGACGACGCTCGAGGCCGCGGCGGCCTGCGTGCGGGCGAGGCGCCGGCGCTCGAGCGTGGCGTAGGTCAGCCAGGCGCCCAGCCCGACCAGGCACATACCGGTGGTGCCGAGGGCAAGCGTGAGCATGCTGCCGGACAGCGCCGGCGAGAGCACGCCCGCGACCACCGCCGTGAAGAGCAGGCTGCCGAAAGCCTGCACCGAAGAGACGCCACCGCGTTGTTCGGGGAAGCGGTCGAGCAGGAGCAGGGTCAGGGTCGGGAAGGCCAACTGGACGCCGCAGCCATAGAGCGCCAGCGGCAAGGTGGACCACGGAACCCGCGGGTGATCCAGGGCCAACGCCAGGACCAGGTTCAGGGCACACGACGAGAGCATGGCCGCGTAGCCCCAATTCACCGTGCGCGCCGCGCTCGCCCGCCCCGCCGCGCGGCCGGAGACGAAGGCACCGAAGACCATGCCACTGACCACCGGAACGAACAGCCAGGGAAAGCCGTCGGCGCCTAGGTGCAGCAGGTCGCGGATCAACTGCGGCGCCGAGGCGATATAGAGGAACAGGCCGGCGAAATTGATCGAACTCGCGAGCGCCAGGGGCCAGAACGGCAGGTCGCGCAGGATCGTCAGGTAGCCCCGGAGCAGCGGCCGGGGGCGGAACACGGTGCGTTTTTCCTGCGGATGCGACTCGACCAGCAGGCGCGCCACGGCGATCGTCAGCGCCACGGTGAAAGCCGCCAGTGCCCAGAAGATGCCTCGCCAGCCATCGATGCCCAGCAACCACGCGCCGATGATCGGAGCGACAGCCGGCGCCACGCCGAAGATCATCATCACCTTCGACATCATTCGCTGGGCCTCTTCACCCTGCATGGTGTCGCGCACGACGGCACGGCCGATGACGATACCGGCACCGCCGCACATGCCCTGCACGATGCGGCAGCCGAGCAGGAAGGCGAAGCTCGGCGCCATGGCCGCACCCACCGAAGCCACCGCGTAGATGGCCATGCCGATCACGATGACCGGCTTGCGTCCATAAGCGTCCGACAACGCGCCATGGAACAGGCTCATCACCGCATAAGCCAGCAGGTACACGCTGAGCAGCTGCTGCAGGGCGACCTCGCCCACACCGAAGTCGCGCCCGATATCCGGAAAGCCCGGGAAAATGGCGTCGATCGAAAACGGCCCGATCATGGACAGGGCCGCAAGCAGGAACGGCAGGTAACGCCGCGGGTCGCGGGTCGTCGCGGAGGTCATGGACCTTCAAGGCGGTGGCGGGGGGACCCTGCGAGTATAGCGGCAAGGTTTCGGGCCATAATCGTGCCATCGAACTACGCTGGAGTTGCCGTGGGTTACACCGGTTTTCTTGCTGTCGGTGTGGGCGGGGTGCTCGGTTGCTGGCTGCGCTGGTGGCTGGCGGTCATGTTCAACCCGCTGTTCCCCAACCTGCCGCTCGGCACCCTCGCCGCGAATCTCGTCGGCGGACTGCTCATGGGTGTCGCCCTGGGGGTGTTCGATCATTTCAGCACGCTGCCCGTGGAGGCGCGACTGCTGGTCGCCACGGGCTTCCTCGGCGGCCTCACTACCTTCTCGACCTTCTCGGCGGAGACCACCGGGCTGCTCCTTCGCGAGCAGTACGGCTGGTTCGCCGCGCATGTCGGGTCGCATCTGGTCGGCTCCATCGTCATGACGATCGCCGGCCTTTTCATCACACGTGGAGTACTGAAGCACTTTTGAGCGCCACGCCGCGCGGGGCGGCGAGAGGATCACCAGGAATCCCATCGATGAGCCACGATTCTTCGTCTCTCAAGGCACGGGCACAGGCCCTGCTGGAACAGGCCGGCATCACCCTCGGCGGTAACCGGCCCACCGACCTCGTCGTGCACGACGACCGCACCTACCCCCGCGTATTCGCCCACGGGTCGCTCGGCCTGGGCGAGGCTTACATGGAAGGCTGGTGGGACGTAGGCGACCTGCCCGCCTTCTTCGCCCGCGTCCTCGGCTCCCATGTGGACGACTCGCTGCGCACGCTGGATACCCTTGTCGCCCATCTCAAGGCCCGCTTCCTCAACCTTCAGCGGGGCGAGCACGCCTGGGACGTGGGGCGACAGCACTACGACCTGGGCAACGACCTCTTCGAAGCCATGCTCGGCAAGCGCATGGTCTATTCCTGCGGCTACTGGGCCGACGCGAACAACCTGGACGACGCGCAGGAAGCCAAGCTCGACCTCATCTGTCGCAAGCTGGACCTGCGGCCGGGGCAGCGGCTGCTCGACATCGGCTGCGGCTGGGGCGAGGCGCTGAAGTTCGCCGCGGAGCGCTATGGCGTGAGCGGCGTCGGCGTGACGATTTCAAAGGAGCAGGCCGAATACGCACGCCAGCTGTGCCAGGGCCTGCCGATCGAGATCCGCCTGCAGGACTACCGTGACCTCGCCGAATCCTTCGACGCCATCCTCTCGGTGGGCATGTTCGAGCACGTGGGCGGAAAGAACTACCGCACGTGGTTCGAGGTGGCGCAGCGCTGCCTGCGCCCGGACGGACTGGCCGTGCTGCACACGATCGGCAGTAACGAGCAGCCCGGCCGTCCCGATCCATGGATCGAGAAGTACATCTTCCCCAACTCGGTGATCCCGGCGATGAGCCAGGTGGCGGCCGCGCTGGAGGGCCTGTTCGTCGTCGAGGACTGGCACAACTTCGGCACCGACTACGACCGCACGCTCACCGCCTGGCTGGCCAACTTCAACGAGGCATGGCCACGCCTGGCCGGACGCTACGACGAGCGGTTTCGCCGCATGTGGCAGTTCTACCTCGGTTGCTCGGCGGGCGTCTTCCGTAGCCGGCGCGACCAGCTCTGGCAGCTGACGCTTTCGCCACGAGGTGTGGCGGGCGGCCTCCGCGTGCCTCGCTGACGCCGCGACGACTTCGCGCCCCGTACGGTCGGGGCATGAACGATCACGCAAGGCCTGGCGAAGGCGTTGTCGAGACCGATGTACCGGCGCGGCTGGATCGGCTGACCTGGGGGCGTTTCCACACGCTCGTCGCGGTGGCGCTCGGCATCACCTGGATTCTCGACGGCCTGGAAGTCACCATCACCGGCTCCATCGCCGGCGCGCTGAAGTCCAGCCCGGTGCTGCATCTGACGGATTGGCAGGTGGGGCTGGCCGGCAGCCTGTACCTGGTCGGCGCGGTGGCGGGGGCGCTGTTCTTCGGCTGGCTCACCGATCGCCTGGGCCGCAAGAAACTCTTCACCATCACGCTCGGCCTGTACCTGGTCGCCACCGCGGCGACGGCGTTCTCGCCGGACTTCATCACCTTCGTCGTCTTCCGCATGCTGACCGGCGCCGGGATCGGTGGCGAATACGCGGCGATCAACTCGGCGATCCAGGAGCTGATACCGGCCCGCTACCGCGGGCACACCGACCTGGTGATCAACGGGAGCTTCTGGGTGGGCGCGGCGATGGGCGCGCTAGGTGCGGTTGCCCTGCTCGACGGCGGCTGGGTGTCGGCCGAGCTCGGTTGGCGGCTGACCTTCGGCCTCGGTGCCGTGCTCGGCCTCGGCGTGCTCGTGCTTCGCCACTGGGTGCCGGAAAGTCCACGCTGGCTGATGCTGCATGGGCGCGTCGACGAAGCCGAGGCCGTGGTCGCCCAGATCGAACGGCGCCTGGGCGTTCCACCCCCCAGCGAGCCACTGCCGAGGTTACGCCTGCGCCCGCGCAAACTGACCCTGGGCGCCGTCGCCACGACCCTGTTCCGCGATTACCCGAAACGCACCGTGCTCGGCCTGGTGCTCATGGCCACCCAGGCCTTCTTCTACAACGCGATCTTCTTCACGTATGCGCTGGTGCTCGGACGCTTCTACGGTGTCGCCGACGCCGACGTCGGCCTCTATCTGCTGCCTTTCGCCGCCGGCAACTTCCTCGGTCCGCTGTTGCTGGGACGGCTGTTCGACTCGGTCGGTCGCAAGCCGATGATCGCGATCACCTACGCCATGTCGGGCCTGCTGCTGTTTGCAACGGCCTGGCTGTTCGTCCACGGCATGCTCGACGCGCGCGCGCAGACCGTTGCCTGGAGCGTCGTGTTCTTCTTCGCATCGGCGGCGGCGAGTTCCGCGTACCTCACGGTGAGCGAGAGCTTCCCGCTGGAGCTGCGCGCGCTGGCGATCGCCCTGTTCTATGCCTTCGGCACGGCATTGGGTGGTGTCGTCGGGCCGTGGCTGTTCGGCTCGCTGGTCGGCACCGGCGAGCGTTCGGCGATCGGCTGGGGCTATGCGTTCGGCGCCGGGCTGATGCTGCTCGGTGCGGCTGCCGCGCTAGGCCTCGGGATCGCGGCCGAACGACGCTCCCTGGAGGACATCGCCGCTCCGCTCGGACGCGCCGACTGAACGCAGGAATCGCTTGCGCACGATGCCGCGAACGAAGGAGAGCGCGGGCCTGGGGTCGTCCCAACGAAAGACATGCAGGTGCGCCCTTGCCCATTGGCCGAGTACCGACAGCCACGGCAGGCGCTGGCGCTTTCTCAGGGCGAGTACGGTGGGAATATCGTGGTAGAGGTCGACACAGGCCATGCCCTCCGGATCCTCACGGGACGCCGGTGTCACCGGCAGTCCCTGCGCATCCTGCCAGGCCATCTCGCACACATTCATCCCGCAGTGGGCGGCGAACTCCACGTAAGTCCACGCACGCGTGTTCACTTCGATGATGCGGAAGACACCATCGCGCGGATCGCGCTTGAACTCGGCACTGAAGATGCCTCGATAGTCGAGACCATCGAGCAGGCGACGCAGGTGGACGACAGCCTCGGGAAGGATCGCCAGCGGCACGGAATGACAACACGAACTGTTGCCGAAATCCGGCGGCGACATGCGCAGCCGCCGCCGCGCGCGAATGCCGGCATAGCCACCGTTGCGGTCGCGAAAACCGTCGACGAAAAAATGCTCGCTGGCCGCGCCGGGAACGTACTCCTGCGCCATCACGTCGAAGCCCTGCGCATGCAGGCGCTGCCACGTCTCGCGCAGGGCATCCGGCCGATCGACCCAGAGGCCCTTCACCCCGGTCACGTCGCTGAAGCGCTGCGAATTCACCGGCTTGACGAAGACACGGTCCATCGAGGCGAAGGGAATGCCGTCGATGTCTTCCAGACCGGCGATCCGATAGGTCCGCGGATGGGGAATGCGTGCCGCCGCGAGGTAGCCGGCAAAGACCGACTTGTCCTGCAGCAACGCCTGTGCGTCGCGGCTCGAGGTACTGACCAGAAACCGGTTGCCGACATCCGTGGACGGCAGGTCCGCAAGCCAGAGGGCCGCGTCGTCCGCACCGGCGACGATCACCGCCTTCGCCAGGGGCATGGCGCGCAGGGCGGCAAGCCCCTGATCGCCCGGGCGCCCGTCCCATGGCAAGGGTCCGGGCGTGGGCCGGTACCAGCGTGAAGCGGTGACGATATCGCCAGGCGGACAGGCCACATACGCCGGGATACCCGCCATGTGGAGGCTGCGAAGCATGCCCAGCGCGGTCGGCCCGCGCGCCATCACGATCGCGGGTAACCGCTCGTCGTCGCTCGTGTCCATACCGCCCCCTGTGGCGGGTTGCAACGCCGGAATGGCGCACCCTGCAGGAGAAATGTGACATCGGCCGCGGCAACCAGATAGATCGCCACACGGCCTATGCCTTATCGGGGAGCACCCCGCTGTTCGGCGAAAGCGGCATCGATGGCCGCATCCATCGCCAGGTCGCCGGCGCGCAGCGACGCGCCGTCGATCAGGTCTAGCACGTCGGCAACCTCGTTCGTGACCGGCGCGACGGCCAGCGCCTCGGCGGTCATCTGCGCGGCGTACTTGACGATCTTCACCGGCCGGCCGTTGGCATCGAAGATCGGGTTGTACGTGGCCTGGATCCAGACCACGACCTGGCCCTTGGCCAGCCGTCGATACAACCCCGCTTCGTGAAGGCCGGATCGCAAGCGTCGCCAGAACCCGATGTAGGCATCCGAGCGGCTTTCGTCCTGGTCGACGAAGATGCTGTGATGCTTGCCGACGATCTCGTCGAGCCGATAACCGGTGACGCCGAGGAACACGTCGTTGGCGTCCAGAATCATCCCGTCGAGTGAAAACTCGACAACGCCCTGGGTGCGATCGACCACCTCGGCACGCTGCTCGCGCGTGACGACCGCGGCGCGCTCGTCGGAGATGTCGCAGGCATACAGCAGCACCGACGAAACCCGTCCTCCGCGGCCGGCGAGCGGAATGTAGACCGCCTGGAACCACACGTCGCGCCCGGAGGCGCCAAGAACGCGATACGTGCCCGAGACCTGTTCGCCCCGGGTCAGGGCTCGCCACAGGTGCTCCGCATCGTCAACGGGGAAGAACCGGCTGTGCGGCTGGCCGACCACGGCTTCGGCGCGGCAACCCAGGGCCGCCAGGAAGCGCTCGTTGACCGAGCGGACGACACCGTCCAGACCGAACTCGACGACCGACTGGCTGCGCGAGAGCGCGGCGATGATCGCGCGCTCCGTGCGTGCGCCGCCGCGGCCGCGCACCCATCCGAACATACCCATCGTCGCGTCCCGTACTGCTGATTCGAACCGGGTTATCGGCCGGAGTCAGCCTGGGCTTTAGCTTCAGACACCGTCGGCGACGGCGAACGGAACCACCCCCGGCTCGCGGGCCTCGCTGGCCTGGCGCCTGGCCGGGGCAGCCTGGCGGGGAACCGACGGCGAGGTGCGCCCCAGGGTGATGTTCTTGGAGGCGCGGACCTCCCGGTTGGCGAACGTCCAGATCTCACCGGTTTCGGTGATGAACACCGTCCAGTACAGGTCCGACTCGGGACCGTAGTCGATCAGGAAGTGGGCGAAGCCCTCGCCCTTGGGGGTGTTCATCGGCAGCGGCGGATTCAGTTGTTGCAGCATGGTGTCCTCCTCGTGGCCCGATTAGCCCCAAACCCGCGTGGGGCCGGGGTGAACGTGCCGTCGATCACGCATCACCGGACACGGACACCACTTTTCGTCGCGGGTGGGTAACATGGCCCCATCCAAGAGCAGGTTCATCAGGGGATACAGGGCGTGCAGGCACGTAACTTCGCGGTATCGGTTGTCCATCCCGGTGGCAAGGTCGCCATCGAAATCGAATTCAACGAGAAAATCCACGGACTTTCCGGCGACACCCTCTGGCTGTCACTCGAGGACGGTGCCAGCCTGGCGGATGCGGAAGCGCTGCGCGCGCTGCTCGAACGCGTGGGCCACCGTCTTACAGTGACGAACGTACGCGCCTGACCGGCGCGGTCGCGTTGTCGGTGACGGCGGAGACCGCCACGGCCAGCGGCACCACCACCGATGCCAGCCGATGGTTTACGCCGTGCACCTTGCCGCACCCCAGGCAATGCCGGGTCATGCCCAGCCCGCGACGAGGCGCGCGGGCGGTGCCCAGGATGCAACCGCAGACGTAGCAGCTGGTGATCGCCCCACGGTCCCACAGCTTCACTCGCACGGCCTGCACGGTCACCCAGCACAGCGCAAGCGTGACCGACCCGGCCATGATCCATCCCGGCAGGTCCGAATAGAGGGAGAGGATGCCGAGCCGGCCCGGGACCTGCTGGACCGCCTTCATCGCCGCCGCCGCAAGCGCGCCCGCGCCGAGGACCATCAGGCCCGGCGAGAACATTCGGAAATACATCCGTCCGGCGTACGACATATGACTCCCCTTCCCCAGCCGGATGCTCCCGGCTGGGGAAGGTTGGAGCCTGCGTGGTCTACCCGCCGTGAACGCTAGCCTGCCGCCGATCCGAACGACGGCGGCCGATCGGCCTTGGCCTTGCCGAAGGCCTCGTTCGGCATATCGCCCATCACGAAGCTCAGCGTGCCACCGGCGACCAGCTCCTTGTGACCGATCCAGCTCTTCGTCCATGGCTGGCCGTTCCAGCTGACCGACTGGATGTACGGCCGACCCGGACCGTTGTCCTTGGCCTCGATCACCAGCGTGCGGCCACCGCCCACCTGGACCTCGGCGCGATCGAGCAAGGGGCTGCCGAAGACATAGTTCGTGCTCACCGGATCGACCGCATACAGGCCCATGGCACTGATCACGTACCAGGCGCTCATCTGGCCGCAATCCTCGTTGCCGGGGAGGCCATCGGGTTCGGGCAGGTACATGGACTCCAGCAGCATGCGCACGCGCGCCTGTGTCTTGTGGTGCGCCCCCGCATAGGCATAGAGATAGGGCATGTGGTGCCCCGGTTCGTTACCGAACGCGTACTGGCCGACCATGCCCGCGATATCCGGCGGCGCATTGTCCGGCAGCGCCGGATCCGCGTTGAACAGGCCGTCGAGCTTGGCCTCGAAGGCCGCTTCGCCACCGAAAAGCGTCATGTAGTTGTAGACGTCGTGCTGGTTGAGGAAGGTCGCCTGCCAGGCGTTGGATTCGGTGAAGTCACGCCAGCGTTTCGAATGGCCGATCGCGATCGGATCGAAGGGCAGCAGCCAGCTGCCGTCGTCCGCGCGCGGGCGGACGAACTGCGTGTCCTTGTCGAACACGTTGCGGTAATTCTGCGACTGCGTCCGCAGGAGCGCCGCGTCGTCCGCGTGCCCGAGCGCCTCGGCCACGTGCGCCACGGCCCAGGCATCGTAGGCGTATTCGAGGGTCTTGCTGGCCGCCTCGCCTTCTTTGTCGCTGGCGATATAGCCCTTAGCACGGAAAGCCGGCAGGCCGAAGTAATCGTCCTGCAGCGCACGACGACGCAACACGGGCCACGCCTTGGCGTAGTCGATGCCGGTAAAACCCTTGGCCTGCACCTCGGCGATCACCGGCGCACAGTGGTAGCCGATCATGCACACCGTCTCGATCCCCTGCAGCGGCCATACCGGCGCGCCGCTGGGGCTTTCCACGGCGAGACGCACCAGGCCATCGACAAGATCGGGAACACGCTCGGGCTGGTACAGCGTGAACAGAGGATGCTCGGCGCGATAGGTGTCCCACAGCGAATACGTGCTGTAGTTGTGCCGGCCTTCCGGCAGCGTGTGCACGGCCTTGTCCATGCCGCGGTAGCGACCGTCGAAGTCGCTGAACACCGTCGGCGCCAGCATCGTGTGGTACAGCGAGCTGTAGAACGTACGCTTGATCTTGTCCGACGAGGACTCGATGCGGATTCGCGAGAGTTCGCGCTCCCACTCGGCCTCGGCCGAGGCGCGGATGCCGTCGAAGTCCCAGCCGGGAATCTCGTTGTCCAGGTTGCGCATGGCGCCGTCGATATCGACGCCGGAGATACCGACCTTCACCAGTAGCGGCTCGCTCGACGCCTTGTCGAAATGCAGGGCCGCCTTCAACTGGTTGCCCTTGACCGTGGCCGTGCCGGCCGGCTGTGCCTTGTCGTCGCTGTACAGCGTGGCGCTGGCGATCGGCCGGGACAGCTTCATCGCGAAGTAGATCACCCGCCCTGCGGCCCACTGGTAGACGCGGCGACCGCCCACGACGGTATCGTTGCCGATCAGGGTGAGTTCCACGTCGCTCAGGCGGGTGGGCGTTTCGATGTTGTCCTGGTAACCATGCGCCAGATCGAGCAGCAGGTGGGCACCGCCGTCCTTGGCGAAGGTGTAGCGATGCATGCCGGCGCGCAGGGTCGCGGTAAGCTCGGCAAGGATATCGTGGTCGGTGAGCTTCACCCGGTAATAGCCCGGATGCGCCTGCTCGCCCGTGTAATGCGAGCGATAGCCCTTGACGTGCGTGCGGAAGCCTTTCTCCGGCTTCTGCCCGCCCTTGTGCTTGGCGTCGAAACGCGAGACGTAGTTCACGCCGTCGAAATCGCGGTCGCCCGGTTGCAGTCGAACCGCGCCCATCGCCGGCATGACGAGGAAGTCGAGCATGTCCGCCGCGCCCGTTCCGGACAGGTGCGTATGCGAGAAGCCCATGATCGAGCCGTCGCCCTGGTGGTATCCGGACGAGCCGTCCCACTCCGCATTGTTCGTGTCCGGGCTGAGCTGGACCATGCCGAACGGCCGCGTCGCACCGGGATAGGTGTGACCGTGGCCGCCCGAACCGACGAAGACGTCGACGTAACGCAAGACGCCCTCCCCAGCGGTGCCGCCGCTGGCGGGTGGCGCGTTCAGGCCTTTGTGGACGCCACCGGCCAGCGCGGTGAGGGAACCAAGCTGACCAACGGCCGATACAGCGGCCATCCCTTGCAGAAAACGTCGACGGGTAACCATGAATCGCTCCAGTTCTGGCGTCGCGTCAGACGCGGCGCAGGGAATCGGGGTGCTTGTCGGCGAGGTGGACCACCAGTTCGCCGAACAAGGTATTGGCCCACGCGAACCACACGCGGGTGAACTGTTTCGGATCGTCCTGATCGAACGCCTCGTGCATGAAACCGGTGCCGGCGTGCGTGGTCTTCAGCCAGTGCAGGCACTGGCGTTGTTCGGCCACATCGTCCGTGGTGAAGGCCTTCATCATGATCGACATCGGCCAGATCATGCGCAGGCCTTCGTGCGGTCCACCGACGCCTTCGGCGGCGCTGCCCTTGAAGAAATACGGATTGTGCGCGCTCCATACGCGATCGCGCGTGCGCTGGTAGCGCGCATCGTGAGCGGCGCTTTCCAGGTAAGGCAGGGCCAGCAGGCTGGGGACGTTGGCATCGTCCATGAACAACTGGTTGCCGTAGCCGTCGACTTCGTAAGCCCAGTAGTCGCCCTGCGGATCCTTGACCACGCCGTACTGTTCGACCGCGGCGGCGATCTCGTCGGCCAGCGCGTGGCACTCGTCGGCGAACACCTGGTCGCCATAGAAACTGGCATGCATCTGGGCGAGGCGGCGCAGGGTCACGACGGCGAACAGGTTGCCCGGGATATTGAACGGGTACACGGTCGCATCGTCCGAGGGACGGAACATCTGGTGGATCATGCCGACCGGACGCGTCGGCTGACCGTAGCCATGCAGGAACTGGCTTTCGGTGGGATTGGGCGACTGCCGCTGGAAGTGGTATGGGCCCGGACCGTCCTTGCGCTGCTGTTCGCGGAAGGTGCGCAGGATGAGTCGCGTGGCGGCGCGCCAGGTATCGTCGAAGGGCTCACGATCGCCCGTGGTCTGCCAGTAGCCGTGCGCAAGGCGGACCGGATAGCAGAGCGAATCGATCTCCCATTTGCGCTCGGCCACGCCCGGATGCATATCGGTCTGGTCGGCCTGCGCCCAATCCAGCTTGCTCTTGCCCTTGGGGTCCGGCAGGAAGGCGTTCGCATACGGGTCGATGGCGATGCAGCGCGCCTGGCGACGGATCAGGCCACGAAACAGCTTGCGCAGCGCTTCGTCCTTCGGCGTCAGCGGCAGATAGGGCCAGACCTGGGCGGAGGAATCGCGCAGCCACATCGCATCGATGTCGCCGGTGACGACGAAGGTGTCCTCGTAGCCGTCCAGCCGGCCGATCTCCACCGTCGTGTCGAGCGTGTTCGGAAAGCAGTTCTCGAACAGCCACGCCAGCTCGGGATCGGCGATCTTCTTCTTCGTGGAGGCAATCAATGCTTCCACGGCTTCGCTGGTGAACTTGCGCTGGCCGACGGGCGGACGCTTGCCGGGAAAACGCGGCGCCGCGAAGGCGTTCGCGCCGATGCCACCGGCCATGGCGACGCCCGGGACCAGCGAAAGCCACTTGATGAGGTTGCGACGACTGGGGTTCACCGTTGACCCTCCTTCAGGGCATCGACCAATGAGCGTACCGATAAAGCATGGCGAAGCGTATCGATGTCGACCTTGCCGTCGATCGCGATATCGACGCTCTCGCCGGGCAGCAGGTCGAAGGCGTTGTCGGACAGGCGAACATCGAGGTCGCCGGTGTCGATCCATACCGCCCGTGCGAGGCGCTTTGCGCCGACCGTGAGCACGATACCGTGACCGCTGTCGCGGAGCGTCGTGCCGAGTTCCGGCTGGGGCAGTGCCAGGTCGCGTGCCGCAGCGAAGTACAACAGGTGATGGGCAACGGTCTTGCCCTGCTCGACCAGATCGAAGGCGACGACGGTATGCCGAGGATCGGCCCCTTTGAGCAGGGCGGCATCGTCCACGTGCTGCACGCTCGTACTGGTCAGCGCGGCGGCTTTCACGGCACGGCTTTGTTCGGAAAGCAGCTTTCCTCCCATGTCGTAGACACGTGTGCGAAGGGTCGCGTCGAAGTCCGCCGTGCGGTCGGAGACGGCGAACACCTCGGTCTTGCCGTCGCGGCGCAGGGGCACCACGTCCACCGGCGCGTAGAAGCGCTTCGCATGGAACTGCAGGGCCTTCCAGCGATTGAAATAGTCGACGCTCGCCCAGGAGGCGCCCGGCCAGACGTCGTTGAGCTGCCAGTACAGCGAGCCCATGTTGCGTGGACGGGCACTGCGCAGGTGTTCGGCCGCCAGCTCGATGCCTTCGGCCTGCATCACCTGGCTTAGGTACACGAAGGACGGGAAATCCTTCGGTTCGCCGTATTCCTGGCGGATGTACAGCAACAGACGCTGATTGCCATCGCCGTTGGCGAATTTCTGGTGGGCGCGCATCACCTTCGATTCCGGCTGCATGTCGCCGGCCTCGGCGAAGGCCTTGATCGTCTCCATCACCGGGAAGGACTGCAGGCCGTACTCGGACTGGAAGCGCGGCGTCACGTCGAGGTAATGGGAGATCGGCTCGGAGCCGGACCAGACCTTCCAGTAATGGAAGTCGCCGTCGTTCTCGACGTTGGCCTCGCCGTCGAAGTCGGTGCTCGGCGAACTGGCCCAGTACGGCGTTTGTGGCGACAGGTCGCCAACGACCCGACGCAGCGTCTTGCCGAACAATTCGCGCATACCCTCGTCGAGGCGACGTACTTCGTCGGCATTGATGAACTTGCGGAAGTCCTCACGATCCGGCCACGACTCCCATCCGGTCTGCACTTCGTTGTTACCCGCCCAGAGCACGATGGACGGATGGTCGCGCAGGCGTGTCACCTGTTCCACGGCTTCGATGCGCGAGCTTTCGCGGAAGGCGGGATCGTAGGGCGTGATCGCACCGCCGAACATGAAGTCCTGCCAGATCATCAGGCCCATGCGGTCGGCCGCGGCGTAGAACGCATCGTCCTGGTAGGTACCGCCGCCCCACATGCGCAGCATGTTCATGTTGGCGTCGCGCGCCGAGTGCAGGATGGCCTCCATCCGTTCGGTTGTCACGCGCGCGGGGAAGCTGTCGAACGGGATGAGGTTGGCGCCCTTGGCGAAGATCGGCACGCCGTTGACCACGAAGGCGAAGCCCCTGCCCCACGGGTCCTTCTCGCGGCGCAGTTCGACGCTGCGAAGACCCGTTTCGCGATCGACCTCGGCCACGCTCGCGCCCTTGGCGCTCACCGTGGCATGGAAGCGATAAAGGTTCGGATCGCCATAACCGACCGGCCACCACCGCTGCGGACGCTCGATATCGATGGGGACGGCGACATGGTTCTCGCCCGCGGCCAGCGTCACGTCGCGCTCCTGCGCGCCGTGCGTGCCGTCGGGCGCCGTCCACGTGACGGCGACCTTGACCGGGCCGGCCTTGTCGGCGCGCAGATCGAACTGCGCATCCACATGTGCGTTGGCTTCGTCCACCCTGGCCTGGGCGAGATGGAAATCGGCCAGGCGCAGGTCGTCCCAGCTCTCCAGCCGCACGGGACGCCAGATGCCGGCGGCGAGGTAACGCGGACCCCAGTCCCAGCCGTAGTGGTAATTGGCCTTGCGGACGTAGTTGGAGGTCTGCTTGCCCTTCGGCTCGTCGCCAAAGGAGGAATCGAATTCACCCGGCAGCGCATAAGGCTGCTTCAACAGCCAGGGCTGCAGGCGGGCGATGGGTGACTGGAAATGCACCAGCAGCGTATTGCTACCGGCATGGAGCGCGTCCTTCACCGGCAGGCGCCAGCGGCGGAACATGTTGTCCGCGGCGAGCAGCTTCTTGCCGTTGAGGCTGACCTCGGCAAAGGTGTCGAGGCCTTCGAAAACGAGATCGACGTGGCCACGCTTGAGCGCGGCCGCGTCGATGTCGAACGACAACCGGTAGTCCCAGTCGGCGAGGCCGATCCATTGGAGACCGGCTTCGTTGTCACGCCAGAACGGATCGCCGATCCGTCCCAGGGCGAGCAGGTCCGTCTGGACGGCACCCGGCACGATGGCCGGCTGCCAGTCCGTCGGGGCCTTCTGCGCGATCGCTGGCACCGCCCCGGGGGCGAGGCGGAACCGCCAGCCGGCGGAGAGGTCCCTCTCCGCCGGCGTGGCCGCCGTGGCGACGCTGGCGACGAGCCAGGCCACCACCGCCAGCGACGCGCGGCGCATCACAGCTTGAAGCCCAGCGTCAGCGTGTACGTGCGGCCGTTCTTGTACGCGTTGAGCGGCTCGGCGGGCGTGTTGTTGTACACGTAGTACGTTTCGTCGAGCAGGTTGGTGCCATCCAGCGAGATGCGCATGTGGTCGTTCACCTGGTAGCCGATCGAAGCATCGAGCTCACGGAAGATACCGGTGATCTGCGCCGACTGCAGCTGCGCGATCTGGGTGAAGTACGCCGAACGCCAGCTATAGGTCACGCGTGCGTCCCACGGGCCCTTCTCATAGTACGGGCTGAGGTTGAAGGCGTTCTTCGAGTTGTACGGCAGCGGGAAGTCGTTGCTCGTGCTGGCATCGGAGTACGTGTAGTTGGCCAGCATGCCGAAACCGTACTTGAAGTTCTGCTGGTAGGTCAGCGACACGCCCTTGACCTTGGCCACGCCGGCGTTCACCGGGATCTCCATGTCGTACACGTCGTCACGCAGGTTGGTCAGGTTGTAGTGCGTCTGCTTGACGTTGGTGTTGAGGATGTAACCGGAGATGCGACGGAAGAAGAACTCCGCGGACAGCACGCTGTTTTCCGAGAAATACCACTCGGCCGAAGCGTCGTAGTTGGTCGACTTGTACGGCTTGAGATCGGTGTTGCCACCCGAGCCGGTCAGCGTGCGATCGTCCAGCGCGATGTACGGCGTCATCTCCTGGTAGCGCGGGCGGGCCATCGTCTGTGCCGCGGCGAAACGCAGGGTCACGTCTTCGATCGGGTCATAGGCGATGTTGAACGACGGCAGCCAGTCGTGATACGTGCTGCGCTTGTTCACCGGCGCGTACTGGTCGGGACCGACGCTGTTATAGCCGTTCACCGTGTCCCGTGTGCGGTAGTAACGGACGCCGAGGTTGCCGCGATAGGAATCGCCCGAGAAGTCGCCCTGGATGTAGAACGCGCGATTCTGCTCGGCGATGCTGTACGTGGCCTTCGGATCGAGCGGCGCGCTGGTGACCAGGCTGTCGACGTAGTCGCGCAGGCCACCCCGACTGATCGTCGTCCAGTTGGCCATGCTGCCCGTGCCGTCGAGGCCGCCGAGGTAGCCACCCGGGGTGCCGCCGCCGTCCAGGTCGGCCAGCGAGACACCGCTGCCGTCCGGCGACGGAATGCGCGCCGCGTAGGCGTCCTGGCCGTTGAGATGATTGGTCGCCTTGATGCCGACCTCGATCTGGTTCAGCGGACCCCAGGTGACGTCGTGGCGGAAGTCGGTCTGGAAGTAACGCTCGCGATCGTAGCTCGGTGCATAGCTGAAGCCCGCACCGTGAGCGAGCATCGCCGCCGGGTTGTCCGGGCTGTTGAAGTTGATCTGCGGATGCTGGCCGTCGAGGTTCCAGTTGTAGCCGCCGAAACCCTGGAACTGCGCGTTCCAGATGCCTTCGGAACCACCCGTGGAGCCGGTGTAGCCGACCTGGCTCGTCGCCGACCAGCCGTCGCCGTACCAGTCGGCGCGCAGCTGCGCCGTGCCGGTGTTGACCTTGGATTTACGCTCGTAACCGTCGAGGTACGTTGCCGCACCGGGGCCGTACGAGCCGCTCGTGCCAATGCCGTTCTGGAAATTGAGGGCAGTGGCATCGGGCGCGCTGCCCGACCAGTCGCCGTAATGGCTCTGGTTGAAGTTGTCGAACTTCTCGGTGACGTACAGGCCGGTGAAGTTCAGCTCGAACGCATCGTTCGGCTTCCACTGCAGGTCGGTCGACACGCCGTCGCGCTTGCGCTGCTGCTGGAACCACGCGGTGTTGATCGCCGTCGGGTACACGCCCTTGGTGCCCGGGGCGACGACGTTCGGGTTGAACTGGTGGTTGGGATCGGTGTCGGTCGGATCGTTCGCGCGCTGGTAGCCGAAGACCTCGGTGCCCTGGCGGTCGATGACACGATCGGAATGCATGACCGAGCCGAGCACGCCGAAGGTGGAGTCGTTGTTCTTCCAGCTGTAGAGCATGGAGGCATTCGGCTTGCCGGTATCGGCACGGTCGTTATAGCCGTAGCTCACGTTGCCGGTCAGCGTGTTTGCCTTCAGGTCGAGCGGCTTACGCGTGTTGACGATGACGGTACCGCCGATGCTGCCCTCATCGATGTTCGCCTGCGGGGTCTTGTAGACCTGGGCGTTGCCGATGATTTCCGAGGTGAGCAGGCTGTAGTCGAACGAACGGCTGTCCGGGTTGTTCGGATCCGAGGTCCAGTTCGTCGAGGCCAGGGTCTGGCCATTGAGCAACAGGCGATTCAGCGCCGGATCGGTGCCGAGGATGCTGACCTTGTCGCCCTCGCCGAAATTACGGTCGACGCTGATGCCCGGAAGGTGCGACAGCGATTCGGCCACGTTGCGGTCCGGGAACTTGCCCACGTCTTCCGCCGAGATGGCCTCGATGATGGAGTCCGAATTGCGCTTGAGGTCGAGCGACTTCTGCAGGCTCGCGCGGATACCGGTAACGGTCACGCCGGCGAGGTTCGCCGCGTTCTGCGCATCGGCATCGGTGGCCGGCGCCTGGGTCGGCTCAGCTTTCTTGGTGGTCGTGGCGGGCGGGGGCGTCGCGCCGGCGTCCTGCGCCATGGCGGTGCCGGTGGCGAACAGCCCGGCCATGATGGCCATGGAAAGGGCGCTGATCCGGTAATTCACTGCTATCTCCTGGGGACGAGAATGGTTTTTTTCGGGACGAACGACACCGCGCAAGCTTTCGCCTGCGTTCGTCGACCGTTCCCATTGCTGTGTGTCGCTTGCCCTGCCGCTGTGGGGGGACCGCAGCGCGTTGCTGTTGCAACCTTGTTACGAGGCGGATTTTTAGGGTCGACTGACAACGTTGTCAACCGATTTTTTAACTCGATCTAAAGTCGGACAAATGGACGCAAAGTATTGTTTATAAATGCGTTAGTGAAATCATGAAAATACTGCAGTGCGGAAATTCTCATGGCCGATTTGGATCGATCCATGCCAGGGAAAGACAATCGACGGCTACGCGTAACCGACCGTCCTGAATCGAATTTTCGTGCGTCGCCCAGAGAAGGAGGCGTGCAGGGTCCGTTCGAGCGCCCCTTTGCTGCACCGCAGCGCAAAAAAGAAGCGTTTCCCATCCCAACGGGATGATGAACAACATCGGCAAGTCCTTGCGGAATGCCGTTTCAGACAGCCATCAGTCACCTGTTTTCGCAGAAGCTGAACGCACGAAGGCCAACGCACGCGCAAAGGAACCTATGGCGATCAAGCGATTCGCACCGGACGTCTCGATGATGTCCGTCCTGTCCGTAGCACTCATCGGTGCCCTTGCCGGCTGCCAGCGCCAGGCCCCCGACGATGCGCCCGCGCCGGTCGCGGCAACATCGGCAGCTGCGCCCGCGCCAGCACAGCAAGCGGCTTACCAGCCACCCACCGCCGAACAACTGTTCGCCCTGGTGGCGCCGATCGCCCTCTTCCCGGATCGTCTTGTCGCGCAAACGCTCGCGGCGTCGACCCATCCCGACGATGTCGGCGCGGCCCGTGATTTCCTGGAGCAGAACCGCAATCTCACCGGCAGCGCACTCATCGACGCCGCCGACGGCCAGCCCTGGGATCCAAGCGTCAAGTCGTTGGTCGCCTTCCCCGCCGTGCTCGACCAGCTCGCCAACAACACCGAATGGACGGCCGCGCTGGGTGCCGCTTATGCCAGTGAGCCCACCGACGTCATGAACGCCATCCAGGTCATGCGTGGCCGGGCCCGCGCCCACGGCAACCTGCAGAACTCGGCGCAGCAGGTGGTCCAGGTCGAGTCCCGTGGCCCCTCCGGCGACGAGACCGTCGCCGACGATAACGGCGTCGTCGCCGCGCCCGCACAGACGATCGTCATCGAGCCTGCCGAGTCCGACGTGGTCTACGTGCCCAACTACGATCCGGACGTCGTCTACGGCGAGCCGATCGTCACACGTGTCTATTCGCGAGGCTGGTACGAGGAACCGCGCGATCGCGGCGACCTCGTCGCCACCGGATTGATCTCCTTCGGCGCCGGCGTGCTGGTGGGCGAGCTGTTCGCCTCGCACGGGCATCGGGAGCCGCCCCGCTGGGGCTGGAATTCGTGGAACACCTCATGGGGTGGCGGTCGTCCGGGCGGCCCGCATGACGGCCGTCCCGCGATCGTCTACGACAACCATCCCTACACGGTGAACCGCACGACGGTGATCAACCGCACGGTCAACATCAACCGCACAGTCAATATCGATCGCTCGAACCACATCGATAATCGCCACGACTTCAATAACAACAACATCGACAACCGCGGACAGGGCGCGCCGGTCGCCGCCGCGCCTCGCCCCGCGCAACCCGATTACGCACACATGCAGCGGCCGAACTTCACTGCCGGGATGACTCGCCCGACCGCACCCAACGCGCGTCCCGCGCTGCCGCCACCGCAGGCACAGGCACAGGCGCAGCACGCCGAAGGGCAGCGTCCGGACGGACGCGGGGCGGCATTCGGCCAGCGTCCCGGCGACCCCGTCCAAGCACGCAACGCGAATGCTGCGCAGGCACTCCGCCCCGGGCAGAACCCCTCTGTCCAGAACGTCACCCACAACGAGCCGACGCGATTCGATCCACACCAGCAGGTGGGCGGCCAGATACCCCACGTGGATCCACGCGAACAGCAACGTGCCGCGCAAGCCGCACAAGCCGCGCGCCAGGACGCTCGTCCGCCGCAGAACGCCCAGCCCGCCCACGGCGATTCACGGCAGCAACAAGCGGCCCAGGCGCAGCAACAGGCCAATGCGCGGGAACAGGCCAATGCGCGGGAACAGGCGGCCGAGCGTTCGCGTGCGGAAGCGCAGCAACGTGCCGCGGCAACGCCTCGACCGCAGCCGGTGGCGCAGCCACAGCGACCGCCGCAGTTCGAGCGTCAGCCCGTACAGGAGCGCCCGGCGCCGCAGCACGAGGCGCCGCAGCATGTGGAACAACCACGCCCGCAGCCGCAGCGTCAGGAGGCCCCGCGCGAACCACAGCGCCCCGCTCCACCGCCGCGCCAGGCGCCCCAGCACGAGAACCACGCGCCCGAGCCCAAGCCCGCTCCCGCCGCAAAACACGACCACGACAAGCACGACGATCACTAAAGCGGCGAGGCTGTCGGAACGGTGGGAGCCGCTTCAGCCGGTTCACTCGCTTCGCGAGTGCTTGGTCTCAGCGGCTGATGCCGCGGCGGCGGACTCGGACGTGGCGGCGGGCTCGGACGTGGCGGCGCAGAGCCTTCGGTGCCCACCCTCGCTGCTCAGACAGGTCCTCCGCGTTCGGTGCGGAAGGCCGCTTCGCGGCGTGTCTTATATGGCCTGCGGCCGCTCACTTGTGCGGAACTCGCCTCGAGGGTGGGCACCGAAGACTCTCCCGGACCGTGAGGCTCGCGTGGGTCGAGCCAAAGCGCGCGGCGGCATCGCCGGCAAGCACGCCGAGAAAAGCGCGACGAAGGTGTTGGGCAACGGGATACCAGAAACCGCGTCCGCTTCGCCCGGGTGTTCCGGGCGCTCCCAGGGCCGACCACGCATCCCGCACCGGCTCTCCTTGCACTCAACCGTATCGTCGTGAGAGACCTTGGCGTCCACCCTCGAGGCGAGTTCCGCACAAGTGAGCGGCCGTAGGCCATATAGATACATAGGCCGCGCAGCGGCCTTCCGCACCGAACGCGGAGGACCTGTCTGAGCAGCGAGGGTGGGCGCCAAGGTCTCCCTGCGAAACGCCCAAGTGTACAAAGCGATGGCGAAGCCGAGCCCCGCGAGGCCGAAGGCGAGCGAGGCGCAAGGTGCGAACGAAGGCTGGCATGCCCAGCACCCGCCACCGGCAATCCGCGAAGAACCAAAAAAGAGCCCGGCAAAAAGCCGGGCCCTTGCATTGCAACGAGCTACGTAGCGGTTACTTCTTGCGCGCGCGCTTCGCTACCGCCGTCTTCTTCACGGCAACCGTCGCCTTCTTCACCGGCGCGGCCTTGCGTGCCGCGGCAACCTTCTTCACGGTCGCCTTCTTCGGAGCCGCCTTCTTCACCGCGGACTTGCGAGCCGGCGCGGCCTTCTTCGTCGCGGCGACGCGCGCCGTCTTCTTCGCGACGGCCCGCTTGGCAGTCTTCCGGGTGGCCGGCTTCTTCTCGACGCTCGCCGACGGATCCACCTTGGGCTTCGCGGTACGCCGAGCATTGAGTTCCGCCGCCGAGTTCAGCGGACGCCACGAGCGGCCACCGAGGGCCAGCAGCGTGTCGGCAGAGGCCGGGCCCGCGCTGCCCGACGCATAGTTCGGGAAGTCCGCCGGGGTGCGCTGCGCCCAGTCGTCGAGGATCGGCTGCACGGCACGCCAGCAGGCCTCGACCATGTCGGCGCGCTGGAACAGCGTTGCGTCACCGGTCATGCAATCGTAGAGCAGCGTTTCGTAGCCCACGTTCGGCTCGGCACGGAACCAGTCGGCGTACTTGAAATCCATGCGCACCGGCGCGAGCTCCACACGCGGACCAGGACGCTTCACGTCAAACTGCAGCGAGATACCCTCGTCCGGCTGGATCTGCAGGACCAGCCAGTCCGGACCGAACGCGTCCATGCCGGTGCCACGGAACGGAGCGAATGGCGCGGACTTGAAGCGGATCGCGATCTCCGTCGTACGCCGTCCCATGTGCTTGCCGGTGCGCAGGTAGAACGGCACGCCCGACCAGCGCCAGGTATCGATCGACAGCTTCAGCGCGACGAACGTCTCGGTGACCGAGTCCGAGGCCACGTTCGGCTCGTCGCGGTAGGAGGTCGCCAGTTCGTTGTTGACCGCGCCGGGGCCGTACTGGCCGCGCACGGCGTCTTCGGGCTGGATGGGGCGGATCGCCTCGATCGTCTCGGCCTTGCGCGTACGCACGGCTTCGGCATCGAACGAGGTCGGTGGCTCCATGGCCACCATCGCCAGCAACTGGAACAGATGGTTCGGCACCATGTCGCGCAGCGCGCCGGTCTGCTCGTAGAACGAGCCGCGGCGCTCCACGCCGACGGTTTCGGCCACGGTGATCTGCACGTGGTCGATGCGGTCGCGATTCCAGATCGGCTCGAACAGGCCGTTGGCAAAACGGAAGGCCATGATGTTCTGCACCGTTTCCTTGCCGAGGAAATGGTCGATGCGATAGATCTGGTCTTCGCGAAGCACCTTGAGGATGCGCTCGTTCAACGCATGCGCCGAAGCGAGGTCGTGGCCGAACGGCTTCTCGATGATCACGCGACGCCAGAAGCGGCCGTCCGCGCCACCGTCGTCGACCAGGCCCGCATGCTTGAGCTGTTCGATCACGTCACCGAAGAAGCGCTCCGGGGTAGCCAGGTAGAAGAGCACGTTGCCCTGGGTGCCGCGACGGCGCTCGGCATCCTTGAGCTTGGTGGCGAGGCTCTGGAACGCGCTGAGGTCGTCGAAATCGCCGGCGTGGTAGCTCATCTGGCTACTCAGCCAGCCCCAGGCCTCTTCGTCGAGCTTCGCGCCCGAGTTGCCTACGTAGCGCTCGAGCGCCGTGTGCAGGCTCTTCTTCCAGGCGTTGTCGGCCATCTTTCCGTGATTGAAACCGATCACGGAAAAGTTGTCGGACAACAGGCCGGTGCGACGCATGTTGTACAGGGCGGGAACCACGAGGCGGCTGGTGAGGTCGCCGGCAGCGCCGAAAATCACGACGGTACACGGGTCGGCCGGGTGAGCGCGCGAGGTGACGCGCTTCGATTGGGCTTGGCTCATGCACGGACTCCTTGGGGATCGGTGGTATTAGGGGAAGCGTGGCTGTCGGCAGTCGCGCTGTAACCATGCGCGAGACTGAAAGCGGCATTAACCAACGCTACGTGGGAAAAGGCTTGTGGGAAATTGCCCAGCAGTCGTTTCGACCGTGGATCGTACTCCTCTGCGAGCAATCCGAGGTCGTTCGAAAGAGCGACCAGCCGGGTGAAAAGCGCCCTCGCTTCGTCCAGCCGGCCCAACAGCACGTAGTTTTCCACCAGCCAGAAGCTGCATGGCAGGAACTCGCCTTCGCCGGGCGGCAGGCCGTCGACGCCACTGCGTGTGTCGTAGCGGCGGACGAACCCCTCCACGAGCAACTCCTCCTCGATCGCCCGGACCGTGGCGACGATGCGCGGATCGTCCGGGGGAAGGAAATCGGTGAGCGTCACCAGCAGCAGGCTGGCATCGAGTTCGGTCGAACCATAGGACTGCGTGAAGCAGCCACGCACCGGGTCCACGCCCTTGGCCAGGATATCGGCCTTGATCTCGTCGGCGACCCCGCGCCAACGCCGGACGAAATCCGGGTCGCGGCCGTCACGGTCCTGCTCGGCCGCACGCTGGAACGCCAGCCAGGCCATGACTTTCGAATGGACGAAGTGGCGGGGCTCGCCCCGGATCTCCCAGATGCCTTCATCCGGCTGGCGCCAGATGCTTTCGAGGTGCTCCAGGAACACCGACTGCACGTCATCGGCATCGGGCTGCAGGGCGACGCCATGGCGCACCGCGTGGGCGAAGGCACCGACCAGCTCGCCGAAGATATCCAGCTGGAACTGGGCGGACGCCGCATTGCCCACACGGACGGGCTTGGCCCCTTCGTAACCGGACAACCACGGCAATTCATACTCTTCGAGCCGACGCTCGCCGGCCAGGCCATAGAGCACCTGCAGTTGGTCGGGGGAGCCGGCGACGGCGCGACGCACCCATTCTCGCCAGGCGCTGGCTTCGTCGTGGTAGCCGGCGTTGACCAGCGCAGAGAGGACGAACGTGGCGTCACGGGCCCAGCAGAAGCGGTAATCCCAGTTCCGTTCGCCGCCCAGCTGTTCGGGCAGGGAGGTGGTCGGCGCCGCCACGATACCGCCGGTGGGCAGGTAGCTCAGGCCCTTGAGCACGATGAGTGAGCGACGCACGATGTCGCTCCACTCGCCGGAGTCGTTGCAACGACCGGACCAGCCTTCCCAGAAGGCCAGCGAATCCTTCAACTCCTGCCGTGCATCGAGCGCTTCGGGTGGCGGCAGGTGGGATGGCCCCCAGGCCATGACGAAGGGGACCGAGTCTCCCGCGCTCACCGCGAAACGGGCCACGCTATGCATGCCCTCGCCTTCGACGGCGATCGGGCTGCGCACCACGAGGAGGTCGGGCCCGGCGACCGCGGTGATCGTCTGCTCGTCGAGCCTGGATACCCACGGCACGGCGCTGCCATAGTCGAAGCGGACTGTGAGGACACTCTTGAAGTCCACGCGACCTTCGATGCCTTCGACAATCCGCGTCACGCCCACCTGCTCCCCGGCAAACGGCATGAAGTCGATGACGCGGGCGCGGCCCGTAGCCGTTCGCCATTCGGTCTCCAGGACGAGACTGCCGTCGATGTAGTGGCGTTCGCTGGTGGCGTCGGGATCGGATGGCGCGATGCGCCAGCGCCCATCGCTTTCGTCGCCGACCAAAGCGGCGAAACAGGCGGCCGAGTCAAACCGCGGTACGCATAGCCAATCAATGGAACCGTTGCGCGCTACCAGCGCGGCGCTGCGGCAGTTGCCGAGCATTGCGTAGTCTTCGATCCGGGATGCCATGAAGTCCTCGTCGCGTGGGCGCTATTCCGTTAACGGTAGCCGCCGGGACGTTAGAACCGCGTAGCGATCAGTGACCCGAACCGGCGACCGGCGCACGATCGCCACGTGACGCTTCGAAGAGGCTATGCGCAAGTTCCTGCTCTCCGTAGATCACTTCGCTGGCACCGAGCCCGGCAAGATGGTCCATGCACTCCTGCGAATGGGCGCGAGCCACGATCGGCAGGTCGGCGCGCAACTGGCGTGCCGCCCGCACCACCTGCCCGGCTTCGAACGGATCCGGGACGGCCACGATCAGCGCTCGCGCGCCAGCGAGGTTGGCCTCGGCGAGGACGAGCGCCGCGGCGGCGTTGCCAATGACGACATCGGCGTCGCCCGAATCACGCAGGGCGCGCACCGCGTCCTCGTCGGTTTCGATGACCAGCACGCGCGCACCGGCCGCACGCAGCTCCGCGAAGACGCGGCGACCGACGCGGCCGAAACCGACCAACACCGTATGCCCGCCGGTGGCTGCCGGATGCGGTTCCGGCGCGTCGGCGTCGTGCTTCGCGATCCAGCGGTCCAGGGCCACGAAGAGCAGCGGATTGACCAGGATGGAGACGATCGCCGCGGCGAGAATGACATCGCGCGCCTGCTCGCTGATCAGGCCGACCGAGACACCGAGCGCGGCGAGGATGAACGAGAATTCGCCGATCTGCGCAAGACTCGTCGCGATGGTCAGCGCCGTCTTCACCGGCCGGCCGAAAGCCCGCACGATGACGAACGCGGCAGCCGACTTGCCGACGATGATGATCAGGCAGGCGGCCAGCACGATCCAGGGATGCTCGACGAGGATATGCGGGTTGAACAGCATACCGATGGAGACGAAGAAGAGGACCGCGAATGCATCGCGCAGCGGCAGGGTTTCCTCGGCGGCCTGCTGCGACAGTTTCGATTCGCCCATCATCATGCCGGCGAAAAAGGCACCGAGTTCGAACGACACGTCGAACAGGTGCGCGGCACCGAAGGCCACGCCCAGCGCCATCGCCAGCACGGCGAGGCGGAACAGCTCGCGCGAACCGGTGGCCGAAACAGCCTGCAGCGTCCACGGGATGACGCGCTTGCCGACGATGAGCATCAGCGCGACGAAGACCACCACCTTGCCGACGGTCCACGCGACGGTCTCGAAAAGTTCGCCCATCGACGGCGCCGCGCCGCCCTTCTCCGAACCGAGGAAGCCGCCGATCGCCGGCAGCAGCACCAGCGCGAGCACCATGGCGAGGTCTTCGACGATCAGCCAACCCACCGCGATACGTCCACGATCGCTGTCGAGCAGCCTGCGCTCCTCCATCGCGCGCAACAAGACGACGGTACTGGCAACCGAAAGCGCGAGACCGAAGACGAATCCCTGGGCGAGCGGCCAGTCGAGCCACCAGCCGAGCAACATGCCCAGGCCGGTGGCGACGCCCATCTGCACGGCCGCGCCGGGGATCGAGATCGCCTTGACCGAGAGCAGGTCCTTGAGCGAGAAGTGCAGCCCCACACCGAACATCAGCAGGATGACGCCGAGGTCGGCCAGTTCCTGCGCGATACCCGCATCGGCCACGTAGCCCGGCGTGAAAGGCCCGGCCACGACACCTGCGACGAGATAGCCGGCGAGAACCGGGAGCCGAAGGCGGTTGGCGATGGCGCCGAAGATGAAAGCGAGGACAAGGCCACCGACGATGGTGGCGATGAGTGGCGTGGCGTCGTGCATGGGCGGCTCCTGGAGTCGTCGTTGGCCGCGACCGGACGTCGCGGCATGCACCCTCGTCTTGTCACCTGGAACCGGCGAACGTAGCGATGTCGGGTCAGCCCCTGAAGATTGGGGACGATACGATGGGCATGCAAGCGAAACCGGACATTTTCTTCATGGGGGACGCGGAGTTGAGAATAACCTCAAGCTCCGCTCGCCGTCAGTACCGCCAGGAAATCCTTGCCATATCGCTTGAGTTTGTTCTCGCCCACACCGCTGATCGAACCCAGTTCGTCTTCGTTCGCGGGCAAGGCACGGAGCATCGCAAGCAGGGTCGCGTCGTGGAAGATGACATACGCCGGCACGCCATGCTGTTTGGCCAGTTCCGAGCGCACGCGCCGCAGCTCGCTCCATAGCGGCTGCTCGATTTCCTCGATACCAAGCGACCCGCCCGTGGTGGCCGGCGACGGCCGCGCATTGCGCCGCCCCTTGGCCGGACGTGCGTCCTCGCGCAGCCACACCTTGCGCTCGCCCTTGAGTACGGGGCCGCTGGTCGGCGACAGACGCAACGTGCCGTAACCTTCGGGATCGGCTTCGATCAGGCCGGCGGCCAACAACTGGCGGAAGACCGAGCGCCATTGCGTGGCGTCCATGTCGGCACCCACGCCGAACACCGTGAGCTGGTCGTGGCGCAGGTCGCGCACGCGCTCGCCCGCTTCGCCACGAAGAATCTCGATGAGATGACCCGCGCCGTAACGCTGGCCGCTGCGATAAATGCACGACATGGCCTTCTGCGCGGCAAGCGTCGCGTCCCACGTCGTCGGAGGAACCAGGCAGTTGTCGCAGTTGCCGCAGGGTTGCGGGTAGACCTCGGCGAAGGCCTCTAGCAGCAACTGGCGACGGCATCGCGTGGCCTCGGCAAAGCCGAGCAGGGAGTCGAGCTTGAGGCGTTCGATGCGCTTGCGATCGTCACCCGCCTCGGACTGCGAAATCATCTGGCTCATGGTGACGACGTCGCCCAGGCCATAGACCATCCAGGCTTCGGCGGGCAGGCCGTCGCGACCCGCACGCCCGGTTTCCTGGTAGTAGCCCTCCATGCTGCGCGGCAGGTCGAGGTGGGCGACGAAGCGGACGTCGGGCTTGTCGATGCCCATGCCGAAAGCGACGGTCGCCACCATGACGATGGCGTCCTCGCGAAGGAAACGCTGCTGATGGCGCGTGCGCGTTTCGCCGTCGAGTCCGGCGTGATATGGCAAGGCTTCCACGCCGGCCTCGACCAGCCACGCCGCCGTCTCGTCGACCTTGCGGCGGCTGAGGCAATAGACGATGCCGGCTTCGCCGCGGTGGGCATCGAGGAAGTCGAGCAGCTGCCGACGCGCGTTCTGTCGCGGGGCCACCCGGTAACGGATGTTCGGCCGGTCGAAGCTGGAGACGAAGCGGCGCGCGGCATGGAGCCCGAGCCGTTCGACGATCTCCTCCCGCGTGCGGTCGTCCGCCGTGGCGGTGAGGGCGATGCGCGGCACTTCCGGAAAGCGCTCGTGGAGGATCGCCAGCTCGCGGTATTCCGGGCGGAAGTCGTGACCCCACTGGGAAACGCAGTGCGCTTCGTCGATGGCGAACAGGGCGATGGGAATGCGATCGAGCAGGCCGAGGAAGCGCCCGGTGAGCAGTCGTTCCGGTGCCACGTAGAGCATGTCCAGGTCGCCGGCGAGGAGCAGTTCCTCCACCTCGCGCTGGGTTGCCGAATCCAGGCTGGAGTTGAGGTAGCGGGCGCGAACGCCGGCTTCGGTCAATGCGTCGACCTGATCCTGCATGAGGGCGATCAGCGGGGAGACGACGATACCCGTGCCGTGACGTATCAGCGCGGGAATCTGGAAACACAACGATTTGCCGCCACCGGTGGGCATCAGAACGAGGGCGTCGCCGCCGTTGGCGACCTCCTCGACGATGGCCTGTTGCTGGCCGCGGAACTCGGGGTAACCAAAAACGGAATGAAGGAGGTCGTGGGCCTGGGACTGCATGCCGTCATGCTAACAAACGGGGGGCCCGATCTGGCATGCACTGGCAGCTGAACGAGGTGTAGGCCTACGCCGATTTGAGATGAAAGCGATGTTCTTTAGCGGCGCACGAGCAGGTAATGGGGGCGAGCCCGATCCGTGGCTCGTCGGCTGTTCGCATCCTTCGAAGGGGAAGGAAAATGAAGAATCCGTGTCCCGCCGCTGTATGCCTCGCCTGCACCTTGCTTGCGAGCGCCCAATTCGCCCGTGCCGAAACCGGCCGGATCGACTTCGCCGGAAGTATCGCCGAGCCAGGCTGCCCCCTGCGGGACGGCGCCTTCGATTGTGGGCCAGAGCGGTATGCGACAGCCGTCGTCGAGGCGCTCGACCTGGCGTCCGCTCAGCGCCGGATCCCCGTCGAGCTGTTCGCCTACGCGTTGCAGCGCGACCGTTCCGCCGGCTGGCAGGTGCTCGACGTCACCTATCGCTGAAGTCGCCGCGGCTCATCCCCAGATCGCCCGGTCCAGGTCGTGGTCGAGCCCGAAGGCGCTCATGGGCACGCGGCCATCCTTCACCGTGACACCCTCTGCCTTGAGCCGCCGGCATTGCTCGCGGAAGCCCTGCGTCCCTGCGGGAATGCCGATGCGTCCGTCCGCCCGCAGGACGCGGTGCCAGGGAAGGTCGAGCCGGTTCGGCGCATCGCCCAGCACGCGGCCGATCAGCCGGGCGCGCCCCGGGTAGCCGGCCCGTGCCGCGATGGCGCCGTAGCTGGCCACCCGGCCACGGGGGATCGCCGCTACCGCTTCGATGATCCGCGTCGCGCGGAGCACGCGGGCCTCGTCGTCGTCGAGTTCATCCGTCATGGTCGTTTCATGCATGCCTGGAAACGGCAGGGAGCGTACCATCGACCCTCCCCAGTGACGGACCTTCCCTACGGCCATGCGACACTTCGAGGCAATCCGCTCCCATGTCGGCGGCGTTCACAAGCTCCGCCAGAACGAGCCCTACGTCATCAGCTTCGACCTGGAACTGCCGGACGGGCGCCACCAGGGCATCTACCTGGCCGAACTGGAAGATGCCGAAGGCCTCCGCTTCCTGCGGCTGTCGACCCCGATCGGCCCTCTCGCCGGCGTCGACGCGCGTCGCTGCCTCCGCTTCAACTGGGAGCAGCGCACGGGCTACCTCGCCGAGGCCGACCTCGACGGCTCGCCCTACCTGCACCTGTGCGAGAACCGCCCCTACGATTACCTCGACGAACGCGAGCTCGCGCGCCTGATCGAGGAGCTTGGCGCCACAGGCGACCAGCTCGAACAAGTCGTCAACGGCGAAGCCGACGCCCTCTGAATCAGAGGAACAGGCGGCTGAGCTTGACCAGGCCGTAGCCGATCCCCGCCGTGATCGGCAGGGTGAGGATCCAGGCCCATACCATCCGCTCGACGACGGACCAGCGGATCGCGTTCCAGCGCTTGGCCGCGCCCACGCCCATGATCGACGCGGACACGTTGTGCGTGGTCGAGACCGGCACACCGAGCAGCGAGGCGGTGAGGATCACCGCCGCCGAACTACCCTCGGCGGCGAAACCGTTGATCGGGTGCAGCTTGACCATCTTGTGGCCCAGCGTCTTGATGATGCGCCAGCCACCGCCCGCGGTACCTGCGGCCATGGTCAGCGCGCAGACCACCTTGACCCAGATCGGGATCGGGAAGCCGCCGGGCGCTGCGGGGTCGTGCGGAATGCGCAGGAAGTGCAGGATCGTCGGCAGATGGTCGAAGTTACCCGCCGCCGTCGCACCGGCCAGCGCCAGCGCGATGATGCCCATGCTCTTCTGCGCGTCGTTCATGCCGTGGGACAAGCCCATCGCGCTCGCCGAGACGATCTGCGCCTTGCCGAAGAAGCTGTTGACGAAGGGCGTCCGGCCGAAACGGCGCAGCGCACCCTTGCGGCTCGAGAAGAAGCCGAGCAACGCATACAGGCCACCCATCAGCGCGTAACCGATCACGAAGCCGAGGAAGGGCGAGACGATCATCGGCAGGATGACCTTGGGCAGCACGCCCTTGCCCAGCCACCAGTGGGCGCCACCCTCCCACCAGATGATCGCATGCAGGTTGCCGTCGGAGGCCGCCAGCGCGGCGCCACAGAGGCCGCCGACGAGGGCGTGGCTGGAGCTGGACGGCAGGCCCATCCACCAGGTGATGAGGTTCCAGATGGTCGCGCCGAGCAGTGCGCTGATCAGCAGTTGCGAACCCACGTCGACCACGCCGGTGTCGACCAGGCCCGAAGCGATCGTCGCCGCCACGGCGGTACCCCACAGGGCGCCGGCGAGATTGGTGACCGCCGCCAGCAGGACGGCCTGGCCGGGGGTGAGCACCTTGGTCGCGACCACGGTGGCGATGGAGTTCGCCGTGTCGTGGAAGCCATTGATATAGGTGAAGGCGAGAGCGATCAGGACGACCGCGATGACCATGCTCATCGGACCGCCGCCCTCAGGAGTTCTTGAGCACGATGGAATAGACGACGTTGCCGACGTCGCGGCACTTGTCCACCGCCTTCTCCACCAACTCGAACAGATCCTTGGCGAGGATGGCGCGAAGCGGATCGGAGGCTTCGGCGTAAAGCGTGCGGTAGGGGTCGAGCAGGAGGCGGTCGGCCTCGGATTCGAGCGCCTGCAACTGGTCGCGAAGCTTCTTGACCGGGTCGATCTTCAGACCATGGCGCAACTGGCCGATCATGGCGACGACGACCTCGGCCGAGCGCTCGAGCAGTGCCGCGCGCTGGCTGAAATCGATGCCCTGGAGCCGTTCGGCGACGATGACATAGCGCTCGGCGAACTTCTCGATGGTCTTGGGGATCTTGTACAGCGCGGAGTTCAGCGCCTCGATGTCTTCGCGGTCCAGGGCGGTCACGAAGGTGTTGACCAGTTCTTCGCCGATCTGCCCGTGCAGGGCCTTCTCGCGAGCCCGGGCCGTGCTGAAAGCGGCCATCACGGGGTTGCGGTCGGCCTGGGTGACGAGCTCATGCATCGCCTTGGCGCTTTCGCGGGCGGCTTCCGCGCTGGCCTCGAGCAGGCCGTAGAACTTGTCGCCCTTACCGAACATCGTCTGGAGTGAAAACATGGGGTCGCCTGGGGGAACCTGGGGGATTTGTGACGCTAATGTTACCGGAAGACACATCCAGGAGCCGATTCATCGGCGAACAGGACATCTGAGAGCCGATTCATCGGCGAAAAGCCAACAAGGCGCAGAAGCCGAATCCCACACGACCCAAATCCCCCCGGTCTGATATATATCCCCCCCGATGCTCTCCGAAATCCTGCTCGTCCTCCTCCTGTCCCTCGGCAACGCCTTCTTCGCGCTGTCCGAGATGTCCGTCGTGGCCTCGCGCAAGAGCCGGCTCAAGCAGATGGCGCGGACCAGCCGCCGGGCCGGGGTGGCGCTGCGCCTCGCCGAGTCTCCCGAGCGCTTCCTCTCCACCGTGCAGGTCGGGATGACCCTGATCATCCTGGTGACCGGCGCCGTTGCAGGCGACACCCTTGGCGCGCAATTCACCGCCCTCCTCCACGACGGCGAGCCCGCGTGGCTGGAACCCTACGCCAGGATCATCGGCTGGCTGCTCGGCTTCCTGCTGATGTCGCTGGTGCAGATCGTGATCGGCGAACTGGTGCCCAAGCGCGCCGCCCTCACGGCGCCCGAGCGCATCGCCTCGCAGATCGCCGTGCCGATGCTGGTCATCTCGCGCATCACCCTGCCGATGGTCTGGCTGCTCAATCATCTTTCCAGCGGCATCCTCCACGTGCTGCGCCTGCGCCGTGGCGATGCCTCGGCTGCCACGGAAGAGGAGATCCGCCTGCTCGTGGCCGAAAGCGCCGAGCAGGGCATCCTCGACGTGGACGAACGCAACATGGTCAACCGTGTGCTTCGCCTCGGCGACCGTACGGTGGGCTCGGTGATGACCCCACGAATGAAGATCGCCTGGCTCGACATGGACGCACCGCAGGAGGACAACCTCGAGGTCCTGCGCGAAACGCCGTATTCGCGCTACCCGGTCTATCGTCGCGACGAGAGCGAGGTGATCGGCACGGTCGAAGTGAAGTCGCTGTTCAGTTCGTTACAACGCGGCGAGGTGGATCTGTTCAAGCACATTTCCCGCCCGCTCTTCGTCCCGGCGACGGCGCGCGCCCTGGATCTGCTCGAATCCTTCCGCGACGCCGATACCCAACTCGCCCTCGCCGTGGACGAATACGGCGACATCGAAGGCCTGGTCACCCTCAATGACCTCCTGTCGGCGGTTGTCGGTGCGACCGCCCCTTCCGCCGACGATACGACGCAGGACGGTCCCATCGTCCGTCGCGAAGACGGCAGCTGGCTCGTCGACGGCACGCTGCCGGCCGACGATCTGCGTGAACTGCTGCAGATCGACCGCCTACCCAACGAGGAAGAACACGACTTCCGCACCGCCGCCGGCATGGTCACCACCAACTTCGGACACATCCCGCATGCCGGCGAATCCTTCGTCTGGCAGGGCATCCGTTTCGAAGTCCTGGACATGGATGGCGCACGCATCGACAAGCTGCTGGTCAGCGTCGCCGGCAAGAACGAGGCGCTCGCCGACCGCTGAGGGGCCGGAAGGACGAACGAGGCAGGCGCCGACTCAGTCCTGTTTATGTGCCATCTCGGCCATGCGCTGCGCATCGGCGAGGATGCCATGGAGGATGCGCAGTTCGCGCAGTTCCGGGCGTGCGCGGAGGAACAGCTTGCGCAGCTTGAGCATGATCGTGACCGGAGAGCGACCCTTGTGGAACTCGATGTCGTCGAGGGTCTGGCCCAGGTGGGTGAAGAAGCGTTCGAGCTGTTCGGCATCGGCCGGAACCTCGTCCGGGTCCGGCACGGCCTCCGGCGCCTTGGCCTCGTCGGCCAGCAAGGCCGTGCGCAACTCGTAGGCAACGACCTGCACCGCCTGCGAGAGGTTCAGCGAGCTGAAATCGTCCACGCTGGGGATGCGGATCATCGCGTGGCAGCGGGAAAGCTCGTCGTTCTCCAGCCCGGTGCGTTCGTTGCCGAAGACCAGGGCGACCTGCTCGCCGCGGCGCGCGGCGGCGATCGCCTGGGCCACGCCCTCGCGGGGATCCAGCTCGGGGATGTTCACCCCGCGGCGCCGCGCCGACAGACCGAGGGCGAAAGTCGTGCCGGCCAGGCCGGCCACCAGGTCGTCCTGGACCGAGGCCCGAGCAAGGACGTCGTCCGCGCCGGCCGCCAGGGCCGTCGCCTCCGGATCGGGGAAACGATGGGGTGCCACCAGGGTGAGCCTGTCGAAACCCATGGTCCGTATGGCGCGCGCCGCCGAGCCGATGTTGCCCGAATGCGAGGTGCGGACGAGGACGAAACGGAGGCGGTCGTTGAGCTCGGAAAGGGCCATGGCGTGGGAAGGCTGAACGGGAGGACCGGAAAGTCTACAACGGCAATGACTTGGGTGAGCCGCAAGGCGGTGTTAAACTGCCCGACCGACGCGGCCCGCCCGCGCTCACCTGTTCTTTTACCAAGTCGATCCCCATGCCCAGACCCGCCGTCAACGTTGCGGCGCGCGCCGCGCGCTCCGCAGGAAACATCATCCTGCGCTACATGAATCGCCTCGAGGGCCTTGCGGTCGTCGAAAAGCAGCGCATGGACTTCGCTTCCGAAGTCGATCGCCTCGCCGAAGCCGAGATCGTGAAGGAACTCCGCCGCGCTTACCCCACCCACGCCATTCTTGGCGAGGAATCGGGGCAGATCGGCAAGGGACCGCTGACCTGGGTCATCGATCCCCTCGACGGCACGCACAACTACCTGCGTGGCATTCCTCATTTCTGCGTCTCCATCGCCCTGGTCGAAAAGGGCGAGCCCGTGTATGGCGTGGTTTTCGATCCCCTGCGCGATGAACTCTTCACCGCCAGCAAGGGCGATGGCGCTTACCTCAACGATCGTCGCATCCGCGTGGGCAAGCGTGAGGGTCTCTCCGGTGCGCTGATCGCCACGGGCTACCCGTACCGCGCGCGCAACCATCTCGAGCCGCAGTTGGCGATGACCGCCGCCCTGCTCGCCGAGGCCGAAGACATCCGTCGCATGGGATCGGCCGCGCTGGACCTCGCCTACGTGGCATCGGGCCGTGTCGATGGGTTCTTCGAACCGGCCCTCAACATCTGGGACATCGCCGCGGGGGCCTTGCTCGTGCGCGAAGCCGGCGGCGTCTATGGCGACTTCGCCGGCCGCGAGGGCCTGCCGGAAAACGGCAACATCATCGCCGGCAACCACAAGGTGGCCGCCGCGATGACGGAAGTGATCAAGGCCAACGCCACGGCACGTTTGCTCGGCGTCTGATACGACAAATGATGTAGGCGACCGCCTCGTCGATGCCGACGAATACGTCGGCCGCCCCCTGAGTAAGAGCGCGCGCCCCTGACGGGGCGCGCGCTTTTTTGTTGGGTCTTCGCGAAACGCAAGAGCGGCGCACGCCGCGGCTGACTGTCGTCCTAAGCCCGAACCAGCCCTGGCTTCGTCCTACAGGCGCCGGCTTGCCCTGCCGTTAATCTGTGCTTGCGAACGGGATGTTCGCTTCTCGCACCGACACAAGGACGACAACGTGACAAGGAATCCCCTCACTCACCACACCCTGGCCCTGGCTCTGGCCATGGGCTTGCTCGCCTTCGCTGGAGACGCCGTCGCCAAAGTGCAGACGATGATCGTCACCTCCGATCCCCAATATCCGTGGACCGACCGTACCGATGCGCGCGTGCCGGAGAGCGACAGCGAACGCGATAGCCGATCGGAAGCCCTCATCACCGAGCAATACCGCAGTATTGCGGCTTATCGGGCGGCGCGGCCGGGCCAGGATATTCCCGTCTTCGTCAACGGCGACCTGACGGCGTATGGGCACGGCAAGGAGCTCGACGTCATGGAGCGGTTGCTTCCCCTCCTCGGCGACAACGTACACCTTGGCCTGGGCAACCACGACTACCAGAACAACATCCGTCAGGACGACGACTCGGGGTGCTTCAACAACTGGTGCGCGCGCGAAAGCATCAGGGCTCTTGTAAAGCACGTGACGCAGAAGGCCGGCAAGGTCGCCTTCGACTTCGCCGTGAGCCCGGGGGTGTTCACGACCGTCTATAAGGGCAGCCTCGCCTACGCGGTGGATGCGCCTGGGCTCGATCGCGTACTGAGCATCCAGCTCAACAACTTTCCGGAATACCAGGTCGCTTTCGAATCGGTCGAGGGCGTCGGCGTCGGGCGTTACGAGATCGACTCCTCGCTGACCTGGCTGCGCAACCTGCTCGGGAACAAGCTGGAAAAGCCGCGTTTCGGCGATTGGGAAGATCGCGAGTACGACCTTGCCATCGTCCATATGCACGACCCGACGAGATACGAGGACGACTTCGTAACGCTGGTCACGAACACCGATGTCGCCGCCATCTTCGCCGGTCACCTGCACCGGAGCATGGGCCGCTACGGCCGGATCGGCGAGGTCCCGGTCTTTCTCAGCGGCTCGGCGTCGCAACGTACCTACCTGATCGTCGAACACGATACCGACGAAGGCGTGCTACGCGTCTACGGCGTTCGCGACAACCAGCCCGAACAAAAGACACTGATCGATACCGTCCCCGTCCATCGCCATCACTGAGGACGCGGGAGCCGTCGTGCGACGGGTTGCCTCAATCGCTCCTGAGCAGATTGCGCAGGAACGGCACGGTGACCCGCCGCTGGGCGGCCAGCGACGCACGGTCGAGCGTATCGAGCAGATCGAGCAAGGCACCCAGGTCCCGCGCATGGTGCGCGAACAGCCAGTCGAGCACGGTATCGTCGAGCTCGATGCCGCGGCCGGCCGCATGGTCGCGAAGTACCTGGCGGCGTTCCACGTCCGCCAGGGGCTTCAACAAGGCCTGGGTCAATGAGCCCAGACGCGAACGAAGATCGGGCAACGCGATATCCAGCGACGCCGGCGCGCCCACCGCGGCGAACAGGAGCGTGCAGCCGTCGGCCCGATAACGGTTGAAGGTGTCGAACAGCGCGTGCTCGGCGTCGGCTTCGCCGGCAATGGAATCGACGTCGTCGATCGCCAGCACATCGCTGCCAGCCATGCCGCGAACAGCGGCCGCCCGCGATCCGCGCAGGCCTGCCAGCGGCAGGTACTGCGCCGTGCGTCCGGCGTCGATCGCGGCCTGGCACGCCGCGATGAGCAGGTGCGTGCGACCGCTGCCCAGGGGTCCGGCGACGAAGACCCAGGGTGCCGTGGCGTCGGTCGCCGCAGCCTGTATCGCTTCGACCGCGACGGCATTCTCACCGGCATGGAAGTGCTCGAAGCGCTGGCGACGTGGCCAGCGCAGGGCGAGGGGAAGCTGGGTCGTCATGGACCGCCATCACCTGGAATCGCGGGGCGGGACGGCCTCACACTCACATCCACGTCGACGTCGACGTCGATCCTCTCCGGCTCTTCCGGCGCCGCAGGCTCCATGTACAGGTCGCTCTCGCGATAGCGCGCGAAGACGTAACGCATCAGCACCACCACGACCGAAGCCGCCGGCAGGGCGAGCAGAACGCCGAGGAATCCGAACAGGTGCCCGCCGGCGAGGACAGCGAAGATCACCGCCACCGGATGCAGGCCGATCTTGCCGCCGACCAGGCGAGGCACCAGGACGTAGCCCTCGAGCAGCTGGCCGATGGTGAACACCACCGCCACGAGGATCACGTGGGTCCAGTCGCCGTACTGCACCAGCGCGGCGATCATGGCGGCGACGAAACCGATCATGAAGCCGAGATAAGGTACGAAGCTGAGCAAGCCGGCGACCATGCCGATGAGCGGACCGATCGAGATCCCGCACAGCGTCAGCCCGATACCGTAGAACAGGCCGAGCGCCAGCATCACCAGCAACTGACCACGAACGAAGGCGCCAAGCACCTGGTCCGATTCGCGCGACAGACGCACCACGGTCGGCTCGATGGAGCGCGGCAACAGGCGCTGGATGTGCGCGATCATCGTGTCCCAGTCGCGCAGCAGGTAGAACGCCACCACCGGGATCAGCACGAGGTTGGTCAACCACATGACGATGCCCATGCCGGACTGCGATACCTTGGCCACCGCCGTCGCCAGCACGCTGCTGACCGAGCCGATGTGCTCCTTGATGGTCGCGATCAGGCGGTCGCTGTCGAAAACGTCGGCGTCCAGGTGCAGCCGCTGCTGGATCCAGGGAAGCGCGGTGCTCCGCGCCCATTCGACGTAACGCGGCAGGTTTTCGGCGAGGTTCTCGAACTGATGCTGGATCAGCGGGACCAGCAGCAGCAGCGTACCGATGAAGATCAGCGCGATGACGGTGAAGACGATGCTCACCGCCCACGTCCGCCCCATACCCAGGCGTTGCAGACGATCAGCCAGTGGGTCGCCGAGATAGGCCAGCATGGCCGCGATGGCGAAGGGCATCAGCACCGGCGCGAGCAGCCAGATCACGAAGATGATGACGGCGGCGATGGCGAGCATCTGCCAGCGGCGCGAGGTGTCGTGAGTCATGCGATTCCAGGGTCGGCATAAGGGTGATGCCGCCATCGTCCCGTGGCGGTGGTGATGCCATTGTCGCGGATCAGGGGATCCAGCGAACGGCGAAGTCGGCGCCGTCGTGGGCGTTGGCTGCAAGCACATGACCGCCCGAGGCGTAGCCGGCGATCAGCCGGGCCAGGGGCGCGGTGGCGCTGACGTTCAGCAGGACGCCCTCCGAGGTGGCGCCAATCGGGGCCACGGACTTCACCGAAGGGTCGTTCTGGAAGGTCGAGAGCAGACCCGCGTAGTCGGCGGCCGAGCGCAGCCCGGAAACCCAGACCTTGCCGCTGGAGCTGCCGCCCTGGGCCGCCGCGAACTGGCGGTCGAGCTTGTCGGCCATGGCGTTGGCGCCATTGGAAAGCAGCGCGGCACGTGCCTCCCCGCTGTCCTTCCAACTGGAAGCGCGCCCGGCCGAGACGAGCGTCCAGTCGGTCTGGTCGCCGCCGACCTTGCCGATCAGGATCACGGCGGTGTTGTATTGGCGCGCCACGGTGGCGATCGCACCGGCGTCGCCCCCGGCGATGGCATTGGCGTCCAGGGTGGAGTCCGGCTTCGGCAGGACGATCTGGTAACCGCGGGAATCGGCCATCTGCGACAGCGGCAGCAGGTCCTGCTGACCGAGCGGCTTGCCGCCGGCATCGTGGGCGATCACCAGCACCGGCGCCTTCGGCGCGGCCACGGCGGCGTCGCCGACGGCCAGCACGCGGCGGATGGCGCCCGGGTCGAACACGATATCCAGGCTCAGCGGCGCACCGTTGGCCCCGCCGGTTCGGGCGTACTGATACTGCTGCACGAGGCCGCCGGGCTGCTTCATCGCCTCGGCGTAGCCCGGCTTGGAACGGGGATCCGCCCCATTCGAGGCCCTGGCGAGCACCTGGGTGAGACCGTTGGCGAAGGCCTGGTCACGCACCGCCGCGGAGGTGTCGGCCACCGGTACGGTCACCGTATAGATCGCGGTCTGCGCCGCCGCCGTACCGACAAAACACAGCAGGAAGAGCATCAGTAAGGCGAGGAAACGGACTGGGCGCATGATTTTGGCGTCGCTTTGTGAAGACGGGGAGTCTGCCCAAACCTTGCCATGCCGTCCATCCAGACGGTGTGCAGGACAAGGCCGCGGGGTCGCTTGCTGTTATCATGCACGGTTTCCAATACGCGCCGGAATCGCTTATGTCCTCCGACCAGGGCTCCCTTACCTACCGCGACGCGGGTGTCGACATCGACGCCGGCAATGCCCTCGTGGAACGCATCAAGCCCATGGTCAAGCGGACCTTCCGTCCGGAAGTCATGGGCGGACTGGGTGGCTTCGGCGGCCTGTTCGACCTCTCCGGCCGCTACAAGGAGCCGGTCCTGGTCTCGGGTACCGACGGCGTGGGCACCAAGCTCAAGCTCGCCCAGCACCTCGGCCGTCACGACACCATCGGCATCGATCTGGTCGGCATGTGCGTCAACGACGTGCTCGTGCAGGGCGCGGAGCCACTGTTCTTCCTGGACTATTTCGCCACCGGCAAGCTGGACGTCGACACCGCCGCCGCGGTCATCAGCGGTATCGCTCGTGGCTGCGAACTCGCCGGTTGCGCCCTCATCGGCGGCGAAACCGCGGAGATGCCGGACATGTACCCGCCGGGCGAATACGACCTTGCCGGCTTCACCGTCGGCGCGGTCGAAAAGGCCGCCATGAACGACGGCTCGAAGATCGTCGCCGGCGACGTCATCCTTGGCGTGGCCGCCTCCGGCCCGCATTCCAACGGCTATTCGCTGATCCGCAAGATCCTCGAACGTGCCGGTTCACCGCTCGACACCGATGTCGGCGGCGTCAAGCTGGGCGACGCGCTGATGGCGCCCACCACCATCTACGTCAAGCCGATCCTCGACCTGCTGTCCAAGGTGGACGTGCACGGCATGGCCCATGTCACCGGTGGCGGCCTGAAGGAAAACATCATCCGCGTGGTGCCCGACGGTCTCGGCCTGAACATCGACGCATCCTCGTGGGAACTGCCGCCGGTATTCCAGTGGCTGCAGCGCGAAGGCAAGGTCGCTCGCGAGGAAATGTGGCGCACCTTCAACTGCGGCATCGGCTTCACCGTGCTGCTGGCACAGGCGCAGGTCGAGGCCGCAAAGGCCGCGCTGGCCGCTCATGGGCTGGCCTCCTGGTCGATCGGCTCGGTCGTCGCCGCCAGCGGCGACGAGCGCGTCCACATCGCCTGACCTGGCCGTGGATCGACCCTTGCGTGTCGCCGCGCTCGCTTCCGGGCGCGGCAGCAATCTCGCCGCGCTGATCGCCGCCGGCCTGCCGATCGACATCGTACTGGTCGGCAGCGACAAGGCGTCGGCCGGTGCGCTGGCGATCGCCGCGAGCGCGGGCATCCCGACGGTCGCCCTGAATCCCCGCGACTACGCCACACGTGCCGACTTCGATCGCGCGCTGTTCGGCCGTGTCGCCGATGCCGGCGCCGACCTGCTGGTGCTGGCCGGCTTCATGCGGATCATCGATGCGAGCGTGGTGGCGGACTGGGAAGGCCGCGCCATCAACATCCACCCCTCGCTGCTGCCGAAATACCGCGGCCTGCATACGCATCGCCGCTGCCTGGAAGCCGGCGACACCGAGCATGGCGCCAGCGTGCACTTCGTCACCGCCGAACTGGATGGCGGCCCGGTCGTGGCGCAGGCTCGTATCGCGGTCGGCCCGGACGACACGGAGGCCTCGCTGGCCTCACGGCTGCTGGTCGAGGAGCACCGGTTGCTGCCCGCCGTCGTTGGCGCCATCGCCAGCGGGCGACTGCGCTGGGAAAGCCGCGCCCTCTTCGACGGCCTTCCGTTGGCCAGCCCGCTGGATATCGCGGACTTCTAGCTGAGCCGCGGGAGCCGCTTCGGCGGCGATGCCCCGGGTCTCGCAAGCCCGTCGCCGATGAATCGGCTCCTACCGGGCTGCCCCTGGCACGGTCCCACATTCAGCCGTCGCCGCTAAACTCGGTGGCATGAAGACGACTCCCCTGCTCCGCGCCGGCTTTGCGCTGGCCCTCGCCCTGCCTGTCGCCGCGATCGCCGCGGACGTTCCGCAGGCCTTCACCGCGACCTACCACGTCCTCCAGGGCGGCGATCCGCTCGGCGACGCGACGATCACCCTGAAATCCGTCGGTGGCGGCAAGTACGAATACAGCAACCAGACCAAGGGCACCGGCGGCCTCGCGGCGGCGGTCGGCGCGAACGTGAGCGAGGTTTCGCAGTTCACCTGGTCGGGCAAGGTACCGGCCGCGGTGAGCTACCACTACCAGCTGGATTCCTCGTTCAAGAGCAAGACCCGCGACCTGACCATCCAGGGCAATACGGTGCAGGTCCAGGACAGCAAGAAGGCTTACTCGTATCCCGCCGTGCCGAACATGGTCGAGCGCAATACCTTGCCGCTCGCCCTGGGTGTGGCGCTGGCCGCGGGCCAGCAGCAGGCGTCCTTCCCGGTCGCGGTCAAGCAGGCCGTGGAGAACCAGACGTTCAAGGTGACCGGCAAGGAAAAGGTCACGGTCCCCGCAGGCTCGTTCGATGCACAGCGCGTCGACCGCTCCGACGAAGCGTCGACCTTCAGCGCATGGTACGTGCCCGCGAAGTACCCCGTGCCGGTGAAACTGGCACAGAAGGACGGCGGCGACCTGACGCTCGAGCTCGTGAGCTACAAGGCCCGGTAACAAGGCCGGCCCTCGCCGCCAGCCACTGTGGCAGCTCCTTGTGGAAGCCACTGCGGCAACTCCGTGCGGAAGCCACTGCGTCAGCTCCTTGTGGGAGCCGCTGCGTCAGCTCCTTGTGGGAGCCGCTTCAGCGGCGATGGGCGCCGCGACAACCTGGCCCGCTGCCGCGGGATCGCCGATGAATCGGCTCCCACAAGGCACTGATGACCCGGCACCCAGCTGGTTCAGCCGGGCACGCGCCGAATCGTCGCGCCGAGCACACCGAGCTTCTCTTCGATGTTCTCGTAGCCGCGATCGATGTGGTACACGCGGTCGACCGTGGTGTCGCCTTCGGCGACCAGGCCGGCGAGCACCAGGCAGGCCGAGGCGCGAAGGTCGGTGGCCATGATCGGCGCGCCGCTCATCTTGGGCACGCCGGTGATGATCGCGGTGTTGCCCTCCAGGCGGATGTCGGCGCCCAGGCGCTGCAGTTCCAGCGCATGCATGAAGCGGTTCTCGAACACCGTCTCGGTGATCACGCCCACGCCTTCGGCGACGCAGTTGAGCGCGGTGAACTGCGCCTGCATGTCGGTCGGAAATGCCGGGTACGGCGCGGTGACGAGATTGACCGCCTTGGGCCGGCGGCCGCCCATGTCGAGCTCGATCCAGTCCTTGCCCGTGCTGATGTGCGCACCGGCCTCTTCGAGCTTTTGCAGCACGGCGTCCAGGGTGTCGGCGCGCGCGCCACGCGCGCGCACCTTGCCACCGGTCATCGCGGCGCCGACGAGGAAGGTGCCGGTTTCAATGCGGTCCGGGAGCACTTCGTAGTGCGCACCATGCAGGCGCTCCACGCCTTCGACGATGAGCGTGGACGTGCCGACGCCGTCGATCTTCGCGCCCATCGCCATCAGGCAGTGAGCGAGATCCACCACTTCCGGTTCCTGCGCGGCGTTCTCGATGATCGTCGTGCCAGAGGCAAGAGTGGCGGCCATCAGGATGTTTTCGGTACCGGTGACGGTGACCATGTCCATGACGATGCGGGCGCCCTTCAGTCGACCGGCCTTCGCCTTGATGAAACCGTTCTCCACCGTGATTTCGGCACCGAGTGCCTGGAGGCCACGGATGTGCTGGTCGACCGGGCGCGAGCCGATCGCGCAACCGCCGGGAAGCGAAACCTCGGCCTTGCCGAAGCGGGCGACCAGCGGACCGAGCACGAGGATCGACGCTCGCATGGTGCGGACCAGCTCGTACGGCGCGACGCAGGAATTCTCCGGGCGCGGGTCGATATGCATTTTCATGCGATCGTCCAGCACCACACGCACGCCCATGCGGCCGAGCAACTCGATAAAGGTGGTGACATCGTGCAGATGCGGCACATTGCCGATGCTTACCGGTTCGTCGGCGAGCAGGCAGGAAGCGAGGATGGGCAGTACGGCGTTCTTCGCACCGGAAATGCTCACGTCGCCCACGAGCGGGTTGCCCCCGGTGATCAGGATCTTGGCCATGGAATTCGAATACCTGGAAAGTGGGATCGTACGAAGAAGGTCGCGGCGCCGGTCAGCGGCGGCCGGCGGCCTCTTCGGGAGTAAGGGTCTTCAGGCCCAGGGCGTGGATCGCACCGCCCATGAGGTCGCCCAGCGTGGCGTAGACAAGGCGGTGCCGGGCAAGGGGGAGCTTGCCGGCGAATTGGTCCGAGATGACATCAGCCTCGAAGTGCACGCCGTCGTCGCCGCGAACGTTCACCAGGGCGCCGGGCAAGCCGGCTTCGATCAATGCCTGGATGCGTGCAGCGTCCATGGATTCTCCGTTGGAAAGGGGTCGCCAGGCCGTGGGGTTCCGAAACGGACCCTGAACCACTGTTCGATGGCGGCGACGATAAAATGAGAATATGTAATGGTAATGGAAATCCGGTGTCGCAGAAATGGACATCCCGGGTCAACGCCCCAACCCGGACCCCCGAGGCCGCATGAACGCCCGCACCGCCCCGCCTGCCGATCACCCGCTCGTGAATGCCGATATCGTTGTCCGTAGCGCGCGTACCGTGATCGCCACCGAGGCGGCCGCCATCCGCGCGCTGGAAAAGAACGTCGATGCGTCCTTCGTCGAAGCCTGCCAGCTGATCCTGGCCTGCAAGGGCCGCGTGGTGGTCTCGGGCATGGGCAAGAGTGGGCACATCGCCCGGAAGATCGCGGCGACCTTCGCCTCCACCGGCACCCCGTCGTTCTTCGTCCACCCCGGGGAGGCCAGCCACGGCGACCTGGGCATGATCCAGCCGGACGACATCCTCCTCGGGATCTCCTACTCCGGCGAGACCGACGAACTCCTTTTCATCCTCCCCGCGATCAAGCGGCAGGGCATTCCCCTGATCTCGATCACGGGCAACCCGAAGTCTTCGCTGGCCAGGCAGGCCAACGTCAACATCGATGCGAACGTCAGTTCGGAAGCCTGCCCGCACGGCCTGGCACCGACCGCCAGCACCACGGCCGCGCTGGTCATGGGCGATGCGCTCGCGGTGGCCCTGCTCGAAGCCCGCGGCTTCACCCCGGACGACTTCGCCCGTTCGCATCCGGCCGGCAGCCTCGGCCGCCGCCTGCTGTTGCATATCGCCGATGTCATGCACGCGGGTGACGACGTGCCTCGCGTGCCCCTCGGCGCCACCCTGAGCGAGGCGCTGGTCGAGATGAGTCGCAAGCACCTGGGCATGACCGCCGTGGTCGGCGACGACGGCCTCCTCCTGGGCGTTTTCACCGACGGCGACCTGCGTCGCTGCCTCGACGACGACGGCATCGACCTGCGCAACGCCACGGTCGACCAACTGATGACCCGCGGACCGAAGACCATCGGCTCCGACAAGCTCGCCGTGGAAGCCGCGCAGCTGATGGAAAAGCACCAGATCAACGCCCTGCTGGTCACCGATGCCGACGGGCGTGTGGTCGGCGCGCTCAACATCCACGACCTGCTCCGCGCCCGCGTCGTTTGACGCTCCTGACCAGAAGCCCATGGCCTACACGCATTACACCGAGATTTCCGCCGACGTCGCCGAGCGCGCAGCCAAAGTACGCGTGGTCGTGTTCGACGTGGACGGTACGCTCACCGACGGCCGCCTCTGGTACGCCGAAGACGGCCGCGAGACCAAGGTCTTCCATGTGCACGACGGCCTCGGGCTGAAGCGCCTGCAGGAAAATGGCGTCAAGGTCGCCATCATCACCGCGCGCATCAGTCACCCGGTGTCGCTGCGTGCGGAGGAACTGGGCATTCAGCACGTCTACCAGGGCCAGAAGGACAAGCGGGCCTGCCTGACCGAACTGTTGGACGCCATGCGCCTGGCACCCGAAGCATCGGCCTTCGTCGGCGACGACCTGCCCGACCTGGCCGCCATGGGCATCGCCGGGCTCGCCGTGGCCGTGGCCAACGCCCACCCCTGGGTCGCCGAACGAGCCCATGTCCGGACTCGCCTGTCGGGCGGCTACGGGGCCGCCCGTGAGGTCGCCGACCTGATCCTTGCCGCCCAGGGCAAGGCCGAGGCCGAGCGGGATCGCTGGCTGTGAACCTCATGCTCCTGTTCAAGGACCGCAGTGCCGCGGGCATGGCCGGCGTACTCGCCGCCTTGCTCGGCGCCAGTGTGCTGCTCTACTACTGGGTCGCGCCGGCGAAGGAAGCCAACGACTTCGTCGGACCGCCGCGCTCGGGCTACGTGCTGACCAACTTCGATCTGGACTCCTACAACGATGTCGGGCAACCGGCATTCAAGCTGATCGCGCCCCACCTCGAACGCCGCGAGGGCGACGACTCGCTATACATCAATGCGCCCGATTTCGTCCTGCCGCCGACCAAGGACCTCACCACGCCGCCGTGGAAAGGGCACTCCCAGTACGGCTGGGTGAACAAGGACGGCAGCCTGCTCAAGCTGCAGGGCAAGGTGCATATGGATCGCGTCGCCTTCGCGCAGACGCCGCCAGCCAGCATCGACACCTCCGAGGTCACGGCGTGGCCCAAGGAGAACCGCCTTGAGACCGCGGAGGCGGCCCGGATCGTTCAGGGAACCTCTACAATGGATGGCGTTGGCATGCGCGCCAATCTCGACACCAAGCATTTGGAGCTTCTCGATGCAGTCCACTCCGTCTACCTGCCGCGCAAGCGCTAAGGCCCTCCTTGCGGTACTCGGCGTGGCGCTCGCGGCGAGCACGCCGGCCATCGCCAAGAAATCCGACCGCGACCAGCCGACCAACATCACCTCGACCTCGTTCGACGGCACCCAGCAGCAGGCGAACAGCACGCAGCCGGGCAAGGTGATCTGGACAGGCAACGTGGTGCTCACGCAGGGCACGCTGAAGATCACCGGCAGCAAGGCCACCGGTTTCCTCGACGATCAGAACCAGATCACGCGCGTCATCGTGGACGGCAGCCCGGCCACCGTGCAGCAGCTGGACGAGCAGGACCTGTTGATGCGCGGCCACGCCAGCAACATCGACTACAAGCCCGACGATGCCGCCAATGGCAGCGACGGCATCGCCGTGCTTACCGGCAAGGCGCACGTGGACAAGCAGGTCGACGCGTCCGACAAGAGCAAGCTCAACCAGAGCGACGGCGACAAGATCACCTACAACACGACGAACAGCACCATGACCGGCGAGAGCAATGGTCCGGAACCCGTGCACATGACCTTCCAGCCGAAGAACCCGCCCCCGGGCGCGGCTCCGGCAAAGTCCGCCACACCGCCGGCCGCCAAGCCGACCCAGCCGAAGAAGCCCTGACCCGATGCTTTCAGCCCAAGGCCTGCAGAAGCGCTTTCGCGCGCGCCAGGTAGTCCGCGATTTCGCCTTCTCGATCCGCGAGGGTGAAGTGGTCGGCCTGCTCGGCCCCAACGGTGCCGGCAAGACCACCTGCTTCTACATGGTGGTCGGCCTCATCCAGGCCGATGCCGGCTCGATCAAGCTCGACCAGCAGGACATCACCGGCCTGCCCATGCATGCCCGCGCCAAGCTGGGCATCGGCTACCTGCCCCAGGAAGCCTCGGTGTTCCGCCGCCTGAGCGTGTCGGACAACATCATGGCCGTGCTCGAACTGCGCGACAACATGACCACGAAACAGCGCGAGGACGAGCTGGAAAGCCTGCTCGACGAACTGAAGATCGCGCACATCGCCGAGCAAAAGGGCATCAGCCTCTCCGGCGGCGAGCGTCGCCGCGTCGAGATCGCCCGTGCCCTGGCCGCGCGCCCGCGCTACATGCTGCTGGACGAGCCCTTCGCCGGCGTCGATCCGATTTCGGTCGGCGAGATCCAGCGCATCGTCCGTCACCTGAAGGAACGCGGCATCGGCGTGCTGATCACCGATCACAACGTCCGTGAGACGCTCGGCATCTGCGACCGCGCTTATATCCTCAACGACGGCGAAGTCCTCTCCCGCGGCACGCCACAGCACATCCTCGCCGACGAGAAGGTACGCGAGGTGTATCTGGGCCGCGAATTCCGGATCTGACGCCCTGCCGCTTCGGTCGGTGGGCATAGTTCGCCGGAATGCTGGTTTGAGAAGGTCGCAAGGGGTTACGATGGATTCGACACCTCACGCATCGAAGGCATGAAACCCGGACTCCAGTTTCGCCTGCATCAGCAGCTCACGCTGACGCCCCAGTTGCAGCAGGCCATCCGCCTGCTGCAGTTGTCGCAGCTGGAGCTCGAGGCCGAACTCCGCCAGATCGCGGAAAGCAACCCCTTGCTCGAGTTCGCCGAGGACGCCGAGGCCGAACCCGATCCGCCCGAAGAAGGCGACTACGACGGTCCCGACTTCCCGGCCCGCGACGAGGTCCCCGCCAAGGTATCCAAAGCCGAGGAAGAGTCCACGGCCACCCCCTCGGAAGAGCTCGCCCCCGAATGGGACGACGACCGCTTCCACGGCGAAGCCGGTGACTATGCCGGGGCGCCCTCACGCTCCGGCAGCGGCGACGAAGACGGCTTCGAGCCCCAGAACGCGGCACCGGAAAGCCTTCAGCAGCATCTGGAATGGCAGCTCAACCTGTCCCAGTTCTCGCCGCGCGACCATGCGATCGCCACCGCGATCATCCATGCGCTGGACGAGGACGGCTACCTCCGCGACGGCGTCGAAGCGGTCGAGGCGGCATTGCCCGCCGAACTGCATGCCAGCGCGGCGGAGATCGAGGGCGTGCGCCAGCGTGTGCAGCGCTTCGACCCCACCGGCATTGCCAGCCTGGACCTGCGCGACTGCCTGCTCTGCCAGCTGTCGCAGTTCTCGCTGGACACCCCGCACCGCGACCTGGCCATCCGCGTGGTCACCGACGAGCTCGAGTTGCTGGCCCGTAACGATGCCGCCAAGATCGCCCGCAAGCTCAAGGCGGCCGAAGAGGACGTGGCCGCGGCCGCCGCCCTGATCCGCAGCCTCGACCCGCGCCCCGGCTCCGCCCTCGACGCCACGCCGGTGGAGTACGTCGCCCCGGATGTCTACGCTCGCCGCGACAACGGCCGCTGGACCGTCAGCCTCAATCCCGACGCCCAGCCGCGCCTGGGCCTCAACCAGCACTACTGCAACCTGATCGCCCGCGCCCGTGGCGACGACGCCACCTGGATGAAAGGCCAGCTCCAGGAAGCCCGCTGGCTGCTCAAGAGCCTGCAGTCACGCGCCGAGACGCTGACCAAGGTGGCCGACGTGATCGTGCGCCGACAGAGCGCCTTCCTCGACTACGGCCCGGAGGCGATGCATCCGCTGGTGCTGCGCGAGGTGGCCGAAGAGGTCGGCATGCACGAATCGACGATTTCCCGGGTAACCACGCGCAAGTACATGCACACGCCGCGCGGTACCTTCGAGTTGAAGCACTTCTTCTCCAGTGGCGTGGCCACGGAGGACGGCGGCAGCGCCTCGGCCACCGCGATCCAGGCCATGCTCCGCAAGCTCATCACGGGGGAGGACGCGCGGCGGCCCCTGTCCGACCAGGCCCTGGCCGAGGAACTTCATCGACGCGGAATTCAGGTGGCCCGTCGTACGGTGGCCAAGTACCGGGAAGCCCTGCGCATTCCCAGTTCCAGCGAACGTGTCCGCGCCAGTTAAGCGCGGGGAACCCTCACGGAGGTCCACGGTCCGACTATTTCAGGCTTGAGGAACGGCACCCCGTCGTTCCGCACTCGTCGCCGCCAAGGCGGCACCCTCAGCAAGAAGGAGGCGTCATGCAAATCCAGATCAGCGGCCAGCACATCCATATCACCCCCGCTCTGCGCGAGCGCGTGGAACAGCAAATCGGCCGCTTCGAACGCCTTTTCGACAACATCAAAGCCCTTGACGTGGTCCTTTCCGTCGACAAGAACGAACACAAGGCCGGCGGTACCCTGCATTGCGCCGGCACCCGTCTCCATGCCGAAGGCGTGGCCCGGCTGGAAGACGACAAGAAGGGGGACACCCTCTACAACGCCATCGACGCGATGATCGCCAAGCTTGCCGACCAGCTGAAGAAGCACAAGGAAAAGCTCAAGGATCACCACAATGCCGAGGGCCGCGACGCCCGCGTCGCCAGTCCCTGAACCCCCGTCCACGCTTGATGGCACAATAGCCCTGGCCGGCGCCTTCGCGCCGGCTTCGCCATTTCAAGGGATCCAAGCGTGGACCGGCTGACCGCCAGACAACTCTTCGACGGAGTACACGAGCGCATGGCGCTGCGCTGGGCCGCGGGCATGCGTGGCGAGTCGCGCGTGCTCGAGCCGAACGCCAAGCAGAGCCGCCGCCCCTCGCTGGTCGGCTACCTGAACGTGATCTACCCGAACAAGGTGCAGATCATCGGCACCGAGGAACTCAACTTCCTCGACGGACTGGAACCACGCCAGCGCTGGGAAGCGATCCACAAGATCGCCGCCTACCAGCCGGCCGCCCTCATCGTCACCAAGGACCAGGCGATCCCTTCGGACCTGCGCGAAGTGGCCGAGGAAACCGACACGCCGTTGTGGCAGAGCACGCGTCGCGGCCATGAACTGCTGACCTACCTGCAATACCACCTGGCACGCACGCTGGCGCCGCGGGTCACCTTGCACGGCGTGTTCCTGGAGGTGTTCTCGATCGGCGTACTCATCACCGGCGAACCCGGCTCGGGCAAGAGCGAACTGGCGCTGGAACTGGTCAGCCGCGGTCACCGCCTGGTCGCCGACGATGCCACCGAATTCACGCTCATCGCGCCCGACGTCATCGACGGCGCCTGCCCCGACCTGCTCCAGGACCTGCTCGAAGTGCGCGGCCTGGGCGTGCTGAACATCCGCGAAATGTTCGGCCACACCGCCGTGAAGCCCTCGAAATACCTGCGCCTGGTGATCCACCTCAAGCCGATGCTGGTCGGCGAGGAGACCGACGCGATGACCCGCCTCACCGGCGACGTCAGCCGGCGCAACGTGCTCGACGTGGACGTCCCCAAGATCACCATTCCGGTCGCGCCCGGCCGCAACCTCGCGGTACTGGTCGAGGCCGCAGTGCGCAGCCATGTGCTCAAGAGCAAGGGCATCGACCCCGCGCAGACCTTCATCGACCGCCAGGCGCACCAGATGCGCCGACTGCCACCGTGGTGACCCCCGTGATCGATGAAGTCATGAACCCGATCGTCGACCCCGACGCGATCCACCTCATCGTTCTCACCGGTATGTCCGGTGGTGGCAAGACCGTCGCGCTGCGCGCGCTCGAGGATCTCGAGTTCTATTGCGTGGACAACATGCCCGCGGAACTCATCCCGCAGCTGGTGGCGGCCGTGAGCCAGGGCGAGCACGGCCCGCGACGCCGCATCGCCGTGGGCGTGGACGTTCGCAACCGTCGCGTCGACCTTTCCCGCATGCCCCACGTGCTCTCCGAGCTGTCCATGGCCGGGGTGCACGTGCACCTGATTTTCCTGGACAGCCGCGACGACGTGCTGATCAAGCGCTACTCGGAGACCCGCCGGCGCCACCCGCTGGCCGCCGAGAAGCTCTCGCTGGCCGATTCGATCGCCCAGGAACGCAAGCTGCTGCGCCCGCTGATCTCCATCGCCGAGAAGGTGATCGACTCCAGCGACCTCAACGTGCACCAGCTGCGCCGCCTGTTCGCCACCGGCTACGCGGCCGCGTCCGACGGCACCACCCTGCTCTTCGAGTCCTTCGCGTATCGCCGGGGGCTGCCCTCGGACGCCGATTTCGTCTTCGATGCCCGCTGCCTGCCCAACCCGCACTGGGACCCGCGACTGCGTCCGTTCTCGGGCAAGGACCAGCCGGTCAGGGAATTCCTCGACGCGAACCCCCTGGTAGGCGAATACTATGCCGACGTGACTCGCTGGCTCGAAACGTGGTTGCCACGGTTCGAGGGCGAGGATCGCAGCTACGTCACCGTTTCGATCGGCTGTACGGGCGGGCGTCATCGCTCGGTCTACCTCGTCGAGAAGCTGGCCCAGCATTTCCGCTCGGAACGCGGCAACGTACTGACATTTCATCGTGAGCTCGAATAACGCCATGACCCAGCCCAAGCCATACCGAGAGTCCGGGCGATGAGCGTCGGCGTCCTCCTCATGACCCACGAAGCGGTCGGCAAGGCGCTGATCTCCGCCGCGCGCCACGTCATGCCCAAGCTGCCGATGGACGTGGATGCCGTGGAAGTGCCGCCCAGCGCCGATCCCGACGTCATGCGCACGCTCACCGCCAAGCATGCACGCGACCTCGACCACGGCGACGGCGTACTCGTCCTCGCCGACCTTTACGGCGCCACGCCCTGCAACATCGGTCTTTCCCTGAGCGAACTGGGCGTGCACCTGCGCTGCGTTTCGGGCCTGAACCTGCCGATGCTGCTGCGCGTACTCAACTACTCGGACAAATCGCTGACCGAACTGACCGAGATCGCGGCCAGTGGCGGTCGCGGAGGGATCTTCATCGACCATGCTTGAACGAGACATCGTGGTATCCAACCGGCTGGGCCTGCACGCACGCGCCTCGGCCAAGCTCGTCCAACTGGTTTCCGGGTTCAAGTCGACCGTCTGGATCATCAGCAAGGGTCGCGAGGTGAATGCCCAGAGCATCATGGGCGTGATGATGCTGGCCGCCGGCATGGGCACCGCCTTGAGCGTGCGCGCCGAGGGCGACGACGAGGCAGCCGCCCTGGACGCCGTGGTCGCCTTGTTCGACCGCAAGTTCGACGAGGGTGCCTGACCGATGAGAGTCGTGCTGACCGGCACGCAAGCCGCCCGGGGCATGGCCCTCGGTCGCGCACGCCTGGTCCAGCCGAGCATCTACGCGGTCGACACCCGCATGCTCGACGACGCGGAGATCGCACCCGAGATCGAGCGCCTGCACAAAGCCATCGACAGCGCCCGCACGGAGCTGCGTGAGTTGCGCGGCAAGTTGCATGGCGCGCTCGCGCGCGAGGTGGGCGACTTCATCGACGCCCACAGCCTGCTCCTCGACGACGAAGAGCTGCTGCGCGGCCTGGACGAACTCGTCGCCGTCGGCCACTACACGGCCAGCGCGGCGCTGAAGATGCAGCGCGACCGGCTCGCCGCCGTGTTCGACGCCATGAACGATCCCTACCTGAAGAGTCGCGGCGAAGACATCGACCAGGTGATCGGCCGCGTCATGTCCGCCCTGCTCCAGCAATCCAGCCGTGAGGAGCGCAAGCTCGCCGCGCGCGTCGGCGAGATCGTCGTCAGCGATACCGTGGCTCCCGCGGACATGGCCAGCATGGCCGGCCAAGGCATGCTGGGCGTCATCGCAAGCGCCGGCAGCATCTACTCGCACAGCGCCATCCTCGCGCGCAGTTTCAACCTGCCCATGCTGGTCGGCACCAAGGACGCACTGGCCACGATCAACGACGACGACCTCGTCCTGATCGACGCGGAGCACGGCGAAGTCATCGTGCATCCCACCGCCCAGGATCTTGCCCGCTACCGCCAGTGGCAGCGGCAGGCCGCGGCGGAGGGCCGTCGTCTGGCTGCGCTTGCTTCCGCGCCGACACTGACCAAGGACGGCGCCCATGTGCGCCTCTACGCCAATGCCGAACTGATCGGCGACATCACGCTGGCCCGCGCCCGCGGCGCGGATGGCGTCGGCCTGTATCGCTCCGAATTCCTGTTCCTGCGCCAGCGCGGCCTGCCCTCGGAAGAAGAGCAGTTCGTCGCCTATCGCGATGTCGTGCTCGGCATGGGCGGCCTGCCCGTCACCATCCGCACCCTCGATCTCGGCGCCGACAAGGCCGACGCCGCCGGCCTGGCCATTCGCGGGGAAGACAATCCCGCGCTGGGCGTACGCGGCATTCGTCTGTCCCTGCGTTACCCCGACATCTTCAGCGTGCAGTTGCGCGCCATTCTTCGTGCCGCCTGCTATGGGCCGGTGCGCATCCTCGTCCCGATGATTACCCATCTGGGCGAAATGACCGACGTGCGGCGCCTGATCAAGAAAGCCCGCGAGGACCTCGCGCGCGAAGGCCAGGAGTTGCCCGAGCGACTGGATGTGGGCGCGATGATCGAAGTGCCGGCGGCGGCGATCGGCGTGACATCGATCCTCGAGAAGGCCGACTTCCTCGCCATCGGCACGAACGATCTTGCGCAGTACGTACTCGCGGCCGATCGCAACAACGACGCGCTCGAAGGCATCTACGACCCGTTGCAGCCGGCGTTCCTGCGGCTCATCGCGCACGTGATCGCAAGCGCACGCCGGGCGAAGAAGCCGGTGAGCCTGTGTGGCGAGATCGCCGGCGATACGCAGTTCACGGCACTGCTCCTGGCCATGGGCCTGGAGGAATTCAGCATGCACCCGGGGCAGTTGCTCCAGGTGCGTGACCGCCTCACCACGCTCGATTGCCGCGCGCTTCGTCGTGCGGCGCCGCGATTGTTCCGTGCGCATTCGCGGGATGAGGTGGAGGCGCGTTTGCTCGAAGTTGTCGCCCGCCAGGACAACTGCGCCTGACGCCTCGCTTCGATTCTTGTGGGAGCCGCTTCAGCGGCGAACCCTCGGGCTGTCGTTTAGGCGAACGAGGCCTTGTGGCGTTTGGGCAGGCGCCCGAACTCACCGCCATGTTGCTTCTTCCGTTTATGCCGACGTACCGGTGCTCACTGCGGTGAGCGACAATCCGGGGTGATTTCACCCTGCTTCGGCTATCCGATGCTTCATTCGCGGATTCGACGCTGAGGGTTCGCCGCTTAAGCGGCTCCTACAGGAAGCAAAACGGCCGCATGTATTGCGGCCGTTTCGGTTCGCAAAGTACGAGGCGGCTTACGCGGCGCGCACCTTTTGCATGGTTTCGGCATTGCGCTTCACGCCAGCCTGCAGCTCTTCGCTGTCGAAGTCGTCGACGGAGATGAACTCGGCGACGCCGTCACGCACGCGCTGGAGCAGGTCGCGCTCGGCGGTGGTGATGGCGCCGAGCTTCTCGGCTTCGGCGAGCTGCTCGTTGTACGTGTGCGACTTCAGCTGGCCGCCCTTGAACGCCTTGAGGAACTTGCGCTCCACCGGCTCCGCGGCGATCACGTCGGGCAGGAGCGCGTTCATGCGGCCCACCGTGTTGTTCGCCGTCGGGGTGAGATACGTCCACGTGGTCAGGCGATCGCGGGCTTCGCTGGGTGCGGTGATCAGCGCGGCGACACGGCGGCCGAGGCGATCCGACGGCGGCACTTCGCGGCGACCGAACGGGAACACCAGGGCACGCAGCAGCCAGGCCACCGGGCGCACCGGGAAGTTGCGGATCACGCCGTCCAGCGCCATCTGCATGTTCCAAACGCACTGGTGGAACGCCCAGGCCAGCAACGGACGATCCGCTTCCGGACGGCCGGTGTCTTCGTAGCGCTTGAGCATCGCGCTGGCGATGTACAGGTACGAAAGCACGTCGCCCAGACGGGCCGAGAGCTTTTCCTTGAACTTCAGCTTGCCGCCGAGCACGCCCATGGCCACGTCGGCGCACAGTGCCAGCGCCGCGGAGTAACGGTTGAGCTTGCGGTAATAACGGCGGGTGTACGCGTCGCCGGCGGTCTCGCCGATCTTCGCCGCGGTGACGCCGAGGACGAAGCTGCGCACGGCGTTGGAGAAGCCGAAGCCGATGTGACCGAACAGCGCCTTGTCGAAGGTCTTCAGGCGCTCGCGGTAGTCAGCGATACCCAAGGCCTGCATTTCCTTCAGGACATAAGGATGGCAGCGAATCGCACCCTGGCCAAAGATCATCAGGCTGCGCGTCATGATGTTCGCGCCTTCCACCGTGATGGCGATCGGCACGGACTGCCAGCCGCGGCCCATGTAGTTCTTCGGGCCGAGAATGACGCCCTTGCCGCCGTGCACGTCCATCGCGTCCGAGGCGATCTGGCGGCACCATTCGGTGGCGTGATACTTGGCGATGGCGGACGGCACGGCCGGCTTTTCGCCGCGATCGACCGCGGCGGCGGTGGCACGCGAGAGTGCCTGCATGGCGTAGGTCAGACCGCCGATACGGGCCAGCGCTTCTTCCACGCCCTCGAAACGACCGATGGCCAGGCCGAACTGCTTGCGCATGCGCGCATACGAACCGGTAGCCGAGACGGCCATGCGCGAAGCGCCGGTCGCGTTGGACGGCAGCGAGATCGCGCGACCGACCGAGAGGCACTCGACCAGCATGCGCCAGCCCTGGCCGGCCATGTGCGGGCCACCGATCAGCACGGACAGCGGCACGAACATATCCTTGGCGTGCACCGGGCCGTTCTGGAACGGGGTGTTCAGCGGGAAGTGCCGACGACCGATTTCCATCCCCGGGGTCTCGCGCGGGAGCAGCGCCAGGGTGATACCGAGATCTTCCTTCTCACCCAGCAGCTTGTCCGGGTCGTACATGCGGAAGGCGAGGCCAACGATGGTCGCGACCGGCGCGAGCGTGATGTAGCGCTTGTCGAAGGTCAGGCGGATACCGACGGTCTCTTCGCCATTCCACATGCCCTTGGTGACGATGCCGAAGTCGGGAATCGAGGTAGCGTCGGAACCGGCATAGGGACCGGTCAGGGCGAAGCACGGGATCTCGCGGCCATCGGCCAGGCGCGGCAGGTAGTGGTTCTTCTGCTCGTCGCTGCCGTAGTGCATGAGGAGTTCGCCCGGCCCGAGCGAATTCGGCACGGCGACGGTGGAGGCGACCGTCTGCGACATGCTCGAGAGCTTCTGCAGCACCGCGGAGTGAGCCAGCGCCGAGAAACCGAGGCCGCCGTAGCTCTTCGGGATGATCATGCCGAAGAACTTGTTCTTCTTGATGAACTCCCAGACGTTCGGCGGGAGGTCGGCGAGCTCGTGGGTGATCTGCCAGTCGTCGATCATGCTGCACAGCTCCTCGACGGGGCCGTCGAGGAAGGCCTGCTCTTCCACCGAGAGTTCCGGCTTGGGCTGGCGCAACAGTTCGGACCATTCCGGCTTGCCGGAGAACAGCTGGCCTTCGAAACCGACGGTACCGGCCTCGAGGGCGGTCTGCTCGGTCTCGGACAGCTTCGGCGTCACCTTGGCGAAGATCGACAGCAACGGCGCGCTGATCTTCTTCCGGCGGAAGTCGACCATCAACAACGGTGCGGCGACGACGGCCAGCAGGATCAGCACGATGACCGTGGTCACCGGCGCACGGGCGAGCAGGCCGACGACGAGGGTCGTCACCGCGGTCGCGATGGCCCACGTGCGGAGCGACGTGCGGTGGTAGGCGCAGGCACCGGAGGCAATCAGTGCCGCCAGTACAACCAGGAGTGCAGACATCGGTGTTACCTCGTCGTGAGTCGGTTAGAGCGGGTGGATCAGAGCGATTGCATGAACGTTGCGATCTCGCGCGTAAACGCATCGTTGGCGTCGCCGGCCACCATATGCGTGGCATCGGCAAGGGCGACGTGGCGCGCATGCGGCACGAGATGGAGAAATTCTTCGACGGTCTGGCTGGAGACGACGTCGCTGCGGCTGCCGGACAGGAGCAACACCGGCACCTCGACGCGCGCGGCGGCGGCGAACAGGCGGGGCTGGTAACGCTCGCTCTCCTGGACCAGGCCGTCGAGCAAGGCGGGATCCCAGTGCCAGCGAAGGCGGCCCTGATGGTCCTGGCGCAGCAGGGGTTTGAGCTGGGCTTCGGATTTGCGCTCGCGGCGATGCGGCAGGTACGCCTCGATCGCGGAGGCCGCCTCCTCGTAACTCGCGAAACCGTCCGGGTGCGCGCGCATGAAGCCGAGGATACGTTCGACACCGGCGGTTTCCCAGCGCGGGGTGATGTCGACCAGGATCAGCGCCGAGAAGGGCGGTCGACCCTGCTCCGCTTCACCGGCGGCCATCAGGCCGAGCAAGCCACCCATCGAGGCGCCCACCAACACCGGCGGCCGGCCGTCGGGGGACCTGGCCTCGGCCGCTACCGCGAGCAGATCATGGACGAACTGCTCCATGTGGTACTCGCCGCGTGGCACGCGTTCGCTTTCGCCGTGGCCGCGGGCATCGAAGGTCGTGGCATCGAAGCCCTGCTCCGCCAGGGCGCGCGCCGCGCCGTTCCAGGCGTGACGCGTCTGCCCGAAGCCATGCGCGAAGACCAGCGAGGGCGAGCGCTCGCCCGCCCAGTGCTGCGTGGCGAGCACGAGGCCATCCATCGAGACCAGGCTCGAGGTAGCGGACGACAGGGGCGAGGGATGGGCAACCATACGGCCGAGTATGTAGTGCCGGGAGAGGTGCGTCAATACGCCTGCGTACGGTCACGCAATGGCAACCAAGTCAAGGTCTTATGCAACACGCCGGGAGCCTGCCGGATTGCAAACGGTGGCGTCTCGGCTACCATGCGTCGATGACCGACGGTGCCAAGAACGAACGAGTCCGCCTCTCAGCCGAAGACTGGGAAGACGGCGCCCTAGCCCTTATCGCCGAACAAGGCGTCGGCGCCCTTGCCGTGGAGGCGCTTGCGCGTCGCCTGGGGGTGACCAAGGGCAGCTTCTACTGGCACTTCCGCACACGCGAGGCCCTGCTCCAGGCCTCGCTGGAACGGTGGGAAGAATACGGCGAACGCGAAGTCCTCGGTGAAATCGAGCGCATCGCCGATCCGCGCAAGCGGTTGCCCGAATTGTTCCGTCGTGTCGCCCACGAATTGCAGGCGCACCGCGTCTACGCCGCCCTGCTCAAGGCGCTGGACCATCCGCAGGTCGTGCCGGTGATGGCGCGGGTATCGCAGCGGCGCATCGAGTTCCTCACCACGATGTACAAGGAAGCCGGCCTCGAGCCCGTAGTCGCGCTGCATCGGGCACGCCTTACCTATGCCGCGTACGTGGGCTTCCTGCAGCTGAACTTCACGCTCGGCCTGCCACGCCTGAGCCACGACGAGTTCGACGCCTATGTCGAGCATGTGATCTTTACGCTGACGCCGGCCAAGCCCGCCGCGTGAGCTGAACGGCACGGCGCATTTTGCTGCGCCGTGCCTTGCCAATACCAACGCTCGCAAACTACTGTCTCCACAGGCGTTTAACTGGAGACCACAACGGATGCGTTCGTACGGCAGTTCCTTGGAAGCATTGAATCGATGGGTTGACGATGTCGCCCGACTGACCGAGCCCGCCACGATTCGCTGGTGCGACGGCTCGGACGCGGAGTACGCGGAACTCGTCCAGACGATGCTCGCCAGTGGCGATCTCCTCCCGCTGAACGAGGAGACCAACCCGCGCAGCTACCTGCACCGCTCGAATCCTTCGGATGTCGCTCGCGTCGAGCACCTGACCTTCGTCTGCACGCCCGAGGAAGACGAAGCGGGCCCGAACAATCACTGGATGGCGCCCGCCGAGGCCCATGCCAAGATCGACGCCCTGTTCGCCGGGGCCATGCGCGGCCGCACCATGTACGTCATCCCGTACTGCATGGGTCCGATCGATTCGCCGCTATCGCGTTGTGGCGTCGAGATCACCGACAGCCCCTACGTGGTCGCCAACATGCGCATCATGACGCGCATGGGAGCCCCTGCCCTCGCCCGCATCGAGCGCGAAGGCCAGTTCGTCAAGGGACTGCATTCCACTGGCGACCTCGATCCCGAGCGTCGCTTCATCATGCACTTTCCCGAGGAGCTTTCGATCAAGTCGATCGGCTCCGGCTACGGCGGCAATGCCCTGCTCGGCAAGAAGTGCCACGCCTTGCGTATCGCCAGCCACCAGGCGCGTCGCGAGGGCTGGCTGGCCGAACACATGCTGATCGTCGGCATCGAGAATCCGCAGGGCGAAAAGCACTACATCGCCGCGGCGTTTCCCTCGGCGTGCGGCAAGACCAACCTGGCCATGCTCATTCCGACCGAGGGCTACCGCAAGGCGGGCTGGAAGGTCTGGACCGTGGGCGACGATATCTGCTGGATGACGCCGGGCGAAGACGGTCGCCTCTGGGCGATCAACCCGGAAGCGGGCTACTTCGGCGTTGCCCCGGGCACGGGCGCGAACACCAACCCGACCGCCCTGGCCACGCTCGGCCACGATGCCATCTTTACCAACGTCGCCGTTACCGCCGATGCGCGCCCGTGGTGGGAAGGGCTCGGCGAAGGCGAGCCGGTGACCGATTGGCAGGGCCGCCCGTACGATGCCGCCAACGGCCCGGCCGCGCACCCGAATTCACGCTTCACCGTCAGCGCGAAACAGTGCCCGAGCTGGGCGCCGGAATCCGAAGACGCCGCGGGCGTACCGATCTCGGCGATCGTCTTTGGCGGTCGTCGCCCGTCGCTGGTGCCACTGGTGTTCGAGGCCAAGGACTGGGCGCATGGCGTCCTCGTCGGTGCCGCCATGGGCTCGGAGACCACCGCGGCGGCTACCGGCGCCGTTGGCGTGCTTCGCCGCGACTCGATGGCCATGAAGCCGTTCTGCGGCTACAACTTCGCCGACTACTTCGCCCACTGGCTGTCCTTCGACAAGCCCGGCGCCAAGCTGCCGCGGATCTTCCACGTGAACTGGTTCCGCAAGGACGCCGACGGTCGCTTCATGTGGCCAGGCTATGGTGAGAACCTCCGTGTCCTCGACTGGATGATCCAGCGCGTGGCGGGCAAGGCCGAGGGCATGGAAACCCCCATCGGCGTGGTCCCGGCCAAGGGCGAGCTCAATGCCGAGGGGCTGTCGCTCAAGCCGGGCGCGCTCGACGAACTGCTCCACGTCGACGTCGAAGGCTGGACCGAAGAACTCAACGCCATCGGGCTCTATCTCGAAGGCTTCGGCGCGCGCATGCCCGAACGCCTGAAAGCCGAGCGCGTTCGCGTGAGCAAGGCGCTGGAAGCGGCTATCGAACGCCGGGCCGCCAACGTCGCCTGACGGCGGCTCAGTGTGGGAGCCGCACATCGGCGATTGGCCTGGCGGCTAAACCGCTCCGTTGGTTTTTCGCCGCTGAAGCGGCTCCCACATTTCCCTCTCGCTTAAACGCTCCCACATTTCCCTCTCGCTTAAACGCTTCTCACCTTGCCGGCATCCAAGCTGGCAAGATGAATGCACTATGCCTCGCCGCCACTTCCTTCATGCAGCCTGAGCTGCCCGTCGCCGCGTCCGATGACGATGTGGTGCGAGCGGCCGTCGGCGGCGACCGGAAAGCGTTCGAGCAGCTCTATCGCAAGCATTCGGACCGGGTCTATGGCGCCATCCTGCGCCTGGCCGCCTTCGATCATGCCCGTGCGGAAGACCTGACCCAGGAAGCCTTCATCCGCGCCTGGCAGAAGCTCGACGGCTTCCGCTTCGAAAGCGCATTCGGCACCTGGGTGTACCGGCTGGCGGTGAACGTGGCGCTCATGTCCATACGTGCCCGCAACGCCGACCCAGTCAGCATTGTCGACGATGAACATCTGCCGGACATCGCCGACCTCGATAATCCCGTCCGCGCCGTGGAGCGCGACGAGCTGGAAAAGGCCATTGCGGCATTGCCGCCGCGGGCCCGTGCCGTCCTCATTCTCTACGACGTGGAAGGCTGGAAACACGAGGAGATCGCCATCGAACTCGGGATGGCGGTCGGCTCCTCGAAAGCGCAGTTACACCGTGCACGCGGACTGCTCCGCCGCGCACTGGGAGATAAGCCATGAACGAACTCGACTACCTGCGCCAGATGCGCTCCCTCAACCGGCCGGTTGCGCCCCGTCGCGACCTCTGGGCCGGGATCGAGGCCCGCCTCGACGAGGCACCCGCCGCTGCCGCACCCCGCCGCCGACGCGCGCAACCCTGGTTGATGGCCGCGGCGATCGCCGGTGTGGCGGTCCTCGGCGGGGGCCTTGGCCTTCATCTCGTCGCGCCGCCCGGCAGCGATGGGCTTGCCAGCGTATCCCGCTGGAAACCGACCGACCCGCGCCTCTCCGGAGCCGCGGTGGAACTCGACGCCGCGCGCATGGAGCTGACCCAGGCCATGCAGGACTCCCCCGATTCGGCCGCCCTGCAGCGCCTGCTGCTGAAGACCGAGCGCCAGCGCGACCGTCTGCGCAACCTCGAAAAGCAAGCCGGCTAACACGCGAACAGCCAGGACCCCACACATGAAAACGCTCTATATCACTCCCCTGCTGCTGGCGCTCTCGATCGGACAGGCATTCGCCTCGACGCCGATCAACCTGTCGAAAGACATCCGGTCCGATGCAAAAGTCAGCATCGACAACGTCAAGGGCGAAGTCACGGTGACCGCCTGGGACAAGAACCAGATCCAGGTCTCCGGCACCCTGGGCGACGGCGCCCGCCCGCTGGAGATCGAAGGCAACGACCGCAGCGTGGAAATCCACGTGGATACCGACTCGAAGGTGCACTCTGTCTTCAACTGGGGCAGCGACACGCGCATGCAGCCCACGGTGCTCAACGTGCGTGTGCCGAAGGCCGTCAGCGTCGAGATCAACGTGGTCAGCGCACCGGTAAGCATCGACGGGCTCGACGGCGGCAAGGTCGAGATCAATTCGGTAAGCGGGCGCATCCGTGGCAACCTGCGCTCGCCCGACATCAACCTGCAGACGGTCAGCGGCAGTATCGATCTCGCCGGCAGCGCGACCAAGGCCGAGTTGCAGACCGTCTCCGGCGATATCACCGCGCCGAGCGTGACCGAACGCGTCGAAGCGCAGACGGTTTCCGGTCGCATGACGATAGGCGGCGGCCCGTGGAAGCAGGCCAGCTTCAGCACGGTTTCCGGCGACACGCAGATCAACGGCGGCCCTTCGCGGGACGGCAAGATCGATGTCGACTCGATGAGCGGCGACGTGCAGCTCCAGCTGCCCGCCGATGTCTCCGCCAAACTGAATGCCTCGACCTTCAGCGGCAGCATCCGCAGCGATTTCGGCAGCCCGTCCAGCGGCGAGGATGGCCCAGGCAAGCAACTGAAGACCACCATCGGTGGCGGCAGCGGCAACATCCACGTCGAGTCCTTCAGCGGCGATGTGAAACTGCGCGGGCAGGGACGCTGAGCGCGACGAGCCCGGCTTCCACACCCATAAAAAAGCCGCCTTGAAGGCGGCTTTTTTACGGTTCTTCACGGATTGCCGGGGCGGGCGGGCGCTCGGCATGCCGGGCCTTCGTTCGCACCTCGCACTTCGCCGAGGGCTCGCCTTCGGCATCGCGGGCTCGGCTGCGCCATCGTTCTCTACACTTGGGCGTCTCGCGGGGAGACCTTGGCGCCCACCCTCGCTGCTCAGACAGGTCCTCCGCGTTCGGTGCGGAAGGCCGCTGCGCGGCCCATGGTTCTATATGGCCTACGGCCGCTCACTTGTGCGGAACTCGCCTCGAGGGTGGACGCCAAGGTCTCTCACGACGATACGGTCAGCTGGCAGGAGAGCCGTTGTGTGGTGCCGTCGTCGGCCCCGGCCGCGCCCGGAACATCCGGGCGAAGCGGACGCGGTTGCTGGTACCCGGTTGCCCAATACCTTCGTAGCGCGTGTGTCGGCGTGCTTGCTGGTGATGCTGCCGCGCGCTTTGGCTCGACCCACGCGAGCCTCACGGTTCGGGAGAGTCTTCGGTGCCCACCCTCGAGGCGAGTTCCGCACAAGTGGAGCGGCCGTAGGCCAAATAGGTACATGGGCCGCGCAGCGGCCTTTCCGGTACGAAACGCGGAGGACCTGTCTGAGCAGCGAGGGTGGGCACCGAAGGCTCCGCGCCGCCACGTCCGCGCTCGCCGCGGCATCAGCCGCTGAGTGAACCAATGCCTTCGGCGTCGGCGTCCCCGGACTTCCGCGAAGAACCTTTTTTACAGGTCCTGGTGGTACTGGACGTAAGGGGTTCGCGACTGGTCGGGCTCGGGCCCGGTGGGGCTGTTCGGCGCGGTGCCGGACGACCAGACGTTCTGGGCACCGACCGAGAGCTCGCCGCGCCAGGGCAGACGCCAGGTGACACCGAGGTCGATGGCGCTCCAGCGGCGGTCGCCGTTGATCTGGTTGATCGCCGTGGCTTCGGGCTGCATCGTGCGACCGGTGATCAGGCCGGACAGCGAGCCGCGATCGACGCCGAAGCTCAGCGCCTTCTGGTCGACCGAGCCGATGCCGAGCAGATTGCCCGGTGTGAGGCGGATGCGCCCGATGCTGGCGCCCAGGTCGATGCCGCTGCGGGAACCCAGGTCGACCCTGCCATGCGCATTGAATTCCGTGCTGGAAGACAGCGCGGTGATCGGCAGGCCGGACGCAGTGGCCAGGCCGGGAAGCACGCGTGGCAGGGCGGCACCCGTGCCGGTGGGCCGGCTGGCGCCGACGCCGACGCCGAGGCTGTAGCCAGTGCCGCGATACGTCGCACCCACTTCACTGCCGACGATGCGTGGCGGCGCGCCCGGCGAGTTGCAGAGGTCGCCGTGAGGGGTGGCGGACGTACCGCAGGATTCCACGGAATTCATCCAGCCCTGGCCGGTGATGTTGGCGTGGGCCTGGACGCGCGGGCCCAGGTCGTACTGCAGGCCACTGGAAAGGAAGGGGCCGGCATCCACCGCATGCAGCGCGAGCGGCTGGGTGTTGTCGGTCCGGTCGTCCGCCTTGAGGGCGAGCATGCGTCCGTCCGGGGCGCGCCAGAGCGGCACCGAGCCCTGTGCGTTCTGGGCGTAGGCGTCGGGTTGCTGGCCGAGCAGCCGGGTGGCCGTGGCGTCCGAACCCACCGGCGCAGTCTGCCCTGCCGCGGCGAGCGGCATCAGCAGTAGCAAGGTGAGAAAGGATCTGCGCATGGTCGTCATATCGGCAGGTGGCTGAAATCCCCGAGGTCCCGCTTCAGCCTCGCGGAAACGGCCCCAGTGTATCGCGTTTTACGTTTTACTAACACCCCGGACCGGTGCCTTCAGGAATCAGGATAGCTGCCGTTTATGACCATCAGGGGGAATCGTTCCGAGCTGGCGCAAGGCCTCTGAGACTGGCGTTCCACGCACCATCGCGCGGCCGCCTTAACGCATATAGACTGAACCGACCACACCGGAATCCTCGCCAGGCGATGACTATCGCTCCTACTCAAAGCCCGTCCCTCAAGGCGCCCGGTCACGGTGACAGCACGCCGTTGCACGAGGCTGTCGAGCGGTTGCTTCGGGCGGCCGAGGCCGACGTGGTCCGGAGCGAGAGCGAGGCTTTCGCCCGGCACCTCGTGCCGGGGGCGCGCGTGGTCTGGCGCGGCGTGGATGAGCTGCGGCCGACCGGTCGCACCGTCCTCGAACTGGGCATCGATCCGCAAACCGGGCGTGCCCTCGAACTGCACGCCGACGAGGACGCCTCCGGCGACGCGGCCGAACTGATCGACTGGCTGGGCAGGCTCGCCGCGGCGCGCCTGCGACAGCTTGCCGAAACGGCGAACCTCTACGAGGCGATCTCCCGCCTGGCCCTCGCCGAACGGTTGCAGCGCGCGCTCTACGCCATCGCCGAGCAGGCCGGCGCCGAGCACAACATGAAGGACATGATGACCGCGCTCCACGCCATCGTGGGCAGCCTCATGTATGCAGAGAATTTCTTCATCGTGCTGTTCGACGCCCAGAACCGCACGGTGCGCTTCCCGTACTTCGTCGATTCGCTGGATCCCGACATCCCCGATCCGGAAGGCATACGGCCGATCGACGCCATCGAGAATTCGCTGACCTGGCACGTGCTGCAAGGCGGCAAGTCGCTCATGGGAGCGAGCACGGAGCTGGAGAAGAACCTCCCCGGCCCGCGTGTATCGATCGGCCCGCCCAGCGACGACTGGCTCGGCGTGCCGATGAAGCGCGGCGAAGACGTGGTGGGCGCGCTGGTCGTGCAGAGTTACCGCGACGACACGCGCTACACGCAGAACGATCGCGAACTGCTGACTTATGTCGCCCAGCACGTGCAGACGGCACTCGAACGGCGCCAGGCGCACGAGGAACTCGAGCGCCGCGTCACCACGCGCACCGCCGCACTGCGCGAAGCCAACCGCGTGCTGCGCCAGCAGGTGCTGCAGCGCCAGCGCGGCGAGCGCCTGCAGGCCGCGCTGTTCCGCATTGCCGAGCTGGCCAATACCTCGGACAGCATCGAGAACTTCTACGCCGCCGTGCACCGCGTGATCGGCGGCCTGCTGTACGCGCGCAACTTCTATATCGCGCTGCTTTCCGAAGACCAGAACAAGCTGACCTTCCCCTATTCGGTGGACGAACTGGACGGCTCGCGCGAACCGCGCGAGCTTGGCCGCGGGCTGACCGAATTCGTGCTTCGCAACGGCAAGGCGCTGCTCGCCGACCGCGAAGAGATCGATCGACTCAATCGCGACCAGGTGCTGTCCACCAGTGGCGCGCGCTCGCTTCACTGGCTGGGCGTGCCGCTGATCTGGAACGAAAAATCGATGGGCGTGCTGGCAGTGCAGAGCTATTCGCCCGAGCACACGTACAGCGCGCGCGACCAGGAGCTGCTGACCTTCGTCAGCTACCACATCGCCAACGCGCTGCAACGCAAGTACACCACCGAGTCGCTCAAGCAGGCGTACGCCAGCCTCGAGCGCCGGGTGACCGAACGCACGCGCGCCCTGGCCCTGGCCAACCGCGACCTGCGGGAGCAGATCGCCGAGCGCGAGCGCGTCGAGCGCCGGCTCAAGTACGAAACCCTGCACGATTCGCTCACCGGCCTGCCCAACCGCACGCTGCTGTTGCAGCGTCTGGAGCAGGCGCTCAACCACTATCGCGAGAACCCCGCCGATCTCTTCGCGGTGCTCTTCATCGACCTGGACCGCTTCAAGGTCATCAACGATTCGGTCGGCCACCTGGTCGGCGACGATCTGCTGTTCCAGGTCGGCGGGCGCGTGCGCGCGTGCCTGAAGACACGCGACGTCGTGGCGCGACTGGGCGGCGACGAGTTCGCCGTGCTCGTGGAAGGCATCACCGATCCACAGGCGGCCACGCATATCGCCGAACGCATCATCGCGCAGCTGCAGACACCGTTTCGCCTGGGGGCGAAGGAAATCTTCACCTCGGCGTCGATCGGTATCGCACTGCCCACCCCCGAATACACCCGTCCGGAAGAGCTGCTACGCGACGCCGACTCGGCCATGTATCGCGCGAAGGACGAAGGCCGTCACCGCGCCGCCGTCTTCGACGATCGCCTGCGTCGTGAAGCCTTGTCGTTGCTCGAACTCGAAGGCGACCTGCGTCGCGCCCTCACGCGCAACGAATTCGTGCCGTTCTACCAGCCCATCGTGGATCTCGAAGACAGCCGCGTGGTCGGTTATGAGGCCTTGCTGCGCTGGCGCCATCCGGAGCGAGGCCTGTTGCCACCGGGGGATTTCCTCTCCGTGGCGGAGGACACCGGCTGTTCCGAGGCGATCGACTGGCAGATCTTCGAGCAGGTCGCGCGCCAGGTGCGCGCCCTGACGCGCGACGAAGGCTTCGTCAGCATCAATGTATCGGGTAGCCACTTCCGCTCGCCGGATCTCGACCAGCGCCTGCTGGACCTGTTCGCCGAACATGGCGTACCGGCGCGCTGCGTACGCGTGGAAGTCACCGAGCGCGCCCTGCTGGAGAACCCGGCACAGGTCAAACGCATCCTCGAGAACCTGCGCGACCACGGTGTAGGCATCGCGCTGGACGACTTCGGTACGGGCTATTCGTCGCTGAGCTACCTGCACCAGTACCCGATCGAAACGCTGAAGATCGACCGCTCCTTCGTGATCGAACTGCCCTCCGAAGACACCGACACCGATGCACACAGCACGGCCGTGGTCCGGGCGATTCAGGCACTGGCCAATTCGCTGCGCATGCAGGTGATTGCCGAAGGCATCGAAACCGAATCGCAGATGCGCGCCCTGCGCCGCATCGGTTGTCGCTTCGGCCAGGGCTTCCTGTTCGCCCAGCCGCAGCCGGCGAGCAAGTGGCTGGGCGCGCCGCTCTCCCTCGACGCGTAAGAGCGAATCTGCCGGGCGGCTCCGTACGGGAGCCGAGTTACTGCAGGGTGGAGGGAGACGGCGGGGTTTCCACCTGAGTGAGCAGGCGCTCGGCGTCCACGCGGTCGAAGACATAACGCGTGGCGCAGAATTCGCAGACGACTTCGATCTCGCCGTCGCGGTCGTCCAGCGTGGCTTCCACTTCGGTGCGGCCGAGCGCACGCAGCATGCCTTCCACCCGCTCCTGCGAGCAGGTGCAGCCGAAGGCGAGGCCCTTGGCCTCATACACGCTCACGGTCTCTTCGTGATACAGCCGGTAAAGCAGTTCCTCCGGAAGGATCGACAGCATTTCCGAGCTGCTCAGGGTATCGGTGAGCATGCCGACACGCGTCCAGGCGTCGTCGTCCTCGGCCGCGTCGTGGCCACCTTCGCCCGCGATGGGCTGGAGCATGAGTCCCACCGCGTGTTCGGCGTTCGCCGCGAGCAGGATGCGCGCCGGCAACTGCTCCGAGCGCTCGAAGTAGTTCTCCAGCGCCTTCGCGATCGACGGTTCGTCGAGATCCACCACACCCTGGTAGCGACCACGGTCCACCTGCCCGATCGTGATGGCGAGCAGCGCATTCGGCAGTTCGTTCAGGTGCAGCGCCGCCGGCATGGTGTCGGCGTCGTAACGCGCCAGGCCACGCAGGTGCCCCTGGTCGGTGCACTCGGCGAAGAGCAGGCGCAGCGCCCCCTCGCTCTTGAATTCCAGCGACAGCGAGCCGTCGAACTTGATGTTGCCGGTGAGCAGCGCGCTCGCCGCCGCGGCTTCGCCCAGCGTGTTGCGGATATCCGAAGGATAGTCGCCGCGCGATGCGATCTCGCGCCAGCTGGCGCCCAGACGGACCAGCACGCCACGCACGCCCGCTTTCTCGAGCATGAAGCGATGAAGTACGTCTTCGGATGACAGGGTTTCGACGATCGACTCGGTCACGGTGGCCTCCTGGTGATCCGACGAAAGATGGGGCCATCCTCGCTTGCCGACAAGCCCGACAAGCGCGGGCCCCCTATACTGCGCCATCCTTCGCCACAGCGCCGCCATGAGCCCGACGCCCCGCCCGCTGCCTTTTCGCATCGCCCGCTTCGTCGGCCTGCTCATCCTGGCCTGGCTCGCCCTGTCGTGGCTGGTCGTGCTGATCCTGCGCTTCGTGCCGCCATGGACCAGCGCGATGATGATGGAGCGCCGGGTCGAGGCCTTCGTCACGCACGAACCCGATTTCAGCTTCCGCCATCGCTGGGTGCCGTGGGATGCCGTATCGCCCCAGGTGGGCCTCGCGATGGTCGCCGGAGAGGACCAGAAGTTCCCCTTCCATCACGGCTTCGATATCGACGCGATCCAGGACGCGATCGACGCATCGGACGAAGGCAAGCGCCTGCGCGGCGCCAGCACGATCAGCCAGCAGGTGGCGAAGAACCTGTTCCTGTGGAACGGCCGCAGCTTCATCCGCAAGGGCCTGGAAGCCTATTTCACCGTGCTGATCGAAGCGACCTGGCCCAAGCGCAGGATCCTCGAGGTCTACATGAACATCGTCGAGCTCGGCAACGGGATTTACGGGGTCGGCGCAGCCAGCGACGTCTTCTATCACACGACGCCCGATCGCCTCGGCGCGATCCAGGCCGCGCGCCTTGCCGCCGTGCTCCCGAACCCGCGCCGCTTCCGTGTCGACGCGCCAAGCGCCTATGTGCAGAAGCGCACGGCATGGATCGCGCAGCAGATGGAGCAGCTCGGCGGGCCTGCTTACCTCACCCGGCCTGCGCCCGTCGCCGGCCGCACTCGCTGAAGGAGCGCCATGACCTTCTCCCTGGCCATCGTGGTCCCCGCCTATAACGAGAGCGACGTCATCGACGCGTTCCACGCGCGACTCGGCGCGGTACTCGACGGTATCGACGCCAGCGCCCGCGTCATCTACGTCGACGACGGCAGCAGCGACGACACCTGGCAGAAGCTCGGCGCTATCGCCGGTGCGGACGGGCGTGCCGTGGCACTGCGGCTATCACGCAACTTCGGCAAGGAAGCCGCCATGACCGCCGGCCTGGACACCGCCGATGCCGACGCCGTCGTCGTCATCGACGCCGACCTGCAAGACCCTCCCGAGCTCATTCCCGCGCTCATCGAGCGCTGGCGCGAAGGCTTCGATGTGGTTTACGCGACACGCGGCGCCCGCGACGGTGAGACCCGCTTCAAGAAATTCACTTCCGCCGCGTTCTATCGCCTCATGGAGCGTCTCTCCGACACGCCGCTGCCGCGCGACACCGGTGACTTCCGCCTGCTTTCGCGCCGCGCCGTGACCGCCCTGGGCGGCCTGCGCGAGCGGCAGCGATTCATGAAAGGCCTGTTCGCCTGGATCGGCTACCGGCAGACCGCGGTGACCTACCACCGCGATGCCCGCTATGCCGGCACGACCAAGTGGAACTACTGGCGTCTGGGCAACCTCGCTATCGAGGGCATCACCTCCTTTTCGGCCGCGCCTTTGCGCCTGGCGACCTGGGTGGGCCTCTCGGCCGCCGTACTCGCCTTCCTCTACGGGATATGGGTGCTGATGAAGGTACTGCTCTGGGGCGACCCGGTGCGCGGCTACCCCACCCTGATGGTCGTGATCCTGTTCCTGGGCGGCATCCAGCTGCTCGCCCTGGGCGTGATCGGCGAATACGTCGGCCGGACCTATGCCGAATCCAAGCGGCGCCCGCTTTACTACGTGGACTCCCGCCATGGCGGCCAGCCGCCTTTCACCTGAGCATGACCCCCTGGGGCCGCAAGCGGCGTTACACTGAGCCATCGCGGCGACGCGCCGCCTCCACGCGGAGGGTCGAGCATGCAGCAGGTCAAGCATCTCCTGGAATCGAAGGGCAAGGAAGTCTATGCGGTGGCGCCCGACGCGCCGGTCTACGAGGCGATTCGCCAGATGGCCGAGAAGAACGTCGGCGCGCTGGTCGTCCTCAAGGGCAGCGAGCTGGTCGGGATCGTTTCCGAGCGTGACTACGCCCGGAAAGTCATCCTGAAAGACCGGTCGTCCCGCGACACGCCGGTCGCCGACATCATGACGCCGACGGTCATCACCGTATCGACCAGCGCCACGGTGGACGATTGCATGCGCCTGTGCACCGATGGACGCCTGCGCCACCTGCCGGTGCGAGACGGCGACCGCGTCGTCGGCGTGATCTCCATCGGCGACCTGGTCAAGGCGGTGATCTCCGAGCAGAAACAGACGATCAACCAGCTCGAGAGCTATATCACCAGCTAGGTGTCCTTCGCGCCCGACTCCGGCAGGAGGTCGGGCGACGTCGCCGCCCGACGGGCCACGATAGTGGCCACGCCACAGAGCGCGGCACTGATCAGTCCGAGCCCGGCGATGCCGACGCCGAGCCCGCGCAGCGCACTGAGGGCCGAGGTGACCAGCAGATCGCCGAAGCGCCACACGGTGGTCTCGATGAAATTCTTGCCCTTGTAGCGCGCGTCGCGAGGCATCCGTGTGTACAACGCATCCGATGCCGGCTTGGTCATGCCGTAGGTCATCCCGCGCGTGCCGATCTGCACGATCGTCAGCAGCGACACGACCGAGCCGAACAGCGCGATGTCGGCGGGCCCGTAGATACCGAGCAGAGCCAGCAGGACGAAATTGACCAGCGTAGGCAGCACCATGGCCCACAGCGCGCCCAGGCCGCGCAGGATCAGCGGGGTGATGGTGAGCTGCAGCACGGCGCCGAAGCCATTGATCGCCAGGTCCAGGTCCGCGTAGAACGCCGTGCGCGCCGCGATACCGGGGTAATGGAGCTTCGTGTAGTCGGCCATCAGCGCGTAGGCCAGCGTGGCGATACCGTCGCTGAGCAGCATGAGGATGGCCATGTAGCGGAGGAACGGTTGAGCGAACGCCGCCTTCGCGCCGTCCAGCAACGAGCCGCCGACCGGCGCGCCACCGCTGGTGTCGTTGGCCGTGCCGCCGGTCGACAACGCCAGCAACAGGCCCAGGGCGATCAGCAGGGCCACCGCGGAGACCAGCAGCAGTGCCGGCACGCCGATGCGAGCGACGAGCAGGGACGTCGTCAACGGCCCGGCCAGCGCGCCCGCCATCCCGCCGAACGCGATGAACGGAAACATCAGCCGCGCCTGCACGCTGCGGTAGATATCCGCCATGAAGCTCCAGAACAGCGACACGACGAACAGGTTGAACACGCTGACCCAGACGAAGAAGACTCGGCCTAGCGCGACCGCGCCGATACGGTCCTGCGCCGCAAACGCCGGGATGAAACCGACCAGGCAGGCGGCAAAGAACAGGTAACTTCCCAGGAGGACGCGCTTGCGCGGAAAACGCGAGACCAGCCAGCCGAATACGGGCGTAAGCGCCAGCATCACCACCAGCACGATCGCGTAGAACATCGGCAGCGACGACGAGCCGGCGGCGCCTGACAGCTGGTCGCGGACCGGTCGGATCACGTAGTAAGAGGTCATCACGAAGAAAAAGGCGATGACCGAAAGAGCCAGGGTCGCGCCCTCGCCCAGCGTGGGATGTCGACGTGTATTCACAGGTGGCCGACGTGATCCGATGGGAGCTGACGAAAGCCTATCACGCCTCTTGCTGCGCCGCCGCAGCGCCCTTGCGAGAGCGCCCCTGTGGGAGCCGATTCATCGGCGATACGCCCCGACACGCCGCCGCGGCCGCTTCACGGGCGATGCGCTCCATTCAGCGTTGTGCACAACCATGCGTTGTTCCCGGCCATGAAGTAAAAGACAATGACCCGGATGACGATCAGCGCGCTGACGTCCCCCCTTCCCGCGGCGTGTCCCCACGCCTCGACCCGCGAGATAAGCATGTCGTTTCGTTCCGCTTCCCTGCTCGCTTGCGCCATCGCCTGCGCCGTCGCCGCTCCTTTCGCCATGGCCGCGGCGCCACCGCCGCAAAAACCGCCGGTCGTCCACGCCGATCCCGAAGCCGTGAAGTTGCCGCCCGAACGCATCAAGCAAACGGTCGAGGACTACAAGCGCTGGCTCGACGCCGCCGAGGCCCGCGACGCCGCGCCGGCCATCGTCACGGCCGTGATCGTGGACGACAAGGTCGTCTACGAGCGTGCGATCGGCTATGCCAACGCCAAGACGAAAGAACCCGCGACCCCGGAAACCGTCTTTCGCCTGGCATCGCTGTCGAAAGCCTTTGCGACCGGCGTCACCGCCGTGCTCGTCCGCCAGGGCTTCCTCAGCTGGGACACCAAGCTGATCGACACGATCCCCTACTTCAAGCTCAAGGACATGCAGGCCGCACAGCAGGCCACCGTACGCGATATCCTCGGCCAGCGCCTGGGGCTGCCGCGCAACACCTACGACAACATGCTCGAAGCCGACATGCCGTACGAAGAACTCGTGCGCAAGCTCGACGAGGTCGACCTGTCCTGCAAGGTAGGCGCTTGCTACGGGTACCAGAACGTCGCCTTCAGCATGATCGGCGACGTGATCTACGCCACCACCGGCGATTATTTCTTCCGTCAGGTGGAGCGCCGCATCTTCGCGCCGCTGGGCATGACCACCGCCAGCTACGGCCGCGACGCCCTCGAGGCGAGCAAGAGCTGGGCGCGACCGCATCGCGGCGGCCCGCACAACTGGATTCCCTACGAACCCAACGACAGCTACTACCGCGTGGCCCCCGCGGCCGGCGTCAATGCCAGCCTGCGCGACATGGAGCAATGGCTGATGGCGCAGATGGGCGGCCGGCCCGATGTGCTGCCCACGCCCTCGCTGGACGTGCTGCACGCCGCCGAGGTCGATACGCCGTCCGAGGTGCACTCCCTGCCCTGGCGTCGCGCCCGCGTCACCGACGCGCACTACGCGCTGGGCTGGCGCGTGTTCAAGTACGCCAACGAGGACCTGATCTTCCACGCGGGCGCCGTCTCGGGCTACCGCACCATGATCGGTTTCTTCCCGAAGTATCACGCCGGCGTGGTCACCATGTGGAATGGCGCCGGGCCGATCCCGGCCGGCCTGATGCCGATGGTGTTCGACGACCTCCTCGGCCTGAATCACGTCGACTGGGCCGGCGTGGAAGGCTCGGCCCACACCGCACCGGCTGCCGCGCCGACGAAGAAAGCGGCGACGACGAAAAAAGCGGCCACCACGAAGAAAGCAGCCGCCTCGAAGAAGGCTGCACCGGCGAAGACGACGAAGAAAAAGAAGCCCTGAAGAAAACGGGGAGTCGGCATAAAACAAGGCCCCTCGCGGGGCCTTGTTTTATCTGCCGAGGTTGAACTGCAACCGTCGGCGGAGGGTCACCGAGATCGCCTCGCCATTTCGGGTGGCGGGCTTGAATTCCCACTTGCTCACCGCGTCGATCGCCGAACGGTCGAAGACGTGCTTGGGCTGTGCGTCGACCACTGAGACGTTGCCCACGGCACCGTCGGCGCCCACGGTCATCTCGACATCGACCCAGCCTTCCTGATTCGCCCGCATGGCCGCCGTCGGGTAGCGCGGATTCACCTGGCGGATCAACACGGCCTCGCTGATCGACTCGTCCGATGCCGCGCGAGCGGCCGGACGCGGCGCGGCGGCGACAGGTGCCGCTGCTGCCGCTGGCTGCTGCTGCGCGACGCGAGCGGCCTGCTCACGTGCCGCTTGCAGTCGCTGCGCCTCGGCGGCCGCGGCGGCCTGCTGTTCGGCTTGCAGCTTGGCCGCGCTCGCGGCGTTCTGCTGGGCCAACTGCTGGGCCTTCTGGGCGTCGACCGCCTGCTGCTGCTCGCGGTCCAGTGTCTTGCGCTGGGCGTCGAGCTTGGAGCGCAGGATCGTGAGCGTGTAGTTTTCGGGGTCGGCCTTGGCGAGGAGGTCGATCTCGCGCTGGGCTTCGTTGAAGTCGCGCTGGTTGATCGTCTGTTCGGTAGCGGCGGCGCCGTATGAGAAGGTTTCGCGTAGTGCGTCGGCCGCGACGGGGTTACCCGGCTGCTTCTGCAATACCTTCATATAGAACTCGAAAGCATTGTTGCCCGACGGGGCGACGAGGCGTTGCTCGTTCATCGCCGTGCGCGCCTCGGCCAGGAGCTGGTCGACACTGAGCGCATCGACGTTGGCCGGGGTGTCGCGCGTGGCACCCGGCTTCGTCGCCGCGGCGGTCACCGGTGCGACGCCGGCATTGGCATCGCGGTAGGGCTTGATGATGAGGAACCAGGCCGCGACTGCCAGCGCCAGGACAATGGCGATAACGGTGAGTGTCACGGGATTGACGGCGCCGCGCGCGAAATGGCGCGAAGGAATGCGATGACGATTATCCATGGCGGTCGAAAGCGGACTCCGCATAGCGCGCGCCCCCTGATGGCTTGACGCGAAGGACCCCCCGTCCTCCGCAGCGCGATGTGGCGACAAGGTAACCGTAATGGCCGCGTGAATCCAGCGCGGCGGTCTAGGAGGTTTTCCGGGGGGCAAGAAACCGCGGCCCTGAAATGAATAACCCCGGCAGGGCCGGGGTCAAGGTTTCGAAGTGTCTCCCCGCGCTGGGCACCGCGGGGAGATAATTCGTAACAAGCTTTCTTATTGGAAGGTAACGCTTATTACTTGGCTGCCTTGGCGGCCTTGGCGACGCGCGGAGCCTTCGCCGGCTTGGCAGCCTTGGTCGCACGAACGACCTTGGCGGCGGCAACCTTCTTCGATGCAGCCTTACGCGGAGCGGCGGCCTTGCGCGGTGCAGCCTTGCGCGCCGTCTTCTTTACGGAAGCCTTCTTGACGGCCTTCTTCACGGCCTTCTTGGCGGCGACCTTCTTGACGGAAGCCTTGCGGGCGACCTTCTTGACAGCAGCCTTCTTGGCCGGCGACTTGCGGGTCGCAGCCTTCTTGGTCGCGACCTTACGGGTCGAGGCCTTCTTAGCCGGCGACTTGCGCGCGGCGGTCTTCTTCACGGTGGACTTCTTCGTCGCCTTTTTGGCGGCGGACTTCTTGGCAGTGGCTTTCTTGGCAGTGGCCATGGTTCGTCTCAGCTCCTCATCAGTTGGCAGTGGTTGCCCAGTAAAAGCATGAAGGAACGCTTCAACCAGCAGATCGCTGTTCGTTGCGTGCCTTAAATTGTTCACCTGGCGGCGAGTACGTTCATCGGAAAGCAGTCGGAGCACATGCAGCGGAATGGAGACAGTGATCTTGCGAACCGCCCCCGCTTTGTTGCCGTGTTCGACGTACGGCCTGATGAATTTTCCTAATTCCATATCGGGTTCCCCGTCAATTGACGCAAAAGCTATTCCTGAACATATCCGCTGTCAATAAACTTTGGCTATGAATTGAAGACCTTGCGGATGCATAACCCTTCCGTCGGCGACCTCTTGGGGGGCATGACGCGGGCTTATCGGTTAGCTCGAAAAGGGAATGGCCTTCCAAAATAAAAAACACCGGCGCGCTTCATCGGTTCAGCAAATAGCTTAAATAAAGATGTTTTCTTGTTCATTGCCACGAACGATCCGCCGACGACACGCGACGATCGGAGAAAAAAGAGGCGCCGTCCGACACGGTGCGTCGGGGCAGATTTGGCGGATGAACGAAGCTCTACTGACGGTAAAAAAAAATTTCGCCGGAGAGGCATTTCGGACAAAAAAATGCCGGTCGAGGACGACCGGCGTGAAGATCGAGCGTGCCGACTCGGCTCAGTGGTCGTCGTTCTCGGCAACCTCGGCGTACTCGTCGGCCGTCAACAAACCGTCGAGTTCGGACTTGTCGTCGAGCTTCATCTTGAAGATCCAGCCTTCGCCGTATGCGTCTTCGTTGATCGTTTCCGGATTGTCACTCAGGGTGGTGTTGACCTCGGTGATTTCGCCGGAGAGCGGCGCGTAGATATCGGAAGCCGCCTTGACCGACTCGACGACGGCCACGCCTTCATCAGCCTTCACGGTCGAGCCGACTTCGGGCAGTTCGACGTAAACCAGATCGCCCAGCGCGGCCTGCGCGTGGTCGGAGATGCCGACGGTGACCGTGCCGTCCTGCTCGACGCGCACCCACTCGTGGGACTTTCGGAATTTCAGATCGCCAGGAATTTCTTTGTCGCTCATGGGGAGTTCCTCGTTGAATCGGGGCCGGGGCGGGGTGGTGCGCCGGTCAATTGTACCGGGATGCGCGGCGCGGGAAAGCGCCGTCGCCAGCGACCCCTTACACGCTGGCGGCCACATCCCCGGCATCGCTTCATTTCCACGCTGAGCTAGTTTCATCTCGCGGCTAGGGAATCCCCGACACCGCGACGGCATTGCCCTTCCCTCAAATGGAGCACCCTATGAAACGGATATTCACCACCCGCCTGCTCGGCGCGATGATCTCGCTCGCCCTGCCCGCCTCGCTCATGGCGAAGGACGCCGCCACGATCGGCGACGTCCGCGAGGACATGGCCCGGGGGGTCGCCGCCCTTGCAACCGACCCGGGCTTCGACGGCGCCCTGAGCGGACACCTCGTCAAGGGCAAGGCATCCCTTGCCGATGTCCTTCGCGAACTGCATGGCCCGACCAGCGCCGACGAGGTCGCTCACCTGCGCGACCTGGAACGCCAGGCGATCGAACTGCGCGGGCTGACCGGCGCACTCGACACCATGATCGACCTGCGCGTACACGGCGTCGACGCGACGCAGCCGCTACCGGCGGCGAGCTTCTGGACGGCGACGATCAGTCGCGATCCGGTGTCGGGGGCCAAGCAGGTCGTGGCATTCGATACCACCGGTGCGGAGCATCGCTACGACCTCGACGCGGTGCCCGCGGCGCCCATGTTGATCGTCGAATCGGACAGCGGCGCGGCGCTGCGCGCCGGCGTCGGCGTGATGAACGCGACACTGCAAGATCACGGCCGGCCGCTCCTGCAGAGCGCCTCGCGCTCGAACATCAAGCTGACCGGGATCGCCGATGGTCGCCCCGGCGAACAACTCACCCTGCTCAAGAGCATCTACCTGACCAAGGACCACGAACCGAACATCGAGGGCGATGCCGAGGTCTTTGCGATCGTCTCGGGCGTCGGTGCCGACGGCAAGGCCCAGATCATCACCAAGGACATGCCCTGGCTGGATCACGACAAGCGCCTGTACACCCCCGGCATGGATCTCATCAACTGGACCGACTACGGCACGAACTACGTGAATGTGCAGTTGTTCGAGGAAGACGGAAATACGAACTTCAAGGAACTCGCCGAAGCCGTGACCAAGGCGACGGGCGACCTTTCCCTACTGATCGCGCCGGAGGCGCCTCCCGCCCTCATCGTCGCCGGCGTGTCGAAGATCGCCCATGAGATCCTCAAGGCCATGCCATCTGCATGGTTCGAGAACGCCAATGACTATATCGATTCGTTCTACGTGATCGAGCGCGGCGGGAACTACGGCACCGACGACAAGCCGCTCAGTGGAGCCCGCGGCGAAGCCCATATCGTCCTCGCGCCCCACGAGGTCGGGAAGCGCTGAGCCGGTAAGCACGAAGGGGCCGCCTCTCGGCGACCCCTTCGTCAGCTACATATATATATGTGTAAGGCGAATCAACCGTCGACGATGCCCGGCATCGGCTGGCCGTCACGGACAAAGGGGAACTTCACCACGCGCACCGGCACTTCGCGGCCGCGGATATCGACGCGCACAGCGCCGTGCTCGCCGACCGGCAGCCGCGCAAAGGCGACCGACTTGCCGAGGGTCGGGGCGAAACCGCCGGAAAGGATTTCGCCTTCACCATTGGCGGCGATGACTCTCTGGCCGTGACGGAGCACGCCCTTCTCGTCCATCACCAGGCCGACCATCACGCGAGGCACGCCGTCGGCCTTCTGCTTCTCCAGGGCCTGGCGGCCGATGAAGTCGCGGCCTTCGTCGAGCGAGATGGTCCAGGCAAGCGCGGCCTCCCAGGGAGTGACGGTCTCGTCCATGTCCTGGCCGTAGAGGTTCATCCCGGCTTCCAGGCGAAGCGTATCGCGCGCACCGAGGCCGGCCGGGGCTACCCCCGCTTCGCGCAGCAGGTTCCACAGTTCGACCACGCGCTTGTTCGGCACGACGACCTCGAAACCGTCCTCGCCGGTATAACCCGTGCGGGCCAGGAAGAGCGGCATGCCGTTCGGGCCTTCGCATTCGAGGGCGGCGAACTTGCCGAGCTTGCGCGCCTTCTCGCGGATGTCTTCCGGCAGGAGACCGATGAGCTTCTCGCGCGCGTTCGGACCCTGCACGGCGATCATGCCGAATTCGGGGCGCTCACGCACGGTGACGCCGAACGCGGCGGCCTGCTTCTCGATCCAGGCCAGGTCCTTCGCGCGGGTCGCGGCGTTGACGACCAGGCGGAAGAAGTCTTCGCGCAGGAAGTAGACGATGAGGTCGTCGATGACACCACCGGTCTCGTCAAGCATGCAGGTGTAGAGCGCCTTGCCGGACTTGGCCAGCTTGTCGACGTTGTTGGCGACCAGCTTGCGGAGGAACTCGCGGGTGCGCTCGCCGGTGAGGTCGACCACGGTCATGTGGGAGACGTCGAACATGCCGGCGTCCTTGCGCACCGCGTGGTGCTCCTCGATCTGCGAGCCGTAGGCGATCGGCATATCCCAGCCGCCGAAGTCGACCATGCGGGCGCCGAGTTCACGGTGGGAGGCGTTGAGTTCGGTCTTGTCGGTCATCGTCGTACCTTGGAGGGGAATGTCGGCGGGAGCAGCCTCGCATTATCGGGCCGCGAAGGCCGTCAGGCCAAGCGCAAACGCAGCATCGGCATCTGCTAGCCTTCGCCCATGACGCCACCTTCCCTGCCCGGATCGGCCCACCTCACCCGCGATGCGGGTGGTGCGCGCCTTGCCCTGAGCGGGGACTGGACCCTGGTCCATTACATGGCGTTGCAGGCCCGGGCCAACGAACTGGCCGGGACCGTGGGTAACGACGTGACGGTGGACATCCACGGCCTCGGCGCCATGGATACCTCGGGTGCGTTTGTCATCGCCGAGATGCTCGGCAGCCAGCGCACCCAGGCACTGGCCCAGGACGAAACGCTCCCGCCGGCACGCCGTGCCCTGCTGAAGACGGTCGGCGACGCGATCGACACCTATTGTAAAGGTGTGAGGAAGCCGAGGGACGCCGGCTTCGTCGTCCTGCTCGAGCGCATCGGCAAGGCCATGGGCTCGTTCTGGAAGCAGACGGCGAAGCTGCTGGGCTTCATCGGCATCACCCTGCAGGGCTTCGCCGGCACCGTGCTGCGGCCGAAACACTGGCGCGTCACCGCGCTGGTCTCCCATATCGAACAGACCGGACTGGATGCGGTACCGATCCTGGCCTTGCTCTCCTTCATGGTCGGCGCGGTGGTGGCCTTCCTCGGCTCGACGGCCCTTGCCAGTTATGGCGCCAGCATCTTTACCGTCGACCTGATCGGCTTCGCCTTCCTTCGTGAGTTCGGTGTGCTGCTCACCGCCATCCTCCTGGCCGGCCGCACCTCCAGTGCCTTCACCGCCCAGATCGGGTCGATGAAGGCGCGCGAGGAGATCGACGCGATTCGCACCCTCGGCCTGGATCCGATCGAGCTGCTGGTGCTGCCGCGCGTACTCGCGCTGCTGATCGCGCTACCCCTGCTCACCTTCATCGCCATGATCGCCGGCATCGTCGGCGGCGGCGTGGTCTGCCTGACGGTGCTCAAGATGTCGCCGTCGATGTTCCTGTCGATGCTCCAGGAGGACATGTCGCTGACCCAGTTCCTGGTCGGCATGGCCAAGGCGCCGGTGTTCGCCTTCATGGTCGGGGTGATCGGCTGCATGGAAGGCTTCAAGGTGTCCGGCAGCGCGCAGTCGGTCGGCGAACACACGACCTCGGCGGTGGTGCAGTCGATCTTCGTGGTGATCCTGCTCGATGCCCTCGCCGCACTCTTCTATATGGAGATGGGCTGGTGAACGCACAGGCAGCCAATGTCCCGGCTCGTGAAACGGTCATCGAGGTGCGCGGACTGATCAACCGGTTCGGCACGCAGACGGTGCACGAAAACCTGGACCTCGACGTCTATCGCGGCGAGATCATCGGCATCGTCGGCGGCTCGGGCACCGGCAAGTCGGTGCTGCTGCGCACGATCATCGGCCTGGTGCGGCCGATCGCCGGCGAGGTGCGGGTGTTCGGCGAAAACCTGCTGTCCCTGCCCGAGGAGCGTCGCTCGCAGGTGGAACGCCGGTTCGGCGTGCTGTTCCAGAGCGGAGCACTGTTCTCGTCGTTGACCGTGGCCGAAAACGTGGCGCTGCCGCTGATCGAACATGCCGGCCTGCCCCGCATGGACGCCACGCGCCTGGCCGGTGTGAAGCTCGCCCTGGCGGGCCTGCCCGTGGATGCGGGACGCAAATACCCGTCGGAGCTTTCCGGCGGCATGATCAAGCGTGCCGCTCTCGCCCGCGCACTGGCCCTGGATCCGGAAATCCTCTTCCTCGACGAGCCGACCGCGGGCCTGGATCCGATCAGCGCGGCCGCGTTCGACAGCCTCATCGTGACCTTGCGCAACGCGTTGGGCCTCACCGTCTTCCTGGTCACACACGACCTCGACACCCTCTACTCCACCTGCGACCGGGTGGCCGTGCTGTCGCAGAAGCGCGTGCTGGCCGCCGCGCCGATCGACGAGGTCGCCCGCACCGACGATCCCTGGGTACAGGCTTATTTCAACGGACCGCGCGGTCGCGCGGCCACCTTCGCCGCCCACAAAGGCAAGGACTGACACCATGGAAACGCGCGCGCATCACATCCTCATAGGACTGTTCACCGTCCTCGTTGTCTTCGCCGGCCTCGGCTTTGGTGTCTGGTTGGCGAAGGCCCATTCGGACCAGGAATGGAACTACTACGACATTGTCTTCAACGAGGCCGTCACCGGCCTGTCGAAGGGGGGTGCCGTGCAATACAACGGCATCCGGCTGGGCGACGTCATGCAACTGCGGCTGGACCCCGAAGACCCGCGCCGGGTGCTGGCCCGCGTCCGCGTGGTCGGTGACACCCCGCTGCGCAAGGACACCCACGCCAAGCTCGCACTCACCGGTGTCACCGGCGTGGCGATCATCCAGCTGTCGGGCGGATCGCCCGGAAGCCCATTGCTGGTCGGTCACGACGGCGAGGTGCCGGTGATCATCGCCGATCCGTCGCCGCTCGCGCGGCTGCTTGCCAATGGCGAAGACCTCATCACCAATATCAGCCAGGCCGCCGTGCGGGCCAACGAACTGCTCTCGAAAGAGAACGTGCATCGGATCGAACGTACGCTGGACCATCTGGACCAGACCACCGGCGTGATCGCCGACGAGCGCGAGGACATCCGCACGTTGATCAAGCAGCTCACCACGGCGACGACCCAGGCCAACGCGACGCTGGCCGAAAGCCAGAAGCTGGTGCACAACGCCAACGGCCTGATCGAGGGCCAGGGCAAGGCCACGTTGGAGAGCGCGCAACACGCGATGGCCTCGCTCGAGCACTCCATGGCCTCGGTCGACCGCCTGCTCAACGACAACAGCGACGCCATCAACGGTGGCGCGGCGAGCCTGGGCGAACTGGCCCCGGCCCTGCGCGAGCTGCGCGACACGCTGACCTCGCTACGCTCGATCACCCGTCGCCTCGACGAGAACCCCAGTGGCTACCTCTTTGGCCGCGAGAAAGTGAAGGAGTTCACCCCATGAAGCGTGCCCGCCTCGCCACTCCGCTGCTCCTCGCGCTGCTGACGGCGTGCTCGATCCTGCCCAAGGCCGAGACGCCGAAGATCTACACCTTGCCTGCCGCGCCCGGCGCACGTCCGGCCGCGACCACGCCGGTGCCCTGGGCGCTGCGCATCGCCGCGCCGAATGCGCCGCGCGCCCTGGACAACGCCCGCATCGCCGTCGTCCCCGAGTCGAACCAGATCACCGTTTACGCAGGCGCGCGGTGGAGCGACAGCACCACGCACCTGTTCCGCGATCGCCTGGCCGATGCGTTTCGTGACAGTGGCCGTGTCGCCGCGTTGAGCACCGACGAAAGCAATCTCGGCGCGGATGTGGAGCTCGGCGGCGCCCTCACGGCGTTCCAGACGGAATACGTCGGCGGCAAGCCGGAGGTGGTGATCCGCTACGACGCCGTGCTCGCGGCCACCCGCAAACACCAGATCGTCGGCAGTCGTCGCTTCGAAGTGCACGAGCCGGTGGATGGAAAGGACGTGCCGCGGGTGGTCGAAGCGTTTGGGCGGGCGATGGATAAGGTGTCGCGTGAGGTCGTGGGGTGGACGTTGGAGACGGGCGCGGCGGCGAAGTGAGGTCCTCCTGGTGACCTGGTCGCGCTGATGCGCGGATCGCCGATGAATCGGCTCCCACAGGGGCATCGCCGATGAAGCGGCTCCTACAGGGCATCGCCGATGAATCGGCTCCCACAGAGGGCATCGCCGCTGAATCGGCTCCCACAGGGGTATCGCCGCTGAAGCGGCTCCCACAGAGGGCATCGCCGATGAATCGGCTCCCACAGAGGGCATCGCCGATGAATCGGCTCCCACACCGGGCCTGGGCCCTGCTGGGAGTGGCTCCCACACAGGCATCGGGCTTTCTGTGGGAGCCGCTTCAGCGGCGATGCTTTCAGCCAGGCTCAACCGGATACGCCGGCTCGGCGTCCAGCGACGACGCACACACTGCCGCCAGCTCCAGCAGGCGCAGATCCGAACCACGCGCGCCCACCAGCTGCATCCCGATCGGCATGCCATTGGCCAGTGTGCCCATCGGGATGCTTACCGAAGGGCATCCGGCGAGGCTGGCGAAGCTGCACAGGTCCGCCTGCGAGGCAGGCACGGGGCCATCCAGCGGGAAAGCACCCTGCGGCGTCGTCGGCATGACCAGCACATCGACCTGCGCGAAAAGACGACGCATCTTCAACGTCGCGTCGTCGAGCACACGATCCGCGGCGACATAGTCGGCCGCCGATTTGCGCGCCGCGAAATCGACCATCTGGCGGAAACCCGGCGAGACCGGGTAGGCCTCATCCGCCAGCTCGTCCGCAAACGTGTTGAGCATCTCGGCTTCCATCAACAACAGGCCGGCGCGGCGGGTCCTGGCGAAATCCCAGTCCGAGAAATCGACGGTACGACGCTCGCCCAGTTCGCCGGTGAGTTTGACCAGGGCGGCCTCGAAGACCTCGATCACGTCGGGCTCGACGCCGACCGTGGCGAGATCCGGCAGGAAACCTGCGCGCAGGTTGCCCGGCTCCCAATCGGGCGGCGAGAACGCGACGCGGCGGCGGCGTGAGCGAGCATCGTCGGCGTCGTAGCCGGCCAGTGTCTGCAGGAGCACGGTGAGATCGTCGATGCCGCGCGCCAGCAAGCCCACGGCGTCCAGGCGACGGGCTGCCGGAACCAGGCCGCGGGCAGAGATCTCGCCGTGCGTCGGTTTGAGGGCGTAGACGCCGCAGTAGCTCGCCGGCACACGAATGGAGCCGAGGGTATCCGAGCCGATCGCCGCGACAGCCAGGCCAGAGGCCACGGCGGCCGCCGCGCCACCGGACGAACCGCCCGCGGTGTATCCAAGGCGATGCGGATTGTGCGTTGCGCCATGGAACGGATTGTTGGTGGTCAGGCCCAGCGCGCCTTCGTCCATGTTGGTCTTGCCCAGCAGGACGGCGCCCGAAGCGCGCAGGCGCGCAACGATGTGCGCGTCCTCCTCCGGCACATTGCCGCGACGCCGCATGCCCGCGCGCGTGGGCACGCCGGCCACGTCGAAATTGTCCTTGATGGCGATGGGAATGCCGTCGAGGCGTCCGATCACGCCCTCGCGGCGCCGCCGATCGGCGGCAAGCGACTGTTCCTGGATCAGGGAGACGCTGAAGTCCACGTAGGCGTTGAGCCGGGGGTTCAGGCGTTCTATCGCGTTCTGGTAGACGTCCGAGAGGGCCTGGGGTTGGACCCTTCCGATCGCCAGCCAATGCAGTATCTGCAACAGCGTGGCGCGGCGCATGTCGGTGTCGGCCACCGGCGGCATCGTATTCATGAACTCTCCTTGCGCATGGGTCGATTATGAACGCCGAATGTGAAGGTCGTGCAACCCGCCCAGTTTTAAACGGCGATTTGCCCGCGCGCGGGGGAAGCCGGACAATGCCGGGTTGACCCCTGTCGCCAGCCAAGATTGAGTGAGCCAGCCATGAGCGAACGCGAAACCATGGAATACGACCTCGTCGTCGTCGGGGCCGGCCCCGCCGGACTGGCGTTCGCGATGCGTACGAAACAGCTCAATCCGGAGATCACCGTCTGTGTGATCGAGAAGGCCTCCACCATCGGGGCGCAGATCCTCTCGGGCGCGGTCATCGAGACCGCGCCGCTGGACCGACTGCTACCCGAGTGGCGTAACAGTCCGCCGCCGGTGTGCGTCCCGGTGACGAAGGACGAATTCTGGCTGCTGCGCGATCACGCCTCGGGCACCAAGTTGCCGGTGACGCCGCCGCAGATGAACAACCACGGCAACGTGATCGTCAGCCTGGGCGCGCTGTGCGCGTGGCTGGCCCCACAGGCCGAAGCGCTCGGCGTGGACGTTTTCCCCGGCTATGCCGCGTCCGAGGCGCTGTTCGACGAGGCCGGCGCGGTGAACGGGGTGCGCATCGGCGATATGGGCGTGGCGCGCGACGGTACGCACAAGCCCGGCTACACCGAAGGTATCGACATCCGCGCCAAGGTCACCGTGCTGGCCGAAGGCTGCCGCGGCCACATCGGCAAGTCGCTGATCAAGCATTTCGACCTGGACAAGGACAGCGATCCGCAGACCTACGGCATCGGCATCAAGGAACTCTGGCAGCTGCCTCCGGGTCGTGGCGAGGCAGGCAAGGTGGTGCACACCGCCGGCTGGCCGCTGGCCAATGACACCTACGGTGGCAGCTTCCTCTATCACCTGGACAAGGATCGCGTCGCAGTCGGGTTTGTCGTCGGCCTCGATTATCCCGACCCGACGTTCTCGCCGTTCGAGGCGTTCCAGCAGTTCAAGCACCACCCGAACGTGAAGGGCCTGCTCGAGGGCGGCAGTATCCTCTCGGCCGGCGCGCGCGCGATCATCGAGGGCGGGTTCCAGTCGCTGCCCAAGGTCGAGATGCCTGGCGCGATCCTGATCGGCGACTCCGCCGGCCTGGTCAACGTGCCGAAGATCAAGGGCACCCATCAGGCGATCGCCTCGGGCATGCTCGCCGCGGAGCACCTGGCCGCGAACACGCTCGATCCGGCCGGCTGGGACGCGAAGCTGCGCGCCTCGGCCGTGATGAGCGAGCTGAAGAAGGTGCGTAACATCCGTCCCGGCTTCAACAAGGGTCTCTGGTTCGGCCTCATCAATGCCGCCTGGGAAACCGTGACCGGCGGTCGTTCGCCGTGGACGATGAAGAACCACGCGGACTGGTCGTCGCTGGACAAGCTCGGCCAGTACGAAGCCGCGAAGAAGGATTACGTGGACCGCACGCTGGCCCCGCGCGATCGCCTGGCCAGCGTCTACTTCGCCGCCACCGAGCACGACGAGGACCAGCCGGTGCACCTGAAGGTGGCCGATACCTCCATCTGTATCGAACGCTGCACCACCGAATACGGCAATCCCTGCGAGAAGTTCTGCCCGGCGGGCGTCTACGAAATCGTCCAGGACGACGCCGGCAAGCGCTTGCAGATCAACTCGGCCAATTGCGTGCATTGCAAGACATGCGACATCAAGGATCCCTACCAGATCATCACCTGGGTGACGCCGGAAGGTGGCTCGGGGCCGAATTACCAGAACCTCTGATGGATATTGGGTGGAAGCTGCGGCGGATAAGCCATTTGCTACGCCGTGTGAAGGGCAGCATCGCTATTCGCGGCTGGCGCGGGACGTTGCGGCGAATGATGCGCGATCGTGGCGTCGACGCCAAGGCGACTTACGAAGACTTAAGTCCCATCGTTCTGCGTGAGCCGACCGGCGGCAGCACCACCCGAAGAATCCTCGTCATTGAAAGGATGACGCCTGATCCGACGCGTGACTCCGGCTCGATGCGCCTGTGCCAGATATTCGAACTGCTTAATGCCGATGGCTGGCATGTCGACTTCATCGCGGATGACGCCGATGCGACGGCGCGTGATGTGGCGTGCCTCGCCGAACTCGGAGTCCAGGTTCATCGCAGTGGTCCCGCCGCGTGGATGCGCGAGCACGGCGGCACACTGGACGCCATCATGCTCTGCCGCCTGCCGGTGGCCGACCAGTATCTCGCCCTCGCCCGCCGCGTGGCGCCACGGGCTCGTATCGTCTTCGACACCGTGGACCTCCACTATATACGCGAAGAACGCGCCGCGACGCTGACGTTGAACGCCTCGCTCGCTCGCCAGGCCGCACGATCGCGCCGGCGAGAGCTGGCGATGGTCGAGCGTGCCGACGTGACTCTTGTCGTCAGCGAAGACGAACGAGACATTCTCACGAACGAGGCGCCGCATTCGCGCGTCGAGCTCGTTAGCAACATCCACGACGTTGCTGGGCGAGCGGCAGCCTTCGACTCGCGAAGTGGCCTGCTTTTCGTAGGTGGCTTTGGACACCCACCGAACGAGGACGCCGTGCGCTGGTTCTCCACGCATGTGTTGCCCAAGGTGCGCGAACGCGACCCGTCGATCATCTTCCATGTGGTCGGCGACATCGACGACACCACGCGTCGCGCTATCCAACGCGAAGGCATGGCGATCCATGGTCGTGTCGAAGACCTTGCACCCATCCTTGCGGGGACGCGGATTTCCGTGGCGCCGTTGCGGTTCGGGGCGGGCGTCAAAGGCAAGGTAAACCAGGCGATGAGCCACGGATTGCCTGTGGTAGTGACGACGCTGGCGGCGGAGGGAATGTACCTGCAGGACGGGGTGGACGCATTGATCCATGACGAAGCGCAGGCTATGGCGGACGCGATCGATCGCGTTTATCACGACGAGGCGCTGTGGCTGCGGCTATCCGATGCCGGGTTGGAAAATGTCCGCCGCCACTTCTCCGTCGAGGGTGCGCGTGCGGCGTTGCGCCGCGCACTGGATGAGCCACCGGCATGAACGCCTTGTTCCGGCGCGGCCTCCGCAACCTCCTCCATTTCCTGGGACGCCACCCCGCGCTCAAGCGTGCGATCGTCGACCTCGTGTACCGATTTCCCGCACTCGACGGCAAGCTGCGCACCGCGGCCCATCGGGCCATCCATCCCGAGGCGGCACTCGATGTGGACGCGTCGCGGCTGCCTGATGCGAGCCGGCGTGCCTACGACCGGATGCGCGGGGATCCCAGGAAGTGAAGATCGTCATCGACATGCAGGGCGTGCAGACCGACAGCCGACACCGTGGCATTGGTCGGTATTGCATGTCGGTGACTCGTGCGTTCGCCGGACTATCTCACGGCGTGCATGACACCACGGTCTTGTTCAATGCGGCGCTCGATGGCGTCGACGAGGCGATCGACGCGCTGGCCGACGGTCGCGAGCACGTCCGACGGCGCACCGTCGGCCCACTACGGAATACATCGTTCGACGATCACGCGAACGACGCACGGCGCGAGGCAGCCGAGCGTATATTCACACATGCCCTTGATGTGGAGAGGCCCGACGTCGTCTGGCTCGGCAGTGTCATCGAGGGACTCAACGACGACGCGTTGGTCCCACACGAGCTGCCCCAGGCATTCACCGTGGCGACGCTGTACGACCTCATCCCCCTGCACGACCCAAGGCAACTCGGCCAAGCGAGGCCCCGTGACTGGTATATGCATCGGATCGAGGTGCTGAAACGCTGCGACCTGCTGCTCGCCATTTCCGAGTGGGTACGCTCCGACGCGATCGAACGGCTGGGCGTTGCCCCCGAACGGATCGTCGCCATCGGAGCTGGCGTCGACGCGCGTTTCGCACCGTCACCCCCTGGCGACAGTCACACGACGCTTCTGCAGGAACGCTTTGGCATCACGCGTCCCTTCATCATGTACAACGGCGGGTTCGACGCTCGGAAGAATGCTCTTGCGCTCGTCGAAGCATATGCATCCCTGCCCGACGCACTCCGAGCCAAACACACCCTTGTCCTCGTCGGACGCGTCGATGCCCTGGCAGCCGAGCGTATCGCCGAGACCATGGCTGCGACGCGCCTACGGGCGAACGATGTGGTGTTCACCGGTTACGTAACGGATGCGGAACTCGTCCGCCTCTACCAAGCGTGTTCGCTTTTTGTCTTTCCTTCGACGCGAGAGGGTTTTGGCCTTCCGCCCCTGGAAGCGATGGCATGCGGCGCACCGACCATCGTCAACGATGCCACCAGCCTACCCGAAGTCGTCGGAAGTCCAGACGCGATGTTCGACGCGACCCAACCCAGCGCGATGAGCGCCCGCATGGAAGCTGTGCTGACCGATGCCGAGTTGGCAGTGCGCCTGCGCCGCCAGGGACTCGAACGCGCCTCGCAATTCAGTTGGCAGGCGGTTGCCGCGCGTGCGTGTGCAGCAATCGAATCCGCAGTCGTCGGAGTCGGTCGCAAGGTCCGCGAGAGCACTATTCGCTCCCTACCGCGTTTGCCGCATTATCGGGTGAACGCGACAAATGTGGCCGAGACCCTGCCTCGGCTGCGACGGTGGCCAGGTAGCGTGGCATGGTCGGGCCCGCTGCCCGACGCCGGCCCGGCGCTCGCCGCCGACCGGTATCGCCTGGGTGGGTATGCGCGATTGCGGGGGGCGACGTCCGCGGCCGACTGGCTTACTTTGCTGGAGGAGGAAGACACCGGCTTAGCGCGAAACCACGCGCTGGCGCAGCAGTGCGTGGTCGAACAGGCGATCGCCGCGTCGGTCGCGCCCGTTCTGTCGGATGACGATCTCGCCCGCGTCGCGGACGCTTTGACCCGGGCGGCGCCAGGCAAGCACGTTCGCTGGCTTGTCGACGTGACCCATATCGCCGCGAACGACCTGGGCACGGGAGTTCACCGTGTCGTCCGCTCGATCCTGCGCGAGTGGCTCGCCCACCCGCCAGAAGGTGTGCGGATCGAACCGGTCGCGTACCGCGAGGGGCGTTTCCACCACGCCCATGACTATGCGTGCCGGCTGATCGGAATCGATCCGCCTGGCGACTTGCCCGACGACATCGTGGCCATTACCGGGAACGAAGTGTACGTCGGACTGGACTGGGCGATGGAAAGCCTGCCTTCCAGCGCGCCGCTTTTGCGCACCTGGCGGCGGGCCGGCGTACCCGTACATTTCATCGTCTACGACCTTCTGCCGATCACGATGCCATGGGCGTTCCATGCACAGTCCCAGGAGCGTTTCACGGAGTGGATGACGACGATTGCCGACGTTGGCGATGCGCTGCATTGCATCTCGCGCACGACGGCCGGTGAAGTCGCGACATGGCTGGGAGAGCACACGACCGGACGTCAGCCGGTCATCACCAGCTTCGAACTCGGCGCCGAGGCGGGCAAGGAGCGCCGGAGCGGTAGTCTCGACTCACGCCTCGAGCACGCCATGTGCGCACGACCCTCGTTGTTGATGGTCGGTACAGTCGAACCGCGCAAGGGGCATGAGCAGGTACTGGATGCCATGGAGCTGCTTTGGGAATCGGGCGCGGACATCGGCCTGATCATCGTGGGCCACCGCGGCTGGCTCGTGAAGGAACTCGCCGAGCGACTCCAGATGCATGCAGAGAAGGGCAAGCGCCTGTTCTGGCTTGACGATGCCGACGACGAGACACTGGAGACGGTATATAAGCGGGCTACCGCGCTCCTGGCTGCCTCGCATGGCGAAGGCTATGGACTACCCCTCATCGAAGCGGCGCAGCGAGGCAAGCCGGTTATCGCAAGATCGCTGTCCGTATTCAGGGAAGTTGCGGGTGATTACCCCTCGTATTTTCACACCGATACCCCCGAGGGACTTGCAACCTTTCTGGCTCGATGGATTGTCGACCGCCCGCTTGCCGGAAGCCACCCCGTCTGGCGATCGTGGAAGGAGAGCGCGGCCTCTCTCCAGGACGCGATCAAAGCCAACTCGGGCCCCGGTTCGCCGACAGGATAACGGTCTCGCCATGTGGGAGCGGCCCATCTGCCGGAACGCGTCATGGCTGAAAGTCGATTCGTTTCAGCGAAATGCCTAGAACACGCGCGTCGACACTGACTCCCAGCGCGGAGGGAGAGGTCGCCGCAGGCACAGCGACATTCACCGTGACGACGCGCTCGCCTTTCGGAATGACGAGCGCCAACTCGTGCTCGCCCTCGTCGACCATCGTGGCGGAAGATGCGACCGCAGGCCGATTTGCCATGCTCAACAGCACGGTGACAGGTCGAGGGGCCGACGCGGAGAATGCAGCGAAGCGGAATACAGCCTTACATCCGTTCTCGACGCAGGAGGGCGGTACGGGCAAAGTCAGCACCGATTTGGCCTGTGACCAGCGGTTGAAAGGCTCCGGGGGATACCAACCCTCACCGAGAACCAGTCCCGCCGCCTTCTCGTCACGCACGATGTCGATCGGGAACGTTACGTCGGACAAGATGCGTAACCTCGCCCTTTCCCGGCCCGCCGCATCGGAATATTTCCGCTTAAGGGTAATCAGGGCAAATAGCGGCTGAGAATCGACATCGAGAAATTCGTCACCACTCAAGGCGGCGACAGTCGCGGCGTCCTTGGCCCGGATCTGATCGGGACAGAGGAAATCGGCGCGCCGATAGATGTCTAGTGTGAACTTCGAGAAGCCCCGAGCTTCCGCCACGCACGGCCACATGTGTGCGGCCCAAAGGCTGTTGAAATATGGAACGATCACGACATCGACATCGCCCTCAAGCAGGGCGCTACGTATTCTCGGAACATCGGTGGCGTCAAAGCGATTCATGTCAAACTGACGCAGCCCGGTTGGCCACGCACCGCGGGCAATCTCGATCTGTTTGTCGCCGCCGATGTTGTAAGACACGACACGCAGCTTGGGGCTGAGATAATTTGCCATGACATCATTGGTGTAGGGCACGAAGAAGACCCGTGAACCCGGCGCCACGCGGGCGGCGAGTGGCAGGACGACGTCGCGGTCGATCGTCGAGAAATCCCGGTGGAATGCCTTGTAATCGCCCCATAGCGCGAGCGGATGGGGCGCGCCCATGGCGATCAGCAACAGATACAGCGCACCCCATTGCCACGCACGCGGGCATGTCGAGCTTGCGGCCTTCATGGCGACAAGCCCCCACATCCCAAGAAGGAACAGAGCCTCCCACCGATACGGGGCTCGCATGCTCTTCAGTCCCGGAACGTGCTCTGAAAGAATCGCGCTGCCCGTAGGCATAAGGCCCTGATGAGCCGACATCAGCGGACCAGCCATGCCGTCGGGCTTGACGCTGTCGATCTTGATCGTCGGACCGAGCGCCATGTAAAGACCGAACAACGCGATCGCCAACATGGCCCACGTACGAGGAGGGCGCGCGCGCATGGAAATCATGCAATAGAGGCCCGCCGCTGCAAGCGGCAGGGCAAATGTGGTGGTCCATACCGAGGCATCGCCAAAATAGAGTGCCTCGCTGCGAGCCCGTGCCCAGCCCAGCAGATCCCAGAGCCAGAACTCACCGCTCGTCGGCATCGCGGCGAAGGCCAGATCGAGCGACCAGCCACGGAAGAAATCCAACGGTGAAGGCTCGAAGCCGGTACGGCCGACATAGCGGGTGTAGACGAGAAATGCGGCAATGAAGCCTGCCGCGTACACCGGAGCCGCAAACCCGACAAGTCTTGCTCGGCTGCCATCGTTCGTCATCGTGCGGAACACGAAGAGGACCGAGGCTGCGGTCACAAACATCATGAAACTGTAGCCATCCATGAAGATCGCAACGGTGCACAGTGCGATGAACCAGGCGACGCGGCGCGAGCGCGCGAGCAAAGGAAGAGCGCCGGCATCCAGGATGGCCAGGGAGCTCGACACGTACAAAGGAAGCATCCCCAGACCGAGCCCCAGCGAAGAGTACCCCTGGTGTGCCCAAACCATGGGCAGGCTCATCCACACAGTCGCCGAGAGCACGGCGATGCACTCACGAGCACCGAGCATACGGGTCAACCGGTACGCGCCGGCGTATCCCACCGTGAGCCATAAGGCCACTGCAAGCGAGTACGCATCAGCGGCTCCTGTGCCGAACCGGATCGGCCAAGCGGCAGCCCATGCCAACGGCAAACCCGTCGCCAGGGCCGCTGGGACTGGATAACCGAAGGCGTGCCCGTAGACCGAGTACCAATGTTGATTCGCAAACGCCTGCGCGTAGCCCATCATCGAGGCGGCCTGCCCGAGCGTGGGTGTCGCAATGAAGGGAACGGCACCGTTAACGAACAGCGTCCAGAGCAAACCTGCGATAGACAAGACCGTCACGGCGATAGCGTGACGGGCGATGACGTTCCTCATTGGCTTATTTCCTGCGGAGGCTGCGGCGATCGTGACTGTGCAGACCGCCATACCCAGCCAATCACGAACGCAAGGACGTCGGCCAGCGTTGTCGCAAGCCGGCATGTGACGCTTAGGGCGAGTGCCGTTCCTTCGCCAACGATCGGCGTGAAAAGGAGGACCATTATGGACTCGCGAACGCCGATGCCAGCGGGGGCGCCAGGTAACGCGAACCCAGCCAGCCACGCGAGCGCGAAGAACCCGCTGACCTGGAGCAACGGCGCCGGCGGGGCACCAAACAGATAATGCGACTGCCATTGCAGCACGCCGCCCATGCACAGCGAGCACGCCACGTAGAGGAACGAGACCTGAAGCGCCGCCAGCCAGCCGGGCGGGCTGATACCGTTCTCACCGAACACTCTCACGACAAGACCTGGCACGAAACGCTTGGCCAACGTAATGCTCAGCCAGGGCGAGGCAAGCAGCCCTAGGAAGCAGATCATGAGCCCGGTCGCATTTGCCCATGGTGGGAGGAACGAAAGACCAGCATCAAAGAAGAGACAAAGCGACAGCGCGGCCAAACCTAGTGCCGTGCCGGCGCCCCATAGGGCCTCCGTCACCATTGTCGCCAATGTCACAGGAACCGGAATGCCCATATCCCTGCCCAGCACAACGCGTCCTACATACTGTCCGACGTTGCCGGGCAGGTACTTCCCGAACTGAGCGACCAGGTACAGGCTGAGGACGCGCTCCCATGGAAAGCGAATCGCCTGATCGCGGAGCAGCACCTGCCAGATGACCCCCGACAGTACGATGGCGAAGGCCGCGAAGACGGTAGAGGCGATACCGACCGCTACCGTACTGGCGTCCCACGCGACGTGCGGCATGTGGCCGGCATGTACAACAACGCGTTGGATGAAGAAGCCCATCGCCGTAGCGCCGACCAGCCAGCCGAGTACTCTCTTCACGAGGGAGCGGCTTGCGTCCTTCATTCGCCCATCCGATAAGCATCGATCGTTTGCTCGGCGACCGCCGCCCACGAAAATTTCATGGAAACGACGTGTTGCGCCCGTCCGATGAATGCGCGTCGCTCCGCGCTCGTCCATCGTTCGATCTCACGGATTTTTGCTGCCCAGGTGACGGCGTCTCCTGCCGGCAGCAAAAAGCCGGTCTCCCCATCCACGACAGCGTCCACGATGCCTTCGATGCCGCTGGCGAGCAGCACGCCGCCATCGGCCGCGGCTTCCAGAGCAGTCAGGCCGAAGCCTTCGGCGTCCAACCCATCGGAAGGAATGTTGGGCATGACGATGACCGTCGCCTCGCGCCGGAGAGCATGCAGCGCATCATCCGATACGAAATCACGGTACTCAATTCTCTCCGACCCCTGCAGTGCTTCCATTTCCCGAACGTCCCAGCATTTACCGACAACGACAAGTCGCAGAGGCGGCGGCAACAGCGGCAGAACTTCGCGCGCGAACCATGCAGCGCCCTTACGTCGCACCAATCGTCCGACGAAGAGCACGAACGGACGGGACGCGGGCGCCTCCACCGCCGCCGGCAGTGGCGACGGTGCATCCACGCCAAGCGTCACGACGATGACGTCGCTGAAACCGGCTTCTCGACACAACGCGGCAGTGGCCCGCGAAATCGCGATGACGCGTGCAGAGCGACGGGTCAGTCTAACGCCAAGCTTCAGATACCGACGGTATATCCATGGCAGCGCACCCCGCCTTCGGCCGTAAATCAGGTCGAGGCCATACGCTGTCATGGCGACCCGTGGTGCGGACTTCGCCCACCGCGCGATCAGCGCCAGCGGCCACAGAACAAGGTCACCAATGTGAACCACGTCTACTTTTCGCCGCATGAGCAGCCCCACGGATTTCACGAGGAACATCGCAAGTGAAATCATGCCGGGCGGAGTTCCATCCGCGCGACCGGCCAACGTCTTTACTTCAAGGACTGTGCGTGCCGCGAGTGCCTCGGTCAGCTTGATCGAGTACGTCTCCATACCACCGACGGCAGGTGCCCATTTGCGAGTAATGAAAAGGACACGCTGGTGCATCGGGCAAAGATTCCGTGTTGAGATATTTCTCAGTGAGGCCTGCGGCAAAAGGCTTTCCCATAGCCAGAAGAACCAAGTCGACGCTCATTGTGCCCTGAGCGGCGCAGCCACTGCTTTCGTCAACGCATGCGACCGCGAGGCGTTGTCTTACGGAAAGTCTGCGTGAAGATCGCAAAAAAAATCGGCCGACGACGGACTTTCCTGCGTGACGTAGGCACCGGCGATCTCCGTCATCACTGACATAAAAATGAAATATATTATATGTTTGAGCCCCTGTAACGCTTTTAAGTGCGGGATTTACGAATGGCTCGCCATGGAGGGAACGATGACAGCCGACCGATACCAGGGGCCGTTATGAAGCTGATAATTCAGATTCCGTGCCTCAACGAGGCCCAGACTCTGGCGATCGCGCTCGCTGATCTGCCGCGGGAAGTGCGGGGTTTTGATTCTGTCGAGTGGCTCGTCATCGACGATGGTTCAAGCGACGATACGGCGCAGATCGCCATCGCGAATGGCGTGGACCACGTGGTTCGCCACTCCGTAAACAAGGGGCTGGCCGAGGCGTTCATGACTGGCCTCGACGCGTGCCTGCGGCTTGGGGCGGATGTGATCGTCAATACCGACGCGGACAACCAATACAACGGAGCGGATATTCCGTGCCTGACCGCTCCAATTATCGCTGGTAACGCGGAGATCGTGATCGGTGCTCGCCCCATAGGGGAGACCGAACATTTCTCCTGGATCAAGAAGCGACTGCAACGGGTTGGCAGTTGGGCTGTTCGTGTCGCCAGCCGCACGGATGTCGCCGACGCACCGAGCGGCTTCCGTGCGATCTCGCGGGAAGCGGCGATGCGCCTGAATGTTTTCAACGCTTACACATACACGCTTGAAACCATCATTCAGGCGGGCCAGAGCAACATGCGCGTGGTCTCGGTGCCGATCAGAACAAATCCCGATCTGCGCCCGTCGCGCCTGGTCAGAAGCATCTACATTTACGTCAAGCGATCGCTGCTTACGATCCTGCGCATGTTCATCATCTACCGTCCCCTCGCGTTCTTTGCGTGGCTCGGCGGCGTTTTTGGCTTCGCCGGGTTCGTCGCGGGCGTGAGGTTCCTGTACTACTACATCAGCGGCTCCGGCGAGGGCCACATCCAGTCGGTGATTTTCAGCGCGCTGTGCATCCTGGTCGGGCTCATCCTGTTCATGATGGGCCTGATCGGCGACCTTATTGCGACGAACAGGAAACTCCTGGAACGGGTGGATGTCCGGCTGCAGCACCTGGAACATCACGACAACCACGTCAAGTAGAGCCGGCGCCAGGCGCCAGGCAGTCAGGTGCTATTGCGACGCACGATGCCGCATGCCGCCACCGCGTTATAATCCTGGGTCACCTCGTCCATCTGTCGCCGGGCCTCGGCCCGAACGTCTGCCAAAGGGCCCTAAATGAAGATTCTGGTCGGTTATAAGCGCGTCGTGGACTATAACGTCCGCATCCAGGTGAAGCCTGACGGCACCGGGGTGGTAACGGACGGCGTCAAGCTCTCCGCCAACCCGTTCGACGATATCGCCCTCGAAGAGGCCCTGCGCCTGCGTGAGAAGGGCGTGGCCGAGGAAGTGATCGTGGTCGGTATCGGCCCGGCGGACCTCACGGCCCACCTGCGCAACGGCCTGGCCATGGGCGCCAACCGCGCCATTCACGTCCAGACCGCCGATGCCGTCTCGCCGCTGACCGCCGCCCGCACCTTTCTCAAGCTGATTGAGAAAGAGCAGCCTGGTCTGGTGATTCTTGGCAAGCAGGCCATCGACGACGACGCCAACCAGACCGGCCAGATGCTGGCGGCCCTGTGGGACCGCCCCCAGGCCACCTTCGCCAGCAAGGTCGAGATTGCCGACGGCAAGGCCACGGTCACCCGCGAAGTGGATGCCGGCCTGGAGACGATCGAAGCGGACCTCCCCGCGGTTATCACGACCGACCTGCGCCTGAACGAGCCGCGCTTCATCAAGCTGCCGGACATCATGAAGGCCAAGGCCAAGCCCATCGACGTGATCGAGCTGGGCTCGCTGGGCATCGATGCCGCGGACCACATCAAGACCACGCACTATGCCGCCCCGGCCAAGCGCACGAAGGGCGTGATGGTGAAGGACGCCGCCGAGCTCGTCGCGGCCCTCAAGCAGAAGGGCCTGCTGTAAAGCAGCCGACCGGAGAATCGACATGTCCAAGATCCTCGTTATCGCCGAACACCTCGACGGCAAACTCAATGGCGCCACGGCTCGTGCCGTCAGTGCCGCCGTTGCCGCCAAGCCGGAATCCATCGACGTCATCGTCCTGTCCGACGCCCCCGACACCGTCGCCGCCGAAGCCGCGAAGATCGACGGCGTCAGCAAGGTGCTTACCGTGGCGCGTGCCGAAAACGCGCATACTCTCGCTGCCATCCTCGCGCCGCAGATCGCCAAGGCCGCGGCCGGCTACTCGCACGTCTTCGCCCCCTCCACCACCTTCGGCAAGGACCTCGCCCCGCGCGTGGCCGCCCTGCTCGGTGTGTCCCAGGTGAGCGACGTGATGAGCGTCGAAGGCGCGCACAGCTTCAAGCGCCCGATCTATGCCGGTAACGCCATCGTCACGGTGGAAGTGGACGCGGCCTCGACCGTCGTCGCCACGATCCGCACGGCCTCATGGCCTGCGGCCGCTTCTAACGGCAATGCGCCGGTCGAAGCGCTGACCGTCGATGCCGCCCTGCCCTCGCACACGCGCTTCGTGAACCTGCAGCAGGGCAAGAGCGACCGCCCGGACCTGCAGGGTGCGGCCAAGGTCGTCAGCGGCGGCCGCGGCGTGGGCTCGAAGGAAAACTTCGAGATCATCTACACGTTCGCCGACAAGATCGGTGCCGCCGTGGGTGCATCGCGCGCGGCGGTGGACGCCGGTTACTGCCCGAACGAGATGCAGGTCGGCCAGACCGGCAAGATCATCGCGCCGGAGTTGTACATGGCTATCGGCATCTCGGGTGCGATCCAGCATCTGACGGGTATCAAGGATGCCGGCACGATCGTCGCGATCAACAAGGATGGCGAGGCGCCGATCTTTGAGATTGCGGATATCGGCCTGGTGGGGGATCTGTTCAAGATCCTGCCTGAACTGGAAGCCGCTATCGGCCAGTGACGGCAGCCGATGCCGAGGGAAGCGGGACAAGCAGGACGCTCAAGCGTCTCGCTTGTCCCGGACTTACAATGCCATTGACGCCTTCGGAACGAGACAGGCATTCCGAATTCACGGCTTGACAAGGATACGTGTAACGATGCGAGCTACCGAACTTCTTGCCTTTGAGGCTGCACTCCGTGGCAAGCGGGTTTTCGTGACCGGCCACACGGGTTTCACTGGGAGCTGGGCGTGCTCGTGGCTGGCACAGATCGGTGTTGACATCTGCGGTTTCTCACTCGCCCCCGAAACGTCTCCGAGCCTGTGGGAAGAACTGGCCCTCCAGGGGAGTATGCGGTCAATCATTGGCGATATCTGTGATCGCGAGGCCCTGAACAAGGCCATTCTTGCGTTCGCCCCACAGGTGATCATTCACCTGGCTGCGCAGCCACTAGTCCGCCGTAGCTATCGCGAACCCTTTGAGACGTTTAATACAAACGTCATGGGCACGCTTAACGTACTCGAAGCCGCCCGTAGTGTTCCCGGTCTCGAAGCCATCGTCTGCGTGACGACAGACAAGGTCTACGAGAACAAGGAATGGCCGTGGCCCTATCGCGAGAACGATTCTCTCGGCGGGAAGGATCCGTACAGCGCATCCAAATCCGCCACTGAAATGGTGATTCAGAGTTATCAGTACGCTTTCCAGACGGCCGACGGTCATGCGCTCCCGGTCGCCACTGCACGGGGCGGCAATATCATCGGCGGGGGCGACTGGTCGGAGGACCGACTCGTTCCTGACTTCGTGAGAGCCGTCGCGAGCGGATCGGCGCTTACTCTGCGCTATCCCGACGCAACGCGTCCCTGGCAACACGTTCTTGCCCTTGTACAGGGCTACCTCATGCTTGCAGCGAAGCTCATGGAATCTCCCAAAGCCGCGGCTCGCAGTTGGAATCTGGGGCCCGCCGACGGGCGCGCGTTGACTGTGCGCGCCGTCTTGGAGAGCCTCTCGAAAACCTGGACCCGACCGAATCTCGAGTATCTGGATAACCCTGTAAAGGAGGCCCAGCTTCTGGCGCTCGATAGCACCCTTGCGCGTGACGTGCTTGGCTGGAGCCCCGCTTGGGACGTCGAGGAGACCATCGAGCGCACCGCTGCCTGGTATCGCGACTTCTACGTGGGCGAGCAAGGAGCGGCCGTGATTACAGCGGCTCAGATTTCGGCCTGGCGCGACACGTTGCTTGAACGTAAACACCACCCTGCATGACTCGCATCCTACTGACCGGCGGATCCGGATTTATCGGAAGCAGGTTCCTTGCGCATCTCGCGATCGCAAATATTGACGCGATTTCAGTCGGGCGCGGCGCGCTACGCAACGGCCATGAGACGACCACCGACCACCGTGTCGTCTCACGGCTTGCTGCGGAACAGGTGCGCGAGGCAGTCGGAGAAACGCCGATCGATGCAGTCGTCCACCTAGCCGCAGCGGGCGTGAGTCCCGGTGATCGAGATGTCGGCAATCTACGCACGATCAACGGGATGCTGCCGGGTGAACTCGTGGAGTTGGCACACGCTTTGGGAGCTAGGGGCTTCGTCATGTCCGGGAGTAATTCGGAATATGCCCGTTTCGACGGCGACCGCATCCGGGAAGACGCTCCGCTCGAGGCGACGAAGGTATACGGAGCGACGAAGGCCGCAGGCGCGCTCATGGCACTCGCGACCGGCGCAGCGTTGGGGTTGCCCTGCGCAAACCTACGCCTGTTCAACGTTTACGGTCCCGGTGAAGCTCAACATCGCCTGCTTCCGGCTCTCTTCAAGTCACTTCTCCAAGGTAAAGACGTTCCCCTTTCCCAGGGCCATCAGGTACGCGACTTTGTCCACGTCGACGACGCTTGCTCGGCCCTCATGGCAGCCCTTTTCGGGGTGATGAACGACACTCTTCCAACCGGCCATTACAACGTGTGTACCGGCGAAGGCACGAGCGTACGCACCTTTGCACTGGGTGTAGCGAATGCCATGAACGCGGATCCCTCGCTTCTTCGCTTCGGCATGATACCCATGCGCCCGGATGACCAACCCCAGGTCGTTGGTGATCCATCTGCCCTCGAGTCGCACACGGAATGGCGGCCGCGATTGTCCGTTATCGAGGGCATCGCTGAAACGCTCCGTGATTCTCATCTAGTCAAACGCGCTGGAATGCCATGACCTCACTACCGCTGATATCGATAGCTATTCCGGTTTATAACGAGGAAGGGAACATCGCGGCGCTGTATAGCCGGCTCGACGCACTCTCCGCCTCGGTGGCTGACGAATGCCGCCTGGAGTTCGTCTTTAGCGACAACAGCTCGACTGATGCGACATGGTGCATGCTCGAAGCCCTGGCGGCAGAAGATGAGCGCGTCAGGGCCATCCGGTTTTCGAAGAATTTCGGATTCCAGCGCTCCATCATGGCGAACTACCTGCATACCCGCGGCGATGCGGTCCTTCAGATCGACGCCGACCTGCAGGATCCACCCGAGCTATTGAAGGAGTTCCTTGCACTCTGGAAGCAGGGCTATCACGTCGTGTACGGCGTGCGCAGGTCGCGCCCGGAAGGCACGTTCATCCATTCGTTCCGAAAGCTGGGTTACTGGATCATCGACCGAATCAGCGAACACCCCATCCCACGCAATGCCGGCGATTTCCGGCTGGTCGACCGAAAAGTCATCCAGGCGCTTGAGAAGCAACGTTCGGCCGAGCCATATCTTCGCGGCCTCATCGCTGGCATGGGTTTTCGTCAGATCGGCGTAACCTATGACCGATCAGCACGCGTCGCTGGCTCGAGCAAGTTCGGTGTGGCGCAGTTGATGCGCCTGGGCCTCACCGGCGTATTCAATCACTCGCTGGTACCGCTCCGCCTTGCGACTGTGGCCGGGATCGTAATCCTATCGCTGTCCGCGCTCGGCACTGTGTATTACCTCGTGCTCAAGTTGCTTTTTCCGGACTTTCCGCGGGGGCTGGCTAGCCTACATATCCTCATCCTTTTCGGAATCGGCTTCCAGTCGTTGTTGCTTGGAATACTGGGAGAGTACTTGCTACGCATATACCGAATTCTTCGCAAAGAGCCCATCGCCATCGTCCAGGATTCGCTGAACCTGGATTCCGACGAAATCAAACTTTGAGTGGCCCAAACATGAAGGCAGTCATCCTTGCAGGCGGTCTCGGCACGCGTATCGCGGAAGAGTCCGATTACAAACCGAAGCCGATGGTCGAGGTCGGCGGTCGTCCGTTGCTCTGGCACATCATGAAGAGCTACTCGAAGCACGGGATCAAGGACTTCGTGATCTGCTTGGGCTACAAGGGCTACGTGATCAAGGAGTACTTCTTCAACTACTACCGCCACACAGCCGATCTGGAAATCAATCTCCGCACGGGTGAGGCATCGGTGCTGGATACGCAAGCCGAGGACTGGACGATCACGTTGATCGACACGGGCCAGGACACGATGACCGGCGGCCGGGTAAAGCGTGTTCGCCAGTACCTCGGCGAGGAAACATTCTGCCTGACCTATGGCGACGGTCTGTCCGACATCGACATTTCGCGGGAAGTATCGTTCCATCGAGAGCACGGCAAGCTGGCCACCGTTGCTGCAGTACAGCCGCCGGGCCGCTTCGGTGTCCTCAACCTGGGAAAAGACGCAAACGTGGCGAGCTTTGAAGAGAAGCCCCAGGACGAGATCGGTTGGATCAACGGCGGCTTCTTTGTCCTTGAGCCGTCGGCGCTGGACTATATCGAGGGCGACGACACATCCTTCGAGCGTGCCCCGCTTGCGAACCTTGCCAAGGACGGACAGCTCATGGCATTCCAGCACCACGGCTTCTGGCAGCCCTGCGACACGCTGCGCGACAAGCGTGAACTGCAGGCGCTATGGGATACCGGCAGTGCTCCCTGGAAGGTATGACGATGCTCGATGAGCCCGTACCCCTCACCGCTCCGACGAAGGGCAAGAACGGCATCGTTCGCCTGATCATTGGCTGCGCCCTGTCCGCCGTGTGCCTCTACTTTGTATTCCGTAACATTAGGTTCGAGGAAGTCGGGCGCGCACTCGCAACGTTTCACTGGCCGTATCTGATCGTCGGTGTGCTTTCCCTCGCGGTTGGTTACACGGCACGTATCTTCCGCTGGAAGCTGCTACTCGAGGCATGCGGTCCAAAGGTTACGACGGTAGCATGTGCCAGTCCTTTCCTCGCTTCGATCGCACTGAACAATGTCCTACCGTTTCGCCTGGGAGACGTTGTCCGGGCACTGGTTTTTCCGGCTGCCCTGGGCGTAACCAAAACCGGTGCGACCGCCACTCTCGTTCTTGAGCGACTGGTTGACCTGCTCACGTTGCTCATGTGCCTCGCGGTCGCCGCGTCCTTCTTTCCGAAGGGTGCGCTTCCCGCCTCGGTCGTGGATATCGTCATCGTCCTCTCGGTGATCGGTAGTGTCGCCTTGCTTGGCTTGATCCTTTTTACGGGTCTCATCGTGCGCTTTGTTCGGTGGTTCGCTAGGCGAATCGAGCCGAAGGCACCGACGAAAGTGGTCGTTGTCGTGCGGGCGATCGCCGACCTCGTCGAGGCACTGCAGTCGATCTCGCGCATGCGCACGGTCTTCGCCGCGCTCGCCATATCGTTTGTAGCCTGGGCGGGCGAACTCGGCCTCTATCTGGCGCTCATGCAAGGTATCGGCATGGCGTTCTCCCTGCCTGGAGGCCTGCTGCTTATGTCGATGGCCACGATAGCGACGCTGGTACCTTCCTCGCCCGGCTATGTTGGCCCTTACCACCTCGCCGCGTTCACCGCAGCGCATTTGATGGGTGGATCGTCAACGCAGGCCATGACGCTAGCCGTCCTGTGCCATCTGGGCGTGTGGCTTCCTACGACGATCGCAGGCGCGACCGTCATGATTTTCAATCGCAACCTGTTCAATGCGGCGCGCAACCAGGCCTCACTCGAGGCACCCGGAGATATAACATGAACCACCCCGCCCCTGTTTATGACGCCGCCATCGTGGGTGCAGGCTTCGCCGGTCTCGTTGCCGCGTTGCGCCTCGCCCAAACAGGCAAGAAAGTCGTGGTGCTAGAGTCGGATTCGTCCCCAGGCGGCCTCGCCGGAACCTTCGATTTCGACGATGGCGTACGCATCGAGAAGTTTTACCATCACTGGTTCAACAACGATGCATACGTCCCGAAGCTCGTTGAAGAACTTGGCCTTAGCGATCTCATCCTGACGCTGCCCTCTCGGACGGGCATGTATTACAACGGCCGCCTCTGGAAGCTGTCCACGCCGCTCGACGTACTTCGCTTCAGCCCCCTGCCGTTCATCGACCGCATTCGCCTTGGCTGGTTGGTTTTTCAGGTCCGGAAGGTGAAGGATTGGAAGGAGATCGAACATCTGACCATTCGCGAGTGGCTCGAACCCCTCTGTGGAAAGAAGGTGTTCGAGCTTGTCTGGGAGCCGCTCATTCGTTCGAAGTTCTCTGTATTTGCCGAAGACATCAACGCGGTATGGTTCTGGAAGAAGCTCGTGCTTCGTGGCAGCACCCGCGATCCGAAGGGCGGCGAACAGCTTGCCTATTTCCGTGGCGGTTTTGGCCGCCTCGCAGAAGCGATTGCGGAGCGGATCGTGTCTCTTGGTGGCGAGATCCGCTACAACGCACCGGTTACTGGCACTATCACGGCCGGCGACAGGATCCACGCGCTGCAAACGGGCGGCGATGAGGTCACTGCCAAGAGTTTCCTGTTCACACCGTCCTTCAAGATCATCGCGAAGATTCTGAAGGATGCGCCAAAGGCTTGGCTCAATTCGCTTGAGCGTGTCAACTACCTCGGCAACGTCTGCCTTGTCATGGAACTGACGCACAGCCTGTCGGATACCTACTGGATCAACGTCAATGACCCAGGCTTCCCGTTTGTTGGCGTCATCGAGCACACGAATCTCGACGACAGCTCTCACTACGCGGGGCGTCATATCGTATTCCTCTCCCGCTATCTCGCAACCTCGGACGAGACTTGGTCCATGAGCGACGACGAGTACCTCCAGTACGCGCTACCTCACCTTGAGCGGATGTTCCCCAAGTTCCGTCGGGACTGGGTGAAAGAATTCCGTATCTGGCGTGCTGACTACGCGCAGCCGGTCACTGAGCGCGGCTACTCGGAATACGTGCCGGCGGAAGAGACGCCTTATAGAAATGCCCTGATCTCGACCATGGCCCAGATCTATCCCGAAGACCGCGGAACCAACTATGCCATCCGCGAAGGCACTCGCATGGCGGAGCGCCTTTCGGATTTGTCAAAGCAGGATGCCTGATCATGGATGACGGACGAGGCAACATCGGCTCTCACTTGGTGCGCGGCGGGCGTTCGCTCACGGTAGCGGCCACGCTCGCGCTCGGCGCATGCATTTTCGCTTGGGCATTCCCGTATGGGTACAGCGCCAGTCCGGATCTAGCACATCATTATGGCCTCATCCGCTGGTTGATGGAGCATTGGGGCGTCTCTGGGGACGCTGCATCGATCCTTGGCGAAATGAGCATCTATCCAAGATACGCGCACATATTAGCCGCTGTCCTAGGCACCGCCGCACACTCGCCATTCCTGGGGATGCAGCTCGTCACCACAGCATCGCTCGTTGCCTGCTGGATAGCGCTCGCTTCCATGTCGCAGCTCCTGCGTGGCCGTGCATCGTGGATCTTCGTCTGCACCTTCGTCGTCCTCATCGCGGCGAACCAGGCAACCATCAGTCTAGATCTCGTTGGGCACGAAATCGTGGTCAACTATTTCTTCTCGCAACTAGCTGGGCAAGCGTGCTTTCTGGCCATCGTCGCATTGTGCGCACGTGCAGAGGCCGACAAGGGATCCGGCATCGTCTTGCCGTTTGTGGTGATTGCACTGGCCGTCCTCATGGCCGGCATCCACCTTGTGCCAGCAATCGAAGGACTGGGATATGGATTAGTCCTGCTTTCTGCGCACGCATTATCGGATAGGCGGACCTGGCTGCTACGGTCTGCCGTGCTGCTAGGCGCTGTCGGCATCGGGGCGGCGGCGATCTACTTGCACCCGGCATTTGCTGCGTCGCGCTCGATCAGTGAGAACAACGGCTTCCTCCCGCTCTCTTCGGTTACGACACTTCCCCGACTAATGCTACTCGCCGTAACTACCGGCCTCGCGTCGCTGGCCCTCATCTGGATTTCGCTGCCTTGGTATCGTTTCCATCTGCCGCGAGTAGCGACCGTGGCGCGCCACATCGGGTCTGCGGGAGCCGCAATCGCATTCTTGTGCATGTTGCAGGCGGTCGCAGCAGCCGCGCATCTAGGTTCGGAATACGCGGTGCGCAAGTACGCTTTTGGGCTCTCCACGATTCTCCTGATGGAGATCGCTCTGCTCGTGACCGTATTCTTCTCGAAACGCTCTGCGCAAGATTCAGCGCGCGCGCCTTTTGCCTGGTCGCAGCCAGCGATAGTTCTCGCTGCATTATGGATCTTTTCGTTCTCCGGCAGTCGTCCCGACGTGGACGCGCCGTCGTTTCTAGCCCTGGAAAACGCCGCCACGGTAGCTAAGGAAATTGGAGCCGTTAACGGCGAACACCCAGCCTACGCTCGTGGCCTCGTCCTTGGCGACATGAGCAATGTTGCCAACTACCTCGTATCGCAGGCCATCTTCGGCGCCCCACGCGACGGGAACGTCTTCGCGCCATTGTACGACCGCGAGTTTCCGGCACCCGAAACCGTAGGCGCCATATTCAGTTCGACGAACAATCCTAGCATTTGGTCGGATGACGGCTGCGTTCGGACCCGTCTCGACGGCGGCTTTGTCGTGAGCAGCGGGCAGTGCATACGCGCAAGATTTTCCGATGCGTGCCGGGAGACATTAATCTTCTCCTTCAAGGGATTCCTTTCAACGAGCATGATGACGGGTTTCAGCAACGCCGAGGAGGGGGGGCGCTGGACGGAAGGGAGTCGCTCAACGATCACGTGTCGCAGGGCGGAGGGCGACCCTGACTGGACGCAGCTCAAGCTCGACGTTCAACCGTTCAGCCCCAACGGTCACGTGCAGGCTGTCGAGATTTCAATCGACGGCGTTTCCGTGGGGAAGTATTCGCTCACCGATGCCGCCACCTTGACGGTAACTCTCCCCGAAGCAGCTCGCAACGATCATCACGCGCTCAACGTGTCACTTTCGCTTCCCAATGCACTCTCACCAAAGGAAGCTGGTCTGAGCTCCGATGGTCGCAAGCTTGGGCTCATGCTGAAGAGGCTCACCCTTCAATGAAAGCGTCGATGTCGCGGCGCCTTGATGGGTTAGACCAGCGGATGTCATCTCCCTGCGGTCCGTTTTATTAGGTCCACACAGGTTGAAAAAGGCCGGGAGTCTGCACCCGGCCTTTTCTATGGTTGCAACGCAAATCAGTTGTCGCCGAACAAGTCTCTTGTGTAGACCTTGTCAGCAACGTCAGCAAGCGACTCTGACATACGGTTGCTGATGATGACATCCGCCTCCTGCTTGAACCGGACAAGGTCGTTCACGACCTCTGAGTGGAAAAACCTCTCCGACTCGAGCACCGGTTCGTAGACGATGACTTCAACACCCTTCGCCTTGATGCGCTTCATGATTCCCTGGATGCTGGACGAACGAAAGTTATCCGATCCGCTCTTCATGATCAGGCGATATATCCCGACGACTTTCGGCTTGCGGCGAAGAATATCGTCGGCAATGAAGTCCTTTCGCGTCGTGTTCGACTCGACGATCGCCTTGATCAGCGTCTGCGGAACGCTCTGGTAGTTAGCAAGCAGCTGCTTGGTGTCCTTGGGCAGGCAATAGCCGCCGTAACCAAAGGAAGGGTTGTTGTAGCCACCACCGATACGCGGATCCAGAGAAATACCTTCGATGATGTGCCGGCTGTCTAGCCCGTGCGTTACCGCATAGGTATCCAGCTCATTGAAGTAAGATACGCGCATCGCGAGATACGTATTGGCGAACAGCTTGATAGCCTCGGCCTCGGTTGAGTCCGTAAACAACACGGGCACGTCCTCTTTCTCGGCACCCATCTCGAGCAGGCCAGCGAAAATCTTCGCCGCCGGCGAATGATCGCCCACGATGATGCGCGAGGGGTAGAGATTATCGTGCAGTGCCTTGCCTTCCCTCAGAAACTCGGGCGAGAAGATGATGTTATCCACCCCGAACTTCTCGCGCAGCTTCTTCGTGTAACCCACCGGAATGGTCGACTTTATGACCATGGTCGCCCGGGGGTTGATCTCGATCACTTGCCGAACCACGGCTTCGATCGAGCTAGTATTAAAGTAATTGGTGTCCGGGTCGTAGTCGGTTGGCGTGGCAATGACGACGAACGACGCGCCCTCATAGGCATCTTTCGGATCGAGCGTCGCGCGGAAGTTCAACCCGCCTCCCGAAAGCGCAGCCTCAAGCTCTGCGTCGACGATCGGGGAGCGCTTCTGGTTCAGCATGCTGACCTTGCTCTCCACAATGTCCAGGGCGACGACTTCGTTGGCCCTAGAAAGCAGGACGCCGTTTGACAAGCCTACGTAACCAGTTCCAACGACGGCAATTTTCATAGTCATGCTCATTCCAACTGATTGTGTGAGGCGACCCGTTCATCGGGACGATGGCTACCTGGATCGTCGCCAGGCCTCGTTCGTTCCGGCCTTTCAGAGGTCAGTCGACGGAAGATACATCGGCGACGGTGGATAAGCGTCAGCTATCCACCGGCATGTCACATCCCGAGGTCACGCGTGTCTTGCATGACTGTCGAGAGACGAACTCCGGGCTTCATTCAACCTGCGCCGCGTTATCTGGACAAGTGGTGCCGCCAAGCGAAGAGCCAGGTAGGAAATCACCACCAGTTGCCACAACACATACGGCCAACGGACGTTGCTCATTATCTTCCACGCAGATCCCGTCACGAATGGTCGCCAGAGTGCGCTGAACTCCGGGGCGTACCAGCAAAGATGTTCTTGCGCATAGTTGTTTGCCCAGCAAACATCCATCTCCCTCTGGCCGAACAAGTAGCCGTCCAGCGAAACCCACGCCGAGAGCAGAAGGACCGGCAACATCAAAGCACAGCGTATCGGTTCAGCCCGCGCCGATCGCAGGCCGACGGCAAGCAGGAGCGATGCGGGGGCCGACAGGAAAAGAAAGAAGCGGGGCCCCCAAAATGAGCCGCCATACCAGGCCCACCACTTTGCATAGGTCACGACAGGCAAGGCAAGAGCAATAAAAGCGACCAAGGTAGCCTCCCGATCCAAACCGGTGGCCCTCCGGACATCGCGGGACAAGCCAAGTAGCAGGGCCGGCATGAAGAATACCAGTCCCTTGCCGAACGAAAGAGTGATGGCCATCAGGCCCAATAGCAACGGATAGCTGAAACCCGGCTTTCCAGAATACGGCAGGACTGTAACGTTGCCGTGCTCGTCAGCCGAAAGATATCCCTGTCCGAGCCCAGCATGCTTGAACCACATCTCAAGCAAGACAAGGGCGACCGCAATGCCGACAGCGGCAAGGGGCGCCTTCCTCTTGTATACGAGAAACAAGATGACCGCGAACCCGACAAGCGAAGGGAGCAACGCAGGCGTATTCACGCATCCCAGGGCAAACAACACAGCGGATATCGCGGGCCGCCGGTCTAATAGCAACGCGGCCTGGAACACACACAGAGACGTCAACACCTCGCCATAATAGTTCTGCAGGTGGTGTGGAAACATCGACGCAGACAACATCAGCAGCCACCAGGCACGGCCAACGCCCGGCGCGTACCGGGCGGCCAACTCGCGATAGATGAAGATGCCGAATCCCGCAAATACGGCAAGGTTGAACCACGCGACGAATCCGACAAGCTCGGCCTCAACGAAGCGCCCAAGCCATGCAAGGGGCATGGATAGAATTGGCTGCACAAAGGAAAACTTCGAGAACCCCTCATCGCCGCCCAAGAATGCCCGGACAGTCTGGAATCGCACTGCTCCGTCTCCATCAATGGTGGGGTGCAGGGTAAAAAACAGCACAATGAAGCCCGTGCAGATAAGCGCCCACTCCCACGCCTTGAACAGAGTCTTCATATCCCTTCCTCTCAGGCGTTCCTTACCCCTCGTCACGGTGCGAGCTCATTCAGCTCCGTCGAGGCAGGAGCCACGCCACGGTCGTGCAACCACAGCCGCCCTTCGAGAACCGCGCTTACGACCAGATGCCCATGTTCACCTGCAGTCACCGGCACGGTGAAAGTTACCCTGCGAGTCTCTGCCGGCATGATGTCCGAGTCGCCGCCGATGTCCACGCGCGGGATCCACCCGTCAGGATCAATCGGGGTTTGGTCGCCAACCTTCTGCCAGGAAAGACGCAACGGATTAGGCGCGGACCAAGCGGCCAACGCGTGAAGCGACCCATTTGAGATCGCCACTGTGACGCGGTATGAGTCACCCACTCGCTGCAGAGACTCGATCCGCAGAGATATCCCGGAGATCTCGTTCACGGGAATTTCGCTCAGAACGCCTTCCGAGCAGGACGTCTGGCCGACGATAACTATCGGCTCCGCCGCGCTCTTGGGAAAGGGCTTCTTGAGTCGCTGAGCAAAGAACGCCTTCGCTGAGTCGAGCCGATCCGACGCCTGCCGACAGGGACTTTCGTCTCCGCGTGGATCGTAGCCAGGCGGGATGTTCCCCGAGTAGCCGTTCAGCGTAGGCAATCCCTTGTCCTGTGCCAGGATCACGCCATCAAGCTCAGAATCGTAGGACGCGACGTCCGTCCTCAGAGGATTGAAAACGATGGCACGAGCGGGCATGGGCGAAGGAAGCTCGCTGGCAAGATGCGAAATGCGTCCTCGGGCTTGTTCCATATCCAGTTTGATCGTGGTGGTGGCGCCGGACTCGCCGATCATGATAACCACGAGCGCCGCGCCGAGGATCTTCCAGTGAGTCCTCACGGAGCTCATGGCATCTACGCCGATCGCCACCAACAAAGCGACCGGCAGCGTCATCACCACCACGATTCGTGAGACCGCCCGAACCGATGTAATGCCGGGAAGCCTCGCGATAACCATGTACAGCGAATGGCCACCCACACTCAACGTAAGTACCGCAAGCAGCAGGACGGAAACGAATGCCACCCACCGCATGCGAAGCGTCGAGTGGATCAGTGCAACGATTACCAGTCCCAGGATGCCAATACCGAAAAACATCTGCTGCTCGGGCCGCATCGGTACCGAGGTCACGAAACGGCGGCTCAAATCACCCCAAATTGTCGACGCATCGGCCAATAGGTAGCTCTGCGGCCGCGGAAGCATCGTCACGATTTCTTCGGGAGCCCGCTGGAATGCGTAGACCTTTGAATAGTGAAGGTACGGATGCATGAGCCAGATCAGGGCAAGTACCGCCATGACGATCATCGTCACGGCCTGAATCAGTTGTCGCCGAGTCGCTGGCTCCTGCCACCGGCGCCACTGCTCAAACCAATGCTGTGGTCCGTAACCCTCGACTATCCACTGAGCCACGGCCCACACGCCGATAAGCAACAACATGAAGTAGCCAAGATAGATGGCGATGTAAAACTGCGCGACTGTGGCGAGTGCGAGCCAGCCGAGCCACCGCCATTCACCGGTCTCGCGAAAACGCTGCCACAACAGCAGGCCCGCTGGGATCAGGCAACGAAATGTCAGCTGCGCATGCCCATGGGTGGCTATGACGGGCAACGGGAAGGTAAAGGCGAACGCACCCAGTGCGCTGGCCAAGGGCGAGAACCGCAACTTGCGAAGCACAACGTGACAGACGATGAAGTTGACCAGGTATCCCGACAGATACCAGAGGTCGAAAGCGTCGTAACGATCCCATCCCAGCGAGCGAATTACCGAATAGAGCCAAGCGGTACCCAGATGATTGTCGGAAAACGTCAGGGTGCCCGGCATTGGGTAAAAGAACGACGGGCTCATGAAACTGCGATCGGCACCAGTTACCCAGCGATAGAAATGCTCAAGCACGACGCTATTGAAACGTGCATCACCAAGGTCGCCGGGCACGCAGGCCAGATGGCAGGTCTGCGCGAGCGGCACAAACCAGAAGCCGACGAGAAGCACCAGCAGCGGTGCGACCCAACGCCAGGCCCAGCCACTCTCCATCTGGCCATGAGCAGAATGAGAATGAGAGATAGGGTGCATCGCGATTCCTTCGCGGTCAGTGGCAGCGATAGTCCGTCGCCATCACGCTGTTGCGGAATGGGTCGGTCAGCGCATCGGTGTATTGACCCATCAGCAGGCGATGGGTCGGCAAAAGGTTCTGTCGGTAGAAACGGCTGAACGTGGCGAGGCGCATGCCCCACGGCGTCAGCTTCACGCAGCCATCCTGGATCACGATGGTCCCCGACTGGAGCTGCTCCGTAAGACGCACCTCGACCAAGTGGTGTTCACGAACATACTCTTCGGTGAACACCTGCCGGAACGCATCCTCGCGGATACCACCGCCGCGTTGCTCGAGCTTCTCGAGGATGTAAAACGAAAGCGAGCGATCGATCACCGTCGGTACCGAAATGGCGAATGCATAGCCGCCGAGCAGCCAGATGAGGACGAGTTGCGCGACTTCCAGGCCGGTGAACTCTCGAAACCAGCGACATGCGGCAAACGCGCCGATAACCAGCGCCGCCGCAATCACAGCGTCGAGGATCGTGGCGTAGAACACCACGTTGACACGGAAGAACCGCATGTGGATGTAATAGATCGCCAACAACGCGACGACAAAGACCACCGAGGGAACCAGCGCGCGTAAATACTTGTTCATTTGAATACCAGGAGTTTGTTCGCTACGAAGCTGAAAGCCATCTGCATGCATGTTGCAAGGACGAACCCAACGCGATAGTCGAACCCAAGGCGATCTGCCCAGACGTACATCACTGTTGCATGCAGCAGTGCGATAACGGCATATACGCCAAGGAACAGCGAGCCTTGTTTCACTACGCTGCCTTCCTGCCCGCGGAAGACGAAATAGCGGCTACCCAGGAACGAGGCGGTTATGCCAAAACACGCTGCGATGGCGTTGGCCTCCCCTGCCAGGGGCACGTGCAGCACCTCCATGCAGAAGCGCAGCATGCCAAAATGAACCGCCGTCGCGACGAGTCCATTGATGATGTAGCGGACGACCTGCCCACCCAGCGCCGCCTTAGCGCTCGCGGGCATGCAGCACCTCGTCGACAAACTCGCGATAGCCACCGACGCTCAGCACCCCGCCGCCACGCATCATGCCGGACAGCATCAGGATGATCAGCGTGAGTGCCGCAGTCTGCAGGAACACTAGCAAAAGAATGCCAAAGGCAAGCGAGAACCAGCCTGGCGTGGCGAAGCCGAGCGCCTTGAGGAGCATCGCGGTGATTCCACCCACGACGGACAGGCCGGCCACGAGCGTGCAGGCGATACCCACGCGAACGAGTACGTCTTCAGCAAAGACCATGAGGGCGCGGAATCCGTGAAGCGCGAGGCCGACGAAATTCATCTTGCTCTTGCCCGCATAGCGCGGGCCGCGATCAAGCGGACAGCTTTGCACGCGCAGCTTGGACCCGAGCACGCAGGCGGCTACGTGCGTCCACAATTCCTGCATCGACGCCAGTCGACGTACGGCCGGCATCTTCGCCGCCATGAAGTTGCCGAAGCTGATCTTGCGCCCGCTGAGCAGCGAGAAAAGCGTTTTGTATACGACGTAGAACGTCTTGAATTTGACCGACTCTACGCGACTCTTGCGCTCGCCCACTACAACATCGACGTCGGGAGATGACAGGCCAGCCAAGAGCTCCGTAATGCTTTCCGGTGTGTCCTCGCCATCGGAATCCATGACAATCACCGTCGCGTCGTCGCCGAAGTGCTCGGCGACGTAGCTCAGGCCAATGGCAATGGCGCGCTGATGGCCAACGTTGCGGCGCAGCCTCACGACAACGCCATCAAGGCCTGCAACCGCGATAGCGGCTACATCGAGCGGCTGGCGAACAGAACCGTCGTCAACAGCGACGATGTAGGTGTCGGCCCCCTGCGTCCGTGCCAGTTCCTGGAAAAGCCGGGTGGATGCCTCGACATCCTCGTACACCGGCATTACCACCACCTTCGTTATCGCCATCGTACTCATGCCTGCAGGCGGTGCCGGAAGTACGCGATCGTTTCCTTCAGGCCATCCTCGAGGTTGACCTTGGGCTCCCAGTCGAACGTCGCCTTTGCCAGGCTGATGTCCGGCTGGCGCTGCTTCGGATCGTCCGAGGGCAGCGGCCGATAGACGATGGTCGAGGTACCACCGACGAGACCGACCACGGTCTCGGCCAGCTCGAGCATGGTGAATTCGCCCGGGTTGCCGATGTTCACCGGACCGGTGAAATCCGCTGGGGATTCCATGAGCCTCAGCATGCCTTCGATGAGGTCGTCGACGTAGCAGAAGCTGCGAGTCTGCATGCCATCGCCATAAATGGTGATCGGCTCGCCCTTGAGCGCCTGCACGATGAAGTTACTGACAACGCGCCCATCGTTGGGGTGCATGCGGGGACCGTACGTATTGAAGATACGCATGACCTTGACTTCGAGGTTGTGCTGGCGCCAGTAGTCAAAGAACAAGGTCTCGGCGCAACGCTTGCCCTCGTCGTAGCAACTGCGGATACCGATCGGGTTTACGCGGCCCCAGTAGCCTTCCACCTGCGGGTGTATCTCCGGGTCGCCATAGACTTCGCTGGTGCTGGCCTGCAAGATGCGGGCACCGACGCGCTTGGCCAGGCCAAGCATGTTGATCGCACCATGCACGCTGGTCTTGGTGGTCTGCACCGGGTCGTGCTGGTAGTGCACCGGCGATGCCGGGCACGCCAGGTTGAAGATGCGATCGACTTCGACGTACAGAGGGAACGTGACGTCGTGGCGCATGAGTTCGAAGCGCGGATGGGACAGGAGCCCGTCCACATTGGCCTTGCTGCCGGTGTAGAAGTTATCTACGCACAGAACATCATGGCCGGCCTCGATGAGGCGATCGCACAGATGGGACCCAAGGAAGCCAGCTCCGCCGGTTACCAGCACACGTTGTTGATTTACAGACATTTCCATTCCTCGGGATCCACGGGTGTCGGCACTGGGGCGCGCAGCCCGCCGCGTTGCCAACCGCCCCCTCTAATTCTTTCGATTGTATGCGAACTCGACGCCAGCCAGCGCGGAGGTTCCGCCCTTGGTGCGCCTTTGGTGCGCCCTTCGGGGCACAGCGCGAGCGGGTCGCATGATACTACGTCGGGCCCGGAGGCCGCCCCAAACACGTGCCACTCGTCTAGACTCGGGTCTTGTGTTCAGCCGGAGGATTCGGATGTCGTCTGCTGTAGAAAGCCGCTTTACGGGAATTGTTCAGCCCTTGGCGTTACCTCCAGGGGAGACCGAAGCATCGCTCCGAGCCTGGCTAGGGGAGCTATCCCTGGACGGAGCCCCCCAGGCCGAGCTCGCCAACTACCTGAACGAAGATTTCCGACGTTTCCTGTACACGCTGGACCTCGTTCCCGATCAGACGGGCCGCTTACTCGAAATTGGTGCCAATCCGTATTTCACGACGATCCTGCTCAAGCGCTTCCGCCAGTACGACATCCATTGCAGCAATTATTTTGGAGTCGACGGCGGTGGCGGACAACAGACCGTCGTCCACACACCAACGGGCGAAGCATTCCCGATCGATTACCTGAACAACAACGTGGATGTCCAGGACATCCCGTATGACGGCCTTTTTGACGTCATTCTTTTTTGTGAGGTTATCGAGCATCTCGTCTCGGATCCTTTGAATGCGCTCAGGCGCATTAAGGAGCGGCTGGCACAGGGTGGGACCCTAGTACTCACAACCCCGAACGTGAACCGACTCGAGAACGTCGCCAAGATGATGGCGGGGGCGAACATCTACGACCCGATCTCCGGCTACGGCGTCTATGGCCGCCACAATCGCGAGTACAACAAGCACGAGTTGCACCTCATGCTCGACCACCTCGGCTTCGACCTTGAGCTGATGTTTTCGTCGGACGTGCACGAGAATCTGTCTGATCACTACTACCCGACAGATCGGCTCGCCGAGCAGATCCTTTCCACGCCCAACCGCGGGTACGACCTGGGGCAATACATCTTCGTCCGGGCCCGGAGCAACCGCCCCGCCAAGGCGGGCAAGCCCCGCTGGCTCTACCGGAGCTATCCCGACGCCGAGCTCTGCGACTGAACGGCCGTTCCGGATTCCCCCGGCCAGACGGCCGGGGTCCCGTTATAATCGTCAGGTAAACGTACCCTTGGAGCGGAACCCATGATTGTCCCAGTCATCCTCAGCGGCGGTAGCGGGACCCGCCTCTGGCCTCTCTCCCGGAAGAACCGCCCTAAGCAGTTCCTCGCCCTCGTCGGTGACACAACGCTCTTCCAGCAGACTGTCGAGCGCACGCGGAAGCTGGGCAACGCCGGCGCACCCATCGTGGTGTGCAGCGAGGACCACCGCTTCACGGTGGCCGAGCAGCTTCAGGAGCTTGGTGTGACCGGGGCATCTATTTTGCTCGAGCCCGCCGCGCGCAATACGGCCCCCGCGATTGCCCTTGCCGCGATGCAGGCGGCCAGGAATGACGCAGACGCCATCCTGCTGGTGTTGCCGGCTGACCACCTGATCGGCGACGAAGCGAGCTTCGTCGCCGCCGTCATGCGTGCCGCGCCGCTTGCGACCCAGGACTGGCTGGTTACCTTCGGCATTCGTCCCGAGGCCCCGGAGACTGGGTTCGGCTACATCAAGCGCGCCGAAGGTGTTTCCGATGCCGGCTTCAAGGTCGCGCAGTTCGTCGAGAAGCCGAATGCGGAAACAGCTGCCAAGTACGTCGAGAGCGGTGATTTCGACTGGAACTCCGGTATGTTCCTGTTCAAAGCCTCGCGCTACCTCGAAGAGCTGCAGAAGCATTCGCCGGCGATCCATGCCGCCACGATAAAAGTATTCGCCTCGGCCCAGCCAGACCTCGACTTCGTCCGCTTCGACAAGGCCGCCATGGTCGAGGTCCCAGACGACTCCATCGACTATGCAGTCATGGAGAAGACCGATCGCGCTGCCGTAGTTCCAGTGAGCTGCCGCTGGAGCGACATAGGCTCCTGGTCCGCCTTGTGGGAAGCCGCCCACAAGGATGCTGACGGCAATGCGACTCATGGCGACGTCATCATGCACGACACGCGCAATACCTTGGTGCGCACTCACGAGCGTCATATGGTCGCGACTATCGGCCTCGACGACGTCGTGATAGTCGCCACGCCCGACGCGACCCTCGTCGCCGCACGTGACAAGGTCCAGCACGTCAAGAAGATCGTCGACCAGCTCAGCAGCGCGGGCCGCAGCGAGCATCTAGCACATCGCCAGGTCTATCGCCCCTGGGGCAGCTACGACTCGATCGATATGGGTGAGCGGTTCCAGGTGAAGCGCATCGTCGTCAAACCAGGCTCCGTTCTCAGCCTGCAGATGCATCACCATCGCGCGGAGCACTGGATCGTCGTGTCGGGTACCGCCGAGGTTACCTGTGGCGAGAAGGTGTTCCTGCTCGCCGAGAACCAGAGCACTTACATTCCGCTGGGCGTAACGCACCGCCTGCGCAATGTCGGCAAGGTGCCGCTTGAGCTGATCGAGGTGCAGTCAGGCAGCTATTTGGGTGAGGACGATATCGTGCGCTTCGAGGATGTCTACGGGCGCGCGTAAGTCCGAACGTTCAGACGAAGAACGGCGGGCCACTTAAGAAGTGGCCCGCTTTTTTATGCTGAAGTTCCGCCGATGAGGCTACGCAAGTCGGCCGTCCTGGCCTCCATCAGCCTCGCATCGCCGCGCGCCTCAACATTCAGGCGAAGCAGCGGCTCCGTGTTCGACGAGCGAAGATTGAAGCGCCACGTGCCGAACGACATGCTGACACCATCGATATTCTCGATGCTCTCGGCTGCGGCCTTGTAATGCGCAACGATGCGGGCCACCGTCGCCGGGGCCTCGTCTACGCGGAAGTTGATCTCGCCGCTGCACGGATACGCCGCCATTCGCTCGACAAGCATGTCGGTCAGCGACGTACCGGTCTTGCCGATGCGTTCGGCCACGAGCAGCCACGGGATCATCCCGGAGTCGCAATAAGCGAAGTCACGGAAGTAGTGATGCGCACTCATCTCGCCGCCGTAGACGGCATCCTCGGAGCGCATGCGCTCCTTGATGAATGCGTGGCCCGTTTTACTCTCGACAGCGATACCGCCAGCCGCCGCGACCATGTCGACGGTGTTCCAGGTGAGGCGCGGATCGTGGATGATCTTCGAACCTGGGTGCTTCTCGAGCAACTGGGCGGCAAGCAGGCCAACGATGTAATAGCCCTCGATGAAGCCGCCCTGTGCGTCGAACAGGAAGCAGCGATCAAAGTCGCCGTCCCAGGCGATGCCCATATCCGCACCCGAAGCGACCACGGCCTTCGCCGTCGCATCGCGATTCTCCGGCAGGAGAGGATTGGGAATACCGTTCGGGAAAGTGCCATCTGGCTCGTGGTTCACGCGGACAAAGGTGAAAGGCAGGTGCGTCTCGAGCAGATCCACGATCGCCCCTGCACCACCATTTCCCGCGTTGACCACGATTTTCAGCGGACGAAGGGCCGCCACATCGATATAGCTAAGCAAATGCGCGATATATGCCGACTTGTCGTGGTCCGTACGGACAGCGCCGCGAGCCGGACCCGGCTCATCGAACGCATTCTCTTCGACCATGCGCTCGATATCGCGAAGACCGGTGTCGCCGCTGATCGGACGCGCATCTTCGCGCACCAGCTTCATGCCGTTGTAGTCGATCGGATTGTGGCTGGCGGTAACCATGATGCCGCCGGCGACGCCACGGTACGCGGTCTGGAAGTACACCTCTTCCGTGCCGCACAGGCCGATATCGATCACCTGGCGACCTTCGTCGGCGAGGCCCCGGGCCACTTCGGCTGCAAACGTGGGGCTATCCAGGCGGATGTCATAACCGACGACCACCTCGCCATCGCCCACCGTTCGCGCAAAGGCGCGACCGATCCGGTAAGCAATATCCGCGTTGAGTTCATCCGGAACCCGGCCGCGGATGTCGTAAGCCTTGAAGCACTTCATGCGATTTTCCTGGAGGCGAACATCCACTCGAGCGTGGTGCGCAACGGAATGATGTCGAGCGGGCCCACCAGCGACTGCAGGCGGCGGTTGTCGCCCGTGAGACGAGCCACCTCGTTGCCACGGACAAACGCGGGATTCACCCGAACCTCGATCTCGTAGCCGGCGATCTCCTGCATCATGCCGATGACCTGCATCAGCGAGACGGACGTCCCCGAGCACAGATTGACGGTCTGGCCGGCGGCGTTCGCGGACAGCAGGCGAACGTACGCGTCTGCGACAAAACGAACGTCCTGGAAGTCACGCGCGACATCGATATTGCCGAGCTCGATCACACGCTCGCCGCGCTGGAAGTGCGAGACGATTTTCGGAAGCAGGAAGTTATCCGCCTGCCCCACGCCAGTGTAGTTGAAGGGCCTTGCGAGAACGATCGGCAGACGATCGGACCACAGCTTCGCCATGTATTCCATCGCGAGCTTGCTGACGGCGTAATCGTTCGCCGGCGACGGCTCTACCGACTCGCTCAGCAGCTCTACATCGCTGTTGCCGTAGACATTGGCGCTGCTGGCGAGCAAGACGGCACGCGGAGCCGTCGACAGGGCAGCCAGCGACTCCATCAGGTGACGCGTACCGACGACGTTCGTACGGTACATCTCATCGGCGTCGCCGTGAGCCACGAAGGCGATGGCAGCAAGATGGATGACAGCATCCGGACGCGCATCGGCCACCGACTGGGCAACCGCCGCGCGATCGAGCAGGTTGACCGAAGGCGAGTCGAGGTCCTTGGGCTGTTCGACCAGCCCAAGGACCTCATATCCCGCCGCGCGTAGCGCCGCGGCCACGTAGTGACCTGTGAAGCCCTTATGGCCGGTAACCAGCACCCGGCCGGGCGCGCCCTCAGAACGAGGCGTCACGTTCATTCCGGCGCAGATCGGCTTCGACCATCATTTTGCAGAGGCTCTCGAGGGTGGTCTCGGGCTTCCAGCCGAGCTTCTGGAACGCCTTAGTGGGGTCGCCAATGAGCAGTTCGACTTCCGCCGGGCGGTAGAACTTCGGGTTGATCTTCACGAGTAGCTTGCCGGTCTTGCGGCAGGTACCGGTCTCATTCTCCTCGCTACCCTTCCAGTCGATGTCGATATCGACCGCAGCAAATGCGAGCGTCACGAAATCGCGCACGGTCTCCGTACGGTTGGTCGCAAGCACGTAGGTGTCCGGCTCATCTGCCTGCAGCATGCGCCACATGCCTTCGACGTATTCCTTGGCGAAGCCCCAGTCACGCTTTGCGTCGAGGTTACCCAGCTCCAGTACGTCGAGCTTGCCGAGCTTTATCTTGGCAACCGAGTCCGTGATCTTGCGGGTGACGAATTCACGGCCACGCAGCGGCGACTCGTGATTGAAGAGGATGCCGCTGGAGCCGAAGATGCCGTAGGACTCGCGGTAGTTCACCGTGATCCAGTGGGCGTAGAGCTTGGCCACGCCATACGGGCTGCGCGGATAGAACGGCGTGTCTTCCTTCTGGGGGACGGCCTGCACCTTGCCGAACATTTCCGAGGTCGACGCCTGGTAGAAGCGAACCTTCGGATTGACGATTCGGATGGCTTCGAGCATATGCAGGGCGCCAACGCCCGTGATCGCCGCCGTGGTAGCCGGCTGGTCGAAGGAGACGCCGACGAAGCTCTGCGCCGCCAGGTTGTAGACCTCGGTCGCGCCCGTGGCCTGGAGCAGCCGGATCGCCGAGCCGCCGTCGGTCAGGTCGAACTCTACCAGCTCGAGGTTCGGGTGGTTTTGGATGCCCAGCTCTTCGATGCGCCAGAAGTTGACCGAGCTCGTGCGCCGATAGGTCCCATAGACGCGGTAGCCCTTTTCAAGGAGCAACTCTGCCAGGTAGGCGCCGTCCTGGCCCGAGATTCCGGTGATCAGTGCTGTTTTCATCTGCTTCCGTCGCTGTAAATAATTGATTTAGCTGGACCCCCCATTTTCCACGAGGGGCCCGGGTGACTCAAGTCCAAAAGCGCCTTCGAGCACGCCGGCCTAGGTGGAGGATTCGATCTCTGAGGCAACTATCTCCACGGACCTGAAAACCAGTTCCGCTTCGGCATCGACCATGATCCTCACCTGCAGGTCGCTGATATCCTCGTCCAGGACGACATCGAGCGCCCCGATCGTTCCGACACCATGGACCAGCGGGTCGGAAACCACTCGCCAACGCCCAGCCTGGGCAACCACGTCCACCCAGGCGCTTCCGGAGCCGACGGGAAAGTCACCGGCTATGCGAATGGAATACCGCCCCGCAGCAACCTCAATCCCTGGCGTCCCGAAAAGTAGCCCGGGCACACGTGTCGTTGCGCGGCATTCCCGGGCGAGAGCCCCGGTCGTGGCATCAGCGCGATAATCGCTGGCAAGGAATCGACGATCCCCACCCGGTGACCAACTGTCTTGCCAGGCACCGCCGACAACGACATCGACCAATTGAGCGGCACTCTGTTGCCATGTCAGCCACGGCATACCTCGGGATTCCGGCGCATATCCCTGCGTGCGAAGGTCGATCCAACGCTCAACCGCATCAGCCAGCGACTCTGCCTCGAGTCCGCTGAAATAGTACGCGTGCTCACCGGCCACCTCCCGGAACACCGGGAGGTCTCGCGCGACGATCGGCAGACCATACTGCGCCGCTTCGATCAGCGGCAGGCCAAAGCCTTCACCCTCGGATGCTGCGAGGAGGCCAGAAGCGGCGTGGTACATCGAAATCAGCTCGTTGTCGTTAGCTTTCTCGAGCCAGAACAGGCGTTTTCCGCGCTCCGGGTGATTCCGCAACCGGGAAGCCAGTTTCTCGACGTGCCACCCCTGCTTGCCGACGATGACGAGATTGACGTCGATTCCGCGACGCCAAAGCACTTCGAACGCCGCCAACGCCTGCCCGTGGCCCTTCCGCGGCTCCACCGTCCCAACCATCAAGAGCGTCGGCTGGGAATCCAAGCCGGACGGCAGTGCCGAAGGATCAGCGACGTCTCTCACACCCTTGGCCAGGTCCGCCCCCAGATGAAACCATCCCAGGCGCAGCGGCGTGGATCGCGATGGACCCGCTTGAGGAAGCCACCGCTTGAACTCGTCGGCGACAGTGCGCGAAATAGCCACGATGCCGTCGGCGACCTCCGCGATCGCCTCATACCACGCACGAAATGTCGGAAGGCCAGGCGGATCAAAGCAATCCGGCCGGAGAAGCGGAAGCATGTCGTACACCACGAAGGTCACTTTTACGCCGAGGCTCCGCATCCGCACGAACGTGCTCTTGTGAGCGGGGACGAGATGAGCCGCGAGGTCGAGACCAAGGAAGATGTCGCCCTGACGAAAATCAACCGGGCTGTCACCGGGAAGCGTCGCCGTGCCATGAAACCGCTTCCCCACGTAAGAGCGAGCGTAACGAAAGACGTCCCCCGGGTGAATATAGACCGGCTCGACCCGGAAGCCGTCCGGTACCGCATCGAGCATTTCCGCCACAACGTGCCGGACGACGCGCTGAATACCCGTGCCCGCGTCGGTGAGCACGAGTTGGGAGATATCGACGTACAGCACCCTCTGCGTGAAACGGGGCGGGGAATTTTCGGCCAGGGCGGCAGCGAGCCTGGAAAGATCATCCGTCGCGAGAGCGGAGACGCCGGGAATCGAAACCAGTTCGTCGATGTTCGATGACGCAATGGAGGATTCTTCCAGGCGCGACGGGTTCGCGACCCGCCAACGCGGGGATCCGAATCCCAACAATGCCATTGGCAAGGCGGCCAGTCCGTCGACGGCCTCGCGGCGACCGAGGGCCGAATAACCACCCCAGCCGTAGAGCATCGCCGCCAGCAGGGTCGGGTTCTCGCGAGTCAGTGCCTGGGCAACCGCATCGCAGGTTTCGTCGTGCGGCAACAAGGTTGCGTAGCAATCCTTGGCGGCAATCAGCAACGATGCGGACGAAGCCTCATTTCGGACGTCGACGTATACCTCGTCGAACATGGATCCGATAAACGAGTGAATCGAATGTTTCTTCCACCCGGAAGGGAGGGTGGCATGCGCAAACACCTGATTGCCGAGGTCACCAAAAACTTCCGCGCGACCCAGCAGGGTTGCCAGCTCCCGGTCGGGAGGTCCCGCGCTGAGCAGAGCGATTCGTCGAGATCGACGATCGACAGGAGGCAGCGCCTCGGGCACGAGCCCCTTCCGGGCCTCGAAACGACACTCGATCGCCTCCCATGCGCGCCGTGCAGACTCCGACCAGGAGAAGCGCTTCGCCTGTTCGAGACCGTGCGTGCGCATTCGCCCCCGGAAATCGTCGTCTGTGAGCCCCCGACGCAATGCTGCCGCTATCGACGAAACGTCGTAAGGATCGAAGAGAGCCTCGTCGCAGTCGATAACCTCCGGCAGACTGGTCGTATTCGAACCGACCACGACGGCACCGCACGACATAGCCTCCAATGCCGGAAGCCCGAATCCTTCATGTGTGGACGGGAAGGCGTAAAGCGCACACGCGTTGTAGAAGCGGACGAGTTCATCATCACTGACAAAGCCGGTGAACACGAGTTCATCCGCAGAAAGACCGTGAGCGTCACGTGCCTCCTTGAGAGCTACAAGTTCCGGCTCGCCAATCCCCCCAACGAACACGAGCTGATACGTCTCGCGCGCCACCGTCGGTAGCGCCGCATACGCCTCGATTAGTCGGACGAGGTTCTTTCGTGGGTCGTACCCGCCCGCATACATCACGAACGGCCTGACGATGCCATATTTGCGGCCAACCGCAATGGCGCTCACCTTGCCGCTCAGCACCTTGAAAACGGGATCGACGGCCGCGGAAATGTTCACGACAGCGCTATCCGCCACACCAAGCAGGTTAGATGCCTCCCGTGTAGTGAAGTCGGAGATACCTAACAGCAGGTCGCAGCGACGAAGATGCTCGAGCTTGCGCATGTACCAGGTGGCGACATTTGGATTGGCCAGGTACACCTCGGGCACTACCAGCGGAATCAAGTCAAACACAATGGCTACTTGGAGAGCTGAGGACCCAGGTCGAACCGAGGTGACCACAGCGTCGCCATAGCCATCGACCATACTCATGGTGAGTACGACGTCTGCGTGGAAGGCCTCGATGTACTGCTCTCGGACGCGCTCGGCCAGCAAACCTCGCACGTGGTTAGCCGGATCGATCGCTGCGGTAGGGGGCACACTTTGCCAGCAGACTACCCGCTCTTGCGGAACGACATCGAGGAGAACGTCGCGCAGAAACGCCGCGGACGACACCATGGCGCCATTGAGGAGAAACCAGACCTCATGCTCCCTGTGCGCGAGCGCCATCGCCTTTGCAAGAGCGAGACAGTACCGCCCCACACCGCGGATGCGGCCACCCGGCGACTGGCATGCCTGCAGGTCGATCAGTACGCGCATAAGCTCCCCATAAAAAAAAGCGCTCTCAACTGTCCAATTTTCGCTCAATGGCGGCGCGCAACTGCCCTTCCACAGCTTCTGCGCTTTCCGTCATGGCAACCGGTGGGCTGTCGCCAACTCCCGTCATGCCGGCAGGGAAAAGAAACGCCCTTGCCCGCCGGCCTATCCTCGTCTCCGGGCCTGCGACGGCGCGTACCGCCGCACGAAGTCCTGGAGTACGCAACGCCACGCGCATCAATGGCCTTGATGCCCTGGCTGCCCGCGCGACGGCAGGGCGACTCATTCGCCACACCAGCCGTGCACCGCGCCGGGCTTGCGACTTCAATTGCCGAACCGGCGCCGTCAGGCGCCACGATGTGCTGTGCAACATTGCATGGACCATGTATTCGCGCTGCGAAAGCTCCACTTGGAGCTGAGCGATCCGGCTGGTCAACTCGTGATGCTGCTGAAGCACGCGGGAATGCTCCCGTATCATGCCGTCGTGCAGTGCGTCGCGTCGGGCGATGGCAGCACCGAGGTCCTCTTCGGCGCGCGCGCGCCAACGGGCGTGCTCTTCCGTAGCCATGCCCAGACTTCTCGACAGCTCGGCCACCATCGATCGCAACGAGCTGATCTCGCTATCCAGGTGACGCACGTGATCGGTCAGGTTATGCGCCTGGAGATGGAACTGCACGCGTTGTTCGTGCGCTTCCTTGTCGCGCGCCCGTTCGTAGTTGTCGAAGACATTAGGCGGCAAGGCGAACTCCGCACGGAGTTCGTCGTGTTCCTTTGCAACAAAATAGAGATTCAGGCCGTCATTGTAGACTCTCGTGTAGCCGCGATCGGTGAGCAGACTTTCCCACTGCCAAGCCGTACTCACTTGGCTGTTGGGTTCCGTCGCTTCGACCACGACGATCCACGGACGCACTGTCTCGAAAGAGCAAGAGGCGAGCGCGGCGCGCTCAGCACCTTCACAGTCGATCTTCAGGAAATGCACTTCATCGAAAGCGTTCGAACTGAGTATTTCGTCGAGAGGAACGGCGCGAACCTTACGTTCGATGACTTCTCGACCTTCGGCAGTATATCGCGCGGCAAGTGCTGGATCGGTCGTCGAAAGACCCGTACCTTGCACCTCGAAGAAAGAGAGGTTGGCTCCATCGCCGACCGCAATATTCAGATTGACGTCGTGCGGCCTGTCGACCTCGAGCATGTCGAACCAGTACCGGACAGGCTCAATATTTATTCCTCGCCAACCCATCAGCGAGAATGCCTTTGTGACGGAGTCGACGGTCGGATGCTGGGCACCAACGTCGACGTAGACGCCGTGCCGCACGTGCTTCAACGCACGATGCAGCATGACGTCCTCGAAATTTTGAGCGTAGCTAACGAAAGTCATGGCAGGGACTTGATATCAATCTTCGGAGGAATCCAGGCACTGCCGACGAAGTGAGCATGCGAATGATTGGCGACCGTAAAAATCAAGGCCAGGTCACGCCACTCGTAGTTGTCGACCAGGTGGGTATCAGTACTCACCAGTGCGGTCGAAATTGAATAGCTCCCGGGACCCAGATTCATCGTGAACCGGGCCACGTAGGACACCGTGCAACCAGCAGGAACATCGTCGACAACTTGCCTGGTATGAAAGGTGTTGGTTCCAAAGACCGGTTGCCCAAGCCGATCCTTGATCATGTACCCCAACACCAGCCGCGGAATGTCAGCTCGAGCCTCGACATCTATCCGCAATTCGACATCCTGCCCGACGTCGATGAATTCGATCCGCTCCCCATCCATGGCATAGAGCTGAATTTCTTTGACAACGGCTTCGAACGTACCCGAGGTGGTCTGTACCTGCCCCGTCTCCAGGCGTTCCACCTTCATCGTACTGTTCTCGCGCTCGGCGATGAGCGCGTTATAGGCATCCATGACTTCCACGGGGTCGCCGTCACGAACGACACGCCCTCCCTGTAGCAAGACTGCCCGGTCGCACATGCTTTGAATGGCGCCGCTGTCATGCGACACGATCAATAGGCTCGTCCCTTGCTCGCGGAACTCTTTAATGCGCTTGAAACACTTGTGCTGGAAATAAGCATCGCCGACGGACAGTGCCTCATCCACGATGAGAATATCAGGGCGGAACGCCGTTGCAACGCTGAATGCGACACGCATCTGCATGCCGCTGGAATATGTGCGAACGTGTTCGTCGAAGTACTCGCCGATCTCAGCGAACGCCTCGATATCCGGAATAGCCGCGTCTATCTGATCTCGCGAAAAACCCATCAGGCCAGCAGCGTGGTACACGTTCTGCCGACCCGTGAGGTCAGGACTAAAACCCATGCCGAGCTCAAGAATGGCAGCGATCCGGCCATGCACTGCAACCGAGCCCTCGGTTGGCATAAGCGTACGGGTAATTAGCTTGAGTAACGTGCTCTTGCCCGCACCATTCTGTCCTACGATGCCGATGGCTTCCCCACGGCCAACGACGAAGGAAATATCGCGCAGGACCCAATGTTCATGGCGTGGGGTCACCGTGACGCCGAACCACGAGGCGAAACGCTTGAATTCGCTTCCATAGTCACGGAAGGCCTTTCCCAGCCCGCTTACTTCGAGGATGTTAGACATCAGAGGACATCCACCATTTCGGGCGCGGCGCGCCTGAACATCAGAAAAGCGATCGCCAGCAGGAATACGCTCCCAAGGGCAGTCCAGGCGAGCGGAATGAGCGCAGGCCCCTGTCCGTACAGCAATACGTTCTGAAATGCTGAGACGATATAAAAAAGTGGATTCGCCGCGATGACACGGCCAAATCCGGCGGGAAGGATGCTCGGCATATAGACGATCGGCGTGATCCAGAACCACAACTGCAAGACCACAGCCATAACCTGACCGACATCGCGAACGAATACGTTGATGACACCTAGGAGCAAACCCAGTCCGAGCGAGAACGCGACATTAATCGCCACCAGCAGCGGAATCCAAAGAAATGCCCAAGTCGGCGGATGACCAACGATCGCAAAGATGAAAATTGTCGCAATGAACAGAAAAAGATTACTGACCAGAGCGGAGCCAACTGCGATGAACGGCAGTGTCGCGCGCGGGAAGTAGATTTTCTTCATCAGATTGCCGTTGTCGACGAACAACGTCAGCGAGCGCGTCACCACTTCGATGAACAGCGACCACGCAAGCATGCCGGCCATCAGATAGATGGAGTACGCGTACTGATTCGTCGTTCCGGGAAGCTTGGCGCCCATGACGCGCGAAAGGACGACGGAGTAGATGGCAACCTGCGCCAGTGGCTGCAGAACCATCCACGCGGCGCCCAACCGGCTGCGGGCAAAGCGCGCTTTCAGGTCGTTTTTGACCGAGGAGAGAATGAAGTTGCGGTAGCGCCAGACAGCACGTAGTAACTCGCTCATAGGATCATTCTTCTCTCGCAGGGACGGGCGCCAGGCAGGCCAAGTCGACCGCCATCAACGGGCCAGCGCCCGGCCAAGCTCCGAACGCAAATCTTCCACATCCTCCACGCCCACCGACAACCGGATCAACCCATCACTGATCCCCAGCCGCTTACGCGTCGCCGGCGGGATCGACGCATGCGTCATGATCCCCGGATGTTCGATCAGGCTCTCAACGCCACCGAGCGACTCGGCCAGCGCGAAAATCTCGCAACGCTCGAGCATCTTGCGTGCGGCACGCAGACCGCCCTTCACCTCGGCCGAAATGATCCCGCCGAAACCATCCATCTGCCGACGCGCCAGCGCATGCTGCGGGTGCGACTTCAGGCCGGGGTAGATGACTTTCTCGATGGCCGGATGCTTTTCGAGCCAGCGCGCGATATCCAGCGCGGATTCGCAGTGCGCCTTCATGCGCAGGTGCAGGGTCTTCAGGCCACGCATGGCCAGGAACGAATCGAACGGACCGGCGACCGCGCCCACCGAGTTCTGCAGGAAGCCCATGCGCTCTGCCATTTCCTCGTTGGCAGCGACGACGATGCCGCCGACCATGTCCGAATGGCCATTGAGGTACTTGGTAGCCGAATGCAGCACCAGGTCCGCGCCGTATTCGATCGGGCGCTGGAGCATGGGCGAGCAGAAGGTGTTGTCGACGACGAGGATCAGGCCGTGCTTCTTCGCGAACGCAGAGAGCTTGGCCAGGTCGACGAGCTTGAGCATCGGATTGGTCGGCGTTTCCGCCCAGATCATCTTCGTGTTCGGCTTCAGCGAAGCTTTGAGCGCCGCCGTGTCGTTGAGATCGATGAAGGTGAAGTCCAGCCCGGCGGAGCGGCGACGAACGCGCTCGAACAACCGGTAGGTGCCACCATAGAGGTCGTCCATGGCGATGACGTGGTCGCCCGAGTCGAGCAGATCTAGGACGGTGGAGGCGCCGCCCAGGCCAGAACCGAAAGCGAAGCCGGCGACACCGCCCTCGAGGTCGGCGACGCAACGCTCATAGGCCATGCGGGTAGGATTCTGGGTACGCGAGTACTCGTAGCCTTGATGCTTGCCCGGACTGGACTGCACGTAGGTCGAGGTCGCATAGATCGGCGTCATGATCGCGCCCGTCGACGGATCAGGGTGCTGACCGGCGTGGATCGCCCGGGTGCCCAGACCGAATACTTGCGTCGCTTTCTTGGAAGCCATTGATCTACCTGAAATAATTGTTCCGAGCGCGCACCATGCGCCACGGTAAAGCGACTCATATTACCGTCTTGGCGGCCTCTCGGCTGGGTAGTCTGAAGCGGTGTTCATCTAGGTCCGGTGTAGGCGACGGTCGGCGCCCGATCGCCCATAATCGGCGCCATCGCCTGGGAGACCTCACCCTGGGCCACATCAAGGTCGTTCATGTCCACACTTCTGGTCACCGGCGGCGCCGGCTTCATCGGCGGCAATTTCGTTCATCGGGCCGTGGCGGCCGGCCACCGCGTCGTCAACCTGGACAAGCTGACTTACGCCGGCAACCTGTCCACCCTGGCGCCTCTCCGTGGCCACCCGGGCCACCGGTTCGTCCACGGCGACATCGGCGACGCGCCGCTCGTCGCGTCCCTTCTGGCCGAGCACCTGCCGGACGCCGTGGTCAATTTCGCCGCGGAGTCGCATGTCGACCGTTCCATCGATGGGCCAGCCGCCTTCATCCAGACCAACGTCACCGCGACCCTGGCACTGCTGGAAGTAACCCGCGACCACTGGCGCGGCCTGACCGGCGCCCAGGCGCAGGACTTCCGCTTCCTGCACGTGTCTACGGATGAGGTCTACGGCTCGCTCGGCCCCGAGGGGCGCTTCACCGAGAGCACACCGTACGCACCGAACTCGCCGTACTCGGCCTCCAAGGCCGCGTCGGACCACCTCGTGCGGGCGTTCCACCACACGTACGGCCTGCCCGTACTGACGACCAACTGCTCTAACAACTACGGTCCGTACCAGTTCCCCGAGAAACTGATCCCCCTCGTCATCCAGAAAGCCCTGGCGGGCGAGGAGCTGCCTGTGTATGGCGATGGCCTCAACATCCGCGACTGGCTCTTCGTGGAAGACCACTGTGACGCCATTGCTGCGGTGCTCGAGAAGGGCACGCCGGGTGAGACCTACAACGTGGGCGGCGACAGCGAACAGACCAACCTCGACGTGGTGAAGACCATCTGCGCACTTCTGGACGAGCGCTTGCCGACGGGCGCCCCCCGCGCCTCGCTCATCCGCTTCGTTCGCGATCGCCCCGGCCACGACCGGCGCTACGCGATCGACGCAGGCAAGATCCAACGCGACCTCGGCTGGACCCCGCGCAACGATTTCGCCTCCGGTCTGGCACTCACCGTGGACTGGTATCTGGCCAATCAGGCATGGGTAACAGGCATTCTCGACGGCAGCTATCGGATGGAACGACTCGGACAATGAAGAATCGCAAGGGAATCATCCTCGCCGGCGGATCTGGAACCCGGCTGTACCCGATCACCCAGGGCGTCAGCAAGCAGCTTCTGCCGGTGTACGACAAACCGATGATCTACTACCCGCTGGGTACCCTCATGCTGGCTGGTATTCGCGAGATCCTCGTGATCAACACGCCGCACGAGCAGGCCATGTTTCAGCGCCTCCTCGGTGACGGTTCGCAGTGGGGCATCTCGATCCGCTACGCCGTGCAGCCCAGCCCGGATGGTCTCGCCCAGGCCTTCCTGATCGGCCGGGAGTTCCTCGACGGCGCCCCGAGCTGCCTGGTGCTGGGCGACAACATCTTTTACGGCGACGGCCTTACCGAGCGCATGCGACGGGCCGACGCGCGCGACGAAGGCGCCACGGTGTTCGGTTACTGGGTGCGCGACCCGCAGCGCTACGGCGTCGCCAGCCTGGGCGAGAACGGCAAAGTCCTCGACATCGAGGAAAAACCGGCGAGACCGAAGTCGAACTACGCGGTCACCGGCCTTTATTTCTACGACGAACATGCACCGACGTACGCGTCCGAGCTACGACCCTCGGTGCGTGGCGAACTGGAAATCACCGATCTCAACCGACGCTACCTCGGACAGGACCAACTTCACCTCGAGCAACTCGGCCGCGGCTACGCCTGGCTGGATACAGGCACGCACGAATCCCTGATGGAAGCCGGCAATTACATCCAGACCATCGAGAATCGCCAGGGCCTGAAGATCTGCTGCCCGGAGGAAATCGCCTTCGTCAACGGATGGATCGATCGCGAACAGCTGGGCCGCCTCGCCGAGCCCCTGTCCAAAGTCGGATACGGCCAGTATCTTCTCCGGCTCGCCGAACTGGATGGACAAGCGTGAAGTGCATTGCCACGGAACTCCCGGGTGTCGTCATCGTCGAACCAACGGTGCACGGCGACGAACGCGGGTTCTTCTATGAAAGCTTCAACCAGGCGCGCTTTGCAGCCAACGGTATCGACGCGAGCTTCGTGCAGAGCAACGTATCCCGTTCGCGGCGCGGTGTGTTGCGCGGGCTCCATTATCAGTGGCCGAATCCGCAGGGCAAACTGGTCAGCGTGCTCGATGGCGAGGTCTATGACGTCGCGGTAGACATCCGCCCGGACTCTCCCACGTTCGGCCAGTCCGTCGCGGTCATGCTTTCCGGCGACAACAAACGCCACCTTTGGATCGCTCCTGGGTACGCCCATGGATTCTGCGTGGTCTCCGACGAAGCCACCTTCGTCTACCAATGCACCACGCTTTATGACCCGGCCGCCGATGCGGCGGTGCGCTGGAACGATGCGCGCTTCGCCATCGACTGGCCGGTATCCGATCCCGAGCTCTCGGCAAAGGATCGCAAGGCGCCGTTCTTCGACGACGTGCCGCGCGATCGGCTTCCCGATTACCTGCCGTGAAGATCCTGCTACTCGGGGCCGACGGTCAGCTGGGTGGCTATCTGCACCGTACGCTGCCGACCCTCGGTGAGGTGCACGCTTCGTCGCGGTCCGCCGCAGACGATTCGCTACGCTGCGACCTCTCCAACCCTGCGGCGGTGCACTCCCTACTTGACCGCCTTCGCCCCGACCTGGTCGTGAACGCGGCTGCCTACACGGCCGTGGACCAGGCGGAGTCGGACGTGGATGCCGCGACACGGATCAACGCGGTCCTGCCGGGACTCATCGGCTCCGCGGTCGCGAACTGGGGCGGTGCGGTGATTCACTATTCCACCGACTACGTCTTCGACGGCACGGCGCATCACCCGTATACCGAAGACGATGCCACCGCGCCGCTAGGCGTCTATGGCCGCAGCAAGCTCGCCGGCGAGCAGGCTTTGGCGGCAACCGGGGTGGACCATCTCGTGCTGCGCACCGCCTGGGTGTACAGCCTTCGGGGACGCAATTTCCTCACGACCATGCTGCGGCTCGGCGCGGAGCGCGACACGCTAAGCGTCGTGGACGACCAGCACGGCACGCCAACCAGCGCCGGCTTCCTCGCCAGGGCAACCACGCATATCGCCGATACGTGGCTGAAGGAAAGGCCGCACGCGCGGCGACGCGGCGTCTTTCATCTGACGGCCGCGGGCGCTGCGACATGGCATGGGTTTGCGACGGCTATCTTCGACGAGGTCGCGGCAAGCGGACGCCTGCCGACGAAGCCATCGGTACGGCCCATCGCGACGGCCGATTACCCGACGCCGGCGAAGCGTCCGGCGTGGTCGGTGCTCGACACGACCAAGACCCTCGCTGCCTTCGGTGTCGTGCCACCGGACTGGCGCAGCGATCTGCGGAAGGTCCTGGCCGGCGATTACGACGCCGCGTCGTCGACGTAGCCGATCACCCTCGCGGGTGACCCTACAACGATCGCTCGTGCGGGCACATCTCGCGTCACCACGGCGCCCGCTCCGACCATCGCCCGCTCGCCGACCTCCAGCCCCGGCAGAATGGTCGCTCCGCCTCCGATCGATGCACCAGGGCGGACATGCGTCTGCGGGAAACGCCCCGGATGCTGCCGCGAGCGCGGCATCCGGTCGTTGGTAAAAGTCACATTCGGCCCGACAAATACATCGTCTTCAAGACGAACGCCGTCCCACAGCTGCACCCCGCTCTTCACGGTGACCCGGTCACCCACGACCACGTCGTTCTCGATGAAGCAGTGCGAGCAGATGTTGCAGTCCTCGCCGATGACCGCACCCGGGAGGATCACCACGAACTGCCAGACCCGCGTGCGGGCGCCGACGCTCGTCGACTGAACATCGGAAAGGGCGTGGATCGTTGCCTGGCTGGTCATGGGACGTCGCTCGCTAGCCGCTATTCCACCGTCACCGACTTGGCCAGGTTCCGCGGCTGATCCACATCCGTCCCCCGCTGCACGGCAACGTGATACGCCAGCAGTTGCAGCGGAATGGTAAACACCGCCGGCGCGATCAGGTCGCCGCCGCCGTCCACGCGAACCATGGCCACGTGTTCCGTGCCTTCGTCCATCTCTGCGCGCTCGTCCGCGAAGACGATCAACTCGCCGCCACGGGCGCGCACTTCCTGCAGATTGGACTTCAACTTGTCGAGCAGCGGACCGTTCGGCGCCACGGCCACGATGGGCATGTTCTCGTCGACCAGCGCCAGCGGGCCATGTTTGAGCTCGCCCGCCGGATACGCCTCGGCGTGGATATACGAGATTTCCTTGAGCTTGAGCGAGCCTTCCAGTGCCACGGGGAACTGCGCGCCGCGGCCGAGGAACAATGCATGCTGCTTATTGATGAAATGATCGGCGATCTTGATGATCTCCGGCTCGATCTTGAGCGCGTTCTCGATGTAGCGCGGCAACGACTGCAGTTCCTTGCAGTGCTCGAGGTACTTCGCACCATCCAGCCCACGACGACGACCGAGGTCCAGCGCCAGCAACGCGAACGCGGTGAGCTGGGTGGTGAACGCCTTGGTCGAGGCGACGCCGATTTCCGGACCCGCTCGCGTCATCAGACGCAGGTCGGACTCGCGAACCACCGACGACTCCGGCACGTTGCAGATGGCGAACGTGGCAAGGTACCCACGACGACGCGACTCACGCATGGCGGCCAGCGTGTCGGCGGTTTCGCCCGACTGCGACACGGCCACGAAGAGTGTGTTCTCCGGCACCACGACGTCGCGGTAGCGATACTCGCTGGCTACCTCGACGACGACCGGGATCCGCGCGAACTGCTCGATCCAGTACTTCGCCACCATGCCGGCGTGGTAGCTGGTACCGCAGGCGACGATATGAATCGCGCGCGTCTGCTCGAGGATCGGGTCGGCGTCGATACCGAAGATGTTCGGCAGGATGCCATGCGGGCCGATGCGGCCCTCCAGCGTATCGGCGACGGCACGCGGCTGCTCGAAGATTTCCTTCTGCATGTAGTGGCGATACTCGCCACGCTCCACCGAATCCGCGCTGATCTCGCTCTCGTGCGCGGTGCGGTCGACCCGCTGGCCATCGAGGCCGAACACCTCCACGGTTTCGCGCGTGATCTCGACGACGTCGTCTTCCTCGAGGTACATCATCCGATTGGTGACCTTGATGAGCGCCTGGGCATCCGAGCCGAGGAAGTGCTCGCCAATACCGATGCCGACCAGCAGCGGGCAGCCACGACGGGCGCCGACGATCCGCTCCGGCTCGTCCAGGCTCATCACGGCGATCGCATAGGCGCCTTCGAGTTCGCGCACGGCGGCCGTGACGGCCTCGCGCAGCGACTTGCCGGCCTGCACATGCTCGTCGATCACCGCACCCATGACCTCGGTATCCGTTTCCGAATGGAACACGCGGCCTTTCGCCCGCAGTTTGTCGCGGAGCGAGGCGTAGTTCTCGATGATGCCGTTGTGCACGATGGCGATGCGCCCTTGCACGTGCGGATGCGCGTTGACCTCGCTGGGCACGCCATGCGTCGCCCAGCGCGTGTGCGCGATACCCGTGCCGCCCGGCACCGGATCGGCATCGTAGAGGGCCTCCATCTCGCGGACCTTGCCCTTGGCGCGGACACGGCGGATTTCGCCGCCATCGGCGATGGCCATGCCCGCGGAGTCATAGCCACGGTACTCGAGGGCCTTCAGGCCAGCGATGAGGATGGGCGCGATATCACGCTGCGCGACGGCGGCGACGATTCCACACATGAGGCGTAATCCTTCTTAATTGACCTTGCGGCGCAGGTAATTGAGCAGATCGATACGGGTGATGAGCCCCAGGAACTGTTCGCCATCGACAACGATCGCCACGTGCCCTTTCTCGAACACGGACAAGAGTGCCTCGATCGGCTCGCGAACCTGGAGCATTTCCGGCGAAGCGATCATGGCCGTCGAGACGGGGTCGCGGAACCGGGTTTCATCGGAATGCACGTGCAGGAGCACATCGGATTCGTCGAGGATGCCGACGATGCGGTCACTCTCCATCACCGGCAGCTGCGAGACGTCGTACAGCTTCATTCGGTTGTAGGCGGTGACCAGCATGTCGTCCGGCTTGATCACGACCGTATCGCGCTGGGCGTACGGACGCAGGATCAGGTCGCGCAGATCGCCGAAGCGCTCCCGCTCGAGAAAGCCGTTGTCCAGCATCCAGTAGTCGTTGTACATCTTCGACAGGTACTTGTTGCCGGTGTCGCAGACCAGGGTGACCACGCGCTTGGGCTCGGTCTGTTCGCGGCAGTACTTCAGGGCGGCTGCCAGCAGGGTGCCGGTGGACGAACCGCCCAGGACGCCCTCCTTCGCCAGCAGCTCGCGCGCGGCCAGGAAGCTTTCCTTGTCGCTGATGGCGAAAGCCTTCTCGACCATCGAAAAGTCACTGATCGATGGCAGGAAATCTTCGCCGATCCCTTCGACCATCCAGCTGCCGGACTTCTCGGACAGGTTCCCCTCGTTGATGTACTCGGCGAGGATCGAGCCGACCGGATCGGCGAGGATGATGCGGGTGTTGGGCGAGTGCTCGCGCAGGTAGGCGGTCAGGCCGCTCATCGTGCCCGACGAGCCGCAGCCGACGACGATGGCGTCGACCTTTCCGTCCATCTGCTCGAGAATTTCCGGTCCGGTGGTTTGCTGGTGCGCCAACGGATTGTCCGGGTTGCCGAACTGGTTGATGAAATAGGCGCCTGGCGTCTCACGCGCGATGCGCTCGGCCATGTCCTGGTAGTACTCGGGATGACCCTTGGCCACGTCGGAGCGGGTAAGCACCACTTCGGCACCCATGGCCTTGAGGTTGAAGATCTTCTCGCGACTCATCTTGTCGGGAACGACCAGGACCAGGCGGTAGCCTTTCTGCTGCGCGACAAGGGCGAGGCCCAGGCCAGTATTGCCGGCCGTACCTTCCACGAGGGTGTCGCCCGGCTTGATCTTCCCGGCGCGCTCGGCGCCTTCGATCATCGACATGCCGATGCGGTCCTTTACCGAGCCACCCGGGTTGGCGCTTTCCAGCTTCAGGAAGAGCTCGCAACGGCCAGTATCCAGACGCTGGGCGCGCACCATGGGGGTGTGGCCGATCAGATCGAGGACGCTGTCATGAACGCTCATTGGAACTCCGTGTTTTCTCGGGCGCGGTCCCTGCGACCTCGCCCCTTTGGGCGCACATGATAAAGGCTGGCGCGCTGAACCGATGCCCGGCTTCTCGGCCGATCCAAAACGGTGTAGGCAAAGGACCATAAAAAAACGGGCACGTTCCCGTGCCCGTCTTCTTGAATGAGTGAACCCGGAGAGGGGTCAGTGTCGTGATTGCTGCCAGCTGTCCCACATTCGCTGGAGCTTCTCCTTGGCCTGCAGCTTTTCTTTCTTGAGGCCCGCCAGGCTTTGGTCGTCCATGGGCAGACAGCCGATATTGGCGTCATGCAGCTTGGTGTCGAGTTCTTGGTGGCGGTAAAAGAGACGACGGGTGTCGGCATCGGCGTGAATGAACTGCTCTACGTCGTCGCGCTGCTGGTTTTCGAACATAGCGAACTCCTCGCGTTGGGGAGGGCCGTCACGTGTTTTTCGCGTGACGGGAGTTCGAAGCTACTCCGCTCGGAGGGGTGTCGCAAGACCGATCTTTCTCAATCGGCAACCGAAAAAACGGTTGCAGGCGCAACGGTTTACCCGTCAAGTAAGCGCCGGACCCGCCGTCTGGCGGGGCCGGCACGGCCTGTGTGGGAGCCGATTCATCGGCGATTCGTGCAAGGCGGATCGTGCGTCTCATCCGCAAGCGTCCGATCGCCGCTGAAGCGGCTCCCACAGCGGGCCGGGGGCGTTTAGTTGCCGCCGCCTTTCTTCGACTTCTTCGGGGTGGGCGCCGGGTCGGCGGCACCGTCGGAGGAGCTGGCGTCACGCATGGCGCGTGCCGCCGCCTCGGCCAGCGCGGCCTGCTTCTTGGCGGCGTTGGCGACCTTGGCCTGGGCCGCGGCAACCTGACGCGCCTTGTCGCCCTCGGCCTTGGCCTGCTCCAGCGCCTGGGAGTACTCGACACCCTGCTGCTGCAGGCGGGCGGCCTCTTCCTGGATCATCTGGTTCTGGGCGCGCTGCTGTTCAAGCTGGCGACGGGCCATCTCGGCGTCGAGGCGGCTGGCCTCGAGCAGGATGGAGTCGTGCTCGCGGTCCAACTGGGCCGACTTGGTCTGGGCGTCCTGGAACTGGGCCATCGCCTTGGCGATATCCACCCGACGCTCGGCGATGTACAGGTAGTGCGCGTGCTCCTTGTCCTTGGGCTTGAACTGCGCCATCTGGTTGATCGCCTCGCGGGCCCGGGCCTGCTCGGCCTGGGCGTAGCCGCCGAGGACCGGGTCCGCCGAGAGCTGGTCCAGGCTGGAGTTCAGCCGGCGGATGTCGAGGTCGTCGGTGGCGGCCATGGCCGCCCCTGCCGAAAAAACGGCAAGGACCAGGGCGGAAAGGAGGATGGTCGAGCGCTTCATCACTGGCCTCCCTGATGGTCATTCAGCGGCTGGGTCTGGCCGCCGACGGGCGGCGGCGTGGTGTTGGTCGGTTCCGGCAGGACGCTTTCCGTCTCCTGCACGTTGGTCGGAATCGGCACCGTGTCATTCGCATGGTTGTCGATCATCTCGACGCGCATGCGCGAGTTTTCCTGGCTCTTGGTCTGGTTCTGGGCGCGGGCGGCACCCAGCCGGGCCTTGGCCCGGGCCAGTTCGCTATCCGCACGGGACTCGTCCGCCAGCACGGCGGCCTCGTCGTACTTGCGGCTCGCCATGGCGGTTTGCGCCTGGCGGAACTTACCCTGCGCGTAGTCGAGGTCGACCGGCGCATAATCGGCTGCACCAGCGTCGCGCGCCGCCTGTAGCTGGGCAAGTGCCTGGTTCATGGCACCATCCGGCGGCGGAGCGCTGGCACAGCCAGCGAGAGTAGCGATCGCCAGGGCCAATGAGGCCAGGGCGAGGAGCCGGCGGCCCTTGGAAAGGGCTTTCGACGGCAAGATGTGCACCATCACTCGTTATCCTCTTACAGGTTTGCGAGATATTGTCGATATAAGAAGGTCTAGGGAGACCTCGTCTCGATTGTAATGCGAACGCCCGGGGGTTTAGGTGGATATCGGTTATTTCCTGAAGCTAATGGTGGACAAGGGTGCGTCGGACATGTTCCTGACGACCGGAGCCCCCGTGAACATCAAGGTGGAAGGCAAGCTCTACCCGTTAGGTAACACGGGCCTGCCTAGCGGCATGGTGAAGAAAATCGCCTATTCGCTGATGGACGAAGGCCAGGTGCCCCAGTTCGAACGCGACCTCGAGCTCAACATGGCCCTGGCCGTGAAAGAGGCGGGGCGCTTCCGTATCAACGTGTTCAAGCAGCGCGGCGAGATCGGCATGGTCATCCGTGCCATCAAGAGCGAGATCCCCTCGCTCGAGGAACTCCGCCTGCCCACGATCTTCCGCGACCTGATCATGGAGCCGCGCGGGCTGATCCTCTGCGTGGGCGCCACCGGCTCCGGCAAGTCGACCACGCTGGCGGCCATGCTGGACCACCGCAACAACAACAGCTCGGGCCATATCCTCACCATCGAGGACCCGATCGAGTACCTGCACCGCCACAAACGCTCGATCATCAACCAGCGCGAAGTGGGCCTGGACACGCACAGCTACCACGAGGCGTTGAAGAACGCCATGCGTGAGGCGCCGGACGTGATCATGATCGGCGAAATCCGCGACACGGAGACCATGGAGGCAGCCATCGCCTTCTCGGAAACCGGCCACCTCTGCCTGGCCACCCTGCATTCCAACAATGCGGACCAGACCCTCGAGCGCATCCTGAACTTCTTCCAGGAATCGGCGCACAAGAACGTGCTGATGAACCTGGCCCTGAACCTGCGCGCGGTGATCTCCCAGCGCCTGGTGATCGGCAAGGACGGCCGTCGCATGCCGGCGACCGAGGTGCTCCTGAACACCCCGCTGATCCGCGACATGATCCGCCGCGGCCAGATCCACGAGGTGAAGGACGCCATGGACCGCAGCCTGCAGGAAGGCATGCAGACCTTCGACCAGTCGCTGTACCGGCTGTACAAGGACGGCCACATCACGCTCGAGGAAACCCTGAACAAGGCCGACTCGCGCGATGGCCTTGCCCTGAAGATCCGCCTGTCCGAGGGCTCGACGAGCAACGAGTTCGCGTCGAGCGACCCGTACGGGATCGGGGTCTGACGCCTCCGATCGGGGCCGGGCTGCCCTTTGGTGGCAGCCGCTTCATTTGTGGCAGCCGCCTCATTTGTTTGTGGGAGCCGCTTCATTTGTAGGAGCCGCCTCATTTGTGGGAGCCGCTTCATTTGTGGGAGCCGCTTCATTTGTGGGAGCCGCTTCAGCGGCGATGGGTGCTTGCCGCACCCTGGCCCGCTGCCGCGGGATCGCCGCTGAAGCGGCTCCCACAACACCGTGCTGCCACAGCACCGTGCTCCCACAGCACTGTGCTCCTGCTCCCACAGCACCGTGCTCCCGCGACACGGTGGCCCACGCCGCGATCTGCCCTATCGAGCCGGGCGACCGCCTTGCTTACTGGGCGTCCGGTTGCGCCTCGGGCGCGGCTTTCTGGAAAGCCTCCAGCGCCTGGCATGCCTCGACGACCCGACGGATGATCGGGTACGGGGCCAGATCCACCCCCCAACGCACCGCGTTGTAGAACTGCGGCACCAGGCAGCAATCGGCCAGGGTCGGCGTCTCGCCGTAGCTGAAGCGTCCGGACGATCCCCGCGCCAGCAAGGCCTCGATCCCGTCGAAGCCCTGTTTGATCCAACGCCGTGACCACCTCTCCTTGACCGCCTGGTCCGCCCCGAACTCCGCCTCGATCGCCCTCAGCACCCGCAGGTTGCCCAGCGGATGGATATCCGTGCCCACGGCCTGCATCAGCTCGCGAACGCGTGCCCTGCCCAGCGCATCGGCTGGCATGAGGGGAACCTCCGGCCGGGTCTCGTCGAGGTATTCCAGGATGGCCATGGACTGGCGGATGGTCCGGTCGCCGTCCAGCAGGGTCGGCAACTGGGCCTGGGGGGAGATCTCACGGTAAGCCGGCTTCAGATGCTCTCCGCCTTCGTTCACCAGGTGCACCGGGCGGGCTTCGTAAGGCAGGCCCTTCAGATTCAGGGCGATGCGGACACGGTAGGCGGCGCTGGAGCGCCAGTAGGTGTAGAGGACGAGGGACATGGGGCTTCCTTGAAGGGACGGCTGGATTCTAGCCGGAGGGTCTGGCGATGCCATGGCGCGCTGCCGCGCGATCGCCGATGAATCGGCTCCCACCTTCGCCGCTGAAGCGGCTCCCACCTTCGCCGCTGAAGCGGCTCCCACAACACACCTGCCCTGCATGCGGCTGATGCTCCCGGCTTCCACATGACACCTGCCCTGGGCTGATGCTCCCGGCTTCCACCTGACACCTGCCCTGGGGTTGATGCTCCCGGCTCCCACCTGACACTTGCCCTGCGGTTGATGCTCCCGGCTTGGTGTGGGAGCCGATTCATCGGCAATGCCCCGCCGCGATTTGCCTGCTACAGGGCCAGAGACCGACAATGGCCGTTTCTCCGAACCGAAGCTGGAGTCCAACGTGTCCGTCATCCGCATGCAAGACCTCGACCTGCGCGGCAAGCGCGTGCTGATCCGCGAGGACCTCAACGTCCCCGTGGAAAACGGAAAGATCACCTCCACCCAGCGCCTGGATGCCTCGTTGCCGACCATCGTCGCCGCACGCGACGCCGGGGCGAAGGTCATGGTCATCTCCCACCTGGGTCGCCCGAAAGAAGGCCAGTTCGACGAAGCCTCCTCGCTGAAGCCGGTCGCCGAGTGGCTGGGCAAGAAGCTCGGCAAGGACGTCCGCCTGGTGCGCGACTACCTGGACGGTGTCGACGTCGCCGAGGGTGAGGTGGTCGTGCTCGAGAACTGCCGCATGAACGTCGGTGAGGGCAAGGACGACGAAGCACTCTCGAAGAAGTACGCCGCGCTGTGCGACGTGTTCGTCATGGATGCTTTCGGCACCGCGCATCGCGCCCAGGCCTCCACCCATGGCGTGATCCGCTTCGCGCCGGTCGCCGCGGCCGGCCCGCTGCTGGCGAAGGAGCTCGACGCGCTGGGCAAGGCCCTGGAGAACCCGGACAAACCGCTGCTCGCCATCGTCGCCGGCTCCAAGGTATCGACCAAGCTCGAGCTGCTGAAGAACCTCGTCGGCCGCGTGGATCAGCTGATCGTCGGTGGCGGCATCGCCAATACCTTCATCCTGGCCGAGGGCCACAAGGTGGGCAAATCGCTGGTCGAAGCCGACCTGCTCGATACGGCAAAGGACATCATCGCCGCCGCCAAGGCGCGCGGCGCCGACGTGCCCGTGCCGACCGATGTCGTCGTCGCCACCGAGTTCGCCGCCACGGCGAAGGCCACGGTCAAGAGCGTCGGCGATGTCGCCGACGACGAGATGATCCTCGACATCGGCCCGGACACGGCCAAGCGTTACGCCGAGCTGATCGCCAAGGCCGGCACGGTGGTCTGGAACGGTCCTGTCGGCGTGTTCGAGTTCGACGCCTTCGGCAAGGGTACGGAAACGCTGGCGCGCGCCATCGCCGCCTCGAAGGCGTTCTCGATCGCCGGTGGCGGCGACACGCTGGCCGCGGTCGACAAGTACGGCATCGAAGACGGCGTTTCCTATATCTCCACCGGCGGCGGCGCGTTCCTCGAATTCCTCGAAGGCAAGGAACTGCCGGCGGTCGCGGCGCTCAAGGCCCGCGCGGAGACGAAGTAATGCTCTTCCTCTTCGATCTCGACGGCACCCTCATCGATTCCGAGATCGGCATCTTCGCGGGCGTTCGCCATTCCCTGGCGAGCGTCGGTGCCGAAGCGCCGGACGATGCCGCCTTGCGCGCCTGGGTCGGTCCGCCGCTGCGCGTGAGCTATGCCGCCATCCTCGGTGACGATAGCGAACGCATCGAGGCTGCCGTCGCCGCGTACGGCGAACGCTTCCGCGACGTGGGCTGGTCGGAACACACCGTCTACGACGGTATTGCCGAATTGATCGCCTCACTGTCGGCAGCCGGCCATCGCCTGGCCGTCGTCACCAGCAAGCCACTCCCGCACGCCGGCCCGATCATCGCCCACCTGCCCTTCGGGCATTATTTCGAACGCGTGTACGCCCCCGACCTGTCGACGGCGCACAGCGAGAAAGCCACGATGATCGCGGCCGCCCTGGCCGACTTCGATCATCCGGCCGACGACACCATCATGGTGGGCGACCGCCTCTATGACATGGAAGGCGCGGTCGCCAATGGCGTACGCGGCATCGGCGTGTCGTGGGGCTTCGGCGATCGCGAGGAGCTGGAAGGCGCCGGTGCGTGGAAGGTCGTCGATACGCCTGCCGATATCGCCACCGTCACCGCAGCGGTCATGACCGATTAACCCGGTCGACGGTAGAAGGTTCGTTCCACACAACTCAGGCTGGCGCGACATGCAGGGCATCGCTCGGTTCCTCGTTCTCGCGCTGGCCACGACCGCCGCAGCACAAGCGTCGGAGGGGCCGCAGCCGTTGCCCCTCCCGCCGCCCGTCCCCGTTCCGAGGGATATTCCGTTCAAGGGCACTGTTGAACTGGATGTCGACGCCAGCGACACCGCGCAGCGCATTTATCGCATTCACGAGACGATTCCAGTGCAGGCGGACGGGGCGATGACGCTCCTCTACCCGCAATGGGAAACCGGCAGCCATGCGCCAACCGCTTCGGTCTCCGCGCTGGCCGGTCTGACGATTCACGCGCAAGGCCAGGCACTCCCCTGGCAGCGCGACACGAGCAACCCGTTTGCCTTCCATGTGAACGTCCCAAAGGGCGTCACGGAACTCGAGCTGGCGTTTCAGTTCCTGTCCCCGCTCTCCGCGCGGCAGGGCCTGGTGAGCACGACACCGGACATCGTCACGGTCCCGTGGCAGAGCGTCGTGCTCTATCCGGCGGGTTACTTCGTCCGGAACATCCCCGTGGCGGCGCGCGTAGTACTGCCTTCCGGTTTCGACTACGTCACCGCGCTCGACGACATGCCGGGCGTCCGCGGCGCGTTCGCCACGACATCGCTGGAACGGTTGGTCGACTCCCCTATCGTCGCCGGTCGTGAGGTTCGGCGTTACGAGCTCGCTCGAGCGGGCGACGCCCCAGTGCGGCTGACCACGCTCGCCGCCCATGCCGACGATGTCGCGATCGATGCGGGGCAACTCGGCCTCCTGCGTGCCATGGTGGAGCAGACCCGAAAGCTGCTGCCGACACGCCACTACGCCCATTACGACTTCATGCTCGCCCTCAGCGACGACCTGCCCGGTCCCGGAGGCATCGAACAGGCGCAATCCAGCAGCGACGTCCTCCCTCCGGATTTCTTCCGGCACAACGAAAACTATCTCGTCGACCGCGACCTGCTCGCGCACGAGTTCGTGCACTCGTGGAACGGTCGTTACCGGCAGCCTGCGGATCTATGGACGGCCACGTTCAACGAACCCATGCGAGGCAGCCTGCTTTGGGTCTATGAAGGGCAGACCGAATTCTGGGGACGCGTGCTCGCCGCGCGCGCCGGATTGCGCACGACCCAGGAGACGCTCGACGCGCTTGCGGTCGGCGCCGCGAATGTCCTTGGCCAGATCGGACGCACATGGAAATCGCTGCAGGACAGTACCAACGATCCGCTCATCGCCGCGGGCCATCCGCTGTCCTGGCGGGATTGGCAACGCCGTGAGGACTACTACGGTGAGGGGGTGTTTCTCTGGCTGGCCGTCGATGCCGAGATTCGCGAGAAGACACACGACCGCAAGAGTCTGGACGATTTTGCGCGCGCCTTTTTCGGCGGTGGAACGCAAGACGACCTGACGACGTCGACTTATACCTTCGAGGATGTCTGCGCGACGCTGCAAAGGGTCGTACCCAATGACTGGGCCACCTTCCTGCGTTCGCGCCTCGACGGCCATGAAGCGGGCGAGGCGATCGGCGGTCTGGAGCGCGAAGGCTACCGGCTCGTCTTCGACGGAACGCCTTCGGACTACGTTCGGCAGAGCGAAATCGATGCCGGCGCGCGTGACTTTTCGAGCGCCATCGGACTCGGCATCGGCAAGGGCGGTGTCGTCAAAGCCGTGTCCTGGAATGGCCCCGCGTTCCGGGCGGGATTCGCTCCGGGTGCACGCATCGATGCGGTGAATGGACAGGCCTATACGCCCGAGCGGCTTGAAGACGCGCTCAAGGCCGCGACGCCGGCGCCCGTGCAGCTGACGACGACCATGGATGGAACGTCATCGACCGTCGTGTTGCGACCGACGGGCCCGTTGCGCTATCCCCATCTGCAGCGGATCGAAGGAACGCCGGACCGCCTGCGCACCTTGCTGACGCCGCGATCTTAGTCGGTGGCCGCCGTGGCGGCCGGCGTGGCGGCCGCGTTCTGCAGTTGGCGAACAGCCTCGGTGAACGAAGGCAGCAACAGCCGATTGGCGAACCCACTCAAGTGATCCCCATCGAAGAACAGCGGCTTTCCGTTGAGGAAGCCGTTGCATTCCCCGCCTACGGGGCACAGCACCGGGAACGGATCCCAAACATGGGACCCCGGCGCCTGTCCGGCCAACGACTGGATGGAGCCGAGCATGGGCGCGCGCAGTCGTTCGAATTCGGCACGATTCACCGTGGTCCCATCGGCGCACACCGGATTGGTCGTCGTCCAGGCATCCGCGCAACGGAACAGCGGAGCTTTCATCACCAGGTCCGGGGCTTCGAGCATCGCCCGCGCGCCGGTGGCCTGGATACGCTGGAGCACACGCGCACCGTCCCGGACGGCCGCATCGCGCTCCTTCGTCGCGGCATCGCCGAACACAAGCGCCGGAATACCGTCCTGGGGCAGTCGGTCCCACTGGTCGACAAACCGCGGCACCCGCAGCGACGGCATGAAGACCACATCGCCCGTACCCAACCGCGGCAACATGTGCTCGAGCGCCTGTCCCGCGACCTTGAGGCAATGCGGCGTGTGTTCCCGCCAGGGTTGCAGGCTGAGGAAGGGGCAACCGCCGTTGTTGTACAGGACGACCTTCGCACCGGTATCCAGCGCGTACTCGCTGAACATCGTGCCATACGCCATGGCGTGCGAATCGCCGATCACGAAGACGTCGGGCGCCGTGGCGGCGCCTGCGCAAGCCTCGCGCTCGAAAACCACGCGGAAGCTGTCGCCGACAGGCTCGCGCTTCGGCGTCACCGAACATCCGAGGGCGCTCGTCACCGTCGCCTTGCGCGACGGATACCAATCCTCGGCGTGACGTGAAACGGCACTGAGCGAGATCGACGGCTGCCGTCGGTCCACCCAACCGCTGACCCACATGCCAGCGTAAAGCGCCAGGACACCGCAGGCGACGACAGCAAGACGCGGCATGGCCTTGAGGCGGGGGGCACGACGCACGGTGGTTTCGACGTAGCGCCATGACAAGACGGCAAGGATCACGGCGATCGCCAGCGCGGCAATGCGCGTGGCGAGCGATCCTGTCCCCACCGTCCAGCGAAACAGGACGAATACCGGCCAATGCCAGAGATAGAGCGAGTACGACAATCGCCCGACCCGAAGCATGGGATGCCACGTAAGCGCACGTACGAAGGGAAAGTCGATCGGGCGGCCATGTAGCAAGCCCAGCAACGCTGCCGTGGCAAGCACCGGCAGAACCGCACCGGGGGCCGGGAACGTCGTTGGCTCGGAGGTGATGAGGCTCACCAACAAGGCGATGGAGGCGACGGCCGCGGCGGGCATCAACCACCGTGGCCTTGCCAGGTCCACGGTATCGAACTGCCGCCCCGCCATCGACATGCCCAGGTAAAGCAGCACACCCACGGCCAGTTCCCAGAAACGGCTGGCGAGCAGGTAGAACGCGCCGGCATGGTCGACCGGCCCCATTGCCATGGCATGCACGAAGGACCACAGGCCACCCGCGACGAAAAGGCCGGCGACAACGCCGCGCCAGTGCCCACGGAAACTCCAGGCCCAGAACATGATCGGAAACAGCAGGTAGAACTGCTCCTCGACGCCAAGGGACCAGGTGTGGGTGTACGGGTTGTACTCCGAGATCGGCGAGAAATAGTCGTTACCGTAACGCGCCAGCATCAGGTTGCCGAAACCGAAGAATGCGTACCTTCCGGTGCGCTGGTTACTCTCGCTCAGCCACGCATCGGGAATGAAGACGGCGGCGACCAGGCCCGTCACGAGCAGGCAAACGATGAGCGCAGGCGCGATGCGCAGCATGCGGCGCGAAATGAAGTAGGTGATGAACGAGGGCAGCGACGTGCGCTCGCGCTCACCCACCGAGGCGGCGACGACAAAACCCGAGATCACGAAGAAGATGTCGACGCCCGCGAACCCACCCGGCAACCAGGCCGGATTCAGGTGGTAGAGCACGACCGCGAGGACGGCGATCGCTCGCAGTCCATCGACGTACGGGAGGTACGCGTGCCGCTGGTGGGTCAGTGTCATGAACGGTGAATTCGGTGCCCGGAACGGCAAGGTTACCAGAGGATCGGAAGTCGGGGCCCAAGACTGAACCCCGCCCCGGCTCGTGCCTGGCCGGGGAAGCGCATAGGAGATTTCCTACAGGCCTGGAGGCCAAAAGGCGCCATCGGCCGTAACTCGCCCGAGCAAAAGAGAAGGGGCCCATCAGGCCCCTTCTCGATACCACTTCCGGTGTCTCGCGGCGCCCTACTTGACGACGCTCTTAACCGCATCGACGATCTTCGGCGTCGTAATACCGAAGTGCTCGTACAGGTCGTTGATCGGAGCAGAAGCGCCGAAGGTCGTCATGCCGATGACCTTGCCGTCCAGGCCGACATACTTGAACCAGAAGTCCACGCTGGCCGCCTCGACGGCCACGCGGGCACGGCACCACGACGGCAGCACGCCTTCGCGGTACTCGACCGGCTGCGCGTCGAACTCTTCCGTGCAGGGCATCGACACGACGCGGACCGGTACGCCCTGGTCGCCCAGGGCCTGCGCGGCTTCCACGGCGATACCGACTTCCGAGCCCGTAGCGATGATGATCGCCTTGAACTTTTCCGACGGCTCCCAGAGGACGTAACCGCCCTTCTCGATGTTGGCCAGTTGCTCATCGGTGCGCGGATTGTGCTTGAGGTTCTGGCGGGAGAAGATCAGGCACGACGGGTTACCGGCGCGCTCGATCGCCATCTTCCAGGACACCGCGGACTCAACCGCATCGGCCGGACGCCACACGCGATTGTTCGGGATCAGGCGCAGCGAACCCAGGTGTTCGATCGGCTGATGGGTCGGGCCGTCTTCGCCCAGGCCGATCGAGTCGTGCGTGTACACGTGGATGGCATGGGCCGGGATCAGGCAGGACATACGCACGGCATTGCGGGCGTAATCGGAGAACACCAGGAAGGTCGCGTCGTACGGGATGAAGCCGCCGTGCAGCGCGATACCGTTGGAGATCGCCGTCATGCCGAACTCGCGCACGCCGTAGTGGATGTAGTTGCCTTCGGCGCCGCCGGTTGCGATGTTCTTCGAGCCCTTCCAGATCGTCAGGTTCGACGGGGCGAGGTCGGCGGAGCCGCCGATGAGTTCGGTCAGCAGCGGGCCATAGGCGTCGAGCGACATCTGCGATGCCTTGCGCGAAGCGACGACAGGACCTTCGGTCTGCATCTTCTTGATGAAGGCGGCCGCACCCTCCTTCCAGTTGGCCGGCAGTTCGCCGGACAGGCGGCGCTTGAGCTCCGCAGCCAGTTCCGGGAAGGCCTTGGCGTAGGCGTCGAACTTGTCGTTCCAGGCCTTTTCCGATTCGGCGCCGCTCTTCTTCGCGCTCCACGAGTCGTACATGGCTTGCGGGATTTCGAACGGACCGTATTCCCAACCGAGCTGCTTCCGGGCGAGAGCGACTTCGTCCTTGCCCAGCGCGGCGCCGTGCGAGGATTCCTTGCCTTCCTTGTTCGGCGAACCGAAGCCGATGATCGTCTTGCAGATGATCAGCGAGGGTTTCTCGCTCTGCGAGGTGGCAGCTGTAAGCGCCTTCTTGACCGCTTCGGCGTCATGGCCGTCGACCGGCTTGTCGTCGTCGCCGACGACCACGTTCCAGCCGTATGCGCGGAAGCGCTCGGCGGTGTTGTCGGTGAACCAGTCGTGCACTTCGCCGTCGATGGAAATGCCGTTGTCGTCGTAGACCGCGACGAGCTTGCCGAGCTTGAGCGTACCGGCCAGCGAGGACACTTCGTGCGAGATGCCTTCCATGAGGCAACCGTCACCGACGAACACGAAGGTGTGGTGATCGATGATGTCATGGCCCGGACGATTGAAGCGCGCGGCGAGGACTTCCTCGGCGATCGCGAAGCCGACGGCATTGGCCAGGCCCTGACCGAGCGGACCGGTCGTCGTTTCGATTCCGGGCGTGTGGTGGAATTCGGGGTGGCCAGCCGTCTTCGAACCGAGCTGGCGGAAACGCTTGAGTTCGCCGATCGGCAGATCGTAGCCGGTCAGGTGGAGCAGCGCGTACTGCAGCATCGAACCATGACCATTGGACAGTACGAAGCGGTCGCGATTGGGCCAATGCGGGTTCGTCGGGTTGTGGTGCAGGAAATCGCCCCACAGCACCTCGGCGATATCGGCCATGCCCATGGGCATACCCGGGTGGCCGGAATTGGCGGCTTCCACACCATCCATGGCCAGGGCGCGGATCGCGTTTGCGCGTTCGCGACGTGTCGTCATCGGCGTTCTCCAGTTAACAGGCGGCGGAAAAACCGTGATTGTCGCGCATTGGCCTCGCCTTGTCGTGGACGTTCATGCTGCAAGCGCAAAGTTAACTCCCGCTTAATCTTTACCTTCGGTTTTTTGAATCTCTTCAGGTTGGAAGGACTCTAATCAACCACGGCAACCGATCTTCCCCCACCCCCACGGATCGGTAGTCGCCCCGAAAATAAGAGGAACACTCCCATGAAAAAGGCAGCTCTTGCCCTTGCAGTTTCTTGCGTCTCGTTCGCGGCCATTCCGGCCTTCGCCCAGGACAGCAACCCGGCTGTCAGCGGCAATTACCAGCCGAGCCAGGCCGTGGGTAGCGGTAACTGGTTCATCGGCGCCAACGTCGGCCGTACCAACGGCAGCGACACCGGCGGCTTCGGCAGCAATGTCAGTGGTTTCAATCCCCTGCACGGCGAACAGGGCCGTCGCACGGGTTACGGCCTGCTCGGCGGTTACCGCTGGAAGGTCGGTCCCGATCTCGGCCTCGGCGTCGAGGCGGGCTACACGGATCTCGGCAACTACCGCGTAAAGAACGCGTTCGAGTCGGACCAGGACGTCAATCAGAAGAAGACCAAGAACGCGCTGCGCGGCTGGATGGTCGGTGTCAACGGCAAGATCAACCTCGTGCCGGGCTGGTACCTCAGCGGTCACGGCGGTTACTTCCGCGCCAATGACAACAACAACAACTACAACAACAGCGTCGGCCAGGATCTCGGCTTCTCCAACGGCGGTCGCCCGAACCGCGGCAGCTGGTATGCCGGCGTCGGCACCGGCTGGGACATCAACGAGCACTTCGGCGTCGGCCTGACCTATGACTACTTCCACGCGAACGCGGGCAAGGTCAAGGACAACGCCACCGGTGACACCAGCGTGGGCCTGAAGCGCTCGACGGGCCTCGTGTCGCTTGCCGGCGAGTACCGCTTCTAAGCTGTCCGAATTGTTGTTTTGAAGTCGTTGAGCCGCGGTGAGCAATCACCGCGGCTTAATTTTTTCTTAATAATGAACTTATGGGTATTGAATCTATTGCGGCAACGCCGCATTTCATTCCTGGACGCGCGGCACCCCCGCTCGCGCGTTGTGGCGGCGTTGGCTTCCCCAGGCCAGCCGCATCGAACGCATCAAGAATAAGCAGGAGTTCTTCCCATGAAAAAGACGCTCATCGCACTTGGCCTCATGGCGGCCGGCATGGCTGCGGCCCCGGCTTTTGCACAGGACGCCAATGGCGCCGGCTGGTTCGTCAACGGCAGCGCCGGTCGCGCCCAAGTGAACAAGGGCAACTACGACGGGCATGACGTTGCGTATGACGTCAACGGTGGCTATCGCTGGGCCGTGAGCCCGTGGGCTTCGCTCGGTGTCGAGGCCGGCTACAACGACCTGGGCAACATCCACGCCAAGCGCATCTTCGATGGCGGCAATGCGATCGACAGCCGCAAGTCGAGCCTGCATGGCTGGACCGCCGGCGTGAACGGCCACTTCAACATCGATCCGCACTGGTACGTCAGCGGCCGTGCCGGCCTCTACGGCTGGAAAGGCGACGGTGTGAGCCACGACGACATCACGCGCCACAACTTCGACAAGACCAGCTGGTACGCCGGCGCAGGCGTGGGTTACGACTTCAACCGTAACTGGAGCCTGGGCGTGAACTACGACCACTACGATGCGAAGAAGGATGGCCTGAACCTGTCCACCAACGTAGCGTCCGTGAGCGCCGAATACCGCTTCTGAGCACTAGCGGTATCTGAAAGTCACCGTTCGTAGAACAAAGAAACCCGGCGCTTCCCAGCGCCGGGTTTTTCTCTTACGGCTGACAAGCATCGCGAAAAAATATCCCGCGATGTTTCAGCAGTCGATTACGCGCGCTTGCTCCAACGACCCAGCGCAGCGTCGCCATTTTCCTTGGCGCGCTCGTGCACGACCTTCTGCGCCTTCTCGTAATTGCCCTTCAGATCCTTCGACCAGACGTTCAGCGCCTCGGCGACCAGTGCGCGACCGTAGGAGAAGCTGACCGGCCACGGGTGCGGGCCCATCTTGTTGATGAGGTCGAGGTGCTCGGTGGCCTGCTCGTCGCTCTGGCCGCCCGAGAGGAACACGATGCCCGGCAGGCTCGCCGGCACGGTGGTGCGGAGCACGCGTACGGTCGCCTCGGCGACTTCTTCCGGCGTAGCCTGCGATTCCTTGGGCGCGTTCTTGCCCGGAATCACCATGCTCACCTTCAGGATCGTGCCTTCGAGCATCACGTTCTGCTCGTACAGCGCATTGAACAGGCTACGCAGCACGGCTTCATGCACTTCGTAGCTGACGTCGATGTCGTGCGTGCTCTCCGGGCCGTCCATGACGATTTCCGGCTCGACCATCGGCACGAGGCCGGCTTCCTGGCACAGCGCCGCGTAGCGGGCCAGCGCGTGCATGTTGGCCTCGATGGCCGTGGAGCTGGGGTTGTCGTCGGTGATGTTGATCACCGCGCGCCACTTGGCGAACTGCGCGCCGAGCTGGGCATATTCCTTCAGGCGGTCACGCAGGCCATCGAGACCTTCGGTGATCACGTCACCCGGGAAGCCGGCGAGCGGCACCGGGCCCTTGTCGACCTTGATGCCCGGAATGATGCCGGCCTTCTTCATGGCGTCGACGAGCGGCGTGCCGTCGCTGGTCTTCTGGCGGATCGTTTCATCGAACAGAATGGCACCGGAAATGTGCTCGCCCAGGCCCGGCGTGGTCAGCAGCAGCTCGCGATAGCGGCGACGGTTTTCCTCGGTGTTCTCGACGCCGGCGGCTTCGAAACGCTTCCTGATGGTGTTGGTCGACTCGTCGACGGCGATGATGCCCTTCCCCGTGGCCACCATCGCCAGCGCGACCTGTTCGAGATTTTCGATGCTCATGACAACTCCGTTAGATGTAGTGGTATGCCCCTCGTCGAGGGGCTAAGCGAGGACAAAAACCGGCGGAGTATAAGGGACGTCTCCGCGAAAGCCGTTGTGCGGCGCGATCAAGTGGTCTGGTAGCCCGGCAGCTTGCACTGGTCCAGGATCGCCGCCTTGCGTGCGGGATCTTCCGGCAGGTTGAAGCCGGTCACGTAGTAGGTCTGCACCGGCACGGCCGTGCCGTTCTGGGAGCCCTTCACGTAGGTGAGTTGCTTGACGATGCTCACGCCGACCTGGCCCAGGTCGCCGGCGGGCACGACCTTGGCGATGGTCGCGTTCTGGGTGCGGCCGTCGGAACCGATCATGTAGGTCACCGCGACGCAGGTGGGCTGGTCGAGGTTCTTGCCGGTATTGGGGACGTCGGGGTTGACCGACTTGTTGGTCAGGTACCAGTAGCCGGTCAGGCGTTCCGGGGCGACCCGGCGGAGGTTCTGTGCCTCGGCGACGCCGGCGACAAGCAGAAGTGCGGTGGCGGCGATGGCGCCGGTACGGAGCTTGAGTCGGATCATGACGCCCTCGGTGAGTAACCAGGACACCGAGTTTAACCCTGCACGCGCATGCGATGCGTGTGAATTCGTGCGGTCGGACGAGCATCGCCGCTGAAGCGGCTCCCACAGGGGGCATTCCCTGCACTCCCTCGCAGGGGTATTCCTTGCACCCCCTCACAGGGATGTTCCCTGCACTTCCTCACAGGGGTGTTCCCTGCATCCCCTCACAGGGATGTTCCCTGCACTTCCTCATAGGGGTGTTCCGTGCACTTCCTCACAGAGGGGTGTCCCCTGCACCCCTCACAGAGGGGTGTTCCCTACACCCCTCACAGAGGGGTGTTCCCTGCACCCTCACAGAGGGGTGTTCCCTGCACCCCTGTGGGAGCCGGCTGCGCCGGCGATGCTCTGGCTTTACAGATCGCGCAGGCTGTCGGCGATGCCGTCGTCACCGACGACCAGCAGCTTCAGCGTGTTGGTACCGCCGCCACGACCGATATGGTCGCCATGGGTCAGGATGACGCGGTCGCCCTTGGCCAGCTTGCCCAGCGCGAACAGGTGCTGGAGCGCGGCGCGGGCCGTGTGCGCGGGATCGAGGTTGCTCTGCTCGAAGTCCACCGGCTGCACGTCGCGCAGCATGAGCATGCGACGGCGGGCCATGTCCGACGGGCTCATCGCATAGATGGGAACGGCGAAGCGGTAACGCGACAGCCACTGGGCGGTGGCACCCGACTCGGTCAGCGCGACGATCGCGCGCACGCCGACCTGGGCGGCCAGCAGCATCGCCGCGAGCGCGATGGCCTGGTCGCTGCGGTCGAGCGAGTGGGTGTCCGGGCGCAGGTCGTCGCGCGGCTCGAACTGGCGCTCGGCACCGAGGCAGATGCGGCGCATGGCCGCGACGGCCTTGTCCGGATGCGCGCCGGCGGCGGTCTCTTCCGAGAGCATCACGGCGTCGGTGCCGTCGATCACGGCATTGGCCACGTCGAGCACTTCGGCGCGGGTCGGGATCGGCGCGCGGACCATGGACTGGAGCATCTGCGTCGCGGTGATCACCGAGCGGTTGCGCTGCACGGACTCGCGGATGATCTTCTTCTGCAGGCCGGGCAGTTCGGCGTCGCCGATTTCCACACCCAGATCGCCACGGGCGACCATCACCACATCGGATGCGTCGATGATTTCACCGAGGACAGGGATGGCGTCGGCGCGCTCGATCTTCGACACGATGGCGGCGTCGCCACCCGCTTCACGCATGAGGCGGCGGGCCTCGTGCAGGTCTTCCGCGCAACGCACGAAGGAGACGGCGAGGAAGTCGGCGCCCATCTCGGCGGCCAGCTTGATGTCGTTGCGATCCTTGTCGGACAACGCGCTGACGCTGAGGCCACCGCCCTGGCGGTTGAGGCCCTTGCGTGCGGACAGGCGGCCACCGATGACCACGCGGGTACGAATCTCGCTACCGGAGATCTCGATCACCGAGAGGGCGATCAGGCCATCGTCGAGCAGCAGGACGTCGCCGGCCACCACGTCCTTGGGCAGGTCGTAATAGCTCACGCCCACGCGGGCCTGGTTACCGGCCGGCGCATCCGGACGGCAATCGAGCACGAAACTGTCGCCGGCCATGAGGTCGATCGGACCGTCGGCGAACTTCTCGATGCGGATCTTCGGACCCTGGAGGTCGGCCAGGATGCCGACCTCGCGACCGACCTTGTCCGCGGCGGCGCGCACGGCGGCGGCGCGGGCGCGATGGTCGTCGGGCGTGCCGTGCGAGAGGTTCAGGCGGACGATGTCCACGCCTTCCTCGAGGATCTTCTCGAGCATGCCCGGCGCGTCCGTGGCGGGTCCGAGGGTGGCGACGATCTTGGTGCGGCGAACCTGGATATCGGTCATTTAGTTAGTCCAGCGTGTGGTTGAGCAGGTCGGCGAGGCGCTTGCCGGCAAGGCGGAGGCGCGTCTCGGCGACCGGGAGATATTTGGCGACGTAAGCGTCGTCGACCTTGTGGTTGTCCGGGTAGAAGCCGTTCGCCGCGACGATCGAGCAGGACTCCTCGGCCCACTGGGCATAGGGGTTGTCCAGCGGCGGGATCGGCTTGGGCAGGGCTACCGGGCCCTCCGCGGCGAGGCGGTCGGTATAGGCCGGCCACGGCAGGTCGCGGGTATAGAGCATGCTCGAGTCCCAGACCTTGTGCAGGTTGGAGCCCTTGCCGTCGAACTGGACCTGGTAGTCGTTGCCACCCTTGTCGTCGCGATTGCCGGCGTGGAGCGGCTGGTGCACGTCGCCCACGAAGTGGACGACGAACTTCAGCGCTTCGGCACGCTCGGCATTGGACTTGTGGCGATCGCCGAGGATGGCGACGTACTTCTCCAGGCCGCCGACGACGCATTCGTCGTCCTTGCAGTCCACCGGCTTGACGTAGACGCACTTGCCGTCCACGAAGTCCATGTAATGCAACTTGGCCGTGGCCTTGCCCAGTTCCTTCTGGTCGGGGTCGTTACGCAGGTGGTCGGGCCAGCTGGCCACGTCGGCCAGGGAGTCGGAGCCATCGGCCTTGAGCAGGCGCTCCACTTCGGCCTTGGCCGAGGGGTCGAGCTGGCGCCAGGCCAGTTCGGCGACGATACGGTGACCGATGTCGCCCCAGGCCTGGACGGTGCCGGCGAAGACGGGGACGGTGAGGACCAGGAAGGCGGCTAGCGCGCGCTTATGAGTCGTTTTCATGGAGCTGTAAACGTTTCCGGACGGGCGAACGGCCAAGTGTGCCACAGCCGGACTGAGACCCGGATGACAGATCGCGGCGGCGCAGCAAGCCGGCCCCTGCGACGTTCCGTTACCATGGACGTTTACGCCACCCGCCCTTACCTAGTCAGCACATCCCATCCGGAGGCTTGCCCATGACCATCAAGGTCGCCATCAACGGTTACGGTCGCATCGGTCGCAACATCCTGCGCTCGCTCTATGAAGCCAAGAAGAACGGCCAGGACATCCAGATCGTCGCGATCAACGATCTCGGCGATGCCAACACCAACGCCCACCTCACCCAGTACGACACGGCCCACGGCCGTTTCCCGGGCGAAGTGTCGGTCGACGGCGGCGACCTGATCGTCAACGGCGACCGCATCAAGGTCTTCGCCGAGCGCGATCCGTCCAAGCTGCCCTGGGGCGAGCACAACGTCGACGTGGTGCTCGAGTCCACCGGCTTGTTCACCTCCAAGGCCAAGGCCAGCGCGCATATCGCCGGCGGCGCCAAGAAGGTGATCATCTCGGCACCTGGCGACAAGGACGTGGACGGCACGTTCGTGATGGGCGTGAACGACGACGAGCTGACCTCGAAGCTCGAAGTCATCTCCAACGCCTCGTGCACGACCAACTGCCTGGCCCCGCTGGCCAAGGTGCTCCACGAGAAGATCGGCATCGTGCACGGCCTGATGACCACCATCCATGCCTACACGAACGACCAGGTGCTCACCGACGTCTACCATTCGGACCTGCGCCGCGCCCGTAGCGCCACGCACAGCCAGATCCCGACCAAGACCGGCGCCGCCGCCGCGGTCGGCCTGGTGCTGCCCAAACTCAACGGCAAGCTCGACGGTTTCGCCATGCGCGTGCCGACGATCAACGTCTCCGTGGTCGACCTCGTTTTCACAGCCGCCCGCGCGACGACGAAGGAAGAGATCGATGCGGCCATCCACGAGGCCGCCAATGGCTCGATGAAGGGCATCCTCTCGGTGAACACCCAGCCGCTGGTGTCGATCGATTTCAACCACAACCCGCACTCGTCGATCTACGACGCGACGCAGACGCGCGTCATGGGAGGCACGCTGATCAAGGTCCTCTCGTGGTACGACAACGAGTGGGGCTTCTCGAACCGCATGCTCGACATGACCAAGGCGCTGATGAGCGCCAAGTAAGGAAACGGCTGTCGAATGCTGTTGTGGGAGCCGCTTAAGCGGCGATGGGCGCCAGCGGCGCCCTGCCCCACGAAATAAAAGGCCCGCACGGCAACGTGCGGGCCTTTTTGTTTCAGCCGACGGATTTCTGTGGGAGCCGATTCATCGGCGATTGCTACTAACGCACAACGCCCACGACGATCGTCTGTGCAAGCTGGAAAAGCCCCGCTACAGGCTTCGTAAAAGGCCCCTTCGGATTACCGGGTGCGACGCGAAAAACGTAGTTACCCATGCCGATCCAACCCACACTAGTCTCGTGCGTATGACCTGGGGCCCCGCAATCCACGAGATGCGCCTCGCTTTCCTCGGCCCTACTCACCCAAAGGCAGCTGTGCTGGGCGACCGCCTGCGTGGACGATTGGTCCCACCGCCAGTGAATGGTGGCGTCACCGAGAGCATCGACAGGTACGCTCACAACCTGTGGTGACGCGGTCACGCTGCCCACCGGTGGTGGGCAATTGTGGTAACACCGAACATCACGGCTTCTCTTTGTTCGAGCTCGACCATCGTCGGGCGGGACAGACAGAGCGTAAGCGAGCTCGGTCCTCTGCTGTGGAAGAGGGTCGTAAGCGCGAGGCTCGCCGTCGACCAGTTTCGTGGTGCGCGAGATGGCGTCAGCGATCACGCCATCATGCTCGCTACCCTGCGACCTGACTGGCCCGCACAGCCCAATGACCAGTGCGATCGCGGAACATCCAATGATCCAGCATATCGCCTTCATTCGTTAATCCTATGGGAGGATAAGCACACCGTATCCTGTCGAAGTTGCTTCGAATGTAGGCATTTTCTGTATATGACGTAGGCGTCCTTAACTCTTGACGTACAAACCCGTAGGTCAGCTTGCGCAAAGGCCTACGCATTTCCGCGCAGGCCTGCTTACAGGCGCCCGACCTTTACTGAGCGATGCCGACCACCGTCGCCTGGGCAATCGTTTGAAGGGCACTAATCGGTTTCGTATAGGGCCCATTAGGGTTACTGGGAGCGACGCGAAAAGTCTGTACGCCAACACCATTCACAGACGGATTGGAGAACATCAAGATAGGCGTCGGAGATCATCTTCGATGCAAGCCCAAGCTGTCTTATGCGTAGGCAAAAATTGCAAAAAAAGAGGGCCTGCACAGCAATGTGAAGGCCCTTTCTTCGCGACAGCCCGCGTTGCGGGCGTTCATTGTATTTCGTTACAAGCTAGCAATGACCTGCTCGATCGCACCAAAGATCGAAGCGCCAGCGGAGTCAGTGACATCAATCCTCACCGTATCACCGAACGACAGGAACGGCGTGCTCGCTTTGCCGTCGCGCAGGGTTTCCACCGTACGCTGCTCGGCGAGGCAGGACGCGCCCTTGCCGGTGTCTTCGTTGGCGATGGTGCCCGAGCCGACCAGGGTGCCGGCCGTGAGCGGCCGAGTCTTTGCGACATGCGCCACCAGCTGCGAGAAATCGAACTGCATATCAACGCCGCATTCGGCCTCGCCGAACCACTGGCCGTTGATCCACGTACGCATCGGCAGATGCAGCTTGTCGTCGATCCAGGCGTCGCCCAGTTCATCCGGCGTGACGAACACCGGCGACAAGGCGGAACGTGGCTTGGACTGCAGGAAGCCGAAGCCCTTGGCCAGTTCGCCCGGAATCAGTCCGCGCAGCGAGACATCGTTCACCAGGCCGACCAGCTGGATGTGCGAGGCGGCCTGCGCCGGTGTCACGCCCATCGGTACGTCGTCGGTGACCACGAGCACTTCGGCCTCGAGGTCGATTCCGTACGCTTCGCTGCCGACGACGACCGGGTCGCGGGGACCGAGGAATCCGGCACTCGTCGCCTGGTACATCAGCGGATCGGTGTAGAAGGACTCGGGCACTTCGGCGCCACGCGCCCGTCGCACGCGCTCCACGTGCGGCAGATAGGCACTACCGTCGACGAACTCATACGCACGCGGCAACGGCGCGGCGAGCTTGGCCATATCCAGATCGAAGGCGCCCTGCGCCGTCCCGTCGTTGAGGTCTTCCGACAGCGCGTTGAGACGCGGCGCGATCGTGCTCCATTCATCCAGTGCTGCCTGCAACGTCGGCGCGATGCCGGTGGCCTTGACGGCGCGCGAGAGGTCGCGGCTGACGACGATGAGCGTGCCGTCGCGGCCGCCTTCCTTAAGCGAAGCGAGTTTCATGCGTTTCCTTTTCGATCAGGCCGACGGCGGGGTGAAGTGTTTCTTCAGCCCGCGCCAGCATTCGTAATAGTTGCCCTGCAACGCCGACGACTCGAGCGCCTGGCGGGTCGGACGGATGACCTTGCGCGTCTCGAACATGAAGGCCATGGTGCCAACGATGTGGTCCGGACGCGAGACATCGGCATGCGAAGCCTTCTCGAAGCTGGCCGCGTCCGGGCCGTGACCGCTCATGCAGTTGTGCAGGCTCGAGCCACCGGGCACGAAGCCGCCCTGCTTCGCATCGTAGGCGCCATCGATCAGGCCCATGAACTCGCTGGCGACATTGCGATGGAAGTACGGCGGCCGGAACGTATGCTCGGCCACCAGCCAGCGCGGCGGGAAGATGGCGAAATCCATGTTCGCCGTGCCCGGCGTGTCGCTGGCCGAGGTGAGCACGGTGAAGATCGACGGGTCGGGATGGTCGACCGCGATCGAGCCGATGGTGTTGAAACGACGCAGGTCGTACTTGTAGGGCGCGTAGTTGCCATGCCACGCGACCACGTCCAGGGGTGAGTGGTCGACACCGGCCGACCACAAGGCGCCCTGGAACTTGGCGATCAGTGCGAAGTCGCCTTCGAGGTCCTCGTACGCTGCCACCGGCGTCAGGAAGTCGCGCGGATGCGCCAGACCGTTGGCACCGATCGGCCCGAGGTCCGGCAGGTGCAGCGGCGCACCGAAGTTCTCGGCGACATAACCGCGCGCTTCGCCGTCGGGCAATTCCACGAGGAAGCGAACGCCACGCGGCAGCACGGCGATCTCCAGCGGTTCGACTTCGACCACGCCCAGTTCGGTGCGAAGTCGCAAGCGACCCTGCTGCGGCACGATCAGCAATTCGCCGTCGGCGTTGTAGAAGTACCGACCTTCCATCGAGCGGTTGGCGCAATACAGGTGGATACCGACGCCCGCCTGTTCTTCCGCGCCGCCGTTGCCGCCCAGTGTCACCAGGCCTTCGACGAAATCCGTCGGCGTCGACGGCATCGGCAAGGGATCCCACCGCATCTGGTTTGGCGTGGCCGGCGCTTCATGGAAGCGATTGTGGAACGTGGCGTGCGCCAGCTCGGCGAAGGGAGAATGCTGCGCAGCGGGGCGAATGCGGTACAGCCAGCTGCGCCGGTTGCTATGCCGCGGCGCGGTGAACGCGCTGCCGGAAAGCTGTTCGGCGTAGAGGCCATGCTCGACGCGCTGGGGCGAATTCTGGCCGGTGGGCAAGGCGCCCGCCACGGCTTCCGTAGCGAACTCATTACCGAAACCGGTCTGGTAACCGCGCGTATCGTCGGTGTGGCTCATCGTGGGGATCCTTGGGATGAACGCATCGCGGCGCGGTCCGTCTCGGGACCGCGCCGCGCTTAGTCTAGCTTTCGCGAAGGCCTCGCGCGCTCAGAGCACGCCGCGGCGCATCTGGTCGCGTTCGATGGACTCGAACAGCGCCTTGAAGTTGCCGTTGCCGAAGCCTTCGTTACCCTTGCGCTGAATGATCTCGAAGAAGATCGGGCCGACGTTGTTCTGCGTGAAGATCTGCAGCAACAGCTTCTTCTTGGTCTCGTCGTCGGCGTCGATCAGCAGCTTGTTCTTCTGCAGGCGCTCGATGTCCTCGCCATGGTCCGGCACGCGGATGTCGATGACTTCGTAGTACGTGTCCGGCGTTTCCAGGAAGGCCACGTCCTGCGCGCGCATGGCTTCGACCGACTCGTAGATGTTGTCGGTGAACAGGGCGATATGCTGGATGCCTTCGCCGTTGTATTCGCGGATGTACTCGTTGATCTGCGACTTCTCGTCCGACGACTCGTTGAGCGGGATGCGGACCATGCCGTCCGGCGCGGTCATCGCCTTGGACACCAGGCCGGTCTTCGCGCCCTTGATGTCGAAGTAGCGAATCTCGCGGAAGTTGAACAGACGCTCGTAATAGTCCGACCACTTCTGCATGTTGCCGAAGTGCAGGTTGTGCGTCAGGTGGTCGATGAAGGTCAGGCCAAAACCCTTCGGATGACGATCCACGCCCGGAATCCACTCGAACTCGCTGTCGAACACGTCGCCCTTGGCGCCGTAGGTATCGATCAGGTACAGCGCGCAACCGCCGATGCCCTGGATGGTCGGCACGTTCAGCGCGAGGGTGTCGGCCTTGTGCCCGACCTTCTCGGCGCCGTTGGACAGCGCCGTTGCCTGCACGTCCGTCGCCGGGCGGGTGAAGCGAATGGCGAAACCACAGGCGCTGGGGCCGTGCTCCGCGGCAAAGTCCGCGGCGAACGAGTTCGGCTCTTCGTTGACGAGGAAATTGCACTCGCCCTGGCGATACAGGGTGATCTTCTTCGTCTTGTGCTTTGCTACCGCCGTGAAGCCGAGCTTCGGGAACAGCGTGTGCAGCAGGGCCGGATCCGGCGCGGCGAATTCGACGAACTCGAAGCCATCGACACCCTGCGGGTTTTCGAAGGTGGTGACTTCCATACCAATATTGGGCTGGGCGCTCATGGGCGATACTCCTGGCTTGGGGCACGGCTTGCGCCGTCTACCCCGACCTTATAGTTTCATATGTAACCATTTGCAAGGACCAGCGCAGCATGACCCTAGAAACCGTTCCCGCCCATGCCCCGCTGGAGCTCGAGCACTTCCTGCCCTATCGCCTGTCCATCCTGTCGAACACGGTGAGCCAGTCGATCGCCACGGAATACCAGGACCGCTTCGAGCTGAGCATGACCGAATGGCGCGTGATGACCATCCTGGCGCGGTTTCCGGAAATTTCGGCACGGGAAGTAGTGGACCGCAGCGCCATGGACAAGGTGGCGGTGAGCCGCGCCGTGGCCCGCCTGGTCAACGCCGGCCGCGTGGATCGTGGCATCCACGACGGCGACAAGCGGCGTTCGGTGCTGCAGTTGTCCGAGACCGGATGGGCGATCCACGACGAGGTCGCGCCGTTGGCGCGGGCGCATGAACGCGATCTGCTGGCCCGCCTCGACGAAGGCGAGCAGGCGCAGCTGAACAGCATCCTGGACAAGCTGCTGGCGCCCTGACTAAGGGCGCCGGCTCTAAGATGGAAGGCAGCTGCACTGTGGGAGGCAGCTGCACTGTGGAAGGCAGCTGCACTGTGGAAGGCAGCTGCACTGTGGAAGGCAGCTGCACTGTGGAAGGCAGCTCCACTGTGGGAGCCGGCTATTGCCGGCGATTCCTGCGGAGCACTGCCTTTCAAGGCTGTCGCGAGATGGCTATGGCCGCTAAAGCAGCTCTCACCGGAAGAGCATCGCCGATGAATCGGCTCCCACACGAAGCATCGCCGCTAAAGCGGCTCCCACAGGAAGAGCATCGGCGCTGACGCGGCTCCGCTATTTCTTACTTGATCCCGTGTTCTTACTTGATCCCGTGTTCTTACTTGATCCCGTGCATCAGCCGGTTGATCAGGGGTGCGATGAGGAACAGCACGATACCCGCGCCTACCAGCAGCTCGAAGCTGAAGGTGAAGCCGCTCAGGGCCGAGCCGACGGTCATGCCGGTCTCGCCGCTGATGTGGCCGGCGAGCAGGCCGGAGAGGTTGTTGCCGATGGCCGTGGAGAGGAACCAGCCGCCCATGGCGAGGCCGACCACGCGGATCGGTGCCAGCTTGGTCACCATGGACAGGCCGATCGGCGACAGGCAGAGCTCGCCGATCGTCTGCAGCACGTAGCAGGCGGCCAGCGGCCAGAACGGGATGCGGCCATCGCCGCCGACCAGGCTCTGCAAGGCATACATCAGCACCAGGAAGGCCAGCGCGTTGAAGATCAGGCCGAGGCCGAACTTGCGCGGAATCGACGGCTCCAGGCGATGCCGTGCCGACCAGCCCCAGGCCAGCGCCACGATGGGGGCGAAGACCAGGATCGCCGCCGAGTTCACCGACTGGAACCAGCCGGTCGGAAATTCCCAACCGCCGAACATGTGCCGGTCGACGATGTTCTGGGCGAGGAAGTTGAACGAGCTGCCGGCCTGCTCGAAGAACATCCAGAACAGCACGTTGAAGGCGAACAACAGCAACATGGCGATGACGCGGTGGATCTGGATGCGGTCGTGGCGTACGGCCTCGACAACCAGCATCACGGCCACCCCGATGAAGAGCGCGCCGAGCAACCAGGCGATGAAGATCGCGCCGGCCTTGGCCATCAGCAGGTACACCAGCGGAATGGCGACGAGAATCCCGACGATCACGGCGACCAGGTTCTTGCCCTCGTGGCGCTCCGGCGGCGGCAGGCCGACGCCCTTGAGCTGGCGCTTGCCGATCAGGAACCAGACAAAGCACACCACCATGCCGAAGCCGGTCGCGGCGAACACGGCCTTGTAGTTGTCCTGCAGCGGCGTATCGGTCAACACCGAAGCGAGCCAGCCGGTGACCAACGGGGCGAGGAAGCCGCCCATGTTGATGCCCATGTAGAAGATGGTGAAGCCGCGATCCCGGCGGTCGTCGCCCACGGGGTAGATCTGCCCGACCAGCGACGAGATATTCGGCTTGAACAGACCGTTGCCGACGATCACGGTGGCCAGGCCGATGAGGAAGATGTCCTGGTTCGGCACCATGACCATGAACAGGCCCGCGCCCATCACCGCCGCGCCAACCAGGATCGATCGCTGGTAGCCCAGCACGCGGTCGGCGACGAAGCCGCCGAAGATCGCCGAGGCGTAGACCAGCGCGAGGTACGAGCCGTAGGTGCGGCTGGCGTAGCCCTGCCCCGCCTGATCGCCGTGGAAGAACTGCGCCACGATATACAGCGTCAGCGCCCAGCGCATGCCATAGAACGCGAAGCGTTCCCAGAACTCGGTCATGAACAGCATCCACAGGGGACGCGGGTGACCCAGGGTCTGGGCGTAATCGGGCACGGGCCTGGCGGTGGCTGGGGCGGTCGGTGTCATGGGATCCCTTGGGCGTGATGACGCTTGGTGCAGCGTGTTTAACCGTCCGGGCTCCCACCCGTCAAATGTTTACGTTCCCAGGATGGTGCGCACTTCGATCAGTTCGGGGAAGAAACTCTGCTCCAGCGCCTTGCGCAGGAAGGCCACGCCGGAGGAACCGCCGGTACCGGCACGGAAGCCGATGATGCGTTCCACGGTCTTCATGTGGCGGAAGCGCCAGAGCTGGAACGACTCTTCGATATCGACCAGTTCTTCACTGAGATGATACTCAGGCCAATGGTGGGCGGTGTCTTCGTAGATCCGCTTGAACACGGGCAGCAGCGCGGGCTGGCTTCGCCAGGGCTGGGTCAGGTCGCGCTCCAGCAGGTCCGCCGGCACGGGATGCCCGCGGCGCGCCAGATAACGGAGGTATTCGTCGTAGAGGCCCGGGGCCTCGAAGATCGCCTTCAGGCGCTCGTGGGCCACGGCGTCGTGCTCGAACACGCGGAGCATGTCGGCGTGCTTGTTGCCGAGCAGGAACTCCACCATGCGGTATTGCAGCGACTGGAAGCCCGACGAGGGGCCCAGCACGTCGCGGAATTGCAGGTATTCGGCCGGGGTGAGCGTTTCCAGCACGCCCCATTGCTCGTACAGCTGGCGCTGGATGGCCTTGACCCGGGCCAGGATCTTCAGCGTTCCGTCGACGTCGTCCGCGCGCAGGTGCGCAAGCGCGGCATCCAGCTCGTGGATCATCAGTTTCAGCCACAGCTCGGAGGTCTGGTGCTGCACGATGAAGAGCATCTCGTCGTGGTGCGCGGGCTGGCTGCGCGGCACTTGCGCACTGAGCACCTGGTCCAGCTTGAGGTACTCGCCATAGGTGAGGCGGCCGTCGAGATCGGTGCGGATACCCGGTTCGAGGTCGCGCTGGGAGTTGGCCATGGACGATTTCACAATAAGGGTGGACCAGCCACAAACGGCGCCGTGGCGCGGTTTGGGGGCCGGAGACGGCCGGTTCTATGCTGCGCCGTGCCTTGCCGGGCCATAATACCCCTGATATCTAGTCCGGCTCGCAACAACCCGAAAGTCGCTCGTGCCCCACTGGATGGGCCCGTCCGCTTCCCCAATCGTGCGTGTCGTTTCTAACCCTTCCCCTGGGAGCGAGTCGTGTCCATCGCCGCCAAGTTCGAAATCGAATACCTGCAATACCTTGACCAGGACGGCAAGGAAACCGGAAAGGAACTCCCCGAATTCGCCAAGGACCTCGACCACATGGTCGAGCTCTACAAGCTCATGGTGTCCACGCGCGTGTTCGACGCCAAGTCGATCGCCCTGCAGCGCACCGGCAAACTGGGTACCTACGCCTCGTGCCTCGGCCACGAAGCCGCGCACGTGGGCATCGGCAGCGCCATGCGCCGCGAGGACTCGCTGGCCGTGTCCTACCGCGAGTACGGCGCCCAGCTGTACCGCGGCGTGAAGCCGCGCGAGGTCTACACCTACTGGGGTGGCGACGAGCGTGGCAACGACTTCGCCGACGCCCCCGCGCACGACTTCGCCTGGTGCGTGCCCATCGGCACGCAGTGCCTGCACGCCGCCGGCTCCGCCCTGGCGTTCAAGATCCGCAAGGAGCCACGCGTCGCCGTCTGCACCATCGGTGACGGCGGTTCGTCCAAGGGCGACTTCTACGGCGCGATCAACGTCGCCGGCGCGCAGAACCTGCCGCTGGTCGCGGTGATCGTGAACAACCAGTGGGCGATCTCGGTGCCGCGCCGCATCCAGAGCGGCTCCGGCACGCTGGCCCAGAAGGGCATCGCGGCCGGCCTGTTCTGCATCCAGGTGGACGGCAACGACATCATCGCCGTGCGCAAGGCCATGGAAGACGCGCTCGAGCGCGCCCGTTCCGGCCAGGGTGGCAGCGTGATCGAAGCGGTCACCTACCGCCTCGGCGACCACACCACCGCCGACGACGCCCGTCGCTACCGCGGCGAGCAGGAAGTGAAGGACGCCTGGGAACGCGACCCGGTGCCGCGCCTGCGCAAGTGGCTCGAAGCCAAGGGCAAGTGGGACGACGCGAAGGAAGAAGCCTGGAAGGCCGAGTGCGACGACTGGATGGACAACGAGGTCAATGCGTACCTGGAGACGAAGAACCAGCCGGCGACGGCGATGTTCGACTACCTGTACGCCGAACTCCCGGCCGACCTCGAAGCGCAGCGCGAGCTGGTCGCTTCCCTCGATCGCAAGTCGTAAGGAACTCTTCCCATGGCACAAATCACTCTGATCGAAGCAGTGACCCAGGCGCTCGCCTACGAAATGCGCAACGACGAAAGCGTCGTGGTGCTCGGTGAGGACGTCGGCGTCAACGGTGGCGTGTTCCGCGCCACCCAGGGCCTGCAGGAACAGTTCGGCGAAATGCGCGTCATCGACACGCCGCTGGACGAAGGCACCATCGCCGGCCTGACTATCGGCCTCGCGGTGCAGGGCATGAAGCCGGTCGCCGAAGCCCAGTTCGAAGGCTTCATCTACCCGATGATGGAGCACATCGCCTGCCACGCGGCCCGCATGCGCAACCGCACGCGTGGTCGCATGACCGTGCCGGCGGTGTGGCGCGCCCCCTGGGGTGGCGGCATTCGTGCTCCGGAGCATCACTCCGAGGCCAACGAGCACCTGTTCACCAATATCCCGGGCCTGCGCGTGGTCATGCCATCGTCGCCGGCGCGTGCCTACGGCCTGCTGCTCGCCGCCATCCGCGATCCGGATCCGGTGATCTTCTTCGAGCCCAAGCGCATCTATCGCCAGTACAAGGAAGAAGTACCCGATGACGGCGAGGCGCTGCCGCTCGACGTCTGCTTCGTGCTGCGCGACGGCACTGACGTGACCCTGGTGACCTGGGGCGCGCAGGTGAAGGAATGCCTTGAAGCCGCGGACGAACTCGCCCAGAAGGGGATCAGCGCCGAAGTGATCGACGTGGCCACGCTCACGCCGCTCGACTTCGACACGATCGCCGAATCGGTGAGCAAGACCGGCCGCTGCGTCATCGTGCACGAAGCGCCGAAGACCGCCGGTTTCGGCGCGGAAATCGCCGCCCGCCTGTCCGAGGAATGCCTCTACAGCCTGCTCGCGCCGGTCGAGCGCGTGACCGGTTTCGATACCCACATCCCGCTGTTCCGCCTGGAAATGAAGTACCTGCCCAGCGTCGAACGCATCGTCGAGGCCGCCGAGCGTACGCTCGCGGCATCCTGAGGAACCTATCGCAATGGCCGACATCAAGACCTTTTACCTGCCGGACCTCGGCGAAGGCCTTCCCGACGCGACGGTCGTCGAATGGCACGTCAAGGAAGGCGACACGATCAAGCTCGATGCCCCGCTGGTATCGATGGAAACCGCGAAGGCCGTCGTCGACGTCCCCTCGCCCTACTCCGGCACCGTGAAGAAGCTCCACGGCGGCGTGGGCGACATCATCGAGACCGGCTCGCAGCTGGCCGACTTCGAGATCGACCCGAACGCGCGCCAGCGCGCCGAGGCCGAGTCGACCGGTCATCACCATGGCCCGAAGAAGGGCGTCGGCAGCCAGGCTCCGGACGACGCGTCCAAGGTCGTCGCCTCCGATGACGGTGGCGAGATCGATGCCGACGGTCCGGCTCCGGCCAAGCGCGAGGACGAAGGTACCGTCGTCGGCGCCATGATCAGCGGCAACGCCGTGCACACCGAGCAGGTCTCCAGCGCCGGCGGCGTGAAGGCGGTCCCGGCGGTGCGCGCGCTCGCGAAGAAGATGAAGATCGACCTCACCCGCGTCCAGCCGACCGGCGCCGGTGGCGTGATCACCATGAACGACGTGAAGAACGCCGCAGCCAACGGCAGCGCCGCCGTGGGTTCGGCGCCCGCGCGTCCGGCCGCGGCGCAGCACCTCGCACCCACGCTTCCGGAGCCGGGTCCGGCACCGACGCGTACGCCGGTGTCGCTGGCCGGCAAGGCGGTTCGCACCTCGCCCCCGGGCAAGGAAGCGATGGGCCAGCCGGAACAGCTCAAGGGCGTTCGCCGCAACATGGCTCGCGTCATGGCCGATGCACATGCCCAGGTCGTCCCGACGTCGATCGTCGACGACGCCGACCTGCACGCCTGGATCGGCAAGCAGGACATCACCGCCCGCCTCATCCGCGCGGTCGTGGTCGCCTGCAAGGCTGTGCCGGCACTCAACGCCTGGTTCAACGGCAAGGACCTCACCCGCACATTGCACCCGCACGTGGACATCGGCATTGCCGTGGACACCGACGACGGCCTGTTCGTGCCGGCCCTGCGCAATGCGGACGTGCTCGACGGTGCCGGCATCCGTGCCGCGATCAAGCGCCTGCGTAGCTCGGTCGAAGATCGCAGCATCGCCGCGTCGGAGCTGTCGGGCTACACGATCAGCCTGTCCAATTTCGGCATGTTCGCCGGTCGCTACGCCACCCCGGTAGTCGTCCCGCCGACCGTCGCCATCATCGGCGCCGGCAAGCTGAGCCACGACGTGGTCGCGGTGATGGGCGGTATCGAAGTGCACCGCCGTATGCCGCTGTCGCTGACCTTCGACCACCGCGCCGCCACGGGTGGTGAGGCTGCGCGCTTCCTCAAGGCGATGATCGACGATCTGGGCTTGCCGAACTGAAGTCTGTGGGGAATCGCCGCTGAAGCGGCTCCCACATGGAGCAATCCCGCGAGTGCGGTTCCGAGGCCCGGCGCAAGCCGGGCCTCTTTTTTGTGGGAGCCTCTTTTCTTGTGGGAGCCTCTTTTCTTGTGGGAGCCTCTTTTCTTGTGGGAGCCTCTTTTCTTGTGGGAGCCGTCTTTTGTGGGAGCCGATTCATCGGCGAATGAGGGCATGCGCGGCGCAGCCGCGATCCACTTGGGGGCTGGCCCCGGTGCTACCCTATGCAAATGCTCAACAACGACACCCTACGCAGCATCCGCTACATGCTCGACCTCGGCGAGGTCCATGTGGTCGAGATCCTCAAGCTCAGCGGCTTCGAAACCAGCCGTGAATCCGTCGATCCCTGGTTGCTCAAGGAAGACGAACCCGGCTTCGTCGAGATGCCCGACCTGGCCATGGCGCACTTCCTCGACGGGCTGATCCTGCAGCGTCGCGGTCGCGACGAAAGCCAGCCGGCACGGCCCGTGGAAAGCCGCATCAATAACAACGTCGTGCTGAAGAAGCTGCGCGTCGCCTTCGAACTGAAGGAAGACGACATCCTCTCGATCATGGCCGAGGCGGGATTCAAGGTAACCCGCGGCGAGATAAACGCGCTCTTCCGCCAGCCCAAACACAGCAACTTCCGTCTCTGCGGCGACCAGTTCCTGCGCAATTTCCTCAAGGGTTTGACGAAGCGCCTGCGCGGCTGACTGCCGCTTGTTGCTCTTGTGGGAGCCGATTTATCGGCGATTGGGAGCCTGCCTCGGGTTGACCCGCCGCCGCGGGATCGCCGATGAATCGGCTCCTACAGGTTAAGGTGGTCTGGCATCGCCGCTGAAGCGGCTCCCACATTGGATGACGCTTAAGCGGCTTCCACATTGGACGACGCTGAAGCGGCTGCCGCAACTTAGGGGGTGCGCGGTTTCCAGACGAACTGGCGAACGATCAACGCGACGAGGAGTACGGCGAGGAACGCGCCGTAGCCCCATAGCGCCGGCACGACCTGTTGCCAGATCGCCCCGCTCTTCGGACCGAACTTGTCCGCCGCCGGAATCACCACGGCATCGAAGGATGCCATTGCCGCCTGCACCGCCACGACAATCGCCGCGAGCAGGGCCAGCACGTCGAACGAGCGGCGCGTAGCGTTCTTTATCAGCGCCTTGGGATAGTGCCAATACGCCCAACCCAGCACGATCAGCCAGGGCGCCAGCAGCATCAGGGCGAGGTAGCGCATGATCAATCCTGCGCGGCGGCGAGTGCGTCGAGCGCACTGCGCAGCCGGAGCACGGCGGCGGCACGCGCCACCTCGTCCGGATACGAGGCGCCATTGGCGACCACTTCACCGTCGACCAGCAAGGCGACATGATCGCCCTGGGATTCGATAGCCGCGCTGGAACCACCCGCCGTCGAAAGCGCCTGGCGCAGCACGCCGGCCGCCTTCGGGTCGGCAAACGATTTCGACAGCAGCAGTTCCTCGCCATCGCTTGCGAACAGGCGGAAACGGAAGCTGCCGTCCTCGTCGCGGAAGCTGGCGAAACGGGGCGGCTTCGCCTTGGTCGCCGGCTTGGAGGCCGCCGATTCCGCGACGGGGGCACTGCGATGACGCGCGCTGCGCAGGCCGACGGCATCGCGAAGGGTTTCCACCAGCGGCGCGGCGATCGCACGTGCCTTGGCTGCGCCGGCAAGCAGGATGTCTTCCATGTCGTCCGGGCGGCGGATCAGGTCTTCGTAGCGTTCGCGCATGGGAGCGACATCAGCCTCGACACGCTCGAAGAGCACCTGCTTCGCTTCGCCCCAGCCGATGCCGCCATGCAGCGCGTCGGCGAAAGCCGTGGTTTCGGCGGGCGTGGCGAAGGCCTTGAAGATGGTGAACAGCGCGGAGTCTCCGGTGTCCTTGGGCTCGCCCGGTGCGCGCGAGTCGGTCACGATCTTCATGATCGCGTCACGCATGCCCTTCGAGCCGCCCTCGAACAGTGGAACGGTGTTGTCGTAGCTCTTCGACATCTTGCGGCCGTCGAGGCCGGGCAAGGTGGCGACCTGCTCTTCGATCAACGCTTCCGGCATGACGAAGAACTCGCGACCGAACGTGTGGTTGAAACGCTGCGCGATATCGCGCGCCATTTCGATGTGCTGGATCTGGTCGCGCCCCACCGGCACCTTGTTCGCGTTGAACGCCAGGATGTCGGCCGCCATCAGCACGGGATACATGTAGAGCCCCGCCGTCACGCCTGCATCGGCATCCTCCTGCGCCTCGACATTGCGGTCCACGGCCGCCTTGTAGGCGTGCGCGCGATTGAGCATGCCCTTCGAGGTGACGCAGGTCAGCAGCCACATCAGCTCGGGCACCTCGGGGATATCCGACTGCCGATAGAACGTGGCCACGTTAGGGTCCAGGCCGGCGGCCAGCCAGGTCGCGGCGATCTTGAAGCGCGAGGCCTCGATGCGGTCCGGGTCGTCGCTCTTGATCAGGGCGTGGTAGTCGGCCATGAAGTAGAACGCGTCGACGTTCGGATCCTTGCTGGCAAGGACGGCGGGACGAACGGCGCCGACGTAGTTGCCGAGATGCGGCGTGCCAGTGGTGGTGATGCCGGTGAGGACGCGGGTGTGCATGGGGACCTTGGGGGCGACAGACGATAACCCCTCGAGTTTAGCCCATGTGTGGGAGCCGCTTCAGCGGCGACGGACGCTACCCTGCCCTTCGCTGGCGGCCGCCAGCTCACCGCATCAACGTCGACTTCCCGAACAGCGACTCGACAAGATCCACCGCCAGCTTCGCGGTCTGGTTCCGCTTGTCGAACGCCGGATTGAGTTCGACGATGTCCAGCGAGCCGACCCGGCCGGTGTCCGCGATCATCTCCATGCACAGCTGTGCCTCGCGATAGCCGGGGCCGCCGCGCACGGTGGTGCCCACGCCCGGGGCGATGCTCGGGTCGAGGAAGTCGACATCGAAGCTGACGTGCAGATGGGTGTCCTGGTCGACGCCGGCCAGGGCTTCTTCCATCGCCGCCTTGAGGCCGATCTCGTCGATGTAGCGCATGTCGTAGATGTCGATGCCGACTTCATGGACGAAACGTTTCTCGCCCTCGTCCACCGAACGGATACCGATCTGCCGGAAGACATCCGGCGTAGTCGCCGGCACGGTGCCGCCGATGTGGGTCAGCTCGTCGGGGCCGTAACCGCACAGGCAGGCCACCGGCATGCCATGGATGTTGCCGGACGGAGTGATCTGGCTGGTGTTGAAATCGGCATGAGCATCCAGCCAGAGCACGCGAAGCTTCTTGCCGGCATCCCGGCAGTAGCGCGACACGGCGGAAATCGAGCCGATGGCCAGGCAATGATCGCCGCCGAGCATGATCGGCAGGTGCCCCGCACTCAGTTCCGCGTAGACCGCCTCGTGCACCGAGGTATTCCAGGCGACCACCTCGCCCAGATGACGGTAGCCGTCAGTGGGTGGCAGCCATGGATTGAGTGGGCCGGAGAGGTTGCCCCGGTCGACGACGTGCATGCCGCGCCTGGCGAGCCGCTCGCCCAGGCGAGCCACGCGTAATGCTTCGGGACCCATGGAACTGCCGCGGTGACCTGCACCGATATCGGTGGGGGCGCCGATAAGGGCGACCGAACGTGTTGTTGGACTCATCCGCCAAGTTTACACCGGCCTCTACAACACCTACGTTGCACTGCGTCAGGCACGGAAAACGGCAGGATAGGCCGTTGTTTCCAATGCGTACGCCGAGGACGATCCGACGGGGTGACGCGTCGGCGACGATGCCGTGCAGCAGCCAAGGGATGGCCTACGCGAGCGTCCGTCTACCCTGCTGCCTTAACGGGCTCGGGGCCGATAGCGCCACGATCCACCAATTGGCGTAGAATATCGCTCAAATGGAGGATGCCATGATCGCCTACATCGCCGATGCCGATCCCATGCCCTACCTGGTGCGGGAAACCGTCTTCACCCGGATGGGCCGCCTGCTCGATCTCAAGCTCGAGTCGGACGCCGACGCCATCCGCCTCGTAAACAAGGGCATATCCGTTCACGCCTACAAACACGTCGCCGAGAGGCTGCGCTTTCCGGTCAACCTGGTCGCCCCCGAGAGCACCGTACGCCGGCGGCTCACCGAAGGCCGTTTCAGCGAAATCGAGTCGGAACGCGTCGTTCGTGTGGCACGGGTCTTCGCCGAAGCGGTCGAACTGTTCGGCAGTGAAGACATGGCGCTGGCATGGTTCACGACGCCCGCCGACTACCTCGAGGGCGACGAACCGGTCACCCCGATGGCACTGGCCGCCACCGACAATGGCGCCCGCCTGATCGAATCGCGCATCCTGCGCACCGCCCACGGCATGTTCTGATGCGGCTCTGGCGCATCTCGTCCTACCCCGGCCTGAGCGGGGTGGGCGGACACCATGCGGATGGTCGCTGGCACACGCGCGGCAAACCCATCCTCTACGCCTCCGAGCATCCTGCGCTGGCCATGGTCGAGGCGATGGCGCACATGCGGCTTGGCGTCACGGCCATACCGCTCACGTTGAAGTTGATCGCGATCGATGTATCGGACGCCGCGAGCATCGCGCCAACCCCCGATCTTCCTGCCGGATGGCAAGCCAACGAGCCGACCAGCCAGGCTATCGGCGATGCATGGATAGCACGTGGAGAAACCCTTCTCCTGCGACTGCCCTCGGCCATCCTTGCGCACTCGACGAACTACCTGGTCAATCCCGCGCATCCCGAAGCGCCCACGCTGCTGAGCGAAGTCGAGATCGAGCCCTTCTGGTTCGACCGACGCTACCTTCGCTGAGCCATGGGTTTCGTTTGCGCCGCGTTGCACGACGTCTTGGAATGATGCGCTGGTGCCGACACCCGGATTCGAACTGGGGACCTACCGCTTACAAGGCGGTTGCTCTACCAACTGAGCTATGCCGGCGAAGGCGGGGAGTTTATCAGAAGCAGCCGGTCGGTTTGGCGCTCGCACCGGGACTTCGGATGCCGCGGCGAACGTCGGCATTGGCATCGTCGGGGACCACCACATCGAGCCACCAGACGGGTGTGATTTCGGTGCGCTCGGCCATCCGCGCCGGGAAGCCGGCGGCGATCACTTCGTCGCGGCGTTTCTTCGCGTTCGCGGGGTCGTGGAACAGGCCCAGGGCGACGGAGTTCTGCAATTCGCCAGTGGCCGTGACCACGAAATAATCCTTGATGCCCTTGGCCTCCAGCCGGCGCGCCTGGGCCAGTGCGAGATCGCGCGTGGCCTGGGCGGGAAGGAACACACGCCAGCCGTGCGACTCGCTGGTCTGCTCCTGCCGTTGGCGGCTGCGCACCGTCCGCGCGGCGATAGCGGCACGCATGCTGCGCAGGTCCACCTGGTTGGTGAAGGGGCCGATGGCCAGGCAACGATAACTGCGCTTGGCGCTGGTCGGCGCGTTCGCACTTGGCGCCGCGGCGAGCAGTGCGGGGGCGGCGGGCGTTTCGGCGGGCGCCTTCTTCTCCGGCGCGCGCGGAAGCGGCTTGGCCGACGTTGCCGCGGGAGCGACGGGAGGGGTGGCGATAGCCGTGCTGCGCTCCATCGCAGGAGCGGGAGCCGTGGCAGCGCCTGCGGCTGCCGCCAGAGCCGAGGTCGCGGCAGAGCCTGAAACCGCTGGCGCGGTGGACGCCGGTGCCGGGATCTCGGCTAGCAGCTTGAGCTTGGGCACGCCCTTATCGACCGGATCCACCGCATGCGTGCCCGATTCGCCCAGCAGCAGCCATGCGGCCACGGCGATATTGAGGGCGATCAACAGAACGAACATCAAGCGCAGAAGCATGGCGACCTTGGATTTCCGGTTGGGCCAGCGCGCGTTCCCCTGTAAGAACCGGTGGCGTCGCGATTCTAGGCGAAATGATCCGCCTGGGTGTGCGTCGTGGCCCAGACGGCCAACCCACGCAGGACCGTATCGGGAACCAGTAGCACCTCGCGCTGGAGCAGCGGCGCGAGCACGGTGGCGTCGCCTCCGCCGAGGGTGACCGTCGGCGCACCGCCAAGCAGCCCGGCGGAGCGGTCGACAAAGCGGTCGACCAGGGCCGCACAGGCCTGCCAGCAACCCGACGCGAGACCGTCGGCCGTGTTGTCCGCGAGGTCGCGCACGGAACCCGCGTGCCCTGGCCGCACCTGCACGGTGGCGCCGAGCACGGATTGCTGCATGAGCAGGGGCCCCGGCGCGATCCATCCGCCGAGATGGCGTCCGTCCGCATCCAGCGCATCCAGGGTGAGTGCCGTTCCGACACTGGCCAGCACGCAAGGCGCGCGTCCCGCGGCACGGGCATCGACCATGGCGAGGAACCGGTCCACGCCGAGCCGGTGCGGCTCCGCGTAGGCATTGACGACACCGCAGGCTTCGGCCGGCGTGCGCACCCATACCGGGGCATGGCCGAAGGCATTGCCGGCCGCCACCGCGACCGCGGTCTCACGCGCCGTATCCACCACCGAGGCGCCGACGATGCGTGTTGGCCGGGGCCACTCCGACCACAGCGTCGCCAGCTCGTGCGCGATGTCCGCGTCCCAGCCGAAGGCGCCACGATGCACGAAGGCCTCGCCGTCGAGCAGGGCGAATTTCAGCCGTGTATTGCCGAGGTCGAGAAGCAGGATCATGCACCGCTCCGTCGCACCGAGATTTCAGCGCTGTCCACCGTCACCACCTCGCCCGTGGCGCGGCGCACGCGCAAGGCGCCACGCTCGTCGACACCTTCGCCCGTGGCGTGGTACTCGCCACGTGGATCGATGACACGCAACGCCTGCCCGATCAGCAGATCGTTGAAACCGTACTCCTGGGCGAAAGCGGCAAAGCCATGCCGCTCGAAGCTGCGAAGCCCCTCGCCGAGCGAGGCGACCACGGCCGCCGCGACGCGATTGCGTCCCGGAGGCAGCCCACCGCTCAGCGAGGCGAGATCGGTGATCGGCTGGCCGGCGCGTTCGTGCAGCGAATCCGGCAGGCGGATGTTGAGGCCGACGCCAATGATCGCTGCGCAGGGACCGGAATATTCGCCGGAAAGCTCCACGAGAATGCCTGCCAGCTTGGCATTGCCGGCCAGCACGTCGTTGGGCCATTTCAGGCCTGCGGTGCGGATGCCCAGATCGTCCAGCGCACGAATCAACATCACGCCGACGGCCAGCGACAGCCCGGACAACGACGCGAAACCCGCATCGAAGCGCTTCAAGACGGAGAGATAGAGATTCATGCCCGGCGGCGAGAGCCAGGTGCGCCCGCGCCGGCCCCGGCCCGCCGATTGCGTTTCGGCTAGGACGAACGAGAGGTCGTCCAGCACGGGGATGCGCCGGGCCAGCTCGCTGGAGGTGGAGTCGATCTCCCAATGCACTTCGAGCATGCCGACATCGGCCAACGCGGACGGCGACATATGGGCCCGTATGCGCGGCACCTCGAGCAATTCGGTCGGCCAGGGCAGGCGATAGCCGCCACCGACCTTGGCCTCGACCGGTACGCCCTTGAGGCGCAGGGCCTCGATCTGTTTCCAGACCGCCGCGCGCGTGACGCCGGCCGTCCTGGCCAGGGTGGCGCCGGACACGGCGTCGCCTCCAGCAAGGGCTTCGAGAAGATCGCGTGCGAGCATGGGTAGCCGTCGGGCCGTCAGGCGGCCGCTGTCGGGGGGTGGGGAAGCCGGGACATCCGGCGATTCTAGGACAGTGGCGGGATTTTCGCCCCTATCGACGGGGCGACCCCGCACGGACGGACCTCCAGCACTGGCAGCTTTGTGAAATATCTGAGAGGATCGGTCGTCCCCCGGCACGTCCGGAGGTTCTTCAGGGTTTACCGATGAACGCCAGACCTTACATCTTCGGATGTCTGTGCCTCGTCGGTGCCGCCGGCACCGCCGCCGCTTCCGACATCGACCCGACAGGTGGCCTGCTCTCGCTGGGCGGATCCGTTTCGTCGTCGTTCGATAGCAACGGCGCGCGCTCCTCATCGGGTAGCCGCGATACCAGCGCGTCCGACGTCATGTCGAATCGCTCGAGTGGCACGCCCCAGCGGAATGGCGGACCGGCACCCACGCCCTCCCCGGTCGACCCCGAAGACGGTCCGCACGATGGAGCGGCACCGATGCGTTCGCCGGCGCCCAGCTGGCAGTCGATGCTGCCGGGCTCGATGCTCTGAGTTTGCCCGGTCGTCCCTAGTGAGCTTCGTCCAGTCGTTGCTAGCGCGCTTTCGTGCGCCCGTTCCGCCCATCGACGACACCCTGTGGCGCCAGGCGGTCTCCCGGCTTCCCCTGGTGCGTGCGCTGGACGAGCCCCGCGCCCGCTACCTGCGCCAGCTTGCCGCGGGGTTTCTGCATACCAAACGCTTCCATGCCCTGGGCGATGCGGCGCTGGACGATTTCTGGCGCCTGGTCATCGCCATGCAAGCCAGCCTGCCCGCCCTTCCCCACGGCCCAAAAGCCTTCAAGGGCTGGACCAACGTGCTGGTCTACCCCGGCGAGTTCAACGTAAGGCGCAATCACTACGACGCACCCACCGGCGTGGTCACCGACAGCGACGACACCCTGATCGGCGAGGCATGGGAACGCGGACCGATGGTGCTCTCACTGGCCGACGTGGCGCTCGACATCGAAGCGCCGTGGGACGGTTTCAATGTGGTCGTGCACGAGATGGCGCACAAGCTCGACATGCTCGCCGGGCCCGCGAACGGCGTGCCGCCGCTGCCGGCATCGATGAACCGCCGCGAGTGGATCCAGACCATGCAGCGCGGCTTCGACACCTTATCGAAACAGGTCGACCGCGGCCGCAAGACGGCGATCGACCCCTACGCCGCCGAGGCGCCGGAAGAGTACTTCGCCGTGACCAGCGAGCTTCATTTCTCGCAGCCCGCGCTGCTTCGCGAAGCGGCTGCCGACGTGGCCCGCCTGCTCGAAGCGTTCTACGGGCCGTCGCCCGCAGGCTGAGGCCTGGGCCTGGGCCTGGGCCCGAGCGTATCGAGGTCAGCCGGGGGGAAGGCGAACGCTGAAACGCGCGCCGCCAAGCTCTTCGGAGCGATCGACGTGCAGCTCGCCCTGGTACGCCTTGACGATGTCCTGAACGATCGACAAGCCGATGCCGTGGCCCTGCACGCGCTCATCCCCGCGCACGCCACGCTGCAGGATCTTCTCGATCTTGTCGTCGGCGATGCCGGGGCCGTCGTCTTCGACAATCAGCTCGAGCCCGCTGCGACCCTTGCCTTTCCCGCTGCTGCGCGCGGTAAGCAGTACGCGATGCGACGCCCACTTGAAGGCGTTCTCCACCAGGTTCCCCATCAACTCGAGCAGGTCGCCCTGCTCGCCGGGGAAGGCGGCGCCGTCATCGATCTCGAATTCGCACAACACATTCTTGGCGGCATAGACCTTCTCCAGGCTCTGCACCAGGTCCTCGGCGTGTCCGGCGATGGGCTCTTCCGCGGCGATGGTGCGGCGACCGGACGTGGCGGCACGCGACAGCTGGTACGCCACGATCTCGTCCATCTTGCGCACCTGGTCCAGGATGTCCCCGCGCAGACGGCGCGCGTCGCCATCGGTTTCCAGTTGCGAACGCACGACAGCCAGCGGTGTCTTCAGGCTGTGCGCAAGATCCGCCAGCGTGTCGCGGTAGCGCGAGCGCTGCTCGCGCTCGCTGTCGATGAAGGCGTTGAGGCGACGGGTGAGCACCGTCAGCTCGACCGGATAGGGGCCGTCGAGGTGATCGCGCGTGCCACGCTCGATGTGCGCCAGATCGCTGGACACGCGGCGCAGCGGCAACAGGCTCCAGCGCAGCAGGAACAGCTGCAGCAGCATGAGCATCATGCCCAGCATGGCCAGCCACAGGAACTGCGTACGCCGGTACGTCGCGACCTGGCGTTCGAACTGGTCTTCGGTCTGCGCCACCGCGAAGGTCAGCGGCACGCTGCGCTTGTCGGTCGTATCCAGGGAGACACCGTAGCTGAAGACGTAGAGCTTGCCGCTACGTGTCTCCACCGGCTCGAACGCCGTCTCGCCCGGCGACAGCATGCGCACGAAATCGAAGTCGCGGCCCAGCGCCGAGGACGATTCCCAGCGAAAGCCGTCGTTGCCGACGATGATGGCGTACAGGCCCGACCCCGGACGCGAAAAGTCGGGGTTCGGCTGGCTGTCCGGCGTGGTGACCTTGCCGGCGCGGGTCGTGTCCGTGCCGGTGATATAGGCGATGGCATAGTTGTGCAGCCGATCGTGCATGGCCGACAACTCGGATGCGTAGTTCGCCTTGTTCTGCGCCAGGCCGGTGAGACCCAGGAAGGCGGCGAGCGCAAAACCGGTCGCCAGCGCCGCGCGCGCGGCCAGCGAAAGGGGCCGGCGTTTGGTGGGTGAAGCGTTTTCCATGCTTCGAGCTTACCTCGGGGTGGCGCGACGACCTCGTCGCGACACCCCCGGTGAATCAATCTTCGTCCGCTTCGTTACGCGGGATGGCGAAACGGTAGCCGCGGCCGCGTACGGTCTCGATCGGCTTGAGCGCGCTTTCCGGATCCAGCTTGCGGCGCAGACGGCCGATGAACACCTCGAGCACGTTGGAGTCGCGGTCGAAGTCCTGCTGATAGATGTGCTCGGTGAGGTCGGCCTTGGAGACCAGCTCGCCCGCGTGCAGCATCAGGTATTCCAGCACCTTGTATTCGTAACTGGTGAGGTCGACCTGGCGGCCTTCGACCGTGACGGTCTGCGCCGTGGTGTCCAGCTTGATCGGGCCACAGGCCAGCACCGGCTTAGACCAGCCGCTCGCGCGACGGACCAGGGCGTTGATGCGGGCCAGCAGCTCCTCGACGTGGAACGGCTTGACCAGGTAGTCGTCGGCACCGTGCTTCAGGCCTTCGACCTTGTCCTGCCAGCTGCCGCGGGCAGTGAGGATCAGGATCGGGTAGCGCTGGCCATGCTCGCGCAGGGCCTTGACCAGATCCATGCCCGACAGCTTGGGCAGGCCCAGGTCGATGATCGCCAGGTCGAACGGTACTTCGCGACCCAGATACAGGCCCTCTTCACCGTCCTGGGCGGCGTCCACGGCGAAGCCGTCGCGCTTCAGGCGCGCGGCGAGGGTCTCGCGCAGCGGGGCCTCATCCTCTACAAGCAGGATTCGCATCAATGTTTCTCCTTGTTATCCCCGGCGCTCGCGTCCAGGGGCTTGGCAGTTTCGGTTCGGATCGGGACCACACGGACGTGACCGTCCAGGGTGAGGACCTTGACCCGGTATTCGGTAAAGCGACCGCGCTCGACGAGCCGCGTATCCGCCGACAGCACCTTGCCCCCGGTGTCTTTTTGCACCTTGCTCACCGCCTGCTCCAGCGTCATCGACTGGTCGGCCTGCACGGCAAAGGGCGACGCAAGGCAAAGTGCGGCGAAAAATAGCGGACGAAACGTGATTTTCATGTCTGGCGCAGGAAGACTGGTCGGCCGATCATGCCGAGCCCCGACCAGCCCGAAGCTGAACGGAATCAGGCTGCCTGGCGAAGCGGCGCCATGGCGGCCTCGATCAGGCCCCAATCCGCACCCGGCAGATGGGCGCCCTCGCTCAGCTGGCGACGGAAACCCCGGGCTCCCGGCTCGCCCTGGTACAGGCCCAGGATATGCCGGGTGATGTGCTTGAGCTGGGTGCCGCGAGCCAGTTCGGCCTCGATATAGATACGCATGCGATCCAGCACGTCGCTCCGCTCGGGGAGCGGGGTGCCGTAGAGATCGGCTTCCAGCTTCGCCAGGACGAAGGGGTCGTGATAGGCGGCCCGGCCGATCATCACGCCGTCCACCTGCCCCAGATGCTCCCGGACCGCCTCCACCGTGGTGATGCCACCGTTGATGACGACGGTCAGCTCGGGAAATTCGCGCTTCAGGCGATAGACGCGCTCGTAGTCCAGCGGCGGGATCTCGCGATTCTCTTTGGGACTGAGACCTTCCAGCCAGGCCTTGCGAGCGTGGACGACGAGGATGTCCACGCCGGCTTCGATCATGCGCGTGGTGAAACGCTGGAGGTCGGCGTATTCGTCCTGGTCGTCCACGCCGATGCGGCACTTCACCGTCACCGGCACGTCCACGACATCGGCCATGGCTCGGACACAGTCGCCGACCAGGTCCGGCTCGCGCATCAGGCAGGCGCCGAACTTGCCCGACTGCACCCGATCGGATGGGCAGCCGACATTGAGGTTGATCTCGTCATAACCCGCCTGGGCCCCCATCACCGCGGCCTTGGCCAGTTCGACGGGATCGCTGCCGCCAAGCTGCAGGGCGACCGGGTGCTCCTCGTGGCTGTGCTCGAGCAGGCGAACCTGCTTGCCGCGCACGAGGGCGGCACTCGTCACCATCTCGGTGTAGAGCCGCGCGTGGGGCGAGAGCAGGCGATGAAAGTACCGGCAATGACGATCCGTCCAATCCATCATGGGGGCAATCGATAGCTGGAAGTCGTTTCGATTGATAGCGTGCATGGCAGATATTCTACATGCGTGCCTCGGAACGCGAAGCGTTGCTGGTGGTTGCGGGGATCGCCCACCGCGGGCTTTTCAGGCTCCGTTGTCCGGTGAACGAGTCCGCTCTCGGTGCTGAACAATCGACAGATACAACGCCGTCGCGCCCAAGCTGATGCCAATTCCAACACTGACCCAGAACAGCCAAAGGAAGAAAACCGGCCTTTGGCATCGAACAAACTTGGCGTCAAACGAAAATATCCCCTCACAAGGGACGTATGCCAGTGAGAAGCCGCTCACCGCATACATCCAAGAGGTGGCCGCGATAACAGCAACGACTCCCATCGCAACGAACAGCCATTTCCTAAACCGCCGACCCTTCCTCATGGATCATTCCCACCGTTGGCAGTCTTTGCTAGGACCCATTGACGACTATTGGCTACAGCGCAGGCGACTTCAAAGCCTGCTGGGCAGTAGGATTGAAAACCACAAAATGAGGTGATTCCTCGAACCCTGGCTGCTTGTCTGCAAGATGCTCGTGCTCATAGACGGCCCCCATCTGCTCCATCTGCTCCGCCGCCGCTGTCAAGAAAGCCACGATCTTCCGTAGTTCGGAAGGAGTCGCCACGAGAGTTATCTCCGCCAGCTCATTTGGCCGAATTTCTTCGATGGCTAGCCCTTCGTCGCTGTATCCGTAAATCTTCAAGTTCATCTCCACGCGGGTGCAATACGTAGTTGGTGTCTCGCATGTTGGTTTTTACAACTTGATTTCTGATCATCGGCCCCCTGCAATGACGACGGGTGCGACGCACATCAAGCCGACTATTCGACCAGCACGCGTTGCGGCGGAATCAGTGTCGTGGCCGCAACAACGCCCACTTGTCATTTATAAGCTCGATGAACGAGCACCAGTTCCTCATCGTCTTGCTGGTAGTGCACAAGCCCGCCGAAGTCAGTGTCGATCATCGCCCCGCTTCCGAGATACTCCCAGTCCTCGCCTCCGGGTAGATAACTCCTGTCATCGATGGCAGCGATCACAATTCCCCGATACCGGCCGTCGATTCGCACTATGTCACCCGCCAACACCAACCTTCCATCCACGTACTTCATCGCGTACTCCGAACTGGCACCCCACCCTCGGCAAATATCGGCTTTGATGAGCACTCGTTGAAAGCTCACCTCCGACCTGGATCCGACGACCCATCCGACTCCGGCCCCGGCCCTTGCGCACCTATGTTACCGAATATATAGTTATCCATATGGCTAACAATTCAGCGGCATTGGATTCGGTTTTTCAGGCGCTCGCCGACCCGACGCGCAGGGCGGTCGTTCAACGGCTCGGTAGGGGGCCCGCAACGGTAGGCGAGCTGGCCCAACCGTTCGCTATGGCCTTACCGTCTTTCATGAAGCACCTGGGAATTCTTGAAAGGACCGGATTGATCCGCTCAAGAAAACATGGTCGTACACGGACATGCACGCTCGAACAGAAGAGCTTGGCAGCTGCGGAGCGCTGGTTCGCGGACCAGCGCTCCATGTGGGCGAGCAGATACCAGAACCTCGATAGCCTCTTGGAATCACTCAATGGAGAAGAACGTGAAAGCTGAGCTTCATTTCGATTTTTCCGTCGATAAAGCAAAGAACAGCATCGTCGTAAAAAGGGAATTTGCCGCGGACCGCCAGTTGGTATGGGACTGCCATACGAAGCGCGAACTGCTTGATCGATGGTTCGCTCCCAAGCCACTCACGACCCAGACCAGGCACATGGATTTCAGGGTCGGTGGTTATTGGCACTACGCAATGATCACCCCCGATGGCCAGACTTTCTGGAATCGCCTGGACTATCAGGACATCAATCCGATCGACAACTATGCTGCCCTGGACGGTTTCTGTGATGAAGCCGGGGATGTGAATCCCGACATGCCGAGGTCACGCTGGGAGGTCGCTTTCACTGACGCCAACAAGCGAACCCTTGTCACCACGGTTGTGCAGTACAACTCAGCCGATGACGTGCAAAAAGCTATCGACATGGGGCTTAAGGACGGCCTGGCTTCCACCCTCGAACGGCTCGACGAGCTATTGCTGGAGCTGGACGTAGCCATATAGCTTGTTCCGTGCCGTCGAGTCCATCGTGGGCGCGACGGCAAGGCGGAAGACCGTATTCCAGCGGCTGGCTTGCTTAGCCTTTGCGCTTAGGCAGGCCATTCAGCGCGATCGCCTCATGAACAAGCGCCTTGAATGCCTTCGCGTCGACCTTCTCGCCCTCGCCGATATCGATGGCGCGCCTGACATTGCCATCCAGACTCGAGTTGAACAGCTTGGCAGGATCTTTCAGCGAGGCGCCTTTGGCAAAGGTCAACTTCACCTTCGCCTTGTACGACTCGCCGGTGCAGATGATGCCGCCGTGTTCCCAGACCGGTGTGCCCATCCACTTCCAGGTTTCGACCACGTCGGGCGCCGCTTCGTGAATCAGCTTGCGCATGCGCGCGAGCGTGTCGCCACGCCAGTCGCCGAGGTCGGCGATGCGCTTGTCGATCAAGGCGGCGGCCGAATCCGTTTCACCGGGCGTGGACTTCTTCATGGTGCAAGGCACATGCGTGATGTCATCGACGTTTCCCATCCTTAAGAACCTTGGCGAGGACCGATTCTTGCCGATCCGCAGGAGGCCGGCAACCGTCGGCCGGCTCGCGCCCGAAGCGTGAACACCCTTAGACTGAGATCACTTTCAGCCGAGCGAACCCGAGCGCCATGATCGTCACCGAACGCCTGATCCTCAGCCCCACATCGGTCACCGACTTCGACGACTGCCATGCGGCGCGTACCGATCCGGAGGTGATGCACTTCATCGGCGGCCCGGCGACGTCCGAGGACACCTGGATCAAGCTGCTCAGGAACATCGGCCATTGGTCGGCCTTCGGGCACGGCCTGTTCACTGTGCGCGAGAAGCATGGCGGTCGCTTCGTCGGCGACGTGGGCCTGGCGACATTCCACCGCGACCTGGGCGAGGACTTCGATCCCTATCCGGAAGCAGCCTGGGTGCTTGCAAGGTCCGCGCACGGAAAGGGCTACGCCACCGAAGCGGTCCAGGCGGCACACGACTGGTACTTCGCGCGACGCGAACCGGGTCGCACCGTATGCATCATCGCGCCCGAGAATCAGCCTTCGGTTCGTGTCGCGGAACGGCTCGGCTACCGAGCGTTCGGCGATGCAACCTACAAAGGCAAGACGGTGACGAAGTTCGAGCGCCTTGCCTAGGCTACGTCGATGTTCCGCCCGGTTCGCCACAGCGCGCCGGTCGGGTCGACCAACACGAAGTCACGCATGCTCCAAGGCTGGTCCATCGGTGGAACCTCTGCAGTAGCAAGCTGGTATTGCCCGCACTACGCCCCACGTGAACCGGAATACTCGGCCATAGCCTCAGCGTATGCCGCATTGATTTCTTTTGCCTTCTGCTCGGCCAGCGCACGAATGTCCGGGCCGAGGTTGGCCACCTTATCCGGGTGGTACTCGCTCATCCGCGCCCGATAGGCACCGACGATTTGGTCGTGCGTCGCATCGGCGGAGACGCCGAGTACTTCGTGCCAGGGCGGCTGGCGCAGGAAAAGGTTCGGTGGTTCGGGGCGGTTACCCTCATCGGCCGGTGAGGCCGACTTGCTCATCATCGACGAAGCGAACTTGTAGCCCAGTGCCAGGCAGATGGCGATAACGATGATGTCGGCCAGGGTCATGCCAGCGCGCCCTCGATCTGTTGCAGATAAGTCATCAACTGGACGTGGCGCTCGCTGCCCGCGTCTTCGATGTCCATGTGTCGCTGCAGCTTCATGCGAATGGTATCCGTAAGGTGCGCGCGGTCTTCGGCATCGAGCAGGCGGTGGGCGATGGACACGAGGTCGAAACGGTCAGCCGCGCGCTGGCCCTGCTTGCGGACCAGATCGAGCGAGTACGGCGCGCACAGGAGGGCGTCCGAGGCGATGCCTGTCCATTCCCTTGCGCCCAAGCCGGTGACCTTGCGAAGACGCCACACGCGATACACGGCGAACACGATGCTCGCGTAGAGCACGGCCATCCAGCCCAGCAGGACCGGCGCCGAGCCCATCAGCACGAGCGGCATGGCGGCGAACACCGTGGCCAACCACATCACCGGCATGGCTACGGCGGCGACGCCGACACGCCACGCGCGCAATCCACGCAACGGCGAACGGGAAGGCACCTGCGACGAGGACCAGCGCAAGCGGATTAGCGGACGATGCGGTGCCAGCAAGGCGGGAATATAGACATGGCGACCGGCGAGCTCGAAATCCGAGCCCGCCGAGAACGACCACGATCCGTCGCCGCGTTGGAAGAAGACGACTTCGTTGTGGTAAAGCAGCAGCACGGCGTCGTAGATATACATGCCCGCGACGCCGGCAAGCAGCCACCACGATGACAGCAGCATGGTGGTTACTGCGCCTTGCGACCGAACAGGCGCTTGATCGCGCCGCCCAGCGCGGCAAACCCGATCAGGATGAACTTCCATGCGGCGGCGAGGAAGGTACCGATCACGGCAAAGAAGCCCTTCTTCGCCGCTACCGCAGCCACACCGCCGGTAATGAGTGCGGCCAGTCCGTACTCGGCGACCCGATCGCCGCTGCGGAAATCCGTATAGGCCTGGCCGGGAGCGAATGCAAAGCCGCCCATGGTGCCCTTGAACTGACTGACGGCGGTTGCCAGGGCGTTCGGATCGGCGACCAACACCACGTTCATCACCCCGCTACGGCCGAGGATGCGTGCGTTGTAGTTCACCACCTCGGTCTGCGACTTGTCGTTGCGCGCGATGAACGACCAGGCAAGCGACTTGAATTCGTTGTCGTACTGCGGAGGATTCTTCCAGCCGATGAGGGTGAGCGTGTCCCAGCCGCGCGAGCGACGTTCCTTGTTGCTCTCCTCGGTGCCTTCGCGGACATTCTTCAGGATGTCGTCGGCATCGAGCTTCTCGTCGTCTTTCACATAGCCCACGTCGTCGTAGTCGAAGAAGGCCGTCCACGCCATGTCGTCGGGCGCGAGCGTATAGGTATCGCTCTGATCCGGCGGATTCTCCATCAGCACGTTGAGCTGCTTGGTGCCTTCCGGATCGAGGAAGGCATACCCCTTCGGCACTTCCAGGGTCGCCCAGGAACCGACCTGCACCTTGGTCGGTCCGAACTTCCAGGGCAGCTCCGACACCGGCGATGCCTGTGCGACGAGCGCCACCCACGACAGCGCCAGCGCGACTGCCAACTTCCTTGCAAATCCCGTCATGTGTTTCTCCCAACCATGCGCCGAGCGCAAGCGCGATCGGACACGCGCCGTGGCGCGGATCCGGTGTCCTTTCATGGGTCGTGGAAGCCCCTGCCACGACGTATGTGAGTTTGCAACAAAAGGCGTCCGGAGGGAATGGAGAAGGGGTTCCGGTAGAATGGCCGGTTGTGGTTTACAGGGCAGCCTCTCATGCACATCGTCGTCAACGAAGAACTCAAGGCCTACATCGACCCGCTGACGCCCGACGAGTACGAGTCGCTGGAGCGCAGCCTCCTCTCCGAAGGCTGCCGCGACGCGCTGGTGCTGTGGGGCGACACGTTGGTGGACGGTCACAACCGCTACGGCATCTGCCGCAAGCACGACATTCCATTCCAGACCGTGCAGAACGAGCGCTTCCGCTCGATCGACGACGTGCACCTGTGGATGATCGAGCAGCATCTGGGCCGGCGCAGCGTGTCGGACTTCCAACGCGGCGTCCTGGCCCTGCGCAAGCGCGAGATCCTCGCCGAGCGCCGCGCGCAGATGGCCGAAGCGGACGTGCCCTTCGACACCACCGATGCCCAGCCGGCGGCGCCGAAACCACCGAAGGCCGCGCCGGTCGACAGCCGCAAGGACATCGCCCGGGAAGCACGGATCAGCAGCAACCAGGTCGGCATGATCGAGAAGATCCGCAAGGAGGCCGCTCCCGAGGTGGTCGCCGCGGTGAAGTCCGGCGCCCTCTCCATCAGTGCCGCCGCCGCGGTGGCCAGCCTGCCCGAGGACGAGCAGCGGGCAGCCGCCACCGCGGGCGACGACGAACTGAAACAGGCCGCCAAGCGGGTGCGCGAGTCCAAGCGCAAGCCCCGCGAAAAGCCCACCGACGAAGTCAAGGCGCTTAGGGAACAGGTGGCCGACCTCGAAGCCGAGAACCGCAACCTCCGTCGCGAGATCGACACCCTGCGCGCCCGCCTGGGTGAAACCGTGCCCGAGGACGCCGACGCGGCACTCACGGAGTAAGGTAGGTTACGCCGGCCGGGAACTCCGACCGGCACGCGGCTATCAAAGGCCGGTACACCGGACGCGCTCTCGAGCGTTCGAGAGTCTGTCCCCGGAGCTTCCCATGAAAGCCAAGATCGCCCTCGCCGCCCTCGCCCTCACTGCCACGACCGCGTGGGCGCAGGACGCCAGCAAGCCGTTGAACCTGCGGTTACCCGCCGACTACGTCCCTGCGCCGGCCAGCAGCACCGCCACGCCCGCCGTGGCCGGCAGCGTCGCCGGCACCGCGCCGAAGAACGGTGGCGGCAACGTGGCGGTCACCCCGTCCCGCCCGAAAGACCCCCCGGGCGCCTACTACGGCGACACCAGCGGCCGCATGGCCAACACCGAGACCGACAGCGGCGTGCCGCGCTGCGACGATGCCACCTATAACAAGCCCCAGGTGCACGGCAGCCTCACCACCGGCGTCGTCAGTGCCAGCCATGGCGGTAGCGGAAGCTACCAGGGCGGTGTGGTCAGCCTCAGCCAGGCCTTCGGCGACTGCGAGCACCCCACCGGCGGCGTCAGCATTTCCGTCGGTGGCATGAACAACAACTTCGGCGGCGGTCGCGGGCGCTGGTAAACCTAGCTCGAGGAACGAAACACGACGATGCGATCCGTCGCCGCGGGGTCGGGATCGTCGCTGCGTAGCCAGGGCATTCGCGCGAAGGTGCGTGCACAAGGCCCCAGCACGACCACCCGCACCGACCGCGACGCGGCCTCCGCCTCGATCCGCAACAGGACATCCCGGAGCACCGTGCCGAGGAACGGCGTGAAAAGGTAGAACACGTCGACGCCAGCCAGATCGACCTGGCGCGCGTCACCCGTCGCGAAGCTCACGCCCGACAAGCCCAGCGCCAGCGCCGCCCGCGTCGCACTGTCGACATACGACGGCTGGCGCTCCACGCCGCGCGTGCCCGCGCCGGTGAGGACGTGTACCAGCATCGACACGTGGCCCAGGCCCGAACCCAGGTCCATGACGACGTCGCCGGCGGAAATCGCGGCGCGACGGACACCGTCCACGATGTGCCTTGCCGGGCTGGGTTGGTAGAACACCATCTCCGGCGGCGGCGCGGTCTCGTCGATCGCCGGCGCGTCGATGGCCAGTACGCCCGCGAGCAGGGCGTCCAGTGCGTCGTAATGCTGGCCCGGCGACGCCTCGAGACCGATCCACGGCGATAGCGCCTGCGCGCCCTCGCCCCGGCGGATACGCTCGCGCAGATGGTCGAAAAGGCTGCGGTCGACCGCTTCCATGGCCTCGATAAGGCGCTCGGCGGTGTCCCTGGCCTCACTCGTACTCGCGCCCACGAGGTAAAGGTCGAGCCGGTCCATCGCATCGGCACGCCGGGCGAACGCCATCGGCTCGCGCCAACCCTCGTCGGCCTCCAGGTCGGCGACCAGCGAAGCCAACGTCGTGAGTTCAGCCATGCCGGCCCAGCCCCTGCGCGAGGTACTCGATGAAGGCGCGCGCGGCGGCGGTCGCGGCACGGCCGCCGGGAAAGACCGCGTAGAGCGGCGAGGATGCGAGCGTCCACTCGCGAAGCACCGGAACCAGCTGGCCGGCCTCGAGTTCGTTGCGGCAGCCCCAATAGCCCGTCGAGACGATCCCGAGCCCGGCGACCGCGGCGGCCACCGCGCCTTCGTTCGAGGTCACGGTCAGCTGGCTTTCCACCGCGATCGAAACGGTGCGGCCGTCCCGTTCGAACGACCAGGCCCCCGCCGTTATGCCCGGTGGACCCAAAACGATACGGTGCGATGCCAGATCGTCGGGGTGCGCGAGCCTGGCTGCCTGCGCGAGGTACGACGGCGCGGCGACCGCGAGGCGCGGATTGGCCCCGACCAACTTGGCTACGGCGGTCGAGTCGGGCATGACACCGAAGCGGAGCGCGACATCGATGCCTTCGCGCAGAAGGTCCTGGCGCTGGTCCTCCACGCGCAATTCGATGCGAAGCGCGGGGTGGGCCCGGATGAAATCCGGCAACCGCGGCACGACCTCGCGGGACGCCAGGCTGGTGGGTAGCGCGACACGGAGCAGCCCACGCAAGGCGCCCGTGCCGCGAGCCGCCTCGTCGGCTTCGTCCAGGGCGGCAAGCAGCGACTCGATACGAGCGAGGTAATCGTTGCCCGCATCGGTCAGCACCACGGCTCGCGTGGAACGCGTGAACAACGCGACGCCCACGTCCGCTTCGAGCGCAGCGATCGCGCGCGAGGCCGATGGCTGCGATAAACCGAGCTCACGCCCCGCACGGGAAAAGCTTCCCGTGCGGGCTACCCGAACAAACAGCCGTAGCGCGGAGAGCCGGTCACTCATGTCGGGCACGTATAAGAATAAGTCGTTTGGACATACTACACGCCGCGGAGCGCATGAATCAGAGTAGCGACATTCCTCGCCTAGCAGAGATGCTCCCATGAATGCTCAGCTCAAAACCCCTCCCCTGCCGCGCCTCGCCGGCAAAGTCGCCCTCGTGACCGGCGCCTCGAAAGGCATTGGCGCCGCGATCGCCCGCGAGCTCGCCGCACAGGGGGCTTCGGTCGCCGTCAACTACGCGTCGAGCAAGGTCGATGGCGAACGCGTCGTCGCCCAGATCAAGGCCGCCGGCGGCGAAGCGGTAGCCATCGGCGCCAGCGTCGCCACCGAAGAAGGCATCGCGGCACTGTTCGACGGGGTGCGCGCCGCCTACGGCCGTCTCGACATCCTGGTCAACAACGCCGGCGTCTACACCTTCGGACCGCTCGAAGGCGTGACCCGCAACGACATCGCGACGATGTTCGATGTCAACGTCGGCGGATTGATCATGGCCAGCCAGGCGGCCCTGAAGCTGTTTCCGGCCGATGGCGGCAACATCGTCAATATCGGATCGGTGGTCGGCGAGATGGCCCAACCCAACTCGGTGGTCTATGCGGCGACCAAAGGCGCGTTGAACACCATCACACGCGTGCTCGCGAAGGAGCTTGGCGCAAGGAACATTCGTGTCAACGCGGTGAACCCCGGCGCGACGGCTACGGAGGGCTTCAACAGCATGGAAGGCAGCGCGGACTTCGAAAAGATGGTGATCGGAACGACGCCGCTCGGACGCCTGGGGCAACCGGACGACGTCGCTACCGTCGTCGCGTTCCTCGCCTCGGACGATGCAAAGTGGGTTTCCGGATCCCTTGTCGACGCCGCCGGCGGCTGGCGCTGAGCCAACGACGGGAGCGCTAGCCGCGCTCCCGCCATCCACGCCGCCACCAACGGGCACGTGAAGGAAACACCCGGTTCATCGGTGTCCGCACGATGACCTCGGTGCCGCCATCGGCACGTGAGGCGAACGCCGCGCTGCCGCCGATGGTCCGTGCGCGCTCCTGTATGCCACGCAGACCCCAATGACCGGCACGGCCGCCACTGCGAAGCACGGCGTCGTCGATGCCGCGACCGTCGTCGCGGACGCGCATGACCAGCTCGCCCGCGTCGGCGGTGATCGTCACCTCGATGCGCGATGCCTCCGCGTGGGCGATCGCGTTGTGCACCGCCTCCCGTGCAATGCCGTAAAGCTCGTCCCGGGCCAGAATATCCATGTCGCGCATGTCGATGTCCGTCTCGACCAGCACGGGCACCGTGTGGTCCATCGCATAAGCGCGAGAGAGATCGGCCAGCGCGACATCCAGTGCAGCGGTTTCGCCGGCATGCCCACGAAGATCGCGCACGCGATCGCGCGCTTCGACCAGCGCCTCCTCCGCGCGATCGAGCGCACCTTCCATGGCGATACGCAGCGGCTGGTCGGCGGGCACGCGATTGGCGATCGCCTGGAAGCGCATGGTCAGTCCCTGGATGCTCTGCAGCAAGGTGTCATGCAATTCACGAGCGATACGCTCGCGCTCGGCATGCCGCTCGTGCAGGCGCGCGCGCAGCTGCGCTTCCATGCGGCGCATGCGCAGGTAGAAAGCGAGCCACAACGCGGCAAAGGCCACGACCATGCAGATGACGACGAACCAGGGCGTCTGGAAGAACGTGGGCGCGACGACGATCGCGATCGAGGTACCGTTCTCGTTCCACACATCGTCTTCGTTCGCCGCGGTGACCCGGAAGACATAGCTGCCTGGCGGCGGATCGGTGTACACCGCTTCGCGCTCCGTGCCCGCGTCGCGCCAGCGCGTGTCGATACCTTCCATGCGGTAACGGAAACGCACGCGCTCGGGCATGGACAGACTGGTGGCGGTGTAACCGATACGCAGGCGCTCGGTATGCGCGGGCAGGTTCACGGTGGCCGTCACCGGCCAGCTTCCGGCGTCGGTCGTGATGGAACGGATCGACACGGGCGGCGGCAGGGGATTGCGCGGCACATCGGCCGGGTCGATCGAGACGACGCCACTGGTCGTCGCAAACCACAGACGGCCGTCGTCGGCGACGAGCGCCGTCGGCAACGGGCGGAACTGAGCCGGCGTCCCCGGCAGACCGTCGAGCGAATCGAACAGCTTCACCGGCGGACGGTACGAGGGATCCTGCAGGGCGCGCGCCATGTGGGCACCGTCGATACGCGCCACACCCTGCGCGGTGTTCGCCCAGAAGTCGCCGCGTGCGTCGCGCACCAGGCCGGAGACGCCACGCAAGGGTTCGCCCAGCGTGGCCAGCATGCGTGCGTGCTCGCCGACGACCACGCCGATACCGAGTTCGCCGCCCAACCAGACGGCGCCGCGATCTTCCAGCAGCGCCGTGACGTTACCGACCGCGAGGCCGCTCGCCGGTCCGAGCACGGTGTCTTTCCCGCGGTCGCGAATGACGATGGTGTTGCGTGCGAACCCCATCCACAAACGCCCGCGCATGTCGTTCATGAGGATGAGCGGAGCCGGATCGTTGGCGATCGCCCGCATGGCGTCGTAGACCCAGGCCCCTGCGGTGTAGTGGTAGATGCCGGGCCGATTGATCGACAACCATGCGCCGCCCTTGCCGTCGCCCACGATGGCCTGCACGCCGGTGTAGTCCTCGGCGGGCAGCGGCGCGAAGCGCTCCGGCTTGCCATCGTGCAAACGCCAGACCCCGTGCGGGCCGCCCAGCCATGTGCCTTCGCGATCGCGCGACGCCGCCGTGATCGCTTCGGGAAAATCGCCCGGCTCGACCTGGGTGGCATCGGCATGCGTCAACGGACGATTCTTCGTCCCCACCCACACCCCATGACCTTGCGCGGCGACCAGCGCGAAGTCGGTGGCACCGGGCGAAAGCGGTGCGGGCAATAGACGACTGATGCGGAAGCGATCGAGTCCGCGGCTGCCGCCAACCCAAATGTTGCCTTCCCGATCCTGGATCACCGCACTGAGATAGTCGGAGCTCAGACCGTCGCGCTCGACGAACTGCTGCGCCGCCGTGCCGCTCGCCTCGATCCGCTGGCGCGGAAGGTCGCGCACGCGCGGTACGCGGCGGATACCGTCGCCAAGCGTGGGCATCCACAGAGCTCCGTCGCGATCGAAGAGCAAGCCGGCGGATGAAAGGTTGAGGCTGGGCCCGCGGTCTTCGGCAGGCGCGTCCCCGGCCCAGGCAGGCCGCACGCCCCCATCGGCTTCGGCCACCCAGATCGTACCGTCGGGCGCCTCGGCGATCCGGTTCACCCGACCGACCGCGCGCGTGGCCAGCTCGAATCGCTTGCCACCCGGAGGAAGCCAGGCCAGGGCCTGGTCGGTGGCCACCCAGAGGCGCCCTTCACGATCGACCGACAGGTTGCGCGCGCGATTGCCCGGCAAGCCCATCGATGCACCGACCAATGACCAACGCTGTCCGTCGAGTCGCGCCAGGCCATTGAACGTCGCCGCCCAGATGTGCCCGTCGGGTGTGCCACCGATGGCGTAGATGGTGGCGGTGGGTAAACCCGACGAGGCCGCGTAGTGGGTAGCGCGATCGCCCGTGACGAAGCTGGCGACGCCATAACGAAACCCCACCCACAGGCCACCGGATGGCGGCGCGTAAAGGGACGCCACGCTGGAGGCAAGGAAGTCGCCGCCCTCGCGCGGGCGGAACCGTTCGAACCGCACGCCGTCGAAACGGTAGAGACCGGTCTGGGTGCCGAGCCAGAGGTAGCCGTCGCTGGTCTGCGCCAGTGCGGTGACCTGGCCGGGCGCGCCTTCGCGAACCGTCCACGCCGTGTGATAGAACTGATCGATGGCACGATCGCGACTGTCGGCGGCGCGGACAACGGGCACGACGACGAGCCAGCCCACGACCAGCACGACCCATGTGACTATCGCGCAAGCAAGGCGCACCCCGTTCATCCCACCACCCGTCCAGGGTCCACGATAACGCGCGCGGGCTTCAGCGCGTAAGGCCGACGTTGCGCAGGAAGGCGAGCGAATCGGCGAGGACGCGCGCGGCGGCCGGCGAGCGTTCCGGCGACGCCAGAACATGGGCGGCATGATCGTAGGCCACCAGCCGACGGCCCGACGCGGGCGTGCCCAGCCAGCCGAACGCATGGCGCATGGCGCCGACCGAGGCAAGGGTGTCGTGGTCGCCATCGCCGCCATCCCACATCCCGAAGAAGACCGGACAGGCGACACGTTCGAGGACCTCGGGTCGCATGCGCTCGATGAACAGGCGGGCGATGGCTCGGTAAGCGTCGGTATGGACCATGGCGGACCAGTAACGGCGCTGGAAGTCGGTGCGCTCGCCCGGCACCGCGACGGCGCCCTGCAGCATCACCGCGGCACGTAGTTGCGCGGGATCGTACACGCGAATACCCGGCGACCAGGCGACGACGCCGGCAACAGCCTCCGGCCGGCTCGCCGCCATGTCCAGCGCCAACGACGCTCCCATGGACGTGCCGACAAGAACCACGCGTTCGCCGAGCGCCAGGCCGATCCCGAGCGCCTGCTCGACGTCGGCGCGCCAGCGCTCCGGCGACGCGCCGGCCATCGCCTCGGGCGCATCGCTGCCATGGTCGCCCAGCCGATGGAGATAGAGATGGGCGCCAAGGGCATCGGCGATCTCCCGATGGGCTGGCGCACCTTCCGCCTGACTGGCGGTGAAGCCATGCAGGTAGACCACGGCGAAGGGCCGTCGCCGATGCGGCGCCTCGCCGTGAAAGACGATGCGTGCCTCGTTGTCGGGTTTGATCGCCTGCGCCGCCCGCTCCCTCTGCTCGACCTCGTGCGCAGCGCGCTCGAGTTCGCTCACGCGCCCGCGTCCGCGGACGTGCTTATGCCCTGGCGGCGTGTCTCGACAAACCGTCGTGCCGACCGCGCGAGCGCATCCAGTTCCACGATGGCGGCGCGCATGTCGCCACCGGCGTCGATCAGCACGGAGAGGTCGTCGCAGACCCTCGAGGCGCCCGGTACCCCGAGATTGCCCAACACGTTGCGCAGGGCGTGGATGCATTCGGCGGCCGTCGCGATATCGCGCGACAACACCGCGTTTCGCAGGGTATCGAGATGGTTCTCCGCCGTGCGCGAGCACAGGTCGATGAAGCTCACGTATTCCTCGGCGCTGGTCAGCGCACGCATCTCGTCCAGGGGCGTGCCGGATGTGCGGCGTTCCGGCAGCTCGTCCAGCAAGGGCTGCTGCCAGCCGCGTGCGGTCTCCTCCATGCGCCGTTCGTCGGCGATGGACTCGATCACGTCGAGAAGGCGTTGTGCGGCGATCGGCTTGGTCAGATAGGCGCGTGCACCTGCCTTGAATGCGATACGCACCGCGTCGTGGCTGGAATCCGCGCTGAGCATGACGATCGGCGGCACGCTCTCCGTGCGGCGAATCACATCGATGCGACCGAGCACGTCCCAACCGGAACTGCCGGGCATGTGCAGGTCCATGAAGATCAGGTCGAAACCGTTCGAACCCAGGCGGGCGAGTGCCTCGTCGCCATTCGCGCTGAAAATGGCCTGGTGTCCGGCACGCTCGAGAATGCGCCCGACGATCTCGCGGTTGGCCGCATTGTCGTCCACCACCAGGCAGCGCTGCGACTCCACGCGGGAACGGTGTTCGTCGAGCAGCTCGACCAGTGGCATGTCCGCCGCGCTACGTGCGCCCGCCGCGGCCCGCGGCAGCGGGAAGCGCCAGGTAAAGATGGCTCCGCCCATGGGGTTGTCGGTCACATCCAGGCCGCCCTGCATCTGCTCGGACACGTTGCGAACGATATACAGCCCCAGGCCCACGCCTTCCTGACGCCGGCTTTCCCCGGCGCTGAGCTGATGGAACGGGTCGAAAATGCGCTGCTTGTCCGCATCGGCGATACCGATGCCGGTGTCCGAGACGCTGCAGGTGATCGTCGGATCACGACCCCCCACACCCTCGTGAAGCTCCACGCGCACGCTCACCGAGCCACCGGGCGGCGTGAACTTCAACGCGTTGGATGCCAGGTTGGAGAGCACCTGCTCGATGCGCCCGGGGTCCCCGTTGAAGACACCCTCCACGGAGGCATCGCGCGCCAGGCTGAAGGCGATGCGTTTTTCCGCGGCGAAGGGGCGGCACACTGCCCCCACCGTCGCCAGCACCTCGTCGAAAGCGAACGCCTGGTGGCGCAGCGCGAAGCTTCCACCGGCGAACGAGGCGACGTCGAGCACCGCGTTGACCCGGTGCAGGAGGGCGTTGGCATTGGTCGACAGCAGGGCGACCAGGCGACGCTGGTCATCGGTCATCACCGCGGTGTCGATCAGGGACGCCGAATGGATCACCGTACTCAATGGCGTCCGCATCTCGTGGCTCATCATGGAGATGAAACGGTGCTGGGCTTCGCGCGATGCGATCGCCTCGGCGGAGACTTCGCGCAGCGCATCCATCATCCGGTACAGCGTCATCGGCAGGACGATCACCAGGGCCAGCGCATAGAGCGCATAGGCGGGACGCCCGATCCAGTAGCCGTCCGGCGCGCTGAACAGCAGGATCGCCACCGAGGCGGCCACACCGGCGGCGAAAGCGCGACGGCTGTAGCGCACGCCGACCGCGACCGACAGGAAGGGCAGCACGGCGGTCACCGTGATCACCAGCATGAAGGCCGCCTTGAGCAGCAAGGCGACCATGGCGAAATTGGCCACGCTGCCAATCACGTCGACAGGGGTACTCTGCCCTCCCTGCCGCGCGCGGATGAAGAGCATCCACAGGGCGCTGACGGCGAACAGGGCAAGTGCAACCGGGAAAGCGCGATGGGCCTCGAGCGCCATCGTCGTGGGGCCATGGAGCCAGGCCGCGGTCCAGATCACCACGAAACCCAGGACCACGGTACGCATGAGGGAGACGCGGTATTCGTGGAAGCTGGCCACGATCCGGTCGATGCGGGGATTGCGCAGCCGCTCGGCAACCTCGCTCAGCATTACCGGCTCGGGGCGATTCACGCTGCCGCCATCGATCTTCATTCCCGCCCGGTCCGCCCCTCCCCTGATAACTGCCTAGTCTAGGACCTGTGCAGGTGGTGGCAAGTGCAGCGTGCGGCCCCTGGCACCCCGTCATCGGTTACCTATTGCGCCACCGGCGATTCAAGCGGCTTCAGGGGCGGGCTCTGGCGGCCTTCAGCTGGACCCAGGTCGGCGCATGGTCGCTGGCTTTGGGCAGGTCGCGGACCCAGCGGTCGACATTGGCGTCCTTCAGGCGGCCCGCGAGGTCCTTCGACAGCAGCAGATGATCGATGCGCAGGCCCCGGTCACGCGGCCAGTGCTGGCGAAAATAGTCCCAGAACGTGTAGATCCGCTCGTCCGGGTGGATCTTGCGCAGGGCATCGGTCCACCCCTGGGCCAGAAGACGCTCGTAGGCCTCGCGGCTCTCCGGCTGGAGAAGGGCGTCGCGCCGCCAGCCCTTCGGGTCGTAGATGTCCTCGTCCGTCGGGACGACGTTGTAGTCGCCGGCCAGAACAACGGGGTGGCCGCTTTTCATCAAGGCCGCGGCATGGCGCAGGAAGCGCTCGAACCACGCCAGCTTGTAGTCGAACTTGGGCCCGGGCTGCGGATTGCCATTGGGCAGGTACAGGCATCCGACCAGAACCCCATGGGCGGCCGCCTCGAGGTAGCGGCTCTGGGTGTCCCTGGCGTCGCCGGGAAGACCGCGCCGGCTCTCCACCGGGTCGACACCCTTGGCCAGGATCGCGACCCCGTTCCATGAGGATTGCCCCGACCACAGTGCTCCGTAACCGGCGTCGTTGATCGCGTCGACCGGGAAGGCCGCGTCCGTCGACTTCAATTCCTGGAGACAGACGATGTCCGGCGCTTCGCGCTCGAGCCAGGTCAGCAGGTGGTCGAGCCGGGCGCGAATGCCGTTGACGTTGAAGGTGGCGATCTTCATCTGGGAAATGTCGGGCAGGTCGGGTCGACGCCGGGTGAGGGCTCGCTGGCATGAGATTTGCCACGATCCAAGCAAGTGGCCCGTTTGTGCTCGGCAAATACCAAACCACCGCTTCCTTCGAGTTTTTTTTGCGACCTCCGGACGGCCGCCTTCACAGAGTTCATGGCATGTCCGCCAAACCCATAAAATCGCTCAAATACCCATAGTTACATCATTTTCTGCTGCGTCGCGTCATCGCATTTGGACGGCTGGACGGCCATCCAAACGCCTGTTCGAAGCTCTGGACAACTCCAATCGCCTCCTGTAAACCGTGAGACCAGTTCGTTTGGATCGAGGCAAATGAACGTTTAAGCGATGGAGTGCGGGAGGGGGAGTCTTCGGGGCTCCATTTCACGGCGACGGCGGGGGCCTGTCGCTGCGACCCCGTGCTGCCGTCATGTCAGGGTAAATATTTCGGGGAAGGCATGAAAAACCAGTTTCTCTTTCGCAGGAGCGCACTCGCACTGGCGGTATGTACCTGCCTGGGCGGCGTTTCGAGCGTCTACGCGCAGTCCACTACCGGCAGCATCAACGGCAACGTACCGGTTGCCGGCAATGAAACCGTCCTCATCGAGAGCGCCAACGGCTTCCGCCGTGAGGTACCCGTCGACGCGCGCGGCAAGTACGCCGCCAACCAGCTCCCGCTGGGCACCTATACGGTGCGCCTGCAACGCGACGGCGCCACCGTCGACTCGCGCAAGGACGTAAGCCTGCGCGTGGGTTCCAGTACCGACGTGTCGTTCAACGCGCCGGCGGAAGCGGCGAGCACGAGCGCGGATGCCACATCGCTCAGCGGCGTGACGGTGACCGGCACCGCCATGCCCAATATCGACGTGACCGCGGTCGACTCGCGCACCATCATCACGTCCGAGCAGCTGGCCAAGCTGCCACTGGGACGCAGCGCCGAAGCCATCGCGCAGCTCGCACCCGGCGTGGTCATGAACGGCGGCAACTTCAAGAGCGATACCGGCCACCAGATCGCCAGCTTTGGCGGCGCCGCGTCGAACGAGAACGCCTACTACGTCAACGGCTTCAACACGACCGACCCGCTCAGCGCGGTCGGCGGCCTGCAGTTGCCCTACGGTGCGATCGACCAGCAGGAGGTCTATACCGGCGGTTACAGCGCACAGTACGGCCGCTCCGACGGCGGCGTAATCAGCCAGGTGGGCAAGCGCGGTACCAACGAGTGGCACTTCGGCGCCCAGGTGATCTGGCAGCCCGCGTTCGCGCGCGCCGACAATGACAACCTGTATTACACGCGTATTCCCTCGTCCGCGCCGGCCGGCGATCTCTACCAGCCGAAGGACCAGAACCGCCAGTGGATCACCACGGTCAGCGCGTATGCCGGCGGGCCGCTGATCAAGGACAAGCTGTTCTTCTTCGTCGCGGGCGAGTTCGAGAAAACCGGACAGCACAACGTCAACTCGGTGGGTACCAACCCGCCGGCTTCGACCAATACTTACAAGGCGCCCCGTTGGTACACCAAGCTCGACTGGAACATCAACGACAGCAACATCCTCGAACTGACTGGCGCCTCTGACAAGCGCGAAGGCTCGGGCACGCGCTACAACTACGACTACGCCAATCTTCAGCGCACCAACAAGATCGGCGACGTCGACAACACCAAGACCGGTGGCGACCTGTACGTCGGCAAGTTCACCAGCTACGTCACCGACAGCCTGACCATCAGTGCCATGTACGGCCAGATGCAGACGAAGAACTACGACCAGCCGACGAACTACGATCCGACCCTCGCTCGCGTCGACAGCTCCGACCAGCAGAACCCGGCCCTGAACGGCGGTACGGCGATCCACAACAACCAGGTGGCTGACCTCAGCTCGCCCGGTCGTGGCAACAAGTCGACGAACTTCCGTTTCGACGTCGCCTACACCCTCGGCGACCACACGATCTCGGCCGGTATCGACAACGTCAAGTCGCGCGCCGAAGACTTCGGCACGAACAGCCCGGGCCCCGGCTACGCCTGGACCTACGGCAAGACGGACAGCCCCAACACCCCGATCTCCGAAGCGCCGGGCATCAACTTCGTCCCCGCGCCGGCCCTGTTCCCGAACGGCGCAGGCGGCTATTACGTCAGCAAGAACGTGGTCAACAACCTGGTCAACGTTCGTTCCGACCAGCGCGCGCAGTACATCGAAGACAAGTGGCAGGTCACCGACACGGTGCTGCTGTCGCTTGGCCTGCGCAACGACCAGTTCACCGATTACAACCAGTCCGGCCAGGCCTTCATCACGCAGACCAAGCCGCAGTGGGCGCCGCGCCTGGGTGCTTCGTGGGACGTGAACGGCGACGGGTCGTTCAAGGTCTTCGGCAATGCCGGTCGTTATTACCTTGGCCTGCCACTGAACCCGGCAACGGGTGCGGCTGCCGGCTATACCGCGACACAGCAGTACTACACCTATTCCGGCATCGACGCCCTGGGCCGTCCGACGGGCCTGACCCAGATCAGCGGGCCGGTCTCGGCGAACAACTCGTACGGCATTCCGCCCGACCCGCGCACCGTGGCCGGCAAGGGCCTGAAGGCGGAGAACCAGGACGAGTACATCCTGGGCTTCGACAAGACCCTCGGCACCAACTGGGTTTACGGTGCGAAGCTGACCAAGCGCACGCTGCACGCCGCCATCGACGACTTCTGCGATATCGGACTTGTGACGGACAAGGCCGCGGCCCTCGGCTACACCGTTGGCTCGACCAACAGCTGCTACCTGATCAACGGTGGCGCAGCGAATACGTTCACCGTTCTCGATGCGAATGGCATCGCCCGGGAAGTACCGCTCAGCCGTGACGAACTTGGCTTCCCGGCCCTGAAGCGCAAGTACTACAGCCTCGAGACCTTCATCGAGCACAGCTTCGATGGCGTCTGGTACGGCAAGTTCGATTATGTGTTCTCGCGCAGCTACGGCAACACGGAAGGCCAGGCCCGTACGGATACCCGTCAGGACGGCGCCGCCGGCAGCGTCGACTGGGACAACCGCTACGTCATGGAGAACTCCAACGGTCCGCAGGGTAACGACCATACCCACGTCTTCAAGGCGTACGGCTACTGGCAGTTCGCTCCCGAATGGCAGGTCTCGGGCAATCTCCAGGCCGCTTCCGGCGCGCCGGAAGTCTGCACCGGTTACTACGGTCCGGACCACACCGATCCGGTGTCGTACGGCAGCTCGTACCGTTACTGCAACGGCGAACCTTCCCCGCCGGGAAGCCATGGCCGCCTGCCGTGGACCTTCAACCTGGACCTGGGCATCACGTACCGCCCGATGTGGGCCGACCAGAAGCTCGCCTTCTCGGCGAATGTCTTCAACGTCCTCAACGAGCAGCGCGCGATCTTCCGTTACCCGGCAAGCGAAGGCCCGGCCAATACCGTCAACACGATCTACCGCGTACCGCTCTACACGCAGGATCCGCGTTACGGCCGCCTCGCGGTCACGTACGACTTCTAAGAACGCTTAAACCCTTCCAAATCCCTGTGTAGTTCTTGCGCCCCCTTCGGACTCCGACTCCTCCCCAGTCGGTTTCCGAAGCCGGGCGCTCTTTTTTTTGAAGGGAATGTGGGAGCCGCTTCAGCGGCGAAAATCCCACGAAGCAGAGAAGCTGCCGCTCGGATGCCGCTGAAGCGGCCCTCCCAGGTCTGCCGTTTAGCGCGGGCCAGCTGTCTAGCGGGCTTCCCCGGAAGCCGCGACCACCCTTTCGATGTAGCCGAGGATCTCGGCGACGCTGAGTTCGAAGACCCCGGCGTCGCCGTTGTCATATGCCTGGCGCCAGACGGCGTAGCCGTTCTCCCAGGCGGTGTCCGGATCGGCGGCCGGGGTCAGTTCGCGCAGGCTCTTGTCCAGCGTCGTCCGCAGGACCGCGGCGTGATGCATGGCGGGCTGGGCGCCCCCAGGCACGCGGTGGTTACGCAGTTTCACGCCCAGGATGGAGATGTGGAAAACCTCGCCGTCCTCCGGCTCCACCCCCATCTTGCGGATAGCGACCCGGGAGCCGTCCTCACCGGGGCGGTGGTCGTAGGTCCAGACCTGGCCCTCGGCATAGTCGGGCTTCGTCATCGGTAGCACCTTGTTCCATCGGGGATTGGCATCTTAGAGGTTGGGGCCACCGGGGGATATGGATTATCCTTGGCGCCACGACGCGCGAGGCAGCGCGGCCCCGCGGGCCGCTTCCCCAGCTGATCCCCAGGCACCCGCGCATGGCGCGGTAGCTCCGTCACGACGACTTCGAGGTTTGAACAGACCATGGTGGCATTGGCGACCGAGCACGTCATCGACGTGCACCATTGGAACGACACGCTTTTCAGCTTCCGCACCACGCGCGATCCGGGCTTTCGCTTCGAAAGCGGGCATTTCGTGATGATCGGCCTGGAAGTGGAAGGCCGTCCGCTGATGCGGGCGTATTCGATCGCCAGCGCCCATTACGAGGAACACCTGGAGTTCTTCAGCATCAAGGTCCAGGACGGCCCGCTGACCTCGCGCCTGCAGCACCTGAAGCCGGGCGACCCGATCATCGTCAGCCGAAAGCCGACCGGCACCCTGGTACTGAACGACCTGAAGCCGGGCAAGCGCCTGTACCTGCTGGGCACGGGCACGGGCCTGGCGCCGTTCCTGTCGATCATCCGCGACCCGGAGACCTACGAGCGCTTCGACACGATCGTGCTCGCCCACGGCGTGCGCCACGTGAACGACCTGGCCTACTCCGACTATATCGAGAAGGAACTGCCCGAACACGAGTACCTGGGCGAGCTGGTGCGCGAGAAGCTCCGTTACTACCCGACGGTCACCCGCGAAGCGTTCCGCAACCGTGGCCGCATCACCGACGCTATCGCCGATGGCGAGATGGCCCGCACGCTCGGCCTGCCGCAGATCAATCCGGCGGAAGATCGCGTGATGCTCTGTGGCAGCCCCTCGATGCTGGACGATATCTGCGTGCTGCTGGACGGTGAAGGCTTTCAGGCTTCGCCGCGCACGCGGGAGCCGGGGGATTACGTGATCGAGCGCGCCTTCGTGGAGAAGTGATCCGTCTCAGCGCCGGATGCGCCCCTGGCCTTCGTTGTCCCAATAGCCGAAGACCCGTCGCGCGATGAGCTTGTAGAGTCGCTTGCCGGTCGCGCGCCACAGTCGCGAATGGGGTGCCGGCGCGGAGAGGATGGCCCGCTGCCGGGCAGAGAGGCGCTCAGGCGCATATGTGCGCTTGTGCTTGAGCAGGTGACGCAGGTCTTCGCGCGCCAGCAGCCGGAACAGGTTGCCGCGGCGCCCCCGGGTCCAGGCGATCTGGAAATCCACCAGCCCCGGCGATCCATCGTCACGCACCAGCCAGTTCGGCTCCTTGGCGAGGTCGTTGTGCACGATGCCGCGCCGGTGCAACCGGGCGAGCAGGCGCAGGGCGTCGCGGTAGTAGGCGGGGTCCAGCGGCTTGCCCACCTGCATCGGTTCGCCCGCCATGTAGCTGCGCTCGAGCACGCGACCATTCCATGCCAGCAGTCGCGGCACGCCGTCGATGCCGTCGAGCCGGGCCAGCGCACGCGCTTCGCGCGCGGCGGCACGACGCGCGAACCAGCGTGCCCACCAGCGTGCCGCTGCGATATCGCGACGAATGAGCTGCACGCCGCCACGCTGGACACGCTCGATGCGGCCGAGCTCGTCGGCTTTGAGGAGGGTGACGGTTTCCGTCATCGTGTCGTGCACGCGTTTCCTTCGGTTCGTTGACGCTTCCTGTGCCGCAAGAGGGCTACGCTAAGATGCGTAGCCTCGCAGGGAGGAATTGCCGACATGCTGGTGCGACACATCCTGTCGCTGGTCTTTGCCACGGCCGGCCTTGCTGCCTGCCGCGGCGGCGCGGACCGGACGAACGGCGGGGACTCGCCGCCGCCCGCACGGGCGAGCGTCGACAAGGATACCGAATCCGGCCAGGAGGGCCTGTATACGATGGAATTGTCCCTGCCCGACCTGCCGCAGCGGGCCGAACCCCTGCGCGCGACCATCCAGCGGTATGTGGACCGGCAGAAGCGCGCCTTCATGGACAGCCTCGACGCGCCCGGTGCGCGCGAGCGCGCCCGTGAGCTGCCCTGGGACCTCGACCTGGACATCGCCGTCGCCTCGCGCACCGACCGCTTCATCAATGTGCAGGTCGATGGCTCCGCATTTACCGGCGCGGCGCATCCGGCGCCCATCGTCGATAGCTTCACCTACGACATCCAGGCGCGACGCGTCGTCGGCATTCGCGAGCTCTTTGCCGATCCCCACGCGGCCGAAAAGGCCTTCGCCGCCGAGGCCCGCCGTCAGTTGCTCACCGCCCTGGACGACCAGGACGAGCCACTCGCCTCGGACAGCGCGCAGATCGACGCAGGCACCGAACCGGGCAAGGATCACTTCCGTGTCTTCAGCCTGCTCACCGGCCCGGACAACAAGGTGCACGGTCTTACCTTCATCTTCCCGCCCTACCAGGTGGCCTCGTACGCCGCCGGCCCGCAAGCCGTGGACGTGCCCAGCGACGCCTTCTCGGCCTATCTCAAGCCGGAATACCGCGAGGCGTTTCGCTGATGGATCTGTTCCTGTACGTCCTTGCGGCCGCCCTGATCGTCGGCGGCCTGGCGGGCGCGATCCTGCCGATCCTGCCCGGTGTGCCGATGATCTTCGGCGGCATCTGGCTGGCCGCGGCCGTGGACGAGTACCGCCACCTGGGCTGGGGCTGGCTGGTGGCGATCGGCATCGTCGCCACCCTGGGCATCGCCGTGGACTTCGTCGCCGGCTCGCTGGGAGCGAAGAAGATCGGAGCCAGCCCACGGGCGCTGTGGGGCGCCGGCATCGGCACGACCGTCGGCATGTTCTTCGGTCTTCCCGGCCTGCTCATCGGCCCCTTCGCCGGCGCCGTCATCGGCGAGCTGTGGTCGGGCAAGAGCGTCCTGCGCTCGGCGCATGTCGGCGTCAGCACCTGGTTCGGCATGTTGCTGGGGGTTCTCGCCAAGGTCGTGCTGTCCTTCCTCATGATCGGCATGGCGGGTGTCGCGCTGCTCTTCAACTGACCGGTCTTCCGGCACATTGGCGGCAGCCCGGCGCAACGGCTAGTCTCGGCGGATCATCACGGGGGAGAGACCCATGTTCCGACGACTGACCCTGGCCGCTGCCGTCACGTTCGCCATCGGCGCCGTGCATGCGCAGGACACCAAGCCCGCCGACTGGATCGCCCGCAGCAACGCGGATGCCCAGGCACTGCTCGACATCACCGCCCGCTTCAGCCCCGAATCGGCCACCGATATCGGTGTGAAGGGCTACGACGAGAAAACCGCGGACCTTGGCCCCGATACGGACAAACGCCAGCGCGACGCCCTCGTCGCGGCGCGCGCGACGTACGCGCAGCGGTTGGCGGAGGAAAAGAATCCCAACGTCCATCAGGACTTGCAGATCCTGATCAAGCAGATCGACGGCAGCATCAAGGGTCTCGATCTCAACGACAAGTACCTGCTGCCCTGGTACGACGCGGGACAGATCGTCTTCAGTGGCGAGTTCTCGCTACTCAACGAACAGAGCACCGCGGAACAGAACAAGGCCGCGCTCGGCCGCCTGAAGTGCTACGTCGGCATGACGCCGGGCTGCACGCCGCTGGTCGACCAGGCGCGCGCTCGCACCAACGAGAAGCTCAACGACAAGGCCCTGCTCGGACCGGTCAAGGCCGACGTCGAGCAGAAACTCGGCAACACCCAGCGTTACGTCGACGGCATCCGCAAGCTCTTCGTCGAGAAGAAGGTCGCCGGCAGCGACGAAGCCATGGCGAAGCTGGACAAGCAACTGAAGGATTACAACGCCTGGGTGAAGAAGACGGTGCTGCCGCGCGCGCGCACGGACTTCCGTCTCCCCGAGCCGTTGTATGCGTACAACCTCGAACAGGTCGGTCTCGACATCACGCCACGTGACCTGATCGGTCGCGCGCAGCTGGAGTTCATGGAGACCACCTATGCGCTGCAGGCGCTCGCGCCGGTGGTCGCCAAGGCCGAAGGGCTGCCGGACGGCGATTATCGCGATGTGCTCAAGGGCCTGAAGAAGAAGCAGCTGGCCAAGGACAAGGTCGAACCCACGTACCACGAGGTATTGCTGAAGATCGAAGACACGATCCGCAAGCAGCGCATCGTCGAACTGCCGAAACGCCAGATGGCCATGCGCCTGGCCTCCGAGGCGGAGAATGCGCGCACGCCGGCACCGCACATGGACCCGCCGCCCTTCGTCGGCAACACCGGGCAGCGCGGCACCTTCGTGCTAACCTCGGGCAATCCGCCGACCAGCGGCGAGAAGACGCAGGCATACGACGATTTCACCTTCGAGGCCGCGGCGTGGACCTTGACCGCGCACGAAGGTCGACCGGGGCACGAGCTGCAATTCGCCGCGATGGTCGAGCAGGGTGTGTCGCTCACGCGCAGCCTGTTCGCCTTCAACAGCGTGAACGTCGAAGGCTGGGCGCTCTATTCCGAAATGGAAATGATGCCCTACGAGCCACCGGCAGGTCAGTTCATCGCGCTGCAATTCCGCCTGCTGCGTGCGGCGCGCGCCTTCCTCGACCCCATGCTCAACCTCGGCCTCATCGACCGCGACCGTGCACATGACATCCTCGTCAACGACGTCGGCCTGTCAGAGCCGATGGCGCGTCAGGAACTGGATCGCTACACGCTGAACAGCCCCGGCCAGGCCACCGCTTACTTCTACGGGTACACGCGCATCCTGCAGCTACGTGCCGAAACGCAGACCCGGCTGGGCAGGAAGTTCGACCGCAAGGCCTTCAACGATTTCCTGATCGCCCAGGGCCTGCTGCCGCCGGACCTGCTCGGCGAAGCGGTACGCACCCGCTTCATTCCGGAGCAGGAAAAGAAAAAGGGTTGATCGCTTTGTGCTTGTGTAGGGGTCGCTTCAGCGGCGACAGGGTGCTTGAGGAAACCTGGCCCGCTGCCGCGGATTCGCCGCTGAAGCGGCTCCCACAGGGTTGCAGCTGGCACCAGACTCGCCGCTGAAGCGGCTCCCACAGGTTTGCGGCTGGCACCGGATCGCCGATGAAGCGGCTCCTACAGGTCGGCGGCTGGCAACCGATCGCCGATGAAGCGGCTCCTACTGGGTAAGGATCGCTGGCGATTGGTCGCTTAACGCATTCGGTTCCGCGGTGGATCAGTGGCCGGGTGCGTCGGGGATGACGTAGAGCAGAATGGCCAGGAAGTGCAGCACGCTGCCGGCAAGCACGAACAGGTGCCAGATCGCGTGGTGGTAGGGCAGCCGCCGCGCCATGTAGAAAGGCACGCCCAAGGTATAAGCCAGACCGCCGGCGAGGAGCAGCAACAGCCCGCCGGTTTCCACGTTCTCGCGCAGCGGCTCGATCGCGATCACCGCGACCCAGCCCATCAGCACGTACATCGCCACGGCCGCCTTGCGATAGCGCTTGAGCATGCCCAGTTCGGCCAGGCTGCCGACGATCGCCAGCGTCCAGATCATGCCGAACAGGCCCCAGCCCCATGCCCCCGGCAAGGCCAGCAGGGTGAACGGCGTATAGGTGCCGGCAATCAGCAGGAAGATCGCGATGTGATCGAAGGTGCGTAGCACGCGCTTGGCGGCCGGGCCGGGGATCGAGTGATACAGCGTCGAGGCCGTATACAGCAGGATCAAGGTGCCGCCGAAGACCGAGCTGGCGACCACCGCGCGCGGGCCGCCGTACATGGCCGAGAACGCGACGAGGATAGCCAGCCCGGCAATGCTCAACACCAGGCCGATGGCGTGGATCACGCTACTGGCGACTTCCTCGGCGAAGGGATAGCTGGGCTGCGCGATTTCGGTGGCCATGACGATTCCGGACGACGCAAAGATCCGAGGGTAACCGATGCCACCGCTCGTTGCGAAACGCTCGCAATTGGGTAGCCGCCGCAGACGGTCATTGACCTCGCGCGCCGCACGTTGTTCCATGGGCCATGACACTCGAACTGCTCCTGCACATCGGTCGTCTTCCTCCGCAGGGTGCCGGCCTGCGCGCCGCCCTGGCCATCGCCACGCGTATCGACGCCAGGCTCGATGCCATGCACGTGGTGGACCTGCCCGCGGCGGCCTTCACCGTGCCCGAAGCGGTACCGATGCAACTGGACGCGGTGCGCCAGCGCGCGACGGACGCGAAGGCGGTCGGCACGGACTGGTCGCAGCTGCTCCAATCCCGCGGCCTCAAAGGCAACTGGCGGGTCGGCAACGGCGACACCGTCACCCTGCTCTGCCATGCCTCGGCCGGCTACGACATGCTCGTGATGGAACGTTCGTCGACGATGCGCGGCGACGCGCCGGTCGGCTTCGGGGTCGTCTCCCGCACGGTCTTCGGCGCCAGCCGGGGCGTGCTCGTGGTGCCGGAGGCGGCGCCGGTGGAGACCCTTGGCGAACACGTGCTGGTGGCCTGGAGCGGTAGCCGCGAGTCCGCGCTTGCCGTGCGTTCGTCGCTTCCGTTGCTGCGCAAGGCAGCCCGGGTCACCGTCATCGACGGCAGCCGCGATGAAGACCTCGACACCTGTGCGCTACCCGATACCGATATCTGCGGCTGGCTCGACACCCATGGGGTGAAGGCCGAAGTGCGCAGGCTGGATGCGGCGGCGCAGGCTTCGCCCGGTCCGGCCTTGCTCGACCTCGCCCACCAGGAAAAGGCGGACCTGATCGTGATGGGCGCCTGGGGGCGGTCGCGGTTGTCGGAGATGGTGCTGGGCGGAACCACCCGGTTCCTGTTCATGCAATCGGATGTGCCGATGCTGGTGGCGCATTGAGGTTCCGTCAGGGGTAACGAAAAGCCATCTAAACGGCCAGCTTGCAAGTTCCTTCGAAGCCTGCCTACTCTGCAACCGGACCTGAACACGATCCCCGCCGGTCCCCACCGGCCGTGTTCCCGACCGCGCCTTACCTTCCCCCACGTTGCAGGAGGTGGCTCATGTCGTTCGCTCGTCCGCAGTCCCTGGCCGGGATTCACCCGGATACCGTCCGCATCGTCGCCATGAGTGCGGCCATCGCGCTCAACGCCGCCGCGCTTATCGCCGTCATGCGACCGATGGTCGCCCAGATGGCGGACACGCCCCCGTCGCCCAAGACCTTCGTCCTGCAGTTCGTCGAACCACCGCCACCCGTGAAGCCGCCACCGCCGATCGAGCTCGAACGGTTGCCGACGAAGGCGCCCGTCGTCACGCACGTGCAGAAGCAGGTCGAAGCACTACCGGTCGTCGCGCCGCCCGTCGCTTCCGACGAGGGCTCGGTGCCGATGACTCCTCCCGCGGCGGCGGTCGATACGGTGTCGCCGCCGGCCGTGCAGGCCGGGCCGGTCGAGGCCACCCTGGCCTACGTATCCGCGCCCGCGCCGAGGTATCCCGCCCAGGCCATTCGCGGGCACATGCAGGGCACGGTGACGCTACGCGTGCTGGTCGACGAGACAGGCAAGCCGCTGGAGGTGATCGTCGAGTCCAGCAGCGGCCATGAACTGCTCGACCGGGCGGCCCGCGACCAGGTGCTGGCGAGGTGGCGCTTCCAGCCGGCGCAGGCCAACGGACACCAGGTCCGGGCCTGGGCGCGCATCCCGGTGACCTTCGACCTCCGGAGTATCTGAGGCCGGGCGAGGAACGCCCCGGCACGGGCCGGGGCGTTCCGGTCAGCGCTGTGCCGCCGGCATCACGACCACGTCCGGGCGGCGCGACGACCGCGCGATGGCCCAGACGATGAAGGCCAGGAAGGCGACCGGCAGCAGGACAGGCAGCAGGGCCAGGGCGACGACGGGCGCCACCACCAGCATCGCCACGCCGCCGATGACGGCGCTGAGGACGCCGCCGACGATGCTGAAAACACCGCCGATGATGCCGAACACCAGCTTCAGCACTGCGCCGAGCAGCGCGAAGACCAGCCAGAAACCGACGGCAAGGACGACGAGCGAGGTGAGGACGATCATGGCTTTACTCTCCGTGGGACGACAGCCGCCAGGGGGCGGTTCCGACAGTTCGATGCGGCCTGCGCGGGAACAGTTTAAAGCGCTTTGCGAAAGTCCCGGGTTACGACTGTTTAACGGGACCCATGCTCCACTTCCCGCCAGTTGATTCATTGGACGGCCTTGGGCCATGGGTAAGCGTTCTTCCATCATCAAGACCTTGCGGGACATCGCGCTCGATCATTCGGACGTGGAGCACCCCGACCTCGCCTCCATGGGGCGTGAGATCGGCCGGGTGCTGCACGTCCGCCACGCCGACGTTATCGACGCGCTGGGGCCGTTGCGCGAGCGCCGTCGCGGCTTCGAACGCTGGATGGTGGCCGAACGCGCCCGTCCGGACGTCAGCATCCTCGTGTTGGCGTGGCCTCCGGGCTATGCCACGCCGGTGCACGACCACGGTGGCCTGTGGGGCCTGGAAGCCATGATCGCGGGCGCCCTCGAAGTGGAATCCTTCGACAAGGACGACGCCGATCATTCGCTGCGCAGCATCGGCCGCACCTGGCTCGGGCCCGGCGATGCGACGTGGTTCGAAGCCACGGAAGCGCACGCCCATCGCTGCCGCAATTTGTCGCGGCACGACACCGCGCTCACGCTTCACGTGTACGGTGGCGATCTGGCACAGTACCTCGCGTATGAGCAGCCCGGTCCTTCGGGACACTGGATCGCGCGACCGAGGCAATCGATTATTGCGGGACGCCTGACGGCCTGACGGTCTAACGGCCCTCCACCCCTAACCCAAGGGCGAAGGACCAAAGCATGTTTCATAAAGTCGCCATCATCGGCGGTGGCGCGGCAGCGGCGACGCTGGTGAGCGAATTGCTGGAGCGTCGTACGCCCCGGCCGTTGCACCTGAACTGGTATGCCGGCGCCGCGGGCGCCGGGCGCGGCGTCGCCTATGGCACGCCATCGGAACGCCACCTGCTCAACGTCCGTGCCGCTTCCATGGGCATGTTCGTCAGCAAGCCGGGCGGATTCCTCGAATACGCGCAGGCGCTGAATCCGGCCGTGAAGGGTTCGGATTTCCTGCCGCGCCGAATGTACGGCGACTTCCTCCAGTCGCGTGTCGAGCAGGCGGTCAAGAACGCCAGCTCGTTCGGCCACGATGTGAACGTCATACCGTTCATGGCCGAGTCCCTGGTGCCGTCCAGTGAAGGCGTCACGATCGGCTACGGCGACGAAGTCGCGCAGGCGGAGGCCGCCGTGTTGGCGATCGGTTCGCTGCCTCCTCGCCCGCTGCCGGGCGTGGAAGACGCCGCGATCGCCAGCGGCCGTTACGTGACCGATCCCTGGCCGTATCTGGTTTCGGCGCCGGTGGACGAACGGCCGTTGCGCGTACTGGTGATCGGTCTTGGCCTCACGGCCGTCGACGTCCTTCTCGAACTCTCCGCGCGCTGGCCGAACGCCGCGTTCACCGCCCTCTCGCGTCACGGCAAGCTGCCCGAGCCGCACCTGGCTTCCGCATCCGCACCCGGCGACGACGACGGCGACCTGGTCGAGACCATGCGCGACGACCCCAACCTGCGCATGTGGATGCGCGCCCTACGCGACGCGGCGGCGCAGGCCGAGGACTGGCGGACCCTGGTCGACGGTCTGCGTCCACACACGCAATCGCTATGGGCCGATCTGCCCGAGGCCGAGCGCGCACGCTTCCTGCGTCACGCACGCTGGGCATGGGAACGGGCGCGCCACCGCATGCCGCCGCAGGTGGCGAGCGCCATCGCGGGGCTGGAACGTGCCGGCCGCCTCACTCGCGGACGCGGACGGATGCGTAGTGTCTCGCTGTCCGTCGAGGGTGCTCTCGATGTGAGGCGCGCCCTTCCGGGCGGCGGTGAAGCCGTGGAATCCTACGATATCGTGATTCAGACGGTCGGTCTGAACACCGACACGCTGCGTACGGAGCACCGCCTGGTGCGGCAGCTGGTGATCGACGGGCTGGTGAAGCCGGACCCGCTGGGCCTGGGTTTCGCCGCGCTGCCCGATGGACATCTGCTCGACGGCAATGGCCGTCCGCGTTCGAACCTGTTCGCGGTCGGCAGCCTGCTGCGCGGTGCGCTGTGGGAATCCACGGCCATCCCGGAAATCCGCAAACAGGCGCAGAGCGTGGCCAACATGCTCATGGCCGAGAGTGCCGAGCGCGCGCACGCGCGCTAGGCACCCTGTCGCCGGTCTCCTCTCAGGCAAACCCTGCGAGGACGACCTTGCCGATCGTCTTGCCGCTCTCGAGCATGGCGTGCGCCTTGCGCAGATTGGCCGCGTCGATGACACCGACATGCTCGCGCATCGTCGTCTTCACGACGCCCGCATCCACCAGGTTCGCCGCCTCGTCGAGGATGCGGCCCTGTGCGGCCATGTCCTCGGTGTGGAACAGCGAGCGCGTGTACATCAGCTCCCAGTGCAGGGAGAGGCTCTTGCGCTTCATCAGGCGAATGTCGATCGGCTCGGCAGGATCGTCGATCAGGCCGAACTTGCCATGTGGCTTGAGCAGCTCGACCAACGCCGGGAAATGCTCTTCGGTACGCGTCAGGCTCAGCACATAGTCGACACCATCCGGCGCGACCGCGCGCACCTCGTCGACCAGCGACTTCGAGTGGTCGATCACGTGGTGCGCGCCCATCGCCTCGACCCACTCACGCGTTTCCGGACGCGACGCCGTGCCGATGACGGTGAGGCCGGTAAGCCGCCGCGCAAGCTGTACGGCGATGGATCCCACACCGCCCGCGGCGCCGACGACCAGCAGGGTCGCGGGGCGGCCCTGCGCGCCGTGCGGAATACCCATGCGCTCGAACATCAGCTCCCACGCCGTCACCGTGGTCAGCGGCAGCGCCGCCGCCTCGGCCATGCTCAGCGTGGACGGCTTGCGTCCGACGATGCGCTCGTCAACCACGTGGAATTCGCTGTTGGCGCCCGGGCGGTCGAGCGCACCGGCGTACCACACGGCGTCGCCCACCTTGAAGCGCCGCACTTCCGGACCGACCGCGACCACGGTGCCCGCCACATCCCAGCCAAGCACTTTGTCGCTGCCTTCCGGGTCGGTGTTCCTGCGGATCTTGGTGTCCACCGGATTCACCGAGATCGCCTCGACCTTCACCAGCAAGTCGCGGCCGCGCGCCTCGGGCCTGGGCAGCTCGACATCGAGCAGGCTCTGCGGATCGTTCACGGGAAGCGGGGTGCGATAAGCGACGGCTTTCATGGGAGCTCTCCTGGAAGTCAGGCGCCTTCGGTCACGGACGTCATGGGACGGCGGCGCTCGAGCGCAATACTGGCCATCGTAGCAAGGAGCCCGGCCACGGTGACCGCGGCACCGGTCAGGCTCACCGCCGGCATCGAGTAGCCCGCGGCAAGCACGGCGCCGCCGAGCCACGCGCCGCCCGCATTGCCCAGGTTGAATGCAGCGATGTTCAGCGTGGAAGCCAGGTTCGGTGCGTCGCCGGCCACGTGCACCACGCGCGATTGCAGCGGGGCGATGGTGGCGAAGGCGGCGATACCCCACAGGAACACGGTGACGATGGAGGCGATCGTCGAATGCATGGTCCAGGCAAAGGCGACCAGCAGCGCCGTGAGCACGACGAGGATGCCCATCAGGGACGGCATCAGCTTCCAGTCGGCGAGGCGCCCACCAAGCATGTTGCCGATGGTCGTGCCGATGCCGAACAGGATCAGCACGGCGCCGGTCCAGTGCGGGCTCACATGCGACTGTTCCTGCAGGATCGGTGCGATATAGGTGAACACCGTGAACACGCCACCGAAGCCGAGCACCGTCATGCCCAGCGCGATCAAGGCCTGCGGCTCGCGTAGCACGCGCAGTTCGCGGCGCATGTCCGGCGCCTTGAGGTCGGGCAGCGAGGGAACGAAGCGAACCACGCCCAGCGCGGCGATCACGCCCAGGCCGGTGACCGCCCAGAACGTCGAGCGCCAGCCGGCCCATTGGCCGAGGAAGGTGCCGAAGGGAACGCCGAGCACGTTGGCCAGGGTCAGGCCGGCGAACATCAGCGCGATGGCGCGCGCGCGTTGGTTGGCCGGCACCAGATGCGCGGCGACCACCGCACCGATGCCGAAGAACGAGCCGTGACAGAAGGCGGCAACCACACGGGCCACCATCAGGATGTCGTAGTTCGGGGCGATGGCGCACAAGGCGTTGCCGAGGATGAACAGGCCCATCAGGAGCAACAAGGCGTGCTTGCGCTCCATCGTCGCGGTGAGCGCGGCAAGCAACGGCGCACCGACGGCGACACCCAGGGCGTAACCGGAGACGAGCATGCCGGCGGAAGGGATGCTCACTTTGAGGTCGGTAGCGACCTCCGGCAGCAGGCCCATGATCACGAACTCGGTGGTACCGATCGCGAACGCGGCCACGGCCAGTGCCAGCAAGGGCAGGCGGGACGAAGAGGAGTTCATGGGTTAGGCTCGTAGGAAGCGATAACGTGGATTGTCCGCCCCAGGCCCTTATGCACATACACCCGCACGCGACAAAGACTCTTGCCGCAGAATTGAAGATCGGGGTGCCAAGCCCATGATCGGTTCAATGATCGCCATCGCCGCACTGACCCTGCACGCGGCGGGAATCTTCGCCGCCATGCACGCCGTGATGCATACGCGCACAGCCCAGGGGGCGTTCGCCTGGGCGCTCGGGCTGGTCTTGCTGCCCTACGTCACCCTGGTCCCCTACTTTTTCCTCGGCGCGAGCCATTTCGGCGGCTATGTGGACTTGCACCGTCAGCGCCAGGCCCGCTTTTTCATGCTCCACGAGGAAGCCGAAGTTTCCGCCCGGCCCGGCCTGCTCCCGGTTACCGCGTCGGTCAGCGACCCACGCTACGATGCCATCGGCCGCATGCTGAAGACAGCCATGCATGGCGGCAACGGCCTGTCGCTGCATATCGATGGCGAGGATGCGTTCAAGGCCATGTTCGCCGCCATCGCCCGGGCGGAACACTATGTGCTGGTGCAGTTCTTCATCATCCATGACGACGTGCTGGGCCGGCGCCTGCGCGACGCCCTGCTCGAGCGCGCGGCGGCCGGCGTCGAGGTCTGCCTGCTCTACGACGGCATCGGCAGCCACGACCTGCCGGCGAGCTACGTCGACGCACTTCGCGACGGCGGGGTCACCGCGCGCCGCTTCGCCACGCGCCGCTGGCGCAACCGTTTCCAGCTGAACTTCCGCAATCACCGCAAGGTGCTCGTGGTCGACGGCATCCGTGGCTTTGTCGGCGGCCTCAACGCCGGCGACGAATACCTCGGTGCGAAGCCGCCGCTCTCCCCCTGGCGCGACACGCACATGGAGATCGAAGGACCCGCCGTGGCCGACCTGCAACGCGTCTTCGCCGAAGACTGGTACTGGGTCACGGGGGAGCGACCGCCGTCGTCGCCGCCGCCGGAACGTTGTGGCCGCGCCCATACGATGATCGTCGCGACGGGTCCGGCCGACCGCCAGGAAAGCTGCTCGCTGTTCTTCACCCAGGCCATCCACGCAGCGAAGAAGCGCGTATGGATCACCACGCCCTACTTCGTGCCCGACCAGTCCGTGTTCGGTGCGCTGCGCCTGGCGGTGTTCCGCGGCGTGGACGTGCGCATCCTCTTCCCCAGCCGCCCCGACCATCGCACCGTGTTCATGGCCTCCACGCTCTATGCGCACGAGGCAACGCTGGCCGGCATCCGCATGTTCCGTTACCAGCCCGGCTTCATCCACCAGAAGGTGATGCTGATCGACGACGACACCGCCGTGGTCGGCAGCATGAACCTGGACAACCGCAGCTTCCGCCTGAACTTCGAGATCTCCGCGTTGAACGTGGACGAGACTTTCGCCGGCGATGTCGAAGCGATGCTGACCCACGACTTCGCGCAATCGGAAGAGGTCAACGAGAACGACTACAAACGCCTGACTTATCTGCAGCGCGTGGCCTTGCACGTCGCCCGCCTGTTCGACCCCGTCCTCTAGCGCCGGGGCGTCCCTGCCCGCTGCCGCGGGATCGCCGATACATCGGCTCCTACCTCAGACTGGAACCATCCGCATGCTGCGTACTCTCGCCTTCCTCTCCGCCATGGTCGTCACCGGCGCGGCGTCCGCCGCTCCCGCGCAGCTCGTCGAGCGCAGCGTGGACATCCAAGGCAAGAGCTACCGCTACCAGGTCTTCGTCCCCGCCGATGTCGAAGGCAAACGCCCTGCCGTCGTCCTGTTCCTGCATGGCAGCGGCGAACGGGGAAGCGACAACCAGGCGCAGCTTTCGCAGGGCCTGCCGCCCTGGCTGAAGCAGCACATGGATTTCCCCGCTGTCGTGGTGATTCCGCAGGCGCCGAACGATACCGAGTGGACCGACAAGGCCGATGCCGACATGGCCCTCGCCGCGCTCGAGAAGAGCGTGAAGGAGTTCCATGGCGACCGTAAACGCCTCTACCTGACCGGTCTGTCGATGGGCGGCTTCGGCTCGTGGCAGATCGCCGCCGACCACCCGGGCATGTTCGCCGCGGCCGCGATCATCTGCGGCGGTGTCGAGGCGCTGCCCGACGACGGTCGAAACCTCTACGTCCACGGCGTGCCGAAGGGCGACGACGCGTACGCATGGGTCGCCAAGAAGGTCGGCAAGCTACCGGTGTGGATCTTCCATGGCGGTGACGACAACGTCGTGCCGACCGAGCAGTCTCGCCGGATGAACGCCGCACTGCTCAAGCGCCATGCCGAAGTGAAATACACCGAGTTTCCCGGTGTGAATCATGGTTCGTGGGAGAAGGCGTACGCCACGCCGGATCTGTGGGACTGGATGTTCAGCCACGAAGCCTGAAGAAGACCTTCCGTGGGAGCCGATTCATCGGCGGTCAGGACGAGCGCATGCCCGCCAACAGACGCTTCAAGCCGCCGGAGAACATTGCCCAACCAAGGCAAGCGCCGATCAGCGCGCCGACGATGTCGAAGAACACGCGCAGGCCGATCGCGTCGGGATCGTGCACGGCGGCCAGCTTCAGCTGTAACAGCGTCAGCGACTGCAGCGGCGCCATGGTGAAGTAAAGCAGGTCCCACATATCCTGGCCGCCACCGAGCGCCACGGTGAGGACGAAGGCGATGGATATTTCCTTGCCGTCGCTCCAGCCGTTGCTCTTGCCGGCGAACGCATGCAGCAACGCGTAGACGACGATGCCGGCCAGCAGCGCGATGCCGCCCGATTCGAGCGCACCGATAATGCCAAAGCCCATCCAGCTGCGATCGTACGGCATGAAGAAGACTCGTGAGGGATCAGGCAGCCATTATGCCCGTGCGTTGGCCCGTTGATCGCGCGGCGACGGATCGCGGCCGAAACGCAGGTACAACGACACGGAAAGGATCGCGGCGGCCAGCGAGGCGAAGCCCGCCAGCAGGAAAATCGCCGGGTAGTCGTACAACCCTGCGATCCATCCACCGACCGGGCCGGTAAGGCCCAGCGCCACGTCGAGGAATACCGAATAGGCGCCGAGCGCGGCACCACGGTTGTGCGTGCTGACCCGGCCCACGGCCTCCACGCCCAGCGCGGGGAAGACCAGGGCAAAACCGGATCCGGTCAGCGCCGCACCGGCCAACGCGGCGTGCGGTGTCGTGCCCAGCCAGAGCAGGATCAGCCCCAGGCATTCCACCACCAGCGAGACGATGGCGACACGATAACCACCGAAGCGATCGATGGCGTTACCGAAAATCAGCCGGATGCCGATGAAGCAACCACCGAAGACCGAAAGCGACAGTGCCGCGTCCGCCCACTCGCGGCTGGCGTAATACAACGCCACGAAGGTGGACAGCGAACCGAAGCCGATCGAACCCAGCGCCAGGCCCACGCCGTACGGCATCACGCGCGTCAGCACGCTCTTGAACGGCAGGCGTTCGCCGTGGCTCGGCGCCACGCGTGCCTTCGTGAGCGCGAACGGCAACGCGACCAGGCCAAGCGCGAAGGTGAGGATGCCCAGCGAAATGAAGCCATGGTCCCGTGCCAGCATCACGCCCAGGGGCGCGCCAACCGCGATACCGCCGTACGTGGCGATGCCGTTCCAGGAGATCACCCGCGCCGTGTGTTCGCCGCCGATACCGCCGATGCCCCAGGTGATGGAGCCCGTGCTCACCCAGCTCTCGGCGAAACCGAGGCCAAGACGGCTGAGCAGGATCAGCGTGAGCGACAGCGCCGGAATCTTCGGCACGATGGCACCCAAGGCGAGGAACAGGCCCGAGATCGCCAGCACTACGAGGCCGGCGGTGACGGTTCGCTTCGGACCCATCGCGTCCGCCATGCGTCCGGCATGCGGCCGGCTGAGCAGGGTCGCAAGATACTGCGCACTCACGGCAAGGCCGGCAATGATCGTGGAGTAGCCCAGATCCAGGTGCGCGAAGCCCGGCAGGACGGCAAGCGGAATGCCGATGCACAGGTAGCAGACGAAGGAGAAGACGACCGACGACAGGATGCGCGCAGTCACGGCGAAGCGCCGGCCGCGGGTGGGAACTAAGGGAGGAAGAGACATGGCCTGGGATTATACCGTGGCGTTGCTGCGCTGCGTCATTGGGCGTTTATGAAGGGATCTTCATGCGGGGTTTCGCGAGCACCCATCGCCGCTGAAGCGGCTCCCACAACGAGCAGACCTTCGGGAAACCGCGGCCTTGTGGGAGCCGATTCATCGGCGAACCGGCGGCAGCCGGCCAGTCCGCCGCCGACCCACCCACATCAATCCAGCACCACCGGCTGCCCGCTCTGCAACGACTCCCTCAACGCAATGGCGATCCGCGTCGCCTCCACCGCATCGTCCATCGTCAGTTCGAACGGCGTGTCGTCCAGCACCGCATCGACAAAATGCTTCGCCTGGGTCACGAACGCCGGGGCGAAACGCTCGTAGAACGAAGGCAACACCGTATTGCGAACGCCATTGGCATCGGCGATCTCGACCCGATCGGCGCGCGGATTGCGGCCCACGCTCAAACGCCCCGCCGTGCCGGTGATGTCCGTATGGGTGTCGTGCCCATGGGCCTGCGTGCGCGACGCGTAGAACATCGCCATGCGGCCACCCTCGAATTCGACGATGGCGATGCCGTTGTCGACATCGCCCATCGCTTCCAGTGGCGGATACATCGCCACCGTGCCGGCCGAATAGACCTTCTTCGCTTTCGGACGTCCAAGCAGCCAGCGTGCGAGGTCCACATCGTGCACGCTGCAGTCGAGGAAGATGCCGCCGCTGGTGGGCGCGAACTTCAGGAAAGCGCCACTCGGATCGGCCAGGTCGGTGGTCTGCGAATAGACCAGGAAGGGACGGCCGATACCGCCGGCTTCGATATGCTGGAACGCATGCCGGTAGCTTTCGTCGAAGCGGCGGACGAAACCGACCATCGCGCGCTTGCCCGCCTTCGCCGCATGTGCGGCGGCGCGACGGCAATCGTCAAGCTCCAGCGACAACGGCTTCTCGCAGAACACGTGCTTGCCCGCATCGAGCGCCTGCTCGATCTGTGCCGCATGCAACGAGGTTGGCGTGACCAGGAAGACCGCGTCCAGCGAGGGATCGGCCAGCATCGCCTCGTAGTCGTTGTAGATCGTGGGCACGTCGAGCGTATCGCGCGCCCAGGCACGCTCGCTCTCGACGGGGCTGCACACGGCAGCCAGCTCCGCCCGCGGGATGGCACGGGCGAGGTTTTCGGCGTAACGCTGGCCAAGCCGGCCGAGGCCGGCCAGGCCGATACGGAGGGAAGTCATGAAGGGCGCTCCGCGTCAGATGTTCACGGCCACGACCTGGCCTTCTCGCCAGGAACGGGCGGCGGCTTCGGCCAGTTCGAGTGCCTTGATGCCATCGGCGATGGTGGTGCGCACCGGCGTGCCGGCGGCCAGCGCATCGAAGAAATGCGCGATCTCGGCGGCATAGGCCTCGCGATAGCGCTCGAGGAAGAAATGCTCGGGCAGATCGTGGGCGATGTTCTTCGACGTGTGCGAGACCACCTGGGTCGGCGCGACGTTGCCGGCCTGGAGCATGCCCTTGCTGCCCAGCACTTCGAAGCGCTGGTCGTAGCCGTAGGCGGCGCGACGCGACGTATTGATCTGGCAGAGCTTGCCGCTCTTCGTGCGGATGGTGACGGCCGTGGTGTCGATGTCGCCCGCGGCTTCGATCGCCGGGTCGGTCAGGCAGCTGCCGGTGGCATGGACGCTCACCGCTTCGTCGTCGAGGATCCAGCGGAAAATATCGAAGTCGTGAATCAGCATGTCCTTGAAGATGCCGCCCGAACTCTTGATGTAGCTCACCGGAGGCGCGCCCGGATCGCGGCTGGTGACGACCAGCAGTTCCGGCGTACCAACCTCACCCTCTACCAGGCGCTTCTTCAAGGCCGAGAAGGTCGGATCGAAGCGGCGCTGGAACGCGATCATGCAGACCACGCCGGCCTTCTCCACCGCGGCCTGGCAGGAACGCGCGCGCTCCACGTCCAGGTCCACCGGCTTTTCGCAAAAGATCGCCTTGCCCGCGGCGGCGGCGCGATGGATCAGGTCGGCGTGGGTATCGGTGCTGGAGCCGATGACGACGGCACCGACGGCCGGATCGTTCAGGGCTTCATCCACCGTGGCGACCTTGGCGCCATGCTTGTCCGCAAGTTCCTGCGCCGATGGCGCGTGCACGTCGACCACATAGCGCAAATGCGCTTCGGGGTGACGGGCGACGTTGCCCGCGTGAATCTTGCCGATGCGACCGGCACCGAAAACGGCAACTTCAATCATCGTATTCTCCTCGGGGAAGTGTTTCTTCAACTGTGAGTTCGAGCCGGTAGGCCAGCGCGACGAACAGCGCCTGGCACAGGCACATGGTGCTGGTGAGGCCGCGGAACGCGAACGCGCTCCCCTCCTTCACCTTGAGCAGGACATCCGAATGCCGGGCCAGCGGACCGAGATCGCTCTCGGTGATGGCGAGCACGCTGGCCTTGTGCTGTTGCGCCACACGCATCGCGTACAGGGTTTCCTTGCCGAACGGTGGGAAGCTGATGGCGATAAGCGCATCGCCCTTGCCCATGCTGCGCAATTGTTCACGAAACATGCCACCGAGGCCGCTCACCAGGTGCACGCGTTTCTGCGTGTGCTGTAGCGCATAGGCGATATACGTGGCGATGGCGAACGAGCGGCGCACACCCATCACGTAGATATTCTCCGCCGTGGCGAGCATATCGACGGCTTTCTGGAACCGTGCCTCGTCGAGTTCTTCGGCCAGTTCGTCCAGGCCGGCGCGACTGGCATCGATGAAGCGCGAAGCGATCTCCACCGCCGGCATGGCCGAGGCGCGATTCTTGATGACGCTGCGGATGCGTTGCTGGTAGCTGCGCGAAGGCGAGGTCTGCGCGGTGAACGCATCGCGGAACACCGATTGCATCTCGGTGAAGCCGCTGTAACCAAAGCGCTGGGCGAAACGGACCACCGCCGACGCATGCACCCCGCAGCCTTCGGCGATCTCACCGACGCGCTGGACCATGATCGAACTCCGATGTTCCTCAAGGTATCGGGCGACGCCCTGCAACTGGCGCGGCAGGGCCTCGAACTCCTCGGCGATGCGCTGCATGAGGGCATCGGCTTCGCTGCGTTTGGCCATCGTGCACTCCTGTAGGGACCGGGCGCATTGAAGCACGCGATGGAACATATTTTCCATTTATTTTTTTGCTGCAATGCAAATTGCAACGCCGGAACAGCGGGTCCATGCTCGGTCCGCTTTCGGCAAAAAAGCGGCCCTACGGCCGCATCGCGATTCGACACCCGTCCGGCCGGTAGACCCGGTCTCCTGTGGAGGCAATATGCGATCCAAACTGATTCAAGCCACCCTGGCTGCAGCCCTTGCCCTCGGCCTCGGTCTCGCCGCCCCCGCCTCCCAGGCGGCCCCGGGCGACCGATACGTCCTGGTTACCCACGCCGCCGACTCCGACTCCTGGTGGAACACCATCAAGAACTCGATCAAGCAGGCCGGTGAAGACTTCGGCGTCGATGTGGACTACCGCGGTTCCGGAAACGGCGACCTGAGCGAAATGGCTCGCCAGCTGGAATCGGCGGCCGCGCGCAACTACCAGGGTGTCGCCTTCGATATCGCCAGCTTCGCGGTGCTCAAGTCCCCCGCCGCCAAGGTCTCGGCCAAAGGCATTCCCATCGTCACGATCAACTCGGGCACGCCGGACGAGAGCAAGAAACTCGGCGCGATCCTGCATGTCGGCCAGGGCGAGTACGACGCAGGCAAGGCCGCGGGTGACCGCGCCAAGGCCGCCGGTGTCACCAGCTTCGTCTGCGTGAACCATTACGCCACCAACAACGCCTCGTTCGAGCGCTGCCAAGGGTTCGCCGACGCGATCGGCGTGAAGGACTGGCGCAAGACCTCGATGATCGACACCGGCATGGACCCGACCGTGGTCGCCAGCAAGGTCAGTGCCTACCTGCGCAGCAACCCGAAGACCCAGGCCATCCTGGCCCTCGGCCCGAACGCCGCCGAGCCGACCATCAAGGTGGTCAACGACATGCACCTGGCCGGCAAGATCAACTTCGGCACCTTCGACCTCTCGCCCGCGATCATCGCCGGCATCAAGTCCGGAACCATCCAGTATGCGATCGACCAGCAGCCCTACCTGCAGGGCTACATGGGCATCGCCGCGCTGGTGATCGCGCATGACCAGAAAACCAACGACCCGGCAAAGATCATCGCCACGCTCAAGGCCAACCCGAAGTTCCAGGCCCGGCTGAAGCAATACGACCTCCATCCGGTCTACACCGCCACGGGCGTCAGCTCGGGTCCCGCGTTCGTCACCAAGGACAACGTGGCGACGGTCGAGAAGTACGCCGGCACGTACCGCTAAGCGATCCGAAGGACCCACGCCATGAGTGCCATCAACGAGAGTGTCACGAACATGATTGAACCGAAATCCACGGACGAACGCGTACGCAAGCTTTCACCGTGGCGCATCCTGCTCGACCGGCCCGAACTGGGGTCCATCGCGGGCACGGTGCTCGTCTTCGCCTTCTTCGGCGTCTTCGCCGGCGGTTCGGGCATGTTCGCGCTCGATGGCATCATCAACTGGGCCCAGGTGGCCGGCTACCTCGGCATCATCGCCGTGGGCGCCTGCCTCCTCATGATCGCCGGCGAGTTCGATCTGTCGATGGGTTCGATGATCGGATTCGCCGGCGTCATGGTGGCCATTCCCCCCATGTACCTCGGCTGGCCTCTCTGGGCCGCGGTGATCTTCGCCTTCGTCGGCTCGATGGCGCTGGGCGCGCTCAACGGCTACCTGGTCGTGCGCACCAGGCTGCCGTCGTTCATCGTGACGCTGGCTTTCATGTTCATCCTGCGTGGCCTCACGCTGGTCCTATCGACCAGCTTCGCCAACAGCACCATCGTCAGTGGCATCGGCGACAAATTCAACGACGATCCGGTGATCGCGGCCCTGTTCCAGGGCACCACGCTGCACTGGCTTTTCAACGGCCTGGCGAGCATGGACCTGATCACCAAGTTGCCCAGCGGCGACCCGGTGGTCGGCGGCCTGCCCAAGGTGCTGGTGTGGTGGATCGTCATGGCACTCGCAGCCGGCTTCGTCCTTGCCCGCACGCGCTTCGGCAACTGGATCTACACCGTCGGCGGCGATTCCAACGCCGCGAAGAATGTCGGCGTTCCGGTACGTCGCGTGAAGATCTCCCTGTTCGTGCTCACCGCGTTCTGCGCCTGCCTGTTCGGTGTGCTGCAGGTGGCCGACGTCGGCTCCGCCGCGGCCGACCGCGGCCTGCAGAAGGAATTCGAAGCGATCATCGCCGTGGTCATCGGCGGCACCCTGCTCACCGGTGGCTTCGGCTCGGTCATCGGCGCCTGCTTCGGCGCGCTGATCTTCGGCGTCGTGCAGATCGGCATCTCGTACACCAATATCGATTCCGACTGGTACCGCGTATTCCTCGGCGGCATGTTGCTGCTCGCGGTCCTGTTCAACCATTACATCCGCAGCCGCGCTGCGGCGACGAAGTAGGAGCGCCACCATGGCCGACGATTACATCCTCGAACTCGACGACGTCAGCAAGTTTTTCGGCACCGTCATCGCCCTGCAAGGCGTCACCCTGCGCCTCAAGCGTGGCGAAGTGCACTGCCTGCTCGGCGACAACGGCGCAGGCAAGTCCACCCTGATCAAGACGCTCGCCGGCGTGCATCAGCCGAGTTCCGGCGCCTACCGCGTCGACGGGCAGGACGTACGCTTCAACTCGCCGCGCGAGGCCCTGGATCGTGGCATCGCCACGGTGTACCAGGATCTCGCCCTGGTCCCCCTGATGAGCGTGGCGCGCAACTTCTTCGCCGGCCGCGAGCCACGCAAGAAGTTGTTCGGGGTCATCCCTGTCATCGACATGAACTACGCCAACGAGACCGCGCGCGACAAGCTGGCCGAAATGGGCATCCGGGTGCGCAACGCGAGCCAGCCGGTGGGCACCATGTCCGGCGGCGAACGCCAGTGCCTGGCGATCGCCCGCGCCATTCATTTCGGCGCCAAGGTACTGATCCTCGACGAGCCCACCGCCGCCCTGGGCGTGAAGCAGTCCTGCAACGTGCTCAAACTCATCCACCAGGCGCGCGAGCGCGGTATCTCGGTGATCTTCATCACGCATAACGTGCACCACGCCTATCCGATCGCCGACAGCTTCACGCTGCTCAACCGCGGCCAGTCCATGGGTACCTTCTCCAAGAAGGACATCACCAAGGAAGCCGTGCTCGACATGATGGCCGGCGGCACGGAGATCCAGAGCCTGGTCGACGAACTGGAAGGCCGCGCGGCCTGATCACGGAACCCCTATGCGAAGCCCCCTGCCCCGTTCCCCCTCCCGCCCCATCGACGTCGCCTGCCTCGGCCGGCTCGCCGTGGATCTCTACGCCCAGCAGATCGGCGCCCGCCTCGAAGACGTCACCAGCTTCGCCAAATACCTTGGCGGATCGTCGGCCAACGTCGCCTTCGGCACGGCCCGCCTCGGCATGCGTTCGGCCATGCTCGCCCGCGTCGGCGACGATCACATGGGCCGCTTCCTTACCGAGACACTCGCCGCCGAAGGCAGCGACGTCAGCCAGATCCGCATCGATCACGAGCGGCTCACCGCGCTGGCCATTCTCGGGATCAAGGATCGCGAAACCTTCCCGCTGCTGTTCTATCGCGAGAACTGCGCCGATATGGCGCTGACCGCCGACGACATCGACGAAGCCTTCATCGCCTCCTGTCGCGCGCTCGCCATTACCGGCACGCATTTCTCCGAGCCCGGCGTGCATGCCGCCAGTTCGCGCGCCATCGAACTGGCGCGCAAGCACGACGTCCGTACCGTGCTCGACATCGACTACCGACCGGTGCTCTGGGGCCTGACCGGCCGCGGTGACGGCGAGCAGCGTTTCGTCGCCGCCGATCACGTGACCCGTCACCTGCAGGCGATCCTTCCCGGTTTCGATCTGATCGTCGGTACCGAGGAAGAATTCCATATCGCCGGCGGCAGTGAAGACCTCATGGCCGCATTGCGCGCCGTTCGCGGCATCACCGCCGCGACGCTCGTGGTCAAACGCGGCGCCGTCGGTTGCAGTGTCATCGAAGGGCTCATTCCTTCGACCATCGACGACGCGCCGACCTATCGCGGCAGCCGCGTCGAGGTGCTCAATGTGCTCGGTGCCGGCGATGCCTTCCTCTCGGGCTTTCTCACCGGCTGGCTGAGCGGCGAGAGCATCGAGCGCGCGTGCGCGTTCGCCAATGCCTGCGGCGCCATCGTGGTGTCCCGCCATGGTTGCGCCCCGGCCATGCCGAGCCGCGCCGAGCTGGATGCCTTCCTCGCCCGCGAGGGCGGTATCGCGCGTCCGGACCTGGACAAGGAGCTTGCCCACCTGCATCGCACGTCCGTACCGCGCACATCGTGGGACGACCTCTATGTCTTCGCCTTCGACCATCGCACGCCGTTTTTCGAGCTGAGCCGCGAAGTGGGCGGCGAGGAAAGCAGGATTCCACGCCTGAAGGAGCTGCTTGTCGAGGCCGTGGCGGCAACCGAGCGCGCCGGCCAGTTGCACGGCCACATCGGCCTGCTCGCCGACGACCGCTACGGCCAGGATGCGCTCAACGCGGCCAGTGGCCGCGGCTGGTGGATCGGTCGCCCCGTCGAAGTGCCCGGCTCCAACCCGCTCGAATTCGAGCGCGGCCGGTCGATCGGCACCCAGTTGGTCAGCTGGCCGAAGGAACACGTCATCAAGTGCCTGGTCGCTTTCGATCCGGATGCGGACGCCATGCATCGTGTCGAGCAGGAAACCCAGCTGCTGGCTTTGTACGACGCGGCGAAAGCCAGCGGCCACGAGTTGCTGCTCGAAGTCATTCCACCGGGCTGCAAGGACGCCGCGCACCGTGACGACCAGGTGCTGCGCTCGATGAAGCGCATTTACAACCTCGGCATCCGCCCCGACTGGTGGAAGCTCTGCCCACCGCGCCGCGAAGCCTGGGGTGCGATCGACGCACTCATCCACGAGCGCGATCCGTACTGCCGCGGCGTGCTGTTGCTCGGCCTCAACGCCCCCGAGGATGCCCTGGCCGCCGGTTTTGCCGATGCCGTCGAGAGTTCGACCGTGCGTGGCTTCGCCGTGGGCCGCACGCTGTTCATCGAGCCGGCCTCGGCCTGGCTCGCCGGCACGATCGACGACGCGACCCTCGTGGCGCAGGCCAAAGCGGCCTTCGAACGGATGATCGCACTGTGGCGCGACGCACGCCGCACCCCGGATCGACGCGTGAAAGAAGGCGCTGCCGCATGAGTGCAACCCTTCGCCTCACCACCGCCCAGGCGCTGATTCGCTATCTTGCCGCGCTGCGCGGCCGCGATGCGGACTCGGACGAGTCCACGCCGTTGTTCGGCGGCGTCTTCGCCATCTTCGGCCACGGCAACGTGGCCGGGATCGGCGAAGCGCTCTACGCGTCGCGAAACGAACTGCCGACCTACCGGGCGCACAATGAACAGGCGATGGCGCACGCCGCCATCGCCTATGCCAAGACCCACATGCGTCGCCGCATGATGGCGGTCACGACGTCCATCGGCCCCGGGGCGACGAACCTGGTCACCGCCGCCGCGCTGGCCCATGTGAACCGCCTGCCCGTCTTGCTGCTTCCGGGTGACATCTTCGTTTCGCGCGCGCCGGATCCGGTGCTCCAGCAGCTCGAGGATTTCTCCGATGGCACGGTCTCGGTCAACGACACGCTGCGCCCGGTTTCGCGTTACTTCGACCGCATCGTCCGCCCGGAACAGCTGCTGGTCGCGCTGCCCCGCGCGATTCGCGCACTGACCGATCCCGCCCTCTGCGGACCGGTCACGCTCGCCCTGCCGCAGGATGTCCAGGCCGAAGCCTGGGATTTCCCAGCCTCGTTCTTCGAGCCGCGCGAGATCGTCTTCCGCGCACCGCAACCGACCGACGACGAGCTGATGTATGCGCTCGACGCGATCGAAGCCTCGGAGCGCCCGGTGATCATCGCCGGCGGCGGTGTTCTCTACGCGAAGGCCTCGCGCGCGCTCCTGGACTTCGCCGACAAGCACGGTGTGCCGGTCTGCGAGACGCAGGCGGGCAAGGGCGCCCTGCCGTGGAACCATCCGCTCCACTTGGGACCGGCCGGCGTCTCCGGTTCATCCTCGGCGAATGCGCTCCTGCGCGATGCCGACCTGATCATCGCCGTCGGCACGCGCCTGCAGGACTTCACGACCGGCTCGAACGCCTTGTTCGCGCACGTACCGATCCTCTCGGTGAACGTCAACGCCTTCGATGCCCTGAAGGGCGACGGCCTGGAAGTCATCGGCGACGCGCGCGAAGTGCTCGACGACCTGAGCTTCGGCCTCGAAGACTGGGCCGCTCCCGATGCCTGGAGCACGCGTGCCCGCGACGCCGCGAGCGAGTGGGTGCACGTGGTCGCGCGCATCACCGGGCAACGCAGCGCGCCATCGGGCCGGCTGCCTTACGACGGTGAAGTGATCGGCGCCGTACAACGCTCTTCGCCGCGCTCCACCATCGACGATATCGTGCTCTGCGCCGCCGGCACGCTGCCCGCCGAACTCGAAAAGCTCTGGCGCACGGAAACCCCGGGCGGCTATCACATGGAATACGGCTACTCGTGCATGGGTTACGAGATCGCCGGCGGTCTCGGCGCCAAGATGGCCGCGCCCGAACGCGAAGTCATCGTCATGGTGGGCGACGGCAGCTACCTGATGATGAACTCGGAGATCGCCACCTCGGTGATGCTCGACGCCAAGCTCATCATCGTGCTGCTCGACAACCGCGGATACGGCTGCATAAACCGCCTCCAGCAGGCCACCGGCAGCGCACCGTTCAACAACATGTTCGACGACTGCCTGCAAGGCAGGCATGGCATGCCGACGATCGACTTCGCCGCGCACGCCCGTGCGCTCGGCGCCATCGCCGAGCACGTGGCCGACATCGCCGGCCTGGAAGCGGCCATGGAACGTGCACGCGACGCCGACCGCACCTATCTCATCAGCATCGATACCGACCACACACGCACGACCGAGGAGGGCGGCGTATGGTGGGAAGTGGCGGTGCCCGAAGTTTCCACGCGGGAAGCCGTGCGCGACGCGCGCGCGGGCTATGAATCCGCCACCGTGGGCCGCAAGGCCAGGAACACGCCAGTATGAAGAACGATCCCATCCGCATCGGCATCAACCCGATCTCCTGGAGCAACGACGACCTTCCCTCGCTCGGTGGCGAGACACCGCTCTCCACCGCGCTCAGCGAAGGCAAGGCGATCGGCTACGAAGGCTTCGAGCTCGGCAACAAGTTCCCGAAAGATCCGACCGCGTTGCGCGAGCTGATGGCCGGTTACGGCCTCGACGTCGTCTCGGGCTGGTACAGCGGTCGCGCGGCGGCGCGTCCGGCGAAGGAGGAGATCGTCGCCGTGGAGACCCACCTTCGCCTGCTTGCCGAGAACGGCTGCAAGGTCATGGTCTACGGGGAAGTGGCCGACGCCATCCAGGGTGAACCGCATCCTCTCTACAAGCGCCCGCGCTTGCGTACGGCGGAAGCCTGGAAACGCTACGGCGACAATCTCACGGAGTTCGCGAAATTCACACTCTCCCGCGGTGTACGTCTTGCGTACCACCATCACATGGGCGCCTACGTCGAATCGCCGGAGGATGTCGACCAGCTCATGGCCCATACCGGCGACGAAGTCGGCCTGCTGTTCGACAGTGGGCACACCTATTTCGGCGGCGGCGATCCGCTCACCGTGCTGGACAGGCATATCGATCGCATCTGTCACGTGCACTGCAAGGACGTGCGGCCGGGCGTCGTACGCATGGCGCGCAACCGTCACTGGACCTTCCTCGAATCCGTCCTCAATGGCGCGTTCACCGTGCCCGGTGACGGCTGTATCGACTTCGCCGGCATCGTCGACCGGCTGAAGAGCCACGGCTACAAGGGCTGGCTGGTCGTCGAGGCCGAGCAGGACCCTGCCGTCGCGCCCAGCTACGCGTTCGCCGAAAAAGGCTACAACACGCTGCGCTCGCTGCTCGACGGCGTGCCGGTGAGGGAGGTCGCATGAGCCTGCTGGTCAAGGCCGCCGCCGAGGGCGAGGCCATCGTTCGCGTTACCCCCGAATCGGCGCACTGGAAGCATGTGGGCTTCGAAGCACGGCGTCTCGCCGCCGGCGAGACCACCGAGATCTCGCTGCCCGCCGACCGAGAAGGCTGCCTGGTCATCCTCACCGGTACGGTGGACGTCGTGGTCGGCGACCACGACTGGAAGCATCTCGGCGGACGCGACAGCGTCTTCGAAGACCGCTCCACGCATGCGATCTACGCGCCGCCCTCGTCCGTCTACAAGGTCACCGCGCAGTCGGACGCCGAGCTCGCCATTGCCTCGGCGCCGGCCAGCGGCCGCCTGGATGTGCGTCTGATCGAGCCAGGTTCGATGAAGCGCTCCGTGCGCGGCACCGGCGCCAACACCCGCTATGTGTGCGACGTGCTGCCGGAAACGGAGCAGGCCGAATCGCTGCTCGTGGTCGAGGTGCTCACGCCCGCCGGCCACTCCTCCAGCTACCCGCCGCACAAGCACGATACCGACGCCCTGCCCGAAGAGAGCGTCCTCGAAGAAACCTATTACCACCGCATCGATCCGCCACAGGGCTTCGCCTTCCAGCGCGTCTATACGGACGACCGCGATATCGACGAGTCGATGGCCGTGGGCGACCACGACGTGGTGATGGTGCCTCGCGGCTACCACCCCGTGGTCATGCCACACGGCTACCGCGGCTATTACCTCAATGTCATGGCCGGCCCGCGCCGCGAATGGCATTTCCGCAACGATCCCGCCCACGAATGGATGATCGCGCGCTAACGGCGCCGCGATCGGAGTAACCACGCCATGTCCGCCCAGCCCTCCAGCAACACCCTTCCCCGCATCGCTCACTTCATTGCCGGCAAGCCGTACGCCGGTACGCCGTCCGGCTCGTCGCCGGTCTACGATCCGGCTCGCGGTGTCGTCGCGTCCGAAGTGGATCTCGCCTCCGTGGCCGATGTCGACCACGCCGTGCGCGCTGCGCACGCCGCCTTCCCTGCCTGGTCGCAGTTGCCGCCGCTGAAGCGCGCGCGCGTCATGTTCCGCCTCAAGGAACTGATCGAGCGCGATATGGATCGCCTCTCGCGGATCATCGTGGCCGAACATGGCAAGGTGCTTTCCGACGCCAGGGGTGAGGTAGTGCGCGGCCTGGAAGTCGTCGAGTACGCCTGTGGTATCCCCGAACTGCTCAAGGGCGAGTACACCGAGCAGATCGCCAACGGCATCGATGCCTGGACCATGCGCCAGGCGATCGGCGTCTGCGTCGGCATCACGCCATTCAACTTTCCCGCCATGGTGCCCATGTGGATGTTCCCCATGGCTATCGCTTGCGGCAACACCTTCGTGCTCAAGCCTTCCGAACGCGATCCCTCGCTCGCACTGGAACTGGCGAAGCTCCTGAAGGAAGCCGGCCTGCCCGATGGGGTCTTCAACGTGGTCAACGGCGACAAGACCGCCGTGGATGCCCTGCTCGACCATGACCTCGTGCGCGCGGTGAGCTTCGTCGGCTCCACGCCGATCGCCGAGTACATCTACGCGCGCGGCACCTCGCAGGGCAAGCGCGTGCAGGCCCTGGGCGGCGCGAAAAACCACATGCTCGTCATGCCCGACGCGGACCTGGACAAGACCGCCGACGCCTTGATCGGCGCGGGCTACGGCGCCGCCGGCGAGCGCTGCATGGCGATCTCGGTTGCAGTGGCGGTCGGCGAAGCCACGGCGGATGCACTCGTAGCGAAGCTCGCGCCACGCGTGAAGGCGCTGCGCATCGGCAACGGCATGGACGAAACGGTGGAGATGGGTCCGGTCGTTACCGGGATCCACAAAGACCGGATCACCGGCTATATCGACGACGGCGTGGCGGCGGGAGCCGAACTCGTCGTGGACGGCCGCGGCTACCAGGTCGCCGGTTGCGAACAGGGCTTCTTCGTCGGCGGCACGCTGTTCGACCGCGTCACCCCCGCCATGCGTATCTATAAGGAAGAGATTTTCGGACCCGTTCTTTGCGTGGTTCGGGTGCCGGATTTCGCCAGTGCGTTGAAGCTGGTCGATGAACATGAATATGGTAATGGCACGGCGATCTTCACACGCGATGGACACGTTGCGCGAGAATTTGCGCATCGCGTTCAGGTAGGCATGATCGGCATAAATGTCCCCATCCCCGTTCCCATGGCTTTTCATAGTTTCGGCGGCTGGAAAAAGAGCCTGATGGGGGATCACCACGCTCACGGCCCTGAATCCGTGCGTTTTTATACAAAACAGAAGGCCGTTACACAGCGCTGGCTGAACCACGATGAAAGCGCCGGCGCAGAATTCGCAATGCCCACACATTAGTACGACAAAAACACTAGAATGCGGCGGTTGATCGCACGGGGAGTATTGTGCGTTGCAACTTAAATAATCAAAAGCCAAGTACGAAAAAGCTTAATTTTTTTCAGGGAGAAGGGTAATGCTCAATCATTTTTCTAAGCGCCCCCTCGCCGGTCTGATGCTCGCCTGCCTCGGTCTCGGCGCTACCGCCGCCCATGCGGACGACACGATGAAGTCCGACTTCAGCAGCATGTCGACCAGCAAGTACCTCTTCGGTGACTGGGGCGGAACGCGTTCGCGTCTCGCCGATGAGGGTGTCACCTTCGATCTGGGCTACGGCTCGGAACTCGCGCACAACTACTCCGGCGGCGATCGCCAGATCACCCGCTACACCGACCAGTGGAAGCTCGGCACCTCGTTCGATCTGCAGAAGCTCTGGGGCTGGGAAGGTGCGAAGTTCACCGTCCTCGTCACCGACCGTAACGGCCGCAACATCGGCGCCGATGCCCACATCGGTAACAACCAGCTCATTCAGGAAGTCTATGGTCGCGGCCAGACCTGGCACCTCACGGTGTTCTCCCTGGAGCAGAAGTTCTTCGACGACCGCCTGACCTGGAAGCTGGGTCGCCTGCCGGTCGGCGAGGACATCAACCAGTTCTCGTGCGACTTCCAGAACCTGACGTTCTGCGGTGCCCAGCCGGGTAACATCGTGGGCGACTACTGGGTCAACTGGCCGACCAGCCAGTGGGCCACGGTGCTGAAGTACGCGACGACCGAAAACACGTTCCTGCAGATCGCCGCGTACCAGGTCAACCCGAAGTACGTCGACGATTCGTACGCCCAGCACAAGGGCCTCGTGCCCGACTTCCCGAGCGGCACCACCGGCGCGCTCATTCCGCTGGAGTTCGGCTGGAAGCCGACTGTCAACGGTCTGCCGGGTTCGTACCGCGCTGGCGTCTGGTACAACACGTCCAAGGGTAACGATCTCTACCTCGACGTGAACCGCCAGCCGATCGCGCTCACCGGCGACAAGCCGCTGCAGCACGACGCACGCAAGGGCGCATGGATCACCTTCCAGCAGCAGGTTACGGGTGAGGCTGGCGGTGCAGGCGCGACGGTGTTCCTGAACATCACGTCCGCCGACCACGCCACCTCGGCCACGAACAACCAGATCGCACTCGGCATGGAGTACAAGGGCCCGTTCGGTCGCCCGAACGACTTCATCGGTGCCGCCTTCGGTGGTTCGTATGCCAGCGGTTACGCCGCGAAGAACCAGCGCCTGATCAACGAGCTCACCGGTTCGAACACGATCGTCAACCGCGGTTACGAGCGTGTGTCTGAAGTGTTCTACAGCTGGTCGCCGATTCCCTCGATCGCGATCCGTCCGAACCTCCAGTACATCCAGGATCCGGGTGGCAGCAGCCAGCGTGACAATGCGTTCGTCCTCGGTCTGAAGACCAGCGTCGCGTTCTGAACAAGGCAGACCGGGGCAACCCGTCTGCTTCACTCGAAGGCCCGGGGAAACCCGGGCCTTTTTTTGGTTCTTCGCGGATTACCGGGGGCGAGCGCTCGGCATGCCGGGCATTTGTTGGCACCTTGCACATGGCTCGCCTTCGGCATCGCGGGCTCGGCTGGGCCGTCGCTTTGTACACTTGGGCGCTTCGCGGGGAGACCTTGGCGCCCACCCTCGCTGCTCAGACAGGTCCTCCGCGTTCGGTGCGGAAGGCCGCTGCGCGGCCCATGTATCTATTTGGCCTACGGCCGCTCACTTGTGCGGAACTCGCCTCGAGGGTGGACGCCAAGGTCTCTCACGACGACACGGTCAGCTGGCAGGAGAGCCGTTGTGTCGTGCCGTCGTCGGCCCTAGCCGCGCCCGGAACTCCGGGTCGATGCGGAAGCGGTTGCCGGTACCCGATTGCCCAATGCCTTCCTCGCGCTGGTGTCGGCGTGCTTGTCGACGATGCGGCCGCGCGCTTTGGCTCGACCCACGCGAGCCTCACGGTCCGGGAGAGTCTTCGGTGCCCACCCTCGAGGCGAGTTCCGCACAAGTGAGCGGCCGCAGGCCATATAAGACACGCCGCGAAGCGGCCTTCCGCACCGAACGCGGAGGACCTGTCTGAGCAGCGAGGGTGGGCACCGAAGGCTCTGCGCCGCAACGTCCCAGCCCGCTGCCGCGGCATCAGCCGCTGATAACACGCACTCGCGAAGCGAGTGAACCTATGCCTTCAGCGCCCCCGGAAGTTTGCGTCGAACCATTTTTGATCCGATCACCCGTCGTTCTCCGCCGAAGCCGTCAGATCGAAACTCTCGTCGCCCTCGTCCACGACCAGGCGCATCACGATCGGCCGGCAGCACACCTGGCAATCCTCGATATACGTTTGGCTACCGCCCGAGGTATCGACGGCGACTTCGATGGTCTCGCCGCAATAGGGGCAGGCGATGTCGGTGAATTCGTAGCCGGGCATATCGGTGCGTGCTCTGAGTAGGAGCCGGTTCATCGGCGATAGGTGCTCGCGCTATCCTACCCCACTGCCAATACCCGGATCTTGTACCCATGATCGACCTGGTCGGCTTCGACGGCGATGACACGCTCTGGCACAGCCAGGAGTTCTACGATCGCGCACAAGATGAATTCGAGGCCATCCTCGGCCGCTATATCGATCTCGAACGCGAGGGCCTGCGCGAGGCGCTGCTGAACACCGAGCGCGCCAATATCAAGCTGTTCGGCTATGGCGCCAAGGGCATGACCCTGTCGATGATCGAGTCGGCGATCGAACTCACCGAAGGCCGTGTCGAGGCTCGCGACATCCACCGCATCGTGCGCCTGGGCAAGGATGTCCTCGCCCATCCGGTCGAGCTGCTCCCCGGTATCCGCGCCGCGGTCGAAGCCGTGGCCCGCGAACATCGTGTGGTGCTCATCACCAAGGGCGACCTCTTCCACCAGGAATACAAAGTCGCCCGCTGCGGCCTCGCCGATGTCTTCCACCGCATCGAGATCGTCTCCGAGAAGGATCCGGCGGCCTATGCACGTCTTTTCCGCGAGTTCGACGTGACACCGGAGCGTTTCGCCATGGTCGGCAACTCGTTGCGCTCGGACATCGCGCCGGTGGTCGACTTGGGCGGATGGGGCGTGTACATGCCGTACCACAGCACCTGGTCGTACGAGACGGATACCGATTTCGCCTTTAACGAGAGGGTGATCGAGGTGAAGGGGGCCGAGGGCATTCCTGCCGCTATCAGCCGGATGCACGGCACGTCCGTCCCGCCCGCGCCGTAGTCGCCCCACATCCACGCGATTTTCGCGTGCATCCCACGAAGCTGCGTTGGCCGGCGTACAACGGAGATCACCTGTGGATTCGAGGCTCAAACTGGGCGTGACCGTCGTCCGCACGACCGCCAAGGGGTTCAGTGACGACGAACTGATGACCCGTGCCGCGGCCCTGGCCTTCTACTCGGCGTTGTCCTTCGCACCCCTGCTGGTGCTGCTGCTGTGGGTGGTGGCCTCGTTGCGCCCCGAATGGCAGGCCCAGCTCATCGACAGCCTCAACGGCCTGGTCGGCGAGCGAGCCTCCGAGGCCGTCCGACTGGTCATCGAGAATGCCAAGCAGAAGCCCAGCGTGGGCAGCATGGCCGGCGTGATCGGTCTGGGCGTGACCCTGGTGGGTGCCTCGGCAGTCTTCGCCCAGCTCCAGGGCGCGCTCAATCGCGTGTGGAGCCTGCAGCCACGCCCCGGCAAGGCCACGCACGCCATCCTCGGCTGGTTGCGCGCCCGCCTGCACGCGCTCGGCCTGCTGCTATCGCTCGCCTTCCTGCTGGTCATCTCGTTTTCGGCCAGCGCGATGATCGCCGTGTTCGTGCGCGGCGGCACGGCGGGCTGGCATGTGCTGGAGACGGTGATCTCGTTCGGCGTGTTCGTACTCATCTTCGGCGCCATCTACAAGGTGCTGCCGGATGCGGTCATCGAATGGCGCGACGCGATGATCGGCGCCAGCCTCACCGCCCTGCTCTTCGTCGTCGGCAAGTTCGCCATCGGCATCTATCTCGAACGCAGCAACGTCGGCGGACCCTATGGCCCAGCCGGCGGCGTGGTCGTCCTGCTGGTCTGGGTCTACTACTCGGCCCTGATCCTGCTGCTCGGCGCCGAATTGACCGAGGCCGTAGCCGAAGCCCGTGGCACGCCGATTAAACCGCGGCCATACGCCATGTCGATCAAGGCGACCGAAAGGCCGCCTGTTGACCCATCCGTCACGGCACCGGCGGTATCCCTGAAGGCCACCGAAAAGGAGGACCTGCCATGAAGACCCATCTGCTCGCCGCCACGGCGTTCGTGCTCGCTACCGGAGCCGCCGTGAGCGCCCCGCCGGCCCAGGCACAGCACCGCAGCCAGCACCAGGTATGCCGTGACGTCGAGACCAAACAGATTCACTCCCGCGACGACAACCGCCTGATCGGTACCGGCGTCGGCGCGGTGGCTGGCGGCCTTCTGGGCCACCAGGTGGGCGGCGGCAAGGGCAAGACCCTGGCCACCGTGGGTGGCGCTGTCGCGGGCGGCTACGTGGGCAACCAGGTGCAGAAGAACCATCAGGACAAGAACGCCACCTACCAGACGCACCGCGAATGCCACTGGGTGAACGATTGACCCGGTTGTAAGCCTTCGACCGGAAGTCCGGTCTCTAAGGGAAGGGCGCGACCTCGCGCCCTTCCTTGTTTACGGAGGCTCCATGCGCAGCACCGATCCCGATCGTCGCCGCTTCCTGGGTGTTTTCGCCGCGACTGCGGTCGCGTCGATTTCCCTGCCCTTCCTCCTCCGCGGCATGCGGCCCGTCATGGCCGCCGACGCGCCACCGGCAAAGGGCGGGAACGTCACCCTGGACGAGTTCGGCGCCAACAAGAAACTGATCGACACCCGTTCCGTGCCCCGCGTCGTCATGACCGAAGAGCAGTGGAAGGAGAAACTGAGCACGCAGGCGTACTACGTCACCCGCGAAGCGGGCACCGAGGCGCCCTACAGCGGCAAGGGCTATGACAGCCATGCCAATGGCCTGTATCGCTGCATCTGCTGCGACACGGCCCTGTACGACTCAGCGACCAAGTTCGATTCCGGTACCGGCTGGCCTAGCTTCTATCAGGCGATCTCGAAGAAGAACATCGTGCAGACCAGCGACAAGAGCCTGCTCGAGGAGCGCATCGCCGTGAGTTGCGCTCGCTGCGATGCGCATCTAGGGCACGTGTTCGACGACGGTCCGGACCCGACCGGGCTGCGTTACTGCATGAATGCCGTCGCGATGCACTTCGTGCCATACGCCGCATAACGCCCCTGTAGGAGCCGATTCATCGGCGATCGCCGCACATGATAGACAAGTCCTTTACGGCCCACCTCATTGGCCTTGGCGTTCATTTCGCTGACCGATGCTGACGCCGCGGCCGATTTGCCTAATCGCCGCTGAAGCGGCTCCCACATGGAGGGCTAGCCACATGGAGGGCTAGCCACATGGAGGGCAACCTGCATGGAGAGCAAGCTACATGGAGGGCAACCTGCATGGAGGGCTAGCCATATGGAGGGCAAGCTACATGGAGGGCAAGCCACATGCAGGGCAAGCTACGTGGAGGGCAACAGGGTGGCCCGGAGGCGGCCGGGCTGCGTTACTGCATGAATGCTGTGGTCATGCGCTTCGTTGCCGCCTTGGCGTGAGCGCCGGCTTCCGGAACGCCAACCTCCTCGGACCATCCGCCGCCGAGTGCCTGGAATAGAGCCGCCACGTCGGCCAACTGGTTACCCTCGGCCTGCACCTTCGCCAGGTCGGCTTGCTGGCAAGCGGCCTGGGTGAGTAGCAGCGACTGCATGCTCAGGTCGCCTGCGGCCAGTTGCGCCCGGGCGATGGCATAGCTGCGGGCACAGGATGCGCTGGATTGCCCGGTGGCGGCCACCGCGCTGGCGTCGGACTGCACGGCACGCAGCGCGTCGGCGACATTGCCGAAGGCGGTGAACACCGTGCTCCGATACACCGCCGCGTATTGCCGCTCGGTCGCTTCCGCCGCGCGTTGACGATGGGCCAGCGCACCGCCGTCGAAGAGCGGTGCGGCGAGGTTCCCGGCAAGGCTCCAAAGGCCCGTGCCCGCGGAGAACAGACGACTGATGCGATCCGCCGAACTACCGAGCGTCGCGTCGATCTGCACATCGGGCAGGCGCGCGGCCTCGGCCACGCCGATCTGCGCGGTGGCCGCATGCCATTGGGCCTGGGCGGCCAGGACATCCGGACGCCGCTCGAGCAGCCGCGCAGGAACGCTTACCGGCAGACTCGCCGGCAATGACAGTTGTTCCAGCGCAGGCAGCGGCAAGGTCGAGCTATCCGGGAAGGCACCGGTCAGGACGGCTACCGCATCCTCGGCCTGGCCGAGTGCTTTCTCGATCGGCGGAAGCGTCGACAGCGTCTGCGCCAGCGACGCTTGCTGGAGCAGCACATCCGCGTCGCCGGCGTCACCGGCATCACGACGGCGCTGCAGTATGGCCAGGCTGTCACGCTGCCCGGCGACCAGGCGCTGCGTGATGTCCCGCTGCTCACGCAACACGGCCGCATTCACCACCGCCGTACACAGATTGGCCACCAGCGTGACACGCGTCGCCTCCAGCTGGAAACGGGCGACGTCGCTCTGCGCCGCGAGCGCTTCCACCTGGCGACGGTTGCCGCCAAAGACATCCGGCGTGAAGCCGACATTCAACTGCGCGGTGTGCAGGCTATAGATGTAGGCACCGGAGGCCGGCACAGATGACAGCGTACCGGCGGTCTTCTGCCGGGTAGGCTGGAACGCCGCGCTCACCGACGGAAAGAACGCCGATCGCTGCGCCTCTACCATCTCCTGTGTCGCCGCCAGTGCCGCTTGCGCCGCCGCGATGTCCGGATGCCGTGCGAGCGCCCGTGCCACCAGGGCATCGAGTTCGGGCGAGCGGTAAGCCATCCACCATGCGGCGGGCGGCGCGGCGTGCGCGTCGAATGTCGGCCCTTCGTTCGCAGCCGTTACCGCCGGCGGCAGGAAGTGCTCCGGGTGGTCGTTCGCGGGCGGCCGGAAGTCGGGCCCCGCGGCGCAAGCCATCAGCGCGAGCGGCAAGGTGACCGTCAAGGCGCGGCGTATCAGGCAAGCCATCCGCTTCATGACGCACTCCCTTCGTTACCCACCCGTTGCGTGGCACGCCTGGTGGCCACACGCCGTTCGGCGGCTCGCTCCACGGCGAAGTACAGCGCGGGCAACACGAACAGGGTGAGCAGCGTCGCCACACCCAGGCCACCGACCACGACGGTGGCCAGCCCCCGTTGCACGTCCGTACCGATACCGGTGGCCAGTGCCGCCGGCAGCATCCCCGCGGTGGCTACCGTGGCCGTCATCAAGACGGGGCGGAATCGCTGGGTCGCCCCGGCGAGCACCGCGTCGGCGAGCGACGCCCCCTTCTCTCTCACACGATTGATGTTGGACACCATGATCACTCCGTTCTGCACGGCCACGCCGAACAGCGCGATGAAGCCGACCGCCGTGGCGATGTTCAATGTCTCACCGCGAAGCGTCACCGCCAGCAAGCCGCCCAGTGCGGCCAGCGGCACCACGCCCAGCACCAGTGCGGCCTGCCGCAGCTTGCCGAACTCCGCGAACAGGAAGATCGTCATGACCGCGAGAACCATCACCATGACCGCGACCAGCCGCGACTGCGCGCGCTGCTGGCTCTCGAATTGCCCGGCCCATTGCAGGTGGTAGGCCGACGTGTCGAAACGTATCTTCTCGGCAATCTGGCGGTCCGCGTCGGCGAGGTATTGCGACAAGGCACGGCCGCGCGTATCGATACGGACGATCAGGTTGCGCTGGCCCATCTCGTGCGCGATCGTCGCCTCGCCCGAACGGGTCACGATCCTGGTGACCATCGACAGGGGAATCTGCGCACCGGCGCTGCTGGTGAGCGTCAGCTCGCCCAATCGGCCGGGGCTGCTGACGATCTCTCGCGGAACACGCGCGGTGATGTTGTAGATGCGGTCATCCACGTAGGCCTGCGAGATCGGCGCCCCACCGACGGCATCCTGCACGAGGTTGCTGATGTCGCTGACACTGATGCCATAGCGGGCGGCGGCCTCGCGATCGACCTCGATCGCCACCTGGGCCGTTGGCGGCTCCTCGAAGATCGACGCGTCGGCCGTGCCGTCGACCTGGTGCAGTACATCCACCACCGCGTTGCCGATACGGCGTAGCTCCTTGAAGTCCGTGCCATAGATGCGCAGCACCAGCGGACTATGGGCACCACCGAGCTTGTCGTTCTCGCCGTCGACGATGGGCTGGCTGATACCCGCGCTGATGCCAGGAAGGGTGCGCAAGCGCGCATCGAGTTTGGCGACGAAGTCCTGCTTGGTCTCACCGGCAGGCCAGGTGTCGTACGGCGTCAGGCCAACACCGGACTCGATGTGCGACGGCGTCCATGGGTCGCTGCCGTCGTCGTTGCGCCCCAGCTGGGTGACGACATAGGAGACCTCGGGAAAGGACCGCACGGCCGCCCGATAGTCGTTGGCCATGCTGCTGGCCTTTTCCAGCGACAGGCCGGACGGCAACTGCACCTGCACCCACAGGGCACCCTCGTCGAGATCCGGCAGGAACTCACGCCCCACCGTCGTCCCGAGCAGGACCACCGCCAGGACCGTCGCGCCCGCCACGCCCCAGGCGATGGGCGGACGGCCAAGCAACCGCGTCAGGCCACGGCCGTACGCCATCTGCAAACGCTCCAGAGGACGGTTGTGGAATACCTTTCGCGGACGGCGCAAGGCGAGATAGGCCAGGCCAGGGATGAGCACGAGCGTGGCGACGAGCGCACCCAGCAGCGCGAAACCCACGGTCCACGCCATCGGTGCGAACAGCCGGCCTTCGGCATGCTCGAAGGCCAGGAGCGGCGCATACGCGGTCATGATGATCAGCGTGGCGAAGAAGATCGGACGCGCCACCTTGCCCGCCGCCTCGAGGACGACATCGCCGGAAAGCACCTGCAGGGGCATCGCCTCGCGACGGCGCACGATGGTCTCCGTCACCACGATCGCGCCATCCACGATGACGCCGAAATCGATCGCGCCCAGGGAGAACAGGTTCGCCGGCATATGGAACGCATGCATGAGGACGAAGACCACGGCCAGGGCGAACGGAATGGTCACCGCCGCTACCAGGGCACTGCGCGGGCTGCCCAGAAACAGGATGAGGACCAGGCATACCAGTCCGATGCCTTCGAGCACCGTGTGCTTGACCTTCTCGACCGTCGCGTTCACCAGCACGTCGCGATCGATGTAGGGAACGATCTTCACATCCTGCGCGGCAAGCGTCGCGTTGAGCTCGTCGACCTTGGCATGAATGCCCTGCAGGACGCGCGACGCGTTCTCGTGCAAGAGCATGTCGACAATACCTTCGATCGCATCGGGATTGTTGTCCTTGCCGAGGATGCCTTCGCGGGTCTGGTGCCCATAGGTAATCGTACCCAGGTCGCGCAGGAACACCGGCACGCCCTTCTTCTGCGTCACCACGATGGCACCCATGTCGCCCAGCGACCGCACCAGGCCCACGCCACGGATGACGTACGACTGTTCGCCGCGGCTCACCCGGCCGCCGCCGGCGTTGGCGTTGTTACTGGCGATAGCGGTAATGATGTCGTTGACGCCGATACCGAAGCGCAGCAACGCCGAGGGGTCGATGTCGAGGCGGTACTCCTTGGTGAAGCCGCCAAAGTTGTCCACCTCGGCGACACCCGGCACTTTCTTCAGGGCGGGAATCACCAGCCACTTCTGCAGGTCGGAGAGTTGCATGAGATTCTTCGACGGCGACTCGAGCGTATACCGGTAGATCTCGCCCGCCGGTCCACTGACCGCATCCAGCCCGGCGGTGACGCCCGGCGGCAAGGTGACCGCCTCGATGTGTTCGCGTATGCGCGAGCGCACCCAGTAGTCCTCGCTGCTCTCGTCGAACGTCAGTGTGATCAGTGACAGGCCAAAGGTACTGCTCGACCGCATGCTGGCCAGATGCGGCACACCGGCAAGGGCACGTTCCAGCGGCGTGGTGATCTGCTGCTCGACTTCCTCGGCGGCCAGGCCCGGCGCCTGGGTGGTCACTTGCGCGGTGACGTCGCTGAGTTCGGGATAGGCCTCGACGGCAAGCTGCGTGGACGCGTAATAGCCGTAAACGCCCACCAGCAACATCACGGCGGCAACGACCCCGCGCCTGTGGAAACAAAAACGCATCAGGCGCGCAATCATTGCAGGAGCACTCCGCCTCGAACGACGACACGCTCGTTCACGGCAAGGCCGTGAAGCACCTGGGTAACGCTGCCATTGTCACTGCCGATATCGATATCGCGTCGTTCGAACGTCCATGGCCCACGTTCGACGAAGACGCTGACACGGTCGTTGTCCATGATCAGCGCCGTCTGCGGCACCACCACGCCAGGCGCACCCGCCTGCTGCAACGAGACGGTCGCGAACATGTTCGGCTTCAGACGCTCGTCCGGATTGTCCAGCGAAATACGCGCCTTGATCCGACGGGTGTCGTTATCCAGCACGGCACTGATCGAGCCGACGCTGCCCACGCGCTGCATGCCCGGATAGGCGCTGAGCGAGATGCGGGCCGCGTCGCCCACCGACACCATGGCCGCCGCGTCCTCGGGCACGTTGGCGGTGGCCCATACACGATCCAGGTTGGTCACGGTCATCAAGGGCGCGGTCACGTCGTTCACAGTCGACCCCGCGGCGATGCTCAGCGACGTGATCGAGCCATCGAACGGCGCCGTCAGGACGAGTTCGTGGCTGCGCGAAGGCGCCCCGCCACCGCCCTGCAAGGCAGCCAGGCGGATGCGCGAACGCGCCTGCTCGGCCTCGGCCTGGGCAAGTGCGCTGCGCGCGGCTTCGACGTCCTTGCTGGCGTTGCCACCCGCACCCTGGACGGCGATGGCACGATCGAGCTGGCGCCGTGCGAGGTCGCTCGCATCGCTGGCGCGAGCGTTGTCGGCGTAAGCCTGCGCGCCGTCACCGGAAAGAATTCGGGCCAGTACCTGGCCTTTATGCACGTGGTCGCCCAGGCCGACATCCAGGGCGACGACGCGCCCGATCGCCGGCGAGACGATGGTCGACGAACGCGCCGGATCACCTTCGATGATCGCCGGGTACATGGCCGTCGTCGCGCCCCCGCTGGCAGTCACGGCGTCGACGCGTATCTCGCGGCGGAGGGGAGACTCCGCGGGCAAATGAACCAGCCCGTGGCTGACGGTGAAGGCAGGCACCTCGGCCACCGCGTTTGCCGCGGGTGCGCGAGAGCAACCATCGACGAAGAGGGCCGGCAAGAGAATCGCCGGCAAGACAATCAAGCGAAATGCTTTCATGGAACGTCCTTGCATGAGACGTCGAACGGCAACGTGCCGCGTTGCGACACGTGCCGAATGCTAGTGAGGAAAGGTGACAGTGGATGTCTGACCGGCACCGTGTTTGCGCTGGCGTCAGTCCGACCCGGACCAGTAGCTGCGAAGCTGTCCGGACGATGCGTCGCGTCGCCAGACACAGTGCAATCCGCTGCGACGCAGGCCATCGCTGCGCGCGGGAACACGCGCAGGCAGGACGTCACGCACGGCGGTGCCGACGGCCGCGGGAAGCGAAAAAAGGGAAAATACGATCTTGAACATGGCACACCTCCAGCCCGCGGCCGGAGGTGAGCGAGTTATCCGTGACGGAACTCGCCCACGCCTTGCGCGCGGACATTCACGTTGAGGGCGATCACAAACGCGGTGTCCGCGATCGCCTGTCGACTCGGATAACTATCCATGGATTCCACTTGGGGGAAGACCGACCACATGATCGGCGGGCGGATCGTACGCCTCCGGCGAAGAAGCCGTCAACATAAAAACGCGTAAAGAAACGCGAGCGCCCTCAAAGACTTTCGCGAGGCTTTCATGAGCGATGTCGCTGGAAGAAAACTTCCTCGTGGGTTACCTGTGCCGAGCGCTCTGCATGTCCGGCAATCTTGCGCACCGCGCATCTCGCATATGGCTCGCCTTCGGCCTCGCGGGGCTCGGCTGCGCCATCGCTTTGTACACTTGGGCGTTTCGCGGGGAGACCTTGGCGCCCTGAAGTGGTCAAGTATTTCTAGACACCCGATAGGGCGTTTTTCGGACCGACAGCATTTCGTGGATGGCTGGCGGGATCTGT